>Ga0315911_1000009_pt1 | contig 379354 bp, 355 predicted proteins | sample Edanod1MG_FD_207737 | JGI IMG/M metagenome (GOLD analysis project Ga0315911, IMG submission 207737) | Root nodule microbial communities collected in Santa Monica, California, United States - Edamame nodules 1 | ecosystem: Host-associated > Plants > Roots > Nodule | place: USA: California... | reverse complement strand
GCTGTGGGGGGGGGGGCGGGGGGGGGGGGGGGGGCCCCCCCCTTCTCTCCATTCGGCGTATGCGGCCGACCCCCACCCCGACCCTCCCCCTTGCCGGGGGAGGGAGGGCTCGCGCAGCGCGTTTGGCTTCAAATCACTCACTCAGTATCCAGGTGTCCTTGGTGCCGCCGCCCTGGCTGGAATTCACGACGAGCGAGCCTTCCTTCAGCGCGACGCGGGTCAGCCCGCCGGGCACGATGGTGGTGTGGCTAGAGCCGGTCAGCACGAACGGGCGGAGGTCGACATGGCGCGGCGCCAGCCCCTTGTCGGTGCAGGTCGGGCAGGTCGACAGCGCCAGCGTCGGCTGGGCGATGAAGCCCTCGGGCTCGCGCTTGAGCTTGTCGCGGAATGCCTCGATCGTCGCCTTGGTGGCGGCGGGTCCGATCAGCATGCCGTAGCCGCCCGAGCCGTGCACCTCCTTGACGACGAGGTCGGCGAGGTTGTCGAGCACGTAGGACAGGTCCTGCGGTTCGCGGCAGCGCCAGGTCTGCACGTTCTTAAGGATCGGCTCTTCGCTGAGGTAGAACTTCACGATGTCAGGCATGTAGGAATAGATCGCCTTGTCGTCGGCGATGCCGGTGCCGACCGCATTGGCGAGCGTGATGTTGCCGGCGGCGTAGGCCGACATCAGTCCGGGGACGCCGAGCGCGGAATCCGGACGGAAGGTGAGGGGATCGAGGAAATCGTCGTCGACGCGGCGATAGATCACGTCGACCCGCTTCAGCCCCTCGGTGGTGCGCATGAACACCTCGTCGTTCTTGACGATGAGGTCGCGCCCCTCGACCAGCTCGATGCCGAGCTTGTCGGCGAGGAAGGAGTGCTCGTAATAGGCCGAGTTGTAGACGCCGGGCGTCATCAGCGCGACCGTCGGCTCGGCGGAGGCGCTGTGCGGCGCGACCGACCGCAGCGCCGACAGCAGCTCGTCCGGATAACGCTCCACGGGCGCGACGCGGTGCCGCGCGAACAGGTCCGGAAACAGCCGCATCATGATCTCGCGGTTTTCCAGCATGTAGGACACGCCGGATGGCGTGCGTGCATTGTCCTCCAGCACGATGAAATTGTCGGGATCGGTGCGGATGATGTCGATGCCGGCGATGTGGACGTAGATGTCGTGCGGCACGTCCTGGCCGTTCATCTCCGGACGGAACACCGGGTTCTGGAAGATCAGGTCCTCGGGGATGACGTTGGCGCGCAGGATGTCGCGGCCGTGATAGATGTCCTTCAAGAACATGTTGAGCGCGAGCACGCGCTGCTTGAGGCCCTTCTCCAGCAGCGTCCACTCGGTCGCCGACATGATGCGGGGGATGACGTCGAACGGGATCAGCCGCTCCTGGGCCTCGGCATCGCCATAGACCGCGAAGGTGATGCCGATCCGGCGGAACAGCAGCTCCGCTTCCTGGCGTCGATATTCGAGCGCATCCGGTGGCGTCTCTTTGAGCCAGCGGGAGAGCTCCTGGTAGGCCGGGCGGAGATCCTCGCCGAGGCCATTCATCTCATCGAACGCGACTGCCATATAGCCCGACTGCCCTCCCAAGCCATGTGACACAGTGCATGACTTGATGGGATGGTAGCAAGGGGCGGGCCAGCGCGATATGCATTGGCTTGCGGCATTTGCTATGGGTGAAGTGGAAGGCCTGCCCGAAAAACCGGCTGAGGTCTGCTTAATTCGGCGGCAAAACCCCGTGACATCAAGGCATTGGATCGGCAATGTCAGGGGATCAAGTTAGGGAATGAGACCATGAGCGAGATCGTCACGGCGGGGATATTGGTGATCGGCGACGAGATCCTGTCCGGCCGGACCAAGGACAAGAACATCGGCTTCATCGCCGAATACCTGACCAACATCGGCATCGACCTGAAGGAGGTCCGCGTCGTCGCCGATGACGAGGCCGACATCGTCTCCGCCCTTGATGCGCTGCGGCATAGGTACACTTACGTGTTCACCACCGGCGGCATCGGGCCGACCCATGACGACATCACCGCCGACAGCGTGGCGAAGGCGTTCGGGGTCGATATCCACCATCACCCCGAGGTGGTGGCGCGGTTCAGGGAGCGCTGGAGCGAGCAGGACCTCAACGAGGCGCGGCTCAGGATGGCCCGGGTGCCTGACGGCGCCGAACTGATCCAGAGCGCGACGATCCTGGCGCCGGGCTTCAAGCTCGGCAATGTCATCGTGATGGCCGGCATCCCCACCATCATGCAGGCGATGATGGATATCGTGGCGCCGACCCTGAAGTCCGGCGTGCGGATGCTGTCGGATTCGGTCCGCGCTGACGCGCGGGAAGGCGACATCGGCGGCCCGCTGCGGGCGATCGCGGAAGCCAATCCCGACACCATCATCGGCAGCTATCCGTTCCAGGACGAGAACCAGAAGCCGAACACCAATCTCGTGGTCCGCTCGCGCGATCCGGAAAAGCTTGCCGCGGCGATGATCGCGGTGAAGGAGATGCTGAAGCAAGTGCAGGCCGCGCAGAAGAAGCCGGCGGGTTGAGACGATATGGTTGAAAGAAATTCTGAACCGAGTGCACAGGATCGGGCCGGCAGGCCGTTTCCGGTCTCGTGGGATCAATTCCACCGGGATTGCCGGGCGCTGACCTGGCGGCTCAACGAGGTCGGCCCGTTCCATGCGGTGATCGCGATCACCCGCGGCGGGCTGGTGCCGGCGGCGATCGTGGCGCGCGAGCTCGGCCTGCGAGTGATCGATACCGTCTGCGTCGCCAGCTATGACCATGACAAGCAGGGCGATCTGAAAGTGCTCAAGGGCATTTCAGAGCAGACCGCCAAGCTCGGCGGCGGCACCGGCAAGGGACTGTTGATCGTCGACGACCTCGTCGATACCGGCAAGACCGGCAGGCTGGTGCGCGAGCTTCTGCCGGACGCGCATTTCGCAACGGTCTATGCCAAGCCGAAAGGCCGGCCGCTGGTCGACACCTACATCACCGAGGTGTCGCAGGACACCTGGATCTTCTTCCCTTGGGATACCGCGCTGTCGTTCCAGCCGCCGCTCCGCGACGGGGCGGCGTGACGTCGTCGTCATTCCGGGGCGCGTCGAAGACGCGAACCCGGAATCTCGAGATTCCGGGTTCGATGCTTCGCATCGCCCCGGAATGACAGCGACGAACGGTCGGATTTGCCATGCCCCTGCAAAACCGCGTCACGCCCACCGGCGACATCGTCGCCTCAGACCATCGCGGCACCTTCACCGGCAATCGCGGCATCATCCACGATCCCGCGACGCGCACGCTTCTGAACAAACGCTGGTCGAGCCCGGCCTGGCTCACCTGCGTCTGCGAGTTCAGGGGACGGCGGCGCGAGGTGATGAGCCGTCAGAGTTGGACCGAGCTGTTCTTCCTCGATGAGGCCACCGCGTTCGCGGCCGGACACCGGCCCTGCTTCTACTGCCGCCGTGACGATGCCAAGCGGTTTCGCGGCTGCTGGGAGCAGGGCAACGGCGTGAGCGATCTCAGCGCCAAGGCGGTGGACGCAGTGCTGCACGCCGAGCGGCTCGACCGTGGCAAGAAGCGGCTGCATCCGCTGCCGGTGCGATTGCGCGACATGCCCGACGGGACGATGGTGCAGGCGAGCGGGGAGAGCTACCTCGTCGCCGACGGCGCCACGTTGCGCTGGTCGTTCGCCGGTTACAGCCGGGCCGACGTACCCGAGCCGGCCATGCTGCTGACGCCGCCATCAACGGTGCGCGCCTTCCAGGCCGGCTACCGGCCGGTGTTGCATCCGAGCGCGATGGCCGTTCTGGGTTGATCTGCCGGCGTCATCCTTACGCCAGCCGCTGCCGCGCCAGCTTGGCACCGGCGCCCAGCGCGATCAGCTTGGCTTCGGCGATGTCCCGCCGCATCGGCGCCATGCCGCAATTGGTGGTCGCGATGATGTTGCCCTTCGGCACGTGCTTGGCGACCGCCTCGATCACCTTGACGACGTCCTCGGCGGTCTCGATCTCGTCGCTGGCGACGTCGATCACGCCGGCCTGCACGATCTTGCCGGGGAGCGCCGCCAGCAGCTCGATCGGCACCTTCGAGTTGCGGCATTCGATCGCGACCTGCTGGATCGAGCTCTTGTCGATGACCGGGAAGGTCTCCTCGTATTGCCGCCACTCGCCGCCAAGCGTCTGCTTCCAGTCGGTGTTGGCCTTGATGCCGTAGCCGTAGCAGATGTGCACGGCGGTGGCGCAGGTCAGGCCTTCGGCGGCGCGCTCCAGGGCCTTGATGCCCCAGTCGCGCACTTGGTCCATGTAGACGTTGAACGCAGGCTCGTCGAACTGGATCATGTCGACGCCGTCGGCCTGCAACGCCTTCGCCTCCTGATTCAAAAGCTCGGCGAAAGCGAAGGCCATCTTTACGCGGTCGCCGTAATATTTGTCGGCGATGGTATCGATGATCGTCATCGGGCCGGGCAGGGTGAATTTCAGCCGGTTCCTGGTGTGCGCGCGTGCCGCACGGGCCTCGCTCTCGTGGACGCGCCCCTTGAGCTGAAGCGGTGCGACCACCTGCGGCACCATCGCCTTATAGCGGTCCTTGCGGATGCCCATCTCGACCTTGTGGGCGAAATCGATGCCCTCGATCCGCTCGAGGAAGCCGTGCACGAAATGCTGGCGCGCCTGCTCGCCCTCGGTGACGATGTCGACGCCGGCATCCTCCTGCAGCTTGACCGCGAGCACCGTGGCATCGCGCTTGGCGCGGGCGAGCTCGGCGCCCTCCGACTTCCAGGGTGCCCACAGCATGTTCGGCTCCGCCAGCCATTCCGGCTTCGGCAGCGAGCCTGCGATCGTGGTTGGAAACAGCATGGGTGCCTCCTGTTTGGTTCTGATTGAGCGCCTGTGTGCCATGTCCTAAGGTGGAGGTACAGAACAACAAAAGTCTTTGTGACGGGGAATAGAACGCCGATGATCGATCTGTACTACGCGCCGACGCCGAACGGCTGGAAGATCTCGATCATGCTGGAGGAGCTGGGGCTGCCCTACAAGGTGATCCCGGTGAACATCCGCGCCGGCGAGCAGTTTCGGCCCGAATTCCTGGCGATCAGCCCGAACAACCGGATCCCCGCCATCGTCGACCATGCGCCCGCCGACGGCGGCGGGCCGTTCTCGGTGTTCGAGACCGGTGCGATCCTGATCTATCTCGCCGACAAGGCCGGCCGTTTCCTGTCCAGGGAGCTGCGTGGGCGGTCGAACGTCATCCAATGGGTGATGTGGCAGATGGGCGGCCTCGGGCCGATGCTCGGCCAGCACGGCCATTTCGCGCTGTACGCGGCCGAGAAGATTCCCTACGCGATCGAGCGCTACCGCGACGAGACGGCGCGGCTCTACGGCGTGCTCGACCGCCAGCTCGGCAGGACCGGCGCCTATATCGCCGGCGACGACTATTCGATCGCCGACATCGCCTGCTTCCCCTGGACCATGACCCACAAGGCGCAGGGCTTCACCCTCGACGATTTCCCGAACATCAAGCGCTGGTACGCGACGGTGCGCGCCCGGCCGCAGGTGCAGGCGGGCCTTGCGATCGGAAAATTCGTCAAGGAGCCGTTTGACGAGGAATCACGCAAGAACATGTTCGGCCAGCGTGCAAAGGAGCTGGTCGAGAAGAAATGATGCCCGTTATTCCGTGGCGCGACACAGTCGCGAGCTCTGCGCCTTGCGGCGCATCCCGGAATGACGAGAATGAATGCGGAAAAGACAAAGGGAAACGCCATGATCGAATTCTTCTTCGACTGCTCCAGCCCGTGGACCTATCTCGCCTGGCACAACATCCAGCCGATCGCGAAGGAGTTCGACGCGCCGATCACCTGGCGACCGATCCTGGTCGGCGGCATCTTCAACACCGTCAATCCGTCGGTCTACGCCCAGCGCGAGAAGCCGGTGCCGCTGAAGGCGCGCTACATGAAGAAGGATCTCACCGACTGGGCGCGCTCGGCCGGCCTTGCGATCAAGATGCCGCCGACCGTGTTCCCGGTGAACAGCGTCAAGGCGATGCGCGGCTGCATCCTTCTTGGCAACGAGAAGATGGTGCCGTTCGCACGCGCAGTGTTCGAGGCCTATTGGGGTGACGACAAGGACATCTCGCAGGATGCGGTGCTGACCGAGATCTGCAGCAAGCTCGGGATCGATCCGGCGCAGTTCCTTGCCGGCATCGGCGACCAGGCGATCAAGGATCAACTCAAGGCCAACACCGAGGAGGTGATGGCGCGCGGCGGCTTCGGCTCGCCGACGATCTATCTCGACAAGACCGACATGTATTTCGGCAACGATCGCCTGCCGCTGATCCGCGAGGCGCTGGCACGTCTCAAGGCGCGAGCCGCCTGATGCCGAAAGCCGTCGTTTGCCGCGAGCTCGGGCCGCCCGAGCGTCTACAGCTCGAGAACTTTGCCTCGGTGCCTTTGCAGCCGGGCCAGGTGCGGGTTGCGATCCGGGCCGCCGGGATCAACTTTCCGGACATCCTGATGGCCGCCGGCGAGTACCAGCTCAAGCCGCCGCTGCCGTTCACGCCGGGCTCGGAAGCTGCCGGCGATGTTGTCGAGGTCAATGGAGCATCCGGTGTTGCCGTCGGCGACAAGGTGATCGTCAAGATGCGCTTCGGCGCCTATTGCGACGAGACGGTTGCAACGCCGTCGCAGCTCGTGCCGGTGCCGTCGACTTTCGACTACGCGGAAGGCGCAACCTTCCTGGCCGCGCACGGCACCGCGTATCACGCGCTGATCGATCGCGGACAGATCAAGCCGGGCGAGGTGCTGCTGGTGCACGGCGCCGGCGGCGGTGTCGGGCTTGCCGCGGTCGAGATCGGCAAGCTGCTCGGCGCCACCGTGATCGCCGCGGCCTCGAGCGAGGAGAAGCTTGCGATCGCCAAGGCGCGCGGCGCGGATCATCTCGTGCTCTATGCGCGCGAGCCGTTCCGCGATGCGGTCAAGCGCCTCACCGACGGCCGCGGCGCCGATGTCGTGTTCGATCCTGTCGGTGGCGAGGTGTTCGAGAACTCGATGCGCTGCATCAACTGGGGCGCGCGGATTCTCGTCGTCGGCTTCACCGGCGGCATCGGTCTTGCCCGCACCAATCTGTTGATGATCAAGGGGGCGAGCGTGCTCGGCGTTCGCGCCGGCGAGGCGGTGCGCAAGGATCCCGCGCTCGGCGAGGTCAGGTTCAAGGCGCTGAGCGAATGGGCCGAAGGCGGCCGGGTGCGGCCGAATATCTCGCACCGGCTGCCGCTGGAAGACTATGCGAAGGCGATGCGGCTGTTGATCGAGCGCAAGGCGATCGGGCGTGTGGCGCTGCTGACGAGGCCGTGAAACCACAGAGCTGTCGGGCAGGCGGCTTGCCAGCGTCCGCCGTGCACCGATAGCGCTCAAATTCTGCAGTGCAGCCAAATGACGCGATGGGCCTGACGTTCAAGGAATCGAACCCGGGTCCGCCGCGTGATACTCTCTGCCGGCTGAGTGTCGTGGCAGGGTGGAGGATGACATGCGTATCGCTGTGATGGCGGCCGGTGCCCTCGGCGGTTATTTCGGAGCACGTATGGCTGCGGCAGGGCACGACGTGTTCTTTATCGCACGCGGCTCCAACCTCGAGGCGATCAGGAAAAACGGTCTCAAGGTCGAGAGTGTGCTTGGCAATCTTCATTTGCCTGAGCCCAACGCGACCGATGACCCTGCCACGGTCGGCCCGGTCGATATCGTTCTGTTCGCGGTCAAGCTTTGGGACAGCGAGACGGCAGCCAGGTCGTCTCTCCCCCTGGTCGGGCCCCGCACCCGGGTGATCCCGTTGCAGAACGGGGTCGATAGCGCGGAGAGGATCGCCCCGATTCTCGGCGCCGACAACGTGGTCGCCGGAAGTGCCTATATTGCTACGGTGCTGTCCGCGCCTGGCGTCGTCACCCACACGAGCCAGTTCGCGCGCATGGTCTGCGGCCGAACCGACGGCAAGCCCGATGAGGGCCTCAAAGCCTTTGCCGACGCCGCTCATGCGGCCGGAATCGACATCTCGGTGTCCGACGGGATCGACCGGGAGCGCTGGCAGAAATTCGTATTCCTCGTCGGACTATCAGGCGCCACCGCAACGACTCGCCAGCCGCTGGGGCCGATCTTGGCCGACCCGGATACGCGGGCGTTCTTCTACAGTCTGATGAGCGAGGTGGTAGCGGTCGGCCGTGCCAAGGGCGTTCCGATTCCGGAGAATTTCGCCGAGGACAGAATGAAATTCGCAGAAGCCTCGCCGCCCACCTTCAAGGCTTCCATGCTGCACGATCTCGAACGCGGCAACCGGCTCGAACTCGACTGGCTCGCCGGAAAGGTGGTGGAGTTCGCCCGCCCGCTCGGCATTCCTACACCGGCCAACAATGCGGTCTATGCCATGCTCAAGCTGCACAGGATGGGTAACGCCGACGCCGACTGAGCGAAGCAGGGCACTCCGACGTCTCCGCGTCGGGTCATTCGCGACCGGGTCTGGCTGCGCGCCAATCAGTCCGCGCCCTTAGTCCACCCGACGATTTGTGCTGAATTTCCCCTCTTGCAAGAACGCGATGGTCTGCGCGATCGCTTCGGCGTTGCGCACCAGCCAGGGATGCGAGGTGCGGATCACGATGTGATCGGCCATGCCGTCGAGCCGGGTGTTGGCGACCGACACCCGTCCGTCATGCGGCCGCGGCAGGCCGATGGATGTGATCGGATAGACCGAGCGGTTGCCGGCAATGATGCCGGCGGAATAGTCGATCGGCGGCAGCAACGCGCTGGTCGCGGCATCGCGGCGGGTGACGAGCTGCTGGCCGGCCGGACCGAAATAGGCGCGATAAGCCGCGAGGTTCTTCAGCCGGTCGGCGATCTCGCTGCCGCCGTTCGGTGTGCCCAGCATCACGACGCGGCCGAGCCGCGCCGGGCGATGCCTTGCCAGATAGACGCGTGCCAGAAGCCCGCCCATGGAATGGCAGGCGAAATGCACGGTGCCGTCGAGGCTGCGCGCGAATTGATCGAGCGAAGGATGGATGTCCTCGGCCAGCGCGTCGAGTGGCTTGCGCCGGCTGTCATAGTCGAGATTGAGGGTGGCAAAGCCGGCAGCCCTCAGCGCCAGCTCCATCTTGCGAAACGAGCGCGCCGTCCTGCTGATGCCGTGCAACAGGACGACGCCGGCAAGCGTGGACGCCGCTTGACGCCGTTCGCTCACTTATAGTCGCGCTCTTGCCACCACGGGAAATAATCGGGCATGTCCGACGAAACCTTGTTCTTGAACTGCGCGGGGCGCTTTTCCAGGAATGACACCACGCCTTCCTTGACGTCATCGGAGCGGCCGCGGGCATAGATGCCGCGACTGTCGACCTTGTGCGCCTCCATCGGATCGTCGGCGCCCAGCATGCGCCACATCATCTGGCGGATCAGCGCCACCGACACCGGCGCCGTCTTGGCCGCGAACTCCTTGGCGAGCGCACGCGCGGTGGGCAACAGATCGTCCGGCGGCACCACCTTGCTGACGAGTCGGCCGGTGAGCGCTTCCTGCGCCGGGAAGACGCGGCCGGAGTAGCACCATTCCAGCGCCTGCGAGATGCCGACGATGCGCGGCAGGAACCAGCTCGATGCGGCTTCCGGCACGATGCCGCGCTGGGAGAACACGAAGCCGAACCGCGCGGCGTCGGAAGCGATGCGGATATCCATCGCAAGCTGCATGGTGACGCCGATGCCGACCGCCGGGCCGTTCACAGCGGCGATCACCGGCTTCAGGCACTTGAAGATCCGCAGCGTCACTTGCCCGCCGCCGTCGCGCACCTGCGGATCGCTGTAGTCGACGCTGCCGTCGGCATTGCGCTTGACCGGACCGCGCCGCGCATCGCGGTCGAACGTGTTGGCGCCGGATGAAAGATCGGCGCCGGCGCAGAAACCGCGGCCCGCACCTGTCACGATGATGGCCCTGACGTCGTCGTCCTTGTCTGCTTTGTCGAACGCGTCGATCAGCTCCTGCTGCATCGTGGCGTTGAAGGCGTTGAGCTTGTCGGGCCGGTTCAGCGTGATGGTCAGGATCTGCTCGGCGACCTCGTACTTGATCGTCTCATACGCCATGGGGATGATTTCCTCTCGGTTTTCTTGAATGAACGGCGCTGGCGCGCGTCTCCATCCAGTTAACCCGGCAATCATCCCTTGTGAAGAACAGGGATGCGCGGGCCTGGCTCCGCGCATCCCGACTTGCGTTGAGGCGCTGCTTTACTTCTTCGGCGGCGTCGGCCACGGCTTCTGCGGGTCGCGCAGGCCTTCGAACGCCTTGCCCATGCCGAGCACGCCGATGTCGTCGAAGCGGCGGCCGATGATCTGGACGCCGATCGGAAAGCCCTTCTTGTCGTAGCCGCCGTTGATCGACAGCGCGGGGTTCTCCGACATATTCCACGGTACGGTAAAGCAGATGTGCTCGAACGGCTTTGCCGGGTCGTTGAGCGGCGCTGCGAACTCGGCCGGGAAGTTCACCACCGGCGACACCGGCGAGATCACGTAGTCGACCTCGCAGAACAATTTCGCGGCGGCCGCGCGGATCGCCATCGTCTGGTTGAAGCCGCGCACCACATCGACCCCGGAGAGCTTTGCGCCGGCCTCTGCCCAGTTGAGGATGTAGGGCAGGGTCTTGCCGCGGTCGGCCTGCGACAGTTTCGACAGTTCGTCCCAGGTCCGGGCGCGCCAGAAATTGTCGAGCCCTTCGAGCATCTCGGGCGTCAGGATGCCGTCGATCTCGGTGATGACGGCGCCGGCGGATTCGAACGCCTTCGCCGCCTTCACGACGACCTCGCGAACCTCCTTCTCGACCTTCTGGCCGGAGCCGGCGTCAAGCATCAGCCCGATGCGCAGCTTGCGCGGCGACTTCTCCAGTGCCTTCCAGTTCACCTCGAGCGCCGGCAGGCTCATGCCGTCGCGGCGGTCGGGACGCGACAGCACGCTCATCATCAGCGCCGCGTCGTCGACGGTGCGGGTCATCGGACCGGCGACGCGGCCGACATAGGGCGGGTCGATCGGCACGCGGCCGAGGCTCGGCTTCAATGCGACAAGGCCGCACCAGTTGGCCGGCAGCCGCACCGATCCGCCGATATCGGTGCCGAGATGCAAGGGACCGTAGCCGGCAGCACCTGCCGCGCCCGCGCCGGCACTCGAGCCGCCGGGGTTCTTGCTGACATCCCAGGGATTGCGGGTCAGGGGATGGAACGACGACAGGCCCGACGACAGCATGCCGTAGTCCGGCATCGTGGTCTTGGAGAAGATCACGCAGCCGGCCTCGCGCAGCCGCGCCGCAGGCGGTGCATCCTTCTCCGCGGGCGCCAGCGTGACGCTAGCCGCGCCCAGCGGCACCGGCTGCCCCTTGGTCGCGACATTGTCCTTGATGGTGGCGGGAACGCCATCGAGCGTGCCGGCCGGCTCGGCTTGCTGCCAGCGCTCGGTCGAGGTCTTGGCGACCTTCCGCGCCCCTTCCGGGTCGTACAGATACAGCGCCTTGATGTGCGGCTCCCAGGTCGCGACCTGGGAGATGATTTCCTCCAGCACCTCGGACGGCGAGAACTGCTTGGCACGATAGCCGGCGAGCAGGTCGACGGCGGAGAGATCGTGCAGCGACGTGATGGCGTCCCCTTTGGGCTTATGCATGCGCACCTGCCGGCATGCGTTTCTCGATGATGCGGGCGAACATGCTGGCGCCGATCGGCAGGATCTTGTCGTCGAGAACGTAACCGGGATTGTGAACGGGCACGGAGCCGTCATGGCCGACCCAGAAATACGCGCCGGGAATGGCCTGCATCATGTCGGCGAAATCCTCGCTGCCCATCTTGGGCGTCGAGCGCGTAATCACCTTGGCGGGGTCGACGACGGTGCGCGCGACTTCCTCGACCACGCGGGACTGCTCTTCCTGGTTCACCAGCACGCTGAAGCCATCGCGGATCTCGACCGAGATTTCGGCGCCATAGGCCACGGCAAAGCCGGCAGCGATTTCGCGCATGCGCTTGCGGATCAGCTCACGGATCTCGTCGGAGAAGCAGCGCACCGTGCCGCACATCCAGGCTTCGCCGGGAATGACGTTGTACGCCGACCCGGAATGGATCTGCGTGATCGACAGCACCGCAGCCTGCAGCGGATCGACGTTGCGGCTGACGATCGACTGCAACGCCTGTCCGAGCGTCATTGCGATCACGACCGCGTCCTTGGAGCGCTCCGGCATCGCGCCATGCGCGCCGTAGCCCTGGATCCTGATGTCGAAGAAGTCGGCTGCGGCCATTGCCGGGCCCGGCAGGATCGCGATCTCGCCATGGTTCAGGTCGGGTGCGTTGTGCAGGCCATAGACCTCGTCGCAGGGGAACTGCTTGAACAGGCCGTCCTTGATCATGGCGCGCGCGCCGCCGAGGCCTTCCTCGGCCGGCTGGAAGATGAAATGCACGGTGCCGTCGAAATTGCGGGTCTCGGCGAGATAGCGCGCCGAGCCGAGCAGCATCGTGGTGTGACCGTCATGGCCGCAGCCATGGAAGCGGCCGGGAATGGTCGAACGCCACTTCAGATTGGTGTTCTCCTCCATCGGCAGCGCGTCCATGTCGGCGCGCAGGCCGATCTTCTTGGTGCCGTTGCCCTTGCCCTTGAGCACGCCGACCACGCCGGTGCCGCCGAGGCCGCGATGCACCTCGATGCCCCAGCTCGTCAGCTTGTCGGCGACGATGCCTGAGGTGCGGACCTCCTCGAAGCCGATCTCGGGATGCGCATGCAGATCCCGTCTGATGGCGGTGAGTTCGTCGGCAAAACTGTCGATGCGCTCGATGGTCGGCATGATCTCTATCCGTTTGTGCGTGATGGGGAGGTGGGTGTGAAAGCAGGGCCGTTCGGCTTGATACGAATGCCGGGACGCAAATGTTTCCACGGCAGCGTAGCGGTATCGGCGGGCATCGCGCCGGGGGCGGCGCAAATCAGCAGTTTCTCGGCGATCGGCTCGAAATCGGCGCGGAAGTGCACCGAGCTCTTGTTGACCAAAATCTTCTGTGCCGTCGGCTCGATGCCGACATAGCGGTACATCGCCTGGTCGGCAAGCTGGGCCTTGTAGGAGCCGACCACGACGCGGACGTCGCCGACCCGCAGGCAGGCCGAGGGGCCCATATCCATGTCGCGGCCGCCGAAATAGGGACCGGGAGCCACGAATTTGCCGTCCGAGAGCTGTTCGACGACGAAAGTTTCTTTGTATGGGGCGTCGCCGGGAATACCGGACTTGCCGCCGAGCTCGAGCGTGACTGATGCCCCGACACCGGCGGTGTGCGCGGCCTTCGCGGACTGCGGATCATAGATCACGCCGGTTGCGGCACTCGCCTTATTGCGCACCAGCGCGCGCAGCATGCCGGTGGTGTCGGAATCGCCGCCAGCGCCGGGATTGTCCTGGGTGTCGGCGATGATGATCGGCCGGCTGGCCGATTTCGCCAGTTCCATCGCCAGCCGCACGCCTTCGTCGGGCGAATAGATCCGGCCGTCGAAATCATCCTCATGGCTCTCGACCAGGGCGACGACCTTGTCGGCGGCTGCATCCGCTTCGGCCTGGGTCCGGCCATAGGCGAACACGCTCGGCCCGCAATCCCTGAAATCGGCCGCGGGGAAGCCCGGCGCAAACGACAGCGTCGGCACCGCGTCGCTCTCGAGCGCGGCGAGCTTTTGATAGATGCCTTTTGTGGGCTGGTCGTTGGTGCACTGCCAGCTGATCGGGATCAGGAACGGCAATTGCCGGAATGCCTTGGCGAAGCGCTGCCTGGACTTGAGCATCAGCGCCAGATGCCGGGCGCAGGCGCGGCCGGTTTCGGCCATGTCGACATGCGGATAGGTACGGTAGGCGATCAGCGCATCGGCATGTCCGATCATCTTTGGTGAAACGTTCGCATGCAGATCGAGGCTCGCCACCAGCGGCAGGTCGTTGCCGATCGCTTTGCGCACGCGGGCCAGCGTTTCGCCTTCACCGTCGTCATAATGCTCGGTGACCATGGCGCCGTGCAGATCGAGATAGACGGCGTCGATCGGTCCGGCCGCGGCGATGCCGTCGACCATTTCCGTCACGATCCGCTCGTACGCATCCTTGCTGACATGGGCCGACGGGCTCGCCGCGGCGAAGATCGTCGGCGCCAGCTCCCAGCCATTGGCTTCCGCCGCCTCGACAAACCCGGCAAGGCCGACATTGATCTTGCGCATGACCTTGAGCACGTCGGTGCCATGCGTCATCGACGGCCAGCCGCCGCCATGCACGAAATCGTCATAGGTTGCCTTCGTCGGTGCGAAGGTATTGGTCTCGTGCAGGAAGCCGCCAACGGCAATGCGGGTCATCAAGTTGGTCTCGATACGTTTCTTCGATCATGATGCGATCGTGACGACGCGCGTCATGATCTCATCGCGTTGGTTGGAGCGTGATCTCCGGGGAAGACCGGTGTCCACCTTCAGGGCCACGCTCTAGCGCGCGACGTTAAGCGTGTCGTCGCGCCAAGCGCAAGCCGTGGAGCACTTCCGGATTTGCATGCCCTCAGCGCGGTCCGCGGAGGGCCCCATGTAGCCCGGATGCAGCGAAGCGCAATCCGGGGTGTTTTGGGCGACTGAGATTCCCCCGGATTTTCGCTTCGCTGCATCCGGGCTACGGATTGCTAGGCCGTTGCCACGAGGCCTTCCGAAACCGGGCGGAAATTCGCAAAATCCCAGCCGCGTCCGGGCGCCGCATCGAGCAGCGCGCGGGTATAGGCCTGCTGCGGATTGGTCAACACCTCGGCGGCCGGTCCCTGTTCCACGACGCGACCATGCTGCATCACGGCGACGTCGTCGCAGATTTGTGCGGCGACGCGCAAATCATGCGTGATGAACAGCAGCGCGATGCCAAGCCGGCGCTGGATCTCGTCAAGCAGATCCAGCACCTGCGCCTGCACCGAGACGTCGAGTGCGGATACCGCTTCATCCGCGACGAGCACGTCGGGATCGAGCGCCAGCGCGCGCGCGATCGCGATGCGCTGGCGCTGGCCGCCGGAGAACTGGTGCGGATAGCGCGAGATCGCGTCGGGCGGCAAATGGACGAGCTCGAGCAGCTCGCGCGCCCGCGCCAGCGCATCCTTGCGCGGCATGCCGTAATTGACCGGGCCTTCCGCGATGCTCTCGCCGACGGTGACGCGGGGATTGAGCGAACGGTAGGGATCCTGGAAGATGATCTGGATCTTCTGGCGATGCGGCTGCAACAGCCGGCGCGACAGGTCGGAGATCTCGCGGCCGGCGAGGCGCACCCCGCCCGAGGTCGGATCGATCAGGCGGACGATGCAGCGCGCGACCGTCGACTTGCCGGAACCGCTTTCGCCGACGATGCCAAGCGTGCGGCCCTTGCGCAAGGTGAGGGTAACGTTGCTGGCGGCGGCGACCTCGCGGGCTTTGCCGTACAGCGACCGCTCCCGGTAGATCTTGCCGAGCTCGTTGGCTTCCAGCACCACCGGCTCGGTCGTCTCCGGGCGCGGCGCGCGCGGCACGAGGCTCGGCACCGAGGACAGCAGGTTGCGGGTGTACTCCATCTTCGGATTGCGCAGCACGTCCTGCAACGGGCCGGTTTCGACCAGGCGGCCGTGCCGCATCACCGCGACGCGGTCGGCGATCTCGGCCACCACGCCCATGTCGTGGGTGATGAACAGAACAGCGGTGCCGTGATCGCGTTGCAGGTCGCGGATCAAGGTGAGGATCTGCTTCTGCGTGGTGACGTCGAGCGCGGTGGTCGGCTCATCGGCGATCAGGAGCTTCGGCTCCAGCACCAATGCCATCGCGATCATGATGCGCTGGCGCTGACCGCCCGACAGGCGGTGCGGGTAGGAGGAGAAGATGCGCTCGACGTCCGGCAGCCGCACATGCTCCATCATCGCCAAAATCTTCTGGCGCCGCGCGCGGGCGTCGAGATCGGTGTGGGCGCGCAGCACCTCGTCGATCTGGCGGCCGACCGGCACGACGGGATTGAGCGCGGTCATCGGCTCCTGGAAGATCATCGCCATCCGCGTGGCGCGCAGCTGCCGCAGCCGCCGGTCGCTCGCGGTAAGCAGTTCCTCGCCGACCAGTTTGACGCTGCCGCCGGACGGCACCAGCGTGCCCTTCTGCAACAGGCCCATCACGGTGAGCGAGGTGACCGACTTGCCCGAGCCGCTTTCGCCGACAAGGCACAGCGTCTCGCTTTCACGGACCTGTAGCGACAGGTCGTCGATGATGCGATGCGCATCCGCCTTGCGGCCGAGGCCGACGACGAGATTGTTGATGTCGAGGACGACGTTGGTCATGTCAGGTTCTCTTGGCGCGGCTGCGGTGAGCGCGGCGACGGAATTTGTCCACTGTCATTCCGGGGCGATGCGAAGCATCGAACCCGGAATCTCGAGATCCCGGGTTCGGTGCTTCGCACCGCCCCGGGATGACGGCTTCAATTGGCATTGAAGCCGTCACTTGCCCTCACGCTGCTTCATGCGGGGATCGAGCGCGTCACGCGCGGCGTCGCCGATCAGGTTGACGCTGAGAATGGCGATCGAGAGCAGCAGCCCCGGCCAGAAGATCAGCGACGGCTTGACCTGGAAATAGGCGCGGCCCTCGGCCATGATGTTGCCCCAGGTCGGCGTTTCCGGCGAGATGCCGGCGCCGAGGAACGACAGGATCGCCTCGGTCAGGATTGCTGACGCGCAGACATAGGTGCCTTGCACGATCAGCGGCGCGATGGTGTTCGGCATCAAATGCCGCCACATGATCTTCGGCAGGCTGGTGCCGAGCGAGATCGCGGCCTCGACATAAGGTTCCTCGCGTGCGGTCAGCACCACCGAGCGTACCAGCCGCGCCACGCGCGGGATCTCGGGGATGGTGATCGCGACCATCACGGTCCAGATGCTGGCACCCGACAGCGACACCACGGCGATCGCGAGCAGGATGGCGGGGATCGCCATCAAGCCGTCCATCACGCGCATCAGCACCGCATCGACCCAGCGGAAGAAGCCGGCGACGAGGCCGATCAGAAGGCCGATGGCGATCGAGCAGACGGCGGCGCCGAGCCCGATCACCAGCGAGATCCGTGCGCCGTAGATGATGCGCGACAACAGGTCGCGGCCATAGGCGTCGGTGCCGAGCAGATATTGCGCGCTCGACGGCTTCAGCCGCTGCGACGGCGTCAGCAGCAGCGGATCGTGCGGCGCAAGCAGCGGCGCGAAGATCGCCATCAGGATGATGAGGGCGAGGCAGATCGTCGCAATCGCGATGATCGGCGTCGACGTCAGGAAGCCGAACTTGACGCGGAACGGCCGGGTAACGGGAATAGAGGATTCGGGAAGGGTTTCGATCGCCATTGCTCAGTACCGGATACGAGGATCGAGCAGGGTGTAGGCGAGGTCGATCAACAGATTGACCGCGACGTAGATACCCGACGTCAACAGGATCATCGCCTGGATCACCGGATAGTCGCGCGCCAGCACCGCATCGACGGTGAGGCGGCCGATGCCGGGCAGGTTGAACACGCTTTCGGTGACGACGACCCCGGAGATCAACAGCGCGAAGCCGGAACCGATCACCGTGATGACCGGCACGGCCGCGTTGCGCAGCGCATGGCGCAGCAGCACGCCGGTCTCGCCGATGCCCTTGGCCCGCGCCGTGCGCACGTAATCCTCACCGAGCACGTCGAGCATCGATGCCCGCGTCATGCGCGCGATCAGGGCGACGTAGATGAAGGAGAGGGTGCAGGTCGGCAGGATGATGCGCTCAAAGAACGGGCCGAAGCCGGCCGAGATGCTCTTGAAGCCCTGCACCGGCACCCAGCGCAGATCGATCGCAAAGATCTGGATCAGCACATAGCCGATCACGAACACCGGCACCGAGAAGCCGAGCACCGACAGTCCCATCACGAAACGGTCGATCCAGGTGCCGTGTTTCCACGCCGCGATCACGCCGAGCGGCACCGCGACCAGGATCGAGAGGATGATGGTGGCCAGCGCGACCGAGATCGAAGGCTCGAGACGCGGGCCGATCATCTCGAGGATCGGCTTGTTCGAGATCAGGGACACGCCGAGGTCGCCGTGCAGCAACTTGGCGACCCAGGTATAGAACTGGATGTAGATCGGCTCGTTCAGACCGAGCGAGGTCCGGATGCGTTCGAGTTGTTCGGGCGTCGCGTTGTCGCCGGCGAGGATGGCGGCCGGGTCGCCCGGCGTCAGCCGCAGCAACAGGAACACGAACAGAGCCACCACGCCCATCACGGGAATGGCGGCGAGGATGCGGCGAAGCAGATATCCGAGCAAATTTGATCCGTTGGGTTGTGGTCGATGAAGTCCCCAGCGGGACCGTTGCACACCAGACCGTAGCACAGATGGTAGCAGACTCACGGTAGAACTTGAGCAAGTCCCATGCCATCGGTGCTGCGGTTTTTGCGGTGCAGCTAATCAGTCCTGTTGGCCGCGATTATTCCTCCGGTGAAGTTCGAAGCAGTCCACTGGAAGGTGGATTGATTTCAGCTTTGCGCGCGTTAGTGGACACGTCGAGCCCGGCACCGAACGACGGCGCCATCGGCGGCGTGTCGAGGTCGCGCCAATCGTCGATCGCCTGGGCTACTATCTGCGCCGTCGCCGCCGACAGCGTCCAGCCGAGATGACCGTGGCCCGTGTTGTAGAACACGCCCGGAATCCGTCCGGCGCGAACCACCGGCATCATGTTCGGCATCATCGGGCGCAGGCCTGCCCAGGGCACGACTTTCGACGTATCGATCCTTGGGAAATGATGCCGCACCCAATCCACCAGCGGTTGAATGCGGTCGGCGCGAATGTCGCGGTTGAAGCCGTTGAACTCGGCGGTGCCGGCGATGCGGAAGCGGTCGGCGCCGAGCCGGCTGGTGACGATCTTCGCAGCTTCATCGAGTAGGCTGACGGTTGGGGCCGCGTTCCGGCTTTGCGGCGCATCGAGCTGCACCGTGATCGAATAGCCCTTCACCGGATAGACATTGACGCGGTCGTTGAGCAGGCTGGCGAAGTGGCGGCTCGCCACGCCGGCGCAAATCACGATCCCGTCCGCTTGCAATTGCTGCCGCGTCGCGACCGCAGCATCATCTGAAGCAACTTCGTTCCAGTCGATGCGGAAGCCGTCATCGCCGCGTGCGATCGTGTCGACGTCGGCTTCATGGACAAAGCTCGCGCCACGGCGGATGCAGGCGTCGGCAAGCCCGCGCGTGAATTTGTGGATATCGCCGGTCGCGTCCGACGGCGTGAAGAAGCCGCCATAGCAGGTTGTCTGCAGCGCGGGTTCGATGACGCGGATTTCGTCCGGGGTCACCGGCCGGCGGTCGAGCCCGCCTTGCTGCAGCAGCGTGTTGACCCGCAGGCCCGCCTCGAACCCGGCCTTGTCGTGATAGACGTGCAGGATGCCGCGGCGTTCGAGATCGAAGGCGATATTCTCGCGCTGTGCGATCGAGAACAGGTGCTTGCGCGCTTCGATTGCGAGCCGCGTGGTCTCGATCGTGTTGCTGCGATAGCGCGTGATGCCGCCGACGAACTCGCCGATCCAGGAATATTTGTGCCAGCTCGGCTTCGGGTTCATCAGCAGCGGCGCGTCGCTTCTGAGCATCCAGCGCAGACCCTTGAGGATGGTCGCAGCACTGTTCCAGACTTCGGCGTTGCTGGCGGAAAGCTGTCCGCCATTGGCGAACGAGGTTTCCATCCCGGCGTAGCGATGCCTGTCGAGGACAGTCACCTTGTAGCCGCGTTCAAGCAGGGCATAGGCCGTCGTAACGCCGGTGATGCCGGCGCCGATGATCGCAATATGTGGCTGATGGTCTTCAGGCTCCCGTGGGTTAGAGTCGCCGAACCACCGGTGAAACCGGCATCCGGCGCCCCATCTGTCACGGTACCTGAGAGCTTGATCCGCATCGGGCCGGAGCCAGAAGCGAACTATCCCCTTCGGTGGACGTCATGGCCCTTGATGTGCGGCCATGTTCGTCTCTCTCCAGATCGTCCTGACGATACAGTCCTTTTGCCTGAGAGTTTCCGGGGCGGTTGCTCCGTCGGCGCCGAAGGCAACAACACGAATGTTGTCGCTTCGATCTCTCCCGCATCGTCGCGTTGGACGGCCGGACCGTAGGCGAAGCCTTAAAAATGGACAAGGCTAAATTTCGGTCCGGCAGTGCCAACGTGTTGTGCAGTGCAATCGATGTCAGTCCAGCGTCGCCAACAATGCCGCCATCAGGCGACCACGCTCGGCGAGGCTGTCGACCTCGATATGCTCGTTGAGCGTATGCGCATCGGCGCCGCGAACACCGAGGCCGTCGAGCGTGGGGATGCCCATCGCGCCGGTGAAATTGCCGTCCGAGCCGCCGCCGGCGCTGCCGTGCGGCAGATCGAGACCCATCGCCGCCGCAAGGCCTTTTGCTTTTTCATACAGCGCCATGGTGCCCGCATCGGGCTCCCACACCGGGCGGGTGACGCCGCGCGTCACCTTGAAGGTCACGTCGTTGGCGGTGCCCGACAGTGCTAGCATGCGCTCGACGCCACGGTCGAGATCGGCCTGGCGCTTGGCCATGCTGAGGGCTTCGCCGGTGCAGGTCGTCGCGACGCAATTGACCCACTGGCCGCCATGCACGATGCCGACCGAGAAGGTGCAGTCCTCGGTGGTCATGCCGTCGATGGCGATGATCTGCCGCGCCATCTCGCGGATCGCGGAACGCCCGGAAGACAGCGTCGCGCCGGCATGGCTGGGCTTGCCGGTGGCTTCCAGATTGAAGCGCGCGATCGCGTAACGGCCGGTGACGACGCCGTTGTTCGGACGGCCGGGCTCCGGCACCAGCACGTATTTGTTGCGCGCGGCTTCCGCCTCGATGATGTCGCGCGTCGACGGCGTGCCGACCTCTTCGTCGGGGGTGAACAGCACGGTGATCGGCAGCGGAGTCGTGAAGGAGGCGCGCGCCAATTGCCTGATCGCCTCGATCGACAGGTAGTTGCCGCCCTTCATGTCGAAGATGCCCGGCCCGAAGCACTTGTTGCCTTCGCGCCGCCACTTCAGCTTCTCGATGGTGCCGACCGGGTGCACGGTGTCCAGATGGCCGGCGATCAGGATGCCGGGCTGGCCTTGTTTCGGATGGGGGAAACGGGCGCGGACGCAGCCCGCAAAGCCCTGGCGTCCGGCGATGCGCTCGATCGTCGCACCCATGATCGCCATCTCGCGGGCGGCGAGATCGAGCATGCGCTCGACCGCGGCGGCGTCCCAGGTCGGGCTTTCGCACTCCACCCAGCTGCGCAGGCCCTGCAGCATCGTTTCGGAATCAAAGGGGAGATTGGCTGGGTTCATCGTTTTTCTCTCTTGTTGTTCTGACGGCGCCGGCATCGCGCGCGCGTTACGAAAATCTCAGCCGACGATTTTGTAAAGCCAAAATCTGGCGTGCGGGCTCATTCGTTTGTGTACGTCCGATGCGGCCTGAAACCGATTGACGCGCTTGGCGCTTGGTGCAAGTCTCGATTTCACAAGCCATACAGCATGTTAGTTCGCCTAAATAACGAACCGCGTGCATAACGAATAAGCCGGCTTTGACCAGTTACACGTCAGGAGAGATTGCATGTTCCCTATCTCGCGTTGGAAACACCGCACGCTAGCGGCCGCGTTGACGGCGCTCGCGCTGTCGTTCGCGCCGCAGGAATTGTCATTCGCACCGCAGGCGATGGCCGCGGGCAAGACCATCACCGCGGTGATGCATTCGGATCTGCGCGTCATCGATCCGATCATGACCACGGCCTACATCACCCGCGATCATGGTTACATGATCTATGACACGCTGCTGGCGACGGATTCCAATTTCAAGATCCAGCCGCAGATGGCGGACTGGAAGGTTTCCGACGACAAGCTGACCTATACGTTCACGCTGCGCGACGGCCTGAAGTGGCACGACGGCGCGCCGGTCACCGCGGAAGACTGCGTCGCCTCGCTGCAGCGTTGGGGCAAGGTCGACGGCATGGGCCAGAAGCTGATGGACTTCGTCGCGAGCCTGGAGGCGACCGACGCCAAGACCATCACGCTGAAGCTGAAGGAACCCTACGGCCTCGTGCTGGAATCGATCGGCAAGCCGTCGTCGCGCGTGCCGTTCATGATGCCGAAGCGTCTTGCCGAGACGCCGCCGGACAAGCCGATCCCGGAACAGATCGGCTCCGGACCGTTCAAATTCGTGCAGGCGGAATTCCAGCCGGGCGTGAAGGCGGTCTATGAGAAGAACAAGGACTACGTGCCGCGCAAGGAGCCGGCGAGCTGGACCGCGGGCGGCAAGGTCGTCAAGGTCGACCGCGTCGAGTGGGTCACGATGGCCGATGCGCAGACCGCGGTGAACGCGTTGCAGTCCGGCGATATCGATTTCATGGAGAACCTTCCGTTCGACATGCTGCCGGTGCTCGAAGCCAATCCGGATCTCAAGATCGACGTCCTGAACAAGTTCGGCTTCCAGACCCTCGGACGCATGAACTTCCTCTATCCGCCGTTCGACAATCCGAAGGTGCGCCGGGCTGCGTTCCTGGCGATGAACCAGAAGGACGTGCTCGACGCGCTGGTCGGCAACGCCAAGTACCAGAAGATCTGCGGCGCCTTCTTCGTCTGCGGCACGCCGCTCGAGACCGACGTCGGGGCCGAAACGCTGGTGAAGGGCAACGGCCTGGCGGAAGCCAAGAAGGCGCTCGCCGCGTCCGGCTACGACGGCACCCCCGTGGTGATCATGGCGCCGGGCGACGTCACGACGTTGAAGGCCCAGCCGGTCGTGGCTGCGCAGCAGTTGCGCGAGGCCGGCTTCAAGGTCGACCTGCAGGCCACCGACTGGCAGACCGTGGTGACCCGCCGCGCCAGCCAGAAGCCGCCGAAGGAGGGCGGCTGGAACATGTTCTTCACCAACTGGGTCGCGGCCGACGTCTCCGACCCGATCGTTAACGCGTCGATCACCGGTCGCGGCAAGAATGGCGGCTGGTTCGGTTGGGCCGAAGACCCGAAGATCGAGGAGCTGCGTGACAAGTTCGCGCGCGCTGGCTCGGCTGAGGAAAAGAAGAAGATCGCCACCGAAATCCAGACCGAGGCCTACGATCAGGTGATCTACGTTCCGCTCGGCCAGTACACCATTCCGAGCGCCTGGCGGAAGTCGCTCACCGGCGTGCTCGACGGCCCGGCGACGCCGATCTTCTGGAATATCGACAAGTCCGAGTAAGCTTGCGGCTTGACGGCTTGACGCAAAACAAATGGCCGGGACTTGTCCCGGCCATTTTCTTTTCGCGCTATCGCTTGTCAGGTGTGGCTGTCGCGAAGCTGCTCCAATCCGTCGCTAAGCGGTGGCCCGCCTGGTGGCGCGCTGCGCGGCGGGGAGGGGCGCTCCTTGCGCTGATCGCATTTGTCGGTTGCGCGCTGTGCGGATGGATCGTCGTTCGGCATCGTCATGCTCCAATTGCGGCATGACAACGAATACCCAGTGCATGAGTTCCGAACCGGCGACCGCTAATCGCCGTGGTCTGGTCTCATGCTGCTCGGGCTCGACAGGCTCGTGAGCTGCGTCGGTCCGATACCGGTCGCAATCCGATTGCTCTTCGCAATCCGATTGCAGTTTGCAATCCGATTGCAGTTTGCAATCTCCATCGCCGATCTCCGACCAAATTGATTTGACAATGCGACGGCCGCGAAATGAGCGGCCGGAATTTCCAATGCGGGAAGACTACGATGGTCAGCGATCGCGGCGTGTGAACCACGCCACAGCCGGAAAACACGAGGCGGCGAGCATCGCGATGCTGGCCCGCCTGGTGGGTCCGTGCACGGCATGCGAAGGCTGGTGCGGGCGGTGGGACTCGAACCCACACGACGTTGCCATCGAGGGATTTTAAGTCCCTTGCGTCTACCAGTTCCGCCACGTCCGCGTTGCGCCAGGCGCGCCGATTTCTAGCGCGTTTGGGCGCGGAGTGGAATTGTCATTATCCGGTGCTAACAGGTGAGCTTTCAAAGGCTTAAGCGGCCGCCCGCAATTCCATTTGCCTCGGCGGCCGAGCATTGGGATAAGCAGCGCGCCGCCCCGATTGAGCCTCAATCCGGACACCGGTGGCTGCTTTAGGCAATCTCAACACTGTCCGGTTAAGAAAGCTGAATGTCTGTTCGTTTCCCACGCCGCCTGAAGTTGTCGCGCGCGGCGGCCGTCATTGCGCTGCTCGCCTCGGCCGCGGGCGTGTCCGGCTGCGCGCAGATCGGCGACACCGTGCCGTCGGCATTCGCCGATCCCGCCAAATATGAGCTCTATGATTGCAAGCAGCTCGAGAACGAGCGCAGCAATCTCAAGACCCGCGCGGCGGATCAGGAAAAATTGATGGCCAAGGCGGAGACCGGCGTCGGCGGTACTGTCGTCTCCGAGATGGTCTATCGCAACGAGCTGATCTCGATCCATTCCCAGCAGAAGCTGGCGGATGAGGCCTGGCGCAAAGGCAAGTGCCACGAAAGCCCGCCGGACACGCCTGCGGTCGCGGCACCCGCTGCTCCGACGCCGGCGGCGAAGGGCCCGCGCGCACCGCGGGGCCTCGTCCACTAGGCCGGCGTTTCCGGACGAGCCGGTTGTGACTGGCCGAGCTCAGGCGCGCCAATCGTAGATCCAGTCCTGCCGCGCCAGCATGCGCTCCGGACCGATGGCGCGGATCGCCAGATCGCGCGCGATCGCCGCCGGCCCGCCCAAATGATAGATGCGGCCCTGCTGTCGCGCCAGGCGCTGCACTTGCAGCACGCGCCCGCGCCGCATCCGTGCGTAGCGCTTCAGCGCGGCGGGAATGTCTGCGGTGTTTTCCCCGGTGCTGTCGCTCAAGGCCTTGGCGAGCACGGCCGCGTCCTCGATCGCCATGCCGGCGCCTTGTGCGGCAAACGGCAGCATCGCATGCGCGGCATCGCCGAGCAGCGTCACCGCGCCTTCGCTCCAGCGGCCGATGTCGGGCAGGGTGAACAGCGCCCATTTGCGCCAGCCGTCGACCGCGCCGATCAGCATCCGCGCCGTCGCCGGCCAGCGCGCGGTGGCGAATGCAGCCTTGATCTCGTTGATGTCGCCGGGCTCGCTCCAGCCTGGCCGGTTCCAGGTGCCCGATACGATCGCGACCACGTTGATCTGGCGTCCCGCCGAGATGGGATAGGCGACGAGATGCGCGTCCGGTCCCATCCAGAGCTGCACGCGCGGTGCGGCGTATTCACGCGGCAGGGCGGTGGCGTCCAGCGTGCCGCGCCAGGCGATCAGGCCGGAGAATTGCGGCCGTACATCCGGAAACAAATGCCCGCGCACCGACGACCAGATGCCGTCGGCGCCGATCAGCGCGACGGCCAATTCCTCCTGCCGTGAATTGCCGCGGCGTTGGACGACGGTGAGGCCTCTCGCATGCTTGGTCACATCCTCGAACTGGCAGCCGAGCCGCAGATCGATATCGGGATGGTCGTTGACGGCCGCCTGCAGCGCGGCCTGCAGGTCGGCGCGGTGGATCACCCAATAGGGTGCGCCGGCGCGGAACTCGGCGGCTTGGCCAAGCGGCATCCGTGCGATTTCGCCACCGGCCCGCGCGCTCAGGATGTTGACGGATTCAGGCGTGACCGCGCGCCGCGCAAGCGGTTCCTTGAGCCCGAGCTCGACCAGGATGCGGCTGGCATTGGGAGAGAGCTGGATGCCGGCGCCGGCTTCCTCGAGCCGTTCGGCCTTCTCCAGCACGACGACGCGAAAGCCCTGTGCCGCCAGTGTCAGCGACGCCGTCAGTCCTCCGATCCCGGCGCCTGCAACGATGACGGTTCGCGTCAGCGCCACGGAGCGGTCAGGCGACCTTGTCTCTCAGCACGCATTCCGGCGGCCGCGCTTCGCCGGCCGCGAGGTCGGCCGCGAAGCGATAAAGCGTCGAGCAGTACGGGCAGATAATCTCGCTGTCATTGCCGAGGTCGAGGAACACGTGCGGGTGGTCGAACGGCGGGTTGGCGCCGACGCACATGAACTCCTGCGATCCGATTTCGATCACCGAGACACCGGCATCGTTATGGAAGTGCGGGACGACGTGGTCGGACATATTCTCACCTTGATGGCAACGATGGGCAGACGCAATCAACGGCATGCGGCATCGCGAAATGCCGCGCACCATACTGACGGGAACAGTTGATTCCTAGAGCCCCGATGGCTCATTTGCTCATGCAAATTCGACACAATCTTGTCGTCCCAGAGAAGCCCTCCTTTGGTCGGAGCCGTTGTGTCGCAAAAACGGCACACTATCTCCAAGGCGAATAAAACTAGAGGTTTTAGCGGGATGAATCGGGTGCGCGTCAGCTTGGCGGTGGTCGGCGTGGCAGCAAGTGCCGCCGTGGGCGCGGCTATTTGGCCGCACGCCCGTGACGCCGGCACCGTGCTGGCGGCGCGGGACGATCCCGCTGCGCTCGCCGACATCAGGCTCAATTCCGTGCTGCGCAACAACCCGGCGTTGATCTCCGACAATATCGAGGCGGCGCTGGCCTCCAGCGATGCCGACCTTGCGGCCAGCTTTGTCGAACTCGCCGGCGAGAAGAACATCGCACTTGGTGATGATCTCACCAAGCGCGTCGATGACGCGCGCGCCGAGCAATCATCCACCATGCATTTCGCCAAAGGCTTCGCCACCGGCCTCGTGACCGGCAATGCCGACGATGTCGCAAGCCTGTCCGGCACGGTCGCCGGCGACCTGTTCGTGTTCGGCGATGTCAGGGACGTCGTGCGCGAGGGCAAGCACCTCGTGATGGGCGAAGACACCGACCAACTGGTGCTCGGCCTCGCGGCCGCCGGGCTCGCCGTGACCGCGGCCACCTATGTGTCGGTCGGCGGCGCCGGGCCGCTGCGCGCCGGGCTGACGCTGGTCAAGGATACGCGCAAGGCCGGACGGCTGAGCGAGGGGATGATCGAATGGGCCGGGCGTTCGACCCGCGAGGTCGTCGACCAGCCGGCGCTGCGCGAGGCGGTCGCATCCGGCTCGGTGCTGCGGCCGGTGCAAACCGCAACCGCGATCCGCGCGGCCTTCCGCGCCGAGAAGGCGGGCGCGCTGGTGCGCGTCGCCAAGGACGTCGGGCGCATCGGCGAGGCGGCCGGGGTTCGCGCCGCGCGGGATACGCTGAAGGTCGCCGAGAACCCGAAGGAGATCGCGCGGGCGGCGCGGATCGCCGAGGTGAAGGGCGGCCAGACCCGCGCGATCCTGAAGCTGCTCGGCCGCGGCGCGCTGTTGCTGGCGGCCGGCGCATTCAATCTCACCATGTGGCTGTTCGGCGCGCTGCTGGCGCTGTTCGGCTTCCTGTCGTCGATCAAGGCCACCACCGAACGGGCCACCGCCTGGTGGCTCAGACGAAGCAAGGCGCTGCGCCTGAAGCGGCAGATGGCCGCGCAGGCTACCTTGGCGAGTATGCCCGCCCAGGGTTAGGCTTGCGGTCGCCTGTCGATCGCCAATCGCAAATCCCAAGAAGAAACGGAATGGATGATGCCGAGTTTCCATCACGGCGATGTTGAAATTGCCTATATCGACGAAGGCGCGGGCGAACCGATCGTGCTGGTGCACGGCTTTGCCTCGAGCAAGAACGTCAACTGGATCTACCCGACCTGGGTGTCGGATCTGGTCAAGGCCGGCCGTCGCGTGATCGCGCTCGACAATCGCGGCCACGGCGAATCCGCCAAGCTCTACGATGCGGCGCAGTACGAGATCGCGACCATGGCCAGCGACGTGATCGCGCTGATGGACCATCTCGGAATCACGCGCGCCGACATCATGGGCTATTCGCTGGGCTCGCGGATGGCGGCGATCCTGGCGCGAGAGAATCCCGATCGGGTGCGCTCCGCGATCCTTGGCGGGATCGGCATCGGACTGATCGAGGGCGGCGGCCCCGGCGAGGCGGTCGCGCTGGCGCTGGAGGCGCCGTCGCTCGACGACGTCACCGACCCGGTCGGCCGTACCTTCCGCGCCTTTGCCGACCAGACCCGCTCCGACCGCCGCGCGCTCGCCGCCTGCCTGCGCGGTTCGCGCCGCCTGATGACGCGCGAGGAGGCGGCCGGCATCCGCGTGCCGCTCTTGATCGCGGTCGGCAGCAAGGACGAGATCGCGGGCTCGGCGTCAGCGCTCGGCCGGATCATTCCGGGGTCGGAGGTGCTCGACATTCCGAACCGCGATCACATGCGGGCGGTCGGCGACAAGGTCTACAAGACCGGGGTCATCGACTTCCTGTCGCGGCGAAAATAGATCGTCGGCTTCATCCCTGGCGAAGGCGCGCGCGGCCGCGATCAGCACCACGAAGGTCGCGACCCACACCATGCGCGCGCCGTAGCGGTCGTGCGGTCCCGAGATCACGCCACAGACAAAGGCATTGCCGAGCAAGGCGAGCGTGACGGTGCCCGCCAGCAGCGTCAGATCGTCGAGCCGCCGCTGCCACAGGCCGCGGCCGAACAGGATCACGACCAGGAGCATCGAGCCCAGCGCGACCGGCACGTGGATGCGGTTGATCGCGGTGAAGTCGAGGTGCCAGCGTTGCTGCCGCGCCGCGCGCATCGGCGCGACCTGTTTGGGAATGTAGCGCTCGATGATGCCGTAGGTATGCGGGATCCAGCCATTGGTGCCTTCTCCGGTCGCGACATGCATGAGCTGGTCTGCGGTTGCCGTCAGCGCCGCCTTGGCCTGCCATTCCGGATATTTGGCCAGCGAGCGCAGCACGATGTAGCCCATCTCGTCATTCAGTCCCTTGAAGCGGCCGAGCGTGTTGAACATGCTGTGGCCCCACAGGAAGTCGTCGGCGGTCGGCGGCAACTCGTCGCGATAGGGGCAGAGCTTCAGCTTCTCCGTCGCGCAATGATCGCGCAGATATTGCGCGACGATGCCATCCTGCAGCATGCGGCCGAAGGCGACGCCATAGCCGCCGGGCGTCCAGGCCAGCTGTCCGGACAGCGCAAAGTTCGCCGCCAGCAGCATCGCCGCGCCGGCGACGGTGGTCAGGCTGCCTTGCACGAGGCCCGCGACCGGGATGCGCCGCCCGAGCCACGGACGCAGCATCCAGCCGACGCAGCACAGGCCGAGCAGCACCGCCAGCGTCGCGCTGTGCGTTGCGGCGGAAAACGCGATGAAGGCGAACAGCACCGCCTTCTCCAGCGTCGAGATCCGTTCGCCGTGCAGGATCAGGATGAAGAGCGCGAGCACCGAAAGGCCGGCGAAGATGTCGGTCAGCAGCATGCTGTCCAGCCAGGGCAAAGCGGTGGTTGCGATCAGCGCGAGGCTGATCGCGATCAGCCGGACCGGCCGGGCGAGGCCGAGCACGCGCAGCGTCAGCTGCAGGATCCATAGCGTCGCCAGGGTCTGGATGCCGAGGTTGAGCCAGAAATCCGATGTCTCGCCGACATGGAGGTAGATGCCGAATACCGTGGACCGGCTCGGCACCAGGTAGCCCTCATACCAGCGCGCCAGATAGCCGCCGGTATCCCATTGGAGCAGTGGATAGCCGTTCCAGAAGGCAGGGGCGAGCAGGAGGAGGGGGATGGCAATGGTCGCGATCCAGACCGACCGCGCATCGGTCAGGCGGGCACCTAAACTCTGGGTATTGATGATGTTTCCCCCTATTATTGGGGCCGACCATGCCCAAAACCACACTGGGGACGAAATCCGCCAATAGTTGCAGAAGCACGGCTTGATTTCGGCAAAATCCCGACCAATTCCCCTAGACGCCGGCCCGGGGGTGTTCGGCTGGGGTTTACCGTACTGAGCCATCCCGGGACGCGCTGGGTCCATCGTGCTATAACGCACATCAGAACAACCGAATTGCGAGAGCAGCTATGGCAGTTCATCAGGTCAATCCGCAGGGGAGCAAGCTCGCGGCGCTCGATCCGATCTGGGATCGAATCCGCGGCGAGGCGGAGGACATCCTGCGGCGCGAGCCGGAGCTCGCATCCTTTATCTATGCGACCGTGCTGCATCATGAGCGGCTGGAAGATTCGGTGGTCCATCGCATTGCCGAGCGGCTCGATCACGCCGCGCTGTCGGGCGATTTGATCCGCCAGACCTACGGCGAGGCACTGCGCGACGAGCCCGATATCGGCAACGCGTTCCGCGCCGATCTCGTCGCCGTCTATGACCGCGATCCCGCGACCTCGCGCTTCATCGATCCCTTGCTCTACTTCAAGGGCTTTCACGCGCTGCAGACCCATCGTCTCGCGCACTGGCTCTATCAGAAGGGCCGCAAGGATTTTGCCTTCTACCTGCAGAGCCGCTCCTCGGCGGTGTTCCAGACCGACATCAACCCGGCCGCCAGGATCGGCCGCGGCATCTTCCTCGATCATGCCACCGGTTTCGTCTGCGGCGAGACGGCGGTCATCGAGGACGATGTCTCGATCCTGCATGGCGTCACGCTCGGCGGCACCGGCAAGGAGAACGAGGATCGCCATCCGAAGATCCGCCACGGCGTGCTGATCGGTGCCGGCGCCAAGATCCTCGGCAATATCGAGATCGGTCATTGCGCGCGCATCGCGGCCGGCTCGGTCGTGGTCAAGCCCGTGCCGCACAACGTCACGGTCGCGGGCGTGCCGGCGAAAATCGTCGGCGAGGCCGGCTGTGCCGAGCCGTCTCGCACCATGGACCAGATGCTCGGCGCGATCGGGCTTTGATTTCACTCGCTTTCTGATCGCGGCGAAAACGCGACCAAACAAGATTCGTGTGCGCAACATCACGTCGCCAAAGCCTGAAAAGGCTCTGGCGATCTTTGCCGTCTCGTCCTAAAACTCCCCCGAAAATCATCGACCCGATTGGAGACGGCCGTGGACGTTCAGGAAGTCAGGAAGCTCGACGCGTATCTCAAACGCGTGTTCAGCAATCCCAAGATCCGCGTGGTGCCGCGGCCCAAGAAGGATGACTCGGCCGAGGTCTATATCGGCGAGGAGTTCATCGGCGTGCTGTTCGTCGACGACGAGGACGATGATCGCTCGTTCCAGTTCCAGATGGCGATCCTGGAAGAGGATCTGGCCGAGTAAGGCGGAACAGCAGCGTTGCTGGCCGGCTCCGTCGCGTGAGCGCCGGAGCCTGTTGGCGTGCGCGGCGCGGATCGACGGATCTGGCCGCACCGGTCGCCAGCTTCAAGAACGTGAGTGAGGTACCGCGTCAAGCCAATGCGGGCACGATCAGCGACAGGCCGGCGAGCAGCAATAGTATCAACACCACGGTGCGGAACATCTCGTCATCGATCTTTCCGTACAGCGTGAAGCCACTCCAGAGGCCGGCGAGAAGGAATGGCAGACCCAGCCCGTACAATTTGACGGTTTCCGTCGTGAAGGCGCCGGTAACGCCCATCGAAATCGAGATCACCACAAAGGCGGCGAACAGGACCGGCTGGAACACCGCGCGCTGCGCGTCCTTCGTCCAGCCGCGCCATTGGCACGAGATGGTCGAGACAACGCCACCCAGCCCGGTGAGTCCGCCGACCAATCCGTTGACGAGACCGATCGCGATGTCCGGTGCGACCCCGATCTTCACCGGCCTGAACGCCGGCCGTGTCAGGCTGTAGATCGCGTAGAGTGCCAGCAATGCGCCGACACCGAATTGCAGATGGACCGCGCTGAGATAGGTGAGCAGCACCACACCGGCCGGGATGCCGATCGTTGTGCCAACTGACAACGGCCAGATCGCGTGCCAGTTGAACGCCTGACGCAATTTCAGGATGCCGTAGCCCTGCGTCAGCAGGCCGTAACCCGCGATCAGTGCCGCGGTTTGCACCGGCGTGACGATGTGCAGCCACACACCCGACACGACGAGCCCCATCGCAAATCCCGAAAAGCCGCTGACGAACCCGCCGGCAAAAGCGGCAATAACAAAAAGAACAAGACTCGCTCCATCCACCGGTCGCTCCCCAAAAATGAGGTGACGCACACTTGGATGGATGGTCCCATCTGATGGGGAGGGTGCGAATCCCCGAGCTTGCTGATTGGGCGGTTACCCACTGAACGCCAGCTTACCTATTTGGCTTCTCCGTAGGTGATTTGATCAAATAGCGTCACACTGTCGGCCTTGGTCCAAAGCCCCACCTTGCCGGCATCGCCAAATGTGGAATCCTCCACCTCGAACAATTGTTTGCCGTTGAAAGATACAATGAAGTGCGAGGCTTTGAAGTCGACACGCAGCGTGTGCCAGTCGTTGGACGGCACCTTGATGTTGATTCCGTAGCCTCCCTTTCGGCCGACGATGTCGAGCGGGCTTCGGACGCCGTTCACTGTCTTGTACAACACGACATTGTCCTCGAGTGCATTGGCGCGGGTCACGTAGTAGTTGTTCGCGTCCTTCGCTCGCCAAACGATGCCGGCGGCGCGGTCCTGCGAGCCCGCGACAGCCTTGAACTTGACCTCGACAAAGCCGTCCTTGATGTTGGTGTCGTCCTTCAACAGCAGCGGGTAGGTCGCTCGGCCGGATTGTTTGAGCACCTTCGACTTCGACGGCGCCGTCGCATCGGTTTCGACCGTCCATCTTGCATCGCCAGACCCTGTGACGGTGGCGGTCCAGCCCGCCGGCGCAACGCCGATCTGGGTATTCTCAAATCCAATTGCGTGGCTCGGCATGTCATTCACTCCCAGGAGAAGCAGCGTAACCGCGGCGATGGCCATGCGTTGTTGGGGATGAGGCATTTCTAGGCTCCCGTCGGATCGAAAATTCCACTGTGCGGATGTCGTGAAATGCGACCTTGCCAGGCGTCGATCATTCGAAAAGCCCGGCCGCTTGAACGGGAGGCTCGACCGGACGGGGAAGTTGGTCGAATCCCGCGATCCTCCTTGCGCGTAGCGCAGTGAGGACTCCATCCCGGATTTTCGTTCCGTTCCGGTAGCAGACGGCGATCAGAGATTGATCGGCGCGGTCGTCGCGGCCAAGCTGAGTTGACCCGGACCAATGTTGCGGTTGGCCGGCGACGAGTTCGTCTGACCATGCGGAGGTAGGGATCGACGTCTTCCGAAGCCCACGCAAATGCAGACTGCAAGGCAAATTGGCTGGAAGGAACTGGAGGCTTGCTTTCGCCCATGTGCACATGCCCTCGACAAGTCGAGCGTTGCACAGTCTTGGACCGAAGCCTCAAGGGGAGACCGTATTCCCCCTACACAACTCTTAGTCCAGCGAGCCGACAAAGGCAATACGGATCGACCGGCGCCGCCATCGAATGCTCCGGGGCGCGCGGTGACGGGGAGGTGGTCATCCCCTCGCGCTGTGCATCTGCGCGGAGAGACGGTTCATCGTGGTGGCGATGTCGCGCCACTGCGCAAGCCAGCTGCGCGGAAAGCGGAAGGTCAGGTCGGCGCCGTCGATGCGCCGCTCACTCAGGCACATGCCGGGCGTCGAGGTATCGCGCGTGCAGCGCGCGGTCAGCTGCGGCTCGCTCGCCGTGAACAGCTCCTCGCCGCCATAGGGCGTGCCGTCGCGGAACGCGCGCGCCGTCAGGCCGTCGTCGGTGTTTGCGCGCTCGTCGAGATAGCGCGGATAGATCGTGCGCAGGCGCATGTCCGGCGCGAGTGAATCGTGGTGCGCCGCGATCGACACGAAGATCCTGTCTATCGGCTGCACCTTGTCCTCGACCGTATCGGCGCTGTAGTGCTTCGGCGCGGCAGGCGCCTCCAGCGACGGATAGAGGAAGCTCAAATCGACGCGCTCCTGCGGCCCGGAGTGGCGCTGGATCTTCATGCGCACGGCCATGGTCGGCACGTTGAACAGCGCGCCGCCGACGCTCACCGGCAGCCGCGACGGATCGCTCGGCGGGATGGTCGTGTAGGTCGGCCACAGCAGATAGGCGACGAGCGCAACCGCGCCGGCCGCGATCACCGCCGAGGCGATGATCGGAACGAGATGCGCGCGCGGGTTGCGGCGGGTGTCGCGGGCGAGATGCTGGGCGGTCGAGAGAAGCGTCATGAGCAGGGCAGAGATCAGGTCGGGAGGGGCCGAATCATCTGCCGAATATGCCACGTGGCGGGGAGTTTCCGTACGATTCCAATGGAATCCGGGACCAAATGGCCATGCGCAAACGCTGCGCCTGACGGGTCCGGTTAACCTTTCCTTAAGGATGATGTGGCGGCCGGCTGCCAATTCTGCGAAGCAGGGCGGGTGGCCTGTTGCGTAGCGGAAGTTCCGATGTCGCCCGATACCTTGAATTCCCTGTTCTCGCTCCTGATCGGTTTCGCGCTCGCGGGCGCACTGGCCAGCGGTTACCAGGCGATGGCGGAGCGCCCGGCCGGTTTCGGCCTGCTGCAGGAGGGCGTGGCGCCGAAGACCTTCGCCGCGGTCCCGTTCCTCGTCTTCGCCGCACCGTTCATCATCATGCGCAACACGCTGCGCGGGGCACGCATCGAGCGCCGTCGCTTTGAATTCGTGATGATGGCAACCGTCATCTCCGGCTTCTGGAGCCTGATGTCGGGCACCTTCTTCATGATGACGCTGCGCGCTGCGGGCGTGCTGGCCTGATCCGATCATGATCCGCGGCCGATCACGGTCGCGCTTGCTTGAAACCATGTCGGCCGTCGTGCCAAGGTCTCCTGCGATCAGAGCTTCGGTTCTGATTGAATCAGAAACCGAAGCTCTGGATTTTCGTTTCGACGCGTTTTCTTCACGCGAACCGGTGTCCACTTCGCTCGAAAACGCTCCAGGGAGACCTCAATGGCGATCTACGAACTCGACGGGCAGGCGCCCGATCTTCCCGCCGACGGCAGCTACTTCATCGCCGACAATGCCGTTGTGATCGGCAAGGTCCGCCTCAAGTCCGCCGCGAGCGTCTGGTTCGGCGCCGTGTTGCGCGGCGACAATGAGTGGATCGAGATCGGCGAGGGCTCCAACGTCCAGGACAATTCCACCCTGCACGTCGATCCCGGCTTTCCCCTCAGCATCGGCAACAACGTCACCATCGGTCACAATGCGATCGTGCACGGCTGCACGCTGGAAGACGGCGTGCTGATCGGGATGGGATCGATCGTGATGAACGGCGCGCGGATCCGGCGCGGCAGCGTGGTCGGTGCCGGCTCCGTCATCACCGAGGGCAAGGAGTTTCCGGAAAATTCCCTGATCATCGGTGCGCCCGCGCGTGTGGTGCGTACGCTTGACGCGGCGCAGGCCGAAGCGCTGTCGCGGCCGGCGAAGTCCTACGCCATCAGGGGCCCGCAATACAAAACGGGACTGAAGAAGATCGGCTGAAGCTTCAGCGCTTGCGGCCGCGCTTGCGCGCGGCGTTCGGTGCGGCGGGGCGAGGCTTCGCTGCGTCTTGCGGTCTCGTTGCCTGTTGAAGTCTTGTTGCTTCCTGAAGTCTTGTTGTTTCCTGAAGTCTTGCGCTCTTGCGCAGCGCATCCTTCAGGTCGATCGGAATGCCGTGCTTCTTGAGCAGGTCGGCGAAAGCTTCGTCGGCGAGCTCCTGCAAGGTCGCCATCCGGTCGCGCCCGAGCTGCTTCAACTTGTCGAAAGTGTCGTCGTCAAACTCGATCAGCTTGCGCAAATTGCATTGCTCCCAAACTGTATTGCTCCAACGCCTGCGGGAACCGGCGTTTTGCGGACTCGTTGACGTCCGCAAGGGAGAATTGCCATGCGCAAATTATCTGTCACCACCGCGCTCGCGACAATCGCGATTGTGCTGGCGCCCGCGGTTACCGTCGCCCAAGGTACCGGGAGCGGCGCGGGGACCGGCAGCCCCTCGTCAGCCAGCCCGACATCGCCGCAAGCCACGTCACCGCCGGCCGGGACCAACAGCGCCGGCACCGCGCAATCCTCCGGCAGCCCCAACACCGGCAGAGGCGTTACCACCGGCTCGGCAACGACGACCGAGAGCGTCGACAAGGCCATCGCCGACGAGAACGAAAAAGTCGACCGCCGTACGCGAGGCATCTGCCGCGGCTGTTAACCTCTGACGGCCGCCCTTCGATGAACGCGGGTCGCGCAGATGTGGGCGCGACATAGCCGCGCGGTGGAAGCCGCGGTCCTAGATTGGGCTAGCATGCGCAGGACGCGGCGGAGGAGGCTTGAAGAAGAAAGCCTTTGAAAGAAGGAGTAACGGGTGATGTTGCGTAAAACGATGATTGCCTTGCTGGCGACGGCCTCGGTCGGTCTGTTCACCGTCGATGCTGCGTCGGCACGCGGTGGCTTCGGTGGCGGCGGCTTTCATGGTGGTGGCGGCTTCCGCGGCGGCGGCGGTTTTGGCGGCTTCCACGGCGGCGGCGCCGCATTCCGGGCCATGGGCGGGGGCGGTGGCTTCCGGTCGGCTGCGATCGGCGGTGGCTTCCGGTCGGCGGCGATCGGAGGCGGTTGGGCCGGCCGCGGCTGGCACGGCGGAGGCTGGCGTGGTGGCGGCTGGAACGGCGGCTTCTATCGGCGCGGCTGGGGCTATCCGCTCGCGGCGGCAGCGGTCGGCTTCGGGCTGGGCTATGGCGCCTACGATTACTATGACGGCTACTACGGCAATCCATACTACGCCGGCTACGGCTATGACGCCGGCTACGGCTATGATGATGGCTACGGCTACGGTTACGGCGGCTGTTACGTCGTGCGCCGCGGCGTGATGACACCGTATGGCTGGCGCGTTCGGCCGGTGCAGGTTTGCAATTGAGCCATTCGCTCAAGCATGGCCGGTCCATTCGGTCGCCATGCTGATGGTCTTGCAATGATCGGCGCGGCCGGCGTTTCGATGTCCGGCCGCCGCGTTGGGTCGCGCACTGGTATGCAGCTTGCACCGCTTTGCAGCAGTCCGTGCGTGACCGCGTCGCGAAAACAAATGGCCCGGCTGCGATTGAAGCCGGGCCCAGAGGACATCAGAGATGCTGACCATTCCTGACCTGACATTGCTGTTCATGGTGGTTGTTGCGAGCCTTGCCGTTGCACTGATCTTCATGCTCCGCGAGCTCGAGCCGAAGCTTGCGCGGCTGCGACTGCGAGGTGGTCGCGTCTTGCGCGATCGCGCCAAATAGGCGGCGGTGCCGTTCGCCGCGGCCTTGGCCGCCGCGATGCTGCGCACGCAGAGCCGTCAGCTGAGCACGCCGTATTTCTTCAGCCGGTCTGCATCTTTCGCGCGGCGAGGGTGCTTTCTCGGTGGGCGGTCCCGAATGGGATTCAAGGGCCCAAAAAACAAGGCCGTCGACGTAGTATACCGTCAACGACCTTGCCAGCCCCGGATATTGAAATCGGCTCACGCCATCCGGTCATTTGAAGATGACTCGGATTCGAAGGCCGATATGTGAACCAGTTCACAAAGTCCGGATTAATTCACGGTAACGGGCACTCATGATCGGCCGCTGCCGGCAGCCGTCGAGCCCGAAAGTGCCCCGTTAGATGATGATCTTGCTGGGGATTTGGCGCATTTTTATGGCTGGTCACCTGGCGTGGGGTGGGCTTCCGAGGGCATCAACCGCGCGACCGGTGGCGCTTCCGGTTGGCGCTACGGGTGGCCTTTGAGCGCTTGCGCGGCGCGGGCTCGGCGGCCGGTTCGTTGGCCTGCGCGCTCGCCAGTGACTGGCGCAAACCCTCGACCTGTTCAGTCAGCGCGGCGACCTGGTCGGAGAGCCTCTTCGCATCGGCCGCCTGCAAGGCGAACTGCTTGCGCATGGTCTGCAGCTGGTCCTGTACCTCCTGCAGCTGGTCGATGGATTCCTGCTGGGTCACCTCCATCCCCTTGGTCTTTTCCACCAGGGCCTCGGAGACCTGCGCGGTCCGCGCCTGCAACTGACGCGCGGCGACCATCCGGTCGGTCTCCGGCACGTTGCCGGTGAAGGCGCGCCACAGCGCGATCGAGCCGATCCCGAACAGCACAAGCACCAGCACCACGGCGCCGATCGCGATCGGCTGCACGCCAATCAGGCTGCTGGCTTGTGAATTCCGGGGGGCAAGTTCGACCATGCGACCAACAACCGGACGTCAATTGGAAGGTTCGAAATAGCACAAACCTCGGCGCGGGCAAAACCGGGGGGTGTGTAGACCACTGCGGCAGCAGCGAAATTTGTATCACATGTTAATCTTCGACCGCGCTGCTCGGCCTGCTCGAGGCGCCGATCGGCCTCTGGTCGACGCGAATTCAAGCTCCCGAATTCAGCCTCTGGGCGCGATCAGGCCGACCCTCATGTCCTTTGCCAGATAGGCGCAAGCGCCATCGGCGAGCACCCGGCCGTCGGCGATGCCCAGCACCAGCCGGCCGCGCCTGGCCTGGCGTATGTCGACCTCATAGCGCACCAGCCTGACATCCGGCGTGATGTGCCCCCTGAACTTGACCTCGCCGACCCCGAGCGCGCGGCCCTTGCCGGGCGAGCCCGACCAGCCGAGCCAGAAGCCGATGATCTGCCACATGGCGTCGAGGCCGAGGCATCCGGGCATCACGGGGTCGGCGGCAAAGTGACAGGCGAAGAACCAGTGGTCCGGCGCAATCTCGAGTTCGCCGGCGACATGGCCCTTGCCGAATGCGCCTCCGTCCAGGCTGATCTCGGTGATGCGGTCCATCATCAGCATCGGCGGTGCCGGCAGCTGCGCATTGCCCGGGCCGAAATAGCCGCCTTCGCTCGAGCGCAGCAGATCCGGCTTGCTGTAGGACGATTGCGGAGCGTGAAAATCGTGCGGATTGAACAAGATGGCCATCGATGCTTGGGTTCTAGGTGAAGCTTAGCTGCGGCTGCGCCGCATGGTTCTTGGCCGCGCGGACAGGGGTTTGGCAGGCAAGCCCAACGCGGCGGCCATGAAGGCCCAGATGTCGCCGGTCAGCCTTGCCGGATCAGGCCGTCTTTCGCTCATGAGCGCGCCGATCAGCGCCTGGCGGATGCCGCCGATCATCAGCGCGATGGTGAGGTGAGGGTCGATGCCGCCGGACACGATCCCGTCGCGCTGGGCCGCCTCGATCATGCGGGCACCGGCTGCAAGCTGTCGGCCGGTGAAGGCGGTCTCGACATCGAGCACCTCGGGCGCGCGGCTGAGCGGTCCGATCACGAGGGACGCGAACGGGTGGTCATAGTGGAAGGCGACATAGGCGCCGATCCGCTGCTTCTCCCGGTCCGCCCAGTCCGTGGCGGACAGCTTGGCCCCGCCGAATGCCGCCGCATCAAGTTGTTCATAGAAGCCTTCGACCACGGCGGCGATCAGGCCGGCCTTCGATCCGAAGTGGTGGTAGGCGAGCCCGACCGAGACCTGCGCCCGTCTTGCGACGGCCTGCATCTCGAGGTGCCCGCGGCCCTCGATGAGCTCGGCCTGCGCTGCCGAGAGCAGCCGTTTCCGTGTCCCCAGGCTCGTCGCGTCCATCGTGGGTCCATTCGCTGAATTGAATTCAATTCAATATCGCCGATGCTAGGATGTCAAGCCGCCGACGCGAATGGCAAAGCGAGCCGGTGAAGGAATGCGATGGCGTTTGCGATCAAGACCGAGATCCGAAATCCACGGGCGATGGTGTTCAGCTTCACCGCGCAGAAGACCATGTATGGCGGCAAGCACATCGCGGCCGACGACGTCGTGTTCGTGTTCGCGAGCGAGAACGAGGGCGGCAGCGGCCTGATCGCCCGCGCGATCGTCGCGTCGGCCGAAGCGACACCGCCCAAGATCGGCATCATCAGGCAAACGCCGCGCGTCAGCATCACGGTCAGGCGCACCGCCTCCGCAGCGCGGCCGCTCGGGCGCGATCAACTCAAGCGCTTCAAGGATTGGGACGACGGCCGGCCCGAGACCGAGCTGAATTTCAAATTCTATCGCCAGGCCACCAACAAGATCGTCGGCATCTCGGACGAGACCGCGGCGTTTCTCGAGCGGTTCTTCTAGGCGTCGATCGACGCCGCTCAAAAAGGTTGCGGCCAGCCTTTGGGGGAAGGCTGGCCGCGCGCGAACCGGTCTGGGACGGGGAGGGGTGGGGATGTGACCGGGTCGCGAACTCGAAAATCCTCAGGTCTGCTCAGCGCGAGCTTGCGGTTGCAACTGCGGGGCGGTTGTCACCGAGCGAGACCCACACATTGGGATCGCCCTGCGACTGCCGCTTGACGAAGCGGTAGCCGGTGTCGGTCCAGGCGACGATGCTCTCGTTCTGGTTATCGAGCACGAACTCGCCCTTGTCGGTCTTCACCGTCAGCACCGCGTGGCCTTCGCCCTTCTTGTCGCGGACCACCGTGATCAACAGCGCCTCGCGGGGCCAGCCGGCGTCCATCAGCATCTTGCGCTTCAGGAGCACGTAGTCCTCGCAGTCGCCGTAACCGTCTGATGGCAACGACCATTTCTCGATCACGCCCCAATGATCCATGTCGGTCATCGGCTTGATGGATTCGTTGACCCACTTGTTGACCCGTACGAGGTCCCGCCAAGCGGTCTGCGACAACACGATGTCGCGTGGTTGCGTCGCGCCGCCGCGGCATTCGCCCGGATTGTCGGCACAGAATTCGACCCAGCCGATCGGCGAACGCGCAACGTCACCCAGGCTGGCGTAGACCACGTCGCCGGCCTTGGCCGACACGCACGTCGCAAACAGAATGGCGGCAACCGCCAAACCTTTCCCCTGTCCCCTGAACCCAAACATCGTGGCCCCCGTTCTTCTTGTTGGGACCACGTTTCGCACAAAGCTTTTGCGCCGCCGCTAAGTACGCAAAGTAGATTTGACGCGAATACTGGTAAAATCTGCGGCGAATTCGAACTGTACTTGAATCGAATTCGCGTAAAATTTGAAACAACTGCAATTGATTCAAATTTTATGCATTAACGCGGCAAGCGCTGCGCCAGCGCGATTTGTTGCGTCAAACGTTGCGGCCGTTAACCGCCGATTTTCACCGGGCCAAACGCGCCGAAGGCGGCCACCGGTGCACCGGTGGCCGCCTTCGCGGGCCAAAAACAGGGGTCTTGAGCGCTTTTTCGCTTTACCTCGCGGTAACGCTCTCTTCGAGCGTTTCCGCCGATTGCTCGTGGACGAACTCGAGCGCGAAGCCTTCCTCGAGATTTCGCACCACGCGGGACTGCACCCGCCCGAGCATCACGAGCGATTTCAGCGGCGGGCGGTTCTCGGCGGCAATCGCAGCACCGGACAAGGAAAGGTCGATGATGCGGCAGGTCATCCGCGTGCCGTCTTCCTGGGTCAGCAGCGCGATCGGGTTGCGCGGCACGATACGGTCGTGGCGGCGATCCTCCGGCAGATTGAGGATGTCGCGGTTGGCGAGCCAGGTCAGCTGCGCGGCGAGCTTGTCGCGCTTGCGCGCGGTGGCGCCGATCGTCATCGCAAAGCCGTTGTCGATGATGCGGGTGATGCGTCCTTCGACCCGGCCGATATGGTCGAGATAGGCGATCACGCGGTCACCGACATTGCCGATGCCCGGCGCCAGCAAGGCGAGGCCGCCCGGCGACATGTTGATAATCTGGCAGGGAAACTCGCGCCGGTCGGGCAGCATGTAGCGGCCGAGCAGGTGCACCTTGACGCGCTGGAAGCGCCGCCGCTCCTCGGCTACGGGGACGACGGTAGTTTTCTTCTGTGCAAACGACATCACGACAAACCCGGCCACCGTCCATTCGGAGCCCCGACGACCCTAAGGCTGATAGGGTTAACGGGGCGTTACGGTTGAGGCGGGGAACCTGCACACGGTGCAAGAGAAATGTGAGTGGAGCCCCGCGTGGCCCCCAAGGGGTCAGGGCTGCGCATCAGGTTCGCCGAACCACCGCGACATGACCTGAGCTGCTTCATCAAGGTGAGTGGCGGTGTCAGCGGCCCATGCGACGAAGCCGTCGGGGCGCACGAGCACGGCACTCAAGCCCAGCCGATCCCGCGCATAGCTTGCGACATGGCCGATCCGGCTACGCCAGCGATCCGCAAGCGCTTGCAGCGGAGAGCGCGGATCGAAGTCCAGCAGCACGCCGCGCCCGTTCCTCAGCAGTTCGCCGAGTTTCGTGCCACAGGCGAGCTCGAAGTCGGGCGCGCTAAGGCCCACCAGCGGATGGTTGCCGCCAAGATCGTAGCGCAGCGAAACGCCCCACACGCGCTCGGCAAAGTAGCTCGCGCCGTCTGACGTCGCGATCAGGTCGCGGATGATGGCTTCGAGCGCGCGCGAACTGCGGCTTGGCCGCATCAGCGCGACCTGGGCGCGTGACCAGTCCAGCACCTGCGCGCCCACCGGATGCCGCTCACGCGAGTAGCTGTCGAGCAGATCCGCCGGTGCGTCGCCGCGGATCGTGGCCGCGAGCTTCCAGCCGAGGTTCATCGCATCGCCAAGCCCGAGATTGAGCCCCTGGCCGCCGAGCGGAGAATGAATGTGCGCGGCATCGCCCGCGAGCAGCACGCGCCCCTTGCGGTAATCCGTCGCCTGACAGGCGCGATCGGTCCAGGTGGTGGCAAGCCGGAGCGCCGTCAACGTGATGTCCGTGCCGGAGACGCGGCGCAGCACCGCCTGCACATGCTCGCGCGTGATCGGCCGGGTTCGGTGGAAGGCGCCGCCGTCGAACTCCACCATCGCGATCGTGCCGGGCCGCGCGTAGGTATACATGCCCGTCGGCGTGTAGTGACGGCCCGCGCGGAGCTGGTCCGGATCTGATATCTCGACCTCGACCGAATAGCCGGTGAACTCGGGATCGGTGCCGACGAATTCAAAGCCGCCGGCCTTGCGCACCATGCTGCGGCCGCCGTCACAGCCGACCAGCCAGCGTCCGTGGAAAGTCGCGCCCCCGGCGCGAACGGTGACGCCGTCGTCCGACTGATCCAGCGCCTCGACGCCGAGGCCGCGCCTGATCTCGACCCCCATCGCGGTTGCGCGCGCGGCGAGGGCGGATTCGAGCGCCTCCATGTCGACCGCCATGCTGGTGGCTGCCGGGCTCGGCAAGCGAAATGGCCAGTTCGACGTGTCGATATCGTCGTGAAAGAACTGGATGCCGGCAAAATGGCCGGCCGGGCGGCGCGGCCGTTGCGTCCAATGCGCGCCATTCGATGCGCTGCTGCCCGAGCCATCTCTTGTGTGTTGCCGTGCCGCGATGTCGTCCAGCATCCCGCGACGATAGAACGCCTCGATGCTGGGTGCCGAAAGGCCGCGCATGCCGAAGGGCAGCCGCTTCAATGACGAGCATGGCTCCGCGGCCTGCTCCAGCACCAGGACCGAGAGGTTTGCGCGCCGCAGCTCGCAGGCAAGCAGCAGGCCGACCGGGCCGGCACCGGCAATCACGACATCATGGGGAAGGGGGCGGCTGGTATGCATGAACTGCTCCTTTGTCGGTGTTCGACCGGAGCGGTTCGTCGGGTTGAGAACCACACGGACGAACATTGGGCGCCTGGATGGCGTCCGGTGTTCGTCGTGGGGATCTCATGCACGAGGCAGGAGACCAGAGCTTTCGTTTTCGAAAGGACTTCGTTTCCGAAAGGACTTTCGTTTTCGAAAGGACTTGGGCTTACCAAACCAAGTCTGCCTTTTCCGACGCGGCGTATATAGCTGCGTGGCGTTCGATCCGCAATGGAAGATGCGCGGCTGCGGATTACTGGAACAATGCGCTGCCGCGATGTCGCGGCGCGACCGCATCGGCGGTGCCCGGTTCGTCGACGCGACGCGAGCCCGGGCGCGGCGCAAGATTGTCTGGCGTCTTGATGTTGCTCGCGAGCCCTGCGGCTTCGAATGCCTTGATCAACCACCAGCCGAGGTCGATCTGACCCGGCAGCAGCCCGAGCTTCGCGGAGCCGGGATAGGCGTGGTGATTGTTGTGCCAGCTTTCGCCCATACTGATCAGGCCCGCGATGCCGACATTGTAGCCCTGGGCCGCGACGCCTTCGATGATCCAGGTCTGTCCGCCCTTGCGATGCGAGTAGTGACCGATCAGCCAGTGACCGGTGACGCAGACGGCGACACGGACGCAGATGCCCCAGACCAGCCAGCTCCACGAGCCGATCGCGAGGAACAGGATCGCCCAGGGCAATTGCTGCCACATCCAGGTTCGCTCGACGAAGGCGTAGAAGCGGTCATCGGCGAGCCGCCGTTCGAGCCGGAATTCGGGCGGGTGTTTCAGCACCAGCGTGCAGTGCAGCTGCCACCACGCATCGCGCCAGAAGCCGGCGCGGTGGCAGGAGTAGTCGTGGCACGCGGTCTGGCGCTGCGCCCAGTCGCGGAAATCGTGCAGCCGCACCATGCCGTAGGGGCCGGCCATCCCGACCAGCGTGCCGAGATAGACGCAGAGCCGCTCCAGCCACAGCGGGCAGTCGAAGCTCGCATGGATCAGGCGGCGGTGCATGCCGACCGAATGCCCGAAGCACAGCGTGATCGCGCTGGTGACGATGAATAATGCGAACGCGCTCCACGTGAACAGCAGCGGCCCAAGGACGATCGCGACCGCGGTCATGCCGCCAAGCCACAGCGACTTCGCCGGCGCCCATCGCACGCGCCCGTCCAGCGGATCGGTGCTGGCGTCCACGAAGATTCGCTCCGAGCCGGGCTGCGGCTTCATTCCGTCACCTGAGGTTGCATCGCAGGTTGCGGTGAAGCGGTCGTCGCTGTCAATCGGCCGCCCACGTCCGTCATGTCGCGGCCCATATTGACGTCTGCGGCGACTTCAGCCAGGCGGCGCCCGGCCGATCCGAAGCGCGCGAAAGCGATGCGGTGAGGTTATTTGTCCTCGGCGTCCATTTCCGGTTCGACAGCCGTTTCCGGTTCGACAGCCGCCGCTGGTGGTTCGACAGTCACGGCTTTCAGCACCTTTCGCTTCGCCGCGCGGACCTCAATCTGCAGCGGCGGCTGATAGGAGCCGCTTGGCGGCACGAAGACGAAGGCATGGTGTCCATCGCCCTTGTTGAGCTTCAGGAGATCGTTGCGGAACTCATCGGCGACGACTTCGCCGACGAGGTTGTTGTTGAAGTAGATATCGATCGCAACCCTTTTGTCGGGGTGCTGGTTGTACAGGGCCCAGCCGGCAATCCTCTTCTCGTTGACCACGTCGACATGGCCGGTGATCTCGCCAAACAGACTCTCGATACCGGCCTCGATCACCTCGAGGTCGCTCCTGTAGATCGATCTCGTCACATCGAAGCTGAAATTCGCGGTATCGACGCATTGGTCGAGCAAACCCTGTCGATGCTCCTTCATTCGTTGCAGCGTGTCCAGTTCGCCCAACTTGACGTACATGCCGACGATACCTTCGATACCAGGATTCATGGTGTCGTTCCCCGCAATGCTACCAGCCAATTCGCCCTCGGCTGCCTTCACAATCGATGCCTCCTTGCGGACAATACTCCGCCAGGACTTGAAGCGCCTCGTTCCGCCAAGGGATGTCATGAAGACCTTCATGACAGGCCTTCATGACATCCCAATCGTCCTGACCTAAAGTCGGCTCGGCCGAACCCGGCCCAACGACAAGGACAGGGAGAGCGAACCGATGGAGCAGATCCGCGTCTGCACGCATGATGGACCTGGAGCCAAGCCGGTAATCCGGACAGTGCCATGGCCGGAAATCGGCAAAAAGGCGGCCTTGATCAAGGTGGGCGCCTGTGGCGTTTGCGGAACCGATCTGCACATCTTGAAGGGACATTGGCCGAAGCCGTTGCCGTGGCCGTTCACGCTCGGCCATGAGCTCGGCGGCGTGATCGTCGAATGCGGCGCGGAGTTCACCGAGGATTTCATGAGCAAGCCGCTGCAGGTGGGATCGAAGGTGATGATCCCGCCCTTGATGCCCTGCGGCCGCTGCTACTACTGCATCCATTATCCCGAGAGCGCCAACAAATGCCTGACGCCGGTCTATTACGGCCGCTATCTCGGCTTCGACAAGGCGCCGCATATGTGGGGCGGCTGGGCTGAATATGTCTATGTCGATCTCGACATGCTGCCCGGCACTAAGATCTACAAATTGCCTGACGACATGTCGCTGCGGCTCGGCGCGCTCTCCGAGCCTCTGACCTCCTGCATCCGCGCCTTCAACCGCGCCACCCGCGCCGGCGGCTTCAGATGGGGCGACACCGTGGTGATCCAGGGTTCGGGGCCGATCGGCATCCTCGCGGTCGCCGCCGCGCAGGAAATGGGCGCGGGGCGCGTGATCTGCGTCGGCGCGCCGGAGACGCCGCGCCTTGCGCTGGCGCGCAAGTTCGGCGCCGAGGCGACTGTCGATATCGAGCAGCTCAAGACGCCGGAACAGCGCATCAAGGCGGTGCGCGACATCGTCGGCGGTTTCGGCGCCGACCTCGTCATGGACTGCTCGGGCCATCCGACCGCCGGCCCCGAGGGCATCGAGATGCTGCGCGACGGCGGCACCTATGTCGAGATGGGGCAGTTCACCGATGCCGGCTCGATCAATACGTCGTGGCACCGCATCTGCACCAAGGACCTCAACGTGCTCGGCTCCTGGGGCTTTACCGGCAACGACCTGCCGCTCGGCGTCGACATGCTCTACCGCACGCGGAACAAATATCCCTGGCTCGACATGCAGACGATCTATCCGTTCACCGAAGATGGCGTCGCCCGCGCGGTTGCCGACGCAATGGCGATGAAGACGGTGAAGTCGACCATCGTGCCGTGGCCGGAACTGGTCGGGTGAAGCTGATGGCGGATGCTGCAAATCCTGCTGCAGTGCTCCCAAGGATTTGTAGCCAGGGTGCGGCCGATTGAGCCGTGATATCGCTCGCCGGGACGACGGCCCGGCGCTAACATCGGAGCATGCATTCGAACCGTGTGCCGCCGAGCGCGACGTTTGCGTGGGGAAACGTGTCCGAGGACTTCGCGCTGTTCAGAACCCTGAGCGCGGAGCAGCGGCTGATTGCCTTTGGCGCAATGACCCGGCGCGACCTCGTGCGCGGCGAGCTGCTGGTCGAGCAGGGCGGTGCCTCCGACGCGCTATTTCTGGTGCTGCACGGCGCGCTCGCGGTGTACCGGACCAGTCATCCCGAACCGATCGCGGAGCTTCGCGCCGGGGAACTGGTCGGCGAGATCGGCTTCTTTGCCAATATCCCGCGCACGGCCAATGTGATTGCGATCCGCGACACCAGCGTGCTGGTGCTGACGCGCGCCGCCTATACGACGCTGGCGCGGGAAACGCCCGAGATCGTCGAGGCGCTGCTGGCTGCGCTCGCGCGGCGGTTTGCCACCGAGACCGCGCGTCTGTTGCCGCTCCGGGCGTCACCGAAGGCGCGCACCGTCGCGCTGATCCCGGGCGGACGGGAACCGGTGCCTGCCGCCTTTGAGCACAGGTTGCGTGAAGGCCTTGCCGCTGCGGGTGCCGAGATCGTCGACCTCGCGCGGGTCCAGGCGATGTTTCCCGGTCGCGCGCTGGATGCATCCGAAGTCGCCGACTGGCTCAACAGGATCGAGTACGACGCGCCGCTGGTGGCCTATTTCGGTGGTCCTGACGCATCGGATTGGGCGCGGAAAACCATCCGCCAGGCCGACCTTGTCGTGTTCGCCTGCCGTGGCCATGCGCCGACGCCCGATCTGACGGAGATCGAACGCTTCGCCTGCGGAGTGCATCCGGCGTCGACGCGACGCCTCGTTCGGGTTCATGACATCAGGCGCCACGAGGTCAGCGGCACCGCGGCGTGGCTGGCGCGGCTGCCCTGCTTCATGCACCATCATGTCGCGCTCGAGGACCAGCTCGACATCGACAGCCTGGTTCGCTTCCTGTGCGGTCGCGCCGTCGGATTTGTCGCCGGCGGCGGCGGCAGTCTCGGCACCGCGCATGTCGGCGTCTACAAGGCGTTTCGCGAGCGCGGCGCGATGTTCGATATCTTTGTTGGAACCAGCGTCGGCTCGGCGATGGCGGCGGGCTTTGCCAAGAACTACGACGCCGAGCATCTCGAGCGCGGCACGCATGAGATTTTCGTCTCCAGCCGCAGCTTCCGCCGCCCGACCTGGCCGCGCTACGCCTTGCTGGACCACAAGGCGTTCGATGCCGCGCTCGCCGATCAGTACGGCCACAATTGCCGGATCGAGGACTGCTGGCGGCCGTTCGCGGCGATCGCGACCAATCTGTCGACGCACAGCCTCGAATTGATCCGCACCGGTCTGCTGTGGCAGGCGGTGCGGGCATCGAGCGCCATCCCCGGTCTGCTGCCGCCGTTCTATACAAGGGAGGGTTCGATGCTGGTCGACGGATGCCTCGTCGACAACGTTCCGCTGGCGCAGATGCACCAGATGAAGAGCGGACCGAATCTGGTGGTCCATTTCGGCGACCCGGCCACCGAGATGTTCGACGTCGACTATGCCGCGCTGCCGGGGCGGCTTGAGCTGCTTGCATCGCTGCTGACGCCGTTCCGCAAGAAATTGCTTCCAGCCGCACCGAGCGCCGTCAACGTGCTGTGGCGAAGCCTCGTCGCGCATCAGCGCTATGATACGCTGCCGACCACGCCGCTCGACATGGTGATGCGTCCGCCGACGCCCGACGGCATCGACGTCACCGATTTCGACCGCCATCAGGAAATCTTCGAATCCTCGTACCGCTGGGCCCGCGAGACCATTGCTGCCTCGGAGGCGGCGCATCACCCGGCCATTGCGGCCATCGTTGCGTCGGCCAATGGAGCGGACAAGGCAACGGACATGGTTGCTGACAAGCGCGCGGATCGCGCGACAGCGACCGCGCCGGTTTCCCAACAGGCCCGTGTCGGTTGAGCGGCTTGCAGGCGCCGGCGAAGTCGACCATCGTGCCGGACCGAATCCGGAGAACACGATGCCTTTCGATTTGATCCTGCGCGGCGGACGGGTGATCGACCCGTCGCAAAAGCTCGATGCCGTGACCGATGTCGGCTTTGCCGCGGGCAAGGTCGCTGCGCTCGGCCGCGAGTTGCAAGCCGATCCCGCCACCGAGGTCCGCGACGTCTCGGGGCTGATCGTCTCACCCGGCATCATCGACCTGCACACCCATGTCTATTGGGGCGGCACCTCGCTCGGCATCGACGCCGAGGAATTTTGCCGCAACTCCGGCGTCACCACCTCGGTCGACACCGGCAGCGCCGGCCCGGGCAACTTTGCCGGCTTCCGCAAGCATGTGATCGAGCCGAGCCAGGTCCGCATCCTCGCCTATCTGCACGTTTCGCACGCCGGCATCTTCGGCTTCTCGGATCGCGTGATGGTCGGCGAGAGCGAGGAGCTGCGGCTGATGAATCCGATCGACGCCGCGCGCGTCGCCGACGAGAACCGCGACCTGATCGTCGGCATCAAGGTGCGGGTCGGCCTGTTCGCCTCGGGCACCTCGGGGCTGGTGCCGCTCGAGATCGCGCTCGAGGTCGCCGAGCAGGTCGGCATGCCCCTGATGGCGCATATCGACCATCCGCCGCCGAGCTATGAGGAGGTGCTCGCGCGCCTGCGTCCGGGCGATGTGCTGACCCATGCGTTCCGTCCGTTCCCCAACACGCCCGCGACCGCGCAGGGCACGGTGAAGAAGGTGGTGCTGGAGGCGCGCGAGCGCGGCGTGCTGTTCGACATCGGCCACGGCAAGGGCTCGTTCGCCTTCAAGACGGCGCGCGCGATGCTCGCCAACGGCTTCTACCCCGACACCATCTCCTCCGACATCCATCAACTCTGCATCGACGGCCCGGCATTCGACCAGGTGACGACGATGTCGAAATTCCTCTGCATGGGGATGCCGCTGCCGGACGTGATCGCGGCGTCCACCGTCAACGCCGCGATGGCGTTGCGGCGGCCGGAGCTCGGCAGCCTGAAGCCGGGCAGCGTCGGCGACGCCACGCTGATCTCGGTCAGGGAAGGGCAGTTCGACTATGTCGATGTGGTCGGCGAGCATCTGACGGGCGATCGCAAGATCGCATCCGAAGGCGTCGTGATCGGCGGACGCTGGTGGCATCCGCGTTAGAATTCATGGACGCGCCGCCAAGGGCATCGAGGTGACTGAGATGGTCTTCTGGATCGCGGGTGTGGCTGGACTGGCGATTGCCTATCTGCTCGGTTCGACGCCGACGGGGTATCTGGCGGGGAAGCTGCTCAGGGGCATCGATATCCGCCAGCATGGCTCCAAATCCACCGGGGCAACGAACGTATTGCGAACCCTCGGGAAGTGGCCCGCATTGGCGGTGCTCGTGGTCGACGTGCTGAAAGGCATGGCGGCCATCCTGTTCGCCCGCTGGTTTTATCCCTGGCTGTACACCTTGCCATCCGTCACGCCGCCGGCAGCGCTTGATCCGCAAACGTGCGTGTCCTGGGCTGTCTGCCTGGCCGGGCTTGCTGCGTTGTTGGGGCACGGCCGTTCGATCTGGCTGAATTTCACCGGCGGCAAATCCGCGGCGACCGGGCTCGGCGTGTTGCTGGCGATGTCGTGGCCGGTAGGGCTCGGCGCTGCGGCGGCCTTTGGCGCTGTGGTGGCCGTCTTTCGGATCGTTTCCCTCGGCTCGATGCTGGCGGCATTGACCGCGATCGTCCTCGTCTGCGGTCTGGGGCAACCATTGCCCTATCGCTTGCTGGTGATCGCCGGCGGCATCTACGTGATCGTGCGTCATCGTGCCAACATTCAGCGGCTGCTGGCCGGCACGGAGGCGCGGCTCGGGCATTGATAAAAGAAAACGCGTTTGAAGCATGGATATGGAATCCCGTTCCGATTCCATCGGAACGGCGCTCGGTCAATTTTGCTTGCTGCGTCCAGTGAGTGACGCCCGTCCAAATACGCTGGTGAACTTATTCTACCTTTTGCCAAACGACAGTGAAGCGCACGACTTTCCCAAAGTCCGGACTCATCACGGGCGCGGTCTCAACGATCAGCCTGTCTCGATCGAGTCTGAAATAGCGCACTTGATCCGTCATGTATCCTTCGTTCCACGCGACATCGGGCTTGGTTGTCCATTTATCGCCTTCGACAGTAAACCTGCCAGCGTAGGCTACCATAGAACGATATGCAGCGGCTCTCTCCTCATCAGTTTGAGCCAATTTACGGCCCTCACTCACGAGAAGCGCCATCATCCGTCCACTTGGGAGCAGTATCAGGTAGCCCTTCGGGTGCTCTCCATAAAGAGGCGCTTTCTCCTTGGTTTGCACGTCTTCCACGACGGCGGAGAGAACCTTCCAAGTGCCGTAGAGCTTGTCTGCTTCATCGGCAAACACGGGCTGCGCAAACGCCACCGATGCACTAAGGACGAGCCACGCAGCGCGCATAGTTGCCTCCAATAGCATCTTGAGTGCCAACAATCGGCTCAACGAGACGAACACTTGAGGTGTCACTAATGCTTCTTCATGAAGGCAAGAACAGCCTGATCGTAGGCGTCGGGGTTCTCCCACTGAACGGAATGTCCGCTTGCAGGGATTGCAACCCGCTCGCGATTGGGCAGGCAGCGCTCCAGCTGATCTATGACCAGATGAAACACAGGAGGGCTTCGTTCGGCGTTGGACAAAAGCGTAGGTGCCGTGATCTTCCTGGCCATGTCGCAGGTGAAAACCGGTCGCGGCCGTTTCGTGGTCGCATCCGCCTGATACGCGCAACGTCGTCGAGGTTCATCTTCTGGTGAGCGTCCGACCGGCGCTCGTAGGCTCCCGGACCGCCGATGGCATTTACGATCATAGGAATGCCCTGGTGCACATCGCCGGCCTTGAGAGCCTCTCTGGCGGGTGCCTGCGTGTTAACGAACTCCTTCAAAATCTCCATGCTGTTTGGTACGCCGTTTAGCAAGCCCATTGCAGGCGGTTCATTCAGCGCGAGGCTAACGACCATATCCGGGTGTGTCGCGGCGAAGAAAAGAGCCGCGTGCGCGCCTGATGAATGCGCCACGACCCTGATCTTGGACAAACCGAGTGCGCGCACGAAGGCGGCGATATCTTCCCCGTGCAGATCCGCCGCGCTATCCGGCATTCCTTCCGGGCTCACTACATTTGGATAGTCGTTCCGGCGACTGTACGCTATGGCACGATAGTGGACCGCAAATTTCGGAAGCTGCTCGCTCCACATGCGATAATCCTGCAAGCCACCGTGAACAAAGATGACCGGCTCACCCTGCCCCTGCTCGACATAGGCAAACTCGTAGCCGTTGACAGATACTTGCTTGACTTCATCGGCCATGGTGGTCGCGTTGCCAATAGTCAAGAATATGATCAAAGCAAAAAACGAACAGACAAAGGTTTTGCAAATCGACATTGCGGCCTCATCGAAAAGTCGATGTGTGTTTCCTGCCTAATTCTGAGATTACCCGATCTCGCGGTACTTGTCTGCTATGGGGCGGTCATTTTGATTGTCGGCTGGTTGATGTCCGCTTCTGCTTGTAAGCGTCCAAGCGAGGCTTGGCCGGAAGTGTTGCGTCTGGTCAGACCCTTATGACTCGAGCTTCCAAACTGGGACTCGAATCATGCGCTACGAACTCGCCGACAATGAATGGATCGCCATAAAGCCCATGCTGCCGAACAAGCCCGTGGCGTCCCCCGGGTGAACGACCGTCGCGTCCTCAATGGCATCTTCTGGGTCTTGCGCTCCGGAGCACCTTGGCGTGATCTGCCCGAGACGTTTGGTCCGTACACTGCTTGCTACAACCGCTTCGTCCGCTGGCGGCGGGCCGGTGTCTGGGGCCGCATCATCGACGCACTTGCCGCTGCCAGTGATGCCGTTGTCCAGATGATCGATACCTCGATTGTCCGCGTGCATCAGCATGGGGCCTGCATTACAAGAAACCAGCGCCAATCGATGGGAAGGTCACGCGGCGGCTTGACCAGCAAAATCCACGCGGTGGTCGATAGCAATGGTCTGCCGGTACGGCTGGCGTTAAGCCCCGGCGAGGCACACGACGTCCGGCTTGCCGGAAAACTGCTGTCTCGTCTGAAGTCCAGGGCAATGCTGCTTGCCGACCGTGGCCATGACGCGGACTGGATCAGGGAGCTTGCCATGACGAAGGGCGCTTGGGCCAATGTTCCGCCGAAAAGCAATCGCAACGATCCGATTTGCTTTAGCCCTTATCTCTACCGCGCTCGCAACCAGGTCGAGCGGTTCTTCAACAGGATCAAACAGTGTCGTCGGGTGGCGACGCGTTACGACAGGCTCGCCGCCAACTACCTTGCCTTCATCCAACTCGCATCTATCCGGCTATGGCTGGCTGCGCGTTATGAGTCCGCGCCCTTAGATCAGCGAATGCAAAGCCATGACCGCGGCCTCACGGCTCTCCACCGGAACAAAGAAGCTTACCGAATGCGATGACAAGACATACTTGTCGGCGATGATTCCGTGACGTTGCAGAATCTGCACCGCCTTGTATGGCAGGTCCGAGGAAATGCCGCCGAAGCAAGTGAGGCTCACCGAACTCAGCGTCTCGCGCTGTTTGCGCAGGTCTTTGCTCCGTTCCAGTGTGCGCAGCAACGCGTCGAGTGTCTCGGAATCGCAAGTCATCATGATGCGGGTTTTTTTGGCGGTGAAAGCCGAGGCGAGGAGCTGCGGCCAAGGCAAGCCATTTTGCTGGAGATGCTGTGCGAACTTCTCAAAGCCTTGATTGAGGTCCGCCGAATCGATCTCCACATGCTCAATGCGAGCCATCGAGTTGACGGCCAGGACTTTTCCGTTCTCCATGTCTGCGACCTCCTTCATCACTTGCGTGCTGTGTCGAGCGCCGCCCCACTGTCTCAGGACCAAAGGCACGTTTTGGCTGTGGGCCAGCTCCACGCTGCGAAAGTGCAGGACTTTGGCGCCCCAGAAGCACATTTCGGATAGGGATGCGAAATCCAGCTGACGCAAGGGTTTTGCGTCCGCGACGATGCGCGGGTCAGCCGAGCAAACTCCGTCGACCTCCTTGATAATCTCGCAGCACTCCGCCTTGAGCGCCGCGGCCATGGCGACCGCGGTGGTATCGCTGCCACCCCGGCCAAGCGTGGTGATTTCCTTGGTCAGCGGGTTCACGCCCTGAAAGCCCGCCAAAACCACGATGCGTCCACGATCGAGTTCTTCGCGCACGCGAATGGGCCGCACGTCCAGAATGCGTGCGGAGGAATGGGACCCGTCGGTCATGACACCGGCCTGACTGCCGGTAAAGCTGATCGCCGGCACGCCGAGATCGGACAGCGCCATGCTCATCAAGGACATGCTGATGCGCTCGCCGGTGGTCAATAGCATATCGAGTTCGCGGCGATTGGGATGCGGGCTGACCTGATAGGCCATCCTGACGAGTTCATCGGTGGTCTTGCCCATCGCTGAAACGATCGCCACGACACGATGACCACGGCCATGCAGATCGGCGACACTGCTCGCGGCCGCGCGGATTTTTGCCGGTGTTTCGAGACAGACGCCGCCGTATTTTTGTACGATGATGGGATTGCTAGGCATTCTTGCCCGCGTCGTGTTGGAAGGCGCAGCCGAACCCGATCAGATCGTTCTCCCCTTCGACGCTTTTGCGGTCTTTGATCGTTTTGCCACGACCCGCACAGCGCCCCGGTCGCGCTTCTTGCGATCCGCGTCCGCGTGCTGAGGTTTCGTCCCGCCGCGGTGAGCGGCGTATTCCTTGCCGTCTATCGGCGCGACATGCGGTGGATCTCGATCGAGATACGGTCGCCCGATTCCAAAATCCGGTCCACGCGCATCGATCCATTTCCAAAGGGCCTCGGTTGTGACCCAACGCTCCGCCCGCGTCGCGCCCTTGACGCTCACGACATCGACGGCAAGCCCGTGGCCATAGCCGCCACGGAAGCTCCCTCCATGGTATGACTTGTCGGACGCCGCCTTCAGGCCGCTCGCGATCGATTGACGATAGTCATCCCGGAACGCGCTGGTGATGCCGGGCGCCAACCCGGCCTGTTCCGCCGCGTAAAGCGCGTGAAACAGCTTGAGCTTGAAGTTCCGATCCACCCCTCCAATCACGTAGTCGATCATCGGCATGCCCATTCGCTCCGCCGCCTTCGGATCCTTCCACGTGAAATCGTTATCGACGCGCCTGGTGAACGTCCTGGTGACAGTCACCGTCTTGCGCTTCTTCTTGACGGTCACTTTCCGCTGCTCTTGTACGCTAATCGTGTCTTGCTTCGGCGTCCGTTCGTAGAGCGCCCACAGGTACCGGTCGATGCAGACATCGACGACGAGGCACTCCTCGAAAATATCCAGGGGTTTCGCGGCCGCCTCGGTGTCGCTCGACACGGGAGGCGGGCTCGCTATCGCCGCTTGCACCGGCGATGTTTCGGCTGGCAGCGTCTGCGACGAATCGGGCAACGCAGCCACGACGATTGGCTTCGGCTCGCTCGAGCTCACCGTCGCATCAGGGGCCGTCGCCGGCACCGATTCAACCGCCATCGCTGCATCGGCGTTAGCGACAGCGTTAACCATGACGCCTGCCTGCGGGGTGGCCATCGTGTCGGACGCCGTCTCCGTTACGGGTTCCGCAGCCATCGCCGCTTCAGCATTCACTTTGGCGGCGTCGCCGACTGCGGTGGCCTGTCGCGTATCAGCCGGTTCGGCGTTGGCGGCGAGAGATGGTGCGAGGTCCTCGATGGACACTGCGCCGCGGTTCCCGATGCCGGCAGAGCCGGCAAGCCAGGCAAGGAGCCAACCTGCGAGAATGACCGTCCCGCACAACTCCGGAGTCGCAATTCGCCGCGGGTTCATCACCCCGTAGCCTCCAAAGGCTCGATCCGAGCCCTGTTGCACCGCCCAGCACGCGACGGCATCGATCATTCGGATCAAAATGGAAATGCGCAATGGGCGGAAGCAGTTGGCGCCACGCTTTTCCAGAAAGTGTTGCCCGACCGCAACGCGCGGCCGCGACCAACCCGGCACGGCGCGTGCTGCTGCGTTCGGTGATTTTCACCAGCGATCGAGCTCTGATTTCCGCTCTGGGTCAAAAGCCGCCCATGGCGACCGAGCCGGGTGACTTCCGGTTCACCTCGAAGAGCCGACGTTCGCGATCGTCATGCAGACCGTCAGCTATGGGCGGCCAGAAGCGGCTCTCGCTTCACTGCGAAATCAAGTCCGCGAGCAATCGACCCATCCGTGTCCGAGTCAGCGGCCAGCTGCAAATCCGACCGCTTATTCTTCATGAGTTGCCTGTGCAGACCCAGCCTGCTTTTCGGCAAAGGAATCCAAGAGCGAACGAAATCGCTTCCTTATCTCGTCGGCCTGGTAGACGTATTTGCGGCTGAAATCCAATGTGAGAACGCCCCATCCGGCTCCGGTCCGACGGGCCGGGTGACTTCCGGTTCACCTCGAAGAGCCGACGTTCGCGATCGTCATGCAACGTCAGCTATGGGCCAGGTCCGGACATCTTGCCGGGGGTTCGGCTACGATCCGAGCGGCGCAAGGGCGTTGCGCAGCGGTGTGCTAGAAATCTGCATCAGTCCGACAAATGGCTGGCTCAACTCCAGGATCAAGAAAAGCGCTGCGGACGCGGAAGTGGCAAACACCAACATTGCAACGATGTTTATCGGGGTAAGGCGCGAGAATAAACTGAAACTCATGAAGATGATTGCCAGCCAGAAGACCAGTATCGCCAGAAAAGGCATGGGAATCGAGGTGTCAGCGTGTTCAAACAGGAGCAGGCGCGTTTGCACCAAGTCAGTGGCTAGCTGTATTGCCCGTTCCTTGAACGAGCGCTGCGCGTCTGTTTTTGGCGAGAGGTTCTGAATCTTTCCATAAGCATCCACCGACAAGGCGGTCCCCCGAAAGGGCGTTCCCTTCGCGGACTCCAAGCTGTCCTCTCGCCAAATCCTCTTAATCAAGGGCTCGACAGCGCCGCGCAGAGTGTCGCGGGCATCGCGGGACTCGGGCCCATATTGCTCAAGGAGATTGTCGAGCAGTATGATGTTGGCGGTCAAATGCCGAACTTGAGTGTTCTGAGCGTCATACGAGCTATTCGCCGAGCCAACCAGCAGACCAAGCACAAGCGCGGCGAGCGTCGTGATGAGCCCGATCCCTAACCGTATGTAATCTTTTGAATCGTCTGCCAGATAGTGGCCCGGCAGGGTGTTGCGAAGCAAAGTGCCGAGGAGCGCGGCAGCTATGATGATCGCTAACGCAATCAAGGACACTGCAATTGGGCTCATTGTAGCTAAGCTCCTGGCGCAGCCGCCTCCCGCTTAGTTGACGATGAGCGAGGACCGGCTGTCTTTCCCGATGTTGCAGCCACGGGAACCCTTTAATTGATCCTCTCCACCGGCGGTGGCTCCCAAGACCCATCTAGGATGGAAGGGGCTTTCTCGTCTGGCCAGTACAGTCGCATAAAGAGCAGGAAGCTATCCTCAGCGAATAGCTGGTGTGGATGTAGTCGATCAGGTCACGCAACGGCCGGGCTGCAGGAGCCTTGCGACTTCCGTGAGCGTGCTGACCATGGGCTCGCAGGCCACTGTCGGCTTACGGCTCTGATTCCACAGCGGCGTCTTGGTGATGCGCGCTTGCGCAGATGGAATACGGATCAGGACCGATGTATCGGCTTGATCGTTCAAGCGCAGAGAAACCGTTTTCGTCTGGACTGCGAACGGCTTGGGGGCAGCAAGATGATCTGCCTTGCCGGCGCGATTGACGATGTCACTTGGTTGTTCAGAGCTCGCCTGCCAGCGGTCTCCGAGGTCGTGACCTGAAGCGAATTGCACGGCACCGATCGTCAATGCGGTCGCGAGAGCGCCTAAAAAAGTTTTGCGAATCTGTGACATGGCCTCGCTCCCCGCCCCACGGCGATCGTTGTTCTTTATGCAGTTCCCCTTTGCCCATCGATTCCAATGCCATTTTTAACCGTCCGACTGTTTCACCATGCCTTCGTGAAGGCCGGAAAATGGTTTCGTCCCGGCGGATTGTGTTTCGTCACCCCGCGAACCGCACTCGGCGGCGGCTATTCCAGAGGTAGCGGCGATCGTCGGCTGAGGTCCGCAACGGGTCAAAAGCAGTCGACGACGATCCGGCACGGCAATTACTGCGTCGCCGTCAGAAGCGGACCTTTGTGAGTCCACGCCCTCGTTATCGGCAAGGCTGGGGTGCTGCGAATGATGCGCAACCGCAGCCATTGGTTCGCGCCGGAGGGGGAGGCGGATTTCGGAATATTGGAAATGTATTCCTGATTTGCCCGACGTGTCAAGTTGCCCGGTCGAACGCCGGCGGCCGTCGGCTCCTTTGCATGGGGTTGTTTTCGATATTTTGCAGCGCCCGCAAGCGAGAGCGGTGAAGCGCCTCGGCGGCTGAAACGATGAACCTTCCGACGTGCCTCAGCTGGTCCAACGTTGATCAGCGGCGCGCGTCGCTCGCGCCGCCGGCCTTATTCGGTCTTGTCGACGTTCCAGAACACCGGCGGCGCCGGGCCTTCCAGCACGCCGGTGAGCGATTTGCGCCAGGCGCTCGGCAAGCGGAACTGGCCGAGCGGGATATAGATCACCTGCTCGTAGGCTTGCTTTTGAATCTCGACCGCAACCTTCTTCTGCTCCTCAGGCGAGGTGGCGCGCGCATAGGCGTCGCGCATCTGCTCGAGCTTGGCGTCTTCGGGCCAGCCGAACCAGGCCCGCTTGCCGTTCGCGGCGATCTGGTTGTTGACGATCGGGTTCATCACCTCGGTCGCGCCGGTGAAGGTGAAGAACAGGTTCCAGCCGCCTTCCTTGGGCGGCTTCTGGCTGGCGCGGCGGCTCACCACGGTCTGCCAGTCCGTCACCTGCGCGTCGACGTTGAAGCCGGCCGCGCGCAACAGCTGCGCCGCGACCGTCGGCGGCCCCTTCAGCGTCTGCACGTCGCCGGGGATCATGATCACGACGGGCGTGCCGTCATAGCCCGAGGCGGCGAGCGCCTTCTTCGCCTCGGCCATGCCGTTGCCCTTGATCAGCGTCTCCGCGCCGGCGTCGCTGGCGAGCGGCGTGTCGCAGGCGAAATAGGAGCCGCAGATCTCGTAATATTTCGCGTTGCCGACGGTAGCGTCAAGCACGTCCTTCTGGTTCATCGCCAGGAATGCGGCGCGGCGGATTTTGGCGTTGTCGAATGGCGGGTGCAGGAAATTCATCCGGCCCTCGATCTGGAAGCCGAACTTGTTCAGCACGGCCACGGTGAGATCGGAGTTCGCCTCCAGCACCGGCAGCAGGTCGACCGACGGCTGTTCCAGGAAGTCGATCTCGCCGGATTGCAGTGCGTTGATCGCGGTCTGCGCGTCGGGCATCGTGACCCATTCCACGCGATCGACCTTCGCGACCTTGCCGCCCGACAGCCAATCCGGCTTGTCCTTGCGCGGCACGTAGTCGGCGTTGCGCTCATAGACGGCCTTCACGCCCGGCTGGAATTCCGCGCTCACGAACTTGAACGGCCCGCAACCGATCTGCTCGCCGATCTGCTTGCCCGGCGGCGTCTCCGCGAGCCGCTTCGGCATCATGAAGGCGACGTAGGAGGATGGCTTTGCCAGCGACTCCAGCACGAGGCCGTACGGCTCCTTGAGCTTGAGCACGATCGTCTTCGGCCCGCTCGCCTCGAGGGAAGCGGTGAATTCGGCCAGCTTCTGCGCCATGCCGTCGACGGCGGTCCAGCGCTTCAGCGAGGCGATGCAGTCCTCCGCGGTGACGGGCGCGCCGTCATGCCATTTCAGGCCGTCGCGCAGCGTGAAGGTGTAGGTGAGCTTGTCGTCCGAGATCGTCCAGTCCGCCATTTGCGGGCGGACCTTGAAGCTCGAATCGATGCCGAGCAGCGTGTCGTAGACCATGTAGCCATGGTCGCGGGTGATGTAGGCGGTGGTGAAACCGGGATCGATGATGCGCAGGTCCGAATGCATCACTGCGGTGATGGTCTTGCCCTTGCCGGCGGCAAAGGCGCGCGATGACAGGATGGCCGGCGTCGCAATCGCCGGCGGCACGCCGGCCGCAAGCTTGAGGAGCGTTCTGCGCGAAACTTCGACCATTCGCCGTCTCCCGATCTGTCATTGCGCCGGCATGCTTCACCAATCCGTTGTTGAAAGCAAGCAAGAGCCGCGCCATCGCGTTCGGTCCGGTTGCGAGGTTGCGCAGCCGTGTGCGCTCACTGCTTGAGCACGTCGCCGAGCAGGCGTTGGTTCCGGGCTTCACGTCTTGACGAGGTTGAGGAGGACTTAACCGGCTGCCGACACTTGTATTGCCTGGGTTAGCCGGGGTTGGACATCTTTCCGGTAGCTTGCTTGACGAGTGTTCGGCGGTCGAACCGCCGCGTCCCCTTGAGAGGCAAGTCGCCATGCGCCGCGGTCTGCTCGTTCTTCTCGTGTTCGTCGGCTTGGCGGTGTCCGGTCAGGACGTGCGCGCCGCGGAGTTCGGCACGCGATACAGCTACCAGCAGCTGCAGGACCTGACCGAGAAGGGTCCCAAAGGCGGAGCCCTCGCGCTTGGCTATGTGAGCCTCACGCACTCCTTCATCCTGCCCTACAAGATGACGGGATACTATGCCCTCATGGTCAAGGGCTCCGGCAAAGACCTCAACGGCCGCCCGCTCAACGTTTACCACGAGCTCTCGCCGGAGAAGATCGAGCAGATGCAGCGTGCAGGCACGCTGCCCAATCCGCTTCCCCCTTACCGGCGCACGATCTTCGAATACATGTTCGGCTATGTGTTGTGGTGGTGCATCCCGGCGGCGCTTCTCATCATCGGAATGTTCTCGATGCTTGGGATCGGCTCCGGCAAGCGCGGTCAGGCCTGACCGGTCTGGTTGACGGCCTCGTCGCGGCGGGTCGCGAGCGCGCCCCAAAGCAAGGGCCGCGCGCCGCCGCCGGCACCGCACAAGTCCGCATCCTGCATAGGAGCCTGCGCTTCCTGCCGCACCTCGCAGGCTGTTCGGACCCCGATCCGCCGTGTAGGCTCGCGATCTGCCGGCCAGCAATCAATAAGGCCACATCCCGCAAATCTTAAGGGAACAAGCAGTCGAGGGAGACCGAAAGAACCGTCATGACCGATATCCGATACGTAGCACCGCGCACGCTTGACGAAGCGATTGGCGCATTTGCTGCCGCCGGGAGTGCCGCCCGCATTATGGCAGGGGGCACCGACTTATTGGTGCAAATGCGCTCCGGCCTGGTGCGGCCGGGACTGATCGTCGACATCAAGAAGATCGGCGAGATGACCGAAATCAGCGAAACCGCCGATGGCGGTTTCCGCGTGGGTGCCGCCGTCTCCGGCGTGGAGCTCGCCGAGCATGCGCGCTTCGGCAAGGTGTGGCCCGGCGTGCTCGAGGCCGTGAACCTGATCGGCTCCAAGCAGGTGCAAGGCCGCGCCTCCGCCGGCGGCAATCTCTGCAACGGCTCGCCGGCCGGCGACAGCGTGCCGGCGATGATCGCGGCGGGCGCCGTCGTCACCCTGCAGGGTCCGAACGGCCGGCGCGACATGAAGGTTGAGGATGTGCCGGCCGGACCTGGCCGCACCAACCTCAAGCCGGGCGAGATTCTGGTCAGCTTCACGTTGCCGCCGCGGCCGAAAGGCTCGAGCGATGCGTACCTGCGGATGATCCCGCGCACCGAGATGGACATCGCGGTGGTCGGCATCGGCGTCAGCCTGACCTTGAAGGACGGCGTCTGTACCGCGGCCCGTGTCGGCCTCGGCGCGGTGGCGCCGATTGCGCTGCTGGTCGCGCCGGCGGCGAAGGCGCTGATCGGCTCGAAGCTCGACGATGTCGCGCTCGAAGCCGCCGCTGCCGCGTGCCGCGCCGCCTGTCGTCCGATCGACGACAAGCGCGGCACCATCGCTTACCGGACCAAAACAGCCGGCGTGCTGCTCAAGCGCACCGCCGCGATCGCCGCCCAGCGCGCGGGAGGACACTAGCACCATGGCGAAACTGCACGTCACCACCTCAGTCAATGGCGAGCCGGTCGAATTCCTGTGCGAGCCGTACGAGACCATGCTCGACGCGCTGCGCGGGCAATTGGGGCTCACCGGCTCCAAGGAAGGCTGCGCGTCCGGCGATTGCGGCGCCTGCTCGATCACGCTCGACGGCCGCCTGGTCTGCTCCTGCCTGATGCTCGCGGCCGAAGCCGAGGGCCACGAGATCCGCACCATCGAGGGCATGGCCAGGGGCGAGAAGCTGCATCCGTTGCAGCAGAAGTTCCTTGAGCATGCCGCGCTTCAGTGCGGCATCTGCACCTCGGGCATGCTGGTCGCCTCCGAGGCGCTGCTCGCCAAAAATTCCAATCCGACCGAAGAGGAAGTCCGCTTCTGGCTCGCCGGCAATCTCTGCCGGTGCACCGGTTACGACAAGATCGTCCGCGCGGTGATGGAGACCGCGGCTGAAATGCGGGAGATGCGCCCATGAACGTCGTCAACAACAAATGGATCGGCCAGCGCACCATCAGGCCCGATGGCGTCGACAAGGTGACCGGCCGCGCGGCGTTTGCCGCCGACACCACCATGCCCGGCATGATCTGGGGCAAGGTGCTGCGCAGCCCGCATCCGCACGCCCGCATCAAGTCGATCAACACCGCCAAGGCCGAGGCGCTGCCCGGCGTTAAGGCGGTGGTCACCTCGCGCGACATCGTCGACTTCACGATCGAGAAGGGTGCCGTGATGCTCGGCATCCAGGACATGCGCTGGATGTGCCGCAACGTGATGGCGCGCGACAAGGCGCTGTTCCCCGGCCATCCCGTCGCCGCCGTGGCCGCGACCACGGAGGCGATCGCGGCCGAGGCCTGCAAGCTGATCGAGGTCGACTACGAGGTGCTGCCCTGGGCGATCGAGATCGACGACGCCTTGAGGCCTGATGCGCCGATCCTGCACGAGTTCAACAGATTCGACGGCAAGCCCTCGAACATCATGGGCCGCATCGAATCCAAGAAGGGCGACATCGCGCAGGGCTTCAAGGATGCTGAAGTCGTCATCGAGCGCTCCTTCACCACGCGCCCGGTGCACCAGGGCTATATCGAGCCGCATGCCTGCCTGATCTCGGTCGCGGCCGACGGCAAGACCACGATCTGGTCGTCGAGCCAGGGCCAGTTCATGGTGCGCGCGATGACCTCGATGCTGACCGGCATCCAGCAGAGCGACATCCGCGCCATCCCCGCCGAGATCGGCGGCGGCTTTGGCGGCAAGACCATCGTCTATCTCGAGCCGCTGGCGACCTTGCTCGCCAAAAAATCCGGCCGCCCGGTCAAGATGGTGATGACCCGCGAGGAGGTGATGCGCGCCACCGGGCCGACCTCGGGCTCGAAGAGCACGGTGAAGATCGGCGCGAAGAAAGACGGCACCATCGTCGCCGCCCATGGCAGCTTCTATCTGCAGGCCGGCGCCTTCCCGGGCTCGCCGATCCGCGGCGCGGTCGGGTGCAGCTTCGCGCCCTACGACATTCCGCATGTGCTGTCGGAGGGGTTCGACGTCTGCTCCAACCGCTCCAAGGTCGCGGCCTATCGCGCGCCGGGCGCGCCGATCGGCGCCTATGCGGTCGAATGCGTGCTCGACGAACTCGCCGAGGCGCTCAAGATGGATCCGCTGGCGCTGCGGCTGAAGAACGCGGCGAAGGAAGGCACCAAGGCCGCCCACGGCCCGGTGTTCCCGCGCATCGGCTATATCGAGACGCTGGAAGCCGCGAAGAACCATCCGCATTATGCCGCGTCGCTCGGCAAGCTGCAGGGCAGGGGCGTCGCTTCCGGCTTCTGGTTCAATGCCGGCGGTGAATCCTCCGCGCAGGTCAACATCACCGAGGACGGCAACGTCGTCGTCACGACAGGGCATCCCGATATCGGCGGCTCGCGCGCCGGCATTGCCAATATCTGCGCCGAGCTGCTCGGCATCGATTACAAGCGCGTCTCCGTCATCATCGGCGACACCCAGACCGTCGGCTTCTCCAACCTCACCGGCGGCAGCCGCGTGCTGTTCGCCTCCTCGATGGTGGTGACGCAGGCGGCCGATAAGGTGATCGCGACCTTGCGCGAGCGCGCGGCGAAGATCTGGGAGATCGACCCGGAAGCCGTGAAGTGGGAGAACGGCGCCGCGCATCCGGTGAGCCCGAACGCCGGCCAGTTCGAGCCGTTGACGCTCGCCGATCTCGCCGAGAAGGCGCCGTCGCAGGGCGGCCCGATCGGCGCCAGCGTGCAGCTCAACACCCAGGGCGCCGAGGGCGGCTTCGGCACCCATATCTGCGACGTCGAGGTCGATGTCGATCTCGGCATCGTCCGCGTCATTCGCTACACCGCGGTGCAGGACGTCGGCCGTGCCGTGCATCCGAGCTATGTCGAAGGCCAGCTGCAAGGCGGCGTCGCGCAGGGCATCGGCTGGGCGCTGAACGAGGAATACATCTACAACAAGGACGGCAAGGTCGATAATCCGGGCTTCCTCGATTATCGGATGCCGGTCTGTTCCGACCTGCCGATGCTCGATTGCGCGCTGGTCGAGGTGCCGAACCCGAAACATCCGCAGGGCGTCAAGGGCGTCGGCGAGGTGCCGCTGGTGCCCGTGATGGCCGCGGTCGCCAACGCCGTCCACAACGCGCTCGGCAAACGCTTCTACAGCCTGCCGATGTCGCCGCCGAAGGTGTCGGAGGTGCTGGATGCACCGACGCAGCAGGCTGCGGAGTAGGGAGCGAGGGGCGGGTTGCGGTTCGCAAGCCGCCCTGCGGTTCTACAGCGGTTGCCGTGTCGCCCGGATGAGCGAAGCGATATCCGGGGAGAGAGCTTCCCGCATGTCGCGGAGCCCGTCATCGGGCGCACGTTCGTGCGACCCGTTGGCTCATGCGGGCTACTCGCCGCATCAGGCTCACCGTGAACGGATGAGGATGACCCACCCCGACGAGCTGTCCGCCTACATGATCTTCGGCCGCGGCGATTGGGCGGCCTTGCGCGCCAGCACGTCGCTGACGCTCTCGGACGCCGATCTCACGGCGTTGCGCGGATTGAACGAGCCGATCAATTCTGCCGAAGTCAGCGACGTGTATCTGCCGCTGACGCGCTTGTTGAACCTGCATTTCGCGGCGGCGCGCAACCTCGCGCATGTCAAGGCGGAGTTTCTCGGCCGGCCGGCACGTCGTTCGCCCTACATCGTTGCATTGGCCGGCAGCGTCGGCGTTGGCAAGAGCACCTTCGCCCGCGTGCTGTGCGCGCTGCTGGCCCGCTGGACGGATCATCCGCGGGTCGAGCTGGTGACGACCGACGGCTTCCTGCATGCCAACGGCGTTCTCGAAGAGCGCGGTCTGATGCGGCGCAAGGGTTTTCCCGAGAGCTATGATCTGCCGCGCATGTTGCGATTTCTGGCGGCGGCGAAGGCGGGCGAACGCGAGCTCGAGCTGCCGGTCTATTCGCACCTGATCGGCGATATCGTGCCGTCGGAACGCCAGGTCATCCAGCAGCCTGACATCCTGGTCTTCGAGGGCCTCAACGTGCTGCTGGCGCGCGGCACGGCGCCGGTGGTGGTGTCGGATTTCTTCGACTTCTCGATCTATCTCGATGCCGACGAGGCCGACATCCAGTCCTGGTATGTCGAACGCTTCCTCAGATTACAGCCGACGGCGTTCCGGAATCCCGCCTCCTATTTCCACCACTACAGGGACCTGCCGCCCAGCGATGCGCGCGAGGTCGCGGAGCGGCTGTGGCGTGAGCATCATCGCGCCAATCTCAGGGAGAACATCTTGCCGACGCGGACGCGGGCCGACGTCGTGCTGCGCAAGCGCTTCGACCACTCGATCGGTGAAGTCTGGCTGCGGGAGACGTAGCAGCGATGATGTAGCCCGGATGGGCCAACGGGTCGCGCGAACGCGCCCGATGACAGGCTCCGCGATATGCGGGACAGGTTTTCCCGCATGTCGCTGCGCTCATGCGGGCTACTTATCGACCGCCCGGTCGTTGCATTAGTTCGTGGAACGAGCCGCGATCCTCGCGCTTCCTATGGCGCTCTCAACTCCTCGGAGTTCAGAACTAAGAACCCTAATCTTATTTGATAGATCATCGATCTCTGCCGGACTTATGGGCTTCGTTTGATAGGGTAGCTTCCCCGCCTCAGGCGTCGCCGTCCTAAGCATAATATAAACTTGGTTTTCCAGGCTTCGGCCAATCGGATTATGCAGCAACTCATTTCGACCTTCTGCCAACCGACGATAATTCTTCAGCGCACTGCGAAGACTCGCTTGCAGGTCCTCGGTCATAAACGGCGCTATCTTCGCGAGCTTGTTCAGCACGTCACATTGGGTACGAGTTGCCTTAAAGAAGCTGAAAACGGTCACCGCGATAGTCAAATTCGTATCCGTGAGGTGACTGAACGTCCAGGCAAGAATCGACTCCACATGGGTCCAATTATTAGAGCATCGTCCTATTGCTGATGCCATGACTGGATCGTCATCTACGGGATGAGACATGAAATTGGCTCGATGAGTTTCAACACTCCGCACTACAAACTAGCGCCGACAATTCTCGGTAAGCAAGCAGCAATGGCAGCGCTAGCGCGGGCTACCCGTTACCGCAACTCCTTCCCCAGCTGCGCAAGCACCGTCTCGCAGGTCATCAGATCGAGATGCCCGCCGCCGGCGTTCTTGAAGAAGGTGATGTCGTCTGCTGACAGCCGGCCGGCGACCTTGCCGCCGGCGAGGTCGTAGTGGTCGCCGAGCACGTCGCTCTCCTTGATCGCGCCGCTGGCGATCGGCTGCAAAATGTCGCCGACGCCGTCGAAGGCGGATTCGCGGCGGTCGACGAAGATGCGCGAACGCCGTGCCGCCTCGTCGTCAGACTCGCGGGTCTCCGGGGTGAAGCCGCCGACCAGATCGAGATGGGTGCCGGGTCGCAAATTGGCGCCCTTGACCAGCGGCTCGCGCGAGCGGGTGCAGGTGGTAATGATATCGGCCTCGCGTGTCGCGGCGTCGAGATCGGTGACGGCTTCCGTGGCGATACCATCGCCTTCCAGCAGCGCGGCGAACTCCTGGGCGCGCTCGACCGTCCGGTTCCAGACCCGCACCCGCTTCAGCTGCGGCCGCACGGTGCGGTGGCCGCGCACCAGCCAGCGCGCCATCTCGCCGGCGCCGACCACCAGCAGCGTCTCGGCATCCGGCCGCGCCAGGTGCTTGGCGCCGAGCGCGGAATCCGCGGCGGTCTTCCAATGGGTGATTTCGGCGGCGTCCATCACCGCGAGCGGACGCCCGTCATTGCCGTCGAACAGCACGCAGACCGCCTGCACCGCCGGCAGCATGCCGTGGGCGAGGTTGCCCGGAAAGCTGGTGTAGAGCTTGGTCATCATGAAGCGGCCGGCGTCGACCGCGCTGCGCGTCACCAGCTGCTGGCCCTTGTCGTCGCCGAGATAGCCGTCGTGCACCGCGATCTTCGGCCGCCGGTGTGCGGTTTCGATCGCCTCGATCAAAACCGGAAAGCTCAGGACGCGGTTGACCTCGCTGTCGTCGACGATATGCACGTGGTTCTCTCCTCAGGCGCCCTTGCGCTGCTCCCAGAACGCGCCAAAGCCTGTCCGGACTGGATAGCGCGTGGGGACGGCTAGTCAACCGGACATGCACCATTGGGCGTCCCTTGCTATCCTGCGGACCTGATTCTCTCGCAGGTTTTCGCAAGCCGTGGTTGCATTCATCGTCGCCGTCCTGATCTTCATCCTGCTCGGCGGCGCCGCGCTTGCGACCATGGCGATCCATGCCCGGCTCGCCGATCATCACCGCAGCGACGAGACCAACACCTCGGTGCGCCTGGTCGCGACGCTGTTCGTCACCATGCCGTCGCTGCTGCTAGGACTGATGATGAACAGTGCCGCCAACACCTATGTGGCGGTCGACCGCAATTTGCATGTCTTCGCCACCGACCTCATCCTGCTCGATCGCGGCCTGCGGCCGCTCGGTCCGAGCGCCGACGAGCCGCGCAAGCGGCTGCTCGCCTATGTCGAGCAGGTGCTCAAGGATGTCCCGATCTCACGAGCGAACGAGGTGTCCGAACGCCTGCTCGACGAGGTCGGCACCAGCCTGCGCGAGCTGCGGTTCGACGACGAGCAGAAGGTCGCGCTATGGAACGACGCCCGCTCGGTCTACCGGCAGGCGGTGCAGCAGCGCTGGACCTTTGTCGAGCAGTCCGACGGTTCGTTTCCGTCGCCGCTGATCTGCATCCTGGTCGGGTGGCTGACGCTGATGTTCGCAACCCTCGGCTTTCGCGCGCCGCGCAACGCGGTGGTGATCTCGACCACCGTCGCCGCCGCGGCGCTGATCTCGGCCGCGATCTACCTGATCCTCGAAATGAGCACGCCGTTCTCCGGCCCGATCCAGCTCTCCGATCGGCCGCTGGTGCGCGCGGTCGAGGAAATCAAACGGTAGCACATTCGGTGTTGTAGCCCGGATGAGCCAACGGGTCGCGCGAACGCGCGCCCGATGACAGGCTCCGCGATATCCGGGGCGGCTCCCGCATGTCGCTCCGCTCATGCGGGCTACGCGACGGTATCGGCACGCGCCTCCGGCTTTATTCCCCTGGCATTGATCGCCGTCCCGAAAATTCTTCGCGCGCCATCAGCGGAATAGTGCGTACCCTCCGGCGTCCTTACGCATGCAAGCCATTTGCATTCGAAAAGGAGACATCATGAAGACATCGATCTCGCTCGCGCTCACCACCGCCATGTCGCTTGCGCTCGCCTCGACCGCCTTTGCCGCGCCACCGACCAAGACCGGAACCACCGCGAAGGGTTCCGTCCTCACCGACACCAAGGGGATGACGCTCTACACCTTCGACAAGGATTCGGAAGGCAAGTCGGCCTGCAACGGCCCGTGCGCGACGAACTGGCCGGTCTTGAAGGCGGATGCCAGCGACAAGGCCGAAGGCGGCTACACCATCATCTCGCGTGACGACGGCTCCAAGCAGTGGGCCTACAAGGGTAAGCCGCTCTATACCTTCGCCAAGGACCAGAAGGCCGGCGACATCACCGGCGACGGTTTCCTCAACGGCGCCTGGCACCTCGCGCAGCCCTGAGCGCTTGCAGGCGGATTGAGCGTAGGGCGGGCTAGCGCAAGCGCAACCCGCCGTCTCTCCGCACGCATACATGCGGCGGGTTACGCGGAACCTGCCATCGGGCCGCCCTGGGGGCGAACCCGTTGGCTAACCCGCCCTGCGAACCTGCCTGAAGCGACGATCGCGCCTCACGCCCTGCGCTTCAGCGCCATGCCCATGCTGATCCAGCTCACGCCGGCGCAGATCAGATCGACGCTGAGGAAGATGCCGAGCACGTAGAGGCTCGACACCGGCCAGCGCGCCAGGATCATGGCGCCGAGCACCAGCGTGATCAGGCCGGAGACCGCAACCATTCCCCACGGCGCTTCCGAGTTCATGCCGAAGGCGAGGAAGATGCGGACGATGCCGGAGACCACGAGCGCGATGCCGAGGAACAGCGTCAGCGTCGCCGCGGCGAGCAGCGGGTTCTCGAAGGTGATGAAGCCCGCCACGACATAGAGCGCGCCGAGCAGCAGCCAGAACAGGAATTTGCCCCAGGTCTTGAACTGGAACGCGTTGATGATCTCGGCGACGCCGGCGACGATCATCATGGCGCCGACGAACAGCACGCTGACGACGGTGGCGAAGAAGACGCTGCCGAAGGCGAGCACGCCGGCGATCAGGTAGATCACGCCGAGGGCGACGATCCAGCCCCACTTGGCGCGGAGGTTGGAAAGCCCGGATCCGAGGCTGTGAGGAGGTGTGGCGGGTGAGCTGGACGCAGTGGACATCGTATCGCTCCCGAATACTTGATGAAACCATGCTACCATAGGTCAAGGCACGGACAAGGGCGGGTGCGCAGCTGGCACGAACTGCATGCTGGCACCAAAGGCGCCGCGACACGTTGATTCAATTCGTCCGGCGTGTTGCCGCGCAGCATTCGTCGGTTTGACGACGGCCGGCCCGCATCGGACGATGGACTGTCCGGACCGCAGCGCAAGCGGTCCGGATCGCGCATCCACAGAGGAGGTCGACATGCCCGCCACGCACGACAAGGATCACGTTTACAAAATCCTGGAACTGGTCGGATCATCGGACAAGAGCATCGAGGCGGCGATCGAGAACGCCGTCAGCCGCGCGTCAAAGACGATCCGGGAAATGAAGTGGTTCGAGGTGGTGCAGACGCGGGGCCATATCGAAGACGGCAAGATCCGGCACTACCAGGTGGCGCTGCGGGTCGGCTTTACGCTGGAGTAGGGCGGCCTCGGTTCGTCACCCACGACAACTGTCATCGCCCGGCTTGACCGGGCGATCCAGTACGCCGCGGCCTCTCGGTTCAAGCGCGGCCGTCTCTGGAATACTGGATCACCCGCTTTCGCGGGTGATGACACCGCGCTGTTTGACGTCCTGAATTGCGACGCATCCTCATCGTCGTCCCGGCGAAGGCCGGGACCCATTACCACCGACGGTGATTGTTGCGCGACGCTGGGGCCGCAGCTTTCCTCACCAACTCAACCCTGTGGTTATGGGTCCCGGCCTTCGCCGGGACGACCAATGGAAAGAGCCCCGATCACCGTCGCGACAGCGGCGCGGGTGGCGGCGGGGCGGTGGCGCCGGCGGCGAGCGAGCGCTGCACCATCACGGTGTCGGACCAGCGGCCATAGCGATAGGCGACGCCGGGCAAATGCCCGACGCGGGCGAAGCCGAAGCGTTCGTGCAGCGCGAGCGAGGCGGCGTTGTCGCTGTCGATGTAGCCGATCATCTGGCGGAAGCCGGCGGCGGCGCAGGTGTCGATCAACTCCTGCAGCAGCCGGCCGCCGACGCGCTGGCCGGTGAAGCGGTGATGCACATAGATCGAATGCTTCACCGTGTAGCGGTAGGCCGGACGCTTGCGGAACAGCACGACATAGGCATAGCCGACCACCTCGCCGTCACAGATCGCGACGAGATGGGGCAGGCGGGTGTTGCGCAGATTCTTGCGGCGGTCGCGCAGATCGTCGGGCTCCGGCGTGCCGCTGTCGTCGACGCTTTCCTCGACGCCGCGGCGGATGTGGTGGCGGTAGATCGACAGCATGGCGTCGACGTCGCTGTCGCGGGACGGGCGGACGGTGATCTTGTGATCATTCTCCATCGTGTTGCGCCCGTTCGCCTATTCGGACACGACATAGGTGTAGAAGCGGACGCGGCCGGAGTCGTCGATCTCCTTGTAGATGCCCTGGACTTCGACCTCGAAGCCCGGGAACGCATTGAAGCTCGCCTCGAACATCTTCAGATAATCGATCATCGGCTTGCTGCGTTCCGACAGCCGCTCGCCGGGCACGATGGTGGCGATGCCGGGCGGGTAGACCACGAACGGCGTCGCGGCGACGCGGCCGAAGATCTGGTCGATCGGCAGGTAGTCGACATCGTTGCGGATGAGATATTGTGCGGCCTGGCGCGGCGACATCGCGATCTCCGGCAGGTGCTCGGGCAGGAATTGCCTGGCCTGCAGCGTGCTGACGCCGCCGTCGCGGAAGAACCGGTGCATGTCGCCGCAGAGGTCGCGCAGCCGCACCCCGCTATAGCGTTGCGGGCGGCGGCGGAAGAATTCGGGGATGACGTCCTCGATCAGCGCGTTGTCGTCGTGCAGCTTCTTGAAGGCGACGAGCCCCGACACCAGCGTGCCGGCCTTGCTTGCCTCGACGCCGGGCGTCAGCAGGAACAGCAGGGAGTTGAGGTCGTTCTTCTCGGCGACGATCTGGTTCTCGCGGAGATATTGCGCCACCACCGGGGCGGGGATGCCGTGATCGGCGTAGGCGCCGGTCGCGTGATCGAAGCCCGGCGTCAGCAATGTGAGCTTGTTCGGGTCGGTCATGGCGAAGCCCGCGGTCAGCTCGGGGAAGCCGTGCCAGGTTTCGCCCGGACTGAGCTGCCAGTAGGACGGATTGGTCGCGAGCTGGTCGGTCGAGATGGTCTCCCAGGCGACATTGTGCACGCCGTTCTCGCGCGCGACGTCGGAAATCTTCACACGGTCCGGCACGAACGGCTCGAAGAACCAGCGCCGCTCGGCCCGCGTCTCCTTCTCCTCGAACTCGCGCTTCACGGCGCGGATCTTCTTGCGCAGCTCGATGCCGAGCCGGATCGTGTCGTCCCACAAGACTTCGCCGGAGCGGCCCTTCATCATCTGCGCGCCGACATCGAGCGAGGCGAAGATCGGATAGAACGGCGAGGTCGAGGCGTGCTGCATGAAGCTTTCGTTGAAGCGGCGGTGCTCGACCCGGCGCTTCTGGCCCTTGATGTGACGGTCGCGGATGTGGATCTGCGAGGCCTGCGAGAAGCTCGCGAGCTGCTTGTGGGTGGATTGGGTCGCAATGATGCCGGGGGCCTCGGGGCCGAGATCGGACAGTCCCATGGCGAAGCGGCCGGCATAGATCGGGTGGAATTTCATGAAGCCGGCCCAGGCCTCGTCGAACAGGATGTAGTCGCAGAGATGGCCGATCCGCTTGAGGATCATCTCGGCCGAGTGGATGGTGCCGTCATACGTGCACTGCTCGACCACGGCGACGCGGAACGGACGCTCCTTCTTCCAGGCGTTCTCGTGCTTGACCAGCGGGTGCTTGCGGATGTGGTCGCGCAGCGTGCCCTCGTCGAGCAGGTCCCAGCGCATCGGGCCGATCAGGCCCCAGGCGTTGCGCACCGTCGGCACGTAGACCGGGATGCCGCCGCCGATCAAAAGCGCGCCGTGATGCGCGGCCTTGTGGTTGTTGCGGTCGAACAGCACGAGGTCGCCGTCGGTGACCAGCGAGCCGAGCGCGACCTTGTTGGAAGTCGAGGTGCCGTTGAGAACGAAATAGGTCTTCTCGGCGCCGAAGATCCGGGCCGCCTCCTTTTGCGCCCGCAGCGCCGGCCCCTCATGGGTGAGGAGGTCGCCGAGGTCGAGCACGGAATTGTCGAGGTCGTCGCGGAACACCGCTTCGCCGAGATGTTCGACGAACACCCGGCCGATCGGACTCCGGCTGTAGAACACGCCGCCATTGTGGCCCGGACAGGTCCAGAGCTGGTTGCCTTCCTCGGCATAGTCGACCAGCGCGCCGAAGAACGGCGTCTTCAAATTCTCGGCATATTGCTTCAGCCTGGAGATCAGGTTCTTGGCGATGAAGGGCGGGGTTTCCTCGGACAGGAACACGTAGCCGTCGATGAAGTCGAGCACCTCGACCGGCAGGTCCTCGAACCGCTTGCGCCGGATCAACAGGATGATCGGGAAGTCGAGGCCGCGCCGGCGCATCAGGTTGATCAGTGCCGCGGTCTTGCCCTCAAGCCCCTTCTTGCCCCAATCGACCACCATGCAGCCGATCGCGGCATCGGTCTGCACCGCGATCTCGGCATCCTCCAGCTTGCGGGCGCGAACCACCTCGAAGCCGGAGCGCTCGATCTCGGCGATGATCTGGTTGAAGCGGATGCCCTCGAGGTCGTCGGCCTCGAACACCGGCGCAGCGAACAGGAAGTTGAAGCGTTTGAAATAGTCCATGCGTGTCCCCGAACTGGTCCGGCGCTGACGTGTCGGCACAATTCATGACAGGCAGATGACAATGGGGTGGATCGAGGATCGAATACCTTGTTGGGGACGCAATCCCTCACTGCACGGCGTCAGCCCTTGGATATTCCAGCTGCATGGCGACGAAATCCGCCGTGCCGCGGCCATAGCGTGTCTCGATCCCGGCGAGCGCCCGGTCGAGTGCCTGCGCGGGCGGCGCGGTGCCGACCGCGGGCAGCAGACCATCTGCGGACCAGGCCGACGCCACAACCTGCGGATAGACGCGCAGGCCGTTGCGGGTCGTCACGACGCCGCCGGTCGCGGCGAAGGTCACGGCGTGCGCGCGGTAGGTGCGCGACCAGCTGTCGGCGACCAGCGCGAGCGAGACCTCGTCGACGCCGGGAGCAACCGCGAGGCCGAGCTGTTCCCGGTTCCAGAACGCCAGCGTGTTCCGGATCGCGGTCAGCGCGAAAGGACGTGTGAACTTGAAGGCGTTGCTGTCATGCCGCGCGTCCCAGCCGGGCAGGCCGATCTCGCGCGCGACGGCCTCGGCCTTGGCGCGGCCGGCGATCGCCTCGATCAGGGTCAGCGACATCGGCATCGACGCCGAAATCCCGGTCGTCGTCGCGACGCCGTGGTCGACCACGATGCGGCGGTCGGCGACGTACCGGATCTCGGGATGCTTGTTGCGCCAGTTCTTCAGATAGAACCAGTGCGTGGTGGCGCGCCTGCCGTCGAGCAGGCCGGTCGAGGCGAGCACCTTGGCGCCGGCGCAGACGGCGACGATCACGGCGCCTTTCTCCGCCTGCTGCCGGATCCATTGCATGACTGTGGGATCGTCGTCGCGGCTCATCGCCGGCACGATGACGTAGTCGGCGCCGTCGGGATGTGCGGCATCGAATGCGGCGATGGTCGCATCGGGCTCGACCTTCAGCACCGGGAACAGCGCGACCGGACCGGGTCCCGTCGCCAGCGTGACGACATCGGCAACATCGGCGCGCTTGAGGATGCCGTAGGGCATCAGATAGTCGGTGGTCTCGGTCATGTCGTTGATGCCGAGGATCGCGATCAACGGTCGCGCCCGCTTCGGCGGCTTCAGCGCCGCGAGCGTTGCATCCTGCTCGGCCTTGGCGATCGGAGGCGGAACCCGGAACGCCGATGCGGCGGGCAGGGTGAAGAGCCAGATGCCGCCGATGATTGGAACCAGCGCGGCAACGGCGATGCCGCTCCACACGAGAAGCCGCCAGGTCATGATGATCGATCTCAACGTATCCGCGTGCGTCGCCCGGCACGCAAGCTACTCGCCGGTCACGTCGACCAAAACGGCGAAATTCCCGCAAAAACGGACACGCCAACAACGCGGCTCAAACGCGTAGCCCGGATGAGCGACAGCGACATCCGGGGCCGGTCGGTCCCCGCGTGCCGCTCCGCTCACGCGGGCTACGCGACGCGCTCAGTAGACGAGGTTCGTACCCGGCGGTTTTTCCAGTGCCGCCGCCAGCGTCCGATACTCCTCGCAGCCGGTGCCACAGATCTCGGCGATCCGCTGCAGATGATACTGCGCCTGGTCGCGGTTTCCCTGTTCGATCTGCCACAGGCCGTAGTAGTTCCACGTCAGCACGTGGTTCGGATCGGCCTTGAGCGCACGTTCGTACCAGACTTGCGATTGCTTGTAGTCGCCGAGCTTGCGATAGGAATAGCCGATCAGGTTCGCGACGTTCGGATGATCGTCGCGGCCGAGTGCGTGCAACTGATCGATCGCGGTGGCGTAGTCGTTGTGTTCGTAGATTGTCGCATAGGCCGCGCGATAGCCGTCGCGGAATGCCGGGTCTTCGAAGCCGGACTGCTTGACGGGTTTCTTGACCTTGTGCGTGGTCTTTCTGTCCTTCTGCTGGGGATAGGACGGCGCGGGAGTGCCGTAGCTCGACCCGTATGGGTCGCCACCACCGCCGCCGCCGCCACCTCCGCCAGCCGCGATGGCAGTCGTCTGCGGTGGGAACAGAATGATCGGCGCTGTCAGAAATGCCGCAAGCATCATCGGTGACTTGATCATGGACACCTCCCGATTTGATAAGGACAGCCATCGGCCTGAAGCAATAACTCCCGATCGCAGGAGACATTCCGCGCGTTCTGAGAAATTGTTTGCCGAAGCGGCAATCGCACTGTCTTTTCGGGACGTCGCGCTTTCACGTGCACGCTGGCTGAGTGTTTTGTTGGCGCCATCGGACATCGGAGTCGAAACTAACATCGGTGTTAGAAACGCACTCAATGCTCAATGTCCATCTGGACCCGCGGCAAGGAGAACGATCGATGATGAAAACGGACCTCGCCGAGATCTACCGGAACTACATTGCCTGTTTGAATCGCTAGGACTGGCCGCAACTCGGCCGGTTCGTTGACGAGGATGTGTGCCACAACGGCCGGCGGCTCGGATTATCCGGCTATCGCGAGATGCTGGAAGGGGACTTTCGCGACATCCCGGACCTTCGCTTCAACATCGAACTGCTGGTGTCGGATGCGTCCCATGTCGCGAGCCGGCTGGCGTTCGATTGTTCGCCGAAGGGACGATTTCTGGGTCTCGCTATCGACGGCAGACGCGTCTCCTTCGCCGAGAACGTGTTCTACGAATTCCGCGACGGGAGGATCGTGCAGGTCTGGTCGGTGATCGACAAGGCTGCGATCGAGGCCCAGCTGTAGCGGCGGGGCCTGGATGCGGGTGACGCCGCTATTTCTGCTCCGGATGCCAGGCGCCGTCCCAATCCGCCGCCGGCGGGTTCTGCTGAAAGGCTGCGACGCGCGCCTTCATGGCGATCGACGGGCCGTCGCCGGGCGCCGCCGCCAGCGCCGCGGTGAAGGCTTGCTCGGCGTCATCCCAGCGGCGGTCGCGATAGGCGGCGAGACCGTCCGCGTAACGCTGCCGCAATTCGGTCTGCGCCGGCGTCAGTTCGTCCTTCTTGCCGAGGATTTCGAACACCGCGACCGGCTGGGTCTGCCCCATCACGACGAGACGATCGATCTCGCGGAGCTCGATCGTCGCCGCGCAAGCGGCAGCAGTGGCTTCCGAGATCAGGCTGCGGCTGCCGTAAAACTTGTTGGCGCCCTCCAGCCGCGAGGCGAGGTTCACGGTGTCGCCGAGCACGGTGTAGCTCATCATGAACTCGGAGCCGATGCTGCCGACGAGGGCCTCGCCGGTGGCGATCCCGATCCGGATGTCGCAATCCGCCGGGATCACGCGCACGCCGAGCAGTTCGGGCAGATCCTTGCGCAGCTGGTTGACCTGGCCGATCATGTCGATGGCGGCAAGCGCGGCCAGATGGGTCTGCTCGGCTTCCTCGACGAAGGGCGCGCCCCAATAGGCCATGATGGCGTCGCCGATATATTTGTCGATGATGCCGCGATGCGCATGGACCGGCGCCGACATCGTCGACAGATAGAGGTTCATGATCTTGACGAGGCCGCTCGGCGTCACGCCCTCGCTCAGGCTGGTGAAGCCCTTCATGTCGCAGAACATCACCGTCATGACGCGGCGCTGTCCTTCGGTCGCGGCGATCGCCGGCTGTTCGAGCAGGCCCTCGGCGATCCGCGGATTGATGTAGCGGCCGAACGTCTCGCGGATGCGCTGGTTGTGGCGGAGCGTCTCGATCATGCGGTTGAAGGCGGCCGACAGCTGGCCGATCTCGTCCTGGGTCGTGATGGTGATGGCGCCGTCGAGGCGGCCGGCCTCGACCTCGCGGGTGCTTTCGAGCAGGCGCATCACCGGACGCGTGATGCCGCTGCCGACCAGCATCGCGAACACGAAGCCGAGGATCGCGGCAATGGCGGTCACGACGCCGGAGATGATGATCGCCCGCTGCTGGGCACTCATCACCTTCGCAGCGGCCGAAGCAACCTGCGCCAGCATGTCGGAACGGATGGCCTCGATCCTGGTGTTGAAGTCGTCGCGCAGGGCATCGGCGCGGAGCGTGGTCGCTTTCGCCGCCGCAAATTCCTTGGCGTCGATCTGCTCGAGCAGCGTCTTGTTCTCTGCGTTCAGACGCATCAGGAGGTCGTTGACGGCATTGTCGATGCGGTCGTCGAGGCGTCCGAGCGCGGCGTTGTCGGATGGCGTCGAGGGATCGGCGATGATCGCATCGATTAGCGTGCGCGCCGCGTCGGCCTCGTGCTTGATCAGGGGCTCGATCTCGTTGAAGGCCTTGCGCGCGCTTTCGTAGCCGGAATCTTCGCCCGGCGCCTGCATCTTCGCCATCATCATCCGGCGCATGGCGAGCGACCGCTCCAGCGCGCGGATGTTGACGCGGGCGAGGTGGCCATAGGCGGGGATGTAGCGGTTGGTGAGCTCGTCGAGGAGATGGCCGACCTGGCCCGCCATCACCATCGACAGCAGGGAGGTGATCACCGCGAGGATGATGAGTCCCGCGGCAATACCGACGATCTTCTGCCTGATCGAATTTCGAAACATGCCCAGCCTGGCCGCAGCTGCAATGAGCGGGTCCACCCCGCCGTGGCGGCCAGACAGCTAATAGAGTTCCGCGGGGCGCGGTGCAAGCGACCGACGCTTGCCATCCCGTCCCAAGGCGGGCGCCGGCGGCTAGCGCAGGCCTTCGTAGACCATCAGGCCGCGCGCGATGGCGAGCTTGCGCAGGGTCCGCGGCACGAACCGCTCCTGGGGATGCAGGTAACGCCACGAGGTCAGCACCAGGTCGTGCAGCCGGCTGACGTCGTCCTCGAACGGGGCGAGCAGGCCGGTGAGGCTCGCCGGCATATGGACGCGGGCGGTGAAGGGGAGCAGCAGCAATTCGAGATGCGCCTTGGCGCCGGCCTCGGTCGTGGCGGTGATGCCGGCGATGGCCGGCAGGGTCTCTTCGACGACGCAGGTGATGATGTCTTCGATCTCGCCGCGGCTCTCGTCGGTGAACAGGGCGGAAAAGCTCCGGTTCTTGAGATCGCAGCCGAGCAGGGCGGAGGTGCGGGTGCCGGCGACGCGGAACGGAAAGCGGGTCTCGCCGTCATAGGATAGCACGAAGATGTCGGACAGGAGGTCGCGGACCGCGGACGGCTCGAACTCACTCCTGTCAGGTGCACGTGCGTTGCCGCGCTTCGCATTCCAATACGCGAAGAACGCGCGGCTCGAGCTGTGTTTCATCTAAACCTTGCCCGGCGCCTGTCTCAGCGGGACACATCTGTCCCGGTTTTGCTCAGGCGCCTTCCCTTCTCTGTTGTGCAGGGAAGGCTGTGCAGCGTCCATGCCGTGGCCGCGCTTTGGGCGGCTTATCGGCAGCTTTGTGTTGTTAACGTAAATTTAACCATGTCCTTGGCGCCCGTGGAACCTGTGGGTAGGGTCCGTGCGTTCCCGTTCGTGCCGGCTGCCCCAAGCGCCGGCGCCGTTGGTACACAGGTGGCGTCAAACAGTTTGGTCACCGTGCGGGGAGGGGTGGGGATGTTCTCCCGATCCCTCCGGGGCACGAGAAGACCAGCCGATCAGGGAGGGCGTTCTCAGCGCCCTCCCTTTTCTTTTGTCCCGTCTTTTGTCCCGATTTCGCGCTGCGCGACACCCGGTGTCCGATTTCGGGATTGTGCACTTGCACAGGGGTGCGAAAGCCGCCTATCTCTGATCCACCGCCGCATTGAGGTCGCCGACCCCTTGGACTCCCATCCCGAATCCCCGCTCGCGCCGCCGCCGGAGGCGCCGCGCGAGCCGATCCTGACACTGCCGCCGGCGCTCACCGCCTACATCCTCCTGATCGCGGCGATCCATCTGCGGGTGCTGTTGCCGCCGGAGCTGGAGAACTGGACCATCGACGTCTTCGGCTTCATCCCGAAGCGCTACGATTCGACGCTGCTCGACATCACCTTTCCGGGCGGCGAAGGCGCCAAGGTCTGGACCTTCGTCACCTATTCGCTGCTGCACGCCAACCTCACCCATATCGGCTTCAACGTGCTGTGGCTGCTGCCGTTCGGCAGCGCGCTGGCGCGGCGCTTCGGCGCGCTGCGTTTCTTTGTCTTCATGGCGGTGACGGCGGCCGCCGGCGCGCTCGCGCATCTGTTGACCCATGAGCACGCGATTGCGCCGATGATCGGAGCATCGGCTTCGGTGTCGGGGACGATGGCGGCGGCGATCCGCTTTGCCTTCGTGAAGGGCAGCTTCCTGTCGTTCAGCCGTGGCGATGCCGAGGCGGCGGCCAAGGTGCCTGCGCTGTCGCTGTGGCGGGCGCTGCGCAACGGACGGGTGCTTGCCTTCCTGGCGATCTGGTTCGGCGTCAACATCCTGTTCGGCGCCACCTCGCTCTCGCTCGGCGGCGAGGGCGCGAGCGTCGCCTGGCAGGCGCATATCGGCGGCTTCCTCGCCGGGCTGCTGCTGTTCTCGTTGTTCGATCCGGTGCCGCGCACGCGGGACGATGCTGCAGATGCGTCGTCGGTGGATCAGTCGGGGCGCGTCTGATCGCCGCTTGCGGCCTGGATCGAATTCCTCCATCATCTTTGCGAAGCAGAAACAAAGCGGGCCGACAAATCGAGCCCTGCTACTCACCGCGCCCCGGAACCGAAATCGGCGCGGAACTGTTGATTGAAGACTCTGGCGAACAGGCTCGACCCCGCCCAAGGCGGGGCACGAGCGGATTCAGGGAGGCCGACAATGACGGTACGTTCCATTCTCGATGCAAAAGGCCATCAGGTCATGAGCGTCGCGCCCGGCGCGAAGCTCTCGGCCGCGGTCAAGCTGCTCGGCGAGCGCAAGATCGGCGCGGTGCTTGTGATGGAGCAGAGCCGCATGGAGGGCATCCTGTCGGAGCGCGACATCGTGCGCGTGCTCTCTGAGCGCGGCGCGGGCGCGCTGGACGAACCGGTCAGCGCTGTCATGACCAAGAAAGTCGTGAGCTGCCGCGAGTCCGATACGGTCAGCGGCATCATGGAGATGATGACCACGGGAAAATTCCGCCATCTTCCTGTCGTCGAGGACGGCAAGGTGGTCGGGCTGATCTCGATCGGCGACATCGTCAAGCGGCGCGTGGAGGAATATGAGCGCGAGCAGGAGGCGCTTCGCGACTACATCAAGACCGCCTGAGTGCTACTTCCCGGTGCTGCCCGCGCCGCTCGACGGCGGCACCAGGATGTCGATCGCTTCCTCGATTGCGCTGATGGAGCGTTCGGCGGCCCGGATCCCGTGCGCGATCAGGTCGTCGGCGCGGTGGAAGTCGAACCAGCCGATCTGACCGACCCGCGGCGAGATCAGCATGTCCGGCGGATCGCCGGCAAGGCGTGCGCGGGTGATGCGGTCCTGCATGATGTTGAAGGCGTCGACCATGACGCTCGAGATGCCGGGCCGGCTGGCGCTGCCGAAAAACTCCCGCTTCACGGTACGTTCGGCGGAGAAGAAGCGGCCAAACCGGCGCTTCGGCGGCTCCGGCTCGAGCTCGGCGTCGGCGGTCACCGCAACCGTCACCTCAGGCGCGGCCGACGGGCCGTGATTGTAGATCGTGGTCGAGTGCGCGAATACGTCGCTGGAGAGGTTCGCCGCAATGACGATCTCGGCGCCGAGCGCGCGCGCGGCCGAGACCGGCACCGGATTGACCAGCGCGCCGTCGACCAGCCAGCGGTCGCCGATCAGGACCGGCGCGAAGATGCCGGGCAGGGCGTAGGAGGCGCGCATGGCGTCGACCACGCGGCCCTGGGTCAGCCAGATCTCGTGCCCGGTGCGCACTTCGGTGGCGACGCTGGCGAACTTGACCGTGAGGTCCTCGATCATGACCTGGCCCAGCGCGGCCTCGATCTCGGCGGCCAATTTGGCGCCGCGGATCAGGCCGGAGCCGTTGAGGCGGATGTCGAGGTAGCCGAGCACGCTGCGCGGCTGCAGGCCGCGCGCCCACTGCTCCAGCGTCTCGATATGGCCGGCCGCATAGGCGCCGCCGACGACGGAGCCGATCGAGGTGCCGACCACCACATTGGGGACGATGCCGTGAGCCAGCAGGGTCTTGATGATGCCGATATGGGCAAAGCCGCGCGCGGCGCCGCCGCCGAGCGCAAGCCCGATGACCGGCCGGCGAACCGTACCCAGTCCTACCTTGTCGGGGCCGTCGGAGCTCTTGTGGCCTCGGCCCATCCAGCTGTCCAACACGACAAATCTCCTGCCAGCACGAGACTAGGCCGCGCAGCATGGCTGCGCCAGCGTCGTCCGTCTTCATGGTTATTCCCACAGGCATGATTCATGCCCGGGTGGTCCGCGGTAGGCAGGGAATGTGACTGGACCGCGACGATGGGGCTAACATCGGCTTGATCGCGCGGTTCCAAATGGCGGACGCTGCCCGCCCGGACTGTGACAAAGCCTTGGACGCCGCCTGGATCCCCTTGGACGAAGGCTTGAATTTGCCGCGTTTTCGTTGAAAAGCATGGTGATGACTTCGAGGGGTAACGGCATCGGCGGATGCGGGCGGGGCATGCGGCTCCTACCGCGGTTGACGCTTGCGGCATTTTTGCTGGCCCTGATCCCCGGTTCCGTATCAGCGCAGTTCTTCAGCGACCGGCCGCCGCCGATTCCGCCCGCCTCGGTCCCGGAAGTGCCGTCCGGTCCGGCGCTCAACCTGGCGCCGCCATCGGGCGGCGGTTCAGGGCCCGTTCTGCCCGGCCCGCTGAACCAGCCGACCATCGTCCAGCCCTCGATTGCGACCGTGCCGCCCGTCGTAGCGGCGCCGCCGGCCGGGTCGCCGGCCGCGGGGCAGGCGGTGCTGTCGCTGACGGCGCGGTACGGCAAGGACCTGCCGGTCATCAATGCCGGGCTGGTGTGGCGGGTGTTCGCCGACAAGCCTGACGACAACGGCACCTACAAGCTGGTCCGCGAAGAGCGCGGGGCGACGCCCAACGTGGTGCTGCCGCCCGGCAACTATGTCGTCCATGTCGCGCTCGGCCTCGTCAGCGCGGTGCGCGCCGTCAGCCTGAAGTCGGAGACCGACCGCGAGTCCTTCGTGCTGCCGGCCGGGGGCCTGCGGATCGAGGGCCGGGTCGGCAGCAGCAAGATCCCCGCCAACCAGATCTCGTTTGCGATCTACAAGGGCAGCCAGTTCGACGGTTCGGACCGTGGACCAATGGTGCCGAACGTAGCCGCCGGCGACGTCGCACTGCTGCCCGAGGGCACCTACTACATCGTCTCCAACTATGGCGACGCCAACTCGGTGGTGCGCTCCGACATTCGCGTCGGGGCGGGCAAGCTGACCGACGTCACTGTCACCCATCGCGCCGCCGTCATCACCCTCAAGCTGGTCAGCGAGCGGGGCGGCGAGGCGCTTGCCAACACCGCCTGGTCGGTGATCACGCCGGGCGGCGACGTGATCAAGGAATCGATCGGGGCGTTCCCGCGCGTCGTGCTCTCCGAAGGCGAGTATCGCGCGATCGCCAAGAACGAAGGCAAGGTGTTCGAGCGTCCCTTCAACGTCGTCAACGGCGTCGATGGCGAAGTCGAGGTCGTGGCGCGCTGACGTCCGAGCGGGCCTGCATTTCATGCAGCTGTCATAGTCTCTAATGTGAACTAACCATCGCGCGAATTTGAGCCGTCATAATCGCTCGCGGCGATACCGGGCCTGCCTATTTTTACATGGCGTTAAGTCGCGGCATGACTTGGATGCCGTGGGGATTAGTGTTTGCGTGGGGCGTGCCATGGTCATGGCCAACAAGAAATCAGCAAAGACATCGGCCAAATTCAATTCCGAGATGTTCGCCGACGTACCGGTTCTGCAGCGCAAGTGGCAGGCCGCGGTCCGTCCCGGCGAAAAACTGCCGCACTATGAAGACGTGATGCTCGGCAGTCTCGGCCGGCTCGCCGATCATATCGTGCTGCTGCGGAGCGTCGATGGCATGCTCAGCGTCTCGCACGCCGGCCGCTATGTCCAGACATGGCTGAACGACGAGCGCTGGGACATTCCGCTGAGCGCGCTGCCGCCGGACTGCGCCACCGCCTTGACCGAAGCGGCCGCAAACGCGCGCGAGAACTGCCGGCCCTATCTGGCGTCAGCGCATTGCGTCCGCGACGGGTTGGTGCGGACCTTCGACGTGCTGGCGCTGCCGACGCGGTCGCGCTGGGGCGGTATCCTGGTCGGCGTCTACGTCAACGAGCGCAATGCGCAGTACAATCTGCTCGATACGATTTTCTCGGCCGCCGACGAGGGCGTGCTGTCGCTCGCAGCGATCCGCGATGCGCGCGGCGAGCCGGCCGACTTCCAGATCGTGCATCTCAACCAGGGCGCCGCAAGGCTGCTGATGCAGCCTGCGACCGAATTGCTGTGGCGCCGGCTCAGCGCCGGCGGCAATCCGCTTGCGGCGCCGGCGGTGATGAACCGTCTGCGTGGATTCGTCGGCGGCGGCCCGGGCGGGCAGTTCGAGATCGACAGCGGCGATCGCTGCCTGCGGCTCGGCGTCACGGCGTTCGGCGACATGCTGTCGCTGACCGTCTCCGACGTTACCGCGCTGAAGCAGCGCGAGCTGTCGTTCCGCCTGCTGTTCGAGAACAACCCGATGCCGATGTGGGTGTTCGACGCCGGCACGATGGAATTCCTCAGCGTCAACGACGCCGCCGTTCAGCACTATGGATACAGCCGGGAAAAGTTTCTCGGCATGACGCTGCGCCAGATCTGGCCGGTGGACGAGTGGAGCGTGCACAGCGCCGCCTTGCGCGAGATCGGCGACGTCTATCAATCGAGCCGCGACTGGCGGCACATCAGGGCCGACGGCAGCGAGATCCATGTGCTGACCTTCGGGCGCAAGGTGGCGTTCGAGGGCCGCGACGGCTATCTGGTCGCGGTGGTCGACATCACCGAGCGCCGCGCCGCCGAAGCGCGGATCGCGCATATGGCGCACCATGACGGGCTCACCAATTTGCCGAACCGCGATTTCTACCAGGAGCGCCTGCGCGAGGCGCTGGAGCGCGGCCGGAGCGGCAACAAGCGCGTCGCGGTGATGTGCATCGACCTCGACCTGTTCAAGAACGTCAACGACTCCTTCGGGCATCCGATGGGCGACCGGCTGCTGAAGCTGGTGGCGGAGCGGCTGCGCGAGGTGGTCCGCGACGACAACGTGGCGGCCCGCCTCGGCGGCGACGAGTTCGCGATCGTGCTTGCGGCCGACGTTTCGCCGAACGAGGCGAGCGCTTTCGCCGAACGGCTGATCGATGCGCTGAGCGCGCCCTACAACATCGACGGGCTCGAGGTCGTGGTCGGCGCCAGCGTCGGCATCGCGCTGTCACCGGGCGACGGCACGACGTCGGAAGAGCTGATGCGCAATGCCGACATGGCGCTGTACCGCGCCAAGTCCGAGGGCGGCGGCGTGCATCACTTCTTCGAACCGGAGATGGATCAGCAGGCGCAGAAGCGCCGCGACATGGAGCGCGATCTGCGCGCGGCGTTCAGCAACGGCGAGTTCGAGCTGTACTACCAGCCGCTGGTCGATATCGCGGCCGACCGCATCTCTGGTTTCGAGTCGCTGCTGCGCTGGCGGCACCCGCAGAAGGGCATGGTCTCGCCTGCGGAGTTCATCCCGGTTGCCGAAGACATCGGCCTGATCGTCGCGCTCGGCGAATGGGTGCTGCGCGAAGCCTGCTCCGAGGCGATCAAGTGGCCCGCCGACGTGAAGGTGGCCGTCAATCTGTCGCCGGTGCAGTTCCGCAGCCGCAATCTGGTCCAGGCCGTGATCTCGGCGCTGGCGCATTCCGGCCTGCCGGCGCGGCGGCTCGAGCTCGAGATCACCGAGTCGGTGTTTCTGGCGGAGACCGAGGCCAACCTCGCGATCCTGCATCAGCTGCGCGAACTGGGCGTCAGCATCTCGATGGACGATTTCGGCACCGGCTATTCCTCGCTGAGCTATCTGCGCAGCTTCCCGTTCGACAAGATCAAGATCGACCGCTCCTTTGTGAAGGATCTGGCGCGGCGCTCCGATTGCCTCGCGATCGTGCGCGCGATCTCGGGGCTCGGCCGCAGCCTCAGGATCACCACGACGGCGGAAGGGGTCGAGACCACGGACCAGCTCGACTGGCTGCGCGCCGAGGGTTGCAACGAGGTGCAGGGATTTCTGTTCAGCGCGGCGCGGCCGGCCGGCGAGATCGCGGCGCTGCTGAGCGGTTTTGCGGAGCGTGCGTCGAAGGCTGCGTAGTCGTCATGCCCGACAATGGCGAGGGCTTTTGTAGCCCCGGGTGAGCGAAGCGACACCCGGGACGAGTGTCCCGCATATCGCTCCGCTCATGCGGGCTACAAAGCTATAACCCTAGAACCGCGTCACGATATCGGACAGCGCCGGGCGCGGGCGGTCCTCGCTCGGCTTGGTCGGGGTGCCGATGTGAATGAACCCGACAAGCTTCTCGTCCGGCTTGAGGCCGAGGCCGTCGAGCACGTCGCGGTCGAAGACGAACCAGCCGGTCAGCCAGCAGGCGCCGTAGCCGAGCGCGGTCGCCGCGGTGACGATGTTCATCGCGCTGGCGCCCGCCGACAATTCCTGCTCCCACGGCGGCACCTTCGGGTGCGGCTTGGTGAAGGAGACCACGCCGATGACCAGCGGCGCGTCGGTCAGGCGCTTCTTCTCGACCTCGATGTCGGAGGCCGGCGCCCCGGGATTCTTGCGGGCGAAGACCTTTGCGATCACGTCGCCGGCCCGCGCGCGGGCATCGCCCTCGAACACGATGAAGCGCCAGGGCGCCAGCTTGCCGTGGTCGGGCACGCGCGCGCCGATCGTCAAAATGGTCTCGAGCTCGGCCGCGGACGGGCCCGGGCCGGTCATCTCGCGCGGTTTCATCGAGCGGCGCGTCTTCAGGAGTTCAATGGCATCGGGCACGGAAATGTCCTTCAAGGGGAGTCGTGCCCTCAAGATGGGGGCACGACCAGGCCAACGAAAGCCAGTTTAGACCGATTGTGAAGATCAGGCGACGGTTCGCGCCCGCTTCACGTCGGGCGGCGTCGCCTCATCCACCAGCGCGGCGATCGCCTCATCGGTCGGCATCACGGTCTGCCGCTCGCTGCCGAGGCGGCGGACCGAGACCGAGTGGGTCTCGGCTTCCTTCTTGCCGACGACGAGCAGGGCCGGGATCTTGGCCAGCGAGTGCTCGCGGACCTTGTAGTTGATCTTCTCGTTGCGCAGGTCGATCTCGACCCGGAGCCCGGCGCGGCGCGCGGCGGCCGCCACCACCTTGGCGTACTCGTCGCCTTCGGAGGTGATGGTCGTGACCACGAGCTGGGTCGGCGCCAGCCAGAGCGGGAAGTTGCCGGCATAGTGCTCGATCAGGATGCCGATGAAGCGCTCCATCGAACCGCAGATCGCGCGGTGCACCATGACGGGTGCCTTCTTCGAGCCGTCATGATCGATGTAGAATGCGCCGAACCGCTCCGGCAGGTTGAAGTCGACCTGGGTCGTGCCGCACTGCCAGTCGCGGCCGATGGCGTCGCGCAGCACATACTCGAACTTCGGTCCGTAGAACGCGCCTTCGCCCGGATTGATCTCGGTCCGGATCCGGTTGCTGCCCTTGGCCTTGATCTCCGACAGCACCGTCGCCATCACGCGCTCGGCATGATCCCACATCTCGTCGGTGCCGACCCGCTTCTCCGGCCGCGTCGAGAGCTTGACCGTGAGCTCGCCGTCGAAGCCGAAATCGGCGTAGGTCGACAGGATCAGGTCGTTGATCTTGAGGCACTCGTCGGCGAGCTGCTGCTCGGTGCAGAACACATGGGCGTCGTCCTGGGTGAAGCCGCGCACCCGCATCAGGCCGTGCATCGCGCCCGACGGCTCGTAGCGATGCACGACGCCGAACTCGGCGAGCCGCAGCGGCAGGTCGCGGTAGCTCTTCAGCCCGTGCTTGAAGATCTGAACATGGCCCGGGCAGTTCATCGGCTTCAGCGCGAACCAGCGTTTGTCCTCGGCCTCGTCGCCGGCGGACTGTGCCGCGAACATGTTCTCGCGGTACCAGTCCCAATGGCCCGAGGTCTCCCACAGCGCCTTGTCGAGGATCTGCGGGGCGTTGACCTCGTTGTAGTCGCCGAGCAGCCGGCGCCGCATATAGGCGATCAGCTGCTGGAAGATGGTCCAGCCCTTAGGGTGCCAGAACACCACGCCCGGGCCTTCCTCCTGGAAGTGGAACAGGTCGAGCTCGCGGCCGAGCTTGCGGTGGTCGCGCTTCTCGGCTTCCTCGATCTGCTTGAGATAGGCGTCGAGGTCTTCCTGCTTGGCGAATGCCGTGCCGTAGATGCGGGTCAGCATCGGATTGTTGGAATCGCCGCGCCAATACGCGCCCGCCACCTTCATCAGCTTGAAGGCGTTGCCGATCTTGCCGGTCGAGGTCATGTGCGGGCCGCGGCAGAGATCGAACCAGTCGCCTTGGAAGTAGATCTTGATCGGCTCGTTGCCGGGAATGGTGTCGACCAGTTCGACCTTGAAGGCCTCGCCCTTGTCGCGGAATACCTGCTTGGTCTTCTCGCGATCCCAGACTTCCTTGGTGAACGGCTTGTCGCGCGCGACGATCTCGCGCATCCGCTTCTCGATCGCGGCAAAATCTTCCGGGGTGAACGGCTCGTTGCGGAAGAAGTCGTAGTAGAAGCCGTTCTCGATCACCGGGCCGATCGTGACCTGGGTGCCCGGCCACAGCGACTGCACGGCTTCCGCCAGCACATGCGCGGCATCGTGCCGGATCAGTTCCAGCGCGCGCGGGTCTTCGCGGCCGATCAGCTCGATCTTGGCGTCGGCCTCGATCGGATCATTGAGGTCGGCAAGCGTGCCGTCGAGCGCCATCGCGACGGTGCGCTTGGCGAGCGAGGGCGAAATGCCTTTGGCGATGTCGAGACCGGTGGTCCCTCTCGGGAAATCGCGCCTCGCTCCGTCAGGGAAGGTGAGGACGATCTTGTTCACGGGTTCTGCGGGTTTGAGGTTAGAGAGGCTGTACTGGAATCCGGATTCGGATTTGGGCGGCGTATCGGCCATGGTGTCTCCTGTAGCTCACTCCTGCGAACGAGCGCAGGTAAGCGGAAAGCAGCGGTATAGCAGGGGATTTGACGCCTGCAATCCGGCAATATCAAGAAAATGGGCCTCCGGCCGCACCGAATCGAGGGAGGCTTGCCTGCACCTGACGCGTTGCGACGCCGCCGATCATCGTCTAACGTCCGGCGTCCATTTTTCCGCTATCGCGCGATCCGCAAGGTTCATGTTTTCCCGTCTCCTGTTTTTCGTGGCGTTGCTTCTGATCCCGGGCGTGTTGCGGGCGGAAGAAACACCGGTCCAGAAGGCCGGATTTGCGAAAAAGCTGACCATCTATCTCGCCCATGGGCCAGCGAATGCCTGCGGCGCCGGCTGCGATCGCTGGATTGCGATCGAGGGCGAGATCGATCGGGAAGCCGCGCAGCGGATTCGCACCTTCCTCTTTCCGATCAAGGATCGGCAGCTTCCGATCTACCTGCATTCGCCGGGCGGCAATGTCGAGCAGTCCTATGGGATCGCGCGGTTCCTGCGCGCGCGCAAGGCAATCGCCCGGGTCGGCCGCACCATCGTGCCGGCCTGTTCCTCAGGCACGCAGATCGACGCCGCCTGCCTGAAGATCAAGGCTGCCAAAGGCGAGGTCGAGGCCGAGCTCACCACGCGCAACGCGATGTGCGTCTCGGCCTGCGCCTATCTGTTCCTGGGCGCGACCAGCCGCGAAGTGGCGCCCGACTCGGTGCTCGCGGTGCATAATTCCAAGCTGATGTTCGTCGTCCACGGGCATCCGCCCGCGCAAGTCGTCGCCGACTTCAGGCGGCGCGAGATGGTGAACGCCGACCGCGACCGCAATGTATTCCTCGCGGCGATGGGCATCAGCCACGAGCTCAGCGACCTCATCAAGTCAGTGAAGTTCGAGGACCTGCACGTGCTGACGCGGCCGGAGCTCTATCGATTTGGGATCGATACGCGGCCGCTGCCGGAAACCCTGTGGGCGGTGGAGAAGGAGACACGGCCCTATGTTCGCAAGATCGTGCAGCAGAAAAGGGCCGACGGCAGCGCGTTCCGCATGATGGAGTGGCGGCTGTTCTGCGAGAGCAAGGATCGCGGGCGGCTGATGTTCGTCCGCGAGTTCGAGGAGGGGGCAGCCGGCAAGAGCACGGTGGCGATGATGGCCGGCGCGTCCAGGACCGTCGCATTCGGCCGGTCGGCGCGGTTCGGCAAATACGAGGTTTGGAGCGAGGCGGTGACCTCGGACACCGTCAAGGCGATGCTCGCGGCCCCGCATCTGCAGATCGGCGAAAGCGCGCCGGCAACCGACGGCAAGTCTGATACCAAGCCTGACGGCAAGTCCGGCTTGGCGACATTCGATATCGATACCACCGGGCTGGAGCAGGGGTGGACGCAGCTTCTGGCGTCATGCCCGGCAGCGACCGCCGGTCCGAAGCCTGCGAGCCCGTTGCCGGCCGCCGTGTCGCCGAGTGTCAGCGCCGTGCCGGCGGCATCGCCGTCGCCATGAGAAGAGGCGCGTTCGACCAGGTGTCATGCATTTAGATGCAGTTGCATTGATTTTGGAGTCTGCTAACAACGCGGCGTGAAACGCTTCGCTCCCACCGCATTGATGCTCGGCAATATCGTCACTGGCTGCTCGGTGTTGGCCCCGGCCGGCATGCTGGCGGAGCTGTCCAACGGACTCGGCGTCACGATCCACACCGCGGGTCTCCTGATCACCTTCGGCGCGATCGTGCTGTGCGTGGGCTCGCCGGTGACGGCGTGGCTGACCAGCCGGATCGAGCGGCGGGCGCTGCTGACGGCGACGCTGCTGGTGCTGACGCTGACCAATGCGGCCTCCGCCTTCGCGCCGAACTACGATAGCCTGCTGATCATTCGGCTGGTGATGCTCGCGGTCGGCGTGCTCTACACGCCGCAGGCGGCGGGCACCGCGGCACTGATCGTGCCGGTGGAGAAGCGCGGCAGCACGATTGCCTACATCTTCCTCGGCTGGTCGCTCGCCGCCGCGATCGGGCTGCCGCTGATCACCTTCATCGCAAGCCGCTACGGCTTTCGCGTGACCTATGGCGCGATCGCGCTGACAGGGCTTGTGAGCTCCCTGCTGCTGTGGTGGCGGTTACCAGGCGGGCTGCACGGCGCGCCGGTTGACCTCAGAACCTGGGTCGATCTCGGCCGCAATCCGATGGTCATTCTGCTGCTGTCGATCACGACGCTGCAGATGTCCGGCCAGTTCGTGGTGTTCACCTTCATGGGGCCGCTGCTCGCCAAACTGACCGGCGCCAATGCGGACGCCGTCGGGATCGTGTTCGCGCTCTACGGCATCTTCGGGTTCGTCGGCATCGTGATCGCAACGCGCGTGGTGGACTCGTGGGGCGCCTGGAAAACCTCGGTCCTGTTCACCGTGCTGCTGCTCGCGGGCGTAGCCGGCTGGGCGCTGAGCGCCGGCGCCTACGTCCTGATGGCCGCCTCCGTCGCGGTGTGGGGCCTCGGCTTTGCATCGACCAATTCGATGCAGCAGGTGCGCCTGGTCGGTGCGGCGCCGGCGCTCGCTTCGGCGTCGGTCTCGCTCAATACCTCGGTGCTGTATATAGGCCAGGCCATCGGCTCCGCGATCGGTGGCCTGCTGTTCGCCCGCGAATGGCTGCACAGCGCGGGCTACGTGGCCACGGCCTTCGTCGCGGCGGCCCTCGCGGTCGTGGTCATCACGCGGCCGCGACGGACAGCCGCCACCGCCGCAGCCGAGTGAACGGTTGGCTTTCACGCTTGTGTTCGCGAGAGCATCCCAAGCAACGATCCGCGTGCGGAACATCAGGGAGCTCGGCTGCGCGTCACCACCTCACGCTTTGGCTGGGCACGATGAACGCCGTCGTGCTCGGCTTGTTCGGATTGTGGGTGAAGTAACCGTAGGCGGCGACGATCACGACGAGCAAGGCAAGCACCGCCAGCAAGTCGATCTGCCGGGGATCATGACCGTTGTGGCTGATTTTCCAGCGCATTGTTGTTTCCTCCCCAAGGGGGCAACGAAACAATGCGCCAACTATCGCCACAGTTCCGCCGGGCAGCAATGCGCGCCGCGGTTGGACCTGCCGCAGCAACCGATCAATTCTCGTTGACGCCGCGTCAACCGTCGTTGACGCCGCGCCAGCGGCCATAGCGCCAGGGCAAGTACCAGCGTGCCCCGGGCGGCTTCGTCAGCGGGACATTATCGATCCCGGATGTTCCCCAGGGCTGGCAGCGCAGCAGCCGTGCCAGCGTCATCCAGCCGCCGCCCCACAAGCCGAAGCGTTCGATCGCCTCGTCGCCATAGACCGAGCAGGTCGGCAGATGCCGGCAGTTATAGCCGACCAGCGGCGACAGCGTGTGCCTGTAGATCCAGATCAGGGCGCGGCCGAGGTTGCGCGGCAAGCGGCGCATGGTGCTGGCACATTCCATGCATTGTGGATGGTGTGTCGTTGAATGGTCTGTCGGCGGCATACGCAAGTATGTACGTAGTCTTGCGGGGGTTCCAAGCCAAGGAACTGTTTTGTTGCAGATATTTACGCCACAGTTCGTTATTATTGCACAGCACCGATGGCGCTGCAGCAAGGGCTCTATGGACGGTCCGGGTCAGCAACGCTACCGTTCCCATAACGCGCCGCTGACAGAATCGTGGCGCATTGCCATGGGGCCATTGCCACCGCTCGCATCACCAAGGGCTTGGGGGAAGGAACCAAATTGAGGCTCGTCAAGTCGCTCTCGTTGCGCAGTTGGGTGCTTACCGGCGCCGTTGCTCTTTGCTTCGCAGCTTCCGGCACCGCCGCCATGGCGGGCGGTTCCGCGCAGGCCAATTCGACCCTCGAAGAGCGCAAGCTGCCGATGAAGTTCAGCTGGATCGCCTGCCAGCCGAATTGCCGCGGCTGGGTGTCCGCGGTCGGCATCATCACGGCCGATAGTCCGAGGGAATTCGACGAGTTCGCGCGCGGCCGCCAGCTTAACGGCGCCACCATCGTGCTCGATTCCAGCGGCGGCTCGGTCAACGACGCGATCGCGCTCGGCCGCCGCTTCCGCGGTCTCGGCGTGCTGACCACGGTCGGCACCAGCGTCGTCAATCAGGTCGCGCAGGGCGGCCGCGCGAGCGTTCTGCCGGATGCCTATTGCGAGTCGATGTGCGTGTTCCTGCTGCTGTCGGGCAAGACGCGCTACGTTCCGCCGGCCGCCCATGTCCGCGTGCATCAGATCTGGATGGGCGATCGCGCCGACGACGCCAAGGCCGCGAGCTACACCGCGCAGGACCTGATGATCGTCGAGCGCGATATCGGCCGTCTTGCCAAGTACACCTTCGACATGGGCGGCGCCGGTGACCTGCTGGCGCTCTCGCTCAGCGTGCCGCCGTGGGAAGACCTGCACGAATTGTCGGCGGCCGAATTGCGGCTGACCAATCTCATCACTACGGATGCGGTTGCCGACGTGCTGCCGCGGCAGGACAACAGCAAGGACAACGCAATTCCCGTCGCCGAGGCGAAACCGAAGAACAACGATCGCTTCGTCAGCAACACGATGGAGGGTGAGGCGCCACAGGCGGCGAGGGCAACCAAGACCGCCGAGGCCGTGGTGCCGACCGGCGGCAGCGCAGCCCCGGCGCCGGCGCCGGTCCAGCCCGCGCAGTAAGCACGGACATTGTCGCGTCGTTCCGGGACGCGTAAGCGGACCACAAATGCGCAATTGCGCATCGGGGAACCTCGAGATTCCGGGTTCGATGCTCCGCATCGCCCCGGAATGACCTAACATGGAATCTTACGCCGGCTGCTTCGCCTTGGCCTCGATCTGGCCGATCGCATCGACCACGGCATCGAAGGTCAGCAGGGTCGAGGCATGGCGGGCCTTGTAGTCGCGCACCGGCTCGAGCAGCGCGATATCGGCCCATTTGCCGCCCTGCGGGGGCTGCCCGTTTTCCTTCAGCATCTTGCGGACCGTCTCGCGCAATTCGCGCAGCTCGTCCGCGGTCGAGCCCACCACCTGGCTCGCCATGATCGAGGAGGAGGCCTGGCCGAGCGCACAGGCCTTCACGTCATGGGCGAAGTCCGTCACCACGGGACCGTCCATCTTGAGGTCGACCTTGACGGTCGAACCGCACAATTTGGAGTGGGCGGTGGCGCTGGCGTCCGGGTCGGCCAGCCGTCCGAGGCGCGGAATATTGCCGGCCAACTCGATGATCCGCTTGTTGTAAATGTCGTTCAGCATGGGGACAGATGCCTTGTTCCGGCCGTGCCGGGCGCTCTTGGCGGCTGGGTTGCACCGTCCTATATATGGACGGCAACGCCGGAAACATAGCCCGGCCATGCAGCCACCGCGGCCCGCCTCCGCCGCGGCGGTGCTACAATAATGGGACTCAGGCGCCCGGCGGTCGAACCATCCGCCCCGTCTGCCCGGTGACACATCCGGACCAAGGTCAAATCCGAGGGCCGGTCGAACGGAGAAGACATGGACGCCTTGATCAAGTCGATTCGCCCCAGCAAGCCGGCCGACGCCAAGCCCGGCGAGCTCGACCCCTCAGAATTCATGACGGCGGCCGTTCGTGCCGATCAGCCGCGCCCGTCGCGGGCAGAGGCGGAGGACGCCGTCAAGACGCTGCTCGCCTATATCGGCGAGAACACCGGCCGCGAGGGTCTGCTCGACACGCCGCGCCGGGTCGTCGAGGCCTATGACGAGCTCTATCAGGGCTACCACCAGTGCCCGGCCGAGGTGCTGAACCGCACCTTCGGCGAGACCGCCGGCTACGACGATTTCGTCCTTGTCCGCGACATCGAGTTCACCTCGCAGTGCGAGCATCACATGATGCCGTTCTACGGCAAGGCGCATATCGCCTATACGCCGGTGGAGCGCGTCGTCGGCCTCTCTAAGCTGGCGCGGCTGACCGACATCTTCGCCCGCCGTCTGCAGACCCAGGAGCATCTCACCGCGCAGGTCGCGGCTGCGATCGACGAGGTGCTGAAGCCGCGCGGCGTTGCAGTGCTGATCGAGGCGGAGCATACCTGCATGTCGGTGCGCGGCGTCGCCAAGCATGGTGCATCGACCTTCACCAGCCGCTTCACCGGCATGTTCCGCGACAATCCGGCGGAGCAGCAGCGTTTCCTGTCCCTGGTGCGAGGACCGAACCGGTAACCTCGCATTTCCTGAGCGAGGTCTTCCGTGTCCGCAGCGACCCACGATCACGACCGCGAGGAGGGGCTGGCCTTCCAGCCCAAATTCGACGCGGCAGGTCTTGTGACCTGCGTCGCGACCGATGCCGCGACCGGCGATGTGCTGATGGTCGCGCACATGAACGATGAAGCCCTGCGCAAGACGATCGCGACCGGCGAAGGCTGGTACTTCAGCCGCTCGCGCAATGCGCTGTGGCGCAAGGGCGAGAGCTCGGGCCAGACCCAGCGCGTGGTCGAGATCCGGATGGATTGCGATCAGGACGCGGTGTGGATCAAGGTCGAGCAGATCGGCGCTGCCTGCCACACCGGACGGCGTTCCTGCTTCTATCGCGCGGTGAAGGACGAGGGCGGTGACATTCGTTTGTCATTCGTCGATGCCGATCGGATGTTCGATCCGGCGCAGGTCTATCGCAAATAGTGCGTTGATCTAAATCAAATGCGATGCGTCGAAGTGATGCACTTCGTTGCCTCCTGTTCGGCCGTGTGCAAGTAATTGCACATCGTCGTCGCGCTGGGGGTGAGTTGTGGCGCATCGTCTGATACCGCTTGTTGGGTTTCTTGCCTGGGTTGTGTTGCCGATCGGTGCAGCGCAATCGCAAACAACCGAGCGCGCACCCGACACGATGGCCGCGCGCGTCCTTGCCTGTGCACCTTGTCACGGCGCCGAAGGCGAGGGCACCAGCGACGCCTATTTCCCGCGGCTGGCCGGCAAGCCGGCGGGCTATCTCTACAACCAGCTCATCGCATTCAGGGATGGACGGCGGAAATATCCGCCGATGAACTACCTGCTGGAATTTCAGACCGACGATTACCTGAAGAAGATCGCCGAATATTTCGCCTCGCTCAGGCCGGCATTTCCGCCGCCGGTCCCGCCGGTCGACAGCAAGGAGATCCTGGCGCGTGGCGAGCAGATCGTGAAGAACGGCGATGCGCAGCACGGCATTCCACCCTGTTCGGCCTGCCATGGTCCGACGTTGGGCGGCATGGAGCCCGGCATTCCCGGCCTGCTTGGCCTGCGCGCCGCCTATATCAGCGGCCAGCTCGGCGGCTGGCGCTACGGCACACGGACCGCGTTCGCTCCCGATTGCATGCAGATCGTCGCGAGCCTGCTGACGGAGGACGACGTGAAGGCGGTGGCCGCCTACCTGTCATCGCGTCCGTCGCCGGCGGATCCATCCTTCGCGCCGCGAGGCAGCCTTCCGATGCCGCTCGAATGCGGCAGCGAACCGCATTGAAGGGATCGTGCCGATGTCGCGAACCTTAACAGGACTGCTTGTCGGAGTGATGCTGGCACTGTCGCCCATGGCGGCATCGGCGCAGCAGAAGGCGGCCGATCCGGCCGTCCTCGCCAAGGGCGAGTATCTCGCACGCGCCGGCGATTGCATCGCCTGCCACACCGCGCGCGAAGGCAAGACCTTCGCCGGCGGCCTCCCGATGAAGACGCCATTCGGCACGCTCTACACGTCGAACATCACGCCCGACCCGCAGACCGGGATCGGCACGTGGACGTCGGATCAGTTCTACCAGATGATGCACAATGGCCGCTTCCCCGATGGCGGCCTGGTCTATCCGGCGATGCCGTTCGCCTCCTATACCAAGGTGACGCGCGAGGACAGCGACGCGATCTACGCCTATTTGCGCACGGTGCCGCCGGTGAGGCAGCTCAACAAGGCGCATGACCTGACATTCCCGTTCAACAACCGCTCGCTGATCCTCGGTTGGCGCACGCTGTTCTTCAGGGAAGGCGAGTTCAAGCCGGATCCAACGAAGTCGGCAGAGTGGAATAGAGGTAACTATCTGGTCGAGGGACTGGGTCATTGCGGGATGTGTCACACCCCGATCAATGCGCTCGGCGGCAGCAAGCAGTCGCAGGCCTTCGAGGGCGGCCTGATCCCGATGCAGAACTGGTACGCGCCGTCGCTGACCTCCAACAAGGAGACGGGGCTCGGCGACTGGACGATCGAGGAGATCGTCGACTATCTGCGCAAGGGCGTGTCCGCCAAGGGCGCCGTGTACGGGCCGATGGCCGAGGTCGTCTACAACAGCCTGCAATATCTCAATGATGATGATGCGCGCGCGATGGCGGTCTACCTGAAGGGCCTTGCGCAGGGCGGTCCTCCGGAAAAGGCGTCGACGTCGCTGCCGTCGGCCGAGAGCAGTCTGCTGCTGTCCTTTGGCAAGTCGATCTATGACCGCGACTGCGCAAGCTGTCATGGCGCGACCGGGCAGGGCATGCCGCCGGATTATCCGCCGCTGGCCGGCAATCAGTCGATCCAGATGGTCTCCGCAGTGAACCCGATCCGGATGGTGCTCAATGGCGGGTATCCGCCGGGCACGTCGGGCAATCCGATGCCCCACGGCATGCCGCCGTTCGCGCAGAAGCTGTCGGATGACGAGGTCGCGGCTGTCGTGACCTACATTCGAACGGCCTGGGGCAATCGCGGCGAGCCGGTGTCGGCGCGGCAGGCCAACGAACTGCGGGCAGCAACGCTGAACTAAAGCATGATCCGGAAAAGTGCGAAGCGGTTTTCCGAAACGATCATGCTCAAACAAGGAGCTAAAGCGCGATGACTAGTCAATCTCGTCTCGTCGCGCGCTAAGGGGAGCGCGATCATGATCAACTCGTCTTCGCCGCAACCGCCGGCATCGGGCTCGGAAGACGATGATGTCGAGACCATCGTACGCGCCGGTCCAGGTGGCGCGGTCGCAGTCGCGGGCATTGCGACGGCCGTCGTGGTCGGATTGTGGTTTGCATTCTATCTGCTGGTCTTCCTGCCGCGGAGCGTTCCCTGATGGCGAGCGAGACTGACCACAGCCTCGGCGAGGCCGTTGCCGCACGGATCGAGCGGCGCTGGGCGACGCTGTCGATCGTCATTGTCGGCGTCCTGGTCGGCATGGCGACCTATATCGGCATCCATCAGGCGACGATGCCGCAGGGCCGGGTCGAAACCGCCGATCCCAAGACGCTGCATCTGTCGGGCGAATTCGTCGAGAGCAATCTCGGCAGCGAAATGCAGGCCGACGGATCGGTCACCGTGCGCGCGATTGGCCAGCAATATTCCTTCACACCGCAATGCATCGTGGTGCCCGCGGAGACGCCGATCACCTTCCGCGCCACCAGCGCCGATGTCGTCCACGGTTTCCTGATCGAGGGCACCAACATCAACACGATGCTGGTGCCGGGCTACGTCACGGACCTGCCGGTGCGCTTCAAGGCGCCGGGCGATCACGTGATGCCGTGCCAGGAATTCTGCGGCATCGGCCACCAGGGTATGTGGGGCAAGGTCAAGGTGGTCGACAAGGCTGCGTTCCGTGACATGGCGGCAGCGAAGCGGAGGCTGACCTGTGTTGATTAACAAGCGGCTGATCGCGGCGCATTTCTGGCTTGCCTTCATCGTGTTCGGTGTCGCGCTGGTGCTCGGCGCCTGGCAGATGTTCGTGCGCAGCCCGTTGAACGCCTGGCATTTCAATCCCGAGTTCTATTATCGCTCGGTCACCGCCCATGGCTCGGCGATGGGATACGTCTTCCCGACGCTGATCGCGATGGGATTCGGCTACGCGATCACCGAAGCCTCACTCGAGAAGGAGCTGGTTGGACGGCGCTGGGCCTGGGTGGGCTTCTTCCTGGTCGCCGTCGGCGCCATTGTCGCGATGATCCCGGTGTCGCTCGGGCTCGCCTCGGTGCTCTACACCTTCTATCCGCCGATGGTCGGTAATCCCTTCTACTACATCGGCGTCGTCATGGTCGTGGTCGGCTCATGGATCTGGGTCGCGCTGATGGTGACCAATTTCGTGATCTGGAAGCGCGAGAACCCGGGCAAGCCGGTGCCGCTTGCGATGTACGCCAATGTCGCGGGCTCATTGCTCTGGGGCTGGACCGCGGTCGGCGCGGCGCTCGAGATCCTGTTCCAGATCCTGCCCGTGGCGCTTGGGCTGAAGTCGACGATCGATGCGGGGCTGGCCCGCGTCTTCTTCTCCTGGACGCTGCACGCCATCGTTTATTTCTGGCTGATCCCGACCTACATCGCCTACTACACGATCTTCCCGCGCGCGATCGGCGGCCGGCTCTTCAGCGACGCGATGGCGCGGATTTCGTTCATCCTGTTCGTCGTGGTGGCGATGCCGATCGGCGTGCATCATCTGTTTGCCGATCCGCAGGTCGGCGCCGGATTCAAGTTCATGCACTCGGTGTTCACCGGCCTGGTCGCGCTGCCGACGCTGCTCACGGTGTTCACGATCTGCGCGTCGGCTGAGATCGCCAGCCGCCTGCGCGGCGGGCGCGGCGCCTTCGGCTGGGTCGGCGCGTTGCCGTGGTCCAATCCGATCATGCTGGCGACGGCGCTGTCGCTGGTCATGCTCGGCTTCGGAGGCGCCGGCGGCCTGATCAACATGAGCTATCAGCTCGACGCCACCGTGCACAACACGCAGTGGATCACCGGCCATTTCCACCTGATCTTCGGTGGCGCCATCGTCATCATGTATTTTGCCATCGCCTATGATCTGTGGCCGCATCTGACCGACCGGGCGCTGGACAGTTTTGGCCTGATGCGCACGCAGCTCTGGCTGTGGTTCATCGGCATGATCGTGACCACCTTCCCGTGGCACTATGTCGGTATTCTCGGCATGCCGCGCCGCATGGCCTATTATGACTATGCCAACCCGGCGATCTCGCCGCAGGCCTTGTCGGTCACGATGTCGGCAATCGGCGGATTCATCCTGTTGCTGTCGGGCCTGCTGTTCCTGCTGGTGCTGATCCGCGGGCAATTCGGCGCGCGAGGCGAGGCGGGTGCGTACCGCTTCGCGGTGCCGCTGCACATGCCGGCGCGGATTCCGGTCGCGCTCAACTCATTCGGCCTGTGGCTCGCATTGATGGTCGGTCTCACCGTGGTGAACTATGGTTTCCCGATTGCGCAGCTGATGGCGCTGAACGAGACCAGCGTGCCCGCGGTCTATGTCGGAGCAGGCCGATGAGCGACCAGCCGCTGTTCTCGCTGCGCAATCCGTGGTTCGGCGCCAGCGTCGGCATCACGGTCGCCATCGCCGTTTTGTCGGCCATCGCAGGCCTGATCTGGTTGCCGCTGGCGCAACCCAATTTGAAGCTTGCCGGCGTCTGGGATGCGATCTGCAGCGCGGCCGGCGTTCCGCGTGCCGCCGTGCAGGAGGCCGGCATCAAGCCGGATTTCAAGACGTCGAACGTCATCATGACGTCGGAGATGCTGACCAAGGTGAATCAGGTCTCGATCGGGCGGGGCGCAACGCTGGCGCAGCGCTGCGCGATCTGCCACGGACCGCAGGGCGTCAGCGACGCCCATTCACCGAACCTCGCCGGGCAATTTGCGGCGGTGACGTACAAGGAGCTGAATGACTTCAAGACCGGCGCGCGGGTCAGCGTGGTGATGAGCCCGTTCGCGGCGGCGATGAGCGATCAGGACATGAAGGACGTTGCGGCCTATTACGCCTATCTGCCGCGGGTGCCTTCGAACAATCTGGATACCGGGCGTCCCGCGCCGGCGATCGTGGTGACGGGCGCCCCGATGCGCAACATCGCGCCTTGCGGCTCCTGCCACGGCGATGTCGACAACAAGGCGGGAAGCCCCTGGCTCGGCGGCCAGTCGGCGGTCTACATCAAGGCGCAGCTCGAGGCCTTTGCATCCGGGGCCCGCCGCAACGACATCAGTCAGCAGATGCGCAACATCGCGCGCCAGATGACGGCCGAGGAGATCGACCAGGTCGCGCACTACTACGAGGCCCAGCCCTGACCCATTAACGCGCCATTAACCATAATTACGGCAGGTTGACGGGACATGGGTGCCGATTGCCGGCACCCGGCAAGGCACCCGGACAGATGGCGGTCGACCTCTTCAATGCGACGGCTTCGGCAGGTGTCGATCCCTCGCGCCTGAAGGTCGCGAGCTCGATCAAGCAGGCGGCCGCGACCACCGGCACGAGCTTCGAATATCTGCTCACGACCGCGAAGATGGAATCCAATTTCAATCCGCGGGCCGGCGCCACGACCTCGTCGGCGCATGGACTTTATCAATTCATCGACCAGACCTGGCTCGGCACCGTCAAGGAGGCGGGAAGCCAGCTCGGCTACGGCCAGTATGCCGACGCCATCAGCAGGAATTCCGACGGCAGCTATTCGGTCAGCGATCCCTCCGCGCGCGCCGCGGTCATGAAGCTGCGCGACGATCCGGACGCGGCGTCCTCGATGGCGGCGGTGCTGACGCAGTCCAACAGCTTCAAGCTCACCGGCAAGCTCGGCCGCCGTCCGACCGATGCCGAGCTCTACATGGCCCACTTCATGGGCGTCGGCGGCGCCGGCAAGCTGATCTCGAGCGCCGAGGATAGCCCGAGCGCCAATGCGGCCGCGATGTTTCCGAAGGCGGCGGCCGCCAACCAGTCGATCTTCTACGACAGGTCGGGCAGCGCGCGCAGCGTCAGCCAGGTCTATTCGGTGCTGACCACGCGCTACGCCGCGGCCGCGAACTCCAAGGATACGCGCACCGCCTTCGCCGCGGCGGGCGGCGACACCATGTCGCCTTACGCGATCGCAAGCGCCGCGCCGACCACGGCGCTGACCATGGATACCGCTTCGTATCTCTCGACCTTCCCGGACTCCCGGTCGGCGACGCCGGTCGGAGCGACCCCGGCCGTCGCATCGGCGCAGCCGGCACCGACCTTCCGCTCGCTCTACCAGGCCGGCGACCGCTCGGAGCCGATCTCGCCGGCGGTGCAGGAGCTGTGGGGCAATTCCTCCTCGCTGACCGCGTCGGCGACGCCAAAGGTCCGCGCGCCCGGCCGGCTTGACCTGTTCAGCGATCCGAGCGGCACCTACAGCAACGGCTAGCGCGCCCTGCTGCGCGCGCGAAGCCGCACGCCGTTGCCGTCTTAACGAAACGTCAATAATCCCAAACGTTTATGGTGAACCCTTTATTAAGCGTCATGGTTTATTTTTCCTTGTAGTGGCGTCGTATGCCGATGCCGTTTCGTTGCGTAAGCCGGAAGGACCATGATCGTTCGGCAGTTTATTAGTTGGATTAGGACCGCTCCAGCAGGTGAGCGAGCAGAGGCGACACGGGCGTTGGCCCGGGCCTGGCTCATCTCGGATCTCACCGAGGACGACCGCATCGCAGCCGAAGGCGCGCTGCTGATGCTGCTCGACGACCCGTCGCCGCTGGTGCGGCAGGCGATGGCCGAGGTGTTCGCGCGCAGTGCGGACGCGCCTGCCGCGATCGTGCAGGCGCTGTCGGCCGACCAGCCGGCGATCGCGCTGCCGGTGCTGGAACATTCACCGCTTCTGATCGATGCCGACCTCGTCGACATCGTCGCCACCGGCTCCGACGAGATGCAGTGCGCGATCGCGCGCCGCATCAATCTACCGGCCTCCGTCGCCGCCGCGATTGCCGAGGTCGGCTCGGCCGCGGCCGCGCTCGAACTGATCGAAAATCCTTACGCCGGCCTCGCGCCATTCTCCTGGGATCGCATCGTCGAACGCCACGGCCATCTCGCCGCCATCAGGGAATCGATGCTGCAGTTGGAAGACCTGCCGTCGGCGACGCGGCTGGCGCTGGTCGCAAAGCTCTCCGAGACGCTGGCGCAGTTCGTCGTCGCGCGAAACTGGCTCGGTGCCGATCGCGCCGACCGCATCGCCGGTGAGGCCAGGGAACGCTCCACCGTGAACATCGCCGCGCGCGCCTTCGGCGACGACATGCAGAACCTGATCACGCATCTGCGCGCCACCGGGCAATTGACCGCCGGGCTGATCCTGCGCGCGTTGCTGTCGGGCAATCTCGATTTGTTTGGGGCTGCGCTCGCCGAGCTGTCCGGACTGCCCTATGGCCGCGTCTCCGCGCTGTTGAACGACCGCGGCGGCAACGGCCTGCAGGCGCTGCTGCGCCGCGCCGACCTGCCGGAATCCACCTACGCCGCGTTCCGCGTCGCGCTCGAGGCCAGCCACGAGGTCGGCTATGTCGACAGTGGCGACGGCGCGGCGCGGCTGCATCGCCGCATGGTGGAGCGCGTGCTGACGCATTGCGAGACCGATCATTCGGCGGCCGAGCCGCTCTTGATCCTGCTGCGCCGCTTCGCGACGGAATCGGCCCGCGAGGACGCGCGGATGTTCTGCGAGGAGCTCGCCGCGGAAGACGCGATCGCGGTGCTGCCTTACGACGACGATCTCATCGCGGCCTGAGGGCCGCGTTTCCTGCCGATCGATGGATGCTTGAGTGGTGGCCGCAAAGCGAGCCGCCGGCAGCGCGGCTATTCGCCGGGCACGATGCTCGGCGCGAGGATCGCCTCGAGGTGCTCGGGACGGTCGCGGTTGGCGTGGGTCAGGAATTCATCGGCGATGCCGCGGAGCTGCTTGCTCAGCACGCCGGCGACGACCGCGGTGTCGAGCTTGGTGCGGTTGCGCACGATCGCCTGCACCGCGTTGATGTGATGGGCGATCAGCTGCGGCGGCACGGCGCCGAGATCCGGCGCGTGCTCGATGATGCGGCACAGGCTCTCGGCGGCTGCGGCTGCCGACGGATAGCCGAATGTCGCGGCATCGCCCTTGATGTCATGCGCGGCGCGGAACAGCTCCTCGCGCGTCTTTTGGTTGAAGCCCTCGCGCAGCACGGTGGCGTGCGCGGCGGAGAGGCGGTCGGCCTCGATCGTCATCCACTCCTTGAACTCGCCCGACAGCCCGGCGAGCGCCTTTTCGGCGCGGCCGACCGGATCGTCGAGATCGCTCTCGGGGACGCGCAGCAGCATCTTGCGCAGCGGATTGGGCTGCGTGATCACGTGGTGCGTGCCGAAACTCTTGACCTCGATCGTCCCGGGTTTGTCTTTCGCCATGGCGGTATCCTAGATGGCCGAGCGCGCCTTTTCGAGCAGCGACGGCTGTTGCAGCACCTCGACCTCGCCGCTGCCGCGGCGTTCGGGGCCGATATAGGTGTTGGTGGTGTTGCGGCGGCGGTCGGGGCCGAAATAGGTCTTGGTCTTGATGAACGGGCGCGGATTGGCGACCACGTTCATGATGCGCTGGTAGAGGCCCTTGGCCGAGATCGGCTTGGCCAAAAATTCGGTGACGCCGGCATCGCGCGCCACCGTGACGCGGCGCTTCTCGGAATGCCCGGTCAGCATGATGATCGGCGCGTAGGGATTACCCTTGGATTCCGGCTGCCGGATCATCTGCGCAAGCTCGAGCCCGTCGAAGATCGGCATCGACCAGTCGGTGATGACGATGTCGGGCACGTAGTGCGTATACATCTCGAGCGCGGTGGCGCCGTCCTCGGCCTCATACACCTCGCGCGCGCCGAACGAATGCAGCAGCGTCCGCAGGATGCGGCGCATATGCGGATTGTCGTCGCAAATCAAAAATCGCAGCTTGTTGAAATCGATGCGATACATGGTCCGGCCCTGGATAGGGCATACCGGGCCAATGCGGTATTACCCGACGTTAACCATATCCCGCCCGGGGTTAATGATTGGTTGCCGGCAAGGGGAGACGCCGTCAGTAGCCGAACTGCTCGCGAAGGATGCGTTCCTCCAGCGAGTGGCCGGGGTCGAACAGCATCCGCATCGCGATTGTCTTGTCGGACAGCACCTCGACCCGGCGGACGTCGCGGACCTCGTCATGGTCGGCGACCGCTGCGACCGGGCGCTTCTCGCCCTCGATCACCTCGATCACCACGAAGGCGGAATTCGGCAGCAGCGCGCCGCGCCAGCGCCGCGGCCGGAACGCGCTGATCGGGGTCAGCGCCAACAGCGCCGCGTTGATCGGCAGGATCGGCCCCTGGGCGGAGAGGTTGTAGGCGGTCGATCCGGCCGGCGTCGCCACCAGGATGCCGTCGGCCATCAGCTCGGGCATCCGCTCGTGCTCGTCGATCAGGATGCGCAGCTTGGCGACCTGGTAGGTCTGCCGGAACAGCGCGACCTCGTTGATGGCATGATGCAGATGCACGGCGCCGTGGATGTCGGTCGCGCGCATCAGCAGCGGATTGATCAGCGACTCCCGTGCGGCGGCAAGCCGGGTGCGCAGATCATGCGTCGAGTATTCGTTCATCAGGAAGCCGACGGTGCCGCGATGCATGCCGTAGATCGGCTTGCCGCTGCGCATGTTGGCGTGCAGCGTTTGCAGCATCAAACCGTCGCCGCCGAGCGCGACCACGACGTCGGCATCGGCGGGTGGATGGTTGCCGTACATTTCCGTCAGCTGCTCGAGCGCCGATTGCGCTTCCGCGCTGGCGCTGGCGACGAAGGCGATCTTGTCATACCGCTTGGAGCTGGCCATTCGCTCACGAACTCGTTTGGCACGGAACACGCCGCGCTCGTCTATACATCCCGGGCGGCCTTGTCGAGATGGTCCGGGAACGGACCGCATGCCACGCCGGCGCCGCCAAACTAGCGCAGTTTGCCGCTGGATTGCGTAAATCGGGGCGCAGGGAGTGAACGATATGGCTAACAGTCTTGCGACACGGCTCGCCGCGGCGTTGCTGGTGGCCTGTCTTGCGACCGCGGCGCGGGCCGACGACGAGATCCCGCAGCCATCGCCGTCGCCGAGCGCGCAGGCTCCAAGTGGCCAGAACCCAGCTGGCCAGAACCCGAGCGGCCAGAAGGGGCGGGCAGGACGCGGCGGCGAGGCCGGCTCCGGCGCCAACGCTGCGGCCAGCGGCTCGACCGCCGAGCAGCATCGCCTGCCGCCGGACTCCACGACCAAGCAATCGGTCGCGCTGCCGAACCGCACCCTTAACTTCAGCGCGACCGCGGGTTCGATCCGCGTGTTCGACGACAAGGGCGAGCCGCTCGCCGACATCGCCTATACGTCCTACCAGCTCGACGGCACCGAGAAGGCGAACCGGCCGGTGACCTTCCTGTTCAACGGCGGTCCGGGCTCCGCCTCGGCCTGGCTGCAATTCGGCAATGTCGGGCCGTGGCGGCTGCCGTTCGACGGCGCGGTGTCCTCGGCCGCGCCCGAGCTGCAGGCCAATGCCGACACCTGGCTCGATTTCACCGATCTCGTCTTCATCGATCCGGTCGGCACCGGCTACAGCCGCTTCATCACCACCTCGGAGGAGGCGCGCAAGCGCTTCTTCACCGTCGACGGCGATGCCAATTCGGTCGCGCTGGTGATCCGCCGCTGGCTGGAGAAATACGACCGGCTGACCTCGCCGAAATATCTCGTCGGCGAAAGCTATGGCGGCATTCGCGGGCCCAAGGTGGTGCGCAATCTGCAAATGCAGCAGGGCGTTGGCGTCCGCGGCCTGGTGCTGATCTCGCCGGTGCTCGATTTCCGCGAATATACCGGCTCCAGCCTCCTGCAATATGTCGCAAGCCTGCCGACCATGACCGCGGTCGCGCGACAGACGAAGGGCCCGGTGACGCGCAAGGATCTCGCCGACGTCGAGAGCTACGCGCGCGGCGATTTCCTGCTCGACCTCGTCAAGGGGCAAGCCGACACCGAGGCCACCGCGCGGCTCGCCGACAAGGTCGCGAGCCTGACCGGGATCGATCAGGCGGTGAGCCGCAGGCTCGCCGGCCGCTTCGATATCGGCGAATTCCGCCGCGAGTTCGATCGCAAGAGCGGCAAGGTGACCGGCCGCTACGACGCCTCGGTCGAAGGCTTCGATCCCTATCCGGATTCGAGCTACTTCCGTTTCAACGATCCGTCCGGCGATCCCCTGATGGCGCCGTTGACCAGCGCCGCCGTCGACCTCACCACGCGCAAGCTGAACTGGCGGCCGGACGGCTCCTATCATCTGCTCAGCGAAAGCGTGAACAAGGCCTGGGAGTTCGGTCACGGCATCAGTCCGGCGGAGTCGGTGACGCAGCTTCGCCAGGCGCTGGCGCTCGACCCCAATCTGAAACTCCTGATCGGGCACGGCCTGTTCGATCTCGCCACCCCGTACTTCGCCTCGAAGATCATCCTCGACCAGTTGCCGGCCTTCGCGGGTCCGAGCCGCACCAGGCTCGCGGTCTATCCCGGCGGTCACATGTTCTACTCCCGCGACGGCTCGCGCCAGGCGTTCCGCAAGGAGGTCGAGGCGCTGATGAGGTGAGGGGATGTGGCGGTGTCGATTGCGCCGTCGCTGCAAATACGGTCGTCGTCCTGGCGAAAGCCAGGACGACGACAGTGGATGGTCCTCGATTCATGATGACAAACGCGCGGTGTCATCACCCGCGCATTCGCATGCGGGTGATCCAGTATTCCAGAGACGCCAGTGCTTGAGCCGAGAGGCCGCGGCGTACTGGATCGCCCGCATGCGCGGGCATGACACCGGGGAGAATGAGAGCACACAATTCTCTCCCCACGTCGTCCCTGCGAAAGCAGGGACCCATACGCCGCAGCGGGTGTTACAGGCGGGACTCGTCGTTTCCAGCATCGTTCAACAATCAGCATTTGTGGTTATGGGTCCCTGCTTTCGCAGGGACGACACTGAATTTGTTGCGCGATCTGTGAGTCGCACATCCACATTCTCGCGACATGATTTGTCCGAGCATTGCGCTTCGTTCCGCCGTCTCTTGATCAGAGCGCGCAGGGAAAGCCGAGTGCCGATCGCACCCATGGGCGCCGAGCAAAAGGTGGAAAGCTCGCGAGGGGGCTTGCGCCGTCGGGCAAATCAGTGCTTGGCGTGACTGATCGCGGCATGTCGGGCTCGTCGCCGGCCAGGCCGCGGCGCGGCGCGACAATAAACTACGTCCGCTTGCCGCGTGCGCGATCAAGCTCGCGCCGGTTCTTGTTTTGACGCGTTTTCTTCACGCGAACCGGTAGCCACTTCGCTCGAGAACGCTTTAGCGCTCACGGCTCCACGGAAAGAGGGAGGCCGGGAAGTCGGCCGCGTAGCGGTGACCGATCGGCGGACGGGGCGCTTCTTGCGGAGGATTCCGGTCAGGCTCCACCACCTTCCTGTAAAGATGCCAGGTCGCATGACCAAGCACCGGCAGAACGACGCAGAGACCGACGAAGAATGGCAGTGAACCCACGGCCAGCAATACCGCAACGATCAATCCCCACGCGGCCATCTCAATTGGATTCATCATCACGGCCCGTATCGAGGTGCGGATCGCATCGATCGCAGTCGCATGACGGTCGAGCATCAGCGGAAATGAGACGACGCTGACGCACAGGGCAACCAAGGCGAAAAGGAAGCCGACGCCGCATCCGACGACGATGAGCGACCAGCCTTCGGGCGTCGTCAACACGCGCTTTGCGAAATCAGGGATGCTCGCGGCCGGCGCATAGCCGAACGTCATGATGTAGATCGCGTCCGCGGTGGCGATCCAGACCCCGAACAGAACGAGCAGGAGAACGCCAAGCTCGAACATGGCGCCGAACGACGGCGCGCGCAGCACCTGCATTGCATCCCAGGCTCCTGGCTCCTCTCCGCGTTCGCGTCGTCGGCTCAGTTCGTAGAGGCCTAGTCCGGCGAAAGGACCGATCAGGGCGAAGCCGGCGGCGAGCGGAAACAGCAGGGGCAGCACCGAATAGCCAAGCACAAGTCTGAACAGGACAAGTCCGAGCACCGGATACATCACGCACAGGACGATTGCGTGGGTCGGGATGGCCTTGAAGTCTTCCCAGCCGAGGCGCAGCGCGTCGCCCAAGTCGGAAAGGCTGATCTTGCGAACGACGAAGGCGGTAGAGACACCAAACAATTGCAGCTTGGGTCGTGCGAACACCGTGGTCATGGTTCCGGTCTCCTTGCTTGTGGCCGCAGGGGAACGGAGCGCCATCAACACACGCACATCCGCCTCATGCGCGAAAATCGCGACTGAGTCCGGCAAATCAGATTCAACCAGAAGGAGCTTGCCGGACGACATCTGTCGCAACCGGTCCAGTAAAACTAGTCCGATGCGCGGCAGAAGCAAGGTGGCGAATGCGGTCGGGAGAATTGTGCAGGTGCACAAACGAGGTCTTGCGATGCACCATGCGATAGGGGAAGGCCGATCAGTGTTCGCGGCATCCAACACGCGCCGGACAGCGGCGGGCATTACTCCTCTATTGACGTCTGGCTCGATGGGTACCATGTTGATGGTTGACGCCCCCAGCTCCGATGAGGTTGCGGCCGTGACGTTGAGTTTTTGTCATGTCCCAGCATCGCGACCGGCAGAATGGGCGAGGCAAAAGCCACGGTGATGGTGAACGTGAGACCATCCCTCTGACGTGAGCTCCGCCCTTTCGTTCGTCTCCGCAGCCTTCGATGGCAAGGAGGAATGAGGGATGGCTGTAGCGATCTTACTGCTCCTGGTTGCCGTCGCCTCGGTGCTGTTTCACCTGTACAGCCCCTGGTGGTGGACCCCGATTGCCTCGAACTGGAGCTATATCGACCACACGATCAACCTGACATTCTGGATCACCGGAGCGGTGTTCTGCGCGGTGATCGTGTTCATGGCTTATTGCGTCCTGCGCTTTCACCACACCGAGGGACGGCGCGCCCACTACAATCCCGAGAACAAGAAGCTCGAATGGTGGCTCAGCATCGGCACCGCGATCGGCGTCGTCGCCATGCTGGCGCCCGGCCTCGTCGTCTGGCACCAGTTCGTCACCGTTCCCGACGACGCGACCGACGTCGAGGTCGTTGGACAACAGTGGATGTGGAGCTATCGGCTTCCGGGAAAGGACGGCCGGCTCGGCACGTCAGATGCGCGCCTGATCAGCTCCGACAATCCACTCGGGTTGAATCCCAATGATCCGAACGGGCAGGACGACATCGTCGTGCAAAACGAGGATCTGCATCTGCCGATCGGGAAGCCGGTGAAGGTGCTGCTCCGCTCGATCGACGTCCTGCATGATTTCTATGTGCCCGAGTTCCGGGCGAAGATGGATATGATCCCTGGCTCGGTGACTTACTACTGGCTCACGCCGACCCGGACCGGAACTTTCGACGTCCTCTGCGCGGAGCTTTGCGGTGCCGCGCACGCACAGATGCGCAGCAAGGTCGTCGTGGAAGAAGAGAAGGAATATCACGCGTGGCTGGACAAGCAGCACACGTTCGCCGCCTTGTCCGGCCAGCGCAACGTCGCGAAGGCCGCGTACAAGACGGGTAGCGAATGAGCATGCCGACGAGGATGCGTCGGATGTTGTGAAGCGAACCCGTCGCCGAGAAGACCAAGGAGGGAATTCCGATGGTCGATATCCCGTTTGATCAGGTCGCAGGCATTCCGCCCGCCGAAGTCGCTGAGGTTGAGCTCTATCATCCGCACAGCTGGTGGACGAGGTACGTTTTTTCGCAAGACGCCAAGGTGATCGCCGTCCAGTACTCGATCACGGCGATGTCGATCGGAATGGTTGCGCTGGTGCTGTCGTGGATGATGCGGCTGCAACTGGGATTTCCCGGCACATTCTCCTTTATCGATGCCAATCAGTACCTTCAGTTCATCACCATGCACGGCATGATCATGGTGATCTACCTGCTCACGGCGCTGTTCCTCGGCGGCTTCGGCAACTACCTCATCCCGCTGATGGTCGGCGCGCGGGACATGGTCTTCCCCTATGTGAACATGCTGAGCTATTGGGTCTACCTGCTCGCGGTGCTGGTGCTGGCCGCGACGTTCTTCGTGCCGGGCGGACCGACCGGCGCCGGCTGGACGCTTTATCCGCCCCAGGCGATTCTCTCCGGTACCCCCGGGCAGGACTGGGGCATCGTTCTCATGCTGGCCTCGCTGATCCTGTTCATCATCGGCTTCACGATGGGCGGGCTCAATTACGTGGTAACGGTGTTGCAGGCCCGCACACGCGGCATGACCTTGATGCGCATGCCCCTGACGGTGTGGGGCATCTTCACCGCCACCGTGATGGCGCTGCTGGCGTTCCCGGCGCTGTTCGTGGCCTCGGTGATGCTGCTGCTGGACCGCCTCCTTGGAACCAGCTTCTTCATGCCGACACTGGTCGAGATGGGCCAGTTGACCAAGTATGGCGGCGGCAGCCCGATCCTGTTCCAGCATTTGTTCTGGTTCTTCGGCCATCCCGAGGTTTACATCGTCGCGCTGCCGGCGTTCGGCATCATCTCGGATCTGATCAGTACGCACGCGCGCAAGAACATCTTCGGCTATCGTATGATGGTCTGGGCGATCGTGGCGATCGGGGCGCTGAGCTTCGTCGTGTGGGCGCACCACATGTATGTCAGCGGCATGCACCCGTATTTCGGGTTCTTCTTCGCCACCACGACGCTCATCATCGCGGTCCCGACCGCGATCAAGGTCTACAACTGGGTGTTGACCCTTTGGCGCGGCGACATCCATCTCACGGTGCCGATGCTGTTTGCGCTCGGCTTCATCGTCACCTTCGTCAATGGCGGCCTGACCGGGCTGTTCCTCGGCAACGTTGTCGTCGACGTCCCGCTGTCGGATACGATGTTCGTTGTCGCGCACTTCCACATGGTGATGGGGATTGCGCCGATCATGGCCGTGTTCGGCGGGATCTATCACTGGTATCCGAAGGTCACCGGGCGGATGCTCAATGATGCGCTCGGACGCTTCCACTTCTGGGTGACGTTCGTCGGGGCCTATGCGGTGTTCTTCCCGATGCACTATCTCGGCCTGCTCGGGATGCCGCGCCGCTATCACGACATCGGCGACACGTCCTTCGTCCCGGCCTCCGCCCATGACCTCAACGCGTTCATGAGCGTGGCGGCGCTGATTGTCGGCTTCGCCCAGCTCGTCTTCCTGTTCAATCTGGTCTGGAGCCTGTTCAAGGGAAAAGAGGCGGGCGGCAATCCCTGGGGTGCCACCTCGCTGGAATGGCAGACGCCGGAGACCCCGCCGGGGCACGGCAACTGGGGCAAGGAGCTCCCCGTCGTGTATCGCTGGGCCTATGATTACAGCGTGCCCGGTGCCGCCAGGGACTTCATCCCGCAGAATGAACCGCCGGCCAAGGTGCTGGCCCAGGGGGCCCATCCGTGAGTGCCATCGTCCTGTTCATTGCTACGATTGCAGCGATCGCGGGATGGTGGCTCTCGCAGCAACGGCTGGCCGCCAAGCCGTGGCTGGAGCAGGGCATTGCCGTCGATCTTCGCGGCGATCGCGGCTCTTCGGTGCCGGCGGCGAAAATCGGCCTCGGTGTTTTTCTCGCGGTGGTCGGCTCGCTGTTCGCGCTCCTGATCAGCGCCTACTCGATGCGCACCACCATGGTGGACTGGCGCGAACTGCCGCTGCCGAGGCTGGTGTGGTTCAACACCGGCGTCCTCGTCATCAGCAGCGTGGCGCTGCAATGGGCGCTGATGGCCGCGCGCCACGACGACCATGAAGGCTTGATCGCGGGCCTGTTGATCGGCGGTGCATCGGCCGTGATGTTCCTGATCGGGCAGCTCGTGGTGTGGCAGCAGCTCAACAGCGCCGGCTATGTCATGGCGTCGAATCCGGCCAATTCCTTCTTCTATCTGATCACCGCGCTCCACGGGCTGCACGTGACCGGCGGCCTGGTGGCGCTCGGCAGGGCGACCGTAAAACTGTGGCGCGGCGCGCCGATGACGCAGATGCGCCTGAGCGTCGAGCTTTGTACCATCTACTGGCATTTCCTGTTGCTGGTCTGGCTGGTGCTGCTCGGTCTGCTGACGGGCTGGACCGACAATTTCGTCGACATCTGTCGCCAGTTGCTCACCTAGCGAGGGCAGGAAGCGATGACAGAAACCACACTCGCAACCCCCAAGGCGCTGCCCGGGACGATACCCGGATTGCGCGGCATCGCCGCCGACTGGGCCTCGGACCAGCGCGCGTTCAAGAACGTGTCCTGGGGGAAGGCCATGATGTGGATCTTCCTTCTGAGCGACACCTTCATCTTCAGCTGCTTCCTGCTGTCGTACATGACGGCGCGAATGTCGACGACTGTGCCGTGGCCCAATCCCAGCGAAGTCTTCGCGCTCAACATCGGCGGCCAGCACATCCCGCTCATCCTGATTGCGATCATGACCTTCGTCCTGATCAGCAGCAGCGGGACGATGGCGATGGCCGTCAACTTCGGTTACCGCCGGGATCGCGTCAAAACGGCAGCCTTGATGCTGGTCACCGCGGCATTTGGCGCGACGTTCGTCGGAATGCAGGCTTTCGAATGGACCAAGCTGATCATGGAGGGCGTGCGCCCCTGGGGCAACCCGTGGGGCGCACCGCAATTTGGCGCTTCCTTCTTCATGATCACCGGTTTCCACGGCACCCACGTGACCATCGGTGTGATCTTCCTGATCGCCATCGCGCGAAAGGTTTGGCGGGGAGACTTCGACGTCGAGCGGCGCGGCTTTTTCACGAGCCGCAAGGGCTACTACGAGATCGTCGAAATCATGGGCCTGTACTGGCATTTCGTCGATCTGGTCTGGGTGTTCATCTTTGCCTTCTTTTATCTCTGGTGAGGTCGCGCATGACAGAAGCAGCGGTACATGTGGAAGGGCAGGCGGCACAGCATGCGCTACACACCTATGTGCATGGTGCGGTGGCATCGGGCGCCGCGCATTCAGAGGGCCAGCAGCACCCGATCAAGCTCTATCTGGTGGTCTGGGGATGGCTGTTCGTGCTCAGCACCTGCTCCTATCTCGTCGACTATTTTGGTATCCATGGCCACCTGCGGTGGTCGCTGATCCTGCTGTTCATGGTGCTGAAGGCCGGCCTGATCGTCGCTGTGTTCATGCACATGGCCTGGGAGCGGTTGGCGTTGGCCTACGCCATCCTGCTGCCGCCGGTGCTGGTGCTGGTGTTTGTAGGGATCATGGTGTTCGAGTCCGACTATACGCATCTGCTTCGGGTCATGTTCTTCGCGCCAGCAAGCTAGAAATGCGACGGCCATGACCACATGGGTCATGCTGGACAAGGCAAGGCATCCTGAAGGCGGAGGCCTCGCCGCATCGTCCGGCACCCTGCGAAGAGGGCCTTCAACCGACGGCTTTTTCGAACTGACGAGGAATTAATCTCGTGCAAATCAATCGTTCAATTCGTCGCCGGAGCTATACCAACATCGGAGACTACGTCGCACTGACGAAACCGCGCGTGATGTCGCTGGTCGTCTTTACCGCATTGGTCGGTCTCATGGTCGCACCAGGCGGCATCGATCCCTTCACCGGGCTCGCTGCTCTTCTTTGCATCGCTGCGGGCGCCGGCGCCGCAGCTGCGCTCAATATGTGGTACGACGCCGACATCGATGCGATGATGGCACGTACCGCCATCCGTCCAATTCCCAGCGGCCGCGTATCGCGCCCGGAAGCATTGGTCTTCGGATTGATGCTCGGCTCGTGCGCGGTTCTCGCCCTCGGCACCTTGCTGAACATGGCCGCTGCTGCGCTGCTGGCTTTCACGATCTTCTTCTACGTCGTCGTCTACACGATGTGGCTTAAGCGCCGAACCCCGCAGAATATCGTCATTGGCGGTGCCGCCGGAGCGCTCCCTCCGGTGATCGGCTGGGTCGCGGTCACAGGATATGTCGGGCTCGAGCCGCTCATCCTGTTTCTGATCATCTTCCTTTGGACGCCACCCCACTTCTGGGCACTGTCGCTCAATCTTGCTGGAGAGTATGCCCGCGCCGGCGTGCCGATGTTGCCGGTCGTGGCCGGCAGGACCGAAACAAAGCGCCAGATTCTTCTCTACAGCGTGCTTCTGGTTTCGACCTCGCTGCTGCCTTGTGCACTGGGGTTTGCGGGAGCCGCCTACGGCGCGGCTGCAGCGACGCTGGGAGCGATCATGATTTTTCTCGCATGGCAGGTACGCCGGAGCCACGACAAGGAAAGGCGGCCCGCTCGTCGCCTGTTCGTGTTTTCGATGCTCTATCTGGTCCTGCTTTTCGGGGTGCTGCTGATGAATGCTGCACCCTATGCTCAGTCCCACTGACTGGGCGCATTCGAATCGACAGCCGCCTTGCCTCGTCGGGCAACTCAGCGATTGAATTTCGCGGGGCATCCGCCGGGGACGGCCCTAGCGCTCGTCTCGCATATATGGACTTCGCCGGGAGACGAGTCTCAGGTCTTGATCGGCCGACATCGTCTGGAGCCCGTGCATATGTGGCACGCTCGCCGGGTTGCCCAGCAGGATCCAGGCGATGGCGCCCGTGGCCAGCATTCCGCAGCAAATAACCAAAAGGTCCCGCCTCATCGCGCGTCCTCCGTATGCGGCCATTTCCAAGCATAAATCAGGCCAATCCATTCGGGCACGGACAGGTGCGGCGCACAGGATAGCGTTGGACAAGTAGGACAGGCTCGCCCTAAGCTTCGCCCATTGCAGCAACCAGGCGCGGTTCAAGAATGGACTGGTCCTACTATCTCGGGGGCACTGCTATTGTCCTGCTTCTTCTTGCCTATCGGCTGCATGGCGGGCTGTTTAGGAAGAATTCACTGCGGGACGAGAGACTAAATCGACTGATTGATGAACGCATTGGACGCATGGACCTGAAGCGACGCAACGATTGAATCGCCCTGAAGCGGCAGCTCGAAGGCCAACCAGCGCCACTTTCCGGAATCGTCCTTACGGCGACCGCAGAGCTGTCTCCGGAGCGGACCATCTCGGCAGATGATATTTTTTTGATTTGAAAAGAGCTATTTGAGCAATCGAATGAAGGTCTGGGTCTATACCGACACAAGCAAGCCCGTTGGCGAGCCGGAGCATCTGAAGGTTTTCGCGACCAATGACGCCGCGCAGTCGTGGTTCAAGCGGAACGTCCCGCAGGGCGTCGCATTTGCCTACGAGATCATTCTGGGGCCGCGTTACCTGGCCAAGACGCTCCTCGTGCTGTCTGTCCTGCTTCTTGGCATCGCCGATCTCTACACCACCAACACGATCCTGAATCTCGGCCTCGGCGAGTTGAACCCGTTCATGCATGTCGCTCAGACATGGCTCGGCCCCTGGTGGCTTATCCCGAAGCTCGGTTTGACCTATTTCATGATGTGGCTGCTGTGGCGCAGCAACAACCCTTACAATATCGCGATAGTGGTGGCGTTTTGCTCCACGCCCGTACTCAATAATCTTCTCATCATAGCAGGCACGAACTAACCTCAATTCACGTTTCGACCGTGAACCGGAGGATCGATCTGGCTCACCCATACGTCTCCACGATGAAGTCGATCAGCGCGCGGAGCTTCGGCGTCATCTTGCGGTGCTTCGGCCACAGGATCTGACGCGCGCGGGTCTGCGTCGTGTAGTTCGGCAGCAGGACCTGCAGCCGTCCCGCGGCGATATCGTCGGCCAGCAGTTCGTCGCGCATCAGCACGATGCCGGCGCCGGCCAGCGCCGCATAACGGATGCCGAATGCGCTGTTGATGAAGAGGCGGCTCGCGACATCGACATGCACTTCGCCCTCCGGCCCGGAGAAGGTCCATCGCTGCCCGTCCGACCAGCCGGGGTAGCGCAGGCATTCATGGCGGGCGAGATCCGCCGGCTGGGTCGGCGTGCCGCGTTCGGCGAGATAGCTCGGCGCGGCGCAAACCACGCCGGTATAGGGCGACAGCGAGCGCGACATCATGGTGGAGTCGGTCAGCGTGCCGACCCGGATCGCCGCATCCAGCCCTTCCTCGAGCAGGTCGACCATCCTGTCGCTGAGGATGAGGTCGACCGAGACGTCCGGATATCTCTTCATGAAGCGGACCAGCGCGGGCGCCAGGCTGTACGACCCGAAGGCGACCGAGGTCGCGACGCGGAGCTTGCCGCGCGGTGCGCTGAGCGCCTCCTCGACCAGCGCATCGCCGGCTTCGGCCTGTTCCAGCAATTGCCTGCAGTGATCGAGATAGCTGCGGCCGAGCTCGGTGAGGCCCTGCCGCCGGGTCGAGCGGTTGATCAATTGCGAGCCGAGCCGGTCCTCGAGAAAACGGATATGCTTGCCGATCATGGTCGGCGACATCCGCAGCTCCTTGGCCGCCGCGGTGAAGGAGCCGAGATCGGCGACGCGGGCGAACACCGACATGCTGGTCAGTCGATCCATGATTATAAACCAATAGTTATTTCACTTCAGATCAAAGCGCCGCTTATAGGGCGTTGGAATTGTATTTATTACCATAAGTGAGCAATCGGCGCGATGATGCTTGCGATTGCTTTGGAATGTGGCCGGTCGCGCCCGGAGGGGCGCGGACCGCGCGGGGCCTCGAACTAGGACAGGAGTGTCAGGATGCCTTTCCAGATCACGATCAATGGGACCAGTCATCAGGTCGATGCCGATGGCGACACGCCGCTGCTCTGGGTGCTGCGCGACGTGCTGGGCATGACCGGCACCAAGTTCGGCTGCGGCATGGCGCTGTGCGGCGCCTGCACGGTGCATCTCGATGACAGCGCGGTGCGCTCCTGCATCACGACGATCGACAGCATCGGCGACTCCAAGATCACGACCATCGAGGCGGTCGGCAACACGCCGGCGGGCAAGAAGATCCAGGACGCCTGGCTCGCGCATGAGGTGCCGCAATGCGGCTACTGCCAGTCCGGCCAGATCATGTCCGCCTCCGCCTTGCTCGCAAGCAAGCCGAAGCCGACCGATGCCGATATCGACGACGCGATGTCGGGCAACATCTGTCGCTGCGGCACCTATGTCCGCATTCGCGAAGCGATCAAGCAAGCCGCGCAGTCGGGAGGTTGAGCCATGACGCTGATCGACAATTTGTCCGAGCGCGCCGCCGATCTGTCGCGGCGCAACTTCCTCCGCGCCGGCGCGATTGCAGGCGGCGGCCTGCTGCTCAGCGTGAGCCTGCCGTTCGCGAGCCGCGAGAGCGAGGCGGCCGCCTCCGATGGCTTCGCGCCGAACGCCTTCGTCCGGATCGGCGGCGACGGCAAGGTCGTGCTGACCATGCCCTATGTCGAGATGGGGCAGGGCACCTATACCTCGATCCCGATGCTGATCGCCGAGGAGCTCGAGATCGGTCTGACGCAGGTCCGGCTCGAACACGCGCCGCCGAGCGACAAGCTCTATGCCAATCCGCTGCTCGGCGTGCAGGCCACCGGCAATTCGAACGCGATGCGCGGCGCCTGGCAGCCGATGCGGAAAGCCGGCGCCACCGCGAAAGCGATGCTGGTCGCAGCCGCGGCGAAGCGCTGGAACGTCGAGCCTGGGACATGCCGCGCCGAGAACGGCGAGGTGCATCACGCGGCCTCCGGACGCAAGCTGGGCTACGGCGAACTGGCGACTGACGCGGCGCAGATGCCGGTGCCGGAGAACGTCACGCTGAAGAGCCCGTCCGAGTTCAAGCTGATCGGCACGCCGGCCAAGCGACTCGATACGCCCTCCAAGATCAACGGCACGGCGGTCTACGGCATCGACGCCCGGCCGCCTGGGGTGAAGGTCGCGACGCTGGCGCAGTCGCCGGTGTTCGGCGGGCGGGTGAAGCGCGTCGATGATGCGGCGGCCAAAGCCGTCAAGGGCGTGCGCCAGATCGTGACGCTCGACGACGCCGTCGCGGTGGTGGCCGACCACATGGGGGCGGCCAAGAAGGGTCTGGCGGCGCTCACGATCGAGTGGGACGAGGGGGCTCACGCCAAGCTCGCCACGTCGGATATCGCGCGCGAGCTCGAAGCCGCCACCACCAAGCCGGGCACGGTCGCGCAAAATATCGGCGACGCCGACAAGGCGATGGCGGGCGCGGCGACGAAAGTCGAGGCGACCTATCAGCTGCCGTTCCTCGCCCATGCGACGATGGAGCCGATGAACTGCACCGTGCATGTGCGCCCCGATAGCTGCGAGATCTGGGTCGGCAGCCAGGCGCTCTCGCGCGCGCAGGCGGTGGCCGCGAAGGTGCTGAACATGCCGCCGGAGAAGGTGGTGGTGCACAATCATCTGCTCGGCGGCGGCTTCGGCCGCAGGCTCGAGGTCGATGGCGTCATTCGCGCGGTGCAGATCGCCAAGCAGGTCGATGCGCCGGTCAAGCTGGTGTGGACCCGCGAGGAGGACATCCAGCACGACATGTACCGGCCGTACTGGTGCGACCGGATTGCGGTCGGCCTCGATGCATCCGGCAAGCCGGTCGCCTGGAACAACCGCTTCGCCGGCTCGTCGGTGTTGGCGCGGTGGGCGCCGCCGGCGTTCCGCAACGGTCTCGACCCCGACACGACCGAAGGCGCGATCGATCTCGTCTACGACATCCCCAACTTCCATGTCGAATATGTCCGGGTCGAACCGCCGGGCATTCCGACCGCGTTCTGGCGCAGCGTCGGGCCCTCGCACAACGTGTTCGTCACCGAAAGCGTGATCGACGAGCTGGCGGCGGCGGCGAAGCAGGATCCGGTCGATTATCGCCGCGCGCTGCTCGGCAAGTCGCCGCGCGCCAAGGCGGCGCTCGAGCTCGCGGCGGCCAAGGCCGGCTGGGGCGGCAAGGTGCCGGCCGGGCGCGGACGCGGCGTGTCGCTGCAATTCGTGTTCGGCAGCTACCTCGCGCAGGTCGCCGAGGTCGAGGTCGCCAGGGACGGCTCGGTCCGCGTCCACCGCGTCGTCTGCGCGATGGACTGCGGCACCGTGGTCAATCCCGACACGGTGCAGGCGCAACTGCAGAGCGGCATCAATTTCGGCGTCACGGCGGCGCTCTACGGCGAGATCACGCTCAAGGACGGCCGCGTCGAGCAGAGCAATTTCGACAGCTACCAGATGCTGCGCATCGATCAGGCGCCGGCGATCGAGGTCCACATCGTCCCGAGCACCGAGCCGCCCGGCGGCATGGGCGAGACCGGAACCTCGGGCATCGTGCCGGCGATCAGCAACGCGATCTTCGCGGCGACCGGCAAGCGGCTGCGCAAGATGCCGGTCGATCCGGCGGTGTTGAAGCAGACGTGACCGGTTGAATGCCCGCACCGCCGGGGCGGTGCCTGCGGCTCGCACGGACACTGCGTTCCCACGGCGCGGTGCATCCGAGCCTCGCTCAATTCTGCCGCCCCTCAGCAGGGGGCGGCTCCACGGCGACATCGAAAATATTCTAGCCTGACCGATCGAGGTGTAACCAAACTGACCGCGTAAGCGAACCAGTAGGTACAGGCGCTGCATGTCGACCACGGAGAACGAGCTCAAGGCATTGATGCTTGCCAGCCAGGACGGCGATGCGGCGGCCCACCGGGCGTTGCTGGAGCGCCTGAGTCGGCATCTGCGCGCCTATTACAAAAGCAAGCTTGCCAGGACCGGACGCAGCGCGGCCGAGGCGGAAGACCTGGTGCAGGAGGCCGTGTTGGCGATTCACCTTCAGCGGCATACCTACGACCCGGCACAGCCACTGACGCCCTGGGTGCACGCGGTCGCGCGCTACAAGCTGATCGATTTCCTGCGCCGAACACGGGCTTCGCGCGCCGATGTGCCGATCGACGACGCCGACGACATCACGGCGCATGACGATCACGTCGGCGCCGAGAGCAGCTTTGACGTCAGGCGATTGCTCAAGCAGTTGCCGGCGAACATGCAGTGCGCAATCGCGGCCGTAAAGCTCGACGGATTGAGCGTCGCAGAGGCGGCGCAGCGGTGCGGCATGTCGGAATCCGGCGTGAAGGTCAGCATCCATCGCGGGCTCAAAGCTCTGGCCGCGTTGATTGCTCGGAGAACGGATCCATGAAGACGGACGAACTCATTGCAGCGCTCAGTACGAATGTCGAGCCGGTCGATCGCCGGCTGGTCAGCCGCAGTGTCGCTATCGCGCTCGGGCTGGGGCTGGTTGCGGCGCTTGGCCTCGTGTTTGCTGGGCTCGGTGTCCGCGCCGACCTGACCACGCCTCGCGCCGTGACCTTTCTGTTCCTGAAGCTCGCATTCGCGCTCGGCACTATGGGTGCGGCTTCGGTCTATCTGACCCGGCTGGCGCGTCCGGGAGGCGAGCGAACAATTTCCCTCGGACTTGCTGCGCTACCGTTCGCGGCGATCATGCTGCTCGCCGCGATCAGCCTTGGACAGGCGCCCAGCTCCCATTGGGACAGGATGGTCATGGGAGACCAATGGCTCGAATGCCTGATTTCCATTCCGGTCATCGCGATCGTGCCGTTTGCTGTGGTCATCTGGGCCGTCAGAAAGGCGGCGCCGACCAATCTGGTGCGGGCGGGGGCATTCGGCGGCCTTGTCGCAGGTGGCGTGAGCGCTGTCGCCTACGCACTCCATTGCACCGATGATTCGCTGCCCTTTGTCGCGCTGTGGTACGGCGGCACGATCGTACTGTGCACACTCGCGGGTGCGGTATTGGGACCGCGGCTGCTGCGCTGGTGAAAGGGGGGAGATCGGACCTTTCACGTCGGCGTGAGCCTGTAACCGGGGGAATACTGGCTCCGAACTCATGATCAGAAGCGCAAATGAATGCACTTCAGAAAAATGATGGAGCCGGGTTATGTCGATCAACAAGATCATTCTCGCTTTCTCGTTCCTGGTGCCGGTCGTTGTGGCATCGGCGACTGCGCAGGCGGGCGCGACGATCTCTGACAAGCGGTATTTGCCCAATGAGGCCAGGGAAACAACGCCGGCGGTCGCCACCCAACGCAGCCCGATGTCTGCATTCGGTTATGATCAGGAAGCGGCGCGCTTGCAGCCAATGAACGTTCCGGACACGGCTGGAACGCGGTGGCGCTATCACGGCGGGCCGAAGTCTCAATAGGCGGGGCGTCAGGCCGGGGTGAACGGTTAACCACCCAACCTCTCGCTGGTGCACTTGTGAACAGGGTGACCTTTCCAGCACCCGTCCTTTGTGAGACTGTCGCACCATGAATGTTCGCCAATTGTTCAGATTGCTGCTCGCCGTCCTCGTGACGGCAGGCCTGACAATTGCGCCGCTGGCTACGCCTGCGGCGGCCGGATCTTTGTTGACCGGTATGAGCCAGATGGCGGACACGTCGGACATGGCGGCTGATATGCCGTGCTGTCCCGACAAGCAGAAGAGCAATGACTGCCGGGATTGTCCGCTGGTTGCGATTTGCATGTTGAAGGTCCTGCACGCGGGACCGTCGGCTCTCGGCCTCGCGATGAGGCCGGTGACGCAGCTGCAATTGCATCCGCATGACGATCTGGTTGCCGACGGCTTGGTCCGTCCGCCTCCCGACCATCCTCCTCGATATTTGGTCTGACTGGCGCTGCAAAGCGCCGGTTGCTGCTGCGCGGCCCTTGGACGCGTGGACGTTTCATGCCGCGCAAGCGGCAGATCAAATCCAATCGAGGAACGAGATAATGAAGTTGTTCACCACGTCGCGTGCCGTAGGGGCCGCGCTCATCGGTCTGGCGCTGACAGGCACCGCCAACGTCGCGCTCGCCGACACCAAGGACTACGAATTCCAGCTCGTCGACCAGACTGTTCAGGCCGGTCCGGACAAGGTTGTCACCGTCAGGCTAATGAACAAGAAGACCGGCAAGGCCGTGCCTGACGCCGTGATCTTCGCGACGCGGCTCGATATGGCCCCGGACGGCATGCAGGAGATGGCTACCAAGGTCACGCCGATGCCGGGGACCGAACCCGGCACCTATCGGTTCAAGGCGACCTTTGGGATGGCCGGCCGCTGGCAATTGTCGCTCGGCGCCAAAGTGCAAGGCGAGACGGGCACGGTCGAAAGCAAGCTCGTAGTCACGGCCGGAAAATGAACCGGCTGGCTCTGGCCGGCGCTGCCGCTGCGCTCCTTGCAGCGGCAGGCGTCGCACATATCGGCCGCGGCCTGCCGTCTTGGGTGGGCGCAAATCTCGCTGCCTCTGCCGCGCAAGCGGCGGAAGCAGGCGCGCCGATCTATTACCGTGATCCGGACGGCAAGCCGTTCTACTCACTGACGCCGAAGAAGACGGCTGACGGCCGCGACTACCGGCCCGTCGCCGCCGGCGCCGATATCAGCTTTGACGAGGCGGAAGGGCCGACGGCAATGCCGGCGGCCGACGCCAAGCGCGAGCGCAAGGTGAAATATTATCGCAATCCGATGGGACTTCCCGACACCTCGCCGGTGCCGAAGAAGGACTCCATGGGGATGGATTACATCGCCGTCTATGACGGCGAAGACAGCGACGACGGTTCGATCACGCTGTCGCCCGGCAGGATCCAGCGCAGCGGCGTCAAGTCCGAGGCCACGCAGATGCGCCGCATCCGCACGCTGGTCCGGGCACCTGGCACGATCCAGCTAGACGAGCGTCGCGTCTCCGTGATCGCGATGCGGGCCGAGAGCTACGTGCAGAAAGTCGCCGACGTCACGACCGGCAGCCGCGTGACGAAGGGCCAGCCGTTGATGGAGATCTACAGCCCGGCAATATCGTCCGCTGCGGCCGAATATGTCGCGACCATCACGTCGAAGGCGACTGCGGGTATCGAGCCCTACGGGCGCGGCTCCAAGCAGCGGCTGACCAATCTCGACGTTCCCGAACCGGTCATCGCCGAGATGGAGAAGAGCCGGACGGTTCCGATCGCGATCCAGTGGCTGTCGCCGCGCGACGGCATCGTGCTGCAGCGCGCCGCCATCGAGGGCATGCGCGCCCAACCCGGCGACGCGCTGTTTCGGATCGCCGACGTCTCTGTCGTGTGGGCATTGGTCGACGTCGCCGAGCGCGATCTCGGCAACATCGTGGTCGGGCAAAAGGTCACGGTGCGGGCACGCAGCTATCCCGGTCGCAGTTTCGCAGGCCAGATCAGCGTGATCTACCCGCAGGTCAACAAGGAGACGCGCACCGCGCGGGTCCGGATCGAATTGCAGAACGCCGACCTCGCACTGCTTCCGGACATGTATGTCGACGCCGAGATCGACACCGGCAGCGCGGCGCCGGTACTTACGGTCGCTGATAATTCCATCCTCGACACTGGCAGTCGCCAGAGCGTGCTGATCGACCGCGGCAACGGGCGGTTCGAGCCGCGCGAGGTCAAGCTCGGGCGGCGCGGCGAGGGCTATGTCGAAATCCGCGACGGCCTCGCCGAAGGCGATGCGGTGGTGACCTCCGCCACCTTCCTGATCGACGCCGAGAGCAATCTGAAAGCGGCGATCAAGGGCTTTGCCGAGGCCGGTGCTGCGCAGGCGGGCGAGGGCGACAAGACGGGGGACCGCCGATGATTGCCCGCATCATCGCCTGGTCGGCGCGCAACCTGCTGCTGGTGCTGTTCGGCACCGGCTTTGCGGCAGCCGCGGGCCTTTACGCGCTGCTGCATCTGCCGCTCGATGCGATCCCCGATCTCTCCGACACCCAGGTCATCGTCTACACCGAATATCCCGGCCAGGCGCCGCAGGTGATCGAGGACCAGGTCACCTATCCCCTGACCACGGCGATGCTGACGGTGCCGAAGTCGAAGGTCGTGCGCGGCTTCTCGTTCTTCGGCGTGTCTTTTGTCTATGTCATCTTCGAGGACGGCACGGACGTCTACTGGGCGCGCTCGCGCGTGCTCGAATTCCTCAACGGCGCGGCGTCGCGGCTGCCGGCTGGCGTCTCGCCGACCATCGGACCCGACGCCACCGGGGTCGGCTGGGTCTACCAGTATGCCGTGATGTCGAAAGAGCTGAACCTTGCGGACACCCGCACGATCCAGGACTGGAATCTGAAATTCGCGCTTGCCAGGGCGGAAGGCGTGGCCGAGGTCGCCAGCGTCGGCGGCTTCGTCAAGCAGTACAATGTCATTCTCGATCCGCAGCGGATGCGCGATCGCGGCATCACCATGCAGCGGATGCGCGATGCGATCCGCGCCAGCAACGCCGACGTCGGCGGCCGCACCGTCGAGCTGTCCGAGTTCGAATATGTCATTCGCGGCAAGGGCTATCTGAAGGACATCAACGATCTCGGCAATATCGTGCTGAAGACCGATGGCGGCACGCCGGTGCTGCTGCGCGACGTCGCCCGCGTCCAGCTCGGCCCCGACGAGCGGCGCGGCATCACTGAACTGAACGGCGAGGGCGAGGTGGCGAGCGGCATCGTGCTGCAACGCTTCGGCGTCAACGCGCTCGACGTGATCGAGAACGTCAAGAAGCGTTTCAGGGAGATCGCGACCAGCCTGCCGAAATCGGTCGAGATCGTGCCGGTCTATGACCGCTCCAACCTGATCTATGCGGCGATCGACACGCTGAAGCGCACGCTGTTCGAGGAGAGCGTGGTGGTCGCGCTGGTCTGCATCGTGTTCCTGCTGCATGTCCGGAGCGCGCTGGTCGCGATCCTGATGCTGCCGGTCGGCGTCTTGATGGCGTTCGGCGCGATGAAGCTGCTCGGCATCGGCTCCAACATCATGAGCCTCGGCGGTATCGCGATCGCGATCGGCGCCATGATCGATGCGGCGATCGTGATGATCGAGAATGCGCACAAGCACCTGGAGCGCGCCGAGCCCGGGCGGTCGCGGGTCGCGATCCTGATCGAGGCCGCGGCGGAGGTGGGGCCGGCGCTGTTCTTCAGCCTGCTTATCATCACCGTTTCCTTCATGCCGATCTTCACGCTGGAGTCGCAGGAGGGGCGGCTGTTCTCGCCGCTCGCCTTCACCAAGACGTTCGCGATGGCGGCGGCGGCGCTGTTGTCGGTGACGCTGGTGCCGGCGCTGATGGTGATCTTCGTCCGCGGCCGGATCGTCCCCGAGCACAGAAATCCGATCAATCGCTTTCTGATCTGGATCTACCGTCCAGTCATCAACGGCGTGTTGCGGGCCAAGACGCTGGTGATCCTGCTGGCGCTCGGTGCCGTCGCTGTCTCGATCTGGCCGGCCCGGCAGCTCGGCACCGAGTTCATGCCCGACCTCAATGAGGGCACGCTGCTCTACATGCCGACCACGCTGCCGGGAATTTCGGTGACCAAGGCTGCCGAGCTGTTGCAGATGCAGGACCGGATCATTCGCAGCTTTCCGGAGATCGCCTCGGTCTACGGCAAGGCCGGCCGCGCCGCGACCGCAACCGATCCGGCGCCGTCGGAGATGTTCGAGACCGTCATCAATCTGAAGCCGAAACAGCAGTGGCGCGCCGGCCTCACGCTCGACCGCCTGATCGGCGAGATGGACAAGGCGCTGCAATTTCCCGGCGTCTCCAACGCCTGGACCATGCCGATCAAGGCGCGCATCGACATGCTGTCGACCGGGATCAGGACGCCGGTCGGCGTCAAGGTGATCGGTCCCGATCTCGCCGTGATCGACAAGCTCGCGCGCCAGGTCGAGCAGGTCGTGCGGGGCGTGCCCGGCACCTCGTCGGCCTATGCCGAACGCAGCCTCGGCGGCTACTATCTCGAGATCACGCCGAACCGTGAGGCGTTGTCGCGCTACGGCATCGCGGTGCAGGACGTGCAGGACACGATCGCGACCGCGCTGGGCGGCCAGAGCGTGACCACGACGGTCGAGGGGCGCCAGCGCTTCACCGTCAACATGCGCTATCCGCGCGATCTGCGCGACAATCCGGCGGCGATTGCGAGCGACATCCTGGTGCCGATGCCGACGGGCGGGGCGGTGCCGCTCGGCGAGGTCGCCGACATCGCGCCGGCGCGCGGGCCGACCACGATCCGGACCGAGAACGGGCAACTTGCGACCTATATCTATGTCGACATCCGCGATCGCGATCTCGGCGGCTATGTCGCGGACGCGCAGCGCGCGGTGCAGGCCGGCGTGCAGTTTCCCTCCGGAACCTACGTGGTCTGGAGCGGGCAGTACGAATACCTCGAGCGCGCCGCCGCGCGGCTCAAGATCGTGGTGCCGGTGACGCTTCTGATCATCTTCCTGCTGCTCTACCTCAATTTCCGCTCGGTGGCGGAGACGATGATCGTGATGCTGTCGCTGCCGTTCGCGCTGGTCGGCGGGCTCTGGCTGATGTGGGCGCTCGGCTTCAACCTGTCGGTTGCGGTCGCGGTCGGCTTCATCGCGCTCGCCGGCGTCGCCGCCGAGACCGGCGTCGTGATGCTGATGTATCTCAACCAGGCGCTGGGCGAGATCACGGCGCGTCGCGCGGCCGAGGGACGCACGATCGACCGTGACGATCTCCATCGCGCGATCATCGCAGGCGCGGTCGAGCGCGTCCGGCCGAAGATGATGACGGTGGTCGCTATCATGGCCGGGCTGTTGCCGATCATGTGGAGCACCGGCACCGGCTCGGAGATCATGCAGCGCATCGCGGTGCCCATGATCGGCGGCATGATCTCGTCGACGCTGCTGACGCTGATCGTGATTCCCGCGATCTTTGCCGTCGTGAAGGGCGTCGAGATCAAGGCGAGAGTGCCGGCACGCGAAGTTGCTTCCTGTGCCGCGCGCCAAGCGGCAAAGATGTGATGGAAACATGACGCCGGTTCGTGGAGTCAAACCGGATTGAATGATACCCTGAGGGGGTATATAGCTGATGGCGGTTCGCGGCTGGCTGATTTGCAGTCAGCTTGCGGGCAATCGGAGATGCGAGGCGGGTGTTGGTGCGACTGAACAGGCGAGGGCGGGTGCGGGCGGGATGTTCCATCATCCTGGCCTATCTGTTTTGCGTGCTCGCGCCGTCCTTCGCGCTCGCATTCGGGGCGCCGTTTCCGTGCCTGACCGATGAGGTCCAGCCCGCCGCCGCGGCGCATGTGCACGCGGCGTCGATGCCGATGGCGCACGCCGAAGGCGTCGCGCACGATCATGCCGCCCACGATCACGGCGGCATGCAGATGCATCAAGCGGCCGATGATGCTGCGCTGCCTGCGGAGCACAGCCACGACGGCAAGACCGCGCCGGGGCCGTGCTGCGCGTTGATGTGCGTATCGGCGCTGCCGGCCGATCTTCCCTTCGTCGCAACTCCCCTGCACCCGATCGCCACGCGCCTTTGCGAGGCTCATCAGAGCCTGCGGAGCGAGGCGCCGGCGCGCCTCTATCGTCCCCCCATCGCCTGATCTTTCGCTGACATCGTGGCTGCGCCGCGCGCACGCGTGCGCATGCCGATTGCTCATCTGATGATCGGGACAGATCCATGTATTCGCATCTCCGGGCGAGGCTCGCCGCCGTGGCCACCAGGCTTGGCAACCGGCTTGGCCGGCGCGCGCCACCCACATTGCTGCCGCGGATGGCCGCCGCCATCCTCGCATCTGCGCCGCTCGCCGGCTGCATGGCCGACGGCCGGCCGGTTGCGGTCGCAGGCGATCCGGCGAACCCGGCGGCGGGGACGGCCGGCGTCGGCTATCGCCCGACGATCGCGCCCTACAGCAGCTTGCGTCCGGCGACGCCGCAGCCGTGGCGCGAGCGCAATGACGGCGTCACGCCGCCGGCCAGTTCGAAGTCGGATCGGTAGGAGGGCGCCATGCGATATCCGGCCATCGCGCCGATCCTGCTGCTGACATCCGCGCTCGCGGGATGCGCGTCGTTCTCGCCCGACAGCGGCATGGGCGTCGTCTCCGACGTGACCGAGCAGGCGATCGGCAAGGACGTCGCCTTCGTTCGCAGCGGAGAGGGGGCCGCGAGCGTCGACGCCGCGGTGAAACGGCTGCTCGCACGCAATTTGACGGCGGATGCCGCCGTGCAGGTCGCGCTCTTGAACAACAAGGGGCTGCAGGCCGCCTATAACGAGCTGGCGCTGGCGGAGACCGATTACGTCGCCGACAGCCTGCCGCCGAACCCGACCTTCTCGGTCTCCCGCATCACCGGAAACGGCGCCAGCGAGGTCGAGCGGCAGATTGTCGGCGACATCCTTGCGCTCGCGACCCTTCCGGCCCGCTCCGAGATCGCGCGCGAGCGCTTCCGCCAGGCGCAGCTCAAGGCCGCGCTCGCCACCTTGCGGCTCGCCGCCGAGGTGCGGCGTGCCCATGTCGCGGCAGTCGCGGCAAATGAGATGGTCGCGCTGCTGACGGATGCCAAGGCGACCGCGGAGTCGACCGCGCAGCTCGCCAGGAAGCTCGGCGAGACCGGCGGCATGAACAAGCTCGACCAGGCCCGTGAGCAGGTGTTCTACGCCGAGATCACCGCCGACCTCGCCAGCGCGCGGCAGAACGCGGCGAGTTCGCGCGAGCGGCTGGCGCGGCTGCTCGGATTGTGGGACGGCGATCTCGGCTTCCGGATTCCGGACCGGCTGCCGGTGCTGCCGAACCGGCCGCTGCAGCAGCCCTCGATCGAGATCGCCGCGGTCGGTCACCGCGTCGACCTGCAGATTGCACGGATGGAAATCGTCGCGCTCGCCAAGGCGCTCGATCTCACCGAGGCGACGCGCTTCGTCACGCTGCTCGACGTCGCCGGCGTCGACAAGCGGACGCACGATCCCGAAGCCCCGCCGTTCAGGGAGCGCGGCTTCGACGTCCAGTTCCAGATTCCGATCTTCGACGGCGGCGAGGTGCGCCTGCGCCAGGCGGCGGAGACCTACCGCCAGGCGATGAACCGCCTGACCGAGAAGGCGATCAACGTCCGCTCCGAGGCGCGCGACGCCTACCGCGTCTACCGCTCGACCTACGACATCGCGCGCCATTACCAGCGCGAGGTGCTGCCGCTGCGGCAGATCATCACCGAGGAGATGCAGCTGCGCTTCTCCAGCATGCAGGTCGACGTGTTCGCGCTTCTGACCGAAGCGCGGCAGCGGCTCGCCTCGCTGCGCGCGGCGATCGACGCCAAGCGCGACTTCCTGCTGGCGCAATCCGAACTGCAGACCGCGATCAACGGCGGCGGCTCGGCCGGCGCAGCATCGACACCGTCTTCCATCGCCTCGGCCGCGCAGCCCGCGGCCGGCGGCGGTCATTGAATGGAGCAGCACATGTTTTCACGACGAGGATTTCTGGGCAGCGCGGCGCTGGTCACGGCAAGCGCGGTCAGCGGCCGCGTCCAGGCCGCCGCCATTCCCGAAGCGCCGACCATGGACAAGGTGGTGATGCAGCCGCCGCTGCATCCCACCAGCGGGCCGGACTACCGGCCGGTCGTCACGCTCAACAGCTGGTCGCTGCCGTGGCGGATGAACGGCGACTGGAAGGAATTCCATCTCGTCGCCGAGCCCGTGGTGCGCGAATTCGCCGACGGCATGAAGGCCAATCTCTGGGGCTACAACGGCCAGGCGCCGGGGCCGACCATCGAGGCGGTCGAGGGCGACAAGGTCCGCATCTTCGTCACCAACAGACTGCCGGAGCACACCACGGTGCATTGGCACGGCATGATCGTGCCGTCAGGCATGGACGGCGTCGGCGGGCTCAACCAGCCGCACATCAAGCCCGGCAAGACCTTCGTCTACGAGTTCGAGATGAAGAACAGCGGGACCTTCATGTACCACCCGCATTCCGACGAGATGGTGCAGATGGCGATGGGCATGATGGGCATGTTCATCGTGCATCCGCGCGATCCGGCGTTCCGTCCCGTCGACCGCGACTTCGTCTTCATCATGAGCAGCTACCTCATCGACCCCGGCACCTATCTGCCGAAGGTCAATGAGATGACCGACTTCAACATGTGGACCTGGAACAGCCGCGTCTATCCCGGCATCGATCCGATGCCGATCCGGCTCGGCGACAGGATCCGCGTGCGGATCGGCAACCTGACCATGACCAACCATCCGATCCATGTGCACGGGCACAATTTCGCGGTGACCTGCACCGACGGCGGCTGGGTGCCGGTGTCAGCGCAATATCCGGAGACCACGACCGACGTGCCGGTCGGCGCGGTCAGGGCGTTCGACATGCTCGCCGACAATCCGGGCGACTGGGCGTTCCACTGCCACAAGTCGCACCACACCATGAACGCGATGGGCCACGACGTCAGAAACTTCATCGGCGTGTCGCGTCAGGATCTGGCGAAGGCGGTCGGCAAGCTCGCGCCCGACGCGATGGTGATGGGATCGACCGGCATGGCGATGGGCAACATGGAGATGCCCGCGCCCGACAACACGCTGCCGATGATGACCGGCACCGGACAATTCGGGCCGATCGAGATGGGCGGCATGTTCACGGTGATGAAGATCCGCGAGGGGCTCGGCCGCGACGATTACGCCGACCCCGGACCGTACAAATATCCGCCGGGCACGGTTGCCTATGAGGTCGAGGCGCCGGCCGCCGAGCCCGCGCGCCAACCGCCGGCGGCGCCGGGGCGAAAGGCCAAGCCATCGATGAAGGGAATGAAGATGTAGCGGACCCGGCTCACTCACCAACGACAAGCATCAAACACAGAAATGGAGAATCCAGTGAAGCAACTCACCAGCATCGGCGTCGCGCTGATCGCGCTGTCGGTCGCGGCAGTGCCGGCGCGCGGCCACGAAAAACATGGTCACGAATCCTATTCGGCCGGCGAGCCCGGCGATCCGAGCAAGCCGTCGCGCACGGTCGAGGTCGAGATGAAGGAGATGGAGTTCACGCCGTTCCGCATCGAGGTCAAGCGCGGCGAGCAGATTCGCTTCGTGATCCGCAACGCCGGCACCGAGGATCACGAATTCTTGCTCGCGACCACCGAAGAGAATTTGAAGCATGCCGAAGTGATGAAGAAGCATCCGCATATGGAGCATGACGATCCGAACGGCGTTCGCCTCGCACCGAAGAAGAGTGCGGAGATCGTCTGGAAATTCACCAAGGCCGGAACGTTCGAATATTCCTGCCTGATCCCGGATCACCGCGACTACGGGATGACCGGCCGCGTCATCGTGAAATGAACCCATCAACGAAAGAAAGGACAACAACCATGAACAGGATCATTCGGATCGCAGGCGCCGCCTCGCTTGCGTTGGCGTTGACATTGAGTGCGCCTTGGGGCGCTGTTTTCGCGCAGGGCGCTGATATCGATGGCGAGGTCAAGAAGATCGACGAGGGCGCCGGGAAGATCACGCTCAAGCACGGCCCGGCCAGGAGCCTCGGCATGGACGAGCCGATGACGATGGTCTACCGGGTCAAGGATCCGGCGCTGCTGAAGCAAGTCAAGGTCGGCGACAAGGTCCGGTTCGAGGCCAAGGAGGGCGACGGCGGCTACACCGTCACCGCGATCCAGAAGGCGAAGTGAGGCGACGGCCCGCATCAACAGGTTGGGCTGTCGGCTAAACCCAGCCGGCAGCCCTTGAAACCGCGACGTATGCTCCCCAGAGCCGTTCCAGACGGATCGGCTTGAATGGGTTGCGTGGCTGGCCTTATCCTGTCGTCTGGAAGGACGAGCAATGAACGATTGCTGCGAGCAGAAGACGACCGAATGCTGCGCACCACCGCCGCTGACGCTGCCGAGCAAGGCTCGCGTGCGGGCAGGGGACCGCGATCGCGCGGCCGATTCGTGCGGCTGCTCAGGCGGCGTTCCCGTCTTTGACGGTCTCGATCCGCGCTACAAGCGCGTGCTCTGGACGGTCATCGGCATCAATGGCGCGATGTTCCTGACCGAGATGATCGCGGGGCAGCTTGCCGGATCGCAGGCGCTCAAGGCCGATGCGCTCGACTTCCTTGCCGATACGGTCACCTATGGACTGAGCCTTGCGGTGATCGGCGCCAGCCTGCGTGTGCGCGCCTCCGCCGCGCTGCTGAAGGGCGCGTCGCTGAGCTTGATGGCGCTGTGGGTATTCGGCTCGACCGTCTACCAGACGTTCGTGCTCGGCGTGCCGAAAGCCGAGGTGATGGGCGCCATCGGCATGTTGGCACTCGCGGCCAATCTAGGCTCGGTTCTGCTTCTGCTGCCGTACAAGGACGGCGACGCCAATGTCCGCTCGGTCTGGCTCTGCTCGCGCAACGACGCGATCGGAAACCTCATCGTGATGGCGGCTGCTCTCGGCGTGTGGGGATCGGTCTCGGCCTGGCCTGATCTTGCCGTCGCCGCCGTGATGGCGATGATATTCCTCACCTCGTCGGTGCAAATCCTGCGGCAGGCATGGACCGAGTATCGCGAGGCGGCGCTACGCAGCCCGTCAGCGGCGCATGGCTGATGAGGCCGCAAGATAGGCCGCGCCAGGGCAGAAATTTGCCGCGCATTTACCTTAAATGATGGCTCCCGGGGAACGTCCGTGGCAGCGGCGCGTTGCTATGCATCATTCGAGTGCAGAAGGCCCCCTCAATGACAATCAACGCGGCAATACTGATGGCGGCATTGGTGCTGTCGGGAACCGTGTTGGCGCAGAGCTCCGGCCCTTCGGCCGGCTCGGCGGGGGCCGGGCAGGCCGCCAATGTGACCACCACCGGTCAGGCGCTGAACAGCGCCAAGAAGACCGGCGACAGCGGGCCGCCGGTGGAGAAGGCCGCGCGTCCGGCAAAGCCGGATGCCGGCGCTGCGGGCAACACGGTGGGGGCGAGCCGCCCGCCAAAGCCCGATCGTCGCCTCGAGCATTATCCGTAATCACCCTCGTAATCCTGGGGGACGTCACCGGGTCCGGGCCGGTTCGGGCGCCGTCAGTCATGATACCGTCATGCCGCATCGGCTAGCCAAGGCATTTGGCTGAAACGCGGTGGACAGGTTCATGGCGGGGAAGAACCGGGCCCAATTCCCGGGAATGGATCGGCAGACCGCCGGAGTGCTTCTTGTCCTTGCCGTGGCGCAAGTGTTCGGCTGGGGGACCCTCGGCCTGCCGGCCATCGCCGGTAACCGGATTGCGGCTGATCTCCACATCTCGCTCCCGATGGTGTTTGCCGGCACGTCCACCCTGTACGTGACGATGGGCCTGTGCGGGCCGTTGCTGGCGGAACCGTTCCGGCGCGTTGGCGCGCGGCGCGTCATGATGATCGGCAGCGTGATTGCCGCGCTCGGTTTCGTCGTGCTGGCCTGCGCGCATCAGGCAGCGGCGCGACGTCGTGAAACGCAACGCCTTTTCGGTCATGGCGCATGTGCCCGGCACACTTCTTGCCTTTGAATCTCTTGCCACCGAGCGCGATACAGCGATCGCAAGCGCGCGCTCAAAGCATGACGCGAGAGGTTGCCATGACCCAACGGCGTATCGGCTTCGTCGGCTTCGGCGAGGCCGCGCAATGCTTCGCGGCGCATCTCGCAGGCAGGCAGGAATCCGCGCCGCTGGTGTTTTGCGAGGGCAAGACCAATCGTCCGCCATATTCGGAAGCGTTCCGGAGCATCGCGTCTGCCCGCGGCGTTGAGCTTGTGGACAGCCTGTCCGCGTTGATGGCGCGCGCCGACATCGTGTTCTCCGCGGTCGTGGTCGCAACGGCCGTGCCGGTCGGGCAGGCCATCGCCGGCCTGGTTCGGCCCGGGATGCTGGTGATCGACGTCAACGCCTCCACGCCCAGAGCCAAGCGGCTGGTGGGCGATGCGGTGACAGCGAACGGTGGTGGCTTCGTCGATGCCAACCTGATGGGCGCGGTCAGCATCTACGGTGCGGCGGTGCCGCTGTACTGCTCCGGCGACGGCGCCGCACGCTTCGCCGAGCTGTTTGCGCCGTTGGGCTTCACGATCGAGCTCGCCGGCCTGGAGGCCGGCACGGCGGCGGCGGTGAAGATGCTGCGCAGCGTGGTGACCAAGGGCATGGAGGCGCTGATCGTGGAGGCGCTGACCGCCGCCTCGCTCGCGGGGGTGCGCAGCGAAGCGCTGCGCGGCATTTGCGAACCGATGGACGCGACGCGCTACAGCAAATTCGTCGACATGTGCGTGCGCACCGATGTGCTGCACGCCGAGCGCCGCGCCGTCGAGATGGATGGCGTCGCCGAGGGGCTGCGCGAGATCGGCCTGCAACCGATCATGACGGAAGCGACCGCCGCACGGCTCAGGACATCGGCGCGGCTCGGCCTGCGCGATGATTTCGCGGCGCGCCAGGCCTACAGCGCCGACGACGTGCTCGATGCGTATGCTGCGAGAATGGCTGATCTCGCTCGCGATCTGTAAATTCGTAGGATGGGTAGAGCGAAGCGAAACCCATCGACTTCGTGCCACGGTGACAGACGATGGGTTTCGCGGAGTTTATCGTCGGGCCGCGCTTTGCGCGGACCGTTGGCTCTACCCATCCTACAGCACAGCAAAAAGCCGGCGCAGTCGTCGCGACCACGCCGGCTCGATGCAGGAAGCGGTTGCCTCAGTAAACCAGGCCGGTGCCCGGGGGCTTCTCCAGCGCCGCGGCGAGCGAGCGATATTCGTCGCTGTTGGTGCCGGCGAGCTGGGCGATGCGGTTCAGATGGTATTGCGCCTGATCGCGGTTGCCCTGTTCGACCTGCCAGAGGCCGTAATACTGCCAGGTGCGCACATGGGCGGGATCGGCCTTCAGCGCGCGCTCGTACCAGATCTGCGAGACCTTGTAGTCGCCGAGCTTGCGATAGGAGTAGCCGATCAGGTTGGCGACGTCGGCACGATCATCCTGGCCGAGCGCCCTTAGCTGCTCGATCGCGGCGGTGTAGTCGTGCTTGTCGTAGATCGTGGTGTAGGCGGCGCGATAGCCGGCCAGGAACTTCTGATCGTCGATCGCGGAGCTCTTGTCCTTCTTCGCCTTCTTGCCCTTGCTGCTGCCGCTGTCGGAAGCCGGCGGCGAGGGATTGTCGCTGCCCGCGGCGTAGGCCGAGATGACCGGCCCGGAGGCGAGCGTCATCGAGAGCACTGCGAGGCCCAAAAACTTCGTCTTCCTGCTCATTCCTGGTTGCTCCTGATCGTTCCTGATCGTGCTCGGTAATCCTACACCGAAGCCTGATGACTTGAACACCCAGGGGTGCAGAACATTCCCGGCCGATCCCACGATTGCGTGATCCTGCATTTTCAGCGGTAGAGGAGAACATGACAGAGATGTCATTCACATGAATGAAGTCCGTCAGGGTCCTTCAGAACCGGTTCAGTGCGCGGCCCCTAAGGTCACGTGCATTGATCGGTGAGGCCGACCATCCGGCCGGAAACCTCTCGATCCCGACGAGGAGGACCATCATGCTGAAGACGATTTCCGCCGCGCTGCTCGCCATGTCCGTGATCGCAGCGCCCGCGCTCGCCGCCGAAACCGGCAAGGCCGCAACGCCCGCGCCGGCGACCACGACCGCCCCCGCGACCAAGGCCGCCCCCGTCATCAAGAGCGAGCAGCTGCCGTCGAAGGTGCGCAACGCCAACGCCAAGATGCACCACAAGCACTATCGCCATCACCGCCACCACAAGCACATGGGCATGCTGAAGGTGAAGTCGCCGAAGCATGCGACCACGCACGTCCGTGCGAAGGTCGCGACCAAGCACGTCGCGCCGGCCAAACGCGGCTGACCCAAGCGCGGTTGAATCTGATCCGAGGGGCGTAGTTTCGATCCACATTGCCCCGCTGCGCCTTTTGGATGCAGAACCGGCCCGTCCGTCCATTGCTTCCCCAATGGCGACGGGCCGGAGTGCGTCCGGCTCCGGTTGTGAACCCGAGCGAAGAATAACCGAGTTGCGAATTCCCTTCGGCCGCCCGGCAGTTTATGAGACGCCTCCGGGGACTCAGGGAACAGCGTCGTTTGCGGATTTCATCACAACTGGCAGCCATCCTGCTGCTCTCGCTTCCGCTCGCCGGCTGCCTCACCAGCGACGACGGCGGCGGGCCGACCACCTTCACCGATGACCGGGGCGTCGCCAACCAGCCGCTCCCGGACCGCTACCGCGACCAGATCCTCGCCTTCATGCGGACCTACCTGAACAATCCGGTCGGGGTCCGCGAGGCTGTTATCGCCGAGCCGGCGCAGCGCACGATCGGCGGCCGGCTGCGCTACGTCGTGTGCCTGCGCTACAGCGCGAAGGATACCGACGGCAATTACCGGCCGGCCCGGGAGCGCGGTGTCCTGTTTGTCGACGGCCGGCTCGACCGCATCCTCGACAACCCCGCCGAGCCCTGCGCCGGCGCGTCCTACGCGGCATTTCCGGAACTGGAAAAGATGTCGCGCTAAGGCATGATCCGGAAAAGTGTGAAGCGGTTTTTCCGAAAAGATCATGCCCGAACAAGAGGCAGAAGCGCGATCTGATCGCGCTTCTGCACGGCGGCTTGTCGCAAGCCTGATCGAAACGTTAGCGAACTCCGATCACTTTTCGGGGAGCGTTGAACTTCAACTTAGCCGTCTGCGACTTACATGGAGCCGAGATGCGGTTGCTTAACCGGTGAAAAATCTCGCTGTGCCAAGGAACAAACGGGCGTTGTTGCGACCCTGTCACAGCTCGGAAACATCACGGGTCCGGCATTGCCCCAAAGCAACCTAATTGAGGTCACGTTGTTTGGCTTAACAGCGCAGCGTTAGTAGGGGACCAGAAATGAAGAAGTTTTTGTTCGGCACGGTCGCGCTGGCCGCTCTCTCGAGCCCGGCGTTTGCGGCTGACATGCCGGCCCGCACCTATACCAAGGCACCGCCGCCCTATACCGCCCCCGCCGTCGTCTACAACTGGACCGGCTTCTATATCGGCGGCCATGTCGGCGGCGCGTTCACCGATGGCAACAACCTGATGGGCAGCGACGCGCGCTTCATGGGTGGCGTGCAGGGCGGCTTCGACTATCAGTTCGCCCCGAACTGGGTGATGGGCGCCGAGGCGCAGTATTCCTGGCTGCCCAGCTCCTCGAACAATGGCGTGCTGCTCCCGGGCGGAACGCTGGTGACCGGCAACACCGACCAGCTCGGTTCGGTGACCGGCCGCCTCGGCTACACCTGGGGTCCGGCGCTGCTCTACGCCAAGGGCGGTTATGCCTGGCGCGACAACAACAACATCACCGCGTCGGTCGGCGGCGTGCCGGCGTCCTTCACCACCGATGGCGGTCACAAGGACGGCTATACGGTCGGAGCCGGCCTCGAATACATGTTCGCCCCGAACTGGTCGGCGAAGGCCGAATACCAGTACTATAATTTCGGCAAGACCAACTTCACCAGCGGCCCGGCCGACCTCGTCGGCACGAGCTTCCGGAACGACGAACATACCGTCAAGCTCGGGGTCAACTACCGCTTCGGTTGGGGCGGCCCGGTCGGCTCCCGCTACTGATCGCATTGTCGTCAATCGAGATCGAAAGGCCGGCCTTCGGGTCGGCCTTTTTTGTTGACCAGCCGCTCGCCCCGGAATGACGACGCATGCGGTGCACCTGTAGCCCGGATGGAGCGCAGCGTAATCCGGGGCAGCCGATCCGACGAATGAAGTCCCCGGATTTCGCTCCGCTCCATCCGGGCTACGACCCCACATTCACCTGATGTTCAGGCCTGATCGTGCAATGCAAAAAATAATTCCTGCATTGCACGGAACTTTCATCGTGCTGCGCTATTATGCGATCGCCGGGCTGGTGGACAAACGAACATGCGTGGTTTTGCGTTAGGGCTGATCCTCTCTGCGGTCTCCGTGCCGTGCCTTGCCCAGACTATCCTCAAATCCGAACCCCTGGCGCTCGCGCCTTATGAGGTCGTGTTCGTGCAGGACGCGTCCTGCTCGGCTGGCAAGGTGCTCAAGGTGACCGGCGCGATCCGGGGTCTGCATCGGCGGAAGATTTGCGTTTCGCTCGCTGCCGAACAGGCCTCGCTGGCGACGGCAATGCCGTAGGCGCGGGGCGACTGCACCCATTGCATCCCCGGTCCGCCGCTGCGCGCCGGCCAGCCTAACGTCTGGTTAGTTCAATCGCGGCTCCAGTCGCGCTTCGCGATCGGCATCGGCCTTGTTCTTGGCCGGATCCTCGTTCGGGTCGAGCTGGCACGGCCGGATTTCGTAGTCGTTATCCAGCACCGGGCGGGGCGCTGACTTCTCCTCCTCGGAGACGGCATCCACCACCAGGCCTGATTTCCTGGCCAGCGTCCAGACATCCGCCTCGGTCGGGTAGGCCTTGCTCAGCTTGGCGTCCTGATAAAACAGCGCGTACGGCATTCGTCGTTCCCCAAACAACCGACAACGCCAGCACCCGTTTTGGGTTTCAGGCAATGTCGCCGTTCCGGTCACGGAACCGTGAGCGCGCATTCGCGGCAAGCATCTGAAAATATGAGTCATTTCGGCCCTTTCCTGGAGGGGCCCTGAGTCCTTAACGGGTGGTAAACCCCCGAAAAAAGAATCCCCGGGACTCTCCGGGTAGAATCGCCGGATGCTCCGGTCCATGAGAGCTATCCACCAGCCTCCTTACGAATGCGTGCAGCTCGCCCTTGCGGTTGCGCTGCTCGCGGCCTGCGCCGCGAACGTGGCGCTGGTCTGGTCCTGGCTCTAGATTTCCCGGCTCTCGCCAAAATCTGGATGTGGCGGCCACGCGAAAACGCCGGAGCCGCGCGGCGCCGCTGGCGATTGACGGCACCTGCATTCCTCCCATCATTGCCGGCAGAACAAGCGCCCGCTGCGCCCTGCGCGGACGGGCCGCGATCAGGGGAGCCGATATGATCGAAACGCTGAAGGAACGGGTCAACGGCGATGCCGGCCTGGTGCGGCGGGGCCGCTACCTCACCACGACTTTCCTGCTCGAGATCGGCGCGGCCGCCTGGCTGATCGCGATCCATGAGGGCCGGATCGTCGCGGTGACGAAGGGCCCGTTCGTGATGCCCTCGTCGTCGTTCGCGCTGCGCACCTCGCAGGCGGAGTGGGAGCGGTTCTGCGAGAAGCGGCCGCCGCCGGGCTCGAACGACCTGATGGCGCTGATCAAGCGCCGCGTGCTGAAGGCCGAGGGCGAGCTGCAGGTCTTCATGGCGAACCTGCGCTACTTCAAGGAGGCGCTCGGCAAGCTGCGCCGCGAGGGAGTGGCCGCATGAGCGCAAAATTCGAACCGATCATCGGCCGTTACATGCATCTGGAGTTGTTCGGCCGGGCCCACCGCGTTTATGTCGAGGAGGCGGGCGAGGGCACGCCGTTGCTCTGCCTGCACACCGCGGGCGCGGACGGGCGGCAATATCGTGGTCTGATGAACGATGCGCGCGTCACGCGCAACCATCGCGTCATCGCCTTCGACATGCCCTGGCACGGCAAGTCGTCGCCGCCGCAGGGCTGGCACGACGAGGAGTACCAGCTCACCTCCGCGCAATACACGACCATGATCCTGGCGGTGATGGACGCGCTCGACCTCGACAGGCCGATCGTGATCGGCTGCTCGATCGGCGGCCGGATCGCGCTGCATCTCGCGCTCGAGCATCCCGAACGTTTCCGCGCCATCATCGGCCTGCAGGCCGGCGCGCATGTCGATCCCTATTACGACCTGAATTTCCTGCACCGGCCGGACGTGCATGGCGGCGAGGTCGCCGCCGCCATCGTCTCGGGCCTCGTCGGCCCCGACGCGCCCGACAAGGAGAGGTGGGAGACGCTGTGGCACTACATGCAAGGCGGGCCCGGCGTGTTCAAGGGCGATCTCTATTTCTACAAGGTCGACGGCGACATTCGCGCCCGCGTCGCCGAGATCGACACGAGACGTTGCCCGCTGTTCCTGCTGTCGGGCGAGTACGACTATTCCTGTACGCCGGAAGAGACGCTGGTGGTCGCGAACAGCATTGCCGGAGCCGAGGCCACCATCATGAAAGGCCTCGGCCATTTCCCGATGAGCGAGAATCCGAGTGAGTTTCTCAAGCACCTGCTGCCGGTGCTGGAGAAGATCGGCGGCCGCTAGCGCACGCCTGGGGTTGCTTTGGTCCTCGACCTCGGGCGGCGCGGTATGACAGACTGCGCATCCGCACGATTGGGCGTGAACCGGTTGCGCAGGAGGTCCCCATGCTTCCGAAGGCTGAAGCGGCCTATTTCGCGATTGCCGACATCTCCGGCTATACGAATTTCCTTGCGGCGGTCGAGCTCGACCATGCGCAGGACATCATCGCCGATTTCATGGATACGGTGGTGAAAGCGCTGCGCCCGCCATTCCGCCTCGCCAAGTTCGAAGGCGACGCCGCGTTCGTCTACACTACCGCCGAAGCAATCGACGGCTCGCTGCTGCAGGACGCGATCGAGGGCGCCTATTTCAAATTCCGGCGGCGCCTGCGCAACGTGCGCCAGGCCTCGACTTGCGAGTGTCAGGCCTGCATCGCGATGGGCGATCTCGATTTCAAGTTCGTTATCCATCATGGCGAGATGGTGAAGCAGAAGATGGGCGGGAGAGAGGAGCTTGCCGGGCGCGACGTCATTCTGGTCCACCGGCTGCTCAAGAACACGATTGGTGAGAAGATCGGCGGGCGCGCATATGCGCTCTACAGCGACGCGGCCATCCACGCGATGGGCATCGATCCGGTCGCGCAGGGTCTCATCGCGCATCACGAAACCATCGACGTCATCGGCGACGTGACGCTGTGGGTGCGCGATCTTGAAGCGGCGTGGCGGCAGGAAGACGCGCAAACCCGGATGCAGGTGACGCGTGACGATGCCTACGCCATGCTGGAATTCGACATCGCCGCGCCGCGGCAGACGGTGTGGGAGTTTTTCACCGTGCCCGGGCAATGGCAGAAATGGTGGGACGCCGACGCCATCGTCGAGGATTCCGGCAAGGGACGACGCGGTCTCGGCACCAGGAACCACTGTATGCACGGCAACCATACCGTCGTTGAGGAGATGCTCGATTGGCGGCCGACCGATTATTTTACGGTGGGCATCACGCTTCCAATTCCCGGCGCGCCGCGGATCGTGATGACTCGCGCCGTTCTGGACGGTCCAAACGGAATGACGCATCTGGAGCTGCGGGTCGCCAAGCCTAAGCCAAAGGATCGAGAGTTCGTCGACGGCGCCGCAGCCAAATACACCGAACGCATGACCAAGGCGATCGCCGGCTTGCGATCCATGCTGGAGGGGAAGCAGCCTGCCCTCGACGCAGTGGAAGAGCCGGCGCTGGCGCGATCGGGCGGACGCTTTCTGACCGAACCGGTGAAATCGGGCGAGCGCGGCTGAAGCCCAACGGACCCGCACCGATCCGGCGAAAAGGGGCCCCGTTTACTTGCCCGAGCGCGGCAGCTCGTTGATCGCGGCGCGAACCTTGGCCATGGTCGTGGTGCAGTATTCCTCGCGCTCCTTCAGGAAGCGCTGCTGCTGTGCGCGGAAATTGGCAACCCGCTCCCGCACCTCGGATCCGAAGTCGCCACTGATGTCGAGCCTGGCAAATTGCGGCGGCTGCGCCGGTTGAGGCGGGACTTCGACGACCGTCACCGCCAAAGGCGACGGAGCGGGGGGCAGGCCCTCGAGCACGGTCGGCATCGGAAGCTGAGGCGGCACGACCGCAGCCCGCACCTCGGCCGCAGGCTTGACGCTGAACGTGGCGATCGCCTCGGCCAGGGCCTGTTCAGCGGCGGTTGGCAACGCGGCGGCGGGTGCAGGCGTAGCAGCGGGTGGCGCGGCGGTCGGCTTTGCGGCAGGCGGCCCCGCCGTCTGCGGGGCAGGCGCCGGCGGCTCGGCGTCGGGCAGCTTGCCCTTCACCGACTGTACGAAGGCCATTGTCTGAGCGATCAGGAGATCGCGTTCCTTCATCCACTTCATGGCGCACCTTGAGCGCGCGGATTCCAGCAAAGCAACCGTGCGGAATCAAGCGCTCGCCATCATGATGGTTGACGAAGACGCCTGTTTGGTAGGCGCGGTGACATAATTGTGACACGTGCTGGGCGCGGACGGGTCAGCGCTGACGGGGATTGGTGTTCGGGACGAACGGGGTACCGACGATCCGGACCGGGGGCTGACCGCCCGCCGATGCTTGATTCGCGGCCGGCCGAGGCGCGGGGTTCGCCGGCGCCGGTGCCGGATCGAGCAGGGCGACCAGGCCGGCCGCGGCCACGCTGAGCAGCGTGAACGTGCCCAGAAGCAGCAAATTGCGGTCGGATTCGCGGACCCTCATGCGAGGAAAATCGCGTGAGCGGGCATAACGTTCCGAACAAATCCTCAGGGCGTTGTCGAGCGGATTTGGCCTCACCTTAAGGACAGGCATCAGGAGAGGACGAACCGGTGTGCCGGCGGGGGCGGGGTAGGATTCAGCCTAATGGGCCGCCGCCGCGGCGGGCACCTGCTCGGCGCTGCGCGCCTCGATCAGGTCGGCGTAGCGGCCATATTCCTCGGCCATTTCGAGCAGCTTCTCGCGCACCGCGGCGTCGGTCACCTGCCGGGCCAGCCGTCGCGCCTGATCGGATTGGAAGCGGTAATGTGCTGTGTCGGACATGGTGGCGGCTCCTCACATATCTGTAAGGGCCACCCGGCAAAGGTTCATCAAGGCGTCATTGCAGCGTCGCTGGGCGATCCGCCGGCGGGGCCGCTGCGGCCGGCCCCGTCTTGTCCTCGCGGACCTCGACTTCGAACCAGCCCATCTCCTTCAGCTCGCGTGCCTTCTTCTCGGCCGCGTCTTCGCTGTCGCGCTTCAGCACGATTTGGCTGGTGCCATCTCGGGCAAGGATCAAATAGGTCATTGGCAGAGTCCCACCCCACATTCTGCATACCCCGTTTGCGGCCGCAAGAACAGAAGCAAGGCGAGGGATGGGTGATCCTACGGGAAGGATCCCACGATTCCTGCCAGGGAGGTGTCGCAGCGGCTTTCCGGACCGGCCCTGCGGTGCAGCGCCGGTTCGGTAGGGCGAACTGCCTCAGCGCGTCACCACCACGTCGATGTGGCGGTTCCTGTCGTCCCATCGGCCGCTCTGCAGGCAGCTCTCGCGGTAGCTGTCGCAGACGGCGAGGTCACCGCCATGGGTGCGATTCCAGGTCTTGCAGGTCGACGCGATGTAGGAGCAGGTGCATTTGCCCGACGCGCATTGGCGCTCGACAGCGGTTTCGGCAGTGGCCGCCGAAATGGTGGCGGCGAAGGTCGCGAGCAGGACCAGCAATCTCATGGCGATTCCTCAAAATGGTGAAGCCTGGTCGGCGACAATTTCCGGCCGATCAGGATTGGCGATGTGCCTTAGCGTTGGGTGCAGACGAAGCGAGTGCCGTTCTTCGTCGTGCCGGTGGCCATGTCACCCTCAAGGCTCATCGATAGCCCGCGCTGAAATTATGGTTGCGAATGCCGATCGCCTTGGCCTGTGCTGCGGACACCCGATCCCGACACTGGATGTACCTCAGGACCTGCGCGTCGGTGCCCGCGGAGTGAGCGCGCCACATATCGAGAGTAAAGCCGTTCTTGGCCATGCAGGCCTGGGAGTGAGGGCTGTCGTTGCGCTCCCTGGCGCTCGCCGGAGCGACGGCCAGCGTGGACAAGGCAATCGCGGTGCAGAAAACAATCTTCATTTTTGAAATTCTCAAAGATGAAAGTGCGGGAACAATAGCCAGCGGGAACAAAATCACAAGTAGTCGTTGCGTGGGTACTCAACGTTCTCGCTAGGGCTTCATGCAAGACATTGCGAAGCGCAGAGGTCGTTGCATTGGCTAGCGCTGAGCGCTATCGACGATGCGGCACTCCCGACAACCGGAATACTACGGCTCGCTTTGTACATTGTGGGCAATCAAGCGAAGCGCTTTGATTGAATCGCGACGACGTGTTCGAATCGCAGCCGGGAACGACGCGCGGCGCAAAGCCGCGCATATCTGGATGGAGGACGCGATGCCCAGGCACTTCGGTTTGAAGGCAGCATCGGCCGCAGGACGGTCGGCGTTCACGGGATCATCGAGGGATTTGCAGCAGCGGACTGCTTCGGCGTCGGCATCGAAGAAGCATGCTCCGGACAGCTCCGCAGCATCGAAGCACGATTCCCCATGCGCGGAACTGCCGTATTCGCCTGCGAGCTGGCGGGGCTGCCGTGGCCGGCGGTCGATCTCGGCAGACTGAAGCCGTGTCGCGGCGGCCAGGATGGCCGAAATCCAAGCCAATTGGTGCCGGCTGAGGGGATTGAACCCCCGACCTTCAGTTTACAAAACTGCTGCTCTACCGCTGAGCTAAGCCGGCGAATTGGGAATGATTTGCGCGCTCGCATAGCAGACTTGGCGCGCCAGAGCCAGAACCAAGGGCAGAACCGCCAAGGCCAGGACCCCCGGGGTCAGAGCTCGAAGGCCGGAACGTGTGCGGCCCGGATTCCATCACTCGGCGCGCATCGGCCTGGCAGCAAAAAGGCGGCCCGCAGGCCGCCCTTTGCGCCATCGGCCTGTCACCTGAGCTACTGGCAGGGATGCTGGCGGCCGTCGCTGCCGCGGAACCAGGTGCCGGGGGTGCAGACAAAGCCGTTCTGCCGGGCATATTCGGCGCCGCCGATTGGGGCGCGGGCATAGTCGGGGCCGCCAAACGGGGCGGTGGCGACCGCAGCCGCCGTGCCGACCGCGCCGCCGGCCACGCGGGCTGCGGCGTCGACAGGCGCGAACGGGCCGGGGTCATAGCGGTTGTAGCTGCTCTGCCAGTCGCGGTCCCGCCGATCGATGCGCTGGTGATAGGCGGTGCGGGTGCCTGGTGCCATCGCCTGGCATCGGGCGTCCGGCCAGGCATTCGAGCAGCGCGCGGCGGTGCCGATCGTCTGTTGCGCCATCGCCGGGCTCGCCAGTGCCGAGGCGAGCAGGGCTGCTGCGCCGAGGATTCTGAAGTGTGTCATGCAAGGCCTCCTCTCGTCGTGCTGAACGGCTAATTTCGCTGTGCAGCGCTCGTTCCGTCGTGGCCTTGCCCTGCGTTCAAACCAGTGTGAAGTTCCGCAGGCCCGTGCGCATGATGCGTTCCGGAGCATGCTGCCTTTGACCAGAATTGCGTGTAGAGCGGTGAACGAACTGGTGTCGGTGCCGACGCGGGGGATTGATGTTCGGAATCTTGAGTCTTGGCTTTCTGCTCGGCATGCAGCATGCGCTGGAGCCGGATCATATCGCGGCGGTATCGAGCATCGCGGCTCGCCGCACCCATGTCGGTGACATCGTCAAGCACGGGCTGACCTGGGGACTTGGCCACACGCTCACTTTGTTCATCTTTGCCGGCGCCGCGATCCTGCTCGGGCGCGCGATCCCGGAAACGGTCGCACAGCCGATCGAGACCGCGGTCGGCATCATGCTGGTCGGCCTCGGCGCGCATGTGTGGTGGCGGCTGTGGCGCGACCGCGTGCACTTCCACACCCATTCGCATGGCGACGGCACCACGCACTTCCACGCCCACAGCCATGCCGGTGAAGCCGTGGCGGCCACGTCCACCGTGGCGCTTGCGTCCACCGTGCCGCACGTCCGCGCCGCGCACAGCCATGCGCACGGTTTCCGCTGGCGCACGCTCCTGGTCGGCCTGATGCACGGCATGGCCGGCTCGGCGGCGCTGTTGGTGCTGACGGTGTCGCAGGCCCCAAGTCCGGTGATCGGGCTCGGCTATGTCGCGCTGTTCGGCATCGGATCGATGATCGGCATGGGCGTGCTGTCCAGCGTGATCGCGGTGCCGCTCGCAGCCTCGGCGCGCTGGCTGACCTGGGCCAATCGCGGCCTGCAAATGGCGGTCGGCGCGGTCACGATCGCGATCGGCGTCCACTCGATCGTCGAGAACGCCTTCACCTGACGGGTAGGCGCCTCCTTGTTTGAGCATGAAAACCGCTTCGCAGTTTTCCGGATCATGCTCCCGGCCGCCCGTTAACGATTTCTGATTCCGCACGGCCGCATTGACCGGATGCCGATGCTTACGCGTTAGGCTTACCGTCAGTTTGGCCGGCGTCCTTAACCCTTCCGCCAAGCCGTTGGATTAGGTTGCGGGTGAAACAATTCGGGACGCTGGGTGAACATGCGCACAAGTCTTGCGCTGGCGATATTGGCTGCGATGAGCTCGACGGCGCTGGCCGGCGGCGGCTTCGACATTGTCGTGCCGGTGCGGCCCGGCGTGCCGATCATCATTAACGGCGTCGACGCCTCCTACGCCGTGATCGAAAGCGCGATGGGGCTCGCTCGCAACGAGTCGATGGTGCCGACCGTCTATGGCGGCCGCCCGATCGATCCCCAGCCGAATGTCGGCCACTATTATCCGAGCCTCGGCCGCATGCCGGGTTACGGCCGCCTCGAGATCGAGCCGCCGGCCAACCGCCGCCTGCCCAAGCCGGCCGAGAGCTATCATCAATCGTGGGGCGCGGAATCGGCTCCGCTGCCGGCACAGTCCAACGTGCCGGTCGATCCGCCGCCGGTGATCTACGCGCCGGAGTTCAACGGGCCGCGGCCGCTGCCGCGCCCGTTCCCGCGGCCACCGCGACCCCGAGGATTCTGAAATCGACTGCCCGAAATCAAGAGCCCCGCGAAACGGGGGTCCTGAATAGCCATCAAGAGCTACGCGACGAACAGAGAGACCTACAGGAGAGAGTAATGCGTCAAATGATCAAAGGACTGATTGCGGCGGTGGCCGTCATGCTGACCGCGCCCGCAATGGCGTGCGGTTTCAACCCTTGCGGCTATTCCGCGCCCATCGTGAATTACGGCTGCGGTGGTTGCGGTGGCTACGGCTACGGCTACGGTTACGGCGCCGTCGAACGTCTGCCCGACCCGGATGCCGCTTATCCCAGCGCGGCGCAGCAGTACTATTACGTCAACCAGGGACCGACCTACACCGGTCCGGGCAACTGGGCACCGCGCCCGTACTACCGCGAAGGCTACGGCCGCCCGTATTACGGCTATCGCCGCTATGGCTACCGTCACTACGGCTACCGCCATCACTACGGCTACCGTTCGCACTACGGCTATCGCTACGGCCGCTACGGCCATCCGGTGCTGCGCCGCTACTACTGATCCGGCGATCGATCGAAGACATCAACGCCCGTTCGCGTCACGCGAGCGGGCGTTTGTCGTTCACATCAGCCCGAGCCGGCTGGCGCCGATATAGAGCGCGAGCACACAGGCGTTCGACACGTTGAGGCTCTTGATCTCGCCGGGCATGTCGAGGCGGGCGACGAGGCGGCAGGTCTCGCGAGTCAATTGCCGCAAGCCCTTGCCTTCGGCGCCGAGCACCAGCGCGAGCGGCGCTTGCAGCGCGGCCTTGCCGAGATCCTCGGTGCCCTCGCTGTCGAGGCCGACGGTCTGAAAGCCGCGCTCGTTCAGCTCGTTCAGCGCGCGCGCCAGGTTCTGCACGGTGACAACAGGCACGAGCTCGAGCGCGCCGGAGGCGGACTTCGCCAGCACGCCGGTCGCCTCCGGGCTGTGACGGGCGGTGGTGACGATCGCCTTCACCGCGAACGCCGCGGCCGAGCGCAGGATGGCGCCGACATTGTGCGGATCGGTGATCTGGTCGAGCACCAGCACGATGCCCTCCAGCGCCAGCGTGTCGATGCCGGGCGAGGGCAGGGGATCGGCCTCCGCCAGGAGGCCCTGATGCACCGCATCGGGGGTGAGGCGCCGGTCGATGTCGCCGGGCCGGACGATCTCGGGGGCGACGCGGGTCGCGATGTTTTCGTCGGCGAGGCGCTTGGCCGCGTTCTCGGTGAGGTAAAGCTTGCGGATATGGCGGTCGGGGTTGGCAAGCGCGGCCGACACCGTGTGCCAGCCATAGAGAATCACCGGCCCGTCGGAACCGGATTCGCGATCCCGCCAGGCCGGCGGGCGGCCGAATTTCGGCCCTTTTTGGAAGGGTTTACCGCCCTTGCCTCGGAAATTGGGTTTGCGGTCGCGATCGCTCATGTGAGGCTTGTGTCACGGCTCCCGAATATTGGCAATTTTGCACAGCGTTTTCGAGCGAAGTGGGGTCCGGTTCGCGCGAAGAAAACGCGACAAAACAAGAATCTAGCCGCAAGACTCACTCCTTTGGAACAGAGATCGCCCGAGCCTGCAAAAGTATCCCAAATAGACCGCTGGCTTGGTTGACTCTGGGGACCGCCTTCCCCCATAAACGCGCCCGACCGCGCACCCGCTTCGGGTCGGCCGGTTATCAGCGTCATTTCGATGACCCGGTCCACCGCCACTCGCGCGGCCGGTCTGATGCTGTTGGACGGGGGAGTGTCCCGAGTGGCAAAGGGAGCTGACTGTAAATCAGCCGCCTCATGGCTTCGCAGGTTCGAGTCCTGCCTCCCCCACCAATCAAATCAGTCACTTACATCGCTTGCCTTCCACGTCATCCTGATCGCCTCGAATGGTGGAAAGATTGGGAGCCTGTAGGGGCCCGTCAGGGAGCCGCTGAGCGGCCATCGCTCCTCGGCGTGATCCGGACGATCGCACAGGGGAGCCCGGTAGCCGGGGACGAGGCGGCGTTCGTGATGCTCCGGGTCTGGCCGGAACGTTTCCCGCTGTTCACGGCTTATGGAATAGTCAGCGCGGCGCGCGGTCCCTGATGGTTCATCCGCCAGCCCCGGAGATCAGGGACCGCGTTACTGCGCTGAGGCGAGGGCACATGACGGGTTTGTCCAATGACCGAAGCGACATTGTTCATGTTGGGCGTGGCGGGTTTGGCTCTGTGGTCCGCTATCGTTGCCGTGTTTGAGATCAAAGCGGCATGGGGGCGAAGCCAGCTACGACGGCGAGCCCGTGATCAAGGCCGCACCGAGATAACCCTCTAAAGCTTGCGGGGAGACGGCGACGTTGCCATCGGCTGAATATCATCTGCGACAAGCCGAGATTGCATCTCGGATGGCCCTTGTCGAACCGGATTTTCGCAGGGTAGTGCATCTGCACCTTCTCGCCTTGGAGCACTACGACAAGGCTGAAGAGACCAGAGCCAAAGAACCAGTTCTCAAACCGGCGACCTCCCAGTAGCGACAGTACGAGCTTGTCAGAATTGGTGTGCAGCCATCCATGCTGCGCCGACTACGCCGGGTTGAGGCGTGGCGCAGAGCGCGCTTCCAACGCCTCCTGGATGGGCCGGATCGAGAGCTAAAAGCACCAGGATAATACGGGAAGCCGCGATATTTCTTTTCGAGTAGCGGTAGTGCGCCGAATAGCAGCCGATCGCAATCTCATCTCAAGCTGGGCGGCCTTTGGGTTCTTGCCAGTTTGGACAAGGCCAAGGGTATGCCGGGCTTCTCGCGGGCGGCTTCGAGATCGAGGACAGCGATCCGGCCGATGGTTTCCCGGCCCTGCCGGGTGCCGATCTGCCACCGTGCAACATAGGAGCTGGCACCGCTTGCCCGCAGGCGGACGCCGAAGCCCGGCATCAGATCGTCCCAGATGAAAACCTCGGTCTTACCCTCGGGCGCCTGCGTCTTCACCCTATCCGCGCAAACATCTCCGGCCGCCGCCGGCGTTCCATTGCTCGGCCCGCGAGTGAAATGATAGATTGCGCCATTTCATGATTGAGCCGTTTCAGACGATATGAAGAAGATTTTGCACTGGGACGTTTCTGCAGGAGATGACCCGGCGCTGATGGTTGCCTGCGTCATCTTGCTTGGCGTCTCGATCCTGGTTTCGATACCGGCATTTTTCGGTGGTGGCGGCCAGGCCGGAATTGATTTTTCATGTTTCTGGGGCGCGGGCGCGATGGCGCTCGAGGGCCATGCGGCGGCGGCCTACGATTGGGAGCAGCTGCATCAGCAACTTGTTCTCCGGGTGCAATCCCTCAATCACGCTCCGTATCCTTACGATCAGGTGCCGGTTCCGTTCTTTTATCCGCCGGTGTTTTTCCTGGTTCTGGCGCCGCTGGCGCTGCTGCCGTTTCCGGTTGCGTTCTGGGTCTGGAGCGCGGCAAAGCTGTCCTGCTGGCTGCTTGTCGCTTATGCCATCCGGCCACGCTTCGGCGCGCTGCTGCTGGCACTCGTTGCTCCGCCTGTATTCTATGACTTCATTTCCGGCCAAAGCGCACTGCTCGCCGCATCGTTGCTCAGCGGCATCCTGCTGACATTGGACAGGCGTCCGCTTCTCAGTGGAATCCTGATCGCGCTGCTCATCTTCAAACCTCAATATGGCGTGCTGCTTCCCTTCGTGCTGATCGCCACCGGGCGTTGGCGCGTCGTCATCACCGCCGCCCTGGTGATTCCGGTCCTCCTGCTGCTCGCCGGGCTGATCTTCGGTTGGGATACCTTCGATGGCTTCCGCGCCGCCGCCACCTTCGCCACGACGCAATTTCACCTCAGTGGCGCGCTGCCATGGTACAAACTTCAGAGCATCTATGGGCTCTTGCGAGACGCCGGCCTTGGCTACGGTTTGGCGATGGCGTTCCACGTCGCGATCGCATCGGTGGTTGCGATCGGGGTGCTGATCCTGTGGCGCGGCCGTGTCAGCTTCGCCGTAAAGGCCGCAAGCCTGCTGGCGGCAACGCCGCTGATTTCTCCTTACTTCGCGATCTACGATATGCCGATCCTGGTGGTCGCGCTGCTCTTTCTCATGAACGACACCGCGGGCCGCCTCGCGTCGCGTTCGGGTCGAAGCGCCTTCCGGATCGCGGTCAGCGTCATCTTCGTATTGGGATACGCTTTCCCGTTCGTGCGCACGCCTCTCGGCCCCATGATGTGCGCAACCGTGATCGCGCTGATCTGGACGAGATACCGGCAAGAGGCCGGCGAGACAGTTCCGGGCGAGGAGTTGCGAAAATCTGCGACGGTCGGAGGCTAGTGTCCCGATCGCGAACAGTCGCGAAGATCATCAGGATCGGCCGTCTTGGTGCGCCGGCGGTGTGGCCGTGCCGGGCACAGCCTCCGCGCCAACCGGGTGCCGGGTGCTCGACGAATCGTCGCGCTTGAGCATCGAGGCCCAGGCGATGAATGGATAGGCCAAAAGCGTCAGGTAGCTCGTGGGCATCGGGTGATCGACGCCGAATGCCGTCGGCTTCTGTCCTTCCGGAAGATAGAGGCTGCCGAACAGCACATCGTAGAACGAGAACAGCCCGGCGTAATTCTTGTCCCTGGCTTCCCGCTCGCTGCTGTGGTGCCAGTGATGAAACTCCGGCGATACCAGGATGCGGCGCAGCGGGCCGTAGCCCAGGCGCACGTTGGCGTGCGCGAGCCAGGACTGCCAGTAGTAGATCGCAAGATAGGTCCCGATCGCCTCCGCGGAGAAACCGAGCGCGAACAGCGGAAACAGCGAACCAACCTTCATGAAGGTCACGTCAAGCGGGTGCTGGTGGATCGCGGCGAGCCAGTCCAGTTCTTCGACGGCGTGATGAACGGCGTGGATGCGCCACATGGCGGGCACGACATGCAGGATGCGGTGGGTCCAGTAGATGCCGAGGTCTCCGATCACGATCGCGATGAGCGCCTGAGCCCAATACGGGAGATCGCTGACCGCCTGCTTGACTGGCGAGGGCAGGATCGATTGATTGACCAGCGTCGCCACTGCGATGATCGCGGTCACGCCGACGAACACCAGCCAGCCGTTGAGAAACAGGAAGGCCATATCGGTCGAAAGACCACGCCTGAAGATCTTCTGCCGCCTCGCTGCAAAGAGTTGCTCGAACGGCACGAAGATCAGGGGCGCCAGCAAAAGCTGGTATTGTTCCAATAACGCGCGCATTCAAATGGCCACGTGAAATAACGACAGCCTACCACCTCGGTCCCCGATGGCGTCAATCGGAAACGAAACCCGAGTTGTGGGAGCGTTAATCAGCATCCCCGTGCCGCTACGGGGATCACGGGTCGCTGGGAGCCGGGTTAGTCCGCATGCGCCAATCCCACCCCCTCACTCCATTCTTGCGAACATCTCCACCAGCGTCTCACGCAGCCAGCGCTGCGCGGGGACGGTGTCGTTGCGCTGGTGCCAGAACAGGCTGACGATGCGCGGCGGTGCCGGCAGGGGCACCGGCACCGCATGCAGATGGGGCGCGTGGCGGGACTGCGCGCTGAGATCGCGCGGCAGCACCGCGATCAGGTCGGACTGGCGCACGATCTCGTAGGCGGCGTTGTAGTGGTTGACGGTCGCGACCAGATTGCGCGACAGCCCGCGCGAGGCGAGAAACTGGTCGTAGGTCGGCAGCGTCTTGCCGGCGAGGCTGACATCGACATGCTTGGCGGCAAGGAAGCTCCGGGTGTTGAGCCGCTTCTGCCTGGCCAGCGGATGGTCGCGCCGCATCATGCAGGCATATTCGACGGTCCACAGCGAGCGTGAGCGGATCACGGCCGGCGGCTGCTGCGCCTCGTTGACATAGACGCTGAGCACGCAATCGACGCGGTTGTCCTCGAGCCGGTCGCCGATCTCCAGGATGGTGTTGGGCACGGTGTGGATGCGCGCGGACGGCGCCACTTCGCTGAAGCGGTTGAGCAGCCGCGGCATTACCAGCGAGGCAACGTAGTCGGACATCGACAGGATGAATTCGGCCTGGGTCTGTCGCGGATCGAAGGCGTCCCCGTCGAGCGCGTGGCGGACATGTTCCAGGGCATCGCCGATCGGCTGCCACAGCGCCACGGCGCGCTGCGTCGGGCGGATCCCGCTCGCGGTGCGCACGAACAGGGGATCGCCGAGCGCGTCGCGCAGCCGCGCCAGCGCGTTGCTGACCGCGGGCTGCGTCATGGTCAACGCGCTGGCGGCGCGCGTGACGCTGCCCTCGGTCATCAGCGCCTCGAAGACTTTCAGCAGGTTGAGGTCGAGCGTGCGGAAGGACACGAGCAATATTCACAATGGTGATGTGCCAGATAACGATTATAAATTATTCGGATAATATTGGTTTGTCTATCATTCCCCGGCTGCCCCTGTGGCGCGTGCCGACCGCGGGGCGAGGGGGGACTTTCATGTCGATGATCTCGGCGCGCATCGAGCGCCTGCCGTTCGCGCAGTTCCATGTGCACCTGCTGCTGATGGGCGGCCTCGGCTATCTCTTTGACGCGATGGATGCCGCGGTGCTGGCGTTCATCCTGCCGGTGCTGCGCACCGCGTGGGGGCTGACCAATGTCGAGACCGGCGTGCTCGGCTCTAGCACCTTCGTCGGCTATCTGTTCGGCGCGCTGCTCGCGGGGATGCTGGGCGACCTGATCGGCCGCCGCGCGGTGATGATGTCGGCGCTCGCGCTCTACAGCGCGGCCTCGCTGGTGAGCGCCGCGGTGGATAGCTGGCCGGCGTTCTTTGCCGCGCGCGTCGTCGCCGGCATGGGCACTGGCGCGGAGAGCGCGATCATCGCGCCGTACCTCGCGGAGTTCGTGGCGCGGCGTTACCGCGGCGCCTTCACCGGCGCGCTGGCGGGCTTCTTCTCGTTCGGCTTCGTCGCCGCCGCCTTGCTCGGCTATTTCATCGTGCCCGCCTACGAGAACGGCTGGCGCATCGTGTTGGTCATCACGGCCGTGCCTGTCGTGATGCTGCTGTGGTGGCGGAGATCGCTGCCGGAATCGCCGCGCTGGCTGGAAAGCCGGAGCAGGGCGAAGGAGGCCGAAGCGGTGCTCGACAGGATCGAGGCCGGCTTCGCGCGCGAGGGCCGCGCGCTGCCGCCTGCGGTCGCCGAGCCGGCCGCCCCCGCCGCATCGTCGGGAACGCTGTTGAGCAATTTTGCCGCGCTGCTGGCGGGACGGCAGGCGCGCATCACCACCATGACCTGGATCATGTGGCTGTCGATCACCTTCAGCTACTATTCCTTCTTCGTCTGGATTCCCGGCCTTTTGGTGCAGAACGGCATGAGCATCACCAAGAGTTTTGGCTATTCGCTCGCGATGTATTGTGCGCAGGTGCCGGGCTATTTCACCGCCGCCTTCTTCAATGAACGGATCGGACGGCAGGCGACGATTGCGACCTATATGCTGCTCGGCGGCGTCAGCGCGCTCGGGCTCGCCTTTGCCAAGAGCGATGCGGAGATCATGACGGCCGGCCTGCTGCTGTCGTTCTTCATGAACGGCACCTATGCCGGCGTCTATGCCTACACGGCCGAAGTGTTTCCGACATCGATCCGGACCACGGGGGCCGGGCTCGCATCCGCGATCGGCCGCATCGGCGCGATCGTGGCGCCGATCCTGGTCGGCTACCTCTATCCGAATTTCGGCTTTGCCGGCGTGTTCGGCGTCACCACGTCCGTCCTCCTGATCGGCGCGCTGACAGTGGTGCTGATGGGCGTGCCGACGCGTGGCCGGTCGCTGGAAGACATTGCAAGCAAGGCTGCGTGATCACGCAGGCCAGGAGACGACCATGTCCACCATCCTCTTCAAGAATGCCGCGCTGCTCGATCCGCTGCGGTCCGATCTGCTCGAGGGCCACCACGTGCTGGTGGAGGGTCGCCTGATCAAGGAAGTGTCGGACAGGCCGATCGAGGCTTCCGCCGATCGCGTCGTCGACCTCAAGGGCAAGACCCTGATGCCCGGCCTGATCGACCTGCATGTGCATGCTGTCGCCGTCGAGCTCGATTTGTCGCAGCAGGCGCGGATGGCCAACGTGCTGGTGACGCTGCGGTCGACCATGCTGCTGCGTGGCATGCTTAAGCGCGGCTTCACCACCGTTCGCGATGCCGGCGGCGCCGGCTACGCGCTGAAGCAGGCGATCGACACCGGCCTCACCGACGGTCCGCGGCTGTTCGTCTCCGGCCGCGCGCTCAGCCAGACCGGCGGTCACGGCGACGGGCGGGCCCGCTCGGACTATCTGGCCGATCCGACCTGCTCCTGCTGCGTGCGGGTCGGCGCGATCGCGCGCGTCGTCGACGGCGTCGATGCGGTGCGCAAGGCGGTGCGCGAGGAGCTGCAGATGGGCGCCGACCAGATCAAGATCATGGCGTCCGGCGGCGTCGCATCGCCGACCGATCCGATCGGCGCTTACGGCTATTCCGAGGACGAGATCCGCGCCATCGTCGCGGAGGCGAGGGCGCGGCACACCTATGTGCTGGCGCATGCCTACACCGCGGAGGCGATCGAGCGGGCAATACGCTGCGGCGTGCGCACCATCGAGCACGGCAATCTGATCGATCTGCCGACCGCGCGTCTGATGGCCGAGCAGGGCGCCTATGTGGTGCCGACGCTGGTCACCTACGAAGCATTGGCAAACGAGGGCGCGAAATACGGCCTGCCTGCGGCGAGCGTTGCCAAGATCGCCGACGTGCGCGACGCCGGGCTGCGCTCGCTCGCGATCTACCGCGAGGCCGGCGTGAAAATGGGGTTCGGCACCGACCTGCTCGGGCCGTCGCAGAGGCTGCAGAGCGACGAGTTCCGGATCCGCGCCGAGCTGCTCGGCCCTCAAGCGGTGATCGCCAGCGCGACCATCATCGGCGCCGAGGTACTCGGCATGGAAGGCAAGCTCGGCCGCATCGCGCCGGAGGCCTTCGCCGATCTCTTGGTGGTTGAGGGCAACCCGCTGCGCGACGTGACGTGCCTGCTCGGCCAGGGCGAGCAGATCCCGCTGGTGATGAAGGCCGGCAAGGCCGAGGTCGATCGGCTGGGCGGGTAGGGCGGGAAGGCTGAAGCGATACGATTTCTGAATAATGGAAGCGTACCGCTGATTTGCCCGACGAGTCAAGTTGCCGTGTCCGCCGGCTACTTTGCATGGGGTTGTTTTCGATATTTTGGCAGTGCGTCCGACCTCACCACACCACGCGCAAACCGGCGGTGCCCTTGTAGCTGTGGTTGTCGCCGGCATCCTGCAGGCTGGCGCGGTAGGTGGCTTCGCCGAACAAGGTGTAGCGGCCGCCCGCCCAGCTGTAGCTGCCGCCGCCGCCGATCGAGCCCCAGAGCCGGTCGTTGGCGCTGGCGACGCCGGTGCCCGCGACGTCGACGTTGGTGCCGTCGAGGAATTCGTAGTGCAGATTGCCGATCGCGTAGAGGTCGGAGCGGGCGCCGTCGCTCCAGCTCTTCCGGTGATTGAGCGACAACCCAACGCGGCCGAGCAGGCTGTCGGCATTGCCGAGCGAGACCAGCGCGCCGAAGCGGTCGGTGAAGCCGTCGAAGTCGACCTTCGAATAGGCGAACTGCGCCTGCGGCGTCAGCGAGAAGCCGTTGCCGATTGTGAACCGCTTGCCGCCCTCGACGCTGAAGGCATAGCCGAGGCCTTCATTGCCATGGGTCATGCTGCCGACGAGGTCGGAGGTGAGGTCGCCGCGATAGAACATGGTCTGCATCTGGCCGTCGATGTAGACGCCGTTGTCGCCGTACCAGGTGGCAGTGGCGCCGACGCCGGTGCCCTCGGCGCGGATGCGGCCGTTGCCGAAGAACGAGTTCACGTAAGCCGTGGTCAGGCCGTATTGCAGCGTGAGGCCGACGATCAGGCGGCCGTAATTGTTCTCGAGCGCGAGGCCGTCGAGCCCGGCCTGCGCCTTGAAGTCATCGCTGTTCAGGGTCGAGCCGGTGGTGTTCGACGGCCGCAGGCTGGTTTGACCGCCCTCGATGCGGCCCCAGAACGCCGACTGCGTCCATGAACTGTCTGCCTGCGCCGCCGGCGTGACGCCCATCCGCGCCATCGCCTCGCTCGGGCCGCCGTTGCCGCCCCAGTAGCGGTTGCCGACGCGCTCCTGCAGCGAGGGCAGCGCGTTCATGCCGAGCAGCACCTGGGCGTAGTTCTCGTAGAGCGGTACGCCGGGCTGGTACAGCGGGCCCGCGGGCTTGGCCGGTGCGGCCGGATCGCTCGGCGGATTGACCAGGCTGGAGCGCAGATACCAGTCGCCGTCCGCCGGCGTCGAGATGCCGTTCTTCTGCAGCGTATAGGCATAGGCGCCGGCGACGATCGCCTGCTGGCCTTGCAGCGAGTAGCTGCCTGCCAGCGTGAATGTGCCGTTGGAGGCGCCGGTGACGTCGATCAGCTTGATGCCGTCTGCGGTCTGCGCGCCGCCGCCGCCGCCGGCATTGTTGATCCTCACGGTCGAGGTGCCCGACGTGCTTGCCGCGACGAGGCGGTCGGTCGCCGAGCCGTCGCCACCGAGCACGGTGTTGAACAGCAGCGTGCCGCCGTTGCCGGCATAATTGCCGGCGACCGTCAGCGTCGTGCCGGGCGTGGTGCCGAATTGCAGCGTGCCGGCATTGCTGAAGCCGCCGATGGTCTGGTTGAAGCCGTTGAGGTCGATCGTGGTGCCGGCGCCGGCGGTGACGGCAGACGCCGCGCTGAAGGCATTGACCGCGCCGGCGCGCAGCGTGCCGCCGTTCACCGTTGTGGCGCCGCTGTAGCTGTTGGTGCCGGACAGCGTCTGCGTGCCGCCGGTGAGGGCGAGTCCGCCGGTGCCGCCGATCGCGCCCGCGAAAGTGTCGCTGCCATTGGTGATGGTCAGCGTCTTGGCGCCGAGCGCGACATTGCCGCTGCCGGCGAGGCTTTGAATGCTGGTCGAGGTGCCGGCGAGGCCGGAGATGTCGAACGCCGAATTTGCCACCACATGGCTGGAATTGCTGATCGATCCGGCCCCCGTCAGCGCCAGCGTGCCCGCAGAGATCGTAGTCACGCCGCTATAGCCATTGGCGCCGGACAGCGTTTCGGTGCCGCCTGACAGCGTCAACCCGCCGCTGCCGCCGATCACGCCTGCGAAGGTGTCGTTCGCGGCCGTGATGGTCAGCGTCTTGGCGCCGAGATCGACGCCGCCGGTGCCCGACAGCCGCTGGATGCTGGTGCCGGCGCCGGAGAGGCCGGCGATGCTGAACGTGCCGTTCGCAATCACCTGGCTGGAAGCGGCAATGTCGCCGGCGCCGGTGAGCGCCAGCGTGCCGCCGGTGATCATGGTCGCGCCGCTATAGGCCTGGACGCCGGACAGCGCCAGCGTGCCGCCGGTGAGCTGCAATCCGCCGGTGCCGCTGATCGTTCCGGCAAAGCTGTCATGCGCGTTGGTGATGATCAGGTCCTTGGCGCTCAGCGTGACGGTGCCGGCGCTGCTGCCGGCAAGACTCTGGATGTGCGCGTTGGCGTCCGACATGAGCGACAGATCGAGGATTGCGTCATCGACAACGCGGTTTGAGGTGGCGAGGGCATTGCCGGAGCCGGCGGTACCAGACAGCCGAAACGTGCCTTGTTGGATCACCGTGTCGCCGGTGTAGCTGTTGCCCACGCCAGTGAAGCTGAAGAGCCCAGCGCCGGTCTTGGTCAATCCGCCGACGCCGCTGAAGCCATTCGCCTGGAGGACGGTGAACCCATTGCTGTCGATGGTCAGTCCGCCCGCGGCGATGTTGTTCTGGGCGGCCGTTCCGCTGGAGACGGTGGGGGTATTGATGGCCGCACGGAACGTGGCGTTGTCAAAATTGACCCGGCCGCCCGCGTTGCCAACGGTAATGCCGAAGCCGTGATTCTCCAGCGTGGCGTTGCTGATGTTGAGGGTGGCCGTGCCGGTGCCGGCCGGGCTGCCGACGATGACCCTGCTTGTGACGGAGACGGTCGCGCCGTCCAAGATGTTGAGCACGCTTGTGGCGCCAGCGAACAGGGAGATCGTGCTGCCGTTCCACCGGGAGCCGGCCCCTGTCACGGTGACGGTCGCAGTACCACCTACGACATCGCCAATAAAAACGCTGCTGCCTGTCAGCGTGGCGCCGTTTTGAATGGTGAGGTTGGTCGTTCCTCCCGCCAGGTCGCGAACATTGACCGTGAAGGCCGTACCGGTCGCCCCGGGGTTCACGCCGAGGACGACGTTGGAACCGGGCACGATGTTCACCGCGCCGCCCGCAACCGGCGCGGCGCCGCCGGACCAGTTCGAGCCGACCGTCCAGTCGTTGCTGGTGGCGCCGGTCCAGGTCTGTGCCGCGGCCGAGCCGGGCATCAGCGCCGAGAGCGCGGCCACCGAGGCGCTCATCAACAGCAGGCGATGGAGGTGCGCGCGCGTGCGGAATTGCGATGCAGTCCGCCGTGGATTGAGTGGATTGTCACCAACGTGTCGTGGTTTCGTCGCAGCCCCGATGCATTGGCGCATGGTGCTCAGCCCCTTGTTCTTGCCGCTGCCCGGCAGGTTGCATTCCGGCAAACCTTCGCCGGCAGCGGATGGGCATCACGCTATGTGACTCACTGTGAGCTGACAAACGAACCTTGTTGTTCCCCAGCGAAACAAGGCGCAGTGTGCCCGCGATGCAACGTCCGCGCGATCCGATTAATCGATCGCTAACCAGTTGAGTTGCGCCGGGCGCGATATCGTGCGTCAGCGGATTTGAAGACCGCGGGACGGCGCGGCGCGTCGGCGGCATGGAAGGGCGCGGGCAGGCCGGCATGGCACGCCCTGGCCGCACCGCGCGCCCGATCACGTTATCGCTGGCGGCGTTGACGTTGCCGGGCGGAAGCACGACATATCGCGTGCCGATCCCACCCGCCGCTCCGGAGCAAGCCATGAACGCCCCCAACATCGAGTCCGTCACGCCGCAATCGGGCGGCGACGTGGTGGCCTGGCTGACCAACGAGACCCGCGACGAGCGCTTCATCGACAATATCTTCGCCGAGCTGTGCGTCCGGCTGCAGCAAACGGGTATTCCCCTCAAGCGGGCGACGATGAATCTCCTGATCCAGCATCCGCAATGGCTCGGCGCCCGGATCATCTGGGGCGACGGCAAGCGCGAGGCCGAGATCACGCGGGTCGACTACGAGGTTAGGGAGCGCTCGGAATATATCGGCAGCCCGGTCTACGAAATCCACCAGGGCGCCGGCGAAGTGCGCGAACGGCTCGAACGTGCGCCTGGCCGCACGCACGCGCTCTATGACGAGATGCGCGCGCAAGGCCTGACCGACTATGTGGCGTGGCCGCTGCTGCATACGCTCGGCAAGCGGCATGTCGTGACGTTCGCGACCGACCGGTCCGGCGGTTTCGATGACGCTGACATCGCCGAGCTGCGCAAGGTGCTACCGGTGCTGGCGCTGGTCAGCGAAATCCGGATGAAGAACCGCCTGGCGCGGACGCTGCTCGAGACCTATGTCGGCACCCATGCCGGCGAGATGATCCTCGCGGGTGCGACGCGGCGGGGCAGCGGGACCACGGTCCGCGCCGCGATCATGATCTGCGATTTACGCGATTTCACCCGGATATCGGACTCCTGGCCGCGCGACGACGTCATCGATCTCCTCAACGACTATTTCGACGCGATGTCGGAGCCGATCGCGCGGCACGGCGGTGAAATCCTGAAATTCATCGGCGACGGCCTGCTTGCGATTTTCCCGCTCAGCGATCCCAGAGCCTGCGCCAACCTGCTGCACGCGGTGTCCGAGGCGCGGCAGGCGATGGCGGCGCTGAGCGAAAAGAACAGCATGATGGGCCGGGCGCCGATGAATTACGGCATCGGCGTCCATGTCGGCGACGTCATGTACGGCAATATCGGATCGCGCAGCCGGCTCGACTTCACGGTGATCGGCCCCGCGGTGAACATGGCCTCGCGGCTCGAGGCTCTGACCAAGCAATTGGGACGAAACGTGCTGCTGTCGCGCGCCTTCGCCGATCTGGTCGAGCACGATTTCGCGCTCGAGCATGTCGGCGAGCATTCGGTGCGCGGTTTCAGCGAGCCGATCGAGCTGTTTGCGTATCGCGGCTGAGGCTCGATGGCCGAAAGCAGCGTGCCGTGGGGCGCACGCACCGGCTGAGACGGCCCAATGCCCATAGGGCTCCTGCCGTTATGGAGATTGGCCGGACAGTTTCATCGTCGGTGCGCGCAACAATTGCTGCTCGGCATAGTTTGCCAGACGATCGTACTCTTCGGCGATCTTCAGAAGGTTCGCGCGGGAGTCTTGGTATCTGAACGAATCCGCCTTGGCGCGTGTCTTGGCGGCTCGATCCCGCCAATAGGCGGGGTTGTTCATGACGTTCTCGATCATAGCGCTTCCCCCTTTTTCCCGGGGACTGCCCGTAGACCAACGTCGCCGCGATGAGTCCGCTCCCCGAGGAACCCGGAACTTCGTTCACGCATGAAGAGTCACTGAAACATTCCGTTTGTTTCAGGCGAAGTTTATTTAAGCTGGATTCACACGCGTTATTTTCCGGAACGCCGGATCGCGCGCATCATTGCGGCGCTGGGCAGGCTTTTTCATCAAGGAAAATTTTTGAAGGCCCAGAGGGTCCGCCTGATTATCGGAGCCGGCGGTTCGGCGTGAGCATGGGAATAGGACGGCCCCGGCAACGCGAGAGGCTGGGGCCGGTTTCCCTTGGTGCCGGGAATTCAGATCGAGGTGATCTTCTGCGCCGGCGCGGCCTGCTCGACGAAGCCCTTGGCGAAGGCGTGATAGACGCCTTCCTTGCAGATCAGGCGCGAGCTCGCATGCGCAATCAGCGCCGCGGCCATCAAGGGCACGACCATCGCGTGATTGTCGGTCATCTCGGTGACGATCACGAAGGCGGTGATCGGTGCCTGAACCACGCCGGCGAAATAGGAGACCATGCCGAGCAGCATGATGGCCGGCAGCGGCGCGCCGTGTAACAGCGGCGCGATGTTTGAGCCGAGCCCGGCACCGACCGCGAGCGAGGGCGCGAAGATGCCGCCCGGCATGCCGCTGATCGAGGCGAACGTGGTCGCCAGGAATTTCCAGACGCTGAAGCTCGCCGGCAATAGTGCTCCGGCTTCGAGCGCGGATTTGACCTGCTGATATCCCGTGCCATAGATCGCGCCGTCGGACGCAATCCCGCAAATCGCAGCCGCAAATCCGCACATTGCGGCAAAGCCGACTGGATAACGCTTGATCGCGCGTCCGACCGGATTGGCAAATCCGCGTGCCATTGCGATCAGGATGCGACTGAACAGGCCGCCCGCAAGACCTCCGGCAATGCCGCAGAGCGGGACCGCGAGCCAGTCGGTGCCGTTGCGCAGGGCCGTCGCGCTGGTGCCGAAATACGTATAGTTGCCCATCAGCGCGAGCGAGGTCAGGCCGGCAGCGATCACCGCGCCGATGATCAGGCTGCTGGTTCTCGTCTCGAAGGCACGGCTCATTTCCTCGATGCCGAACACGATCCCGGCCAGCGGGGTGTTGAAGGCGGCCGCGACACCTGCGGCCGCGCCGGCAAGGATCAGGCCGGGTTGGCGCCGCGGCGAGAAGCGGCCGAGCGCAAACATGATCGAGGCGCCGATCTGCACCGTCGGTCCCTCGCGCCCGACCGACGCGCCACACAACAGGCCGAACAGGGTCAGCAGAATCTTGCCGGCCGCAACGCGCAGCGAAACCAGGCTTTCGCGTGCGGTCTGGTCGGTCAGATGGCGTGCAGCGATCGCCTGCGGAATCCCGCTGCCTTGCGCGTTCTGAAAGAAGCGGTTGGTCAGAAACACCGACAGCGCAAACCCGGCCGGCGTCAGCACCAGCGAGGCATAACGGAAATGGGATACCACTGCGCCAAAGGCGATCTGCGCCAGATCCGCGAGTTGTGCGAGCGCGACGGCCGCCGCACCGACCGCAATGCCGCCCAGCAAGAACAGGGCCCGGCGCTGCCAGCGCGCGGAGACCAGTCTGAACAGCCGCCTCTGGCGGTTGGAGGGGAAGGTCATCCTGACGAATTCTTAGCTCATGTCGTGGTCCGATACGAAGCGGATCGCGTCATTCCTAGCACGCGTCGGTGGTGTACGAAGCTCAAGAAATCAGCACGGTGTGCGGGCGCAGTCGCCAAACTCCAAGGCCGAAATGCGCGATACCGGCTGTGGGCCAGCTCTTAGGTGATCTTCAGGAGGTTCGCGCGTCAGTTTTGGTGTCTGAACGACTCCGCTTTGGCGCGTCCTTTCCCGCGGTGACGTATGATCGAGGGACGCGGAAAACTGGCACAAACTGCACTTTGCGCGGCTTTCGCCGCGGCGTATTTTGGCCGTCCCATTGAAGGGCGCGTGTCATGTCCGAAGTGATTGTTCGAGCGGGCATCGTCGTATTGGGACTTTGCCCAATCGCAATGGTTGCCGTTGCTCTGTTCATTTGATGGATGCTCACCTGGCCCGACCGCGCTACCCGGGCCGGTAGATGGCCCCAGCGCCTGCCCTCCCAGGCCCCCATAGGTTGCTGGGGCCGCTCAACAAGGAGGCCGCCGGTTGGCGGCCTCATTCTGCCTGATACTGAGTTGGGGTGGACAAATTCACCGGGATTGATGCCGCCCGAATGACACGGCCACTGAATCGAAAAGGGCCGTCGCATCGGCGGCCCTTTTCTGCCGGTCATAATAGGTCTGTAAAAACTCAGTCGTGAAAAAATGCTCTGCAAAGAACGGTAACGCCGGCAGGGTTGGTATTACGTCCGTCCTATCTTTCCAGAAATCCGGATCAGTACGGTGTTCCTGCGGCGGAACCGGTGGTCTGCGCGCGAGCCGAAAGAAAGCCCTGCGTGCACTGCGATGCGAGGCTCGGTCGATCGTGCGTTTATCTCCGGCGCCGCTGCTTTCTCGGAAACAGCCGGTCGCGGATGTAGCGGGAGGTCGGCGTCAGGCGAAGGCCCCGCGGCTTCTGCCAGGCGGCGCGGTCGATCTCCTTCTTGTCGCCGATCGCCAGTCGGCCCTTGGCGTTCTTGGCGATGAAGATCGCGTCGCTCATCCTGCGGCCGGAACGCTTGTTCCTGGCCGTCACTTCCTTCCACAGGCTGAGCCTGCCGAGCTTGAGCTTCGGCAACTCCTCCTTGATTTCGCGCTTGATGCAATCCTTCCCGGTCTCGCGCGCGCGCCTGCGCCCGCCGGGGAACATCCACAGCCCGTCAGATCGGCGTCTAACCAGAAGAACCTTGCCGCGCTTCGCGGCTACCAGCTTGGAGGACTTGGGCATTGGAGTACTTGGGCATTTGCTGCGCAATGATCGAAATAGAATCGCCCCATTTTAACTTGTCTATTTGTGTAGACAAGTTCGATGCCACATTGTTCCACAGTCGTGTGTCGGCTGTTTGTCTCTGACAGCTGCGCTCCTCGTTGCGTGCGGTCGCCCGTGGCTTCCTTGATCTCGCTTGATGTCCGGTACCTCACGTTGAATTCGCGAAAGCTGTTACGGCCGGCGACCGGAACTCACCCGGTTATGTCGTGATAACGATACCCATGACGGACGACTTCACCGCTTGACTCGATGTTCTTGTTTTGTTCTAATTGCCCTCCACCGGGAATTGGAGGACGCCATGGACAACCGCATCAGCGAAATTCGCAGGCAGATCAGGGCGCTGCGCGTCAGCATGCTCGAGGCCGAAGCCATCATGCGCCAGCAGATCAACCGCGATGAGGACTGCGCCTTCGTCGCCGGGGACCTCTTGAAGATGCGGCTGGTCATGAGCCGCCTGGTCGAGGAGCGGGAGGTCCTGGGCGACCGCGATCCGATCATCGTTCATGCGAGCGTTGCACCGCGCCGTCGCGCCGCGACGCCAGCCTTCATTCGCCCGGCGAAGCGAGAGCTGGCCGCCGGCGAAGCGCGTGCATGACGTCGCGCTCGGAATGCGGCGGCTGCACGCCGAGTTGCAAGACGTGAAGTGCCGGAGGAAAGATGAGAGAGCCGCTTCGGTATTTCCACGACAGCGATGATCACGCGCCCTGGATCAAGGCGCTGGCCGAGGTCCGGCACATGGCGACGCGGGAAGGCTGGTGCTTTCACCACGTGCAGGCGATCATCGTGGCGATCGACCAGTATGCCGAGGCCGCGCTCGGCAATCGCGAGTTCTTCCTCAACCGGCCGCAGACCGTCGGCCCGGTGAGGCGAGGCGACGTGCCTTAACACGCTGATCGGCAGGCATACGCGTTCGACGTCGCGGCAGCTCAACGCGCTGTCCGCGGCGGCGAAAGGCCTTGCTCAGGAAATGCCGGCTATTTCGTGTAGCCTTGACTGCTGCAGTACCACCAGGATTCGGCCGGCGATGCGCCATGCTCGATCACGTACTTCCGGCAGGCTTCGTAGCTGACCGCATACCGCTTCCCGCACGGTACCGCAGAGATGCCGAAATTGCTCGAGGAGCATGTGGATGCGGCGTGGCCCGTCGATATCGACAGGAAGCCGATAAAGGGTAGGGCCGCTAGAAGTGACAGGGTCTTCATCATAGCCATCGCCTCCCAAGTTGGAGGACAGCGGGGCCGCCGTCCCCGCGGAGAACCTACTACATCAAACGCTGTTCACCACCGGATTTCGCTGATCTCACGCGAGATCTGCATCGTCATGGATCGTCACGCACGCCGTGTTCGTCGTCATGTCCGGCGCATGACGCCTTCCGGGCGCAGGGGCCAAATGTCCCGGCCTGCCTGAGGCGGCCGGGATGGCCAATCCGCTGCCGGCGACATATCGTGACGGTCCGCGGCCGAATCTGAGGCGGATCGTTCATCGCCGGGTCATGTCCATCCGGCCATCGTCAGCGCCGCGCCCGCGAGGGGCGGTGGCACATTTGCGGAGGAATTTCGGATGATCAGGGGCTGGCAGGTTGCGACGTCGGCGCTCGCCATCGTCGTGATGGTTGCAACGCTGGGGGCTGAGGCGAACGCGGCGCAGTGCGGCAACGGGCCGGGCGGGTTCGAAGCCTGGAAGCAGCAGTTCTCGGGCGAGGCGAGCGCCAAGGGCATCGGCGCCACCGCGATCGCCGCGCTGATGCAGACCCATTATGCCAGTGCGACGATTGCCGCGGATCGCGGCCAGCGCAGCTTCGGCCTGTCGCTCGAGCAGTTCATGGCTAAGCGCGGATCGGCGACCATCGTGGCGCGCGGCCGATCGCTGAAGCAGTCGCAGGCGGCGTTGTTCGCCTCGATCCAGCAGCGCTATGGCGTGCCGCCGGGACCGTTGATCGCGATCTGGGGCATGGAGAGCGGTTTTGGCAGCCAGCGCGGCAACCAGAACATGCTGTCCTCGATCGCAACGCTTGCCTATGACTGCCGCCGTCCGGAGTTCTTCACCGACCAGCTCTATGCGGCGCTGAAGCTCGTCGACCGCGGCACTTTGTCCGGGAGCACGCGCGGCTCGATGCATGGCGAGATCGGCCAGACCCAGTTCATGCCGAAGAACGTCCTCGCCTACGGCTCCGGCAATCTCGACGTCGCGGCCAACGCGCTGAGCTCGACGGCGAACTTCCTGCGCGCCCATGGTTGGCGCGCCGGCGCCGGCTATCAGCCCGGGGAACCCAACTTCGCTGCGATCGAGGCGTGGAACGCGGCAGGCGTCTACCAGAAGGCGATCGCCATCATGGGACGGCAGATCGACGGCCAATGAGCGCAGGCGCGAGTTCCTTCATCGCCTGTTAACGCAACGATGCCCAGATCGTGCGCTGTGAAACGGGAGCAGATGGAGACCGGCTCCATGCTCAAGAACGGCACCTACGCGGCGTGGTTTCGAACGTCGCTTGCGGACGGCACCGGCATCGTGCACGTCGCCGATGGCAGGCTGTGGGGCAGCGACGCGGTCATGCTCTACAGCGGCACCTATGAGGTCGACGGCGAGCGCTTCTCCGCCGTGCTCACCACGCAGCGGCACTCCAGGAACGGCACGACCGTGTTCGGCACCGACGATCTCGTGGTGCGGCTCGAGGGCATCTGGACCGGCGCGATCGCGACCTGTACGGGCAGGGCGGACGCCGTGCCCGATCTTGCCTTCGAGGTGACGCTGATTCCGAGCCAGGAGGTGGCGCCCGAGCCGCCGCCGGATCTGCCGCTGCCGAAGTTCGACCCGAGCAAGCTTCCGAAGCTGCCGAAACGCTCCAGCCGCTAAGGCATGATCCGGAAAAGTGCGAAGCGGCTTTCCCGCGCGACAAAAGACGTTTGCGCGGGGATCATGCGCTACGCGTCGCGCGGCCCCGCGGTCTCCGGAAACGGCGCGCCCGGGATGTAGAGCTTCAGCGCGCGGATCTCGTAGACCGCCGACGGGTTGACACTGCGCAGGTCGCGCGCCGCGGCGATCGCCTCCGCCTCATCGGCGCAATCGATCACGTAGAAGCCGAGCAATTGCTCCTTTGTCTCGGAGAACGGCCCGTCGATCACCATGCCGTGGCCGGGCCCACGCAGCGTGCTGGCGTTGCGGGTATCGCCGAGCCGCGCAGCCGGGCCGAGCTTGCCCTTCAGCCGTTGATGGACCTCGCGCAGACCCGTCATCACGGCAGCGTCCTCCTCGGCGTTCCACGACTTGACCTCGGCTTCGACGTGATAGGCCAGGATGGCATAAAGCATCTGATGTGCTCCTTATTTCTGATGCGACAGGCCCAAGGACGTCTCGCGGCGATCCGAGCCGACATTTCATCTGTAGCGGATCGGACGGTTTCTGTGCTGCGACAAGGTATCCCGGCGGCCGGCATGGCGGCGGCGAATCGCGCAGGCCAAAACGGCAAAAAGGCGCGGCGGATGAGCTTCCGCCGCGCCCCCGATTTTGATGTCTCGCTGGTCCAGGGCTGAGAGCGCCCCGATGCCAGGCTGATTACTCAGGTCCTAGCGGGCGATCCCAGCGAGGTGACAGCGCTTGAGACAAGACACTAGATCACCTCCTTTCTTTGTTGATGGGACTTCGAATATAGGTGCCGAATCCGCCGCTGTTAAGGCCGCCTCCGGCCCGTCCGCGCCGGGAAACCGGCGGGATTGCGCCGAAATGGTTTCTTTTACGGAGAATCAGAACGCACGCCGGGGCAGTTGAGGCCGCCGCCCGGCCGTGTTAGGTGAACGCGAGATGCGGGTGTAGCTCAATGGTAGAGCAGCAGCCTTCCAAGCTGAATACGAGGGTTCGATTCCCTTCACCCGCTCCAATGATTCTCCCTGATGCCAGGGCCCTTTGAAAGTGTCTGGGCGGCCGTAGCTTCATCCGGATGCATCGGCTGCGGGTCTGCCGCGAAGCGTTTGATGTCTGCTGCGGATCTGAACCGCAGCCGTCTTGTCATGCCAACCGCAAGGATGTTCAGGAGCCCGAACGTGCCGGTTCGTGGTGCGACTGTGCAGTAGCCAGCTTATATCCCGCTACCAAATGGCTTGCCAGATCCCTTGACTCGGCATGAAGCAATATCGGCCGCGCGCAAACTTTCAGCGATGTCTTGATCTCCCCCGGTCAGCGCTGCATCTGCAAATTCATCATCTCGCCGTGCGCCATCATATTCTCGTTCAAGTTGGCGTTGCGCTGGTCGTCAAACAACTGGGCGCCGGTCGGACCGCCCGCGGTCGCCCTTGCAAGACGCCATTCGAATGAACTGGATCGCCTCAGGCCCAGCGAACAAGCGTTGTTTTTCGAACGTCAGGTCAATTCAGCAGGTAATCCCGTCAAAGAAAGAGAAAGCCAACTTGCAGCGTAACATTCGGCCCGATTCAACTGCTGTTGTTTCTGTGCGAGTTCGAGAGTCAACCTATCGCAACGCGCTTGCAACTCATTTGCGCGCTCCTCAGCCGCTTGCGCGGACTTCTTCGATGCTTGGGGTTCCATTCCTTTCCTTGGTTGGTTGCTGGATGGTTGTACTGTAGATCAAATTTGATGATTGCATGTGGATGCGTGCATCATGCGGTTGTGGTGACACCACAATCCCCGCATGCTGATCCTATTCCTAAAAGCCACCGAAGCGTCTCAGGATGATTCTGATCAAGAGCCGCTACCGGACAAGATGCGTCGCATCCTGCGGTCGCACGTCGATGAGGCGAAGACGGACGAAGAGCGGGAGCGGGCCGAGGGGGAGTTGCGAAAGTTCACTCGCGCCGATTAGCCTCGGCCAGCGGTTAAGGCTTGCGCTCGTCTTGAAATGCGCGAAGGCGTAGAAGGTAGTAAAGGCCGCTGCGCTTCAGAGCCTCGCGCTGATCGCCTTTCGCGGTTATCTCCGTGAACATCTGTCCGGCGTAGGTCGTCAAGACCTTGGCTATCGCTGTCGTCGGCTCCATCATGAAGGCGCCAGCCGCAAGCTCTGGAACGACCTTCACGAAGTCGAGTCCGCGCCTCCACCACGCACGTGCCGGTGCATTAACGGCGGCCTGCAGTTCGTCCAGCACCGGGACAATCTCGGTGTCGATGAAGAATCTGGTGTGCTTCTCAAGCTCTTCCGGCTTGATGCTGGAAAGGCGCTTATTGAGGTCATCGGCGTAGCGCAACATTGAGCGCCGGAAGGCGCGCAGCGTCGTAGTGTTCTCGGCCCTGAACTCCATCAGATCCTCCGGGCGGAGCATAGGCAGTTCTGGGAGAACCAGCTTCGTGCATTCAATGGCGATGATCGCCGCGAGCGTTTTGGCATCACCCGCAGGAACCGAGCAGTTGAGCCCCGGAATGGGGAGGCCCGGAAGATCGTTTAAGAGCGGGATGGAATTCTGTGCAGAATAGCGGATGGCGCCCGCAAGGTAGTGATAGCTGCCCGGGTATGTGATCGCCTCGTTGCTGCCCGGCATCCCCTTATGATGGTTTGTCGAGAAGTGCGGAAAGAAATCGGGTGGGGGCGGCCCATGGATGGCGTCGTACATCTCCTGAACCATCTCGCCAGAGATCTTCTGCGGATTGCCGAAGGGCTCCTCCGGGTCGCCGGTAAAGACGCAGAAGCCTTGTAGCGTCTTGGCGTGTCGGATGAACTTCAGCATCGGCATAAGGATGTCGTCCGACCTGTGCGTATTATCCAGCCCCTCAATGCGCGCGATCTCCTTATCCAGCTCCTTCTGATCGAAATTATCGACGGGCATGACAACGCCCGGAAAGTAAACCTTGTCGAAGACGGCGCCTAAGATTGTGAGGACGGCCATATTCTGTGGAATCGGCGCCGAGTAGTAAGTCGCCTCAAGCGACAGCGCATCGTCCAGGCCGGTCTTGTGCTTCGGTTCATTTGTCATGGGCGTGCAAGAACTCTCCACCTCTACGCTAGAACTCGTAGTGACGGCGCCATTGCTGGCGATGGTGTGCTCGCACTTGACCGAGAAGCTCATGACACCTTTGCTCGGGTTTTCCTGAATGAGGGATGATGTCTTTCCATGCGATCAGCGACTGAATTTTGTCGTAGCACTGTGCATAGAACTTTTTTGCTTCTGCGGGCCAAGTGTCTCTGAAGCCGCATTCCACTTCTAGAAACTTTCTAACGAGAAAGATTACCAGATCACTTATCTGGATCATCGGGTGTCGCTTTGAATCGATCGCGTAGCTAAATTCGACAACCCATTTCAGCGCTGCAGATTGAGGAGCTTCATATCTCCTGTAATGGACGATCTGCTGGACGTTCTGATCAAACTCCTCCTTTGGGTCGACAATGATCATTCCGCGTGCAGACCTTCCCAAACGTTGTTTGCAAAAGCGCTCGATGTACGAGACAATATAATTGTAAGCGAGTAGATATGGCACCCTTGCGTCGAACGCCTTGTGTTCGTCGCCTGCTACATTGGCGTGCATCTTGGTCTTATCAAGAGCGATGAAGTGGGCGGCATGTTTGTGGTCGGACAGCAATTCGATCACGGAGAGTGCAAGCTTGTTTCGTTCTTCGCGGCCGATCCCGGCAAACGGGCCTTCTCCATTGGGTGATAAAAGCTCAGAGGCATGCAGCTCGAAGCCGGGCGGCAGATTGCCGCCGAAGAACTGGGTGACCAGCTTTTGAAATTCGGAGTAGGTTTTCCTCCATCCCTTGTCGCGAACAGATATCCCTCCTAGGACGAAGATTGGCTGCTCTTGCACGTTATTGATGAGGTCGGTTCCGTTGCAGCCGCTTTCGTCCAAATAGAAAAAATGCATTGCGCGCTCCCTCAGCCCTAGGTTGAGTATGAGCGATTCGGGGCCATTCGAGGGGGCCTATTTCTCGGGCGTTACTCGGACGCAAACTTCCCAGATCGGGTGTGTTCTTGAGTGAAGTTGAGGGAAGCCGGTTTGAGGTATAAACTGTTGAAATCGTGAGCATAAATGAGGCGCAGTGAAGTTCGTTGATAGTGTTGAATTTAGACTTCCAAGCTGAATACGAGGGTTCGATTCCCTTCACCCGCTCCCTGATGCTGCAAGGCCCTTTGAAAGTGTCCGGGCGGCCGTAGCTTCATCCGGATGCATCGGTTGCGGGTCGAACTCTGCCGCGAAGCGTTTGATGTCTGCTGCGGATCTGAACCGCACCCCCGCGCGCAAACTTTCAGCGATGTCTTGATCTCCCCCGGTCAGCGCTGCATCTGCAAATCCATCATCGCGTCGTGCGCCATCATATTCCCGTTCAAGTTGGCGTTGCGCTGGTCGTCAAACAACTCCCGCGGTCGCCCTTGCAAGACGCCATTCGAATGAACTGGATCGCCTCAAGCCCGGCGAACAAGCGTTGTTTCCGAATGTCAGGTCAATTCAGCATGTAATCCCGTCAGAAAGGACGACCGTAGTTTCCCGGGATACGGAACTATTCTCGCGACCAGGTAACCCATTGGCGCTGTGCCATTAATGGTTAAGAACGCGCATCCTCCCCGGCTCTAGACGGATGCGCAAATTTTCGGCATGTTTGAGCTAATTTTTAGCTCGGGAGCTTCTGCCGGACCTAGGGGTAGTGCTGGCAGAGACTTCGACAAAGCCAATGACTTTAAGAACAAGAGATTTTTCAACGCGTGCGGAATGCAGGGCCGCACCGGAACTGGACAGGTTAGTGCGTTCGGAGTCTTTCACAGCAAGGCAGACCGGCACATCGCGGAAATTGCAATTTCTTGCCGGTCAGATGCTCGCCTCATTTCCTTGAACGAGCGTTCATAGCACGGTGAATTGATTTTCGACTGCAATCACACCTGCTCTGTGTCCGCAGAGTTTGAGGAGTGTGTATTGGGTCGCGTCAGCTTCATTCGGAAGGCCGAGTTTGAATCGCGCCCTCCGGGATTCCTGAATTCTTGTTTCTTTAGCGGCGAGCAGGAGGGCTGCCGATCGCTTCTGATCGGCCGGCCAGTTTCGAGCCCGTCCTGGACAAATGTTGCGCCGAGGGCGGAAGCGCTGCGAGCAATTGCACGGCACGCTTTATTTGATGTGCCCTGCGACGGCGCCAGCTCATTGCCACCCTGTCAATCGACGCCTGCAAAGTTCGAAACCGTTACGGCATCTGGTTCATAGAATATCTGGATTCATACTCACGCGCGAATTTTGGACCACGACATTTTGGAGCATCATCAATGGCAAGCGCCAGTGGCACCACCATCCTCACAGGCTCTTCCGGCAGCGACAATTTAGTCGGCGGCTCCGGCGATGACGTGCTGTCCGGCGGCGCCGGCAATGATCGTCTCAATGGTGGCTCCGGAGATGACATCCTTAACGGCGGCAGCGGCTTTGACACCGTTCTTGGCGGATCGGGGACAGATACCCTGATCTACAAGGGTTTTGAGAACCAGTACGTCTTGGGTGGGACCTACGCCGTCACGAGTGCCGGCTTTTCATTGAGCGGCGGGACTGTTTGGTCGGGAACGGATCAGACGGTCCTCGGTACGGTTTCCAATCAGACCGTGGTCGCAGGCAACGCATTTCAAGGCTACGACTCCTATGACGGGGGTAATGGCGCGGTGCAGCTCGGCAAAGCCGGGTCTACGCCGGATGTCGACACTCTGCAGATTTGGCTGAGTCCAACCCAGTTGAACGACGCCGCCATCTCGGCAGAGATTGCGTATGTCAGGAACGTTTGGCTTCCGCAGCACATCAGCGCGCAAACCGGACAGGCCGACAGCTCAATTTATACCTTCAAGACGCTCGATCTCAAGATTACAGGCATCGAACAGATTGTCGTGCTTAATGCCGAAGGCACGACAAGGGTCGATCTGAGTGCGTCCACCCAGCTTGAAGGGCCGACGGCGAGCTATGTGTTCACAGCGACCCTGGATCATGCGTCCCAGGGGGTGACCACGATCATCACCGACAAGGGCGTGATCACGATTGCCGACGGCCAGACCACGGGCACGCTGACGATCGCTGCGGGGAATGGCGAGGACGTCTACAAGGATGCTTCGTCGCTGACCGCGACAATTACCGGGACGTCGGGCGGCAGTTTAGAGAACCTGGTGGTCGGCACGACGACAGCGACGGCCCATGTCAACGACACCATCACCGATACCACGGTCAATCTGAGCGCGTCGACGCAGCTGGAGGGTGCTGCCGCCAACTACGTGTTCACTGCGACGCTGTCGAATGCCTCGCAGGGCGTGACCACGATCACGACCGACAAGGGCGTGATCACGATTGCCGACGGCCAGACCACGGGCACGCTGACGATTGCCTCGGGCAACGGCGAGGACGTCTACAAGGATGCCAGCCAGCTGACTGCGACGATCACCGGAACCTCGGGCGGCAATTTCGAGCACCTGGTGGTCGGCACCGGCACGGCGACGGCGCAGGTCAACGATACGACTACCGATGCCACCGTCAATCTGACTGCGTCGACGCAGCTTGAGGGGCCGGCGTCGAGCTACGTGTTCACGGCAACGCTGTCGAACGCATCGCAGGGCGTGACCACGATCACGACCGACAAGGGCGTGATCACGATTGCCGACGGCCAGACCACGGGCACGCTGACGATTGCCTCGGGCAATGGCGAGGACGTCTACAACGACGCCACGAGTCTGACCGCAAAGATCACGGGAACCTCGGGCGGTAATTTCGAGCACCTGGTGGTCGGCGCCGGCACGGCGACGGCACAGGTCAACGACACGACTACGGATGCCACGGTCAATCTGACTGCGTCGACACAGCTTGAGGGGCCGGCGTCGAGTTACGTGTTCACGGCAACGCTGTCGAATGCATCGCAGGGCGTGACCACGATCACGACCGATCAGGGCGTGATCACGATTGCCGACGGGCAGACTACGGGAACGCTGACGGTTGCCTCGGGCAACGGCGAGGACGTCTACAAGGATGCCAGCCAGCTGACCGCCAACATCACCGGGACCGAGGGCGGCAATTTTGAGCACCTGGTGGTCGGCACCGGCACGGCGACGGCGCAGGTCAACGATACGACTACCGATGCCACCGTCAATCTGACTGCGTCGACGCAGCTTGAGGGACCGGCATCGAGCTACGTGTTCACGGCAACGCTGTCGAATGCCTCGCAGGGCGTGACCACGATCACGACCGACCAGGGCGTGATCACGATTGCCGACGGGCAGACTACGGGAACGCTGACGATTGCCGCGGGCAATGGCGAGGACGTCTACAAGGATGCATCGTCGCTGACCGCAACGATCACCGGAACCTCGGGCGGCAATTTTGAGCACCTGGTGGTCGGCACCGGCGCGGCGACGGCACAGGTCAACGATACGACTACCGATGCCACCGTCAATCTGACTGCGTCGACGCAGCTTGAGGGGCCGGCGTCGAGCTACGTGTTCACGGCAACGCTGTCGAATGCCTCGCAGGGCGCGACCACGATCACGACCGATCAGGGTGTGATCACGATTGCCGACGGGCAGACTACGGGCACGCTGACGATTGCCGCGGGCAATGGCGAGGATGTCTACAAGGATGCATCGTCGCTGACCGCAACGATCACCGGAACCTCGGGCGGCAATTTCGAGCATTTGGTGGTCGGCACCGGCGCGGCGACGGCACAGGTCAACGATACGACTACCGATGCCACGGTCAATCTGAGCGCGTCGACGCAGCTTGAGGGGCCGGCCTCGAGTTACGTGTTCACGGCAACGCTGTCGAACGCCTCGGAAGGCGTTACCACGGTGCACACCGACCAGGGCGACATCACCATTGTGGACGGCCAGACCACCGGAACGCTGGTGATCGCCTCGGGCAATGGCGAGGACGTCTACAACGACGCCAGCCAGCTGACCGCCAACATCACCGGGACCGAGGGCGGCAACTTCGAGAAACTCGTCGTCGGCACCGGGGCAGCGACGGCCCATGTCGACGACACCATTACGGACGCGACGGTCAACCTGACCGCCTCGACGGTGCTGGAGGGCGCGGTCGCCAACTACACCTTCACGGCGACGCTGTCGAACGCCTCGGAGGGCGTCACCACGGTGCACACCGACGAGGGCGACATCACGATCGCCGACGGTCAGACCACCGGGACGCTGGTGATCGGCTCGGGCAATGGCGAAGACGTCTACAACGACGCCAGCCAGCTGACCGCCAACATCACCGGGACCGAGGGCGGTAACTTCGAGCACCTCGTGGTCGGGACCGCGACGGCGACGGCGCATGTCGACGACACCGTCACCGATGCGACGGTCAACCTCAGCGCCTCCACGGTGCTGGAGGGCGCGGTCGCCAACTACACCTTCACGGCAACGCTGTCGAACGCCTCGGAGGGCGTCACCACGGTGCACACCGACCAGGGCGACATCACGATCGCCAACGGCCAGACCACCGGGACGCTGGTGATCGCCTCGGGCAATGGCGAGGACGTCTACAACGATGCCAGCCAGCTGACCGCCAACATCACCGGGACCGAGGGCGGCAACTTCGAGAATCTGGTGGTCGGGACCGCGACGGCGACGGCGCATGTCGACGACACCGTCACCGATGCCACGGTCAACCTCAGCGCCTCGACGGTGCTGGAGGGGGCGGTCGCGAACTACACCTTCACGGCGACGCTGTCGAATGCGTCGGAAGGCGTCACCACGGTGCACACCGACCAGGGCGACATCACGATCGCCAACGGCCAGACCACCGGAACGCTGGTGATCGCCTCGGGCAATGGCGAGGACGTCTACAACGATGCCAGCCAGCTGATCGCCAACATCACCGGGACTGAGGGCGGCAACTTCGAGCATCTGGTGGTCGGCACCGGCACTGCGACCGCCCATGTCGACGACACCGTGACCGACGCGACGGTGAACCTGAGCGCCTCGACGCAGGACGAGGGGGCGTCGGCGCAGTACGTGTTCACGGCGACGCTCTCGAACGCTTCGGAAGGTATTACCACGATCCACACCGATCGTGGCAACATCACGATTGCCGATGGCCAGACGGTCGGCACGCTGGCTCTCGATGCCAACAACGGCGAGGATGTCTACAAGGACGCCAGCACCCTGACCGCGACGATCACGGGAACCGAGGGCGGCAACTTCGAGAACCTGGTGGTCGGGACCGCGACGGCGACCGCCCATGTCGACGACACCATCACGGACGCGACGGTGAACCTGACCGCCTCGACGGTGCTGGAGGGCGCGGTCGCCAACTACACCTTCACCGCGACGCTGTCGAACGCCTCGGAGGGCGTCACCACGGTCCATACCGACCAGGGCGACATTACGATCGCCAACGGCCAGACCACCGGAACGCTGGTGATCGGCTCGGGCAATGGCGAGGACGTCTACAACGATGCCAGCCAGCTGACCGCCAACATCACCGGGACCGAGGGCGGCAATTTCGAGCACCTCGTCGTCGGCACTGGGGCAGCGACGGCGCATGTCGACGACACCGTCACCGATGCGACGGTCAACCTCAGTGCCTCGACGGTGTTCGAGGGCGCGGTCGCGAACTACACCTTCACGGCGACGCTGTCGAACGCATCGGAAGGCGTCACCACGGTGCACACCGACCAGGGCGACATTACGATCGCGAACGGCCAGACCACCGGGACGCTGGTGATCGCCTCGGGCAATGGCGAGGACGTCTACAACGACGCCAGCCAGCTGATCGCCAACATCACCGGGACCGACGGTGGCAACTTCGAGAACCTCGTCGTCGGCACCGGATCTGCGGCGGCGCAGGTCAATGACACCATCACCGATGCGACGGTCAGCCTGACCGCCTCGACGGTGCTGGAGGGCGCGGTCGCCAACTACACCTTCACGGCGACGCTGTCGAACGCCTCGGAGGGCGTCACCACGGTCCATACCGACCAGGGCGACATCACTATTGCCAACGGCCAGACCACCGGAACGCTGGTGATCGCCTCGGGCAATGGCGAGGACGTCTACAACGACGCCAGCCAGCTGACCGCCAACATCACCGGAACCGAGGGCGGCAACTTCGAGAACCTGGTGGTCGGCACCGGATCTGCGACGGCGCATGTCGACGACACCGTCACCGATGCCACGGTCAACCTCACCGCCTCGACGGTGTTTGAGGGCGCCGTCGCCAACTACACCTTCACCGCGACGCTGTCGAACGCCTCGGAAGGCATCACCACGGTCCATACCGACCAGGGCGACATCACGATCGCCAACGGCCAGACCACCGGGACGCTGGTGATCGCCTCGGGCAATGGCGAGGACGTCTACAACGATGCCAGCCAGCTGATCGCCAACATCACCGGGACCGAGGGCGGCAACTTCGAGAACCTGGTGGTCGGGACCGCGACGGCGACGGCGCATGTCGACGACACCATCACGGACGCGACGGTCAATCTCAGCGCCTCGACCGTGTTCGAGGGCGCCGTCGCCAACTACACCTTCACGGCGACGCTGTCGAACGCCTCGGAAGGCGTCACCACGGTGCACACCGACCAGGGCGACATCAGTATTGCCAACGGTCAGACCACCGGAACGTTGGTGATCGCCTCGGGCAATGGCGAAGATGTCTACAACGACGCCACGAGTCTGACCGCGACCATCACGGGAACCGAGGGCGGCAACTTCGAGAATCTGGTGGTCGGGACCGCGACGGCGGCGGCGCATGTCGACGACACCATCACCGATGCGACGGTCAACCTCAGCGCCTCGACGGTGCTGGAGGGTGCGGTCGCGAACTACACGTTCACGGCGACACTGTCGAACGCCTCGGAAGGCGTCACCACGGTGCATACCGATCAGGGCGACATCACGATCGCCGACGGCCAGACCACCGGGACGCTGGTGATCGCCTCGGGCAATGGTGAGGATGTCTATCAGGATGCATCGTCGCTGACCGCCAACATCACCGGCACCGACGGCGGCAACTTTGAGCACCTCGTGGTCGGCACCGGGGCAGCGACCGCCCAGGTCAACGACACCATCACCGACGCCACGGTCAACCTCAGCGCCTCGACGGTGGTGGAGGGCGCGGTCGCGAACTACACCTTCACCGCGACGCTCTCGAACGCCTCGGAAGGCGTCACCACGGTCCACACCGACCAGGGCGACATCACGATCGCGAACGGCCAGACCACCGGAACGCTGGTGATCGCCTCGGGCAACGGCGAGGACGTCTACAACGACGCCACGAGTCTGACTGCCAACATCACCGGGACCGAAGGTGGCAACTTCGAGAACCTCGTCGTCGGCACCGGCTCGGCAACGGCGCATGTCGACGACACCGTCACCGACGCGACGGTGAACCTGACCGCCTCGACGGTGGTGGAGGGCGCGGTCGCCAACTACACCTTCACCGCGACGCTCTCGAACGCCTCGGAAGGCGTCACCACGGTGCATACCGACCAGGGCGACATCACGATCGCGAACGGCCAGACCACCGGAACGCTGGTGATCGCCTCGGGCAATGGCGAGGATGTCTACAATGACGCCACGAGTCTGACCGCGACGATCACCGGGACCGACGGTGGCAACTTCGAGAACCTCGTCGTCGGCATCGGATCTGCGACGGCGCATGTCGACGACACCATTACGGACGCGACGGTCAACCTGACCGCCTCGACGGTGCTGGAGGGCGCGGTCGCCAACTACACCTTCACGGCAACGCTGTCGAACGCCTCGGAAGGCGTCACCACGGTGCATACCGACCAGGGCGACATTACGATCGCCAACGGCCAGACCACCGGAACGCTGGTGATCGCCTCGGGCAATGGCGAGGACGTCTATCAGGATGCATCGTCGCTGACCGCCAACATCACCGGGACCGAGGGCGGCAACTTCGAGAATCTGGTGGTCGGGACCGGGGCAGCGACGGCGCATGTCGACGACACCGTCACCGATGCGACGGTGAACCTCAGCGCCTCGACGGTGCTGGAGGGTGCCGTTGCGAACTACACCTTCACGGCGACGCTGTCGAACGCCTCGGAAGGCGTCACCACGGTGCACACCGACCAGGGCGACATTACGATCGCGAACGGCCAGACCACCGGAACGCTGGTGATCGCCTCGGGCAATGGCGAGGACGTCTACAACGATGCCAGCCAGCTGATCGCCAACATCACCGGGACCGAGGGCGGCAACTTCGAGAATCTGGTGGTGGGGACCGGCTCGGCGACGGCCCATGTCGACGACACCGTCACCGATGCGACGGTCAACCTGAGTGCCTCGACGGTGCTGGAGGGCGCGGTCGCGAACTACACCTTCACGGCGACGCTGTCGAACGCCTCGGAGGGCATCACCACGGTGCATACCGACCAGGGCGACATCACGATCGCGAACGGCCAGACCACCGGGACGCTGGTGATCGCCTCGGGCAATGGCGAGGACGTCTACAACGATGCCAGCCAGCTGACCGCCAACATCACCGGGACCGAGGGCGGCAACTTCGAGAATCTGGTGGTCGGCACCGCGACGGCGACGGCCCATGTCAATGACACCGTCACCGATGCGGCAGTCAACCTCTCCACGTCGAACGTGACCGACCATGATCCAACCATCACGTTCACGGCGACGCTGTCGAACGCCTCGCAAGGCGTCACCACGGTGCATACCGATCAGGGCGACATCACCATCGCCAACGGCCAGACCACGGGCACACTGGTCGTTAGCACCCCCAACTCGTCGAGTTTGACCGCGACGATCACGGGGACCGAAGGCGGAAACTTCGAGCATCTGGTGGTCGGAACCGGGACAGCCACTGCGCAAATTATCGACACGACACCGCCGACCGTTGCGGTCGACATCGTCGCCACGTCGCTGAGCGACGGCACGCCGAGCTCGAACGTGATCTTCGCCTTCAGCGAGGCGCCGGGTGCCAGCTTCACGGCCGCCGACATTACGACGACCAATGGCACGATCAGCGGCCTGACTCAGGACGATACCACGCATTACCATGCCACCTTCACGGCAACCGATGGCGTCTCTGCCGCCGGATCGGTGTCGGTGACGGCGGGCAGCTACACCGACGCCGCCGGCAATCTCGGTGGTGCCGGGTCTGACACGGTCGCCATCGATCGGCTCAACCCGACCGTTGCAGTCGACATCGTCGCCACGTCGCTGAGCGACGGCACGCCGAGCTCGAACGTGACCTTCACCTTCAGCGAGGCGCCGGGCGCCAGCTTCACGGCCGCCGACATTGCGACGACCAACGGCACGATCAGCGGCCTGACTCAGGACGATACCACGCATTACCATGCCACCTTCACGGCAACCGATGGCGTCTCTGCCGCCGGATCGGTGTCGGTGACGGCGGGCAGCTACACCGACGCCGCCGGCAATCTCGGTGGTGCCGGGTCTGACACGGTCGCCATCGATCGGCTCAACCCGACCGTTGCAGTCGACATCGTCGCCACGTCCTTGAGCGATGGCACGCCGAGCTCGAACGTGACTTTCACCTTCAGCGAGGCGCCGGGTGCCAGCTTCACGGCCGCCGACATTGCGACGACCAATGGCACGATCAGCGGCCTGACCCAGGACGATACCACGCATTACCATGCGACCTTCACCGCAACCGACGGCGTCTCTGCTCCGGGATCGGTGTCGGTGACGGCGGGCAGCTACACCGACGCGGCCGGCAATCTCGGCGGCGCCGGGTCTGACACTGTGTCCATCGATCGGCTCAACCCGACCGTTACGGTCGACATCGTCGCCACGTCGTTGAGCGATGGCACGCCGAGCTCGAACGTGACCTTCACCTTCAGCGAGGCGCCGGGTGCCAGCTTCACGGCCGCCGACATTACGACGACCAATGGCACGATCAGCGGCCTGATCCAGGACGATACCACGCACTACCATGCCACCTTCACGGCAACCGATGGCGTTGCCGCAACTGGATCGGTGTCGGTGACTGCGGGCAGCTACACCGACGCCGCCGGCAATCTCGGCGGCGCGGGATCTGACACCGTCTCCATCGACCGCCAGGAACCGACTTTCACGAGTTGGTCCTACGTAACGTCGGGCGGTTCGAACAAGCGCATCGTCGTAACCGGGATCGACGATCCAAATGCCACTTTCAGGATTTTCGACAACACGCAAAATCGAGACTTGACGTGGCAGTCGATCACCAAGAATGGCACGACTTGGACCTTCAACAGTATCGACAATGGAGCGACCATTCAAAACGACTCCATAACGGTGACGATAACCGATGCTGTGGGAAATTCGTCCTCCCAGACTCATAAGGCACCGGCGGGCGTCGCGGGAGAACCCATCAACCTAGGTTTGGCCGATCCCACCGGAAACCACGGCGAGGTGTCCCTCACCATAGCGGGGGCTCCATCCGATTGGACCATCAGCGGAGGAACACACAATTCAGACGGTTCGTGGACGGTGGTGACCAATGACGTCGGTTCGCTGACCGTAACAACGCCGTCGTCCTACGCCGGCGCGCTGGTGCTCAATGTCACGGAGACCTGGATAAATGCCGACGGCAGCACCGGAAGAGCAACCGTTCTCGACAACGTCGAAGCTTACGCACCGGGCAATCCGATTTTTGCCATCTCCGGCGATGATAATCTCACCGCCTCGGGCGGAAACGATCTGCTCGTGTTCGCGCAGCCGATCGGACACGATGTCGTCTACAGTTTCGATCTGATGTACGACAAAATTGACTTGATCGGCTACGCCGAGTTCACGGCGTTCGCCGATATCCAGGCGCATACGGCGAATAACGCGGCGGGAAATGCCGTGATCACGCTGGGTGATGGTCAAACAATCACATTGGACGGCATCGATGCCGGCTCGCTCTCGGCCGACGACTTCGTATTCGATCAGACACCGGTGGTCGAGAACTCTGTCACGATGACCATCAGCGATGGCGCAATCCTGCCGTTGTCCGGCATCATCCACAATACAGGAACAATTTCGCTGGGTTCGACCGGCAGTGAGACCGACCTGCGGCTCATCGAGCACGGCATATCGCTTGAAGGCGGCGGTCAAATGCTGTTGTCCGACAACATCGGAAATGTCGTCAGCGGTGCGGTTTCCGATGTGACGCTGACGAACGTCGACAATACGATTTCCGGCGCCGGTCAGCTCGGCGCGGGCACGATGACGCTGATCAACCAGAGTACGATCGTCGCGACCGGGGCCAATGTGCTGGAGATCGATACCGGAGAGAACGCGGTCATCAATTCCGGTACCCTGGAGGCGACCGGCCCCGGCGGTTTGGTGATCGACAGCGCGGTCACCAACTCCGGTCTGCTCTGGGCCAACGGCGGCAATATCATTGCCAATCACGATGTCAGCGGGGGTGCGGCGCAGATTAGTGGCACCGCAACGCTCGAACTGCGCAACATGGCATCAACCGACGTAAAGTTTGACTTTGATGCCATCGGAACCCTGAAGCTCGATCATTCCGTCAATTTCACGGGGTCCATCGTCGGTCTAAACGCGGACGATCAACTCGACCTGGCCGATATTCTGTCCGGTGCAGGAACGACGGCCAGTTATGCGGCAAATGCGGCAGGCGACGGGGGAATGCTCAGCATAAGCGATGGTACCCACACAGCTCATATCGCTCTCCTGGGACAGTACTCAACGGGCGCTTTCGAAGTCGGAGCAGATGGTGCCGGCGGAACTCTGATCAAGTATCTCGATCCGCACGTGTTGCTGTAAGACATTGCCGGCGAGGCTGCTTGCGCTCTCAATCGTTTTGTTGAACGTTCAGTAAAGTAGCGTACTAAACATACCGGCTGTGGCTGACTTTCCGGCGTCCTGTTATCGGGACGGGCCGAATTGCGTCGGTCGGACCAGATCGGCAAGCGTTGTCCGCCACATCCGCTGCAAATCTCGGACATTTTGTTGCATTGCAAACGTCGGCGCTTGCCCGTGCGAGCGTCGCGAATATTTTCGCCAGGGTCGCGAGAACCGGCTTGACGGCTGAAAAATTTTAGTACTACGTTTAGTAATGCAAAAAACTAAACATCGCGCATCGAGCGCCGATGTGCAGGAGGAGCCCAAGCCAATGCCGGAGCCGTCTCCGGCAACGGTCCGTCTCGTCCTTCACTCGTCGCTCCTCAAACTCGGTTTCAGGGTCTTGGCGTCGCTCCGGCAGAGCGCGCCGAGCGGGTTGGATGCTTCAACGAGAGAGGAAACGGATATGCGAACATTCAATTGGCTGAGAAGCTCGGCGGCCACCACGGTTCTCGGGGCGGCGCTGCTGGGGATATTTGGCGGAGGCGAAGCTGCGGCCCAGGGTAAGCAGCTCACGCTGTGCTGGGCGGCATGGGATCCGGCCAACGCGCTGGTCGAACTCGGGAAGGATTTCACCAAGCAATCCGGCATCGAGATGAAGTACGAGTTTGTCCCCTGGACGAGCTACGCGGATCGCTTCCTCAACGAGCTCAACTCCCACGGCAAGCTCTGCGACCTGATCATCGGCGACAGCCAGTGGATCGGCGGCGCCGCCGAGAACAAGTGGTACGTCAAGCTCAACGACTTCTTCGCCAAGGAGAAGATCTCGATGGACGACTTCGTCCCGGCGACCGTCGTCGGCTACTCGCAGTGGCCGAAGAACACGGCGAACTACTGGGCGCTGCCGGCGATGGCCGACGCCGTGGGTTGGACCTACCGCAAGGACTGGTTCTCGCGGCCCGACATTCAGTCGGCTTTCAAGGCCAAGTACGGTCGTGATCTGGCACCGCCGAAAACCTATGACGAGTTGAAGCAGATCGCGGAGTTCTTCCAGGGCCGCGAGATCGACGGCAAGAAGGTCTATGGCGCCTACATCTTCACCGAGCGCGGCTCCGAAGGCATCACGATGGGCGTGACCAACGTGCTCTACAATTACGGCTTCAGCTACGACAATCCGAAGAAGCCGTACCAGATGCAGGGCATCGTCAATTCCGCCGAGGCGGCCAAGGGGCTCGAGTTCTACAAGGAGCTCTACAAGTGCTGCACCGCGCCGGGCATGACCAACGCCTACATGCAGGAAGGCCTCGATGCCTTCAAGTCAGGCCAGGTGGCGATGCAAATGAACTGGTTCGCCTTCTTCCCCGGCCTCTACAAGGATCCGAATGTCGGCGGCGACAAGATCGGTTTCTTCGTCAATCCGGCCGGCCCGAAGGGGCACTTCACCCAACTCGGCGGACAGGGCATCTCGGTGGTTGCGACCTCCGACCGCAAGGACGACGCGCTCGCCTATATCAAGTGGTTCGCGCAGCCCGCCGTACAGCAGAAATGGTGGCAGATCGGCGGCTACTCGGCGCTCAAGGCGGTGGTCGACGCGCCGGACTTCCCGAAGAGCGCAGCGTTCGCGCCGCAATTCCTGGAGTCGATGGGCATCGTCAAGGACTTCTGGGCCGAGCCGTCCTACGCCCAGCTGCTGCTTGATATGCAGAAGCGGGTGCATGACTACGTCGTCGCCGACAAGGGCACGGCGCAGCAGGCGCTCGATCTCCTGGTCAAGGACTGGACCAAGGTGTTCAAGGAACAGGGCAAGGAAGTCGCCTCCTCGCAATAGCCCGAACTCCGCGTCCCAACTGAACTGGCTTCCCCGAGGTCAGCCTCGGGGAAGCCGAACCAGCCCAGCCGATGGACAAGATGACGACGATCCTGCAACCCGATCATGCTACGATCCCGGGCGTGAGCGAGCCCGCCAAATCCCGCGCCGCGCGCCGCGTCCATGGTCTGTCCGACCGGACCATCGCGTGGCTGTTCGTCGCGCCGACGATTGCGCTGCTGCTCGCGATCAACATCTTTCCGCTGGTCTGGATGATCCGGCTGTCCTTCACCAGCCTCAACCTCAGCATGTCCTATCTGCCGCTGCGGTTTGTCGGGCTCGACAATTTCAGCGACATACTCAACGACGAGGACGTCTGGTTCCGGCTCCAGACCACCGCGCAATTCGTGATCTGCTCGGTCGCCTTGCAGGTCGTGGTCGGCTTTGGGCTGGCGCTTCTGATCAACCGTCAATTCCGCGGCCACAGTTTCTGGACCACGATCATCCTGCTGCCGATGATGCTGTCGCCGGCGGTTGTCGGCAATTTCTGGACGCTGCTGCTGCAGCCGCAGATCGGCCCGTTCAACTATCTGATCAGCTTGTTCACCGGTGTGCCGCCGAGCTCTTTCAGCATGACAGGGCAGGTCGCGCTCGCGCCATGGACCATCGTGCTCGTCGACACCTGGATGTGGGCGCCGTACGTGATGCTGATCTGTCTCGCCGGGCTGCGCTCGATCCCGGATTATATCTACGAGGCGGCTGAAGTCGATCGTGCCTCGGCCTGGCGGCAGTTCTGGTCGATCACGCTGCCGATGACGGTGCCGTTCCTGATGCTGGCGGTACTGTTTCGCGCGATCGAGAACTTCAAGATGTTCGACATGGTCAACCTGCTGACCTCGGGAGGGCCGGGGTCGACCACCGAGCTCGTATCGATCACACTCAAGCGCGCGGCATTCGAGAAGTGGCGCACCGGCTATTCCTCCGCGCTCGCCATCATCCTGTTCGTGACCGTGTTCGGTGCCGCCAACATCTATGTCAAAGCGCTCAACAAGGTGAAGCAACGATGACCGCTGCCGTCGCCAAATCCGTCCTGGCCAGATCCAGCGCGCACTCGATCGTCGAGGCCTCGCCGCGCACCAAGGCATTTGCTGGTGCTCTCGTCATCCTCTATGCGTTGATCACGATCCTGCCGCTAGTCTGGATCGTTGCCACCGCCTTCAAGTCGCAAAGCGATGCCATCGCCTATCCGCCCAAGGTGATCTTCGAGCCGACGCTCGAAGGTTATGTCAACCTGTTCACGGTGCGCACCCGCCAGACACCTGATTTCATCGCCAAGTTGCCGCCGCCGGAAACCTGGTATGACAAGCTCGTCCGCAAGCATGACATGGTCATTGCCGGACCGTCCAAAGTCGTCCCCCGCTTCGTCAACTCGCTGATCATCGGGTTCGGTTCGACCTTCCTCGCCGTCTTCCTCGGTACGCTCGCGGCCTACGCCTTCTCGCGCTTCCGCATTCCGCTGGCCGACGATCTCCTGTTCTTCATTCTCTCGACGCGGATGATGCCGCCGGTCGCGGTCGCGATCCCGATCTATCTGATGTACCGGCAGCTCAACCTGACCGACACCAGGCTCGGAATGATCCTGCTCTATACCGCCGTGAACGTCTCGCTCGCGGTCTGGCTGCTCAAGGGGTTCATCGACGAGATCCCGCGCGAGTACGAGGAGGCGGCCCTCGTCGACGGCTACACGCGACTGCAGGCGCTGCGCAAGGTGGTGCTGCCGCAGGCCGTCACCGGAATTGCGGCCACCGCGATCTTCTGCCTGATCTTCTCCTGGAACGAATACGCCTTCGCGGTTCTGCTGACCAGCGGCGAGGCGCAGACCATGCCGCCCTTCATCCCTTTCATCATCGGTGAGGGCGGGCAGGACTGGCCGGCGGTTGCCGCCGCGACCACGCTGTTCGTCGTCCCGATCGTCATGTTCACCGTGCTGCTCCGCAAGCATCTGCTGCGCGGCATCACCTTTGGAGCGGTGCGCAAATGAGCGGTTCTGTTGTTGCCAAGGGGACCAAGGGGACCAAAGGGACATTGCATCGCTTGTTCAGCCGCGGGCGTTGGGAGGCCGTTGCGATGATCCTGATCGGAGGCGGCATCTTCATGCTGGTGCAGCCTTTCTCGATCGATCTGTACAGCTATTCATTCGTGACGATTCTCGCCGGCACGGTCGGCTTCGTCGTCGTCAGCCACTTTCCGGAATAGGGCCATGGCTCAGATCCGCATCGAAAATCTTCGCAAGTCGTTCGATCAGTTCACCGCGGTGGAAGGGTCGAGCTTCACCATCGACGACGGCACCTTCTTCGCGTTGCTCGGCCCCTCCGGCTGCGGCAAGACCACCACCTTGCGCATGATTGCCGGCCTCGAGCTGCCGACCGAAGGCCGGATCCTGCTCGATGGCGAGGATGTCACGTTCCACCGCGCCGCCGCCCGCGATATTGCGTTCGTGTTCCAGCTGTTCGCGCTCTATCCGCACATGAATGTCGGGGAGAATATCGGCTTCCCGCTGAAGTGCCAGGGCATGGCGCGGCACGAGATTCGTGAGCGGGTGCAGGAGACCGCGCGGATGCTGCGGATCGAGCATCTGCTGTCGAGCAAGACATCAAAGCTCTCGGGCGGCGACCGCCAGCGCGTCGCGCTCGGGCGCGCCATGGTGCGGCGCCCGAAGGCCTTCCTGATGGACGAGCCGCTGGGCGCGCTCGACGCCGAGTTTCGTCATCTGATGTGCGGCGAGCTGCGCGATTTGCACGATCGCATCAAGGCGACCACGGTCTATGTCACCCACGACCAGCTCGAGGCGATGTCGATGGCCGACCAGATCGCGATCATGAACAAGGGGCGCGTGGAACAGATCGGTACGCCGCAGGAGGTTTACGACCGGCCCGCCAGCATGTTCGTCGCGGACTTCATCGGCTCGCCGCCGATGAACTTCCTGCGCTTCGAGAGCGGCCTGCGGTCTGGTGACCGGGCGATCAATTTCCACGACGCCAGGCTTGCGGTGCCCGAGATCCGCGAGGACCGCGCCAGCGCTGCGCTGGCGCTCGGAGTTCGTCCGGAGCATATTCGATTCACCGACGCCGGATCCGTTCGTGGCGAGGTGTTCGGCGCGGAATATCTCGGTACGACGCAGATCGTCACCATCGACACGGCGTATGGGCGGCTCGCGGCGCGGCTGCCGTCGAGCGCCTCGGTGCGAATCGGAGAGACGGTCGGCCTCGAATTCAACTCTGTTCGGCTCTCACTGTTCGATGCCGGCAGCGGCCTTGCAATCAGGACCGCCGGCGAGGAGGGCGTGCGCCATGGTTGACGTCAGCTTGCGCAATATCAGCAAGCGCTTCGGCGCGGTGGAGGCGGTGCGCGACCTTTCGCTGACGGTGAGCGACGGCGAATTCCTCGTCCTGCTCGGGCCGAGCGGTGCCGGCAAGACCACGACGCTGCGACTGATCACCGGGCTCGAGAGCCCCGACGCGGGTTCGGTCATGATCGGGGGGCGCGACGTGACGCATGAGCCGCCGGGTGCACGGGACATCGCATTCGTGTTCCAGCAATATTCGCTGTATCCGCATTTGTCGGTCTATGACAACCTCGCGTTCCCGCTGCGCTCTCCGGCGCGGCGCGTGCCGGAGCCGCTGATCCGCAAGCGTGTCGAGCAGACCGCGGAGCTCCTGCACATCGCCAGCAAGCTGAATAATCGCGCCACCCGCCTGTCGGGAGGTGAGATGCAGCGGGTCGCGATCGGCCGCGCACTGGTGCGCGATCCCTCGATCTATCTGATGGACGAGCCGCTGTCGTCGCTGGATGCAAAGCTTCGCGCCGAGCTTCGCCTCGAGCTGAAGCGGATCCAGCTCGAGCTCGGCGCGACCATCTTGTATGTGACCCACGATCAGGTCGAAGCCATGACGATGGCATCGAGGATCGGCGTGATCAGGGACGGCCGGCTGCTTCAGCTCGGCACGCCGAGGGAGATCTACGAAAATCCAGCCAGCAGCTATGTCGCGTCGCGGCTCGGGACGCCCCAGATCAATTTCCTGCCCGCACGGCTGCTGTCCGATGTGGCGATACCGCCGGAAACCGAGACGGTCGGCATCCGCACCGAGCACCTCCAGATCGCCGCGCGCAACGGCGGGCAGATGATCGGCCGGGTGCATCGCGTCGAGCACCTCGGCGAGCAGAATCACGTTCACCTCGACTATAAGGGCGAAACACTGGTGACGCTGGCGGATCCGCATCAGCCGTTGCGGGCCGGCCAGGAGGTTGAATTGCAACTGGTGCGGCCGCTGTGTTTCGACCGTGCGGGGCAACGTATCGGCGCGATGGTTCAATAGAGGAGCGAGAGGTTCAGATAGATGTCTGTGCAACCCGAGACATTCAAGTCGCTGCTCAAGGCGGCCGCCGAGCAGGTCATCGCGAGCGCGCCGGAGCTCACGAGTCTGGACCAGGCGATCGGCGACGGCGACCACGGGACCAACATGAAACGCGGCTTCGAAGCCGTGCTCGGCAAGCTCGATGCCATCTCGGCGCAGCCGCTCAACGAGGCATTCAAGACGATCGGCAAGACCCTGGTCATGACGGTTGGCGGCGCCTCCGGCCCGCTCTATGGCAGCTTCTTTCTCGCCGCGGGCGAGGCGTTGTCGCAAGACAAGCATCTGCCTGATGATCTCGCCGACGTGTTCGGCAGCGGAGTGGACGCGGTGAGCGCGCGCGGCCGCTCGCAGGCCGGCGAGAAGACGATGCTCGACGTGCTCGTTCCGGTGCTGGAGACGCTGAAAGCGGGCGCCGGCCAACCCGATCTGATCGCACGGGTGCGCGCCACCGCGGCTGAAGCGGTCGAGCGCACGGTGCCGATGCAAGCCACCAAGGGCCGGGCGTCGTTCCTCGGCGCGCGCAGCGTCGGCCATGTCGATCCCGGGGCGCGATCGAGCTGCGTTCTGCTGCACGCTGTGTGCGCTGGCCTGGAGGCGCGGCAATGACCGATACCGTAGGGATCGTGATCGTCTCGCATTCCCGGGACATCGCCAAGGGAACCGCAGACATGGTCCGGCAAATGGTCGGCAGCGAGGTCAAGGTCGCCTTCTGTGGCGGCAATCCCGACGGTGGTCTCGGCACCAGCGTGCCGCTGATCATCGACGCCATCAACGACGCCTGGTCGTCGAAAGGCGTTGCTGTGCTTGTCGACCTCGGCGGCGCCGAGACGAACAGCGAAATGGCGGTCGAGATGTTGGAGCCGGCGCGGCGTGACCTCGTTGTCGTCTGCAACGCGCCGATCGTTGAGGGCGCCGTCATGGCGGCGACCGAAGCTGCGGGCGGCAGCTCGTTGGCCGAGGTCAGGGCCGTGGCCGAGGAACTCTCTGCCGACTGAGGCGGCGGCGAAGCGATGATGGATGACGAGCATGCTTGATAAAGCGGACGAACAGATCTTCACCGGCAATGTGCGGTTGGTGCACGCGGTTGGCATGCACGCGCGCCCCGCGGTCAAGCTGACCAAGCTCGCCAAGAAATTCCAGGCTCAGATCTCGGTGCGGGTCGCGGGCGCGCCTGAATGGATCAATGCCAAGAGCGTGGCCAAGATCATGGCCATGCGCGCGGCACACGGCAGCACGATCGAGATCAAGGCCTCCGGCAGCGATGCCGAGGCTGCGGTCACAGCGTTGGTCGATCTGATCGCAAGCGATTTCCCGGATGGAGCATCATAGCATGCAGGGCGGCGCTGCAGGGCTGGCCTACCGCGGCAGGACCGCCTCGATCGGCTTTGCCCATGGCCCGTTCGTCCGTGTCGACGCGGGCGCGGCCGGTGAGCGTGTGGCCGGCACACTGGTCGAGGAGGCGCTGGCCTTGCGCAATGCGATCGACGTCGCGAGTGGCCAGATCGCGGATCTTGCCGCCAGCGCCGGCGGCGAAGCTGCGCAGATTCTCGAATTCCAGGTTGCGCTGCTGGAGGATGAGGATTTGATCGAGGCGATCTTCGCGTCGATCGGCGAGGGACGTCCAGCCGATATCGCATGGCGTTCGACGCTCGACGCGCACATCGCCGACTACAATTCCGCACCGGACGACTATCTGAAAGCGCGTTCCTCCGATCTTGCGGATTTGCGCGACCGCGTGGTCCACATTCTGCGTGGCGACCAGGGGCAGCCGCTGAAGGTCCCGAGCGGGGGTGTGGTCTGCGCCGACGATCTGCCGCCATCGCGATTCCTCGAGATTGACTGGTCCGGCGGCGGTGGCCTGGCTCTGTTGCGCGGAAGCCCGACCAGCCATGTCGCGATGCTGGCGCGCGCGCGCGGCATCCCGATGGTGGTGCAGCTCGGTTCCATTCCGGACATCGGCGCCACGGCGCTGCTCGACGGCGAAGGCGCGACGCTGGAGCTCGATCCCAATGCCGAACAGGTCCGCACTTTCGAGAAGCGGCGCGACAGCCATCTCAAGAGCAGGGCATCCGCGCGCGCGATCCTGCGGCGGCCGACAGCCTCCTGGCGCGGCGAGCGGATCAAGCTCTTCATCAATATCCAGCGCGTCGAGGATCTCGAGCATGCCGACGCGCAATATGCCGACGGCATTGGCCTGATGCGGACTGAATTCCTGCTCGCCGGCCGGAGCGTGCCAGACGAGGAGACCCAATTCCAGGCCTATGACGCGGTGTTGCGCTGGGCCGGCCAGCGGCCCGTCACCATCCGCACGTTCGATGCGGGCGGTGACAAGCCGGTGCCGGGCTTCACGATGGACGGCGAAGCCAATCCGTTCCTCGGGGTGCGCGGTCTTCGCCTGTGCCTCGCCCGGCCTGAGATTTTTGCCGTCCAGCTCCGCGCGCTGGCACGCGCGGCGGTGCGTGGCAATCTCAAGGTCATGTTCCCGATGGTCACCTCGGCGGATGAGCTCGAGGCGGGACGGAAGCTGTTCGCCGATATCGTGCAGCGCTTGCAGGCGGACGGCATTGCCGCAATGCTTCCCGAGCTGGGAATCATGGTCGAAGTCCCGGCGGCGGCCCTCGCGGTATCTAGCTTCAAGGCCGCCTTCTTCTCGATCGGCTCGAACGATCTCGCGCAATATGTCCTGGCCTGCGATCGTTCCAATGGAGCTCTCGCCCCCTTGATGGACCCGCTGCATCCCGCAGTGCTCGAACTGATCGCGCGGACCGCGGAGCACGGCCGCCGCGCCGGCATCAGTGTCAGCCTGTGCGGCGACATGGCCGGTGATCCGCGCTGCCTGCCCGCATTGCTGAATTGCGGACTGCGCGAATTGTCCGTAAACGCCTCGGCGCTGGCGCAGATCAAGCACACCATCGACCGGCTGAGCAGCGGAGGCAGCGTTGGCTGACACTGCGGCCGATGACGCGCCCGAGGCTGGCGCGGTTGCGGTCTACAAGCGCATCTTCAAGGAAGTGCTTGAGAGCCGCCCGTCCGGCATGCGGCTGCGGCTCGCCCATGCCATGGGAAAGAACCGCAGCTTCGTCAGCCAGATCAGCAACCCGGCCTATCCGGTGCCGATCCCGGTGCAGCATCTCAACACGATCTTCGATGTCTGCCACTTCCCGCCCCAGGCCAAGGCAGCCTTCCTTCGCGCCTATGCGCGCGCACATCCGCGCCGCGTCGGCCGGTTGAGCGAAGGCTCGCACGAGCGGACGCTAACGCTGCATCTGCCGGATCTCGGCAGCGCCAAGCGCAATGCCGAGCTCGACACGCTGCTCCAGGAGTTCACACGGCGACTGATTGGCATCATGCGGGAAAAATAGGCGAGAAACGCCGAACGGACGAGGCGGGAGGACACCATGAAGAAGTTCATCAATGCGGTCGACAACGTGCTCGGCGAAAGCCTCGACGGTTTCGCGGCCGCGCACGCCGATCTGGTCGTGCTGGGCGCCGAGCGCAAATTCGTTCGCCGCCGCGAGCTGAACGGCAAGAAGGTCGCGCTGGTGTCGGGCGGCGGCAGCGGGCACGAGCCGCTGCATGCGGGCTTCGTCGGCTACGGCATGCTGGATGCCGCCTGTCCCGGCCAGGTGTTCACTTCGCCGACGCCGGACCAGATCGTAGAGGCCGCACAGGCGGTCGCGGGCGATGCCGGCGTCCTGTTCATCGTCAAGAATTACGCCGGCGACCGCATGAATTTCGAGATGGCGGCCGAGATCGCCGAAGGCCGCACCGCCACCATCGTGACTGATGACGATGTCGCGGTCGAGAAGTCGACCTACAGCATCGGACGGCGCGGCGTCGCCGGCACGTTGATTGTCGAGAAGATCGTCGGCGCCGCCGCTGAGAGAGGCGCCGATCTCATCTCCTGCGTGGCGCTCGGCGAGCGCATCAACGCACAGACGCGCTCGATGGGCGTTGCGCTGACCAGCTGCACCGTTCCAGCTGCGGGCACGCCGACCTTTGCACTTGGTGAAGACGAGATGGAGATGGGGGTCGGCATTCACGGCGAGCCGGGCCGCCGCCGCGTCAAGCTTGCGCAGGCCGACGCGATCGCAGCCGAGATGATCACCGCGATCGCCGATGATCTTGGCGCGCGCGCCGGTACCGAGGCGCTGCTTCTCGTCAACGGCTTCGGCGGCACGCCGACGATCGAGCTCTATCTGATGTACAACGCGGCGCGCCGGATGCTCGAGGAGCGGGGCCTGCGCATCGCCCGTTCTCTGGTCGGCAGCTACGTCACGTCGCTGGACATGGCGGGCTGCTCGCTCACCGTGAGCCTGCTCGACAGCGAGTCCACAGCGCTCTGGGATCATCCCGTGCGCACGGCCGCATTGAAATGGTGACCACCGCGGCGAGCGGCCGCTGATTTTCAGATTGCGCCCTGACCGACGATGGGGCCGGGGTCTCAGGCATGCACCGGAAGTCGGCCGGTTCATCCTCCCTGAAACTTGCCGTGTCCTTCGGGCACGGCATCCTTTTGTGTGGAGTAGACGAGATCTCCGACGATCGATGATCGTGAGTGCCAAGTGATTCCTCAACGCGTGGTGAGAGCGCTCGTTCTCCACTCACGCTTTGGCAGCAACGTACCCGTAATAATTCATGAGGAAGTCCCCAATTGAGAGAGGCTTCTGGGCGCCACCTTTGCCCGGATGCGGGATCGCGTAATCTCCCTTGCCCCATGTGAAAATCGTTGTCGTCACGTTTCCGTTCGAAACTTGTATCCTGTCACGCAAGACGACCCAGTGCCGCGTCAACACGGAGCCTTCATTCGACTGGTCGTCGTATTCGATCATGTTGGCGCTTATGAACAGGCATACGCGATATCCACCGGCAAGCAGGGCGTTGGCTTCGTTGACGCTGTCGAGGCCTTTGCTTAATTTCAGATTGGTCTCCTCGCGCACGTCCTGGTATCCGGCCTTGCGGAACCATTGCTCCATTTCGCTCGGCAAGGTGATCCCCGCGGCATCGCTTATTCTGCCGGTGTCGTCAAAATCGAGGAACCAATTTTCGGAATCGCGAATGGAGGCGCATGTCAACCAATCGACGTGATCCAGCGAGTAGGGCGGTGTGTAGTTCTTCACGTCCTTTCCCGGCTTGATCAGCAGGCGGCCGAGGTTCGCCTGCCCCTTCTGATACAGGTCGATGGCGAACCGCGCATATTGTCCCGGCTTGTCGGATGCGTAGCTGAACATCAGCGCGGAGGGGCCGCACATGCTCGCCTGATCCTGATCTATGAGGCTCGGCTTCGCAATTCGCCTGAGAATGCCTATCCCGACGCGGTGCGGGTCGAGCTTCGGAAAGAATGTGGTCCTCGTGTTCTTGAGGAAATCGCAGACCATCTCCGCGGCGAGCTTCTTTTGATCCGAGCTGAGGTCGTACGGACCAACCCCGAGCCACTTCTTTTTTTCGTCGCCGACGAAGAGCGTGATGAGCTTCTTCGAAGTCGGAGAAAGCGTTCTGGAGGTGTTTGCAATGGTGGTCAGGTCGTCCAGCTCGAATGCGGTGACCATGCCGTCCGCGACGGTCGCCCTGATAATGTCGACCACTTCCGCGTAATCCAGCCTGGAATCGTCGAGCAAACCCTTGCGAAGTGCGGCATCGACGGATGGCGTCGCGATCCCATCCCATTGACCCTTGGGAGGAGGAGGCTTGGCGGCTGCCTTTGTCGCGAGGTCAACGAGCCGAGTGTATGTTGGCCCGCCAGGCCGAATATAGCCGTCCGGCGTGCCCGGGAAGTTCTTTTGCTGGAAATACAGGATCGAGTTGTAGAGGCTGTCGCCGGCGTGACCCGTCACGATCATTTGCGGTTTGAGGGTGGTCTCGGCGCCTCCGTCGGAAATGGCGATCTTGTTGAGCAGCGAGATGACCAGCTCCTGGTCTTGCTTCCAGTTCTGGCAGCTGCGACCCGTCGCGGCAAACCGACCGACTTTGTCTTTCAATTGCGGCATGACCAATCACCAGCAATATGTTCGTTTTCAGTGGCGTATTGCGGGTTCAACTATCGCGTTGGTGGTCGGCTGAAGCGTCCAGGCAAGCTTGTCGATGAATTCGTACTCAAACAGCGCCTGCGGGTCGGTTCCGAAATAATATCCATACTGATGCAGTATCTTGGAGCCCTTGGCGACCTTGCATCGACGATGCGCTTCGCCACAGTGAGATCCATCGAGGGCCATGAGGCTGCCGCTGCCTGGATTCCAGAAATGCGATCGTCAGCGCGCGCCCTTCGGCTTGGAGCCAAGCAGATCGTGCGTCCCACTGACGCTTAACGTTCCCGAGCACTCGAATCCCCCGAAAATTCCGCAGGATCCGGTGACGGTCACGCGCAAGTCCTTGCGTTGGTACAGGTCGACCGAAACGCCAAATCGCGAAAAATCATTGGCGCTGTTCGGCAGGATCAGGTCGATGTGATCGATTGCCCAGCGCGGCAGGTGAGGATTGCTCTTCCAGAACAGTTCATTGACGGCGTGGTGCCCGAAATTCGGTCCGACCGTGAGGGCGCCGTCTGCGCCCTCGAACACGAAGCCCGTCTCGTCGATGTGAACATTGACCCGGTCGGGCGCTACCGCGAAATGCAGCGACGTGATGTCTTGCGGCTGCGGGTCCTTGCCGAACTGCGCGCTATAGTCGTCGCTCCATTGTCCTCGGCCGCGTCCAAGCCCGAAGCCGTGCCGGCCCGGTAGGTCTCGCGTAGAGAGCGGCCGGTCGGATAGCTTCGGGCGCCAGATCTCCCGAAAGCCCTTGCCGATGGTGGCTGCCATCGACAGGTCGAGGGCCCAATGCGACGGCTTCTCCGGGCTTTTGCCTTCGGCGAAGGCGTCAAATCCGTCCGAGGTCTTGGCAATACGCAGCGTCTTGATCAGGTCTTCCCAGTCCTTGGGCAGGAACGTGACGCCGTCGAGCGTGCTCGTCGCAGCCGCCACGCCATACTTCTCCAATTGGCGTCGGATATAGGCCTTCTCGTCATAGAGGCGGACATTGGGATTCGGCCCCGCGAAATATTTCGACAGATCGATCTGCGGCCGGAGCATGGTCAGCCGCGCCGCGATCTTGCGGTAAGTGTCGGTCGTGGTCGGGTCGGTGGTCGTCACGGGGCTGCCCTCCGAGTCAAAGCCAGTCTCTGATTTGTCTGGTCCGGGCGAGGCCGGGTTCAACTGAACCTCCCAACCGGAAACGCCGACCACCATTCGTGGAGCAGTGTCAACAGCAAGGACGATCCGATGTCACTTCGGAGCAGGGTGCTAGACGTACTCAATGGCCCGGCGGTCGCACGCATTCGCTTCCGGTTTCCGATCCGTGGCAGCCACGTGACGATTGCACCGCAAACGTTCCATCACGTCGCTCGCGCGATCCGGTTGGGGCAGGTCAGCGTCAGAGTTCCGACGGACCTCGCGGCAAATGTTGCGGCACAATATAACGACGTCGCGCGAACCCGAGCGGACGGTACGGTCGTTGCGGCGAATACGCTGGAGGTCGTGTCGGCGACGGGGCGAATGGACGAGGCCTATATCGTCCACGAGGCCTTGCATGCGGCTTACGATCTGCTGCGGACCGGCCTTGACGGCAATGCGGAGGAGGCGTCCGCCTATGTCTGCACGGCGCTCTACTGCCGCATGACAGGCCTGCCGCGACCCCGCTGGGCGAACGGCCCGATCTACGCCAATGCCGCGGAGGTCGCCCGAACGCTGCTGGCGCAATACCAAAAGGGTGATCCCGGCATTCCCTGGGTCGGCGAGCATGAATGGCGGATGCTGCGCGCCGGTGTCGGCCTTAGTGCGGTCTATGCCAGCGGACCTGGTGGCATTCTCACCGGATGGCTGCTCGGCCAACAATACACGCACGACGGCTGATGGGACGCGGGGCGTCCGCTCCCACAAACTGGCTGCTGGCCCGGCTCCCTGCTGCCACTTCCATACTGAGGTCGACGCCGTCGAAAGCCTCAGGCAACCAGCAAACCCAGCTTGCCGACCGTCGCCAGCGAACGGTCAACGCTTTGTCGGGTTGACAGCAGCAACGGATCGGCCGGCTGGCCGGCATCATCCATTTGCTTGACCTGGACGGTCGGTCCGAAGATTTTGGTCATTTCGGCCGTGATTTGCTCGATCGTCCGGGAGCCGTCGAGCAACTGCAGAAAATGGCGCGTCCTGTCGTCCTCCAACTGTACGGTTTGGTGGAGCAGATTGGTGACCAGCGGACCGGTCTGCGCTTGTCTGCGGGCGAGCAGGCTGGCCTGCGGGCAGTCCGTGATTTCCTTCACGAGAAAGGGCCGTGATTTCAGAAAGGAGACCTCGCCGCTGCAGGCCAGGATATAGAGCGCTTCCGTCAATATCCGCTGGTCATCGACTGTTTGCCGGCCTTCCAGCAGCGTCCGCGCGCCATCGAGCAGTTCGGTGAAGGAGAGCGCGCGCGGCCAGGCCCGGCCGAGACAAAGATGTGCGGCCTTCAGGAGCGGATCGGTCACCGTGATCCGGCTGCCGTCCTGATTTTCAAACTCCATCTCGGAATCGTCGGTCAGGCAGGCGTCGGGCCGACATGGGCTGGCGGTGCTCAGCAGATAGAAGGCGGTGATGAAGTCGAGATCGACCTGGCGGTCAAGGGAGATACCCTCGTGGCAGAGCAACGTACGCCGAAACCCGTTGCCGTCGATAAAGTCCTGATATTGATCGCGCGCCATGAACTCGCTTTCGGGAAAGCGCTGCAGCGTGGCGCGGACCTCTTCGGTGTAGCCGGCAAGATAGCGCCGTGAGAAATCGGCGTCGCTCATATATTGCAGGCCATGCCGACCGGCATCTTCGACGACTTCGTGCAAAAGGAAGGCCGTCGCGCCCTGATCGAGGTCGTCGTGAAAAAGCAACTCGTCCGGAGCGTTGAGCACGCGGCTGCACTGATCGCGCATGACTGTACCGTGCACCGAGTTGGACTTCGATCCTTCGCTGAGAAATTTCACGATGGCGCGAGCTTGTCCGACTTTTTCCTTCATCCCGGTGATGCGCCGGGTGTGGTAGCGCATCATGTCGCGGACCATGTCGCGAAGATGCGAGAACGGATGAGCGTTATAGCTGACGTAGCAGAGCCCCTGTGGCGCCAAATTCTGCTTGAAGATGGACATCATCTTCTCGCGCACGTTCGGTGGTACCCATGAATACACGCCATGGGCGATGATGTAGTCGAACTGTCCGAAGGCAGCGTCGACGTCCATGATGTCGCAATGCAAAAGCCTGATGTTGCTCAAGCCCAATGCGGCGATGTTTCGCTGCCCGCGTTCGATCGTCACGCCACTCAGGTCGATACCGATGAACTCGCTGTCTGGATATTGAAAAGCCATCGGCAACAGATTGCCGCCAACGCCGCAGCCGAGTTCCAGGACCCGGCAGCGCTCGACCGGAGCCGGCTGCATGCCATAGACCGCAGCGATCGTCGCCAGATGGTTCGGGTGAGTGAGCCCGTAGACATGCCCGGGATAATATACTTCATCGTATGCTGTGGTACCGGCGGTCGGCTGGCGGTGCTCGGTCTGGATGTTCATCGCAGTCAGTTCCACGAATATGCAAACTTGTCGTTCACGATCGAGACGCGCGTCTGCTTGACCTCTTCCTTGGCGAGTGACTTGCTCAAGAATTCGCGCGACAGTTCGGGCAGCAGCGTGTTGGTGATGATGTTATCGATCATCCGCCCGCCGGAGTCCGGATCGTTGCAACGGGATACGATGTGCTCGACGACTGCATCGTCGTAGCCGAAGGCAGCCTTGTGGTTATCGCGGAGGCGCTGTCCGATCCGGTCGAGCTGCAATCTGACGATGCCGGCAAGCATCTCGTCCGAAAGCGGAAAGTAGGGGATCGAGACAATGCGCCCAAGCAACGCGGCGGGGAACACCTTCAGTAATTCCGGCCGTAGCAGCCTGGCGAGTTCTTCCGGCTCGTTGCGATACTTGGGATCGCGCGCCAGGCTCATGATGAGATCGGTGCCGACGTTTGTGGTCAGAATGATCAGCGTGTTCTTGAAGTCGATTCGCCGACCGTTGCCGTCTTCCATGACTCCCTTGTCGAACACCTGAAAGAAGATCTCATGGACGTCGGGATGGGCCTTCTCCACCTCGTCGAGCAGGATAACGCTGTAGGGCTTGCGCCGGACCGCTTCGGTCAGCCGACCACCTTCACCGTAGCCGACGTAACCCGGAGGTGCGCCCTTCAAGGTCGAGACCGTGTGCGCCTCCTGGAACTCCGACATGTTGATCGTGATCATGTTCTGCTCGCCGCCATAAAGGGTTTCGGCAAGCGCGAGGGCGGTTTCCGTCTTGCCCACGCCGGACGGTCCAGCCAGCATGAAAACGCCGATCGGCTTGGACGGGTTGTCCAACTTGGCGCGGCTGGTCTCGATTCTCTTGGCAATCATCGTCAGCCCGTGGGACTGGCCGACCACGCGACGATTGAGAATCTCGGGCAGCTTCAGGACGGTCTCGATTTCGTCACGCATCATTCTGCCGGTCGGAATGCCGGTCCAGTCGGACACGACAGAGGCGACCGACTGCTGGTCGACATGGGCATAGATCATCCGCTTTTCCGGATTGATGCCCTCCAATGTCTCGAACTTGCCGCGCAACTCCACGCGTTTGGTGGCTCGATCTTCGTCTCCATTCTCGGACAGGATTTCGCGAATGCTGCGGATGTCCTTGACGAGCTCCTGTTCCTTGGCCCAGTCGGCCTCCAGGCCGGTCAGCTTGTCCTTCAGCGCCGCGATGTCGCCGTCGATCGCGGTGATGCGCTCGCTGTTCTCGTCCCCGAGATCGCCGTCGCTGACCAGCGCCGATCGCTCGGCCTCGCGTGCCGCGATGGCGACGCGAGCGTCCTCGATCAGCGCCGGCGTCGCGCTTTGACTGATGGCTACTCGGGCCGAAGCCGTGTCCAGCAGGCTGACCGCCTTGTCCGGCAGCTGTCGAGACGGAATGTAGCGATGCGACAGGTTGACCGCGGTCACGATCGCGGCGTCCGAAATGCGAACGCCGTGGTGCTTCTCCATCGGGCCGAGGAGGCCCCGCAGCATGATGCAGCAGGTCTCGACATCCGGCTCATCGACCTGGATCGGCTGAAAGCGTCGTGTGAGTGCGGGATCTTTTTCGATGTACTGGCGATACTCTGCCCAGGTGGTCGCGGCGATGGTCCGCAGCGTGCCGCGGGCGAGGGGAGGCTTGAGGAGATTGGCCGCGTCGCCGGTGCCGGCCGTGCCACCGGCCCCGATCAGCGTGTGAGCCTCGTCGATGAACAGGATAATCGGGGTAGGCGAGTTCTGAACCTCGTCGATCACCGAGCGCAGGCGCTGCTCGAATTCGCCCTTCATCGAGGCGCCGGCCTGCATCAGGCCGATATCGAGCGCGCAGAGCCTGACGTTGCGCAGCGGCGGCGGCACCTCGCCGGCGGCAATACGCTGGGCAAATCCCTCGACAACGGCGGTCTTGCCGACGCCGGCTTCGCCGGTGAGGATCGGATTGTTTTGCCGCCGGCGCATCAGCACGTCGATCAATTGGCGGATCTCGTCGTCCCGACCGAGGATCGGGTCCATCTGACCCGACCGGGCCTTTGCCGTGAGATCCTGGGAAAACCGGTCGAGCGGTGTTGTCCCTTTCGGATTTGCCTGGTCCGCACCATCGGTGCCGGCACCGGCCAATCCGGAGCCGTCCATCGGACGCATGGTCTCCTCCTCGGAGCCCGCCCAGATGGCGCGGTGCTCCGCAGCCAATGCGTCGACGTTTATCTTGGCGAATTCCTGCGAGATGTTGTTGAGCGCACGACGGATCTCGTTCGATTTCAATCCGGCGACCAGGAGATGGCCGGTGCGGATCTGGGTCTCGCCGAAGAACAGCGTGGCATAGTGCCAGCCACGGTCGAGAATATCGATGACCGAATTGGCGACGCCCGGCATGTCGGTTTCGTTCTTGCGAAAACCGTTGATGACGCCTGCGAGGTCCGACAGCAGCCGCGCGCGGTCGAGCTTGTAGTGATCCACCGACAAGCTGAGGTCGGTCCGCTCCTGTTGCAGGATGTGAAACAGCCAGTGCGCAAGCTCCACGTTACGATTGCTGGCGCTCTTGGCGTGGCGCAGGGCCTGTATGAAGGCGTCGTATCCGGCCCGGTTCAGTTTGCCAGTTACGGCCTCAAGACTGATGTCGGTCACGATGGCGCCTCCTGCTCAATCCCTGGACGATGCCGGGGTCGTCGCGGAAATCGGCTCGAATTCCCATGATGTTAGGACAATCCGAGCGATGCTTAGGTTCAAACCGGCGGCGTACCTGTCGCAGCGCTGCGCCGGGCTCTCAGACGCTCGGCGAGGTGAAAGCGCGCGTCGCGCCGGTACTCCTCGGTCGAGGCCCAGTTCGGCGAAACCCAGCTGGTCCATCCAAGGCGTCCGCTCTGCCCCAGCTTCATCGGGACGACTGCTCCCGCCGGAATGGCGAGTTCCACCTCCCACTCGAGTTCGTCGCCGATGTAGAAGTAGACGGCGTCAGCCAGGGGCTCGGACAGGTTAGGTGCTTCGGTGGGCAGGAACTGCTCGTATTGAGCAAAATCCTTCACGAACACGCGAACCCTGATCTTGTCTTCGATACTGAACACGCGGGAGCCCAGAAGCGCGTCGTGGCCAAGCTTGGCGTGCGTCCCGCCGAGCCGGCTGCAATGGCTTGGGTCGAACGGGAGCCAGGTGCCAACGAACTCGTCGATCTCGGCCCTGACTTCGAACAGCCCTTGCAGGAGCCGCGCCAGTCGCGATGCGGATTTCGCTCTCGGTGAAACCAGTCCGGCGAAGCTCAGCTTCGCCATGTCGGGCACGGTATCGCGATTGGCAAAAATATCGGAGCCGAGGCCGGCGAAGGATCCGACATAGGCAATGAAGCGGTCGTCGGACGGGCGATCGTGCTGGGCGATCGGCCGCGCGTCTGCCCAGGCTCGAAAGAACAATTGCAGGAAGCGCCCGTTCAGCAGGTCGAGAAAACGAGGGAAGGCGTCATCCCGCATCAACTGCCAGCCGACGCTCTCATCGGTGGTGGCCAGCGGCAGCGCGCCCTGCGGTCCGAGCAGGCCGAGGAATTTGACCAGAATTCTGAGCCTGCCGTCACGATCGTCGACCGAGCTCAGATTGGAGGCGGGAAATTCCAGATAGGGGGTTTGACCGAGGTCGACAAACTCCTCGCGACGCGCTGCACTGTCGCCGATCCGCGGCCGATCCGGATTGCATCGCTCGAGCTGGCGGAGCGTCTGAAAGAAATCGAACCGCCAGGGTTCGGCCTTCATCTGGTCGATCAGCGTCACAGCGGCCTCCGGGTGCCCATGCGGGCAGGCCAACGCATGATCTCGCCACGCTCCGGGGTCGAGATGACGGTCTGGGTGAAGGTGTTGAAGCCCGAATAGTCGGCGAAGAAGCGTTCCAGCACCGCCCCGAGCAGGAACACGCCGCTGCCCTCAAATGCCTTCTCGTCGAGCGTGACCGTGATCTCGAGGCCGCGCGCTGCGCCACTGCCGGTACGCTCACGCACCCGCCGCACCACGGGCCTGCTTTCGACGCTGCGCACGCCACGAATCTTTCGTTCCGTAGCGTCGTCGAACTGATCGGCGAACAAGGACAGCATCTCGCGCAACGACCCGGCGTTCTTGCCGCCGCTGCGTTCCACGAGGCCGAGATAGTTCAGACTCAGCATGTTGATCAGGCGCCAACTGACGACGCCGCTATTGGCGATTTCGCTGCGACTGCGCAACTGCGCCACCACCGGCTCGCGTGGCCGGGTGGGACCGGCTATGCACATCAGCTCGAGCGAGGTGTCGTCCAGCAGGCGAAAATCGGCTCCGCCCTGGCCGACCGGCAGATGTTCCGTGAGATGCCGGTTGGAGCACAGCGCCCGGACGCTCAGTTCGGCGGCGGATCCGCCGCCGCTCGGGTCGCCGGGCTCGAGCAGCGAAAGGAACATGTCCGTCCCGGTGTAGTCCGAGGCTGCGCCATAGGTCTTCTCTTCGACGGTGCGGCGCCGCGGCAGCCGGCGAACCGTAAAGTAAAGTCCCTCGACCGATCCGGCTGTCCTGTCGACGGCGGCGGAGTACAACGGACGCACGCGGCGCTTGTCCTTTTCCGCCGGAAAGTGCGCGTAAACCTCCAGCACCTGGTGCGGCTCGTATTCGAGATAGCGACTTCGGTCGGGTACCACGTGGTATTCGTAGGTATTCGACTTGATCGGGATGCGATCGCTGGTCTTCTCGAAAAGGTTGATCGCCGGGGCGGTGTAGAGACTGAAAGTATCCGCCCGGACCGAGGCGGCGAGCCGCGAGTTGTGCTCATTGAATGCGAAGACGATATCGATGGACTTGCTGCGTAACCGCGGCATCACAGCGCGAAGTTGCGTCAGATTGACGCCAAGGAACTTGCGCGGAAACACGAAATATTCCCGCAATAACTCCGAGCCGCGAAAGACCCGGTTGTCGTTAGGAAACAGGGATTCGTCCTCGCTGAAGCCGACTTGCTGTACACAGTCGTTCGGAGCCCGGATGACGACCGGATCGCCGAAATCGTCGAGATAGCGAAAATAGAGCCCGACGCAGTTCGAGGTCAGTTGTTCGTAAAGTGCGATGGCATCCGACTCGGCGCCGGTCAGGTAGATAGGCAGTTCGCTGGTGCGGCAGCCGGCGAACCAGGTGTCCGGCTTGTTGCGAGTCTCCGCGTCCGCCGGCTCCTCGTCGAGCCGCGCTGCGGTACGGTGCGTCAAGGAAAGCCTGAGCCCCGCGATGACTTCTCCGCCGACTGGAATCCCGAGGGCCTGCAACGCGCCCGCGCTCGCAAAATATTCGGCGCCGGTGACATCAAAGGGCCAAAGTACGATATCGCGGCAAAGCCGGAACCGGCAGGCGAGGCTCCGCTCCCTTTCGCGATAGTTCGCGTCGAAATAGGCGCCCCGCGCAATCTTCCTGCCGTCGCGCAATGCCGGATCGGCGTAGGTCGGCTGCACCTTGACCAGCATGGCGGACGGAGTCGGCGCGAGATAGTTCGGAACCAACTGCTCAAGCAGGTTCGCCGTGAATTCCGGAAACTCGTGCTTGAGCTTGAGCTGAACACGGGCGGCGAGAAATGCAGCGCCCTCCAATAGGCCTGAGATCATCGGATCCGAGCGGTCGCGGACCAGGCCGCCGAGGCGCTCGGCGATACCAGGATATTCCTCGGCAAAACCCTCCGCGTGCTCGTACAGCAGCGACAGTTCACGATTGTAGAAGTCGAGGAATTCGCGGTTCATGCTATAATCGGTTGATCTGTATATCGCCGCTGTCGAGGTCGACGTCCGCGACGAACTCCACGGGCACGTTGAGCGGTTCGCACTTCAGGTCGGAATGCACGACAAAGCGCAGCTTGAGCTGCTCGGCGCCCACGGAGGTGTCGCGCTGCACCCGGATGGACTTGCGATCGAGTCGCGGCTCATAGGTCGTGAGCGACATCCGCAGGGCATCGCTGAGCTCCTCGTCGGTGACTTCGTCGATCGAACGGTTTGCGATATCGGGGAAACCATAGTTCAGGATCGAGGTGCGGACGCAGCCGCGACCCGTCAGGTCAAGCGTCGATTCGAGGGCAATGGTATTGAGGAGTGTTTCGACGTCCTGCGAAACCTCGCGCCTTAGCAGCGTCTCCGAGATCGGGAACCGACCCGCGCTGCGCCGTCCCGCTATCACTCGCTCACCGAACTGATCCCGCAGTTCGAGTGGTTTGCGCGCATCGCGCGCGTCATGAGCCGCACGAAAGGCCAGCATCAATGGCGGAGAGAGCCGGTCCTTCCTTGGCGTAACGGTCATTGACGGTCCCCGTACAGCTGGCGCCGATTGCCGCTATGGGCAACCGGCGCCGGGCAGGAAGCTTGCGATCAGGCCCATTCCTTGTTGGCCGCAACGTCCCATCCGAACACCGGAGACGCGCCGGCGCCGCCTTTTTCCGTCTGGGTCTTGTAGGTCATTTTGACCTTCTGGAAGTTCAGGCTGACGTTTTCGGTGAGGCGATCCTCGCCGTGCGATCCGCCCGTCGAGACGCTGGAAACCAGAACGTGCTTCATCTCGATCTTGAGATATTCGAGCGGATGTTCACCGGCCTTGCGTACCGTGAGGATGGCGCTGTCGATGTGCTTTCCATTGGCGCAGACCTTGAAAAGCTCGGGTGTCGCCTTGTCCACGAAGTGGGTGAAGTGGAGGTCTTGAACGGCGACCTTGCCGGCGCCGCCGCCCGATCCGCTGTGGAATGTGCCGCTTTGGCTCTCGCCGAACGACCAGCTCAAAATGTCGATTTCCTCCTTGTGTTTGTCGTCGAGCGACTCGCCCTTGATCGGATCGAGTTTCAGAAAGATGTCGACAGCCATAGCATAGCCCTTTCAAAATTCTCTGATGATAGACGATTGCGATAACGCGGCGTCAGGAGCTCGGGCCTGGCAGGCGCGAAACGAGACTGAGACCGACGTCCATCGCTTCCAATTGAAAGTGTGGACGGAGAAAGAAGCGCGCGTTGTAATATCCCGGGTTCTCCTCGTTTGCTATGACCTCAACCTTCGCAGCGGCCAGCGGCTTGCGCGCTTTCTGAGCTTCTGACGACAAGGCCGGATTGGCATCAACGTATTCGTTGATCCAGGTCTGCAGCCAGACCGTCAGCTCATCCTTTTCCTTCATGGATCCGATCTTGTCGCGAACCATGCACTTCAGATAATGCGCAAAGCGGGATACTGCGAACATGTAGGGCAGACGTGACGACAGGTTGTCGGACGCGGTTGCATCCACGCCCTTGTCGCCGAAATACTTCTTCGGCTTGTAGAGCGACTGGGCGCCGATGAAGGCGGCCTTGTCGGTGTTCTTGCGATGGATCAGCGGGATGAGTCCCGCCTTTGCAAGCTCGTGCTCGCGACGATCGCTGATGGCGATCTCGGTGGGGCATTTCAGGTCGACGCCACCGTCGTCGGTCGGGAATGTATGCGTCGGCAGGTTGATGACCTCGCCGCCGGACTGGACGCCGCGGATGCGTGTGCACCAGCCGAACTCCTTGAAGGCGCGGTTGATGTTGACTGCCATCGCATAGGCAGCGTTGATCCAGCCGTATTTGTCACCAGCGTGCCCGTCCGTCTCCTCCTCGAAGGCGAACTCTTCCACCGGCTCCGATTTGGCGCCGTAGGGGAGGCGTCCCAGCGCGCGCGGCATGCACAGGCCGAGATAGCGCGAGTCGTCCTGATCGCGCAGTCCTTTCCATGCGGCGTATTCCGGGGTGTCGAACACCTTGCCGATGTCGCGAGGGTTGGACAGTTCGGTCCACGAGTCCATTCCCATCAGCGTAGGCTCGGCGCCGCTGAAGAAGGGGGCGTGCGCGGCGCCGGCGATCTTGCTGAGATCGCGGAGCAACTGCACGTCGGTGGGAAGGTGGCTGAAATAATAGTCGCCGATCAGGCAGCCGAACGGCTCGCCGCCGAGCTGGCCAAATTCGTACTCGTAGATCTGCTTGAACAGCGGGCTCTGGTCCCAACGCGCATCGGGATAAAGCCGCAGATTCCGATACAGCTCGTTCTTGGAGACGTTCATCACCCGGATCTTGAGGTTGGCGTCGGTCTCGGAGTTGAAGACGAGGTAGTGGAGGCCGCGCCAGGCACTTTCGATCGCCTGGAATTCGGGCGCGTGCAGGATCTCGTTCATCTGCGCGGTCAGCTTCTGGTCGATCCGCGCGATCATCTCCTCGATGGTGTCGAGCACGTCCGACTTGATGACGCTCGTATCCTTCAACGCTTCTTGAACGAGCGTGGACACCGCGTTCTCGACTTCGGTTGCCGCACGTTCGGTGCGCGGCTTGAAGCTTTGCTTCAGCAGGGCGGCAAACTCGTCAGCCTCGACGGTCCCGACCTTGGTGGTGGTCTCTTTATGGATTGCTTCTTTTGCCATGGTCCCCATTCCTTCCCTTAGCTGTTGGTGTCGGCGTCGGTGGACTGGCTGGTCGCGCGCTCGCGCAGTGCGGCCATCAGTTGAGGATCGGCGAGGAGCTTCTTCAGCTGGTCCTCGGCGCCCACCTTGCCATCCATGTAGCGCAGCAGGTTGGCGAGCTGTTCGCGCGCTTCGAGCAGCTTGGCCGTCGCCGGCACCTGGCGGGCCACCGCCACCGGCGTGAAGTCGGAGATCTTGTTGAAGCGCAGGTTGACGGAGATCTTTTCGTCAGACCCGTCGCTGAGACGATTGGCGACGCGCGCCGTCACGCCGGGCTGGATCGCCGCCATGCGGTTGTCGAAATTGTCCATGTCGAACTCGAGGAACTTGCGCTCCTCGACCTTCGCCTTCTCGACGCCGGGGTTGTTGCCGGAAAGATCGGATAGGACGCCCATGACGAACGGCAGCTCGATCAGCCGCTCGGCGTCGTAGGGATCTTCGTAAGTGATGTGCACGCGCGGTGCGCGGTTTCGGCGAATGAATTTTTGACCGCTGTCGGTTGCCATTGGGTTGCCCTCTTCACAAAAAAATCTCTGCGGAAGCCGACTTGCGCGACGCAGGCAGGGGAAGTGCCTCGGTCTTTCGTCGGCGGAGCTTCCTTCCGTTCAGTTAGTCCCGTCGAACGGAAGGCGGGTTCAATTCGATTTATCGATCGCCTTCAGAGCGCCCTCGGGCAGCACTTCGTTCAGCAGGCTGAGGAAGTCTCGCTGTGCGAGTTCGCGTGCGCGATCGACCAGGAACGGGATCGGGCTGGACGGCTCCGCGGCCCGGAAGAAGGACGCGACCTTGCTCAGCAAGTCCAACGCCTGCGCTCTGTTTTCTGCCGCAAAAACAGCATCTTGAGCCTCGTTTTCCGCCGCGGATGGGAGCGAGCTGGCGAATTCCGCCATGCGTTCGATCGGCAGGTCGAAGACCTTGTCGCGACCGATATTGATGGCGGCGGTCTCCACGTGCGCCGGCATCAGCATCCGCATCACTTCGATAAACGATTTGCCAACCATGTCCTGCGCCTGCCGCACCAGCAACAGCGCCGGGCTCGACGGTTCCTTCCGAGCGAAATAGTCGGCAGCCGCCGCCAGCGCCGCGGATGCCTGTCCCGGTGAGGTCACTGCGCCGGCGATTTCAATCGGAAGCTGCGGGCCGTCTTGATCAGTCGCGTCCTGTGATGGGGCAGTTGCGGCTGGATCGCGTGCGGTGACCAGAGTCGCGAGCCAGCCGGCCATGCCATTCGCGACACCCGCCAGCCTGTCGAGACTGATGGGTTGCCCCGAGTTCAACTTTTCGTGCCAAACCGATTTGATGCCGGCGATCTCGGCAGCGACCGCGGAACAGCGGGCGCTCACCGCCTTGAGGGTGTCGAGATCGGTCTCGCCGACGATGCGCTCGATGGTTCCGAGATCCGGCATGTCGACATCGGCATCGGCGGCGGGAATTTCGCCCTTGGCAATCTGATAGGCACGGTAGTTGAGGCTGCCGTGCCTTCGATTTTCGATCAGGGGGAGGAATTGGAGCGGGTTGATCACCGTCGGAAACACGTCGATCGCCTCGATGGTGACGGCCCGAAAAGCATAGTCGCCGTCTTCGCCCCTTGGGTGAACCGCTTCCCATTGTTCGCGGAGCAGCAGGGTGGTTGCCTTCAGGCAGTCGAGGAAGCCATCGAGATCGCGGTTCAGGATGGAAAACTTGGCGAGCAGCATGGTCAGGCGCAGATCGCGGGTGCGAGCCAACAGGGGCTGCGCAGCGGCGAACTGGCCGGCAATATCGATGGCCTTCGGGTCGAACCGTCCGCGCTCTCCGTTTGCATTGACGACCTCGAAATACGACATCGGCAGCAGCGATTCCGCAGCTGCGAAGAAATTCAGGTACTGGACGTCGCCGGCCGCATCGAGGTCAGGCCCGCAGGGATTGTCCGGGTCGATGGGCTGGGTCAGGGATGCGATGTCGAGCATGCAAAGAGGATCCGTCTGCGGGGCCCTGGTCCCTCCACCAGGTCCGTGACATCTGGCGGATCACGCGGGGGATCATGATCCGATTGACTGTTAGGTCAGATCAACGCCGGCCTCGGTTCATTCCCGGCATGATGGCAGTTTCCCGTGAACCAGCAAGCGCTTGGAACCGACTACATGAGTGCCGCGGCGGTTTCCTCGGGCGCGTGCTTTGCCGCGTCAGGTGAGGGCGACCCCCGGGCGGACTTGTCGGCCATCCCACCGATGGCCGGCTCGGATTTCGGTTGTTCGTGCTTGACCGCCCGATGCGCCGGTTGCGCAGCTGGTGCGGTCAACGAGGGAGTTTAACGCCCACATGGGCCAGCTTACCCAGGATACCCGCCTCTGCGAGCTCAAGACCCCCCTTGGCAAGGACGTTCTGGTTTTTGCCCGGTTCGAGGCCGCCGAAGGTCTGAGTGAACTGTTCGAATATCGCATCGAGTGTCTCAGCGAGGAGGCCGATCTCGACTTTGATCGGGCCATTGGCAAGCAGTGCACTCTCACCATCAAATTGCACGAGAAGGAACGCGAGTTCAGCGGCATTCTCACGGAAGCCCAGTGGCTGGGGGTGAAGAACGACTATTTCAGTTACCGGATTGTGCTGAGGCCCTGGTTGTGGCTGCTGTCGCGGACCACCGATTGCCGGATTTTTCAGGACAAGAAGGCGCCCGACATCATCAAGGAGGTCTTCAACGAGCGCGGCTTCACGGACTATGAGTCCAAGCTTACCGAAGAGGGCTCATGTCCAAAGCTCGAATATTGTGTTCAATATCGCGAGACCGATCTGGATTTCGTGTGCCGGTTGATGGAGCAGCACGGGATCTACTACTTCTTCAAGCATGAAGGCGGCAAGCATACGCTGGTGCTGGCTGACTCCAAGTCCTCGCATAGCCCAATCAACGGTCTCGCCAAGATCCCCTACATCCCGCTCACCGGCTCCGACCGTCGCGGCGAGCAGCACATTTATGAATGGGCTTCCGAGCGCCGGTTCCGCACCGGGAAGATCGAGCTCAACGATTACAACTACCAGAGGCCCAACGCGCAGATGATCAGCGACGCCAAGGGCTCCGAGCACTACACACGGTCCGAGATGGAGTTCTACGACTACCCGGGCAAGTTCAAGGAGAAGTCCGACGGCGAGCGATACGCGAAGATCCAGCTTCAGGCCGAGCAGGCGATGGATCGGCGCCGCCGGGGCAACGGCGACGCCGTTAATCTGTTTCCCGGCGGACTAACCAAGCTCGAGAAGCACTCGAAAGACTCGCAGAACGTCGAATATCTCGTGGTACGAGCCGCTCATTCGTTTTCCATCGAATCCTATCGCACTGGCGGCCCCGGCGACGCCGGACAGCACGTTTACTTTGGCAGCTACGAATTTCTGCCAAGCGATCGGCCGTTTCGATCTCCCATGACGACGCCGAAGCCGAGGATCAACGGCATTCAGACAGCCAAGGTGGTGACCAAGGACGACAATTCGAGCGAGGAAATCGACGTCGAGTCGCTGGGCGAAATCTATGTTCGCTTTTTCTGGGATCGGAAGAAGAAGCGCTCGTGCCGATTGCGCGTGGCGCAAGTCTGGTCCGGCAAGCGCTGGGGCGGTCAGATCATCCCGCGCGTCGGGCAGGAGGTGGTCGTGGAATTCCTGGAAGGGGATCCCGACCGGCCATTGGTGATAGGGACCGTCTACAACGATGAATACAAGTTGCCTTACGACCTGCCGTCCAAGAAGACGATTGCGGGTCTGAAGTCCGACTCGACCAAGGGAGGCGGCGGTTACAACGAATGGAACTTCGAGGATAAGAAGGGGTCCGAGAAGATCACCGTGCACGCCGAGAAGGACTACGACGTCACGGTCCGCGACACCGAGACCAGGACCATCGGCGAGGCGGCGTTCGGCGGCGATACCCGCAAGACCACGCTCAAGAACGGCAACGACAAGCTTGATATCCAATTGGGCGGTCAGCACATCAAGCTGGCGCTGGATCAGTCCGTCGATGCGGGCCTGAGCATCACCCTCACGGCCAACGTCAATATCACCCTGCAGGTTGGTCCAAGCCAGATCATCCTGTCTCCGGCCGGCATCGTCATCAACGCGCCGACCATCACCATGACCGCGCAGGCCGCCATGGCGCTCGCGGCCGGCGGCCCGCTGGTTGCACACGGCACGCCAACCATTGTCGGCTGACAGCCATGAATCAGGTTCGGTTCAGCACAGTCCACGACCTGTTTGAAGCCTATCCGCTGGCGCGCTACGACGTCGGCAAAGCCGCTCCGGACAAGTTGTCGTTGGATTTCCTGCAGGAGGCGGCCGATGCGGGCAAGTGGCACCAGGCTGTATCCTTCTGCGCGTATCTGCTCCCCAGGCGCGTGGCCGTCGCCTGGGGCTGTCGCTCGTTGCGGCAGATGTTTGACCATTTCGACGGCAATGAAGGCAGGTCGCTCAATTTTGCCGAGACCTGGGTCCGGCAGCCGGACGAGCAATCGCGCAACAAGGCTTTGGCGGTCGGCAATGCCAACGATCCCGAGCAGCCGGCGACCTGGCTGGCGCTGGCGGCGGGTTGGTCTGGCGGAAGCGTGGTTCCCGCGGAATTTGCACCGGTCGAAGCCAAGCCGGATCAGACGGCGCGAGCGGTTCGCGCAGCCCTTTTGATCGGCCTCTGCCGGCTTACCCGTGAGTCCAGGGACCGGATAATGACGGCCTGCCTGGAGGATGGTATTCAATTGGCACGCGGCGAACCGCGCCCTCCACGCTGACGAGACGATGTGATGGTGCTTCGCTTTAACATCGAGAACGAGCCGAACCTTCCAGACGGCGGCCCTGTGTCATTTACCGTCACCGGAAGGCGTTCGGTCGACATTGGCCGGGACCGCCATCTCGACTGGACATTGCCCGATCCGGCACGGATGATTTCGGGGAAGCATTGCGAGATCCATTATCGCGACGGCGGCTACTGGTTGCACGACGTCTCGACCAACGGCACCTTTCTCAATGGTGCCGACCAGCGCATACGGGGAGCGCATCGGCTGCGCAACGGCGATCGGCTCGTCATCGGCCACTATGTCATTGGCGTTTCGCTGGACCTGGATGAGCCTGCCGAGGGCACTCCGAGCCATGGCGCGCAGCAGCCAGCTCCGCTCGCTCAGCAGCACGCCGATTACCAGGAGCTGTGGGCTCCCGGTCGCGACGTGCCGCCGCCAATCGACCCGCAGCAGTTGCGAAAGCCGCGCGAGGCCGCGCGGCCCGTCAATCCGGAATTCCTGGACTGGGCGGCGAGCGTTCCGCCGGCGGGTGTCGATCCGGTCCGCCATTCGCCGCAGATGCCTCACCGCGAGCCGCCGCTGCACGACGACATGAGCTGGGCAGCCGGTCCGGTTGCCACGCCAAAACCGCCGGTCGATGTGCTGCACGCGATGCCGACGCCGCGCCGACCGTCGGTGTGGGCCGACGACGAAGCGGCTGTCCCGCCACCGCCGGCTCCCTCACCGGCAGGGCATGTGGGAGCGCCGCGGCCGCAACTGTCCGAGCCGGCACCGGCCACGGCCGCGTCGATCGGCAATCCCGAGTTTGCGCGCCTGGTCGCACGTGCTGCCGGACTGCCGGACGGTTTCTTTGCCGACAAGACCGAAGCCGAACTCGCGGAACAGCTTGGCGTCATCCTGCGCATGACCGTGGAAAACCTGATGGCCCTGCTGCAGGCGCGGACCCAGGCCAAGCAGCTGACGCGCAGCACCAGCCAAACCACCATCCAGGCCATCGAGAACAATCCGCTGAAGTTCTCGCCGACCGCGGAAGACGCGATGCGCATCCTGTTCGGGCCGCCGACGCGCAGTTACCTCGATGCGCCGCATGCCTTCGCCCAGGGCTTCAAGGACCTCAAATCCCATCAGTTGAAGACCTATGCGGCAATGCAGCATGCCGTCCGGGGACTGATCGCCAGTATCGATCCGACGCTGATGGCGCGCGAGCTCGAGCTTCAGCGCGGCGCAAGGTCCTTGTTTGGCTCGAACAAGAGCAAGCTCTGGGATGAATTCTTGACGCGCTGGAACGCGCATCTCGGTCGCGACGAAAGCGCGCCGATCGATACCTTCATGCTGCATTTCTCCGAATATTACGACCGCGCAGACAAGTCGGGGTCAAAGTGAACTGTCGGTGACGATGCAGTCGCCGATCATTGCCGAGTGGATGTAGGAATGTCCTGGTACAGCAAAGTTTTCTGGTCGGAAGGTCTGTTCCTGCGGCCGCATCATCTGCAGCAGAACGATCGCTATCTCGAGCATCTGCTGGAAAAGCGTGTTCGTTATACAACACCGTACCCCTGGGGCTTTGCCCAGCTCGAGATCGATAACGATCTTACCCAGCAGAGCAAGTTCGCCGTGCGCAGTGCGACCGGCGTCATGCCGGACGGAACGCCGTTCGATATCCCTGCCGACAGTCCGATCCCGGAAGCCATCGAAGTGCCGGATTCGGCCGCAGGCCAGATCGTCTGGCTGATGATGCCGGTCGCGGCGCCCAATACGCGGGAGGTGGATGAGGATCGCACCGACAGCGCAAGTCGCTACGTTCGGACTGCCGAAACGTTTATCGATTCAACCTCGGCGCTGCGCATCGAAGAAGAGATCGACATTGTCTATCCGCGGCTCTCGTTCGAGCTGCGCAAGACGAGCAAGCCGGGATACATGGGTCTCGGCATCGCTCGCATCCTCGAAGTGCGCGACAAGAATATCCTGTTCGACGACAAGTTTGTGCCGCCGATGCTGGTCTGCGCTGCGCATCCGGTTGTCGATGGCTGGCTCAATCGAATCATTGGCTGGGTTGAGACCAAGCTCGACGAGTTGGCGCGCTACGCCGTCGACCCTTCGTCCGGCGGCGGTTTGCAGAGCGTCGATTATCTCGTGCTGCAGGTGCTGAACCGGACCATTCCGGTGCTGACTCATTTCAAGCGGTCCGGCAGCGTACATCCCGAGCGGCTGTACGAGGAACTGCTGCGGTTTGCCGGCGAGCTTGCGACCTTCGCGACGACCGAACGACGCGCACGGGACTACCCGGCATATGATCACGACAACCTCGAATATGTCTTCACGCCCCTGGTGCGCGACATCCAGGATTTCCTGAGCGCGCGGCTGGGCAGGCGGGCGATTCGTCTGGAGATCATTGAACGCGCCCAGAACGCATTTGTATCGCCGATCCGCGATCGCGCGCTGTTCCGGAATGCGACGCTGGTGCTTGAGGTCGCCGCGCGGCGGCCCCTCGTGGAGATTCAGAATGAATTCCCGCACCTGTTCAAGGTCGGGCCCAACACGAAAATGACCGAGATCGTGCACGCAAACCTGCCGGGTTTGACCCTGGTGCATTTGCCGACGCCGCCACCGCACATCCGAGCGATCACTGACCACGTCTATTTCTATCTCGATCGCAAGTCGCCGCTGTGGCCCGAGTTCAGCACAGCGGCCTCGATCGGGATGCATTTTTCCGGCGACTGGCCGGAGCTTGAGTTGTACCTTTGGGCCATCCTGGAAGAGCGGCCATGACCGACAGGGACAAGCCGGTTAATCCTTTCGGTCGGGGTGAGCGGACCATCATCCGTCCGAACCCCGGCGGGAAGATGCCGCCGGCTCCGGCTCCTCAACCTCCGGCAGGCGAGGGACCTGCCAGCCGTCCAGGGTACTCGCCATCGCCCATGGCTTCGCCGGGTGGCCCTTCGCCACCGCCTTCATTTTCTCCTGCACCGCAGAGCGCAAGCTACGCCGCCCCGCCGACCAGCCAGCCCTCAGAGGAATGGATTTCGACACCGGCGCAGGCTCAGGCGACGCAACCGATCCTGCCGCCCGGTCCGCCCTTGCGTGTCGACGATCTGGTTGCGCCAAACGCCAATCCGGTGATGCGCGCCGGGGGCCCTTTGCTGCAGTTGCTTGGCCGGCTACGCGTCGCACTGATGCGGGCGTCATTCGCGAGCCTGATGGAGCAGGTCGCCGACGCCATCAAGTTCTTCGAGAAGGATATCCGCTCGGCGGGCATTTCCGAGCACCAGGCCAATACGGCGAAGTATATCCTGTGCGCGACCGCCGACGATATTGTGCAACACATACCGACAGACGATCGACACGTCTGGGCCCAATACTCGATGCTCAGCCGGTTCTTCGGCGAGCGCGTGGGCGGCGTACGCTTCTTCGAGATTCTCGACCATTTGAAGACTGATCCGCTCGTCAACTATCCGGTGCTCGAACTCCAGCACGCCTGCCTTGCGCTCGGATTCCAGGGCATTCATCGGACGTCGCCGGGCGGGCTTGCGAACCTCCAGGTGATTCAGCGCAACCTCTATGAAACGCTGCGCCGGGTTCGGCCCAAGCCGACCAATGATTTGTCGCCGCACTGGCGGGGCCAGGCCTTGGCCGGTCGGCGGAAGCACTTGCGCATTCCGGTTTGGCTGGTGGCGGCTGTGGTCGCCGCGCTGCTGACGGGATCCTATTTCGTTCTGCGAACGTTGCTGGCTGGCCGTGCAGAGAATGCTGCGCAAGTCGCGCTGGCATTGCATCCCGGCGATCCGATCGAGCTCAAGCGCCGCGTCGTTGCGCCGCCGCCACCACCGCCTCCGCCGCCACCGCCGGACCGCATCACCCAGCTGCAGCGCATTCGCAACGCGCTTGCGCAGGAGAAGACGGCGTGCGCCATGACGGCGGATCAGACGGCGAGCTTCATCGTGATCAGGGTGTGCGATCTCGCATTGTTTGCCTCTGGCCAGGCAACCATCCTGGATGGTTTCAAGCCGATCGCGGCCCGCGTCGCGGCGACGCTCGACAAGGAGCCCGGCCGAATCCGGGTGGTTGGCCATACCGACAGCTCGCCGATCCGCACCGTGCGTTTCCCCTCGAATTTCGAATTGTCGGTCGAGCGCGCCAAGGCGGTTGCCGCCGCGCTGAAGCCCGGACTGGCCGATGGTTCGCGCATCGATGTCGACGGCAAGGGATCGGATTCACCAATTGCCAGCAATTCGACGCCTGAGGGACGAGCTAAAAACCGTCGGGTCGAAATCTTCATCGAACGTAGCGAATAGGCGGACGCCAGAAGCTCACGCGATAAGCGACAGGTACCGGTCAATATGCTCGCTAAGGACATACTACGCATCGTTCTCTATGGAGTCGGGCTCAGCTCGCTTGGGGCGGTGATCTACCTCGCCGGTCCCTTCGTTGCTTTCGGCGACTGGCATCCGTTGGAAAATCACATCGTTCGCCAGATCGCGATCCTACTGCTCGGCGCCGCGGCAGCAGGCGTCACCGGTCTTCATTTCTTCAAGCGACGCAAGAACGCCAAAGAGATCGCCGACGGCGTCAGCGGTGCGGACCAGGCTGTCAGCGACGAGCCGGTGCTCAAGGAGCGCATGAAGGATGCACTCGCAACACTCAAGACCGCGAGCGGCAACAAGTCCGGTTATCTCTACGATCTACCCTGGTACGTCATCATCGGCCCGCCAGGTGCGGGAAAGACCACCGCGCTGGTCAATTCGGGGCTCAAGTTTCCGCTCGCGCGCGGGGCAACGCCGGCGGCGATCGCCGGGGTCGGCGGTACTCGCTACTGTGATTGGTGGTTTACCGAGGAGGCGGTGCTGATCGATACCGCCGGTCGCTACACAACCCAGGATTCAAACAGCAAGGCCGACAAGGAAAGCTGGCTGTCCTTCCTGGACATCCTGAAGAAGAATCGGTCGCGCCAGCCGATCAACGGCGTTCTCGTCGCGATCAGTCTGGAGGACGTGCTGACGCTGCCGAAGCAGGAGCTCGCGCTTCATGCCGATGCCATCCGGATGCGGCTCCTCGAGCTGCATCAAAGGCTGAAAGTGAGCTTCCCGGTCTACGCGCTGTTCACCAAGGCCGATCTCGTTGCCGGTTTCACCGAATATTTCGCCTATCTCGGCGAGGCCGGCCGGCGCCAGGTCTGGGGGGCCACTTTCCAGACCGCCGACAAGACCCAGAATCTGGTGGGGCAGGTCCCGGTCGAGTTCGATCGCCTGCTGGAACGTTTGAGCGAGGAAACGCTCGATCGTCTGCAGGACGAGCCGACGCCGCAGCACCGGGTGCAGTTGTTCGGCTTCCCGGCGCAGATGGCGCGGCTCAAGCCGCAAATCCACGATTTCCTCAACCAGATTTTTGAGCCGACGCGGTATCACGTGAACGCCAATCTGCGTGGGTTCTATTTCACGTCGGGTACCCAGCAGGGTACGCCGATCGATCAATTGATCGGATCGTTGGCGCGGACGTTCGGCGCGGAGGAAGTCGGGGCCGGATCGTACTCTGGAACCGGCAAGAGCTATTTTCTCGCCGATTTGATTTCGAAGGTCATCATCGGCGAGGCCGACTGGGTCTCGACCGACCGTGCTGCGGTGCGTCGCGCCCTGATCCTCAAGACTGCGGCGCTGTCGGTGATAGGTTTGGTGGCGATCGGGCTGATCGGTGCGTGGCTGACCAGCTACAAGCGCAACTCCGAGCTGATCGAGCAGAGCTTGCAGGCGGACAACGAGTATGCAACCGCCGGTGCGCCGCTCATCAAGCAAACGCTGATCGCCGATCATGATCTCGACAAGGTGCTGCCGCTGCTCTATCGGTTGCGGAACGCCCCGGCCGGCTATGCCTCACGGAATGAGTCGGTAGCACTTTCGGCGCGCTACGGGCTCAGTCAACATGCGCGCCTGTTATCACCCGCGAAGGCAGCCTATCACACCGCGCTTGAGCGCATGTTCAGGCCTCGCTTGCTGTACCGCCTGGAAGAGCAGCTCAATGCGCGCATCAACGAGCCTGCCTTCGTCTATGAGGCGCTGAAGGTCTACCTGATGCTCGGCGGCCTGCAATCCCCGGACCGCGAGCTGATCCGTTCCTGGATGCAGCGCGACTGGGCGGACAACCTGTATCCTGGCGCGACCAACGCGGAAGGGCGGCGTCTGCTCGATGAAAATCTCGTCGCCATGTTCGACCTCGAAACCGAGCAGCCGCCGCTGGTCGAGCTTGACGGACGGCTGATCAAGCAGGCCCAGAATTCATTGGCGCGCCTCAGCGTCTCGCAACGTGCCTACGAGTTCCTGAAGTCGGAGGCTCGTGGATCGACCGCCGGCGACTGGATCGCCAGCCGCCGAGGCGGTCCGGACGTGGCAGTTGTCTTCGAAACCACGACCGGGCAGCCCTTGGACAATGTGCGGGTGCCCGAGTTCTTCACCTACAACGGCTTCAATCAGAAGTTCATCGCTCGACTGCCCGGATTGTCGGAACGCATGAAGCGGGAGCGCTGGGTGTTGGGCGACGCCGGCCAGCAGTCGGCAATCGACCAGCAGTATGACAATCTGGCCGGCGATCTGCTCAGCATCTACTCCAATGAATTTGTGACGACGTGGCGGACTGCGCTCGGCAGTCTGCGCCTGAAGAAATTACTCGCGGACAAACCGAAATACGAAGTGCTGAGGGCGCTTTCGGCGCCGACCTCGCCGCTGCGGCAAATCCTGGAGTCGGTGCGCGATGAGACGATGCTGACCAAGGAACGCCCGAAGCCGGCGAACGCCGGCACGCCAGCCGCGCCGCCCGCGGTGACCACGCCAGCGCTGTTCAACAATGCCCAGGACGGTACGCCTGGCGCGGCGATCGAGTCGCAGTTCAAACCCTACCATGCAGTCCTTGAAGGGGAGAGCACCCGCCGGCCGATCGACTCGACGATCGCAAACCTGAACGACATCGCGCAGAATCTGACGCTGATGGTCGAGAATCCGCAACTGACGGCGCAAGCAACGGCGGGGCTTCAGACCCAGGTTGCAGCGCTACGCAACAATGCCTCGCGTATGCCGCCGCCATTTTCCGATATGCTGCGGGCGGCGGCCGCGGAGTTCGAAGGCAGCATCGCCGCCTCCACGGCTGGTCAGATCCTGCAGTCGTTGCGCGATCAGGTCACGCCGGTCTGTCAGCAGACGGTAACCAACCGCTACCCGTTCGTCCGGAGCAGCGGTCAGGAAGTCCCGCTCGCGGATTTCGCCAAGCTGTTCAGCCCGAACGGTGTGATGGACAAGTTCTTCAGTCAGTTCCTGGCGCCTTATGCGGATACGTCGCGATCCGAATGGGTCTGGCGGAAGGAAAGCCCCGTCGGCCGATCGTTCTCGCCCGACACATTGAAGCAGTTCCAGAATGCCGCCTATATCCGCGACGCCTTCTTCCAGACTGGCGGCGGTGTGCCGGCAGTGTCCTTTGCAATCCGGCCGCCGGCTGCGGCCGGACCGGGCATCACAGTCAAGACCGAGATCGGCGGCACGACGATCACGAGCCCAACCACACCAGGACCAGCCGCAGCTCCCTCCATGTTTGGCGCGCCGCAACCCGCTCCTCCGCCGCCGCCGCCGCAGAGCAATTCACCGACTACGGTGCTCTGGCCCGGCCCATCGCCGCGGACGGCAATTTCGGTCAGCAACGAGACCGGCTCGCCATCCGTACTCGAGCGCATCGGCCCCTGGTCATTGTTCCGAATGCTGGAGGCTGGCTCGCTGGTCGCCAAGGCGGAATCCGCCAGCGCAACGTTCATTGTTGCCGGACGTGAGCTCAACTATCAGATTTCGACCGGATCGTTGCGCAATCCGCTAAACCTGTCAGTGCTCCGCGAGTTTCGTTGCCCGACCGGAATATGACCATGCGATGCGGCTTATTCGGCAAGATCGGCGCGAAGCGTGATTTCATCGCGATCGCGACGCCGCGCAGCTTCCTGGAAGTCTGGGAGCCGTGGGTGCAAGCTGCCATCTCCGCGAGCCGCCATCAACTCGGCGCCGACTGGCAGGAAGCATTCCTGACCGCGCCGATTTGGCGATTCTGGCTTGGCGGAGCGATCTGCGGCACCACCGTCGCAGGAGCGATCATGCCGTCGCTTGACGGCGTGGGGCGATACTATCCGTTGACGCTGCATGCGGTGCCGGATGGCGACGCCGCGCTGCCGCCGCCGCACATCGATCCGCAGGACGGGTGGTATGGGCAAGTGGAGACGTTCCTGCTCTCGACCCTGGACCGGGCTGCGACCTTCGAGCAGATCTCCGATGCACTGGATCGTCTCGCGCTTCCACGTCTGCGGACGCGGGAGACTGATGGACCGCCGGTCGTGTCGCTGAGCGACGCGACGCTGGGAATGGTTTCGACGGTCGATGGGTTTGCCGAGTCGTTCGGCACGCTCTGCGGCGCCAACCCTCAAGTCTATGCTGCGGCCAGTTTCTGGTGGACCACCGGGGGCGAAGGGTTCTCGCCGATCGCACTCTGCTGCCGCGGATTGCCGGATCCGTTTCGCTATTCCACGCTGCTGACCGGCGACGTTGGCCGCGAAGTGTCCGGGACGGGATGACGCGCGATGGTACACGTCCCCTCCTTGTTCGATGTCGGTAGCGTCACTCACGCCGGACGGGTGCGGGCGCGGAACGAGGACTCATACCTGGTAAGAACCGACGTCGGCCTGTGGGCCGTCGCCGACGGTATGGGCGGTCACGAGGCAGGCGATCTTGCCAGCCGCATCGTGGTGGAGTCGCTTGATTCCATCGGCGCGCCGGACTCCGCGGCGGACCTGTTGGCTCAATGCGAGGCGCGCCTGTTCAGCGCCAACCAGCAGATCCTGGCCCTCAGCCATGAAAGGCAGGGTGCCATTGTCGGGACCACAACGGCAGTCCTGCTCGTACGCGACGGCCATTATGCCTGCATCTGGGCGGGTGACAGTCGGGTGTACCTGATCAACCGCCACGGCATCACACAGGTGTCGCACGATCATAGCGAGTTGGAGGAACTGATCGCTGATGGCGCGCTATCACGCGAAGAGGTCCAGGACTGGCCGAGCAATGCCATCACCCGGGCCGTTGGTGTCGTCGCCGACCCCGAGCTCGAGGTGGTGACCGGTCCGGCCGAACCGGAAGACATCTTCGTGATTTGCAGTGACGGCCTGACCCGACACGTGCGGGACGACGAGATCGAGCAGCACGCGGCCACTCGCCTTGCCCAGACAGCCTGCGACGACATGCTCGCGCTCGCGCTTGAGCGCGGCGGGCTCGACAACGTCACGATCGTGATCGTGCGATTGCTCGCGCCACGGTCCTCAGAGCCCACGAGGACGCCGCTCGATCAGGAGCCGCGACCATGACCGCGAACGATCCGTTTCGGTCATCCTACCGCGGTGTGCCGGCCGGCACCCGGCTCAACGGCATTTACGAGATCGAGGCGATGATCGGGGCAGGCGGCATGGGGGAGGTCTACCGCTGCCGCGAGATCCAGACCGGATCGCCCGTCGCGGTCAAGATGCTGCTGCCCGACATGGTCGACAACGAGGCGGCGCTTGCGCTGTTCCGGCGGGAGGCCGCAGCACTCCACAATCTTCCGCATGAAGCAATCGTTCGCTACTTCCTGTTCACGGTCGAACCCGCACTGCAGCGACCGTATCTGGCGATGGAGTTTGTGAACGGACGCTCGCTGTCGAACATGCTCGACGATGGGCCGCTGACCTTCGAAGCGCTGATCAAGTTGATGCAGCGGGTCGCATCGGGCCTTCAGGCCGCTCACGAGCACGGCATTGTCCATCGCGATGTCTCCCCCGACAACATCATCGTGCCGCTCGACGATGTGAGGCGGGCGAAGATCATCGACTTTGGCATCGCCCGGTCAACGCAGATGGGTGACAAGACCATCATCGGTTCCGGCTTCGCCGGCAAGGACAATTACGCGTCGCCGGAACAGGTCGGCTTGTACGGCAACGATGTCACCGCGAAGTCCGATGTCTACAGCTTTGGTCTCGTGCTGTTCCATGCCTTGACCGGACAAAAGCTCGATATGGGCGGAAGCCAGTTTCAACTGGTCGAGAAGCGCCGGCGTGTGCCCGATCTCGGCGCAGTGGACATGCGCATCAGGCCACTTCTCGAGAGGATGCTGCAGCCGGACCCGGCCTTGCGCCCGACCATGGCGGAGGTCGCCAACTGGACGCCGGCGGGTTCGGCGCAGCCGTCCGCAGCACCGCTCTACGGCTTCGATCCATTGGCGAAGTCGCAGGCTGGTATGTCTGCGCCGCAGGAGCGGGCGCCATCAACCACGCGGAACTCCCGCCGCATCTGGCTCGGCGCCTGCGTCGCGGCGCTGCTGCTTCTGCTGGGCGGCGGTGGGTACACATTCTATAAATTTGTCTGGAGGACATCGGGCTTGGCGGCTTTGCCGCCACCTCCGAAACTCGCCGGGACATCCACGCCGCCGAGCGAGCCTGCTCCGCCACCCCCGACACGTCAGGAGCCGGTGAAGCTGCCGTCTCAGCCGACGTTGACGCCGTCTCCGTCCCCCGACGGGCCGGGTCGAGCCGAGCGCATCCGCAAATATGTCGCCCAATATGCGGGCGGCGACTGCTTCTTCATCCTGCCTGTTGCCGTGAGCTCAAGCGCAGCCGTCATTGAAGGCTTCGGCGCTTCGACCGCCCCGTTCGATACCTTCGATAAAGCGTTTCGAAAGGAGCAGGGATTTGAGGCTTCGGTCGGCGTCAGGCAGGTGAATCAGGCACAATGTCCGGCCGTCAAATTCCTCAGTCAGGTCGGAAGCGATCAAGCGCGTGCGCCGCGCATCAACCTGTCGGCGACGGAGCTGAAGGCCGGCGAGACCCTCAACGGGACCGTCGAAAATTTTGCCAACCGGGTGGTGGAACTGCTCATGGTCTCGGATCGCGGCGAGGTGCGCAGCCTGTCCTATCTCCTGAAGCCGGGCGTCGACTCGCTGTCCTTTGCCCTGCCGATGGAGCGCACGACCGGTCCGCAACTCCTGTTGGCCGTCGCAGCCCCGCGGGTTCTGGATTCATTGCGCCAGCCGCGACCGATGGCTGCCGACACATTCTTCCTGCAGGCGACGAGCGAAGCTCAACGCGGCAACGTGGCCATCACCGCGGCTGGACGCTATGTCATGCTCACCAATTGAGCCGGCGTTCAGAACTTGCCGATCATCAAGATCTTCAGGTCGGCATCCGGCTTGAAGTCGCTTGCCGTGAACTGCCGTGCATTGTCGGCAGATGAGGGCTTGAGCCGGCCAGGACAAAAACTGACCAGACGGTCGTCGCCGCCGGGATCGATCGTCAACGTGAAGGACCGGATTGGACCCGCCCAGTTCGCACCTGTCTTGAGCACGTAGGAAATGCGCCGCTCCTGCAGCTTTGCGGTATTGGCCTGGCTGTCACCTGTGCGCTTGTCCAATTCGGCAAGGAACGCATCCGTAACGCAATAGTCTCTCCTGTACCGCTCGACTTCCGGTCCCAGTGCCGCGCTGCGACGCAGACCCGAGCGCAGGACCGTGTCAGGGCTGGAGCCGACGCTCGGGCGATATTGATGTTCGACCGTGACGGTACGCGCCGCGGGAAACACCTGCTCGCGAACGGCAGATGTCTTGGTTACCCAGCCGGGCGTATATTGCTGGCGACCGTTGTCGCTCATGCCGGCAGGCATCAGAAGGCCGTCGTCGATCAACTTGGTGCGGGTTGTCGCCGGCAGGTCGGCGACTCGGATCTCCCGATCACCGAGCGGCAGCAAAGGCAGCTTGAACTGACGGAGGAGGGCGGTGACATCCTTGTTGCCGACCATGGCGCGCTGATCGATGGTCAGCGGCACCGCGTTGCCGTCGATCCTGGTCTCGAACGCGACGAAGTTGACCGGATCGCTCGATGGAAGGGCAATGTTCTCGGCTTCGGACAGGTCGATGTCGGGCAGCGGAAAGGCGACAGTGAGCGCAACCGGCTTGCTCGTCTGGTTGACGAATTGGTAGCGAACGGTGACCCGGTCCAGCCCGATATGAAGCTCCTCGCTCGCCATGGCCACGTCCTTGGTGCGGACGAATTGCAGCCCGCCGATGGACAATTCGGCCGCGGAATCATTTGCCCGCGCAGGCCAGCCGGTTGCGGCCAACAGGGCGATCATCAAGGCTCGCGACCTCAACGACAGCCCGCTTAACGCTCCATTTGCCATGCCGGCCTCCATGCGGCGCCGCAGCGTCTGTCCGTGTGGGTCAATCGATCGCCTGGTAGAGGTCGCCCCATTCCGGCTTCCAGACGCCATCGGGGTCGCAAACCACGATCGCGAGCTTCATGTCATTGGCGAGACGGATTGCGCCGCGAAAGGCATCCTGGGCCGGCATATGGGCGCTGACCTGGTCGCTGTTCAGGCGTCCCCCGCTTGCGGCGGCCGGCAACACGATTGACCCGGAGGCACCGGCATTGTCGCGCCTCAAAACCAGAGTAATCGCGTCTGGCTGGATTTCGCTGACTTGCTCAAATCTGTTTCTGGCCATGATTTTGCACTGCAAGCTGAAGGAGTTCGGACTATCACCGTCCAGTGAAAGAGTTGAACGGGATCGGGGTTGCTCGCCACTAATTGACGCTGCACTCGCGCAGTCTTGGATTAGGCAGTCTTGGATTAGTCGGACTGACGCCGCATTCGGTTCGGTTACATTGAGGCGGATATGCTTCGTCGATCTAGCTGGATCTGGCTCTCTATCGTCGGCGCGGCCATAGCGGCCACCGGGGCAAGGGCCGACGATACGGTCGTGCGAAGCTTTGCCGGCGGTTCGGCTGCATCCATGGTGGGGATCGTCGCGGCCAGCCAGGACGTCGAACTCGCGGGCCCGCAAGCGCTCAGCGCTGACGGACAGGGAAACCTGTTTGTGCTCGATCAAATCAATGGCCGTATTCTGCAATTCGACCCCAAACAACCGAACACGGCTCCCGACATCCTGAAGATGCCTGGCGATGTGCAGCCCACCGACCTCGTCGTCCATAACGACGACATCATGGTTTGGGACGGCGGCGTGCGGATGCTGAAGGCGGCACCAGGACAGTCCACACGCGGGCTGGGTGGAGACGAGATCCAGCTGGAGGAAGTCTCATCCCGCGGAACCGACGACCAGGTCGCCATTTCGGCCTTCGCCCAGATGGGCTCGCAGGCGCTGAGCAGCCCGACCGACTTGCTCGATCAGAATACGCGCGCGGCCATCGTGAGGACGACGCGACAGCCCGACCGGCAATATATCGCCTCGCGCAGCAAGGGATCGGTGATCGCCGATATCATTCCCGACAAGGGCAATGCCGGCGTTCGGGTCGAAATCCAGACCATGGTATCCAACGAGACCATCGGTCAGCTCGGCCTGCGCGTCCGCAACCAGCTCGGCACCGTTGAGTTTCTCGAGATCGACAACAGCGACCGCTTCTACGTGCTGGCCGAGGACATTCCTCCGTCGGGCAAGAATGCCTCCACCTTCGTCGCACGCTATGCCGCGAACGGACGCCTAGAGGGTATCTACGAGCTGCCGCTGGAGAACACGCCCGTGACCCGGCGGTTCGTCACCGTTTCGGGCGATGGCGACGTCTATTTTCTGCGCACCAAGCCGGATGGTGTCGAGGTGGTCGGTGTCGGCTTCCGCCCCCTGGGGAAGGTATCCGTCATTGACGTCAGGCCATCGCGCACGGCGGCCGCGCCGGCGGCGGCGCGGCCGGATATCAAGTTCAATGCGACCGCTGCCGTGCGGCCGTCCAATCGTCAGCAGGCGATCGAGACCGCCTTCGCCTTTGAGGGCATTCAGTGGAAGCTGACACCGGCCAACTACGGCAGCGATCCCGACAGCCAATGCTCCGGTTTCAGCCGTATTCGCCGGCCGTGGTACCTGCAGGGCAAGATAAACCAGGAAGTGCGCGGCGTGCCCTATTGCTGGGGGTGCCACGGTTCGCTCGCGAACTTCCGGCAGCGGATCGACAGCGGGACGCTGGCGGGCAATGTCTGCACCCGCAACGAGCCACGGCCGGATGTGGCCGGCGTCGACTGTTCGGCATTCGTCAGTGCCACGTGGGGACTTTCCGTCCACTACACGACCGCCGCCATCCCCGCGATCGCCGCACCTGTGACCAACCCCTGGGACCTCAAGCCTGGCGACGCCCTGAACAAGCCGGGTTCCCACGTGATGTTGTTCCTGCGGTTTACGCCCGATCGCAAGGCCGAGGTCATGGAATCCTCGACGGGTGGCTGCAACGGTCGGGTCTGCCGCAACGTCTATCCGCTCGCAAGCCTGCTCGCGCGCGGTTACGTTCCGGTCCGCTTTCGGGCGTTCGCAGACGATCAGGCGACCGTTTCCGCGAACGCCTATCAGGAGACCGAGGCGCCGACAGGCCGCAAGACGGCGAATAAACGGCGCTGAACCTGAGGTCTTGCCAAGGCTACAGATGAACATGGATCACCGCCTGCGCGCTGGTTTCTGGAGGTCCGGACGGCACTCCTGCCGCTCTGCCTTGCCGGCGTGGTTCCAGGGCGGACCTGGTTGATATCGAGGTGGATCGCGATGCGAACGCTCAGGGGCTTTGATCGAAGGACCGGTTGGCTGTGTGCCGCCATCCTGCTCGCTGCGTTGATCGGCCTGCCACTCCAGCACGCGCATGCGGCGGGTGAACTGTCGATAAGCAATCCCGACGGTGCGGCTCTCCGGGCGCTCGTCATCGGCATCGACGACTACCAGCATGTACGCAAATTGAAGGGCGCGGTCGCCGACGCCAATGACATCGTGTCCAGCCTGAGGACCATGGGCGTCAGCGATGTGGTCGAGCTGACCAATGCACAGGCCGACAGGGCAAGCGTGCTGCGCGAGATCAGCTCACTGGTGGAGCGGACAAAGAGCAACGATCTCGTCTTCCTGTCGATCGCAGGCCACGGCACGCAGGAGCCGGAGCGGATCAAGGGCTCCGAACCGGACGGAATGGAGAACGTGTTCCTGCTGCCCGAATTCGCGACCACCCCGGCCGGATCGGTCGAGCGCATTCTGGGAAGCGAATTCAATCATTTCATCCGGCAGTTCGAATTGCGCGGCGCAAGGGTGATCTTCGTCGCGGATACCTGCCATGGCGGCGGAATGGTGCGCGATATCGATCCGCGTGCGGCCGAGATGAGCTTTCGACAGGTGCCGCGCTACACGCTGCTGGTCGATGAATTGAAGCCGGTGTCGAGCAGCGACGACCCGAAGTCCGAACTCGATCTCGACCACACCGCGTTCATCGCCGCGGTCGATCGGCACACCAAGGCGCCGGAAGTGCGGATTCCCGGGATCGACGGCCTGCGCGGCGCCCTGAGTTATGCCGTAGCCCGGGCCGTGGAGGGCAACGCGGACATCAACCATGATGGCAAGGTGACCCTGAAGGAGCTTTTCAGCAATGTTCGGCAGGTGGTCTATCAACTGTCCGACCAGCGCCAGAACATCGTGACGGTATCGTCGCCGGCCCAGATGCCGGAAACCGAGGTCGCCTTCGAATTGACGCGCGGCGTGGTGCTGATCCAGGGGACGGCCGCGAGAGCTGCCTCCGGCCAGGTTGCTAACGTCGCGTCCGCCGAGAAACAATCTCCCGCGCCGCCGGCCGTTACGGCTAAGTCGCAAACTGCTCCAACCAGTGCCGCTGCGAGCGCCGCGGCCGCGCCCAGTGCCGCGCTGCCGCCGTTCCGCCTCACCACGCCGATCCGTTTGGCGGCGCTTGACGGCAAGATGAATTATTTCACCAGTCTCAAGCCACAGGACGCCAGCGTGCAGGCAGTTCAACCGACTGATAATCCCGACCTGATCTGGGACCCCGTGTCTCATGACGTGATCGCCTGGGGCGACGTGGTCGCCTATGGCGTTGACGTTGGCGGTTTGACGACAGTGGTCAACCGAACCGCGGCAATTCGGGAGCTTAAGCGCATGGCGACGCGGTCGCCGCAGCTGATGCGTATTTGGCCGGATGATCGACAGCAGCGCAGCGGCCAGACCGTCGAGGTCGAATTGTCCGACGTCGGTTCGCGGGCTGTGCTGCTATTCAACGTGTCCGGTGATGGAACCATCCAAATGCTGTATCCGGTGGGGTCCGATGCCGCGCTGGCTCGATCGGCAAATCTGCGACTGCCTCTCCGGGTGGGCGAGCCGTTCGGCGCCGAGCAGATCGTCGCGGTGACCTCGCAGCAGCGGATGGTCGATCTGGAGACGGTCCTGATGCAGCTCAACCGGCGCCGCGCCTCGGGGCAGGTGATCAAGAGTCTGGAGCGCTACCTGCCGGCGGACGCGCGGATCGCGTCAATCGGCTTCTTCAGCGTTCCCTGACAATCCTGGGGCAGCGGGCCATGTCGCCAGCGGAACTGGTATGCCGCAAGCAATCATGGTTCGCGATCGTGCTGTTGCTGGCGGGAAGCGGCGTCGCGCTCGCGGCGCCGCCGCCATCGGCCTCTCCATCGGGAGGTGCGACGAACGCTCCATTGCTCTGGCGCGTACAGGCCTCGCGCGGCGCGGCAAATGCTGCCGGCGTGGCGCTTGAGATCCTGCCGGGTCCAACGGTCAACATTGGCGGCAAGGTGTCATTCGGCGTAACCGCCAGGAAGCCCGGCTATCTGATGCTGGTGGATGTGGATGCGGAAGGGCGGATGTCCCAGATCTTCCCGACTGCCGAGCTATTGGCGCAGTCGGTCGGACCCGACATGAATCTTGTGAAGCCTGGTGTCCAATTCATTGTTCCGACGCCGGCGGCACAGCAGCGTGGATTTGAATATGTCGTCGCGCCGCCGGCCGGGTCCGCCGTGATCGTTGCGATCCTGAGCGAGCGACGTGTGCAATTGCTGGATTTGCCGGACGTTCAGCGCAAGCTTCAGGGGCCGGCCGACACGTTGAGCTATCTCTCGGATTGGACCAGTCAGCTGCGGATACCGGACAGCGGCGGCGGAAGACTGTTGCCGAACAATTGGTCGTTCGACATCAAGTCATACTCCATCAAGTAGGTCAGCGATTGCGTTGCTACGGCTACCCGGGCGGTTGAGGAGACCGTCCGGCGGGATCATGTGGTGAATATTCTTGTGGCCGAGGCTGCTGTCCGGCGTCTTGCGTGCAGGGCCCCGCGGTTCGGTTCCCTTGCCCCCGGCATTGCCGATTGCGGGGAGGAGACGGCGGCCCGATCTCGGGCGCGCCGCCCTGCATGCCGTCCTAGTTGCAAACCTCGACATTGCCGGTACCGCCGCCGGGACCTCCGCCGCCACGGTAATCGAGATGACACCCGCGACGGACCGGGCGGCATAGATAAGCATCGCACACGATCTGGCCGCTGCCACCAGAGGGTCTGGCCGTCGCCTGTCGTCGGGGAACGTCGGCTTGCGGCTCGGGCCTCTCGCGGACCGGACGATCGGCGCGCGACGGCCGCTCATCCATGTTGCGCTTCGCCACCGGCTTTTTCCCGCGCCGCTTCTCGCATTCGTTATCCTCGTTCAGGAACGAGCCCTCGGCGCAGGTGATCTTGCGGCACTGATCGCCGTCGGCCTTGTAGCCATGCTCGCAGATCAACGGGCAAACCCGGGCCGGTTTCAGCTTGATCGCATCGAGCACATCGAGGCTTGCAAGCTTGACGTCAAATTTGGTTCCGGCGTGCCGGTTGAACAGGGTCAGGGAGCGACGCGAGGCCGCGTTCCACTCACCGTCGATGGAGCCAGTAAAACAGCCAACCCGGCTCAATTCGCTCTGCACCGATTTGGCAAGATCCTCCTGCGGCGGCGCCGTGTTCAAGGCGGCAACCTTCGCGCCCTCGCTATTCTGCGATGGGGTAGCGGTTGCAATATTATCCGGCCTGGCGCTGTCGGGCGCGGGTCCGTTCGCGGAAAGCATGGCGACCGTTGAGGTTTGGGATGCGGTCCGCTTCCGTTCAGCCTCAGCAGCTTGGTCCTGCGCTGCCTGCTTTGTTCTTTCTGCCGCGATGCGGGCATCCTCCGCAGCCTTGAAATCTGCGGCCGCCTTTTCCTGCTCCGCTCGCTGGGCACCTTCGGACGCAAGCCGAGCCTTCTGCTGCTCCGCTTCCTGCGCTTTCCTGGTGGCGGTGACGCGCGCGTCCTCCGCGTCGATCTGATTGAGCTGAAGCTTGGCCAGATTTGCGTAATAGCCGTCGGGATGCTGGGCGAGGAACGCGCTCATAGCGGCCTTGTTACCCAGTTGCAGGGCCAATTCGTAGTCGCGACGAATCTCCGACGAGGCGTTAGCCGGCGGCGGCGCCGGCTCCTCGGCCTTTGGTACGAGCGCAACGTCCTCACCGCCCAGCGATCCGTAAACGTAGGGTTCCTGTCGATTACCGGTGGCTTGCAAGACATCATCGCGGACGAAGCCGAAAGCCCTGCGCAGGTCGAGTCCAGGCTTTGCGATATATTTCACCAGCGCCGTCGCGTAGGGACTGTTCGTGCTGTTGCCGTCGAGTGCGGTTAGTCCGGCTTTGGCCGCAAACGCGATCAGCGTATTGGATACGGCGGGTTCTACCCGGGCGAGCCCGCGGCTGATCGCGCGCGAAGCGACGGTTCGCTTCATCGTGTCGGCGAATGGATTGTTGCGGCAGGCGTCAACGATCACGACGCGGAGCTGTTTCGCGGGCTCGATAGCCAGCAGGACGCGATCGAGCGAGAAGGCCTCGTCATAGATATCAGTGTCGCGTTCAAGCCTGGCATCCGTCGGAATCAGATAATTCGTCCCGTCGATCTCGATTCCGTGACCTGCATAGTAGACGATGGCGATGTCTGCATCGCGAGCTTGGTCGGCGAAATCCCTCAGTGCCCGCCGCATGTCGCTCGAGGTCAGGTTCAGCCGGGACTCCACCAAATCGAACCCGGCGCCCTTCAAGGTCGCGGCGATTGCGGTGGCATCATTGGCAGGATTTGGAAGCAATGGCGCATTTTGATAGTTCGAATTTCCGACCACCAAAGCCACTCGCTTCGTTGCCCAGGCTGGCTGAGACGCCAGGAGAACTGAAGCAGCAAGAACAACAAGAACTCGGAGGAGCGTGTAGCGCATGGCGAACGTCCAAAATCGGCTCAAAACAACGGCAGCTTTATCGAAGGTGGCCGCGCGCAAACTCCACTGCGTCAAGCGTTACGAGCGCCGGCATGCCTCCGTACGGTAACAATCCTGAGTCCAATCCATTCCTGATGTTGTCGCTTGGGGAAGCGAGAATGTTCAAGGATACACCGAAGCGTGTAGGGCCGGTGGCGGACGGCCGAACAAATGTCAGTTGACCTGTAAGATATTGAAATATCTGATTTTTATCTTTGGCGCCGGAATGGCTGGCAGTGCCGCCATCCGGGTGGCTTCGCCAAGCGAAGTTCCATCTCTCGATAGTGATCTCGGAATTGACCCGCATGCTCAAGCGATGCTCGCGCGGATCGTCAGGGTGTGGCGGCCGCGTCGTTAGTCTCGGTGGCGTCGACAAGGTTCAGCCGGCTCGTTTCGGCTGTTTGTCGCGCCGCGGGCCTCTTCCATAGGAGCGCGAACTGCGTCTATCTGGAAGCAACGCCGATCCGCTCGAGCTGAGACGTGCGAGTCCCGAAAGAATCGAAATCTGCGTCCTCGGGATCCGGACGTCGACGCGTGGACCCCCACCGCAGGTGTCGTGGAAATCTCTAGCGTTGGAGACGCACATGTCAATTCCGCTGAAAATCTACGTCACGCCATTTGCCGAGAAAGGTGTCGCCGAGCCTCAAAAATGGAGTGGCGAGGCCGCCAAGAAGGCACTGGATGTGGTCAATAAGATCTGGGCGAAGGCCAAGATCGCGTTCGTGATCAATGATTACGTGGAAGATAAACCGCTCGATATGGCGAAGAGCGCGCGCAACAATGACCAGCGCGTGCTGGATGTTCTCAGTCTCCGGCATGCTCCCGACAACGCGGTCCACATTTATCTCGTCAACCCGATTGTCAATCTCTCGGCCGGTGGCAGCTCATACCTTCATAGCGATCCCGAGCCGGCAAGCTTTGTCCAATGGTATGGCAATGACTTTGCCAACGGACGCGCGTGGGCCCATGAACTTGGGCATTTGATGAGTCTCGACCACGTCGACGTAGATTACGCCGATGAGAAGCAGGCCGCCCTGCGCAGCAACTTGATGACGAAGGGATTGAGCGTGGGAAGCGATTTGACCGGTCAGCAGATCAGCACGGCCAAAAGTTCAAAACTGGTGAAGCGATTTGGCGGCTGACCTCGGAACCTGCTGCCGGCGCCTTCCATGGACGGATTGCCGCCGGCCCGATCGCTCGTTCGCCCACCGACCGCCGGAGAGACGCCATGCCCAGGATCGACCTTGCAAACGTGCCGGAACGCAAGGGGACCGGCTATCCGGCGGAGTTCGCCGCGCCGTGCGCCGAGCGGGCGCGGCAGCGTCTCGGTGATGCCGGCGGGCTCGCCGACTTCGGCGTCAACCTGATGCGGCTGCCGCCCGGCAACTGGTCGAGCCAGCGCCACTGGCATTCGGATGAGGACGAGTTCGTCTATGTGCTCGCGGGCGAAGTGGTGCTGGTGGAAGACGGCGGCGAGACGGTGCTGCGGGCCGGCGATTGCGCGGCATTTCCGAAAAACTCCGGCAACGGGCATCATCTGATCAACAGGTCGCAGATGACGGCGACCTATCTCGATGTCGGCTCGCGCTCGCGCGCCGACGTCATCACCTGCTCCGACATCGACATGATGAGCCCGAGCTCCGACGGCCGCTTCCTGCACAAGGACGGCACGCCGTACGAATAGCCCACCTGCCGCGCCGCGCCCGAAATCGGGCGTTGCGGATTGGCCGGCGAAGGACCAATGTTCCGGCGAGGAGCTTTGGTCGCGTCGATGGCGGAATGGTATTTCATCTGGGTCGACGGTCCGCGCGGACCCGAGCCGCAGAAATGGTCGTCGGACGGGCTGTGGGGCCAGCTGTCGCGTCAGGACGTGATCGTGCGTTTTCCCCTGAGCGATCGCGAGGCCGAATTGTCGCTCGACCAGCTCGCAAGGCTGCACCCGGTGCCGCAGTGAGCTGCGCCGCAGTTTTCCGTCGACGTTCGATCCGCCGGGTTGAACGTCAGACCGAAAGATCGAAGCCGGGCGTCTCGATTTCGGTCAGGAATGAGGCGACGAACATCTTGCCCAGCACGTGCTTGGCCGCCGGCGTGCCGGCCTTGAGCAAGCCGGCGCGTGTAGCCTCTGCGAGCTCGGCAAGCGTCGGTGCTGCGAGGCTCGTGTCGGGTGTGGCGCGCGGCGCCGTCGCGGATGCGCTGAGCAGCACGCCGGCATAGTAGAGCCGGGTGAGCGCGCGGACATGTGCGAGCCGTGCGCGCAGCGCCTCGTCGAGCGGGCGGCCGAGCCAGGCACGATGCAGGATGTTTTCCAGCTTCGGCGTGCGCGCCAGGCTGTCGCCGACAATCGCAAGGTCGACCAGCGGATCGGTGCGATAGGCGGATTCCCAGTCGATCATCCAGAGCCTGTTGCCGTCGAACAGGATGTTGGCGGGGAGCGAGTCGTTGTGGCTCGACACCGAGTTGGCCTCGTCCCAGGCATAGGCCGCGCGGATCCGCGCGAGATGCGCGTTGCAGCGCTCAAGCACGCCGGGCGCGAACAGGCCGGTGCGGCCGACATGGGCCCAGAGCCGGGCCACGATGTCGGGGTAGCGCACGAAAGCGGGAAAGGTCGGCGTCGCCTGCAGGCGCGCCAGCAATTCGCCGAGCGCCTTCGCCAGCGCCGGCAGGCCGCCGGGATAGCGGCCGAGCGGCTGCCGCTGCACAAAATCCATCACCGCGATGCGCGAGGCCTCGTCGACATAATGGAGTCGCGGCGCGATGCCGGCCTCGGCCGCGATCCTGAGCGACACATACTGAAACGGATTGCGCAGCGGGCTCGGCATTCCTTCGATTCGGAGCAAATAATTCTCGCCGCCTGCATGGATCCGGAACAATTGCGCCGACGTTGCGCCGCCCGAGACGGATGTGACGGCGTCGATCGCCGCGGTGCCGATCACCTGACGCAGTGCGGCATGTGCTGCGTCGCGCTCTATCGGCGGAAGTTTATCGAGAGCACTCATGCGCAAGAAGTTAGCATGGCCGCCATGCGTGCCGAAATCGCATTGATCAGCGTTCGCGATCTATTGCTGGCAGCGCACGACGAAGCGTGAAACAATGCTGCAAAAATCATGTTGGGAGAGAACTTGATGTCGTTCGAGCGGGGGTTGCATTGCGCCGTTGCGTGCCGATCATGGATCGCGTTGCCATTATTCTGCCTGATCAGCACGTTCGGAGTGGTGCATAACGCCGCCGCGAACGAGTCCTTGCAGATTGTGGACGCGCGCGTGCCGGCGGTCGACAAAGCGGGCGGGGACCTTCCGTTGACGATGACGATCAAGAACGAGGCCGACAGCGCCGATGCGCTGCTTCGTGTCCGCTGCCCGGTTGCGAATTTTTCCGAGCGTCATACTGTGGATCGCGGCGAGGGCGCACCAGCGATGCGCTCGATATCCAATATACCAGTGCCGGCAAAGGCAATGCTCGAGCTGAAGCGTGACGGTTATCACGTCATGCTTCTGCAGATGCGTCAGGCGCTCACGCCGGGCGAGACCTTCAAATGCGCGATCGTTTTTCAGAAAGCAGGCACCATCGAGACGGAGGTACAGGTCCAGAAGTGACCTAACACAAGTGACTCAAGAAGGCGGCGGGTGGCGCACAGCCACGCGCCGGGACTCAAGGCTTCTCGCGTGACCGCCCGTGTGTGACGGGCGGTTCGATCAATGAAGAATGCTAGATCCGGAGGAAATGAACTCATGACAAGGTTGAATTGGGTAAAGTCGCATATGCTCGCCGCGGCAGTAGCATCCGCAGCGACCTTCGCGGGCTCTTTGGCGCTCGCCGACGATGTCAATCAGGACCGTCTGCTCAATGCTGACAAGGAAGCAGGCAACTGGCTGCACCACCACAAGAACTATTCGGCGACGCGCTTCTCGTCGCTGGCCGATATCAACAAGGACAACGTCAAGAACCTGAAGGTCGCCTGGACCATGCATCTCGGCGGCGTCGAGGGCGGCGGAATCTGGTCGCATGGCGGCCTGGAGGGAACGCCGATCGTCGAGAACGGCTTCATGTACGTCACCGACGGCTGGGGTTCGGTCTACAAGATCGATGCGCATGGCGGTAAAGGCGTGCTGCTCTGGAAGATGGACCCGAAGACCGACCATGACTGGGCCGGCGCGGTCGCCTGCTGCGGCGTCGACAACCGCGGCGTCGCATTGTGGGGCAACCTCGTCGTCTCGCACACGCTCGACGGCCGCCTGATCGCGACCAACAAGGAGACCGGGCAGGTCGCCTGGCAGCGCCAGGTCGCCGATCCCGACAAGGGCGAGGTGATCACCGGCGCACCGCTGATCGTCAAGGACATGGCGATCACCGGCGTGGCCGGCGCCGAATACGGCATTCGCGGCTGGATCGCCGCGACCGACCTGAAGAGCCAGAAGGAAGTGTGGCGCACCCACACCATCCCGGGCAAGGACGAGGCGGGTCACGAGACCTGGAAGGACGACAAGGACGCCAAGGCGAGCGGCGGCGGATCGACCTGGGTCACCGGCAGCTTCGACCCCTCGACCAACACCATCGTCTGGGGCGTCGGCAATCCCGGACCGGACTGGGACAACGAGTATCGGCCCGGCGACAACCTCTACACCGACTCCTCGCTTGGTCTCGATGCCGACACCGGCAAGATCAAGTGGCACTACCAGCACACGCCGAACGATCCCTACGACTATGACAGCGTGGCGGAGAACGTGCTGGTCGACGTCCCCGGTCCGAACAACACGACGCAGAAGCTCGCGCTCGAGGCCGACCGCAACGGCTTTGCCTATGCGATCGACCGCAACAGCGGCAAGTTCATCTGGGGTCTGCCGTTCGTCAAGAAGGTGACTTGGACCAAGGGTCTCGACCCCGAATCCGGCAAGCCGGTGGAGTATGATCCGAAGCAGGGCGTGCAGCGCTACAACGCGGCGGTGACGCCAAGCCGGACCAACAAGGTGACGGACATCTGCCCCGGCAACATGGGCGGCAAGAACTGGCCGCCGACCGCGTATAATCCGAACCTGAAGCTCTGGTACATCCCGGTGATCGAGAGCTGCAACCGGATCACGGTCGAGGAGACGACGCCGGACAAGTTGAAGAAGCGCGAGTTCTTCACGGGCGGCGGACCGAGCCAGCCGGTCAAGATCACCGGCAGCGTCACCGCGATCGACGTCACCACCGGCAAGGTGGCGGGGAAGGCGGAGACCGAATTCCCGAACCTCGGCGGCATCCTGGCAACGCCCGACCTCGTGTTCTCCGGACAGCCGTCCGGCGAGGTGATCGCCTATGACGCGAAATCGCTGCAGCAGCTCTGGCAGTTCAACACCGGCGGCGGCGTCAACGCGCCCCCGATGACGTTCTCGGTGGACGGCAAGCAGTATGTCGCGATCCTGGTCGGCCTCGGCGGTGCCTGGGACAAGTGGTTCATCGATGCCACGCCCGAGCTGAAGCGGATGCAGCCGGGCTCGATGCTCTACGTGTTCGCCCTTTGACGTCGCAATCGCGGGAGGCCTCTCACCGAGGCCTCCCGCGTCGATTTGGCCGAGAAAGACAAGAAAAAAGACAAGAAACAAGACAAATGAAAAAAGTATGGCTGGTTGGCGCGTGGCTCGGCTGCGCGCTGGTGATGGGATCCACCGGTACCGCGCAAGCGCAGTCGGCGAGCGATCCGACCGATGCGGGCAAGGCGGTGTTCAAGCGCGGCAATTGCGTCGGCTGCCACAAATGGCACGGCAATGGCGGCGGCGGCTATGGCGGCGACGCGCTGTCGCTGCGCAAGACCGAGCTGACCCGCGAGCAGATCATCGAGACCGTGACGTGCGGGCGGCCGGGCACCGGCATGCCGTTCTTCGTGCGCGGCTCCTACGACACCACGAAATGCTACGAGATGACCCGGCAGGACGTCGCGGACCGCATGCCGCCCGAGGCGAATGTGTTCCTGCGGCCGAACGAGATCGAGGCCGTCGCCGATTACGTGCTCGCCCGGGTCAAAGGCAAGGGCGAGCCGACCTACGATGAGTGCATCGCGTTCTTCGGCGATGGCTCGCGGGTCTGCAACATCTACAAGGAGGCCGGCCACGCCGCGGCGCCGTCCGACCAGAGCGAGAAGGCAAAGCCATGAGCAAGCAAGGATCGGCAATCCGTGGCTTGGTCTTCGCTGTCACCGTCACGGCAGCGGTGCCGGCGATGGCGACCGCGGGAGACCTGCGCGACATCAGCGTCGGAATGGCGATCAGCAGCGTGCCGGACGCGGGCTACATTAATCTGACCTGCGTCGGAGAGAAGACCCACAGATTGGCTGATTGGGCGCAGTGGCAGGCTTGCCAGGCCGGACCGGACCAGCTGCGCGGCATCCGCTTCGAGTATGATCGCGAGAGCGGGCGGGAAGGCACCATGGTCGGCGGCCATCCCGCGATCCTCACCGTCATGATCGACAAGGACGCCAAGATCGCGGCGCTCATGATCGAGACCGATCCGAAGGCGCGGCTCTATCTGCGCAAGAAGGCGTTCCTGCTCGGCCTACAGGCGAGATCGCGCTATGGCGAGGACGGTTGGACCTGTTCGAAGGCACAGCCGGGCGCCGACAAGCAGGAGGTCGGCGGCGTATTTGTCGACGAGAAATGCACCAAGACCACCGACGGCCGCACGGTCGAGATCGAGCGTCATCTCTACCGCGAGCCGAACAAGGAGCTCAAGGACATGACCGACGAGACCCGGATCACGATCCGGCGCGCCGGGTCCTGAGCTGCAAACTCCGCTTCACCTCGCCCCCGCGTGCGGGGAGAGGCATAGGCCGCCTTCGGCGGCCGTTCTCAAGAACGCCGAAGCCAGAGCTTCGGCTATGACGCATCGTGAGATGCGTTCCGGGTGAGGGGGAGTCTCTGCACATGCAGCTATCTCCGAATACGCGGAGACGGCCCCTCACCCCAACCCTCTAAGAGCAAGCTTCGCTTGTCTCGACCCCGTAAGAACGGGGAGAGGGAGTACAGGCGGTCTTCAACTTGATCTCATCAATGCTCAGTGCCGCGCCAGCAGCACGACGACGACCAGGGCCAGGATCGCGCACAGCACCTTCCAGAAGGTGACGGGATCGCGATCGTGCAGTGACTTGCGGGTCGCGACGGCGGGGCCGGCCCAGGTCGCGCCGTTTTCCAGTTCGTGCGCGAACTCGATGGCATCGCCGAAGCGTTGCGCCGGATCGACGCTGAGCGCCTTGCCGATCACCGCGTCGAGCCAGGCCGGCAGGTCCGGCCGGTAGCGCGACAGCGGCGCCGGCTTGCCGAAGCGCGGCCGCGAGAACGGCTCGATCTCGCCGAAAGGATAGTTCGCCGTGAACATGCGGTAGACCGTGACGCCGAGCGCGAACAGGTCGGAGGCCTCGTCGCCGGCCTTGCCGCCGAACAGTTCCGGCGCCATGTAGCTCGCGGTGCCCGGAATGTCCTCGGCGGGAAAATCCTCGAGCAGCGGCACCCGCGCGACGCCGAGATCGACAAGGCGCAACCCGCCGTCCTTCAGCAGGATCACGTTGTCGGGCTTGATGTCGCGATGGATGATGCCGGCGCGGTGCAGCGCGGTGACCGCGCGCACCAGCTTGGTTGCGATCGCGATGCCCTCGGTGAGCGACAGCCGCGGCGCGCGGCCAAGCCGTTGCTCCAGCGTTTCACCCTCGTAGAGCGGCATCGCCGAATAGAGCCTGGTCTGCCGCTCCGCCGGCACCTCGATGATTTCGCCGATCCAGAGACTGCGCACGCGCGCCGCGACCCAGGCCTCGCGCACGAAGGCGAGGCGGTAGGAGCCTTCGCTCGCGACCCGTGGATGTGGAAACTTCAGCACCACTTCGCGGCCGGCGCGCTTGTCAGTCGCCTTGAACAGGCGGCTGTAGCGCCCGTCGGACAAGACGTCGCCGAGGCTGAAATCGTCGATCGTATCGCCGGTCACCGGCAGATCGAGGATCGGCAGCGTCGCGATCGCGTGCGTAAGATCGTCGCGGTCCGCCGGCGGCAGGTCGACGACGTCGAGCACCAGCGCGGTCGTGTTGTCGCTGCTGCCGGCCCCGAGGGCGGCATCGACGATGCTGCGCGCGGACTCGTCGGGCGGCGTGCGTTCCTCCAGCAATTGCTGGAGGCGCAAATCGCCGAGCGCGCCGTGAACCCCGTCGCTGCAGATCAGGAGACGGTCGTGTTGCCGGAGCCCGAGGGACGTGTAGTCGAAGCGGGCGAACTCCTCGAAACCGATGGCGCGGCTCAGCATGTGGGCGAGGTCCCCGCGGCCGGCGATATGGTCCTGCGTCAGGCGTTCCAGCCGGCCGTCGCTCAGGCGATAGGCACGGGTGTCGCCGATATGGATCACATGACATTGCCGCCGCGACAGGATGATCGAGGAGAACGCGCAGGCCATGCCGCTGCGCCCAGCATCGACGCGGCCCTGGCCGTAGATCCAGCTGTTGGCGGCTTCCAGCGCCCGCGCGGCGCGGCGACGGACGCCGAGCGTCTCGGGCAGCGAATAATAGGCGTCGATGAAGCTGCGGACCGCGACCTCCGCGGCCTCGCGTCCGCCCTTGTGGCCGCCGACGCCGTCGGCGACCGCGGCGACGACGTCGCGATGGACCGAGCCCGGCTGGCCGAGGCAGGCCGCGACATAATCCTCATTGGCGGCGCGCTTGCCGGTCTCGCTGGCGAAGCCGACGCGCACCCCCAAGTCCCGTTGCGAACCGTTCGCCACGTCCGAGCCCCGTCACATTGCGGAGCGGAGTCCTCAGACGCGCGCTCCCGACACCGCGCCCCAGGTGGTGCGCCAGCGGACCTTGACCATGGCAAGTCCGATGAAGCCAAGCAACGCCAGCCCGCCGAAGAACAGGAAGCCCGCCCCGAATCCGCCGGTCATGCCCTTGGCGAAGCCGAGCGTCTGGGCAAGGAAGAAGCCGCCGACGCCGCCGGCGCAGCCGACCAGCCCGGTCATCAGGCCGATCTCGTGACGGAAGCGCAGCGGGATCAGCTGGAATACCGCGCCGTTGCCCATGCCGAGCGCCAGCACGCCGATCGAGAACAGCAGCACCGAGATCCAGGCGATGCGCGGCAGTTCGGTCAACGCCCAGCCGGCCTCCGTCGGCGCGGTCGGGCCCTCCGGCATGAAGGCGATGACAAGATAGGCGGCGACCACGACGCCGAACAGGATCGACAGCGAACGAATGCCGCCGATCCGGTCGGCGATCATGCCGCCGACGGGACGGAACCCCGAGCCGAACGCGACGATCAGCGCGACCAGCATGCCGGCCGCGACGCCGGAGACATGATACTGCACGGTGAAATAGAGCGGCAGCGCGTTGGCGAGGCCGACGAAGCCGCCGAAGGTGATGAAGTAGAAGAACATGAACCAGCGGCTGTCGGAATCCTTCAGCAGCGCGCCGTAAGCCTGGAGCGAGACCTTCTTGCGCTCGCCCGGCGCGTCCTTGGCTGCGAACGCGTAATAGGCGAGCACCATCAGCATCGGAATCAAGAGGCAGCCGAACACGGCCTGCCAGCCCCAATGCTCGGCAATGGTCGGTGCAAGCAGCGTGTCGAGCACGACGCCCATATTGCCGGCGCCGGCAATCCCCATCACCACGCCCTGATATTGCGGCGGATACCAGCGGCTCGCCTGGGGCAGGGCGACCGCGAACGAGGCGCCGCCGACGCCGAGCGCCAGCCCGAACAGTTCGATCGCGAACTTGCTGGTCAGCCCGAAATGCCATACCGCCGCGGTCGCGGCGATCACGACGAACTGGGCGATGATGCCGGTGCGCTTGGCGCCGATGATGTCGGCGAGAATGCCCATCGGCACGCGCAGCAGCGCGCCGGCGAGCACGGGAATGGCGACCAAGGTGAACTTCTCGTTCACCGCCAGATTCATGTCGCGCGCGATGTAGACGATCAGCGGTCCGAGCGCGACCCACGCCATGAAACTGATGTCGAAGTACAGGAACGCGGCAAGCAGTGTCGGCCAGTGACCTGCCTTCTTGAACTCGGCTAGCTTCATCGCAAGCATCTCGCGTTGATGCGGCGGAGGCAGCCGCACAAGGCGCGGCCGTCTCAAGCGCAGACAAATGGAATGTGGGTGAATGCTGAGCGCGCTCGTCGTTGAGACGCACTCCGTCGACAGCTGTGGTCAGCAATTACCATGCCATCGATCGGGTCGCGTCGCTTTGCCGTGCAGTCGCAAGACGTTGCCGCGCAATCGCGAACAGCGTTCCGCGGCCGCACGTGGCGTGGCTTGCGGCAAGTGCCGCCGCGCAAACGCGCACGCTGGTGCTTTTTTGTGCGATGCGCCAAGCCGGTGCGATTGCGCATCAAATGCGACTTCGCGATCGCCATCACGGCCAGCGATGCTGTGATGCACAAGAGATCATCGGCGTGGCTAAAATTTCGGCCGGCTGTCGGCGCGGCGGGCGACCCGGCGGATTTTGGTCGGCCGGAAACCTGTTGATTTTGCAGCCGGATTCGCCCGCCGCGAGTTGGCACGCGTTTTGAATAACAATCAATAACGGAACATCGGTCGTCATCGAAGACGGTCTGCGCCCGCGGCTGGGCTTCCTACAACTCCAAACCTTTATCGGTGCCCATCAACGACGCACGCCGCGTCGCTGCGCAGCGCCGTCGGAATTGAAAGGCAGACCATGCTCGACAAAGTGACCAAGCAGAAGCTCGTGGTGATCGGCAACGGGATGGCCGGCATCCGGACGGTCGAGGCGCTGCTGGAGCGCGCGCCCGATCTCTACGACATCACGGTGTTCGGCTCCGAGCCTTACGGCAATTACAACCGCATCCTGCTGTCGCCGGTGCTCGCCGGCGAGAAGACCGTCGACGACATCATGCTCAACACCGTCGACTGGTACGAGGACAACAACATCACGCTGCGCAAGGGCGAGACTGTCACCATGATCGACCGCCGCACCTGCGAGGTCGTCACCGAAGCCGGCGAGCGCGTGCCCTATGACCGCCTCTTGATCGCGACGGGCTCAAATCCGATCATGCTGCCGCTGCCGGGCAAGGACCTGCCGGGCGTGATCGGCTTCCGCGACATCTATGACGTCGATCGCATGATCAAGGCCTCGACCGACTATCGCAACGCGGTCGTGATCGGCGGCGGCCTGTTGGGCCTCGAGGCCGCCAACGGGCTGATGAAGCGCGGCATGAACGTCACGGTCGTGCATCTGCTCGACACGCTGATGGAGCGTCAGCTCGATCCGGTGGCCGGCGGGCTCCTGCGCAAGTCGCTGGAAGAGCGCGGCATGGTGTTCAAGATGCCGGCGCAGACCCAGGCGATCCTGGGCGAGGACCGCGTCACCGGCGTGCGCTTCGGCGACGGCACCGAGCTGCCGGCCGATCTCGTGGTGATGGCGGTCGGCATCCGCCCGAATTTCGAGCTCGCCAAGAAGGCCGGACTCTATTGCGAGCGCGGCATCGTCGTCTCCGACACCATGCAGACCTATGACGGCCGCATCTACGCGGTCGGCGAGTGCGTGCAGCACCGCCGCCAGACCTACGGTCTCGTCGCGCCGCTGTTCGACCAGGCCAAGGTCTGCGCCAACCACCTCGCGATGAAGGGTTTCGCCACCTATGACGGCTCGGTCACCTCGACCAAGCTGAAGGTCACCGGCATCGACCTGTTCTCGGCCGGCGACTTCGCACCGGGGCCGGACAAGGAGGAGATCGTGCTGCAGGACGCCAACCGTGGCGTCTACAAGCGCATAATCCTGAAGGACAAGAAGATCGTCGGCGCCGTGCTCTATGGCGACACCATCGACGGCCCCTGGTACTTCCAGCACCTGCGTGACGGCACCGACGTCTCGCATATGCGCGAGCGCCTGGTGTTCGGCGCCGCCAATCTCGGCGATGGTGGCGTCAGCGGCCAGAGCTCGGTTGCCGCGATGAGCGACGAGACCGAGGTCTGCGGCTGCAACGGCGTCTGCAAGGGTGCCATCGTCAAGGCGATCAGCGAGAAGAAGCTGTTCACGCTCGACGATGTCCGCGCCCACACCAAGGCGTCGTCGTCCTGCGGCTCCTGCACCGGCCTTGTCGAGCAGGTGCTGGCGTTCACGCTCGGCGGCGACTATTCGGCGGCGCCGAAGGTCAAGCCGCTGTGCAAATGCACCGATCACAGCCACGACGACGTTCGCCGCGTCATCGTCGAGCAGCAGCTCAAGACCATTCCCGCGGTCATGCGCTTCATGGAGTGGAAGACCCTGAATGGCTGCCACTCCTGCCGTCCGGCGCTGAATTACTATCTGCTCGCGACCTGGCCTGGTGAATATCGTGACGATCAGCAGTCGCGCTTCATCAACGAGCGCGTCCACGCCAACATCCAGAAGGACGGCACCTATTCGGTGGTGCCGCGGATGTGGGGCGGCGTCACGACGCCGAGCGAGCTGCGCGCGATCGCCGACGTCGCCGAGAAGTTCAGCATCCCGACGGTGAAGGTCACCGGCGGCCAGCGCATCGACCTGCTCGGCGTCAAGAAGGAGGACCTGCCTGCGGTGTGGGCCGACCTCAACGACGCCGGCATGGTGTCGGGCCACGCCTACGCCAAGGGCCTGCGCACGGTGAAGACCTGCGTCGGCTCCGAATGGTGCCGCTTCGGCACCCAGGATTCCACCGGCCTCGGCGTCAAGCTCGAGAAGTTCATGTGGGGATCGTGGACGCCGGCCAAGGTCAAGCTCGGCGTCTCCGGCTGCCCGCGCAACTGCGCGGAAGCGACCTGCAAGGACGTCGGCGTGGTCTGCGTCGATTCCGGTTACGAGATCCATTTCGCCGGCGCCGCCGGACTGCACATCAAGGGCACCGAGTTCCTGACCAAGGTCGAGACCGAGGATGAATGCCTCGGGGTGATCGTGGCGCTGACCCAGCTCTACCGCGAGGAGGGCTGGTATCTCGAGCGCATGTACAAATGGTGCGACCGCGTCGGTCTCGAGCAGATCAGGAAGCGCGTGGTCGACGACGTTGCGAACCGCAAGGCGCTGTTCGCCCGCTTTGCCTATTCGCAGCAGTTCGCGCAGACCGATCCGTGGGCTGAGCGTGCCAGCCGCGGCGTCGACCGCAACGAGTTCGCGCCTCTCGCCGAATTGGAGCTCGCATGACCCAGTGGATCGAAATCGGCGCATTGACCGACATTCCGCGGCTCGGCTCGCGCGTGGTGCGCACGCCGGGCGGCAACATCGCGGTGTTCCGGACCGAGAGCGACGAGGTGTTCGCGCTCGACGACCGCTGCCCGCACAAGGGCGGGCCGCTGTCGCAGGGCATCGTGCACAACAAGCGCGTGACCTGCCCGCTGCATAACTTCGTCATCGAGCTGGCGAGCGGGCAGGCAGTCGCGCCCGACGAGGGCTGCACCCATACCCATCCGGCCAAGGTCGAGAACGGCATTGTCTGGCTGTCGGTGCGGCAGGCGGCTGCGGTGAGCTGAGCGGTCAGGCAATGTCCGTCAAGACCACGTGTCCCTATTGCGGTGTCGGCTGTGGCGTCATCGCGTCGAAGGACGCGGCGGGTGCCGTCACCGTCGCGGGCGACAGGCAGCATCCCGCCAATTTCGGCCGGCTCTGCAGCAAGGGCTCGGCGCTCGCCGAGACCATCGATCTCGACGGGCGTCTGCTCGAGCCGATGGTGGACGGCGCGCCGGCGGCATGGGACGACGCGCTCGATCGCGTCGCCGATGGCTTTAATCGCATTATTCGTGAGCACGGCCCGGACGCGGTCGCGTTCTATGTCTCCGGCCAGCTGCTGACCGAGGACTATTACGTCATCAACAAGCTCGCCAAGGGCTTCGTCGGCACCGCCAATATCGACACCAATTCGCGGCTGTGCATGGCCTCCAGCGTCGCCGGGCACAAGCGCGCCTTCGGCAGCGACACCGTGCCGGGTTGCTACGAGGATCTCGAGCAGGCGGACCTTCTGGTGCTGGTCGGCTCCAACGCCGCCTGGTGCCATCCGATCCTGCACCAGCGCATGCTGGCGGCGAAGGAGAAGAACCCGGCCTGCAAGATCGTGGTGATCGATCCGCGCCGCACCGCGACCTGCGAGGGCGCCGATCTGCATCTGCCGCTGCGCTCGGGCAGCGACTCCGTGCTGTTCAACGGCCTGTTCGCCTTTCTTGCCGGCAGCAACGCGGTCGACCGCGGCTTTGTCGGCAATTGCACGACGGGTGTCGTCGACGCGCTCAAGCAGGTCGGCGGCCAGACCGTGGCGCAGACCGCGGCGACCTGCGGCCTGACCGAAGGCGCGGTCGGGCTGTTCTTCGACTGGTTCACCCGGACCGAGCGCGTCGTCACGCTGTATTCGCAAGGCATCAACCAGTCGTCGAGCGGCGTCGACAAGGTCAACGCCATCATCAATTGTCATCTCCTGACTGGGCGCATCGGCCGTCCCGGCATGGGGCCGTTCTCGCTGACCGGCCAGCCCAACGCGATGGGCGGCCGCGAGGTCGGCGGGCTCGCTAACCAGCTCGCCGCGCATATGGAGATCGACAACCCCGCGCATCGCGCGCTGGTGCAGCGGTTCTGGCGTGCGCCGGTGATCGCGGAAAAGGCCGGGCTGAAGGCGGTCGACATGTTCGATGCGATCGCCGACGGCCGCATCAAAGCGGTGTGGATTATCTCGACCAATCCGGTGGTGAGCCTGCCGGATGCCGATCGCGCGCGCGCCGCGCTCGACGCCTGCGAGCTCGTCGTGGTGACGGATTGCATGCGCGACACCGACACCACGCGCCATGCCGACGTGCTGCTGCCGGCGCTGGCGTGGGGCGAGAAGGACGGCACTGTCACCAATTCCGAGCGCCGGATCTCGCGGCAGCGGCCGTTCCTGGCAGCTCCGGGCGAGGCGCGCGCCGACTGGCGCATCATCTGCGACGTCGCCGTCCGGATGGGGTATTCCGGCTTCGACTACGCTTCGGTTGCCGAGGTGTTCCGCGAGCACGCCGAACTGTCGGGCTTCGAGAACAGCGGCCGGCGCGATTTCGACATCTCGGCGCTGGCGACGCTGGATGATGACGCCTATGACGCGCTGGCGCCGGTGCAGTGGCCGGTGACGTCAGACCATCCGGCCGGCACGCCGCGGATGTTCGAGAGCCAGCAATTCTTCACGCCGGACCGCAAGGCGCGCTTCGTGCCGGTGGCGCCGCGCGCGGCGCGCCACGCCACCAGCCGCGACTTTCCGCTGGTGCTCAACACCGGCCGCGTGCGCGATCAGTGGCACACCATGACCCGGACCGGAAAAACCGGACGATTGATGGCGCATGTCTTCGAGCCCTATGCCGAGTTCCACCCCGAGGACGCGCGGCAGGCCGGGCTGCAAAACGAAGGGCTGGTGCGGCTGACCAGCAGCTGGGGCGAGATGATCGCGCGCGTCGTGGTCAGCGCCGACCAGCGCCGCGGCTGCGTGTTCGTGCCGATGCACTGGAACGAGGAGTTCGCCGGCGAGGGCCGCGTCAACGCGCTGGTCAATCCGGCGGTCGATCCGCTGTCCGGCCAGCCGGAGTCCAAGCACACGCCGGTCAGGGCCGATCCTTACGCGCCGAAATGGCACGCCTTCATCCTGAGCCGCGACGCGATCAGGCGTCCGGCCAGCGGCTATTGGGTTTACGGCAAGGCCGGCGATTGCACGCGGCTCGAACTTGCGCTCGATACCCGCCCGGAGAGCTGGCGCGACTGGGCGCGGGCGCAGCTCGGCCTCGAAGGTGTCGAGATCGAATGGATCGCCTATCGCGATCCGGCCGCGGGCCGCTTCCGCTACGCGGCGGTGCGCGACGGCCGGCTCGAGGGCTGTGTGTTCATCGCGCCCGATCACACGCTGCCGTCGCGGGCCTGGCTGACCGGGCTGTTCGCCGAACAGCAATTGTCGGCCAATGCGCGGATGGCGCTGCTCGCCGGACGGCCGTTCGGCGCGGGCGAGGATGTCGGCCCGATCGTCTGCTCCTGCTTCAGCGTCGGACGGCACCAGATCACCGCCGAGATCAAAAAGGGCGCCGACAGCGTCGATGCGATCGGCCGCTGCCTGAAGGCCGGCACCAATTGCGGCGGCTGCAAGCCCGAGATCGGCAAGCTGATCGGCGCCACCGCGCAGCCGCGGCAGGCGATCGCGTCGTAAGTCGCTACGCATCGCCGCCGCGCCAGGGTCCAACCGAGACATGCGTGGTTCAAGATTGTTGCGGCGCAAATTGACCTTGAGCCCTATTTCTACGGCCGCAATTTCCTGATGTGATCTTCAATATTGCGAGCCAATTTGCTTTGACCCCAGCCCAGGGGGCGCCGTGTCGATCACCATTGTGTCGTGAGCAAAGCTATCGAACAGGAAGGAGATTACATGCCTTCTCGCCGTCATTTTCTGACCGGCACCGTCGCGACCGGCGTCGCGCTGTCAATGCAACGCGCCACGGCAGCAGTCGCGCCGCAAAAACGAGTGATCGTCGATTCGCAGGTTCACCTGTGGCCGGCGAGCACCCCGGAAAGACCCTGGCTCCCCGGTGCCAAACCGCAGCTTCCGGAGCCCTTCACCATCGAGCGAATCATTCCACTGATGGACGAGGCTGGCGTCGACCGCGTCATCATCGTTCCGCCAGTGTCGCTTGAAGGTGAGCGCATCGATTATGCCCAAGAGGCAGTCAGACGGTATCCGGGCCGCTTCGCCATCATGGCGCGTGTCGCCCTCGACAAGCCCGACCGCGCGGCACGGCTGGCGACTTGGCGCGACCAGCCCGGCGTACTGGGCGTGAGGTTGAACTTCGGCCCCGGCGAAGCGGCGTGGCTGACAGACGGGACCGCGGACTGGTTCTGGCCGGCGGCGGAGAAGGCCCGCCTGCCGGTGATGTTTCTCACCGAGGGGCAGACGTCGCTGTTCGCCCGCATCGCCGAGCGGCACCCGCAACTTACGCTCATCATCGATCACATGGGCGTCGGCGCGGGACTTCGCCCTCGTCCCGGCTCATCGGAAAACAACATGGTGCCGGAAGCTATCGTCCAGGCGGCCGCGCTCGCAAAATATGCGAATGTATCGGTGAAGCTGTCGTCGATCCCGCTGATTTCGACTGAGCCATATCCATTTCGCGACGTGATCCCGCATATCCACCGCCTGTTCGACGCCTACGGCCCGGAACGCTGCCACTGGGGAACCGATATAACCAATTCATTCGCCCGGGCCACTTACCGGCAGCGCGTGACGCAATTCACGCAGGAGCTTCCGTTCCTCACCGAAAGCGACAAGGACTGGATCATGGGCCGCGCGATCCTGGCGCGGCTTCGCTGGATGTCGTCCTAGCAGCCGCGGCAGATGCTCTTCAGCTTGCTGTTGAGCAGGCGGTCCTCCTCATCCGAAGCTGCCTTGGTAAAGGCATCGTTGCCGTGGTGCTTGTCGTCGGCAAAACCGCCGGCGCCAGTGGCGCCGCCAAAGTGCATGCCATGCATCGCGTGCCCGCCGCCATGGCCGTGGCCGCCGCGCGCATCCACCGCCGGCATCGCGGCCGCAACCAGCGTCAGCAGCAACCCGACCGTCGTGATCGTCCGCATCTTTTCCTCCTCGTCGCGGCAAAATACCGCTGACGCCAAGGCAAATCGGTGTCGGCCATCTTCACAATTTCGCGTGGCGGCAATCCGGGCGGGGGCCGGCCGGTTCCGGCCAAATACCGCCGGTGCGCCGCACATAGGCCGCCCGGGGATGGCTTCATGCCGACAATGCAGTGCTCGCCACACCAAAATGGTGTATCGGCAGGCTTGAGCGCGCGCGGGCAGCGGCCCGGCGCCACACAATCAAGATATCAAGATTTGGAGGAACGTTCATGTCGGCTCTGCCACTCTCGGGCATCAAGATTCTCGACCTGACGCGGGTGCTCGCGGGCCCGCTGTCGGCCCAGATGCTGGCGGATCTCGGCGCCGAGGTGATCAAGATCGAGCGGCCCGGCGGCGGCGACGACGCCCGTGCCTTCGGCCCGCCCTATCTCGCCGACCCCGAAGGCAAGCAGAACAACAACAACTCGTTCTATCTCTGCGCCAACCGCAACAAGAAGTCGGTCACCGTCAACATCGCCAAGCCGGAAGGGCAGGCGATCATCCGCGAGCTCGCCAAGACGGCCGACGTGATGATGGAGAACTACAAGGTCGGCGATCTCAAGCGCTACGGCCTCGACTACGAGACCATCAAGCAGCTCAACCCCGGCATCATCTATTGCTCGGTCACCGGTTTCGGCCAGACCGGACCTTACGCGCCGCGCGCCGGCTATGACGCGATCCTGCAGGCGATGGGCGGGCTGATGAGCGTCACCGGCCATATCGACGGCGAGCCCGGCGAGGGCCCGATGAAGGTCGGCCCTTCGATCGTCGACTACATGACCGGCATGAACACCTCGATCGGCATCCTCTCGGCGCTCTACCATCGCGATGCCAACAACGGGGAAGGGCAGCATATCGACGTCTGCCTGTTCGACACGGTGATCGCGTCGCTGTCGCACTGGCTGCAGATCTACCTCGTCAATGGCAAGACCCCGCCGCGCCGCGGCACCTGGGGCAATGGCGGCATGCCGGCCGGCGTGTTCCGCTGCACCGACGGCGAGCTGATGCTCGTGGTCGGCAATGACGGCCAGTTCCAGCGCACCTGCGCCGTGCTCGGCGAGCCCGAGCTCGCGAGCGACAAGCGCTTCGTCAAGAACAACGACCGCGTCGTGCACGGCAAGGAGATCATGGCGATCTTCGCCGGGCTGTTCCTGAAGCATCCGGTGGCCTACTGGCTGGAGAAGCTCGAGGAGGCCGGCGTGCCGTCCGGCCCGATCAACAATTTCGAGCAGGTGTTCAGCGATCCGCACGTGCAGTCGCGCGGCATGCGGGTCAAGGTCGACCATCCCTTCGAGCCGAACCTGTCGCTGATCCGCAACGCGCTGACCTTCTCGGGCACGCCGATCACCGAATACCGCGCCCCGCCGCTGTTAGGGGCCGACACCAACGAAGTGTTGGCGACCATCGGTTATGACGACGCCAAGGTCGAGGGGCTGAAGGCGCAGGGGATATTGTAGGCGCTGACTTCGAGGCCGCGGGCCACCGTTCCGTCATCCTGAGGAGCGGCCACTTGGCCGCGTCTCGAAGGATGAACGGGCCGGCTGGTGCCCGTCGATCCTTCGAGACGGCCGCTGCGCGGCCTCCTCAGGATGACGGTTAGACAGTGGAGCCCGCGCAATAACACTTCGATCAATATCGAAGCATAATTGACATCCACCTGCTAGGTTGGCGCCATCGATCCCTCATCGAAGGTGCCCATCATGAAACGGGAAGTGGTCCGCGTCGAGCCGATCTCGAGCTGGCTTGAGCGCTGGAAGGCGCCGGCATCGCCGGTGACCCGGGCCGGCAACATGGTGTTCGTCTCCGGCCTGCCGCCGTTCGATCCCGCGACCGGCGAGTTCGCCGCCGGCGCGTCGATGGAGCGGCAAAGCGAGCTGGTCATGGAGCAGCTCAAGCAATGCCTCGAGGCGGCCGGCGCCACGCTCGACAATGTGATGAAGTGCAACGTGTTCTGCACCTCGGCAAAGCACTTCACAACCTTCAATGCAGTCTATGCAAGGTACTTCCCGCACCAGCCGCCGGCGCGGACCTTCGTCTGCATCCCGGAATGGACCGGGCCGTTCGACGTCGAGATCGACTGCATCGCGATGGTGTAAGGGCAGGGCGCCGCAGCGGCGCCCTCGCTTCACAGATCCTGGCGCGTCAGCCGGCCGTGCATCGCGACCGGCCGCGCGGCCGGCCTGCTCGGCACGTCGCCCATCGTCAGCGCCATCACCGAGACCGTGACCACGCGGTCGATGATGGCGCGGACGTCGTCGAGGTCGCATTTGCCTTCCGACAGCCGCAGCAGGCGTTCCTTCTCGCGGATGGTGTGATGCGCCATCGCGAGCGCGAAGTGCAGGCCCCAATAGAGCTCGGTGTCGCTGCTGGCCGGCATCGCGCGGCGCATCGCGGCGGCGAATTTCCGCAAATGATCCACCTCGCGATTCTTGATGCGACGGATCGGCGGCACGGATTCGATCGAGGCGCGGATCATGAAGCGCGCCGCGGTCGAGCCCTCGCGATCCGGCCCGAGGCAGCCGCGCAGGGTGGGGCCGACGAGGGCGCGCATGATGTCCTCGATCGCGGCGCGGCCGCCGCCTTTTTCCTCCGCCGCCCGCAGTTCGTTGAGGCGCTCGCGGTTGGTCTGGATGCTGCGGGTGACGAACAGCTCCGCGATCAATTCGTCCTTGGAGCCGAAATGATAGTTCACCGCCGCGAGGTTGACGTTCGCCTCCGCGACGATGTCGCGCAGCGTGACGTCGCCGAAGCCGCGGTCGGCATAGAGCCGCTCGGCGGCGGCGAGAATGGCGGATCGGGTCTGGTCGCTGGCCATGGCTGGGAGCCTTTCCGTTATTCCGCGGTACGCCGGGGAATGACGAAGACGACAGGGAGTTGCATTTCAAACATTTGTATGAAACTATCGTTTGAAGAGCCGGAAATGTCAATCCGCGCATTGCGGGCGGTCTTCTGGCACACCACCGCCGCCCTTCCGCGAACGCCCTTGCGAGCCGCGGAGGCGGGGTCAACAATGTCGACAAATGGCTACGGCCCAGGTCATCCGCCCGGGTCAGCGGCCCAAGTCTAGGAAACGAGGAGCGTCCCATGGATTTCACGATGTCGCCCAAGCAGAAGGAGTGGCTGGAGCGCGTTCAGGCTTTCATGAAAGCGCATGTTCGCCCCGCCGTGCCGATCTACGACAGGCAGGACGCCGAGGGCCCGCGCTGGAAGGTGATCCCGATCCTCGAGGATCTGAAGAAGAAGGCGAAGGCCGAAGGCCTTTGGAACATGTTCATGCCGCCGTCCTCGCATGAGGACGATGAATTCCATGGCGCGGGATTGACCAATCTCGAATACGCGCTGCTGTCGGAAGAGATGGGTCGCATCTCCTGGGCGTCCGAAGTGTTCAACTGCTCCGCCCCCGATACCGGCAACATGGAAGTGTTCATCCGCTACGGCACCAAGGAGCAGAAGCGCAAATGGCTGCGCCCGCTGATGGACGGCGAGATCCGCTCCGCCTTCCTGATGACCGAGCCGGCGGTCGCTTCCTCCGACGCCACCAACATCGAGACCCGCATCGAGAAGGACGGCGACCACTACGTCATCAACGGCCGCAAATGGTGGTCGTCGGGCGTCGGCGATCCCCGCTGCAAGATCGCGATCCTGATGGGCAAGACCGATTTCAACGCCGCCAAGCATCAGCAGCAGTCGCAGATCCTGGTGCCGCTCGACACCCCCGGCATCAAGGTCGAGAAGATGCTGCCGGTGTTCGGCTTCGACGACGCGCCGCACGGCCACGCCCAGGTGCTGCTCGAGAACGTGCGCGTGCCGAAGGAAAACATCCTGCTTGGCGAAGGCCGCGGCTTCGAGATCGCGCAGGGCCGACTCGGTCCGGGCCGCATCCATCACTGCATGCGCACCATCGGCCAGGCCGAGGAGGCGCTGGAGAAGATGGTGAAGCGGCTCGCCTCGCGCACCGCGTTCGGTAAGAAGATCATCGAGCACTCGGTCTGGGAGCAGCGCATCGGCGAGGCCCGCGCCGACATCGAGATGAACCGTCTGCTCTGTCTCAAGGCCGCCGACATGATGGACAAGGTCGGCAACAAGACCGCGCAGGCCGAGATTGCGATGATCAAGGTCGCGGCTCCCAACATGGCGCTGAAGATCATCGACCAGGCGATCCAGGCCTATGGCGGCGGCGGCGTCTCCGACGAAGCAGGCCTCGCCCGCGCCTATGCCCACATCCGCACGCTCCGTCTCGCCGACGGTCCGGACGAAGTGCACAATCGCGCCATTGCCAGACTTGAACTTCGGAAGTATGCAAACACGTCGCACTGAGCATGATGCGGAACGCATGGCGTTCGCGCGCACATCGTGCTCAGAATGAAAAAGAGAGATCAGGCTGGCGTGCCAGCCTGATTGAGGGAGCGCCCCGACGCGCTCCTTGAAAAATCGAGTTGAGGGAGCGTCATCGTGGCGGACGGCGTCAGGAAAGACGAAGAATTTTCCGGCACAAGGGAAGTCGAGGAGCGCCATCGTATCAACGAGGCCAGTCTCGACGCCTGGATGAGGGAACACGTCGAGGGTTATCAGGGCCCGCTCACGGTCCTGCAGTTCAAGGGTGGCCAATCCAACCCGACCTACAAGCTCGAGACCCCCGGCCGCAACTACGTGATGCGGCGCAAGCCGTTCGGTAAATTGTTGCCGTCGGCGCATGCGGTCGATCGTGAGTTCCGCGTGATCGCGGCGCTCGGCAAGCAGAATTTCCCGGTCGCGAAAGCCTACGCGCTGTGCACCGACGACGCGGTGATCGGCTCGGCCTTCTACATCATGTCGATGGAGGAGGGGCGGGTGTTCTGGGATCCGACGCTACCGACCCAGGAGCCCGACGCGCGCCGCAAGATCTTCGCCAGCAAGATCGAGACGCTGGCCAAGCTTCATCTGTTCAATCCCGAGGCGATCGGCCTCGGCGATTTCGGCAAGCCCGGCAATTATTTTGCGCGACAGGTCGATCGCTGGACCAAGCAGTACCGCGCCTCCGAAACGCAGCACATTCCCGAATTCGAGAAGCTCGCCGAGTGGCTGCCGAAAACCGTTCCGGAGCAGAAGCGCGTCTCGATCGTGCATGGCGACTATCGCCTTGACAACATGATCTTCCACGCCACCGAGCCGCGGGTGCAGGCGGTGCTCGACTGGGAATTGTCGACGCTCGGCGATCCCATGGCCGACTTCACCTATCTGCTGATGCAGTGGACCATGCCGGGCCTCGTCAATGCCGACCTCAAGGCATTGAACATTCCGAGCCAGGATGAGGCGGCGCAGATCTACTGCGACGTGACCGGCATCCCGGTGCCCGACCTGAACTGGTATTTCTCCTACAATCTGTTCCGCCTTGCGGGCATCACGCAGGGCATTGCGGGGCGGGTGCGCGACGGCACCGCGTCGAATGCCAAGGCCCTCGAGTCGGCCAAGCGCACCGTGCCGCTGTCGCAGGCGTCATGGGAATACGCGCAGAAGGCCGGCGCAACCTGATCCAGGAACGCGGCGCGATCCCGCAGGGTTCGCGCCGCTTTGCTTTCACCTCGCCCCGCTTGCGGGGAGAGGTCGGAACGCATGCAGCGAAGCGAAATGCGATCCGGGTGAGGGGGACTCTCCGCGAGTTCATCTGTCACCGGGTTTGCCGAGGTAGCCTCTCACCCCAACCCTCTAAGAGCGAGCTGCGCTCGTCTCGACCCCGCAAGAGCGGGGCGAGAGAGCAAGATCGCGCCGCCGCTGCAAGGTGCGGCATGTTTCCGCATTGTAGCCATCTGTGACTTGAGTTCGCGCTGCCGCTTTGGCAAGTCAGTCCGGTCAACGGCCGCCCTGGTCCTGATCGGACATTTTCATTTTGACCCTCTCCTCGAACCTTCGCGGCAGCCTGTTCATGGCTGCGGCCATGGCCAGCTTCACGGTCAACGACACCATCACCAAGGCGGTGTCGGCGGAGCTCAACATCGGCGAGATCCTGCTCGTCCGCGGCCTGGTCGCGATGGTGCTGGTCGCGGCGCTCGCCTGGTACCGCGACGCGTTGCGCAGTTTTGGCGCGCTGCTGATCTGGCCGGTCGGACTGCGCGTCCTTGGCGAGATCGGCGGCACGCTGACCTATCTCTCGGCGATCTCGCAGATTCCGCTCGCCAACGCCTCGGCGATCTTCCAGGCGCTGCCGCTGGTCATCACGCTCGGCGCCGCGCTGGTGTTCGGCGAGCCGGTCGGCTGGCGGCGCTGGCTGGCGATCGCCGCCGGCTTCATCGGCGTCCTCGTCATCGTTCGGCCCGGCGCGGAAGGCTTTAGCCAGGCTGCGCTGCTGGCGCTGGCGTCGGTCGGATTCTGCGCGGTACGCGATCTCGCCACCCGCCGCATCCCGAAGCACTTGCCGACCGTGTTCATCACGCTGCTCACCACCGTGACCGTGACGACGGCGGGTGCTGTCGTCCTTGTCCCGCTCGGCGGCTGGCGGCCGCCGTCCGGCAATGCGCTCGGCCTGCTCACCTTCGCCGCGGTGCTAATCCTGATCGGTTACCAGTGCATCATCGTGTCGCTGCGCACAGGCGACATCTCGGCGGTGGCGCCGTTCCGCTACACCGCACTGCCGTGGGCGATGCTGACAGGTTATCTCGCCTTCGGCCACAAGCCCGACGGTCCAATGCTCGCGGGTGCCGCGATCATCGTCGCCTCCGGCCTCTATGCCTTCTACCGCGAGCGCAAGCGCGACAAGCTCCGCCCCGCCGCGACCGGACCGGGATTGCCGCCGGACGGGCTGTGAGGCATCCGTGATCCGTAGGATGGGTGGAGCGCAGCGATACCCATCATGGCGCCGCGGATACGAGGTGATGGGTTTCGCTCGCTCTACCCATCCTACGCAGTCATTTGCAAATCACTTCGCGCAATGTGCGATCAGCCGCGCGACGAATGCGCCGCAGGCCTCGAGCTGCGACATCTCGACGAACTCGTCCGGCGTATGCGCCTGTGCGATCGAGCCGGGGCCGACCACGACGGAGGGCACATCCGCCATGCTGACGAACAGGCTGGCCTCGGTGCCGAAGGCGACCTTGGCGTGGTCGTTGCGGCCGGCAAATTGCTTGGCGAGCGTGACGATCGCAGCGTCGGCGGCGGTGTCGAGCGCGGGGTAGTCGAGGATTTCCTCGAAGTCGATGCCGCATTCGGGGTGCCGCTTGCGCATCGCCGGCTCGATCTCGGCCTTCGCCCAGGCGATGATCGCGTCTGTCACTTCTCTCGACTCGGTGATGCCGATGCCGCGGCATTCGAATTCCACCACGCAACTGTCGGGCACGATGTTCAGCGCGGCGCCGCCATGCACGATGCTGGTGAGCAGGGTCGAGTGCGGGACATCGTAGAGGCTGCCTTGTTCGGCATCCGCGGCCAGCAACGCGGCGCGGCGGCGGATTTCGGTGATGAGGTCGGCGGCATATTCGATGGCGTTGACGCCGTCAGGCGCGATCGAGGAGTGGCGGGCGAGCCCGCGGAACGTGGCGCGCACGCCGTGCTTGCCCTTGTGCCCGATGATCACCTGCATCTGGGTCGGCTCGCCGACGAAACAGCCGAGCGGCTTGATCGGCCTGCGCGCGACCTCGCGCAGCATCGGCCGCACGCCGACGCAGCCGATCTCCTCGTCATAGGAGATGGCAAGATTGATCGGCGTTTTCAGATCGGCCGCGAGCATCTCGGGAACCATCGCGAGGCAGACGGCGACAAAGCCTTTCATGTCGGTGGTGCCGCGGCCGTAGAGCCGGCCATTGCGCTCGACGAGCTCGAACGGGTTGTGGCTCCAATCCTGTCCCACAACCGGCACGACGTCGGTATGCCCCGACAGCACCAGCCCGGCCTTGTCCTCGGGGCCGATCGTGACCCACAACGAGGATTTCTGTCCGGTCTCATCGACGATGCGTTGCCCCGTGAGGCCAAGCGAGGCGAGGTAGCGCTCGATGTAGTCGATCAGAGGCAGATTGCTGCGGTCGCTGACGGTGTCGAAGGCGACGAGGTCGGCCAAGAGCTTGCGGATGCGGTCGGGACGTTGATTTTGCATTGCTTGTTCGTTTGCGAGGGACTGTGCGAGGAATGACGAGTGTGCGGGCGATCCTGCCAGCGAAGTATAACAGCTGGTTGGCCTTCCGAGGCCAAGCAATATTCGGACCGTTGCCGGCGGTTATTGCACGGCACTGGCCATGAGTCAGCGCAAGGTTGGGTAGAGCGCAGCGAAACCGATCGACTTTGATCGGCGCGGAAGCATGGTGGGTTTCGCTGCGCTCTCCCATCCACATATTCGGTGTCGTCCCTGCGAAGGCAGGGACCCATAACCACAAATGCTGATTGTTGAACGATGCTGCGACGACGAGTCCCGTTCTCAACACGCGCCGCGGCGTATGGGTCCCTGCTTTCGCAGGGACCACAGTTGTGAATGTGGCGCCGTTGTCGCGTCACACGGACTGGCAGGCCCAGCGAACGGAGAGCGCCCTTGCTAAATCGGCTTGCCCGTATACGGCATCGACGCCGTCAGGCCGCCGTCGACCGGGATGGCCTGGCCGTTGACGTAGGACGCTTCATCGCTCGCCAGGAACAATCCCATCGCGGCGAGCTCGTGCGGTTGGCCGGCGCGCTTGAGCGGATTGAGCTGGCCGATCTTGTCCTGGGTGCCGCGCTCCTTGGCGCGATCGAACACCGGCTTGGTCATGCCGGTCTCGATCAGGCCTGGGCACACCGCATTGATGCGCACGCCGGTGCCGGAGAGCGAGTAGGCGGTGGTCTGCACCAGGCTGATGACGCCGGCCTTGCTCGCACCATACGGATGTCCGCTGGCACCCGACTTCAGGCCCGCGACGGAGGCGGTGCAGACGATCGAACCGGAACCTTGCTTCGTCATGTGCGGGATCGAATGCTTGATCGCGAGGAACGGGCCGATCAGATTGACGCGCAGCACTTCCTGCCAATGTTCGACGGTCTGGTCGGCGAGCGGGACGAGACCGCCGCTGACGCCGGCATTGGCCCAGATCGCATCGAGCTTGCCGTACTTCGAAACCGCCTTCTCGATGAAGGCCTTCACGTCGCTCTCCGAGCCGGCATCGGCGGTGACGGCTTCAACGGTGCCGCCGGCGTCGCGCACCAGCTTGGCGGTCTCGTTCACGCCCTCGGTGCGATCGACCGCGATCAGCTTGGCGCCTTCCCTGGTGAACAGCAGCGAGGCGGCGCGGCCGATGCCGCTGCCAGCGCCGGTGATGATGACGGATTTGCCTTCGAGGCGGCCCATGATTTTCTCCCTGTTCATGTGATCCCCGACGCGTCTGCCGCGCGACGGAATTCAAACAAAATTTCAAACGTCCGAAGCACTTGAGGCGATGTGCGGCGTGACGTACAGCGAGACGGGACACTATTGAAGGGCTCATCCGATGTCCAATCCAGACAAGCCTGACGTGAAGGTGACGCGGTGGTGGTGGGTTCGCCACGCGCCGGTGCGCAGCGACGGCGGCAACATCTACGGGCAAGAGGATATCGACTGCGACACCGGCGACACCGAAGTGTTCGAGGCGGTCGCCAAGATGCTGCCGCGCGATGCGGTCTGGTATTCGAGCAATTTGAAACGCACACACAAGACAGCCGACGCGATCTGGGCTGCCGGGTTTCCAAAGCCGGAAAGCATGACGCAGGAACGCGACTTCGCCGAGCAGCATCTCGGCCAATGGCAGGGCATGAACCGCGCCGCGTTTCTCGCCAGCCGTCCGCCGGGCACGGCCTGGTTCGCCGATGTCAACGAGCCCGCGCCCGGCGGCGAGAGCTACATGGATCTCTATACCCGCGTCTGCCGCACCATTGTGCGGATCACCGCCGCGGAAGCGGGCAGGAATATCATCGCCGTCGGCCATGGCGGCGTGATCAAGGCCGCGGTCGGGCTGGCGCTCGGCGGCCAGCCGGACCGCGGATTGTCCTTCGACGTCGACAACGTCTCGGTGACGCGGCTCGATCACATCGCGAGCGCCGGCCTGTCGACCTGGCGGCTGCCGATGGTGAACCAACAGCCGTGGATTGCCGATCCGCGCCACGCCGCGATGCATCAGCCGTCCGGACCTGAAGTCAGGCCGGCGAGCAAGCTTGCGTGATCGTCATTCCGGGATGGTCCGAAGGACCAGACCCGGAATCTCGAGATTCCGGGTTCGACGCTGGTGCGTCGCCCCGGAATGACGCTAAGACGAACACTTAACATCAGGGAGAGAAACATGACCTTGTTCGACATGAAGGGAAAAGTCGCCGTCATCACCGGCTCGACGCGCGGCATCGGACGCGCGATCGCCGAGCGCATGGCCGAGCACGGCGCCAAGGTCGTGATCTCCTCGCGCAAGGCCGACGTCTGCGAGCAGGTGGCGAAGGAGATCAACGACAGCTACGGCAAGGGCACCGCGGTTGCGATCGCGGCGAACATCTCGTCGAAGGAAAACCTGCAGAACCTGGTCGACGAGAGCAACCGCGCCTTCGGCAAGATCGACGTGCTGGTCTGCAACGCGGCGTCCAATCCTTATTACGGTCCGCTCGCCGGCATCTCCGACGATCAGTTCCGCAAGATCCTCGACAACAACATCGTCGCCAACAACTGGCTGATCTCGATGGTGGTGCCGCAGATGATCGAGCGCAAGGACGGCTCGATCATCATCGTGTCCTCGATCGGCGGCCTGAAGGGCTCGACCATCCTCGGCGCCTACGCGATCTCCAAGGCCGCCGACATGCAGCTCGCGCGCAACCTCGCCTGCGAGTACGGCAAGCACAATATCCGCGTGAACTGCATCGCGCCGGGCCTGATCAAGACCGACTTCGCGAAGGCGCTGTGGGACAATCCGGACAATCTGAAGGCCTCGACCGCGCGCTCGCCGCTGCTGCGGATCGGCGTGCCGGACGAGATCGCGGGCGCCGCCGTGATGATGGGCTCGCGGGCCGGCGACTTCATGACCGGCCAGACCATCGTGATCGACGGCGGCGCGACGATCAGCTGACGCCGGCGTCGCCGAGGTCGCGCATTGTCGTCATGGCCGGGCTTGTCCCGGCCATCCACGTCTTCCTTTGCGACCCCAAAGACGTGGATGCCCGGGACAAGCCCGGGCATGACGGAGCAAGGGGAGGCGTGCTCGCCTCACTCTACCGCCGCGTACACCCCGTTGCGCACCAGCGAGCGGGTATATTCGCGCTGGCCCGGGCCCTGCATCATGAAGACCGCGATCAGGTCTTCGCTCGGATCGATCCAGAAGAACGTGCCGGCCATGCCGCTCCAGAAATACTGGCCGACCGAGCCGGAGAACGGCGCGATGCCCTGCTGCATGCGCACGGCGAAGCCGAGGCCGAAACTGTGGCCGGGCGACACCAGCGTGCCCTGGATCTTGACGCCGGCGCCGAGGTGATCGGAGGCCATGAATTCGAGCGTCTTGCGGCCGATGATCCTGGTGCCGTCGAGCGAGCCGCCACCCAGCAGCATCTGCGCGAAGCGGGCATAGTCCATCGTGGTCGAGACCAATCCGCCGCCGCCGGATTCCATCGCCGGCTTCTCCAGCATGTTGAACAGCTGCACCTTCTCGTTGGTCCAGGGGTCGTTGGCAAACGCCTCGGCGAGGCGGCCGGCATTGGCTTCCCCGGTGTGGAAGGCGGTCTCGGTCATCTGCAGCGGCGAGAGGATGCGCTCAGTGAGGAACGCGCCGAGCGTCTTGCCGCTGACGACCTCGATGATGCGGCCGAGGATGTCGGTGGAGCGGCTGTAGTTCCATTCGGCGCCGGGCTGGCAGACCAGCGGCATGCCGGCGAGCATGGTGGCCTGCTCGGCATTGGTGATCTTGCGGCTGCGCAGCCGCGACTGCTGGTAGAGCTGCTGCACCGGGCCGTTGCCGGTGTGGTCGTAGGTCAGACCGGAGGTGTGGCGGAGCAGGTCCTGGATCGTCATCTGCCGCTTCGCCGCGACCAGCTCGAGCTTGCCGTTGTTCTCGACGCCGACCTTGGTCTCGGCGAATTCGGGGATGAATTTCGCAACGGGGTCGTTGAGCAGGAAGTGGCCGTCCTCCAGCAACTGCATGATGCCGACCGAGACGATCGGCTTGGTCATCGAGAAGATGCGGAAGATGGTGTCATGGGCCATCGGCGCGGAGGCGGTCGGGCTTTGCCGGCCGATCGCGTCGAACCAGCCGATCTGGCCGCGCCGTGCCACCAGCACCGTCACGCCCGGCACGGTTCCCTTGTCGACCTCGCGGCGGAAGGTGTCGGACATCGCCTGCAGCCGCGCGCTCGACAGCCCGATCGATTCGGGCTTGGCGAGGGGGAGGGACGGGGTGGTCGGGCTGGTGGCGTGCTTGGTGGCGGTTTGAGCGTTCATGGTCTCTCCCTGGTTCTTGATTCTTGCGGCGAGGTGCCGACGCGGGGTGATCGCCGAAGTCTGGCGCAGAAGTTTTGCAATGAACAGAAGCTTCACCGCTTCGCCCTTGCAAACCGGCCATGCCCTGTGCTTGAAACGGCGCGAACCGGCGGCGACGCGGGTTCCCTGCAGGAGTGTAGCTCAATTGGTAGAGCACCGGTCTCCAAAACCGGGGGTCGCAGGTTCGAGCCCTGCCACTCCTGCCAGCTTTTACCCAATCATTTGAAGGTGTTGGCCGAGGTCCTGGACCCCGGCCATGATCATGTTTGCCTACTTGATGAGCGGGCAGCCGCCGTCCTTCAGCGGCCGGAACGCCTGGTCGCCGGGGACTTCGGCGAGCACCTTGTAATAATCCCACGGCGCCTTCGATTCCTCGGGCTTCTTGACCTCGAACAGGAACATCGAATGCACCATGCGGCCGTCCTCGCGGACCATGCCGTTATCGGTGAAGGCGTCGCGGACCGGGGTCGCGCGCATCTTGGCCAAAACCTGCTTGGTCTCCTTGGTGCCGGCGGCCTTTACCGCGTTGAGGTAGTGCAGGGTGGCGCTGTAGGTCGCGGCCTGGTTCATCGTTGGCATCCGCTTCATGCGCTCGAAGAAGCGCTTGCCGAAGGCGCGGGTGCGGTCGTTGAGATCCCAGTAGTAGGCCTCGGTGATGATCAGGCCCTGCGCGAGCTTCAGCCCGAGGCTGTGGATGTCAGAGATGAACATCACGATGCCGGCGAGGTTCTGCCCGCCCGCGACGATGCCGAATTCGGAGGCCTGCTTGATGGTGTTGATGGTGTCGGCGCCGCCATTGGCCATGCCGATGATCTTGGCCTTCGAAGCCTGCGCCTGCAGCAGGAAGGACGAGAAGTCCGGCGTGTTGAGCGGATGCCGCGCGCTGCCGAGCACCTTGCCCCCGGCGGCGCGGACCACGTCGCCGGTGTCGCGCTCGATCGAATGGCCGAACAGATAGTCGGCGGTGATGAAGAACCAGGTGTCGCCGCCGTTCTTCACGATCGCGCTGCCGACGGTGTGGGCGTTGGCATAGGTGTCGTAGGTCCAGTGCAGCGTGTAGGGCGAGCAGGACTTGCCGGTGATGTCGGAGCTCGCCGCGTCCGTCACGATCATGATCTTCTCGAACTGCTTCGACATCTCCATGCCGGCGAGCGCGGTCGCCGAGGTCGGCATGTCGATGATCATGTCGACATTCTCGGCCTCGTACCATTTGCGGGTGATGGTGGCGGCGACGTCGGCCTTGTTGAGGGCGTCGGCGGTGACGAGCTCGATCGGCTTGCCGAACATCGACCCGCCGAACTCCTCGATCGCCATCTTGGTGGCCTCGACATTGCCGGCGCCGCCGATGTCCGAATAAACCGACTGGAAATCCGTGAGCACGCCGATCTTGAGCGGCGCCTGCTGCGCGAGCGCCGGCCCTGCCAGCACAGCCGCTATCAGGCCGGCGGCGGACAGACTCGTGACGATGGATTTCATGATGGTGTGCCTCCCCGAGGTGTTCTTATCAGTTTGTCCGACAAAGCTAGATTTGCCCGGTTCCGGTGTCAATTCCGGCCGCCTAGGTGCGACAATCAGGCCGAATATCGCCGGTTTGACGCCTCAAGGGCCTTCGCCTATCCTTTGTCGGACAAACGACAATCGGGGTCCGGGGGAGCTGAAGATGCCCACCACGCCGCTGTTCAGGCGTATCGATGTCGCGCCGGCCTATCAGAAGGTCGCCGACGCGATCGAACGCGAGATCATCAACGGCCGGATCAAGCCGGGCGAGCCGATCGGCACCGAGCAGCAGCTGGTAGCGCAGTTCGGCGTCAACCGCTCGACGGTGCGCGAGGGCATTCGCGTGCTCGAGGAGGGCGGGCTGATCCGCCGCGATTCCAGCCGCCGGCTGCAAGCCTGCCTGCCGCGCTACAACAAGCTCGCGACGCGACTGTCCCGCGCGCTGATCCTGCACGAGGTGACGTTCCGCGAATTGTTCGAGACCTCGATGACGCTGGAGGTCGCAAGCGTCGAGGGCGCGGTGGAGCGCGCGACCGAGGAGAACATCGCCGAGCTTGCCGGCAATCTCGAGCGCAGCGCGGCTGTCGTCGGCAATCCCGCGGCACTCGCCGAGCTCGATGCGGAATTCCATGTGCTGATGGCCAAGGCCTCGCAGAACCGCGTGCTGCAGCTGGCGCGCGAGCCCGCCGCGCAACTGTTCTTTCCGACCACCGAGATGATCGTGGGCGGCGTGCCGGAGGGCGGCGCGCGGCTGGTCGAGGCACACCATCATCTGCTCGACGCGATCAAGCGGCGCGACAAGGAGGCCGGCGTGCTGTGGACGCGGCGGCATTTGCAGGACTGGCGGCGCGGCTTCGAGAAGATCGCCTCGCTCGATCGCTCGGTCGAGCACACCTACATGGAACACGCTTACGCCGCGCGGCAATAGGGACGGAGCGGCCAAGACAAGACGGAAAACAACGACAGAAAGCACATTCGGGAGGGACTTAATGAGCGGAGACATCGCAGCAACCATCCAGCGCGCCCGCGAGCACAGCATCGGCGATCTGTTGCGCCGGTCGGCAAAGCGCTACCCCGGCAAGACCGCGCTGATCTGCGGCGAGGTGAGCTGGAGCTTTGCGGAGATGGACGCGATCTGCAATCGGCTCGGCCGCGGCTTGCTCGGGCTTGGCGTTGCGAAGGGTGATCGCGTCGCGGTGCTGTCGCGCAACTCGCACGGCTTCGCCGCGCTGCGCTTTGCGGTGGCGCGGATCGGCGCAGTCCTGGTGCCGATCAACTTCATGCTCAATCCGGACGAGATCAATTTCATCCTCGCCAATTCCGGCGCCAAGCTGCTCGCGGTCGGCCCCGATTTCGTGGAGACGGCGCAGGCTGCGGCCGCCAAGGGCTCGGCGGTCGAGACCTTGGTCTGGCTGCCCGGCGAGGATCCGGCCACCGCGCCCAACGGCATCACGACATTCGACAGCCTGTTGCACAGCGACGCGTCGGCGCCGGATGTCTCGGTGGACAGCCGCGATGCAGCGCAGATTATCTACACCAGCGGCACCGAGTCGCTGCCGAAGGGCGCAATCCTCACCCATGAAGCTGTCATGTGGCAGTATGTCAGTTGCATCATCGACGGTGGCATGGCGACCGACGACACGGTGCTGCACGCGCTGCCGCTCTATCACTGCGCGCAGCTCGACGTTTTCCTGGGGCCCGCGATCTATCTCGGCGCCACCAGCCTCATTACCGGCAAGCCGGTGCCCGACAATGTCCTGGCGCTGATCGCGGCCCACAAGATCAATTCGTTCTTCGCGCCGCCGACGATCTGGATCGCGATGCTGCGCTCGGGCGCGTTCGACCGCACCGATCTGTCGACCCTGCGCAAGGGCTATTACGGCGCCTCGATCATGCCGGTCGAGGTGCTGCTCGAATTGCAGCGCCGGCTGCCCGAGGTGAAGTTCTGGAATTTCTACGGCCAGACCGAGATCGCGCCGCTCGCGACCGTGCTGACACCGCAGGACCAGCTGCCGAAGGCCGGCTCGGCCGGCAAGCCCGCGATCAACGTCGAGACGCGGGTGGTCAGGCCGGACATGACCGACGTCAAGGTCGGGGAAGTCGGCGAGATCGTGCACCGCTCGCCGCATCTCCTGTCCGGCTACTACAATGATCCGGTCAAGACCGCGGCGGCGTTCGCTGGCGGCTGGTTTCATTCCGGCGACCTCGCGATCGTCGATGCCGACGGTTACATCAGCGTCGTCGATCGCGTGAAGGACATGATCAAGAGCGGCGGCGAGAATGTCGCGAGCCGCGAGGTCGAGGAGATGATCTACCGGCTGCCTTCGGTGTCGGAGGTTGCGGTGGTCGGGCTGCCCGATCCGCGCTGGATCGAGGCGGTGACCGCGATCGTCGTGGTCAAGGCCGGCCAGAGCCTCGATGCCGACGCCGTCATCAAGCATTGCGCGGCGTCGATGGCCCATTTCAAGGTGCCGAAGCAGGTCATCTTCGTGGATGCCTTGCCGAAGAACCCGAGCGGCAAGCTGCTCAAGCGCGAGCTGCGCCAGCGCTATGTCGGCGGCGCCACGCTCGACCAGGCGGTGCAGAAGAGCTTCGTCGGCTAGGCTGTCTATTGGCCAGCTGCCGCCGGCGCCTTGTCCGACCATTCCGGCGGCAGGCCAAGCTTGCCGGCGGCCATTCCGACCAGGCCGGGACTGCGGCCGAACGCCTCGCAGGCCGCGTATTTCGGCTTGCCGCCGAACGTTGCGCCAATCTTGTCGAACGATGGCAGCTCCGGCGCCTTTCCGAATGGCGTAGCGCCGGTGACGACGAGCTTGCTGAAATCGTCGCTGAAGGAAGGGGCGAGATCGTAGGCGTCACCGGCGCTCGAAACCATCGGCGAGTTGGTGAACGAATTCGCCCCGCGGGCCCAGATCATCGCCGCCTGCTGGCGGCTGGCCTGATCCCGCACCTCGGCTTCGACGGTCAAGCTGCCAAGCCCGACCGGCAACCGCGGCACCGGCACCGGCACGCCTGCGCCGAGCGCGCTCGGCAGGAAGCTGACCACCTTGGAAGTGCCCGCCGCGACCTCGTCGGTAGGGGCCGCCTGGGTGACAAGCGCGTGCACGGACAGATCCGCAGGCTGATCGGGACCAACGACCTGAAGCCGCTCGCTCAGGCCGACGCACAGCGAGCGATCGATCGCGTTGGCCACCAGGTGTCTCTGCTCCTCGGACAGCGTCGGCGAAGCCGCCTGCGCGAAGGTCGTCGGAACGATTCGCACCGTCTTCGCAGCGAGGACCTCGTCCTTGTTGACGCGAACCAGCGATTTCGCCAGCACGCCGTCGGACGGCGTGAGATTGTCGTAGGATGCCAGTGACCCGCCCCGCGTCATCGGTGCGCTGGCGCAGCCCGACAACAACGCCACCGCAATCGCAGCGCCGGCAAGCAGGGATGACCGATTGGGCTGACCATTGCGCGACGCCCGGCCCGTGCTCCGCGCATCAGTCGCGACGTCCGGCAGAAATTCGACTCTCATGTACCCCTCGAACGACCGCTCACCCCACGAACGATCGCACGTCACGATAGAGCAGGGCCGCCCGGGTCGGGATTAAGAGATATTAAGTCAGATGTAGCTCGCGAAACCGCGCGACCTATTTGAGCCACATTTGGCCGTGCAGGCTTAACAAAACGCTATATTTGCGCGCTGCGCATTTGGGGCCGAGGCCTCTAAAATGCCGTGATGCAAATCCTGGAATATGACCTCGTGGCTTTCCCCGTCACCAACGCACGCATCCTCTGCGTCGAGGACGATGCCGATATCGCGCGCATGCTGGCCGAGGTGCTTGAGGACAACGGCTTCAGGCCGGTGCTGGTCGGCTCGGCGGTGGAGATGGATGCGCTGCTCAAGCGCGAGAGTTTTGATCTCGTCGTGCTCGACGTGATGCTGCCGGGCGAGGATGGGCTGAGCATCTGCCGACGCCTGCGCATGTCGTCTTCGATTCCGATCATCATGGTCACCGCGCGCGGCGAGGACATCGACCGCATCCTCGGCCTCGAACTCGGTGCCGACGACTACGTCACCAAGCCGTTCAATTCGCGCGAACTGGTCGCCCGTATCCGGGCACTGCTGCGCCGCGTCGAGAGCGGCGCCTCGTCGCGGTCACGGCCGCGTCCGCTGACCTTTGCCGGATGGCGCATCAACCCCACCACCCGTGAGCTGCATGACCCCGCGGGCGTCCGGATCACGCTGACCGGTGCCGAGTTCGATCTGCTGCTGGCGTTCTGCCGCAATCCGGGGCAGGTGTTGTCGCGCGAGCAATTGATCGAGCAGGCCTTCGGCGGCCTGATTGCGTCGGTCGAGCGCAGCGTCGATGTGCATATCAGCCGCATCAGGCAGAAGATCGAGCCGGATCCGAGGGACCGCTCGATGATCAAGACGGTGCGGCTCGGCGGCTATGTGTTCACGCCTGCGGTCGAGCAGATATGATGGGATGGGCGCAGCGGCTGATGCCGCGCAGCGTCGCTGCGCAACTCATGAGCCTCGTCGCGCTCTCGGAATTGATCGGCATCACGCTCGCCGCGGCGACCGTGATCTTTCTGTTTGATTCTCCCTCAGTCAACGACACGCAGAAGTTTCTGGCCGGGCGGGTCGCGGAGCTCACGCAGCTTCTGCGCTCCACGAAGACGCCAACCGACGCCGATGAACTGCTGGCGGCAGCCAGGCGCGGCGGTCTCGACGTCAGGCGCGTCGCATTGAGCGAACTCGTGCCTCGGACGGTCGGCGAGACGCGGCCGTTTTCCATAAGAGCGTTTCGGCAGCTGGCGGCCGAGTCTGGCATTGAGTTGCTGGAAGAACTGCGCCATCCGGCAGGCTCGTCGTCACAGGTGGTCGTGAAGCTCGACGACGGCCACGCGTTGATGGCCGACGTTGCGGTCAAGGGCGGCTTCTGGTCCTTTTTGCTCCGCCCGGTGGCCGGAGGCGGGATCATCGTGCTGATCTCCATGCTGCTGCTGTCGGTCTATGCGGTGCGTTGGGTGATCGCGCCGCTGGCCGACGTCGCGCGTGCCGCGACCTCGTTCGGCCGCTCGCCGCGGTCTCCCGAGGTGTTGCGCCGGCGCGGTCCGCTCGAAATCGCCCAGGTCGCCGACGCGCTGAACGACATGCGAACGCGTATCGCAGCGCTGCTCGACGACCGCACCCGCATGCTCGCCGCCATCAGTCATGACCTGCGGACGCCGCTGACCCGGCTCAGGTTGCGTTCCGAGCGCGTCGGCGACGACACCCTGCGCCCGGCGATGCTGGGCGATATCGCCAAGATGACGCGCATGATCAACGAGACCCTGGAGTATCTGCGCGAGGATGCCCGCTCGGAGGCGGCGTCGTTCATCGACCTGCCGAGCTTCCTGCAGACCATCTGCTCGGACTTCGCCGACATGGGCCACGCGGTATCCTATGCCGGGCCGGCGCGTCTGCCTTATGCCTGTCGGCCCCGCGCGCTGTCGCGCGCCGTCACCAATATCGTGGAGAACGCGGTCAAGCACGGCAGCAAGGTCGCGGTGATGCTTCGCCTCACGGAGGCCGGCCACATCGAGATCGAGGTGGCCGACGACGGTCCGGGCATTCCGCCGGCGCTCCACGACAAGGTGTTCGAGCCCTTCTTCAAGGCCGACAGCGCCCGGCAGGAGGGGGGCTTCGGGCTGGGGCTATCGATCGCGCAGGATATTGCCAAGCGCCATGGCGGCAGCATCGCGTTGAGGCTGCGGGAGCCGAGCGGACTGCTTGTATCGATGCTGCTGCCGCCAGGACCCGGCTTGGCCTAGACCTTGGCCTAGACGAGGCGAGACGAACGATCCTGATCTCGACAGGACGCCAGGGTGTCGCAGAGTGCCGGCTAAGCCCTTGATTTGGAGAGACCAATATCCGATCTGCCCGAACCGGGCGGGCGCCGGGCGCGACCCCGCCGACCTTGACGTTTGGCCGGTCTCGCAGTAGATACCCGGCACTCGCAGCCGGCCCGCTTAGATGGCGGATATCCGGCGCGGCCTAATTCCCCGAACATTCGAGCTCGTTTATCGGCTCAACCTTCCAAACGAGGGCTGGGTCCGCAAGGTCGGCTGTTCGGATTCCTTGAAACGTTGCAATCGTCCGGTAACGGACGCGGATCTCACGATGGCTTTCAGCCCGTTCAAATTCCTGCAGGAAGTGCGCTCGGAGACCGCCAAGGTCACCTGGCCGACGCGCCGCGAGACGACCATCACCACCATCATGGTGTTCGTGATGGTGGCGCTGGCCTCGATCTTCTTCTTCGCCGCGGATCAGATCATCCGCTATCTCATCACCCTGATACTGGGCATCCACTGATGAGCATGGGAACTCAATTGATGGACAAGCGCTGGTACATCGTTCACGCCTATTCGAATTTCGAGAAGAAGGTCGCGGAATCGATCCGTGAGCAGGCCAAGCAGCGCGGGCTGGAAGAGCTGTTCGAGCAGGTGCTGGTGCCGACCGAGAAGGTCACCGAGGTGCGCCGCGGCCGCAAGATCGACGCCGAGCGCAAGTTCTTCCCGGGCTATGTGCTGGTGAAGATGAAGCTGACCGACGAGGCGTTCCATCTGATCAAGAACACCCCGAAGGTGACCGGCTTCCTCGGCGCGGAAAACAAGCCGATGCCGATCTCGGAAGCGGAAGCGATGCGGATCCTGCACCAGGTGCAGGAGGGCGTGGAGCGTCCGAAGGCGTCGGTGTCGTTCGAAATCGGCGAGAACGTGCGCGTGGCCGACGGCCCGTTCGCCTCGTTCTCCGGCGTGGTGGAGGAAATCGACGAGGCGCGCTCGCGCGTGAAGGTCGCGGTGTCGATCTTCGGCCGCGCGACCCCCGTGGAACTGGAATTCGGTCAGGTCGAAAAGGTGGTCTGACCGGACGGCGCGGGGTATATGCCTCGCGTCAAGTAGAGAGGCCGTGGGAGGGAGGAGGCGGTCGCCAGCCCCTTCAACCGAACCACGGAACCTGAAACCGCCGGCCCTGTCCGGCACAACAGGAGTGATAAATGGCAAAGAAAGTGACCGGATACCTGAAGCTTCAGGTCCCGGCCGGTGCGGCGAATCCTTCGCCCCCGATCGGCCCCGCGCTTGGTCAGCGCGGCCTCAACATCATGGAGTTCTGCAAGGCGTTCAACGCGCAGACCCAGAAGGAAGAGAAGAACACCCCGATCCCGGTGATCATCACGATCTATGCGGACCGGTCCTTCACCTTCGAGATGAAGACCCCTCCGATGTCCTACTTCCTCAAGCAGGCCGCCAAGATCCAGTCCGGATCGAAGGCGCCGGGCCGTGACAAGGCCGGCAAGGTGACCAAGGCGCAGGTGCGCGAGATCGCCGAGAAGAAGATGAAGGACTTGAATTGCGACAACATCGAATCGGCCATGAAGATGGTCGAGGGCTCTGCCCGTTCGATGGGTCTGGAAGTTGCGGGGTAACGGGCCATGTCAATCGGAAAGCGTTTGAAGAAGGCCCGCGAGGGCGTCGATCGCGAGAAGCTCTATCCGCTCGCGGATGCCATCAAGATGGTCAAGGAGCGCGCCAAGTCGAAGTTCGACGAGACGATCGAGATCGCGATCAATCTCGGCGTCGACCCGCGCCACGCCGACCAGATGGTCCGCGGCGTCGTCAACCTGCCGAACGGTACCGGCCGTACGCTGCGCGTCGGCGTGTTCGCGCGCGGCGCCAAGGCTGAGGAAGCCAAGGCCGCCGGTGCCGACGTCGTCGGTGCCGAGGACCTGGTCGAGAAGGTGCAGGGCGGTGCGATCGATTTCGATCGTTGTATCGCCACGCCCGACATGATGCCCCTGGTCGGCCGCCTCGGTAAGGTGCTCGGTCCGCGCGGCATGATGCCGAACCCGAAGATCGGCACCGTGACCATGGACGTCACCAACGCCGTGAAGGGCGCCAAGGGCGGCTCGGTCGAGTTCCGCGTCGAGAAGGCCGGCATCGTGCAGGCCGGCATCGGCAAGGCCTCGTTCTCCGAGGACAAGCTGGTCGAGAACGTCAAGGCGCTCGCGGATGCGGTCTCCAAGGCGAAGCCGGCAGGCTCCAAGGGCACCTACATCCAGCGCGTGGCGGTTTCCTCCACCATGGGCCCGGGCGTGAAGGTCGAGCCGGGCACGATCCTCGGCTGAGATCCTTGGCCGTGACGAGATAAAAGGGGCGGGACCGGGCAACCGGTTCCGCCCTTTGTTTTGCAGGAGCGTTTTCCAGCGAAGTGGGTACCGGTTCGCGTGAAGAAGACGCGTCAGAACAACCAGCTGAAGCCTCTCGCAGGAAAGAAGAACAATGCCCGATAAGGTCCTGGTCTATTCACGCTTTCCCAAGGCTCAGCTGATCCGCTTCGGCGAGTGCTATGAGCTGCTGAACGCGGCAGGCAAGCGATTGGACGAGGCGTTCCCGGCGGCCGAGCTCGCCGAGATCCGCGCCATGATCACCGCGGGCGGCACCGCGCTCGGCGCCGAGGCCATGGACATGCTGCCGAAGCTCGGCGCGATCGTCTGCTACGGCACCGGCTATGACGGCGTCGATCTCGCCGCCGCCGCCAGGCGCGGCATCGTGGTCGGCCACAGCCCGGGGGCCAATGCGGCCTCCGTCGCCGACACGGCGGTGACCTTGATGCTGGCGTCGGTGCGGCGGCTGCTGGTGGCCGACAATTACGTGCGGAGCGGGGACTGGGCCGGTGCAAAGCCGTCGCCGATGATGCGGCCGCAGGCCGGCATGCGCGGCCGCAAGGTCGGCGTCTACGGCATGGGCGAGATCGGCCGCAAGATCGCCGCCCGCGTCGCGGCCTTCGAGACCGAGGTCGGCTATTTCAGCCGCTCGAAGCACGACGTGCCCTATCAATACCTTCCGACGCTGGAGGCGCTCGCCGATTGGTGCAGCGTGCTGATGATCGCCGTGCGCGCCGGCGCCGAGACCGAGCATGCGGTCAATGCCGACATCCTGCGCCGGCTCGGCGGCGACGGGTTCGTCGTCAACATCGCGCGCGGCTCGGTCATCGACGAGACGGCGCTGGTCGCAGCGTTGACCGACGGCGTGATTGCCGGTGCCGGCCTCGACGTGTTCGCGAGGGAGCCACATGCGCCCGATGCGCTGACCGCAATACCGAATGTGGTGCTGTCGCCGCATCTCGGCGGCCACACGCTGGAATCGCACGTCGCGATGCAGGATTGCGTGCTCGCCAATCTCGACGCGTTCTTTGCCGGCAAGCCGCTCGCCTATCCGGTGGCGACGGCGTCCTGATCGGAGCTTCAGTTCCGGCGCGGCGCGTGGCGCAGCTTGTCCGGGTTGCGGACGATGTAGATCGCCGCGATCCGGCCCGTCTCGCCGTCGATCGCCATGCTCAGCGTGTGGTCGACTTCGCCATCGAGGAAGATCAGCGCGCCCGCGCTGCCATTGACCATCATCGGTTCGACGCGAACCTCGCTGCCGGCGTTCTTGCCGGCGATGCCGATGATGAAGCGGACGATCTTCTCTGCCCCCTTGATCGGCTTCAGCGCCGCCAGCTTGCGGCCGCCGCCGTCGGTGATCGCAATGGCATCCTCGCGCAGCAGGTTGGCGAGGGCGGAGACGTCGCCGCTGGCCGCGGCCTTGCAGAATGCGGTCAGCAGCCGTGCGTGGCCTTCGGGCGGCTCGGCTGGAACAGGGCGGTTGTCGCGGACCGATCGGCGGGCGCGCGCGGCGAGCTGCCGGCAGGCCGCCTCGCTGCGCTCGAGCGTGCGGGCGACTTCCGCAAACGGCCGGTCGAACACGTCGTGCAGCAGGAACGCGGCACGCTCGAGCGGCGTCAGGGCGTCGAGCGCCAGCATCAGCGCGAAGGAGAGATCGTCGGCGAGTTCGGTTGCCGCCTCGGCCGACAGCGCCTCGTCGAACACCGGCTCGGGCAACCAGGCGCCGACATAGACCTCGCGCTGGGCGCGGGCGCTCTTCAGCCGGTCGAGACAGAGCCGGGTCACCACCGTGACCAGGAACGCCTCGGGATTGCGAACGTCGTCAGCCGCGGCGAACCGCAGCCAAGCGTCCTGTACCACGTCGTCGGCATCGCCGCGGCTGCCGAGCATGCGGTAGGCGAGCCCGGTCAGCCGCGTCCGATACGGACCCAGCGGGTCGCGCTCAGGCCGCCTGCTTGATGACATCGATCTGATGGCCGGCCACGGTCACGCGGCGACACTCCATGGCATATCCCAGCGCCAGCTTCATCATGGGGAAGATGCGGCCGATTTGTAGGGCCAAAGCGAGGTCGATCACGCCTTTTTCGCCCCAGCGCGCGCGAACCGCGTCGCGGCAGGCACCGTCGTCGGCCGAGCGCTGCACGATCGCCTGCGCGAAGCGGAAACCGAGCGCGGTGTCCGCGGTCATGGCGGCAACGTCACGCCGGAGCACGGCGGTGACCTGCTGCTCCGCCATCCCGGCTCCGATCGCCATGTCGACGACCAGTTGCGCACAGGGACCGCAATCTTCCGCCAGGGCGCCGGTCAGCTTGGCGGCATAAAAGGCCTCGACCGGCGCGACCGCGCGGTAGGCGGCGGCCTTCATCGCGGCGGCGAATTTGAAGAACGCGGCGGGCGATTCCTTGAGCATGATCTCGAGATAGGTGGTGTCATAGCCGTAGCGCCTGGAATAGGCGCGCAGCATGCGGCGCGCGATGAAGCTACGCATGTCGGTCTCCTTGATTTGGCAGGGCGGAATAGAGGGCGAGCGCCGCGGGCAGGACGACCGCCACAAGATCGGATGCGGCATGGCGGTCGTGGCCGCCGGCGATCATCACGAGGTGCAGCGCGCCGTGGCCGGCCAGGAACGCGGCGCCCGCGACCGCTGCCGGCCACCACGCCGGCCACAAGGCTCGCGCCGCCAGGCCGAGCCCGGCCGCGATGAAGGCGATGCCGACGTCCTGGACCAAATGAGGGTTGAACGGACCGGTATCGGCGGCGCCGGGCACCAGCGACCACCAGAGGGGACCGGCTGACAGCATCGCCAGCCCATTGGCGAGGTTGAATAGGGCGAGAATTCCTGCAATCCATCGTTTCATGCGAGCCTCCAGCGCCCAGACGAGCGAGGGCATTGGGGCGTGACGCCGTCCGGGAAGAAATTTTTTGCTGGGCCGCCAGACCGCCGAACTGGTCTGAAATTTGCTCTTGGCAAGCAGGGCAGGACCGGCTACATAGCGCCTTCCGGGCGTGCTGGCACTTGCTGGCATGTCCGTGCTCGCATTCCGAAAACCTGAGATGATAGGAGATCATTCCTTTCCGCATGCCCGCAAGGATGCTCGAAAGGAAGGAGACCCGTCGCCTCCAGAGGAATGAGAGCAGAGGCCTTCAGCATGCTGAAGCGCCTCGATCCTGTCCAAGACTGCAGGCGCCCGCGAGAACTTCGTGTTTTCAACGGCTTAATCGTATGGCCTGCATAGACGGGTGAAGACCGGATTTTGCACTCCAGGTCGCGGATCGTTCGCGGCTTGAGAGGCTGGTTTGGTTCGAACCTCGACAGCCCATGGCCGCAAGGCTCTGGGAGGGCAGGCTTCTAGATGTCGTCTTGCCCGGCATGTCCGAAGGGTCTTGCACCCTGCGGATCAGGTTTAGGGCGGGACGATGGGTGCAACCCGGCGGTCCTGCCTTCGCGGAAAGGCCGCCAACCGGAAAGAGCTTGCTGTGGAACGAGCGGCAAAAAAAGAGTCGGTCGAACAACTTAACGAGGTCTTCAAGACCACGTCGGTTGCGATCGTTGCTCACTATTCCGGCCTCACCGTGGCCCAGATGCAGAAGCTGCGCATGCAGATGAAGCAGGCGGGTGCATCGGTGAAGGTCTCGAAGAACCGTCTCGCCAAAATTGCTCTTGAAGGCACTGACGTCGTAGCCATCGGCTCCCTGCTGAAGGGGCCGACCGTGATCGCCACTTCGAACGATCCGGTTGCGGCGCCAAAGGTTGCCGTCGAATTCGCCAAGGCGAACGAGAAGTTCGTCATCCTCGGCGGCTCGATGGGTAAAACCGTCCTGAATGTCGACAGCGTGAAGGCGCTCGCCTCACTGCCGTCGCTCGACGAACTGCGCGGCAAGATCGTTGGCCTCCTCGTGGCGCCGGCGACCAAGCTCGCTCAGCTCTCGAATGCGCCCGCGGCCAAGCTCGCGCGCGTCATTCAGGCTCATGCCTCAAAGAGCGAAGCGGCCTGACCCCTTCGCTAATCTCAAACCTGGTTCGAACCAAACGTTTAAGGAACTGAACAATGGCTGATCTGCAGAAAATCGTCGACGACCTCTCGAGCCTCACCGTGCTCGAAGCGGCCGAACTGGCCAAGCTCCTCGAAGAAAAGTGGGGCGTGTCCGCCGCTGCCGCCGTCGCGGTTGCCGGCCCGGCTGCCGGCGGCGCTGCCGCTGCTCCGGCTGAAGAGAAGACCGACTTCACCGTCGTGCTGGCTGCCGCCGGCGACAAGAAGATCGAAGTCATCAAGGAAGTCCGCGCCATCACTGGCCTGGGCCTGAAGGAAGCCAAGGACCTCGTCGAAGGCGCTCCGAAGCCCGTCAAGGAAGGCGTGAACAAGGAAGAAGCCGACAAGATCAAGGCCCAGCTCGAGAAGGCTGGCGCCAAGGTCGACCTCAAGTAATGCGCGATCCGGGAGCGCCTCTGGGCGCTCCCGGGCCATGCAAACGGCGTGCGACAGGTTGTCGCGTGGTGCGCCGGACACAAAAAAGTGTGGGGATCCGTGGACTTAACCCTCGAATCTCCTTTATTGCCATCCCATATCGGGTTGGCAGCGGAAAAACACGGTAGGCGGCGGGGACGGCAGGGTCCTCGGCGGAAGCCGTTGGGAGACAGTCAGATTTCGGGCTTTTTCAGTCCGTAAAGCGGAGCGTTTGGACGAGCGGGTGCAGTGATGCGCCCCGCGCGTTGTTTTGCGTTTTGGAGGTGGTCGGGGCCGGGGCGGGGATTTAATTCCTGACTTTGCGCTTCGTTCCTTCGAGACGATTCGAAATTCAACCCGGGGCCGATGGCAGTCGCTCCCGGAAGGTTCGCCCCATAAAGGCGACGAAAATGAGAGGCCACGATGGCGCAGCAGACATTCACCGGTCGCAAACGCGTACGCAAGTTTTTCGGTCACATCAAGGAAGTCGCCGAAATGCCGAACCTCATCGAGGTTCAGAAGGCGTCCTATGACCAGTTCCTGATGGTCGACGAGCCGACCGGCGGTCGGCTCGACGAGGGCCTGCAGGCGGTGTTCCGTTCGGTGTTTCCGATCTCGGATTTCTCCGGCACCTCGATGCTCGAATTCGTCCGCTACGAGTTCGAGCAGCCGAAATATGACGTCGACGAGTGCCGCCAGCGCGGCATGACCTTCGCTGCGCCGCTCAAGGTGACGCTGCGCCTCATCGTGTTCGATATCGACGAGGAAACCGGCGCCAAGTCGGTGAAGGACATCAAGGAGCAGGACGTCTACATGGGCGACATCCCGCTCATGACGATGAACGGCACCTTCGTCGTCAACGGCACCGAGCGCGTCATCGTCTCGCAGATGCACCGTTCGCCCGGCGTGTTCTTCGACCACGACAAGGGCAAGACCCATTCGTCCGGCAAGCTGCTGTTTGCCGCGCGCGTGATCCCGTATCGCGGTTCCTGGCTCGACATCGAGTTCGACGCCAAGGACATCGTGTTCGCGCGCATTGACCGCCGCCGCAAGCTGCCCGTGACCTCGCTGATGTACGCGCTCGGTCTCGACGGCGAGCAGATCCTGTCGACCTTCTACAAGAAGATCACCTACAAGCGGACCAAGGACGGATGGCGCGTGCCGTTCGATGCCAACCGCTTCCGCGGCTATTCGACCGTCAACGACCTGATCGACGCTGACACCGGCAAGGTGGTGCTCGAGGCCGGCAAGAAGCTGACCGTGCGCCAGGCGCGCCAGCTTCAGGAGAAGGGCCTGAAGGCGCTGCGCATGTCGGACGAGGAGCTCGTCGGCAACTATCTCGCCGAGGATCTCGTCAACCCGAAGACCGGTGAGATCTACGCCGAAGCCGGCGAGGAGATCACCGAGAAGTCGCTCAAGGTGCTGAACGAGCAGGGCTACAAGGACCTGCCGCTGCTCGACATCGACCACGTCAATGTCGGCGCCTACATCCGCAACACGCTGTCGGCCGACAAGAACATGACGCGCGAGGACGCGCTGTTCGACATCTACCGCGTGATGCGTCCGGGCGAGCCGCCGACGCTGGATTCGGCGCAGGCGATGTTCCAGTCGCTGTTCTTCGACGCCGAGCGCTACGACCTCTCTGCGGTCGGCCGCGTCAAGATGAACATGCGCCTCGAGCTCGATGCGCCCGATACCCATCGCACGCTGCGCAAGGAAGACATCCTGGCGGTCATCAAGACGCTGGTCGACCTGCGCGACGGCAAGGGCGAGATCGACGACATCGACCATCTCGGCAACCGCCGGGTGCGCTCGGTCGGCGAGCTCATGGAGAACCAGTACCGGATCGGCCTGCTCCGCATGGAGCGCGCGATCAAGGAGCGCATGTCGAGCGTCGATATCGACACCGTGATGCCGCAGGACCTGATCAACGCCAAGCCCGCGGCTGCCGCGGTGCGCGAGTTCTTCGGCTCCTCGCAGCTGTCGCAGTTCATGGACCAGACCAACCCGCTGTCGGAAATCACCCACAAGCGGCGCCTGTCGGCGCTTGGCCCGGGCGGTCTGACCCGCGAGCGTGCCGGCTTCGAAGTCCGCGACGTGCATCCGACGCATTACGGCCGTATCTGCCCGATTGAAACGCCGGAAGGTCCGAACATCGGCCTGATCAACTCGCTGGCGACGTTCGCGCGCGTCAACAAGTACGGCTTCGTCGAGACGCCCTATCGCAAGATCAAGGACGGCCGGGTCACCGACGAGGTGGTCTATCTGTCGGCGATGGAAGAGGGCCGCTACCGCGTCGCGCAGGCCAACGTGCCGCTCGATGCCAAGGGCCGCTTCACCGACGACCTCGTGGTCTGCCGTCATGCCGGCGAAGTGCTGCCGGTGACGCCGGACAAGGTCGACTACATGGACGTGTCGCCGAAGCAGCTGGTTTCGGTCGCCGCGGCGCTGATCCCGTTCCTCGAGAACGACGACGCCAACCGCGCGCTGATGGGCTCGAACATGCAGCGCCAGGCGGTGCCGCTGGTTCGCGCCGAGGCGCCGTTCGTCGGCACCGGCATGGAAGGCGTGGTCGCCCGTGACTCGGGCGCGGCGATTGCCGCGCGCCGCTCGGGCGTGATCGACCAGATCGACGCCACCCGCGTTGTGATCCGCGCCACCGAGGATCTCGATCCGACCAAGTCGGGCGTCGATATCTACCGGCTGATGAAGTACCAGCGCTCCAACCAGTCGACCTGCATCAACCAGCGTCCGCTGGTGAAGGTCGGCGACATCGTCAAGAAGGGCGACATCATCGCCGACGGTCCGTCGACCGATCTCGGCGAGCTCGCGCTCGGCCGCAACGTGCTGGTCGCGTTCATGCCGTGGAACGGCTACAACTTCGAAGACTCGATCCTGCTCTCCGAGCGGATCGTGAAGGACGACGTCTTCACCTCGATTCACATCGAGGAGTTCGAGGTGATGGCCCGCGACACCAAACTCGGTCCTGAGGAAATCACCCGCGACATTCCGAACGTCTCGGAAGAAGCGCTGAAGAACCTCGACGAAGCCGGTATCGTCTACATCGGTGCGGAAGTCCGCGCCGGCGACATCCTGGTCGGCAAGATCACGCCGAAGGGCGAGAGCCCGATGACGCCGGAAGAGAAGCTGCTGCGCGCCATCTTCGGCGAGAAGGCCTCCGACGTCCGCGACACCTCGCTGCGCGTGCCTCCGGGCGTGCAGGGCACGATCGTGGAAGTCCGCGTGTTCAACCGCCACGGCGTCGACAAGGACGAGCGTGCGCTGGCGATCGAGCGCGAGGAGATCGAGCGTCTGGCCAAGGACCGCGACGACGAGCAGGCGATCCTGGACCGCAACGTCTACAGCCGCCTCGCCGAGCTTCTGGAGAACCGCCAGGGCATCGCCGGCCCGAAGGGCTTCAAGAAGGATACCAAGATCACCCGCGCGGTGCTCGACGAGTATCCGAAGTCGCAGTGGTGGCTGTTCGCCTCGCCGAACGACAAGCTGATGGCCGAGATCGAGGCCATGCGGAAGCAGTACGACGAGTCGAAGAAGGGCCTCGAGCAGCGCTTCCTCGACAAGGTCGAGAAGCTGCAGCGTGGCGACGAGCTGCCGCCCGGCGTGATGAAGATGGTCAAGGTCTTCGTCGCGGTGAAGCGCAAGATCCAGCCCGGCGACAAGATGGCCGGCCGTCACGGCAACAAGGGTGTGGTGTCGAAGATCGTGCCGATCGAGGACATGCCGTTCCTCGAGGACGGAACGCACGCCGACATCGTGCTCAATCCGCTCGGCGTGCCTTCGCGCATGAACGTCGGTCAGATCCTTGAGACCCATCTCGGTTGGGCCTGCGCCGGCCTCGGCAAGCGCATCGGCCAGACCATCGACGCCTATTATCACAAGCAGGATCTCAAGCCGCTGCGCGAGACCCTGAAGAAGATCTATGGCGAGGATGAAACCATCAAGTCGCTGAACGACAACGAGCTGGTCGAGCTCGGCCGCAATCTGAGCCACGGCGTGCCGATCGCAACGCCGGTGTTCGACGGCGCCAAGGAGGCCGACATCGAGGAGATGCTGAAGCTCGCGGGCTTCGACGCCTCCGGCCAGTCGACCGTTTATGACGGCCGTACCGGCGATCAGTTCGATCGTAAGGTGACGATGGGCTACATCTACATGCTCAAGCTGCACCACCTCGTGGACGACAAGATCCACGCGCGTTCGATCGGTCCGTACTCGCTCGTCACCCAGCAGCCGCTGGGCGGCAAGGCGCAGTTCGGCGGCCAGCGCTTCGGCGAAATGGAGGTCTGGGCGCTTGAAGCCTACGGCGCCGCCTACACGCTGCAGGAGATGCTGACCGTGAAGTCGGACGACGTCGCCGGCCGTACCAAGGTGTACGAGGCGATCGTGCGCGGCGACGACACCTTCGAGGCCGGTATTCCGGAATCGTTCAACGTGCTGGTCAAGGAAATGCGCTCGCTCGGCCTCAACGTCGACCTGCACAATTCCAAGGTGGGACCGGCGTCGACGTCGGAAGCGGCCGAGTAACGCTGTGATCATGCCCGGCGCGAAACGCGCCGGGCCTCCGCACTCCGCTCGGACGTTGGGCGGGGCGCGCGCTGAATAGAAGTTTCGAATTTGCTGCCGGTGACGATCGGCACGCGAGGAGAAGACCATGAATCAAGAGATTATGAATCTTTTCAATCCGACGACGCCGGCCCAGGTCTTCGACCAGATCCGGATTTCGATCGCGTCTCCGGAGAAGATTCTGTCCTGGTCGTACGGCGAGATCAAGAAGCCGGAGACCATCAACTACCGCACCTTCAAGCCGGAGCGTGACGGCCTGTTCTGCGCGCGCATCTTCGGGCCGATCAAGGACTACGAGTGCTTGTGCGGCAAGTACAAGCGGATGAAGTACAAGGGCATCATCTGCGAGAAGTGCTCGGTCGAGGTGACGCTGTCGCGCGTCCGGCGCGAGCGCATGGGCCATATCGAGCTGGCGGCGCCGGTCGCCCACATCTGGTTCCTGAAGTCGCTGCCCTCGCGCATCGGCCTGTTGCTCGACATGACGCTGAAGGATCTCGAGCGGATCCTCTACTTCGAATACTACGTCGTGCTCGAGCCGGGTCTCACTGCGCTGAAGGACCGTCAGCTGCTGTCTGAAGACGAGTATCTGAAGGCGCAGGACGAGTACGGCCAGGATTCCTTCACCGCCATGATCGGCGCCGAGGCGATCCGCGAGCTGCTCAAGGGGCTCGAGCTCGAAAAGCTCGAGGCGACGCTGCGTGCCGACATGGCGGAGACCGACTCCGACATCAAGCACAAGAAGCTCGCCAAGCGTCTGAAGATCGTCGAGGCCTTCCGTGTCTCCGGCAACAAGCCGGAATGGATGATCATGACGGTCGTGCCGGTGATTCCGCCGGACCTGCGTCCGCTGGTGCCGCTCGACGGCGGCCGGTTCGCGACCTCCGACCTCAACGACCTGTACCGCCGCGTCATCAACCGCAACAACCGCTTGAAGCGGCTGATGGAACTGCGTGCGCCGGACATCATCATCCGCAACGAAAAGCGCATGCTGCAGGAGGCCGTCGACGCGCTGTTCGACAACGGCCGCCGCGGCCGCGTCATCACCGGCGCCAACAAGCGTCCGCTGAAGTCGCTCGCCGACATGCTGAAGGGCAAGCAGGGCCGGTTCCGCCAGAACCTGCTCGGCAAGCGCGTCGACTATTCCGGCCGCTCGGTGATCGTGGTCGGTCCCGAGCTGCGCCTGCACCAGTGCGGCCTGCCGAAGAAGATGGCGCTCGAGCTGTTCAAGCCGTTCATCTACTCGCGGCTCGACGCCAAGGGTCTGTCCACCACGGTGAAGCAGGCCAAGAAGCTGGTCGAGAAGGAGCGTCCGGAGGTCTGGGATATCCTCGACGAGGTGATCCGCGAGCATCCGGTGCTGCTCAACCGCGCGCCGACGCTGCATCGCCTCGGCATCCAGGCGTTCGAGCCGGTGCTGATCGAGGGCAAGGCGATCCAGCTGCATCCGCTGGTCTGCGCCGCCTTCAACGCCGACTTCGACGGCGACCAGATGGCCGTGCACGTTCCGCTGTCGCTCGAAGCGCAGCTGGAAGCGCGCGTCCTGATGATGTCGACCAACAACATCCTGCATCCGGCGAACGGCCAGCCGATCATCGTGCCGTCGCAGGACATCGTGCTCGGCCTCTACTACGTCTCGATCATGCGCGAAGGCCTGCCCGGCGAGGGCAAGATCTTCGGCGACATGGCCGAGCTCGAGCACGCCCTGCATTCGAAGGTCATCCACCTCCACACCAAGATCAAGTACCGGTGGGAAGGCCTCGACGAGGAAGGCAAGCAGTCCAAGCGCTGGATCGAGACCACCGCCGGTCGCGTCATGCTCGGCAACCTGCTGCCGAAGAGCACCAAGATCTCGTACGACATCATCAACAAGCTGATGACCAAGCGCGAGATCTCCGGCGTGATCGACCAGGTCTACCGTCACTGCGGTCAGAAGGAGACCGTGATCTTCTGCGACCGCATCATGGCGCTCGGCTTCTACAACGCCTTCAAGGCGGGCATCTCGTTCGGCAAGGACGACATGGTCGTGCCGGCGTCGAAGTGGAAGATCGTGGACCAGACCCGTACGCTGGCGAAGGATTTCGAGCAGCAGTACAATGACGGCCTGATCACCCATGGCGAGAAGTACAACAAGGTCGTCGACGCCTGGTCGAAGGCCGGTGAAGAAGTCGCCAAGGCGATGATGAAGGAGATCTCGTCCACCAAGAAGACGGCGGCGGGCGCGGATGCCGACATCAACTCGATCTACATGATGGCGCACTCCGGTGCGCGTGGTTCGCCGGCGCAGATGCGCCAGCTCGCCGGCATGCGCGGCCTGATGGCCAAGCCGTCGGGCGAGATCATCGAGACGCCGATCATTTCCAACTTCAAGGAAGGTCTGTCGGTGCTCGAGTACTTCAACTCGACCCACGGCGCCCGCAAAGGCCTCGCGGACACCGCGTTGAAGACCGCGAACTCCGGCTACCTGACCCGCCGTCTGGTCGACGTCGCGCAGGACTGCATCATCACGCAGACCGATTGCGGCACCACGCTCGGCATCAAGATGCGCGCCATCGTCGATGCCGGCACGGTCGTCGCCTCGCTCGGCTCGCGCATCCTGGGCCGCGTGGCCTGCGATGACGTGCGCGATCCCGCCACCAACGAGGTCGTCATCAAGCGCGACACGTTGATGGAGGAGAGCCATGTCGACGCGATCCAGCAGGCTGGCATCCAGGAAGTGAAGATCCGCTCGGCGCTGACCTGCGAGCTGATCAACGGCATCTGCGCCAAGTGCTACGGCCGCGATCTGGCTCGCGGCACGCCGGTCAACCACGGTGAGGCCGTCGGCGTCATCGCGGCGCAGTCGATCGGTGAGCCCGGCACGCAGCTGACGATGCGCACGTTCCACATCGGCGGCGCCGCGCAGCTCAACGAGCAGTCGTTCGTCGAATCGAACTTCGACGGCAAGATCGTGATCAGGAACAAGGCGATCGCCCGCAACAGCGAAGGCAGCCTGGTCGCGATGGTGCGCAACATGGTCGTTGCGATCGTCGATGCCGACGGCACCGAGCGTGCAACCCACCGTATCCAGTACGGTTCGAAGATGCACGTTGACGAAGGCGACATGGTCAAGCGCGGCCAGCGCATCGCCGAGTGGGATCCCTACACCCGCCCGGTGCTGAGCGAAGTCGAGGGCACGATCGGTTTCGAGGATCTGGTCGAAGGCCAGTCGATCTCGGAAACGCTCGACGAATCGACCGGTATCGCCAAGCGCGTGGTCATCGACTGGCGCACGACGCGCGGCGGTTCGGACCTGCGTCCGGCCATCGTGGTCAAGGGCAAGGACGGCAAGGTGATGAAGCTCGCGCGTGGCGGCGATGCCCGCTACATGCTGTCGGTCGATGCCATTCTGTCGGTCGACACCGGCGGAAAGGTGATGCCTGGCGACATCCTGGCGCGTATCTCGACCGAGAGCGCCAAGACGCGTGACATCACCGGCGGTCTGCCGCGGGTGGCGGAACTGTTCGAGGCTCGCAAGCCGAAGGATGCGGCGATCATCGCGGAGACCGCGGGAACGATCCGCTTCGGCCGCGACTACAAGAACAAGCGCCGCATCTCGATCGAGCCGATGGACAAGACCGAGGAGCCGCGCGAGTACCTGATCCCGAAGGGCAAGCACATCCACCTTCAGGACGGCGACATCGTCGAAAAGGGCGATTTCATCGTCGAAGGCAATCCGGCGCCGCACGACATCCTGGCGATCAAGGGCATCGAGGAACTCGCTGCCTATCTGGTCAACGAAATCCAGGAGGTCTACCGGTTGCAGGGCGTGCTCATCAACGACAAGCACATCGAGGTGATTGTCCGTCAGATGCTGCAGAAGGTCGAGGTCACCGATCAGGGCGACACCGACATGATCTCGGGCGAGCAGGTCGACAAGATCGAGTTCGACGCGCTCAACACCAAGGCCAAGGAGGAGGGCAAGAAGCCCGCCACGGGTACGCCGGTTCTGCTCGGCATCACCAAGGCGAGCTTGCAGACCCGCTCCTTCTTCTCGGCGGCGTCGTTCCAGGAGACCACGCGCGTGCTCACCGAAGCTGCCGTCAACGGCAAGGTGGACCCGCTCGAGGGCCTCAAGGAGAACGTCATTGTTGGCCGCCTGATCCCGGCCGGCACCGGCGCCTCGATGGCGCGGATCCGCGAAGTCGCGGTCAAGCGCGACAAGCTGATCCTCGACGAGCGCGAGAAGCAGCAGGCGGCGATCGTGCCGACGGCTCCGGAAGCGGAGCCGCTGGCGCTGCCGCCCGCGGAATAGGCATCCGCAAGACTACGGGTATGGCGAGAAGGCCGGCGTTTAGCCGGCCTTTTTGCTGCTTTCTTTGCTTGCTGCGGTGCAGGGACGCAGTTTGTTCATCTTTCCTTCAGGCAAAAAAGTGCCTTTGCTAGGGTGACTTAGACCGGCTGTTTGGCTCGCGCCGGAGACGACGGAATCCATATGCTCGACTTGGCTATCGTAGGCGGCGGCCCCGGGGGGCTGATGAGCGCCTGGTATTTGAAGCGCAAACTCGGCGACCTCTGCCGCGTTACCATCTTCGAGGCGTCGAACCGCCTCGGCGGCAAGATCGTCACGCGCAAATTCGACACGGCGCCGGCGGTGTATGAGGCCGGCGTCGCCGAGATCTATGATTACTCGATGACGGGGCCGGACCCGCTGCGCGAACTGATCCAGCATTTCGGCCTGCAGACGATCCCGATGGATGCCGAGCAGGTGCAACTCGACGGCGAGCTGCTCGCCGACGTTCCCGGCATGCGCCGCAAATACGGGGCGAAGACCGCGGCCGCGATCGAGGCGTTCCGCAAGCGCTGCAGCGACCTGGTGTCGCCGATCGAATATTACGAGGGCGTCGGCGCCCACGACAACGAGCACCCGTGGGCCTACAAGACCGCCGAGCAGGTCCTCGACGAGGAGGTCGAGGACGCGACCGCCAAGCGCTTCTTCAAGGTGATGGCGCGTTCCGACATCGCGACCGAGAGCCACAACACCAACGGCCTCAACGCGCTGAAGAACTATGTGATGGACGTCGACGGCTATATCGGCCTGTATTCGATTCAGAACGGCAACGAGCAGCTGATCGATTGCCTGCGCTCGGAAGTCAGCGCCGACATCCAGCTCAACCATCGTGTGCTCAAGGTCGGCAAGACCGCTGATGGCCGCTACCAGCTCAACATGATGAACGGCAAGGGGCCGGAGACGCGCGACTTCGATCTCGTGCTGGTCTGCCTGCCGCACTCCTGGCTCGCGACCATGCGCTGGGACGGCGAACAGCTGCGCAAGTCGATGGTCAAGCACGTCGCCTATTTCGACCGGCCCGCGCATTATCTGCGGGTCTCGATCCTGTTCGACGAGCCGTTCTGGGGCGAGAAGATCCCGGGCGCCTGGTTCATGTCGGAGGCGTTCGGCGGCTGCTGCGTCTACAACGAGGGCGCGCGCCACGATGTCGGTAAGCACGGCGTGCTGAACTGGCTGATCGCGGGCTCGGATGCGCTTGCCTTCGCCAATCTCAGCGACCAGGAGCTGATCGATGCGGCGTTGAAGTCGCTGCCGGCCTCGCTCGGCGATGCGCGCGAGCATTTCCTGGAGGGCAAGATCCATCGCTGGCTGTCGTCGGTCAACGCGCTGCCGGGCGGCCTGCCGGTGCGCGACGTCATGACCAACCACCGGCCCGAGCCGAAGGAGCACCCCGGCATCGTGGTGGTCGGCGACTATCTATTCGATTCGACGCTGAACGGACTGCTCGATTCCTCCGATGCCGCGACCGACATCATCCTCACCGAGATGATGCGGCTGCGCCGTACCCGCGCGCAGGACGAGAGCGCGCTGTCCGACAAGATCGACCGCAGCTATTTCGACAATTATCGCGGCGTCGGCCCCTACGGCGAGGTCTGGCGCAACTTCACCGACCCGGCCTATCTGACGGACCTGATCAGGACGGTGTGGGGCAGGGCGAAGGGCTACAAGCTGCTGATCGCCGGCTCCGCCAGCGGCGAACTGGTCGGCGCGCTGCGCGAACGGGGCATCGATGCCTGGGGCATCGAGAACAACCGCTACATCCACGGCAAGACGCCGAAGGCGCTCAAGAAGTACAACAAGCTCGGCTCGATCGCCGACATGCCGTTCAAGGCCAACGAGTTCGACTTCGTGTTCGAGACCTCGCTGTGCCATCTCGGCGAGAAGCAGGTCGTGCGCGGGGTGCGCGAGCTCAACCGCGTGGTCAAGACCGGCGTCGTGTTCGCGTCGGTGACTTCCGACATGGCGTCGGCGGTGATCGACCGCTACGACCTGCTGCGCGGGGTGAAGAAGCTCGGCACCTGGTGGGAGTGGTCGGAATTGTTCTTCGGCAACGGCTTCGACCTGTCGATGCACCGCCGCGACTGCACCGATGCGCTGTGGACATTGACGCTGGCCGCCAACAAGGGGCCGGGGCAGTGGTACGCCGACTCCGACAGCCTGCGCTATTCCTTCTTCGACAAGGTCGAAGCCGACCTCGACGACTAGCGGCACCGAGCGGAAGCCTTTGCCGCCAGGCGACCGGCCTTGTGTCAACCAGCTGTCAAACGGCGGCAATGCTGCGCTCCGCGAATCCGCGCGAGCGTGCGGCGACGCGTCGGCCGTTCCAAACGCTTTGCCGAATTCGTCGTGATCGCATAGGATTACGGTTGCAGTGTTATCGGCTGCGGTTTCGATTTGCGGTCATGCCGGCCGTGGAGCATCGGTTGGTTTCATGGCGCCAAGACCTCCTGCATCAGACGATCCGACGAAAGCGGCGGCCGACGATCCCGAGCTGAAGAAGAAGCCCGCGTCCGGTCCGCCCGTGGCGGCCGCCTCCACGAAGCCCGCCGCGGCGCCGGCTGACGACGAAGAGGATGAGGACGCGGACGACGAGTTCGAGCTCGATGACGACGATGATGACGAGGACCTCGTCGTCTTCACCGCCAAGGAAGCCGCCGGCGCGCTCTCCACGATCTTTGGCTTCGTCAGGCCGATCCTGGCGAACTACAAGAAGCCGTTCGCCTGCGTCGCCTTCGGCGTGCTGGTCGAGACGTTGTTCAACGTCATCATGCCGCTCAGCCTGAAATTCCTGATCGACGACGCGCTCGGCGAGGAGGACTTCGGAGCCCTCTACAAGATCCTCGGCGTGCTCGCGGTGGCCGGCATCGTCACCTCGATCATCGCCGTCTGGTACGAGCGCTGGGATGCGCGGCTTGCCGCCGGCATCATCGCCGACGTGCGGACGCGGCTGTTCGACCATGTCCAGAACCTGCCGTCGGCCTATTTCGCGCGCACCAAGCGCGGCGAGATCCTGTCGCGCTTCTCGATCGATCTGTCGGCGTTCGAGGGTTCGGTCAAGACCTTTGCCAACAGCGCGGCGCTGCCGGGCCTCGAGCTGGTCGCGGGCATCATCCTGATGCTGTTCCTGAACTGGCAGCTTGCCGTGGTCGCCTTGCTGGTGTTTCCGATCACCCTGATCGGGCCGCGCATCCTGACGCCGAAGGCGGTGCAGGCCAATTACGAGCAGAAGCAGAACGAAGCCGCGCTGCTCGGAACGGTGCAGGAGAACGTTGCCGCCCAGGCGGTGGTGAAGGCGTTCAATCTGCAGCGCCGGGCGCTCGGCTGGTTCACGATGCGCAACCGCGATGTCCGCGCCAAGGCCGCGTCAGCCATGTTCCTGTCGACCATGGTCGAGCGCACCGTCACCATCGCGGTGCTGCTGCTCCACCTCGTGGTGCTGGCGATCGGCGCTTATCTCGCCACCAAGGGGCAGATCACCGTCGGCACCTTCGTGACCTTCGAGAGTGCGTTCTGGGAGGTGTCGTACAACATCGCCCATCTGATGCATTTCATCCCGGTGTCGATCCAGTCGGCGGCGGCGGTGCGGCACATCCAGGAACTGCTCGACGAGCCGACCCGCGGCGCCGACCGTCCCGGCGCGCCGGATCTGCCGCGCATCACCAACGACATCTCCTTCGATCGCGTCACCTTCCAGTACGAGGGGGCGCAGACGCCGGTGCTCGACAATCTCAGCCTCAAGCTCAATGCCGGCAAGAGCATTGCGATCGTCGGTCCCAGCGGCTCGGGCAAGAGCACGCTGATCAACCTGATCCTGCGGCTCTACGTGCCGGACGAGGGCCGGGTCGCCATCGACGGCGTCGATATCCGCCGGGTGACGCGCGAGTCGCTGCGGGCGAGTATGGCGGTCGTGTTCCAGGAGAACATGCTGTTCAACATGTCGATCCGCGAGAACATCCGGCTCGGCAAGGAAGGCGCGACCGACGCGGAGGTCGAGGACGCCGCCCGGAAGGCCGAGATCCATCGCTACATCATGAGCCTGCCGCAGCGCTACGACACGCCGGTCGGCGAGCGCGGCGATACCCTGTCGGGCGGCCAGCGCCAGCGCATCGCGATCGCGCGCGCGATCATCCGCAACCCGTCCGTTCTGCTGCTCGACGAGGCGACTTCGGCACTCGACCAGACCACGGAGGCTGCGATCAACCGCACGCTGCTCAAGGTCGCCGAGGGCCGCACCATGATCTGGTCGACGCATCGCCTGACTTCGGTGGTCGAGATGGACGAGATCATCGTGATCTCCGGCGGCAGGGCGATCGAACGCGGCTCACACGAGGAACTGCTGGCCCGCAATGGCGTCTATCGCAAGCTGTGGGACGACCAGGGGCATCTGAATCACGACGAGGACGCCGACGACGCGGATGATGACGATGATGAAGATGAGGACGAGGATGAGGAGGCGTGAGGCCCGCGCCGCGACGCGGGCGATGGCCGAGCGCTAGATTTTACTTTACGCCCGGTCCGCGGCTTGCGGACGTTGCCGGAAGTGATTGGCCGGCCGCGTTGTTGACGCCGCCGCCGCGGGGGTGTGCAGCCGGCGCAGCCAGCCGCGGCCGAGATAGCCGAAAAAGCGTGCCCAGCGCTGGGCCTGCCAGCTGGGCCCGCTGCCGACCGACACCTCGCGGAAGCTGAATGCCTTGGCGTTCGACCAGGCGTCGCAGGCGGTCTTGACCGGATCGTCGTAGAACGCGGCGATCTTGTCCTCACCCATGCCGTCGGTCGACAGCCAAGCCGGGATGTGGACGTTGCAGAGCTGGGCGACGTCGGTGAACACCTTGTCGGTGCCGGTGCCGGTGACGGGGCAGGTGCTGGCGAAGGCATCACCGACCAGCACGATGCCGGCCTGCCGATAGCCGGTGCTGACATAGATATCGGCGGGCCTGATCTTGATGTCGCCCGCGATGTCGAACTCGCCGGCGAGCCGGCGCAGCCGCGGCAGCGCGGCGTTCAGCGTCTCGACCGGATTACGCCGCATCGCCCGCAGCCAGGGATCGTCGGCCTTGCGATAGGTGAAGAGGTTGGCGCGCATCCGGTCTCCGACCGGAAACAGCGTGATGTAGGGGATGCGGTCGCTCGGCCGCTCCGAGAAATAGGTCATGGCCGCGAACGGGAAGGCGGGGCGGCCGACGGGGACGAAATCGAAGCCGAGCGAGATCGAGTGGCACAAGCTCGTGACCAGCCGCTCGATGCCGAGCATCCGGCGCAGCCCGACGTTCAGGCCGTTGGCGAGCACCACGAGGCGCGCCGAGATCTCCTCGCCATTGGCAAGCACGAGCCGCTGCCGCTCGGAGCTGGTCGCGACATTGACCACCTTGTCGCAGACGAATTCCGCCGGTCCCGCGATTTCGTTCCGAATCGCGGCGATCAGCGCGTCGTACATGATGCCGTATTGCCGGCTCGGCTGCCGGTCGAGCAGGTGGCCGAATCGCGCGATCCAGTTCTCGCCGTCCAGCGTCGCCGAGCGGAGCACCGACTCGGCAAGGCCGGTCCTGGCGAATCGCTCGAGCTGGAGGTCGCCGCCGATCTTTTCGACGCGGAAATCGAACGGATAGACCTGATGGGGATCGACCAGGATCGTCGGTATCCCGGCACGGCCGAGCATGGCGGCTGCGGTCGAGCCCGCAAGACCGCCGCCGATGATCGCGATGTCGGTATACCGCATAAGAGTTTCCGTGGCCGTGACCCCGATTTTTGCGCTGCGAATGGCAAATAAAGGCTTAGTTTCGAAGTTTGCCTTCAAGACCAACTTGGGGAGAGTTGTTTCTATCTATATTTTACCCGGGTATAATATGATTCCGCGTGCGCCCCGAAGATTCGGATGAAGGTGCGGGGAGGTCGGTCGACCGTCACATTTCGCCTTGCGCCGAACCTCGGCGAAATGCGAAATCTGCAAGTGCCAGAGGCGTTTCTTTGCTTGTCGTTTTGCTTGACTTCACTATCTCTCGATTATACAAGGCGCCCACTTAACGACAGGCGGTGAGCTACGCCAGCGTCGGAACGGAACACCCGATGGCCCTTTTTGAGGAGCCGGACGGGCACCAACCTCGACGAATGCCGCTCAAACGCTGTCGATGATAGCTAGGCAATGCCAGGACGATATTAGTTCTCTTGAGCACGTCCTCTTGAGAGTGAATTCGGATGCATGACCTCGGTGGCGGACCGAACAGCGAACGCTGATCGGTTCGGGATCGCGGTCCTCTGTGGCGTCGATGCGCTTTCCGCTCAGCGATGAGTGGTTGGCGCGATTTCGCTTTGCGCGGTTGTTTGTTCCGTGCCGAGCGGGCCGTGCGGGACGGCTAGTCCTGAGAAGAAATTTGCGGAGCCATTCAAGGCTTTCGCGCGAACTAAAGGGTGAAGGCTGCATGCCGACGATCAACCAGCTGATCGCAAATCCGCGTGAAGTGCAGAAGTCGCGTAAGAAGGTGCCGGCGCTGCAGCAGTCGCCGCAGAAGCGCGGCGTGTGCACGCGCGTCTACACCACGACCCCGAAGAAGCCGAACTCGGCGCTTCGTAAGGTCGCCAAGGTGCGCCTGACCAACGGCTTCGAGGTGATCGGCTACATCCCGGGTGAGGGCCATAACCTGCAGGAGCACTCGGTGGTCATGATCCGCGGCGGCCGCGTCAAGGACTTGCCCGGTGTGCGCTACCACATCCTCCGCGGCGTGCTGGATACCCAGGGCGTCAAGAACCGTAAGCAGCGTCGTTCGAAGTACGGCGCGAAGCGTCCGAAGTAAGCGGGAACCGATCAGATGTCGCGTCGCCATTCTGCTGAGAAGCGTGAAGTTCTTCCGGATCCGAAGTTCGGGAACGTCATCATTACGAAATTCATGAACTCGGTGATGTACGCCGGGAAGAAGTCGGTTGCCGAAAACATCGTCTACGGTGCGCTCGGCATGATCGAGGCCAAGACCAAGCAGCCCCCGCTCGGCGTGTTCGAGCAGGCGCTCGAGAACGTGATGCCGACCATCGAAGTTCGTTCCCGCCGCGTCGGCGGCGCGACCTACCAGGTCCCGGTGGAAGTCCGTTCGGTGCGCCGTCAGGCGCTCGGCATCCGCTGGCTGATCTCGGCCGCCCGCGAGCGCAACGAGAAGACCATGACGGAGCGCCTCTCGGCTGAGCTGCTCGATGCCTCGAACAATCGCGGCAACGCCGTCAAGAAGCGTGAAGACGTGCACCGGATGGCGGAAGCCAACCGCGCCTTCTCGCACTATCGCTGGTAAGGCGAACAACGGAATTTAAGGAACAGCCTATGCCCCGCGTTCATGCCATAGAGAACTACCGCAACTTCGGTATCATGGCGCATATCGATGCCGGTAAGACCACGACCACCGAGCGCATCCTCTATTACACCGGCAAGAGCCACAAGATCGGCGAAGTGCACGAGGGTGCCGCGACGATGGACTGGATGGAGCAGGAGCAGGAGCGTGGCATCACGATCACCTCGGCTGCGACCACCGCGTTCTGGAACGGCAAGCGTCTGAACATCATCGACACCCCCGGCCACGTCGACTTCACGATTGAAGTCGAGCGTTCGCTGCGCGTGCTCGACGGCGCCGTTTGCGTTCTCGATTCCAACCAGGGCGTCGAGCCGCAGACCGAGACCGTCTGGCGCCAGGGTGACAAGTACAAGGTGCCGCGCATCGTCTTCGCCAACAAGATGGACAAGACCGGCGCCGATTTTTTCAAGTGCCTGTCCGACATCGTCGACCGCCTCGGTGCCAAGCCGATCGCGATCCAGCTTCCGATCGGCGCCGAGAACAACTTCAAGGGCCTCGTCGACCTGGTCGTCATGAAGGGCATCGTCTGGAACGATGAATCCCTCGGTGCCAAGTTCGACTATGTCGACATCCCGGAAGACATGATCGAGCAGGCCAAGGAATATCGCGAGAAGATGGTGGAAGCCGCCGTCGAGCTCGACGACGACGCTTTGGCTGCGTTCCTCGACGGCAAGGAGCCGGACGAGGCGACCCTGAAGCGCTTGATCCGCAAGGCTGTGCTCACCGGCGCGTTCTATCCGGTGCTGTGCGGCTCCGCGTTCAAGAACAAGGGCGTGCAGCCGCTGCTCGACGCGGTCGTCGACTACCTGCCGTCGCCGATCGACGTGCCCGCGATCAAGGGCATCGATGATGACGGCAACGAGGTCGTGCGCAAGGCGGACGACAAGGAGCCGCTGGCGCTGCTCGCGTTCAAGATCATGGACGACCCGTTCGTCGGCACCATTACCTTCTGCCGCATCTATTCCGGCGTCCTGCAGTCGGGCACCGGCGTGGTGAACTCGACCCGCGAGAAGAAGGAACGTATCGGCCGCATGCTGCTGATGCATGCGAACAACCGCGAGGACATCAAGGAAGCCTATGCCGGCGACATCGTCGCGCTGGCTGGCCTGAAGGAAGCGCGCACCGGTGACACGCTGTGCGATCCCGACAAGCCGGTCATCCTTGAGAAGATGGAATTCCCGGAGCCGGTGATCGAAATCGCGATCGAGCCGAAGTCGAAGGCCGACCAGGAAAAGCTCGGCGTGGCGCTTGCCAAGCTCGCCGCGGAAGATCCGTCGTTCCGCGTGTCGACCGACCAGGAGTCCGGCCAGACCATTCTCAAGGGCATGGGCGAACTGCATCTCGACATCAAGGTCGACATTCTCAAGCGCACCTACAAGGTCGACGCCAACATCGGCGCGCCGCAGGTGGCGTTCCGCGAGCGCGTGACCAAGAAGGCCGAAGTCAAGTACACGCACAAGAAGCAGACCGGCGGTACCGGTCAGTTCGCCGAAGTGTCGATCGTCGTCGAGCCGAACGAGCCCGGCAAGGGCTACGAGTTCGAATCGAAGATCGTCGGCGGTGCGGTGCCGAAGGAATACATCCCCGGCGTCGAAAAGGGCCTCAACAGCGTGATGGGCTCCGGTGTCGTTGCCGGCTTCCCGGTGGTGGACGTCAAGGTGCAGCTGGTCGACGGCAAGTATCACGACGTCGACTCGTCGGCACTGGCGTTCGAAATCGCATCGCGGGCCGCGTTCCGCGAAGCGTTGACGAAGGGCAAGTCCGTTCTGCTCGAGCCGATCATGAAGGTCGAGGTGGTGACCCCGGAAGACTACACCGGCTCGGTCATCGGCGATCTGAATTCCCGGCGCGGCCAGATCCAGGGCCAAGACATGCGCGGCAACGCCAACGTCATCAACGCGATGGTGCCGCTCATGAACATGTTCGGTTACGTGAATAACCTGCGCTCGATGAGCCAGGGTCGCGCAACCTTCACGATGCAGTTCGATCACTACGCCGAAGCTCCGGCGAACGTGTCGGCTGAAGTCCAGAAAAAGTTTGCTTGATTGTCGTTGGTTAGCAACTGACGACTGAACGGAGAGTCAAATGGCCAAAGCAAAATTCGAGCGTAACAAGCCCCACTGCAACATCGGCACCATCGGTCACGTCGACCATGGCAAGACCTCGCTGACCGCAGCGATCACCAAGGTGCTTGCAGAAACCGGCGGCGCGACGTTCACCGCCTACGACCAGATCGACAAGGCGCCGGAAGAGAAGGCGCGCGGCATCACGATCTCGACCGCTCACGTCGAGTACGAGACGCAGAACCGTCACTATGCTCACGTCGACTGCCCCGGCCACGCCGACTACGTGAAGAACATGATCACCGGTGCTGCCCAGATGGACGGCGCGATCCTGGTCGTGTCGGCTGCTGACGGCCCGATGCCGCAGACCCGCGAGCACATCCTGCTCGCCCGCCAGGTCGGCGTGCCCGCGCTCGTCGTGTTCCTCAACAAGTGCGACATGGTCGACGATCCGGAGCTGCTCGAGCTCGTCGAGCTCGAAGTCCGCGAGCTGCTCTCGAAGTACGAATTCCCGGGCGACAAGATCCCGATCATCAAGGGCTCGGCGCTCGCCGCCCTCGAGGACAAGGACAAGAAGCTCGGCCACGACGCCATCCTCGAGCTGATGCGCAATGTCGACGAGTACATCCCGCAGCCGGAGCGTCCGATCGACCAGCCGTTCCTGATGCCGGTTGAAGACGTGTTCTCGATCTCGGGCCGCGGCACCGTCGTTACCGGCCGTGTCGAGCGCGGCGTGATCAAGGTCGGCGAGGAAATCGAAATCGTCGGTATCCGCGACACCCAGAAGACCATCGTCACCGGCGTCGAAATGTTCCGCAAGCTGCTCGATCAGGGCCAGGCCGGCGACAACATCGGTGCGCTGCTCCGCGGCACCAAGCGCGAGGAAGTCGAGCGTGGCCAGGTGCTGTGCAAGCCCGGTTCGGTCAAGCCGCACACCAAGTTCAAGGCTGAGGCTTACATCCTCACCAAGGAAGAGGGCGGTCGCCACACCCCGTTCTTCACCAACTACCGTCCGCAGTTCTACTTCCGCACCACCGACGTGACCGGTGTCGTGCACCTGCCGGAAGGCACCGAGATGGTGATGCCGGGCGACAACATCGCGATGGAAGTGCACCTGATCGTGCCGATCGCGATGGAAGAGAAGCTGCGCTTCGCGATCCGCGAAGGCGGCCGCACCGTCGGCGCCGGCGTCGTCGCCGCGATCATCGAGTAACTACGCGAATAGGGAATGGCGAGTAGCGAGTGGGTCACTCCATTCGCTATTCGCTACTCGCCACTCACTAAAGAAAGAATACGGCAATGAACGGCCAAAATATTCGCATCCGTCTCAAGGCGTTCGACCATCGAATCCTCGATACGTCGACCCGTGAGATCGTGAACACGGCGAAGCGCACCGGTGCGCAGGTTCGCGGACCGATTCCGCTGCCGACCCGCATCGAGAAGTTCACCGTCAACCGTTCGCCGCACGTTGACAAGAAGAGCCGCGAGCAATTCGAGATGCGCACCCACAAGCGCCTCCTCGACATTGTCGACCCGACCCCGCAGACCGTCGATGCGCTGATGAAGCTCGACCTGGCCGCCGGTGTCGACGTCGAGATCAAGCTCTAAGGTTTTGGATTTTTACGTCCGCCGCTTGCGGACAGAAAGACAGGAAGCACGCCGATGCGCTCCGGAGTGATCGCACAAAAGGTCGGGATGACGCGGGTCTTTACGGAGACCGGCGAGCATATCCCTGTGACCGTGCTGAAGTTGGGCAACTGCCAGGTGCTTGGCCACCGCACGACCGAGAAGAACGGCTATGTCGCTCTTCAGCTCGGCTCGGGCGCCCGCAAGACCGTGTACATGCCCAAGGCCGAACGCGGTCAGTTCGCGGTCGCCAAGGTCGAACCGAAGCGCAAGGTCGCCGAGTTCCGCGTGTCCGAGGACGCGCTGATCCCGGTCGGCGCGGAAATCCAGGCGGACCATTTCGTGGTCGGCCAGTTTGTGGACGTCACCGGCACCTCGATCGGTAAGGGCTTCGCCGGCGGCATGAAGCGCTGGAATTTCGGCGGTCTGCGCGCCACCCACGGTGTGTCGGTCTCGCACCGTTCGATCGGTTCGACCGGTGGTCGTCAGGATCCCGGCAAGACCTTCAAGAACAAGAAGATGCCCGGTCACATGGGCGTCGATCGCATCACCACGCTCAATCTGCGCGTGGTTTCGACCGACGTCGAGCGCGGCCTGATCCTCGTCGAAGGCGCCGTTCCCGGCTCCAAGGGCGGCTGGATCTCGGTGCGCGACGCGGTCAAGAAGCCGCTGCCGAAGGAAGCCCCGAAGCCCGGCAAGTTCAAGGTTGCCGGCGGCGACGCTGCCGAAGCTGTGGCCGAGAAGGAGGGCGTGTGAGATGGAACTGAAAGTCACCACCCTTGAAGGCAAAGACGCTGGCTCGGTCCAGCTCTCGGACGAGATCTTCGGTCTCGAGCCGCGCAAGGATATCATCCAGCGCTGCGTGCAGTGGCAGCTGAACAAGCGTCAGGCCGGTACCCACAAGGCCAAGGGCCGCGCCGAGATCTGGCGCACCGGCAAGAAGATGTACAAGCAGAAGGGCACCGGCGGCGCCCGTCACGGCTCGGCCCGCGTGCCGCAGTTCCGCGGCGGTGGCCGTGCGTTCGGTCCGGTTGTTCGCTCGCACGCGACCGACCTGCCGAAGAAGGTGCGCGCGCTCGCGCTGAAGCATGCGCTGTCGGCCAAGGCCAAGGACGGCGGGCTGATCGTGATCGACAATGCGCAGCTCGAGGCCGCCAAGACCAAGGCGCTGCTCGGTCACTTCTCCGGCCTCGGGCTCACCAACGCGCTGATCATCGACGGCGCAGAGCTGAACGCCGGTTTCGCGACCGCGGCCCGCAACATTCCGAACATCGACGTGCTGCCGATTCAGGGCATCAACGTCTACGACATTCTCCGCCGCCAGAAGCTGGTGCTGACCAAGGCTGCGGTTGATGCGCTGGAGGCGCGCTTCAAATGAAGAACATCGATCCGCGCCACTACGACGTCATCATCTCCCCTGTTGTGACGGAAAAGGCGACGCTCGCCTCCGAGCACAACAAGGTGATGTTCAAGGTCGCCGGCAAGGCGACCAAGCCGCAGATCAAGGAAGCGGTCGAGAAGCTGTTCGACGTCAAGGTGAAGAGCGTCAACACTCTCGTTCGCAAGGGCAAGACCAAGGTGTTCCGCGGCAATCTCGGCTCGCAGTCGGACACCAAGCGCGCGATCGTGACCCTGGAAGAGGGCCACCGCATCGACGTGACTACCGGACTATAAGGCGCAACGACGATGGCATTGAAAACCTACAATCCCACGACGCCGGGCCAGCGCCAGCTGGTCATGGTCGATCGTTCGGCGCTCTACAAGGGCAAGCCGGTGAAGACCCTGACCGAGGGCAAGCTCGGCAACGGCGGTCGCAACAACACCGGTCGCATCACCGTGCGTTTCCGCGGCGGCGGCCACAAGAAGGCCTACCGCACCGTCGACTTCCGCCGCGACAAGGTGGACATGCCGGCGGTCGTGGAGCGGCTCGAGTACGATCCGAACCGCACCGCGTTCATCGCGCTGATCAAGTATCAGGACGGTGAGCTGGCCTACATCCTGGCGCCGCAGCGCCTGGCGGCGGGCGACACCGTCGTCGCCGGCAACTATGTCGACGTCAAGCCGGGCAATGTCATGCCGCTCGGCAACATGCCGGTCGGCACGATCGTGCACAACATCGAGCTGAAGATCGGCAAGGGCGGTCAGCTGGCGCGCTCCGCCGGCACCTACGCCCAGATCGTCGGCCGCGACCAGGACTACGTGATCATCCGCCTGAACTCGGGCGAACAGCGTTTGGTGCACGGCCGTTGCCGCGGCACGATCGGCGCGGTCTCGAACCCGGATCACATGAACATCTCGATCGGCAAGGCCGGTCGTACCCGCTGGCTCGGCTGGCGTCCGCACAACCGCGGCGTCGTCATGAACCCGATCGATCACCCGCACGGCGGTGGTGAAGGTCGTACCTCGGGCGGTCGCCACCCGGTTACTCCGTGGGGCAAGCCGACCAAGGGCAAGAAGACCCGCACCAACAAGTCGACCAACAAATTCATTCTCCTCAGCCGCCACAAGCGGAAGAAGTAAGGAACGCCGGACATGGTTCGTTCAGTCTGGAAAGGCCCGTTCGTCGAGGGTTCTCTGCTCAAGAAGGCAGATGCCGCGCGCTCGTCCGGCCGTCACGACGTCATCAAGATCTGGAGCCGCCGCTCGACCATCCTGCCGCAGTTCGTCGGCCTGACGTTCGGCGTCTATAACGGCCACAAGCACGTGCCGGTGGCAATCAACGAGGAAATGGTGGGTCACAAGTTCGGCGAGTTCTCGCCGACCCGGACCTTCCACGGCCATTCGGGCGACAAGAAAGCCAAGAAGGCTTGAGGATTAACCGATGAGCAAACCAAAGCGCGAACGTAGCCTCGCGGACAATGAGGCCAAGGCCGTCGCCCGCATGCTGCGCGTCAGCCCGCAGAAGCTCAACCTGGTGGCGCAGCTGATCCGCGGCCGCAAGGCGTCCGCTGCGCTCGCCGATCTGCAGTTCTCGCGCAAGCGGATCGCGGTCGACGTCAAGAAGTGCCTGGAATCGGCGATCGCGAACGCCGAGAACAACCATGACCTCGAGGTTGACGATCTGGTCGTCGCCGAGGCGCATGTCGGCAATGGCATCGTGATGAAGCGTTTTGCTCCGCGCGGCCGTGGCCGTTCGGGCCGTGTGTTCAAACCGTTCTCGCACCTGACCATCGTGGTTCGTCAGGTCGAGGCCGAGGCAAGCGCCTAAGAAGGGCGCAGGAGAAGACGATGGGTCAAAAGATCAATCCAATCGGGCTGCGTCTCGGCATCAACCGGACCTGGGACTCCCGTTGGTTCGCCGGCAAGCAGGAATACGGCAAGCTGCTGCACGAGGACGTCAAGATCCGCGAGATCCTGCACAAGGAGCTCAAGCAGGCGGCCGTGGCCCGCATCGTGATCGAGCGTCCGCACAAGAAGTGCCGCGTGACGATCCACTCGGCCCGTCCGGGCGTCGTGATCGGCAAGAAGGGCGCCGACATCGACAAGCTGCGCAAGAAGGTTGCCGACATCACCTCGTCGGACGTCGTGATCAACATCGTCGAAATCCGCAAGCCGGAGCTCGACGCGACCTTGGTCGCTGAATCGATCGCCCAGCAGCTCGAGCGCCGCGTCGCGTTCCGCCGCGCCATGAAGCGCGCCGTGCAGTCGGCGATGCGTCTCGGTGCCGGTGGCATCCGCATCAACTGCTCGGGCCGTCTCGGCGGTGCCGAAATCGCGCGCATGGAGTGGTACCGCGAGGGTCGCGTGCCGTTGCACACGCTGCGCGCCGACGTCGACTACGGCGTTGCCACCGCGTTCACGACCTTCGGCACCTGCGGCGTCAAGGTCTGGATCTTCAAGGGCGAGATCCTCGAGCACGATCCGATGGCCCAGGACAAGAAGATGGCCGAAGGCGACAGCACGCCGCGTTCGCGCCGCGACGCCGCTTGAGGCAAAGCAGGAATTTGAGGGCTTAAAGCCATGATGCAACCTAAGAAAACGAAGTTCCGGAAGGCGCATAAGGGCCGTATCCACGGCGTTGCGACCTCTGGCGCGACGTTGGCGTTCGGCCAGTTCGGCCTGAAGGCGATGGAGCCTGAGCGCGTCACCGCCCGCCAGATCGAGGCCGCCCGCCGCGCGCTGACCCGTCACATGAAGCGCGCCGGCCGCGTCTGGATCCGCGTGTTCCCGGACGTGCCGGTGTCGAAGAAGCCCGCCGAAGTCCGCATGGGCTCCGGCAAGGGTGCCCCGGAATTGTGGGTGGTCCGGATCAAGCCGGGCCGCGTGATGTTCGAGATCGACGGCGTGCCGGTGCAGACCGCGAAGGAAGCGCTGTCGCTCGCCGCCGCCAAGCTGCCGATCAAGACGCGCTTCGTTGCGCGCATTGCGGAGTAATCGCCATGGCCGAGATGAAAGTTGAAGACATTCGCGCGATGAGCGACGACCAGCGGGAAGACGCGATCCTGAATTTGAAGAAGGAACGCTTCAACCTGCGTTTCCAGCGCGCCACCGGGCAGCTGGAGAACACCTCGCGGATGCGGGAAGCCCGCCGCGATATCGCTCGTATCAAGACCATCGCTGCCCAGCAGCGCGCGAAGAAGAAGTAAGGGGCCAGCTATGCCGAAACGTACTCTGCAGGGCGTGGTCGTCAGCGACAAGCAAGCCAAGACCATCGTGGTGCGCGTCGATCGCCGCTTCACCCACCCGATCTACAAGAAGACGATCCGCCGTTCCAAGAACTACCACGCGCACGACGAGAACAACCAGTTCAAGCCGGGCGACATGGTCTGGATCGAGGAATCGAAGCCGATCTCGAAGCTGAAGCGCTGGACCGTGGTCCGGGGCGAACACAAGAAAACGGCCTGATTACTTCGGCCTGGCCGAGGGAATTCAGGGAAATTTTGAGCGCGCTAAAGCGCAGAAAGAGGACGAGGTGCATCAATGATTCAGATGCAGACCAACCTCGACGTGGCCGATAATTCAGGCGCACGCCGTGTCATGTGCATCAAGGTTCTTGGAGGTTCCAAGCGCCGCTATGCCACCGTGGGCGACGTTATCGTTGTGTCGATCAAGGAAGCCATTCCGCGTGGCAAGGTGAAGAAGGGCGACGTGATGAAGGCCGTCGTGGTCCGGGTCCGCAAGGACATCCGTCGCGCCGACGGTTCGGTCATCCGCTTCGACCGCAACGCCGCCGTGCTGATCAACAATCAGTCCGAGCCGGTCGGCACCCGTATCTTCGGGCCGGTGCCGCGCGAGCTGCGCGCCAAGAACCACATGAAGATCATTTCGCTCGCGCCGGAGGTGCTGTGATGGCTGCCAAGATCCGCAAGGGCGACAAGGTGATGGTGCTCACCGGCCGCGACAAGGGTCGCACCGGCGAGGTGTTCGAGGTGCGTCCGGACGAGAACAAGGCTCTCGTTCGCGGCATCAATATGGTGAAGCGTCACCAGAAGCAGACCCAGACCCAGGAAGGCGGCATCATCTCCAAGGAGATGCCGATCGACCTTTCCAACATTGCGTATGTCGGCAAGGACGGAAAGCCGACCCGCATCGGGTTCAAGATTCAGGCCGATGGCAAGAAGGTTCGTGTTGCCAAGAGCTCGGGAGCAGAGATCGATGGCTGATACAGCTTACACGCCGCGTCTGCGCGCGGAGTATGACAAGAAGATCCGCGGCATGATGACCGAGAAGTTCGGTTATGCCAACGTGATGCAGGTGCCGCGCCTCGACAAGGTCGTGCTCAACATGGGCGTGGGCGACTCCGTCAACGACCGCAAAAAGGCCGAGACCGCCGCTGCCGAGCTGACCCAGATCGCCGGCCAGAAGGCGATCGTGACCTATTCGCGGATCGCGATCGCGACCTTCAAGCTGCGTGAGAACCAGCCGATCGGCTGCAAGGTCACGCTGCGCAAGACCCATATGTACGAGTTCATCGACCGCCTGGTGAACGTGGCGCTGCCCCGCGTCCGCGACTTCCGCGGCCTGAACCCGAAGAGCTTCGACGGCCGCGGCAACTATTCGCTTGGCATCAAGGAGCACATCATTTTCCCCGAGATCGACTTCGACAAGGTCTCGGAAGCGCGTGGCATGGACATCACGGTCTGTACCACCGCCAAGACCGACGACGAGGCGCGTGCCTTGTTGACCGCTTTCAATTTCCCGTTCCGGCAGTGAGTAGCTGAGCCAAAGCACTCAAACGCGGATACCCAGGAGCCAAGCATGGCAAAGAAGAGTTCAGTCGAGAAGAACAACCGGCGCAAGCGGATGGCGAAGAACGCCGGCCCGCGCCGCGAGAAGCTGAAGGCGATCATCGCCGACAAGACCAAGCCGATGGAAGAGCGCTTCGCGGCGACGCTGAAGCTCGCCGAGATGCCGCGCAACTCGTCGCCGACGCGCATCCGCAACCGTTGCGAGCTGACCGGGCGTCCGCGCTCGAACTATCGCAAGAACAAGCTCTCGCGCATCGCGCTGCGTGAACTCGGCTCCAAGGGCCTGGTTCCCGGCCTCGTGAAGTCGAGCTGGTAAGGGAGGGTCGGAACAATGTCTACGCACGATCCGATCAGCGATCTCATCACCCGCATCCGCAACGCGCAGATGCGCTCCAAGTCCAAGGTCTCGAGCCCCGGCTCGAAGATGCGCGCCAACGTGCTCGAGGTGCTGAAGTCCGAGGGTTACATCCGCGGCTATGCCAGCGTCGAGCATGCCTCGGGCCGCAGCGAGCTCGAGATCGAGCTGAAGTATTTCGACGGCGAGCCCGTCATCCGCGAGATCGAGCGGGTGTCGAAGCCGGGCCGCCGCGTTTACGCCTCGGTGAAGAACCTGCCGCGCGTGAACAACGGTCTCGGCATTTCGGTGTTGTCGACGCCGAAGGGAATCATGGCTGACCACCAGGCGCGCGACGCCAACGTGGGCGGCGAAGTTCTCTTCACGGTGTTCTGAGGAAGGATTTTACGATGTCACGTATCGGCAAAAGGCCGGTGGCGATCCCGTCGGGTGTGACGGCAAGCGTCGAGGGCCAGACGGTGAAGGTGAAGGGGCCGAAGGGCCAGCTTCAGTTCGTCGTGCATGACGACGTCGAGGTGAAGTTCGAGAACGGCCAGGTCAAGGTCGCTCCGCGGATCAAGACCAACCGCGCGCAGGCGATGTACGGCACCGCGCGCGCGCAGGTCGCCAACCTCGTCGAGGGCGTCACCAAGGGCTTCGAGAAGAAGCTCGAGATCACCGGCGTCGGCTACCGCGCCGCGATGCAGGGCAAGAACCTGCAGCTCGCGCTCGGCTACAGCCACGACGTGGTGTACGCGATCCCGGAAGGCATCACCATCGCGGTGCCGAAGCCGACCGAGATCACGATCACCGGCAACGATCCGCAGCGCGTCGGCCAGGTCGCCGCCGAGATCCGCGCCTACCGTCCGCCGGAGCCCTACAAGGGCAAGGGCGTGAAGTACGCCAACGAATTCATCTTCCGCAAGGAAGGCAAGAAGAAGTAACGGAGCCGGTCATGTCACTCAAGGTTACGAATGCCCGGCGCAAGCAGCGCGTGCGCCTTGCGCTTCGCCGCTCGGCAGGCGGCCGTCCGCGGCTGTCGGTGTTCCGCTCGTCCAAGCACATCTACGCCCAGGTCATCGACGACCAGAAGGGCGAGACGCTCGCTTCCGCCTCGTCGCTGGAGAAGACCATGCGCGACGCCGGCAAGACCGGCGCCGACATCGATGCGGCGAAGGCGGTCGGCAAGCTGCTCGCCGAGCGCGCGGCGCAGAAGGGTGTCAAGGAAGTCGTGTTCGATCGCGGCGCCTACATCTATCACGGGCGCGTCAAGGCGCTCGCGGATGCGGCGCGCGAAGGCGGATTGAGCTTCTAAACTTTACGAACGATGACGAGGAAAGAGGCGCAAGGCCTCCTAGAGATTGGAAAACACCATGGCAGGTGAACGCGAACGCGGCGGACGCGAACGGAGCAGGGAGCGCGAGGAGCGCGACAGCGAGTTCGTCGACAAGCTCGTCCACATCAATCGCGTGGCGAAGGTCGTCAAGGGCGGCAAGCGCTTCGGCTTTGCGGCGCTGGTCGTGATCGGCGACCAGAAGGGCCGGGTCGGGTTCGGCCACGGCAAGGCACGCGAAGTTCCGGAAGCGATCCGCAAGGCGACCGAATCGGCGAAGCGCAACCTGACGCGCGTCGCGCTTCGCGAAGGCCGCACGCTGCATCACGACATCGCCGGCCGTCACGGCGCCGGCCGCGTCTACCTGCGTGCCGCTCCGGCCGGTACCGGCATCATCGCCGGCGGCCCGATGCGCGCGGTGTTCGAGACGCTCGGCATCCAGGACGTGGTGGCGAAGTCGATCGGCTCGTCGAATCCCTACAACATGGTCCGCGCGACGTTCGACGCGCTGAAGCATCAGGATTCGCCGCGCTCGGTGGCGGCACGCCGCAACATCAAGGTCTCCACCCTGCAGTCGCGACGCGTCGGCGGCGACGCCGAAGTGGTGGCGGAATAACAACGCGCGCTTCTCGAAGCGCTATTCGGAGTTACTGTCATGGCCAAGGCCAGCAAGACCATCAAGGTCGAGCAGATCGGCAGCGCAATCCGCCGCCATCACTCGCAGCGTTCGACGCTGATCGGCCTCAAGCTCAACAAGATCGGCCGGGTTGCCGAGCTGCAGGATACCCCTGAAGTTCGCGGCATGATCAGCAAGGTTCAGCATCTCGTCCGCGTCGTCGGCGAGTAAGCAGAGATAAGGAGAAGGGCGATGAAGCTCAGCGATATCGCCGACAACGCCGGCTCGCGCAAGAAGCGCATGCGTGTCGGCCGTGGCATCGGTTCCGGCAAGGGCAAGACCTCGGGCCGCGGCGGCAAGGGCCAGACCGCGCGTTCGGGCGTCCGCATCAAGGGTTTCGAAGGCGGCCAGATGCCGATGCATCGCCGTCTGCCGAAGCGCGGCTTCAACAACATCTTCCGGCTCGACTTCGCCGAGATCAATCTCGACCGTCTGCAGGAAGCGATCGACAACAAGCTGGTCGATGCGAGCGCGACGGTGAACGTCGAATCGCTGGTGAAGGCCGGCGTGCTGCGCCGCGCAAAGGACGGCCTGCGGCTGCTCGGCCGCGGTGAGATCAAGACCAAGCTGACCATCGAGGTGCACGGCGCTTCCAAGTCGGCCATTGCCGCGGTCGAGAAGGCCGGCGGCTCGGTCAAGATCCTGGCCCCCGCCAAGGAAGAAGGCGAGGCGGCGTAACATCTGCGTCATTGCCCGCGACACGCGGGCAATCCGCAGATCGAATGATGGACTTATCGAGGCCGAGCACCAGATAATGTCCGGTGTCTGCCGGCGCCCAGGGAATTGATCTCCTTGGGGGCGCCGGCGAATGGGGCTCCGGGAGAAAGCCGAAACATGGTCTCAGCAGCCGAACAACTTGCCGCCAACCTCAATTTCGGACAGCTGGCGAAAGCCGACGAGCTGAAGAAGCGCATCTGGTTCACCCTGGGTGCGCTGCTTGTTTATCGGCTCGGCACCTACATCCCGCTGCCCGGCATCGATCCCAACATCTGGGAGCAGGTGTTCCGCAGCCAGTCCGGCGGCATCCTCGGCATGTTCAACATGTTCGCCGGCGGCGGCATCCACCGCATGGCGATCTTCGCGCTCAACATCATGCCGTACATCTCGGCATCGATCATCGTGCAGCTGCTGACCACCGTGTCGCCGCAGCTCGAGGCGCTCAAGAAGGAAGGCGAGGCGGGCCGCAAGACGCTGAACCAGTACACGCGCTATCTGACGGTGATCCTGGCGCTGTTCCAGTCCTACGGCATCGCGATCGGCCTCGAAGGCGCCGGCAATGTCGTCAGCGACCCCGGCATGTTCTTCCGGATCTCGACCGCGATCACGCTGACAGGCGGCACCATGTTCCTGATGTGGCTCGGCGAGCAGATCACCTCGCGCGGCATCGGTAACGGTATTTCGCTGATCATCCTGGCCGGCATCGTCGCCGAATTGCCGTCGGCGCTCGCCAACATGCTGGAGCTCGGCCGCCAGGGCGCGATGTCGACCGGCCTGATCCTGATCGTCATCGTGATGGCGGTCGCCGTGATCGCCTTCATCGTGTTCATGGAGCGCGCGCAGCGCCGGCTTTTGATCCAGTATCCGAAGCGCCAGGTCGGCAACAAGATGTTCGAGGGGCAGTCCTCGCATCTGCCGCTCAAGCTCAACACCTCGGGCGTGATTCCGCCGATCTTCGCCTCGTCGCTGCTGTTGCTGCCGACCACGGTCGCGAACTTCAATGCCGGCAAGGGGCCGGAATGGTTCCAGTGGATCACGACCCAGCTCAGCCACGGCCGGCCGCTGTTCCTGTTCATGTATCTCGCACTGATCGTGTTCTTTGCGTTCTTCTACACCGCGATCGTGTTCAACCCGACCGAGACCGCGGACAATCTGAAGAAGCATGGCGGCTTCATCCCCGGCATCCGGCCCGGCGAGCGCACCGCCGAGTACATCGACTATGTGCTGTCGCGCATCACGGTGCTCGGCGCAGTCTATCTCGCGATCGTCTGCCTGATTCCTGAAATTCTGATTTCCTACGCATCGGTCCCGTTCTACTTTGGTGGCACCTCGCTGTTGATCGTCGTCAGCGTGACGATGGATACGGTGTCGCAGGTGCAGGGCTATCTGCTCGCTCATCAGTATGAAGGGCTGATCAGGAAGTCGAAGCTCAGGGGAGGCCGCCGCCGCTGATCGCGGCTCGGCTTCGAATTCAAAACACAGGTGTGCGGACGTCGCCCACCTAGCCGGGGGGCGAAACAGACATGAGATTGATCCTTTTGGGGCCGCCGGGCTCGGGCAAGGGAACCCAGGCGCAGCGGCTGGTGCACAAGCACGGCATCGTCCAGCTCTCGACCGGTGAGATGCTGCGCGCTGCGGTAGCCGCGGGCACGCCGATCGGCTTGCAGGCCAAGGAGATCATGGCCAATGGCGGCCTGGTTCCCGACGAGGTGGTGGTGGGAATCATCGCCGACCGAATCGAGGAGCCCGATGCCAAGAAGGGCTTCATTCTCGACGGCTTCCCGCGCACCGTGCCGCAGGCCGCGGCGCTCGACGATCTGCTTCGGAAAAAGCACCTCAAGCTTGATGCGGTGGTTGAGCTCCGCGTCAACGAGAGCGCGCTGCTCGCCCGCGTTGAGAAGCGTGCCGAGGAAACCCGCGCGCGCGGCGAGGAAGTCCGCCTCGACGACACGCCGGAAGTGCTGACCAAGCGCCTGGCGCAGTACCGTTCCCTAACGGAGCCACTGATTCACTACTATTCGGAGCGGCGGAAGCTCCTGACGGTCGATGGCATGATGACCATCGAGCACGTGACCCGCGAGATCAACCGGATCCTGACCGCGCTCGGCGCGCTGGAACCGAAGGATCACGAGGATCACGCCCCGAAGGCGGCTAAAAAGGCCGCCAAGGCGGCCATGAATGCCAGCAAGAAGCCGGCCAGGAAGGCAGCTAAACCAGCCAAAAAGGCCGCCAAATCGGCCCGGAAGGCTGCCAAGGCGCCCTCCAAGGCCAAAGCGGCCAAGAAAACCGTGAAGAAAGCCGCGAAGCAGGCGGTAAAGAAGGCCGCCGGCGCCGCGAAAGCCCGCAAGGGAGCAAAGACCGCCAAAAAGACGGCAAAAAAGCTCACGAAAAAGCGAGCTAAGCGCTAGGAGCGGTTGACGAAACCGACATGAATCCTTTAATAAGCCCCGCATCCAAGTTGGATAGTTTTATGACGATGCCGGGCCCCGAAGGACATGAGGGGAGGGCGTCGTGTTCGCGTTTGTGGACACAAGCCCGAGAGAGCAAGAACTCGAGAAGCCCGTATCCGTGATGGATCGGCGACAGGAGAGAAGTCCGTGGCCCGTATTGCCGGCGTCAACATTCCTACCAACAAGCGCGTCCTGATCGCGCTTCAGTACATCCATGGCATCGGCCAGAAGCACGCGGCCGACATCGTGGAGAAGGTCAAGATCCCGCTGGACCGTCGCGTCAACCAGCTGACCGACCAGGAAGTCCTGCAGATCCGCGAAGTCATCGACCGCGACTATCTGGTCGAGGGCGACCTCCGTCGTGAGGTCGGCATCAACATCAAGCGGCTGATGGACCTCGGCTGCTATCGCGGCCTGCGTCATCGCCGCGGTCTGCCGGTGCGCGGCCAGCGCACCCACACCAATGCGCGCACGCGCAAGGGGCCGGCCAAGGCGATCGCCGGCAAGAAGAAGTAAGTTTTGCGAATTGCGGGTGGGGAGTAGCGAATGGAAGTTCGCTACTCGCCATTTGCGTTTTGAGGTGTAGCCGCTGGCACTACGGCGGCGTCGAGATCACAGGAAAGGTTTGAAATGGGCAAGGAAGCCACCCGCGTACGCCGCCGCGAACGCAAGAACATCGCCTCCGGCATCGCGCACGTGAATTCGTCGTTCAACAACACGACCATCACCATCACCGACGCGCAGGGCAACACCATCGCCTGGTCGTCGGCCGGCACCATGGGCTTCAAGGGCTCGCGCAAGTCGACCCCCTATGCCGCGCAGGTCGCGGCGGAAGACGTCTCCAAGAAGGCGCAGGAACACGGCATGCGCACGCTGGAGGTTGAAGTGGCCGGTCCGGGTTCGGGCCGTGAGTCGGCGCTCCGCGCGCTGCAGGCTGCGGGCTTCACCGTCACCTCGATCCGCGACGTGACCACCATCCCGCACAATGGCTGCCGTCCGCGCAAGCGTCGGCGCGTTTGATCTGTAAGTCGCGGGCGGCCTCTGGCCGCCCTGCGATGGTTTTTGGAATTGACCGCGCGGACTGATCCGCGATCTCCAACGCCGGGTTCGGCCATTCGATTTGGCCCTGTGACCGGCAAATGGGTGAAACAGTGACGATCCAGAAAAATTGGCAAGAACTCATTCGACCGAACAAGCTGCAGGTGACGCCGGGCTCGGACGCGAGCCGGTTCGCCACCGTGGTCGCCGAACCGCTCGAGCGCGGCTTCGGCCAGACGCTCGGCAACGCGCTGCGCCGCATCCTGCTGTCCTCGCTGCAGGGCGCGGCGGTGCAGTCGGTGCATATCGACGGCGTGCTGCACGAGTTCTCCTCGATCGCCGGTGTCCGTGAAGACGTCACCGACATCGTCCTCAACATCAAGGACATCTCGATCAAGATGCAGGGCGAAGGCCCGAAGCGCATGGTCGTGAAGAAGCAGGGCCCGGGCGCCGTCACCGCGGGCGACATCCAAACCGTCGGCGATGTCACCGTGCTCAACCCCGACCTGCAGCTCTGCACGCTGGACGACGGCGCCGAGATCCGCATGGAGTTCACGGTCACGACCGGCAAGGGCTATGTCGCCGCCGAGCGCAACCGTCCCGAGGATGCTCCGATCGGCCTGATCCCGGTCGACAGCCTGTTCTCGCCGGTCCGCAAGGTGTCCTATAAGGTCGAGAACACCCGTGAGGGCCAGATCCTCGACTACGACAAGCTGACCATGACGATCGAGACCAACGGCGCGATCACGCCGGAGGACGCGGTGGCCTACGCCGCGCGCATCCTGCAGGATCAGCTCAACGTGTTCGTCAACTTCGAAGAGCCGCGCAAGGAAGTCACGCAGGAGATCATCCCCGATCTCGCGTTCAACCCGGCGTTCCTCAAGAAGGTCGACGAGCTCGAGCTGTCGGTGCGTTCGGCGAACTGCCTGAAAAACGACAACATCGTCTACATCGGCGACCTCGTGCAGAAGTCGGAAGCGGAAATGCTCCGCACCCCGAACTTCGGCCGCAAGTCGCTGAACGAGATCAAGGAAGTGCTGGCCCAGATGGGTCTGCACCTCGGCATGGAAGTGCCGGGCTGGCCGCCGGAGAATATCGACGAGCTCGCCAAGCGCTTCGAGGATCACTACTGAGAATTCGTCGTTCCGGGGCGATGCGCGAGCATCGAACCACAGATGCGCAATTGCGCATCGGGGAACCTCGAGATTCCGGGTTCGGCTCTGCGAGCCGCCCCGGAATGACGACCGGGCGAACGCAGGATGCCCACCTGCAAAACTTGTCGCTGAACGACCGCGGCAGAATTGAAGAAGGAAGAAGTCAATGCGTCACGGCAAGGTTCATCGGAAGCTCAACCGCACCGCCGAGCACCGGCGTGCGATGTTCGCCAACATGGCGGCCGCGCTGATCAAGCACGAGCAGATCGTCACCACGCTGCCGAAGGCCAAGGAGCTGCGGCCGATCGTCGAGAAGCTCGTCACCCTCGGCAAGAAGGGCGGCCTCGCCCTGCGCCGCCAGGCGATCTCGGAGCTGCGCGACGTCGACCAGGTCAAGAAGCTGTTCGACACGCTGGCGACCCGCTACAAGGACCGCCAGGGCGGCTACACCCGCATCATCAAGGCCGGCTTCCGCTACGGCGACAACGCGGCGATGGCCGTGATCGAGTTCGTCGACCGCGACGTCGACGCCAAGGGCCAGGACTCCGGTCCGGCGCAGGACAAGGAAGCCGAGGCGGCGTAAGCCTCGGTAACCGAGCAGATTTTGAGAACGGCGCCTTCGGGCGCCGTTTTTATTTGGTGGCCGCGCTCCATCCCCGTCGTCCTGGCGAAAGCCAGGACCCATTACCCCAAATCTAAATTGTTGCGCGACGCTGGGGCTCAAATCCTTCTCATTATCACTTGCGGTGGTAATGGGTCCTGGCTTTCGCCAGGACGACGAGGTGTGTTCTATTTCCTCACGCATCGGTGAGATGCAATTGCGGTGCATCGTGCCGCGCCCGATATCTCATCGACATCAATGGAGATGACAGATGAAGATCGACCTTTCCGGAAAGACTGCGCTGGTAACCGGCTCCACGGCGGGCATCGGCAACGCCATTGCGAAGGGCCTGGCCGAAACCGGTGCCGAGGTCGTGGTCAATGGTCGCGGTCAGGCCAAGGTCGATGCAGCGGTTGCCGCGATCGGGAAGGCCGTACCCGGCGCAAAGGTCCGCGGCATTGCGGCCGACGTCTCGACCGCGGCGGGTTGCAAGGCGCTGCTCGCGGCGCTGCCGGACGTCGACATCCTCGTCAACAATGCCGGCATCTTCGAGCCGAAGCCGTTCTTTGAAATCCCGGATGAGGACTGGAGCCGCTTCTACGAGGTCAACGTGATGTCGGGCGTCCGGTTGTCGCGCGGCTACATGCAGGGCATGCTGAAGCGTAACTGGGGTCGCATCGTCTTCATCTCCTCGGAATCCGGCCTCAACATCCCGACCGAGATGATTCACTACGGCATGACCAAGACCGCGCAGCTTGCGATCGCGCGCGGGCTCGCCGAGCTGACCAAGGGCACCGCCGTCACCGTCAACTCGGTGCTGCCCGGACCGACGATGTCCGAAGGCGTCGAGACCTTCGTCAAGGATCTCGCCAAGCAGAACGGCCAGTCGGTCGAGGAGGCGGCGTCCAACTTCGTCAAGCAGCACAGGCCGACCTCGCTGCTGCAGCGCTTCGCCAGCACCGAGGAGATCGCCAATCTCGTGGTCTATGTCTGCTCCAAGCAGGCCTCCGCGACCAACGGCGCCGCGCTGCGCGCCGAGGGCGGCATCGTCAACACCATCGCGTGAGGCCGCATGCCGGCCTATGTGATCTCCGAGGTCGAGATGCGGGACGCCGCGGGGTTCGAGGCCTATCGCACGCTTGCGGCGAACACCATCGCACAATATGGCGGGCGCTACGTCGTGCGCGGCGGCACAGCTGAACTGGTGGAGGGCGGTCCACCACCGCATGCGATCGTTATCGTCGAATTTCCGACCATGGCGCGTCTGCGCGAATGGTATGCGTCACCGGAATACGCCGAAGCGTTGAAGCTTCGCGCAACCGCGCTGGAGCGACGCCTGCTGTTCGTCGAGGGCGTGCCGGCGATCTAGAGCTTTTCCCGTTCCGATGGAATCGGAACGGGGCTCTAGATTCTTGTTTTGACGCGTTTTCTTCACGCGAACCGGTATCCACTTCGCTCGAAAACGCTCTAGCTATCCCTTCGCGCCGTCCAGGAATTCGCTGAAGCCGGCGGGGCGGTAGGGGCCGAAGCAAATCTGCTCCAGCACGCCAATTCCCGTGTGGCCGCCCTGGCGGGCGCGGACCACCTGCTGCACGTGCACATTCTCGCGGGCCAGTGGGTCCAGCGTGGCTGGATCGAACGACTCGCCGCCGATCTCGAGCTCGCCCTTCCACATGCCCTGGCCCCATTGCGGATGGCCGTAGCCGAGGCCCTTCATCTGGAATTTGAGGATCGGGTCGAGCGCGATGGTCGTGGCGTGGCCGTCGATATCGACCAGGTCGATTTCAGCCGACTGCGCGAGCCGGGTGTTCGGCACGTATTTGACGCGATGCCGCGCGGTCGCCATGCGGCGATCGAGGCCGTCGACCACGCCGGGGATCTCGGCCTCGCTTCGGTAGAGCGGCGCGGTGATGCCCTCGCGGACCAGCGCCTCGCCCTGCGTCCCGTCGAAGAAGATCGCGTGCGAGATGTGGTCGTCCCAGACCAGCGGCGCCCAGAGGAAGAACACGCTCGGCGGCGGCATCGGCGCGCCTCCGACGTCGCGCTCGCCGACATTGCGCACGCCCCAGGAGCGATCCTTGGTGCCGTAGCATATGCGATCGTCGACCTTGATCCCGCCATCGGGGTGGCTGATGACGCCGCTCCAGCGGCCGAACTGGTCGAACCGCGTCGAATCCATCGCGCGGCGGCCGCCCGACCAAAGCGTCTGGCGCGCTTCCTGGATCGCGGCGGTGCGCGCGGAGAAGGTCAGGTCGCAGGCGAGGCCCGTCGCATTGTCGTCAAGCACGACGCGGGTCCGCAGCATCGGCTCGAGCACTTCGAGCCTGAACGGACCGACCTGCATCTCGGTGCGCTCGATCGGCGCGCGCCGCGAACCGTAGAAGCAGTGCTGCCGTCCGCCGCGTTCCACGACGCTGAAGGCGCAATCGAGGATCTTGCGGTGCGGGTAGATCGCAATGCCGATCCCGAAATAATACGCGCCGTCGGCAGTATAGCCATTGAACCAGGTCCGGTCATAGACATTGCGGTCGCTGGTCGAAGGAACCGCGATCGGCTCCGGCGTCTGGTGGATGGGGAAGTCGTCCAGTTTGTTGAGCACGCCGATCCCTTTCGCTGTCCTGACGCGTTTTCCGCACGCGAACCGCTATACGGTTCGCTCGAAAACGCCTTAGTCCTGCCAGTATGAAAAACTGTTGTGGTCCAGCGCTTGCGCGCAGGCGCCGCGGGTCATTTTCAGGAACAGCGCGTCGCCGCGCTCGGAGCGCTGCACGCTGAGGGCGGAGACCACGCCCATCATGATGCCGTGCAGCGTGTAGCGCCGGTAATCCCGCCAGCAACGATCCCAGTCATAGTCCCGCACGCCGCGCCGGATCAGCTCGGAATGATAGAACCGCACAAGGTCGGCTTCATGAAGCCGCCGTTCGATTGGGTCGATACCGGCCGAGAGGAAATAGGCGACGTCGACGATTCCCGGGCCCACTGTCAGCGTCTGCCAGTCCAGCGTCGCCATCGGATGGGTGTTGCCGCGGACGTCGAACAGCATGTTGTCGAGCCGGAAATCCGCGTGCTGCAGCGTTCGCGGCGTCGATCGGTCGGACTGGTAGCGCAATAGCGCGTCCGGAAGCCGGTCGATCAGATCAAGGAATTCCGGCTCGATCACGCCGCGATATCGCTCCTTGTAGTGACCGATGATGCCGGGCAGCACCGCGCGAAGGTCTCTGCGCCGGCTTGCGGCCACCGCGAAGCATTGCACCGCATCGAGGCTCGGGTCGTTCCATCGCGGCGCATGCAACGCGGCGGCCTCGGTCATCGCCGTCAGGCAGTCCGCGATCACGCATCCGGCGAGCTGATCACCCGCGCGCGCCGGCGCGAGGTCCTCCAGGATCAGCGTGAAGTCGTCGGTCGCCGGATCGATTTCGGCGAGAATCGGCCGCGGGGTGTGAATGGCGACGGTGGCGGCCAGCTCGCGATAGAACGCGACCTCGCGGACGTAGAGCGTGTGCGCGGAACCGGAGCGGCGGCTGTCGGGATCTGCGGCCGGGAATTTGCCGACGACGCTCAAGGGAGCGTTCGGCTCGTCACCGTCATAGGTCAGACGAAATCGATAGCTGTCGCCGACGAGGCCATTGCCGACCGGCTTGCACGCGAGATCGACGACCCTGACCTGGTCGATCACACCGGCTTCGCGCAGCGCCCGCGTCATCCACTCCGGATCGATCCGCGACGGATCGGCCGTGAGCAAATTCATCGGTTTCCTCCCATCCCCGTGGGCGTCACCACCGCTCCCGCCACGTCCTGCGCGGTTGGATTGAGGACGGCGTGATCGTTGCGCAAATCATACAGGCGATGCCATGGCTTTGGCAAAAGCCGCGGCGGGCCTGTGGGGATATCATGCCCGGGATGTTGCCCCGGGCATGAGGAAGCAGACGTTAGGAGACTTACCAGCCTTCCAGCACGATCTTGCCGCGCGACTTGCCGCTTTCCAGCAAAGCGTGGGCGCGCTTGAGGTTCGCAGCGTTGATGGTGCCAAAGGTCTGGTCGAGCGTGGTGCGCAGCACGCCCTTGTCGATCAGGTCGGCGACATCGTTGAGCAGATGATGCTGCGCGATCATGTCAGGCGTCTGGAACGAGGAACGCGTGAACATCGATTCCCAGTGCACCGAAACCGCCTTGCCCTTGAACGCGGCGACGTTGAACTCCGGCGGATCGTCGATCAGGCCGAACTTGCCCTGCGGCGCGATGAAGTCGGCGATCGACTTGTAGTGCTGGTCGGTGAAGGTGAGGCTGGCGACGAGGCCGACCGGCGGCAGCCTCAAGCTCTCGATCTGCTCCTTCATCGGCTGCGAGTGATCGATCACGGCATGGGCGCCGAGATCGCGGCACCACTTTTGAGACTCGGGCCGCGTTGCGGTCGCAACCACGGTCAGTCCGGTGAGGCGGCGCGCAAGCTGGATCAGGATCGAGCCGACACCGCCGGCGCCGCCGGTGATCAGCAGCGTGCGCGGATCGAGGCTCTTGCCCGGCACCGCGCCGAGCCGGTCGAACAGCAGCTCCCACGCGGTGATCGAGGTCAGGGGCAGGGCGGCGGCCTGCGCGAAGGAAAGCGACGCCGGCTTGTTGCCGACGATGCGTTCGTCGACCAGGTGAAATTCCGAATTGGTGCCCTGGCGCAGGATCGAGCCCGCGTAGAACACCTCGTCGCCGGGCTTGAAGAGCGAGACGTCGGGCCCGACCGCGTCGACCACGCCGGCCGCGTCGAAGCCGAGGATCTTGTAGCCGCCGTCGGTCGGCGCCGCGCGCTTGCGCACCTTGTAGTCGACCGGATTGGCCGAGATGGCCTTCACCGCGACGCGGACGTCGCGCCCCTTCGGCTCGGACTTGGCGATCTCGAAATCGACGAGCGAATCCGCCGCCTCGATCGGCAGCGATTTTTGGTATCCGACGGCCTTCATGCCTGGTCTCCGTGGTGGGCGATTGCCTGCCGTCTTACCTGTCGCGCTGGCGTCCTTTTGGCAAGTACTGTAAAAACAGGGAACTAGTCCCTGTTTGTATACTATTAGGAAATATCCGATGAAACGGCAGAATTTTGCGCGCCGGCCGGGCTGCGCGGTCGAGGCGGCGCTGGACCTGATCGACGGCAAATGGAAGGGCGTGATCCTGTACCACTTGCAGGCCGGCACCCAGCGGTTCGGCGAGCTGCGGAAGCGGATGCCCGGCATCACCCAGCGCATGTTGACCAAGCAGCTGCGCGCGCTCGAGGACGATGGCCTCGTGATCCGCAAGGTCTATGCCGAGGTGCCGCCGCGGGTCGAATATACACTTTCCGAACTCGGCGAGAGCCTGCGCCCGGTGATCGATATTTTGAAAGCCTGGGGCGAGGGCCATCAGGAGCGGCTGTCCTGCGCGCCGGCGCCGGAGGTCGTCGTGAAGAAGAAGCGCGCGGCCTAGGGCTGAGGTGCAGTTGAACTGGTCGTGCGGCAAACTCCGCTGCACCTCTCCCGCTTGCGGGGTCAAGACAAGCGGAGCTTGCTCTTAGGTCGCATCGCATCTTATGCGATGCGGGTGGGGGCTCTTTCCACAATGTGACTCGCGGAGAGAGCGCCCACCCTAACCCTCTCCCGCTTGCGGGCAGGGCTATCGCATATGCCCCTTGGCGACCGCGCAAGTGCTGGGCCTCGTGGTTCGAGACGCGCCGCAAGCGGCGCTCCTCACCATGAGGGTCTACTATTGTGCCGCAGAACAAGACCTCATCCTGAGGAGCCCGCCGAAGGCGGGCGTCTCGAAGGATGGCCACGAGGGCACCGCCACGATATGCGATAGCCCTGCCCGCAAGCGGGAGAGGGAACGCAGTTTCGATGCCGCTACGGCTCGATCATTTCACGCATTCCAGAGCAACAAAAACGGCCGGAGCGATGCCCCGGCCGTCTATCAGTTGGTCTCAGCTCGGATCGCCTCAGAACGCAACCTGCGTGCGTAGCGCGACCGCGTCGAACTTCGAGCCGACGTCCGCAGTCGAAGTCGCCGAGGCCTGCTTGGCGATATCGCCGTGCAGGTAGTTCAGCATGAAGCGGACGTTGTTGTTGACGTACCAGTTCAACGCGGCGGTGTAGACGGTCTGCCGTCCGCCCGCGATGCCGACCGCCTGCGCGATCTGATCGTTGAGGTCCATCGTGCTGACGCGGCCGGCGATTTCCCAGGCGCCAATGCCGCCGCCGGCGAGTGAGAACGGATCATGCGGCTTGATACCGCCGTAGGAGGCTGTCGCCGGATTGTAGGCGTGGTTCTCGCCAGTCAGCACGTAACCGACCTGCGCGTAACCGCCGTCGAATTTCAGGCTGGGCGCGCCGAACGGCGGCAGTCCGGTGTTCGCGGAGCGATCGACATTGAACCAGTAATATTCGCCCTGTGCGATGAACGGACCATACGTCGCCGCCGCCTCGACGCCGTAGACCTGCGCGCCGGAGACGTTGGCGATCGCACCGGTCGAGATCAGCGTCGTCGGATCGATGCGCAGCTCGGGCCGGTCGCTGAGCGTGAGCGTCTGCGCCTGCGTCAGCTGGTTGCGCGGCGGCTGCACCAGCCATTCCGCATCGGCGCCGATATGCACCGAATAGTTCTTGCCGCTGATCGGATTGCCGGCGACGCGGATGACCCCGCCATACTGCTCGGACGTGCCGGCCGGCGAGGCCGAGGACGCGGAGTGGATGGCGCCCGACGTCGGTCCGGTGACATAGCCGCCGATCCAGAACTGGTCGTTCCACCAGCGGGTGCCGGCGGCCGAACGGAAGTCACCGGCGGCGATGTTCTGGGCGATGATGCCGACCGAAGCGCGTTCCATGAACAGGATGTCGTTGGAGCTGGTCGCTTCGTCGAGCGTCCACGGCACGTCCATGATGCCGCCTTCGATCGCCATCTTGCCGCCGAACGGCTTGAATCCGGTGTAGCTCAGATACGCATTCTCGATGCCCGAGGTGCCGCCGCCGGGCAGCGATCCCGGCGCCGCACCGCCGAAGCCGTCGGAGGAGCCGCCGAAGTCGTAGATCAGCGAGTAATTCCAATCGCCGAAGAATTTGCCGACGATGCCGATGCGCGCGCGGCGGACGTTCTCGCCGCTGTCGAGCTTCTGCGGCGAGGTGCCTGCGGTGTTCGGACGATAGTCGTAGCCGCCGACATCCCAGTGCACGCGGCTCGTGATCGCAACGCAGCTCTGTTCGTCGGCGGTGCAGATCGTCGGCCGGTTGTTCGGCATCGTCACCACGACGCCGGACGGCGCGACCGGGCCCTTCACCGGGATCGCGGCGTTGGCGCTCGCCACCCGCGCGGCCTTGGCGTCCGCCGCCTTCGCATTGGCGTTTGCGCTGGCCGCGGTTGCGGTATTGGCGTTGGTCTGCTTCTGCAGTCTGTCGAGCTTCTGCTCGAGCATCTTCAGCTGCTGCTTCAGCAGCGCGATCTCCGCATCGCTGCCGCCTCCGGCCGATTGTGAATAGGCCGGCGAGGCGGCGAGCGCCCCTGCCAGGCCTATGGCGATTGCACCAACTTTTGTCGCACCCATTGTGCACCCCTGTTGTGTTTGAAGTCCCCACTCACTGAACGGTCCTAGGAGCGTATCGTGACTGACGCACGACACTGCTTCCGGGCATCGCAGTTCCGCTTGTGGTCCGCAGGCAACAAGCGGAGCGGCGCAGTGAGATGACAGCCATCATAGAAGCTTGGCGGCGCGCTTCAACGCGGTGGCCGCGGGTTGTGCACCGGTCCGGCGGGGGGCCAGTTATCCGGCCCGGCGCCCTTCAATTGCCCGGCGAACACGCCTATATTCCGGCGTTTCCACGAGAGGTGAGAATGCTCCGACCCGTCCGTTTTGCTGCCGTATCCGCTCTCTGCACGTTGGCCTTCATGGGGAATCTTTCCGCTGCCGCGGCGCAGGAGCGCCGCGTGCCGTCCTCGCAGGCCGAGCTGCAATTGTCCTATGCGCCGATCGTGCAGCGGGTGCAGCCGGCGGTGGTCAATGTCTACGCCGCCAAGACCGTGCAGAACCGCAATCCGTTCCTGGACGATCCGATTTTTCGCCGGTTCTTCGGCGTGCCGGGACAGCAGCCCGAGCAGATGCAGCGCTCGCTCGGCTCCGGCGTGATGGTCGACGGCTCCGGGCTCGTGGTCACAAACAATCACGTGATCGAGGGCGCCGACCAGGTGAAGGTCTCGCTCGCCGACAAGCGCGAATACGAGGCGGAGATTGTGCTGAAGGACAGCCGCACCGACCTTGCGGTGCTGCGGCTGAAGAACACCAACAAGGAAAAATTCGCAACGCTCGACTTCGCCAATTCCGACCAGCTGCAGGTCGGTGACGTCGTGCTGGCGATCGGCAATCCGTTCGGCGTCGGCCAGACCGTGACGCACGGCATCATCTCGGCCCTGGCACGCACTCAAGTCGGGATCACGGATTATCAATTCTTCATTCAGACCGACGCGGCGATCAATCCCGGCAATTCGGGCGGCGCGCTGGTCGACATGACCGGCCGACTCGCCGGCATCAACACCGCGATCTTCTCGCGCTCCGGCGGCTCGCAGGGCATCGGCTTTGCGATTCCCGCCAACATGGTGCGGGTGGTGGTGGCCTCCGCCAAGAGCGGCGGCAAGGCGGTGAAGCGGCCGTGGCTCGGCGCGCGGCTGCAGGCGGTCACGCCGGAGATCGCGGAGACGCTGGGACTGAAGCTGCCGTCCGGCGCGCTGGTCGCCAATGTCGCGCCGAACAGCCCGGCGGCGAAGGCCGGGCTCAAGCTCTCCGACCTGATCGTCGGGATCGACGGCACGCCGATCGACGATCCCAACGCGTTCGACTACCGTTTCGCGACCCGTCCGCTCGGCGGCAACGCGGAGATCGAGGTGCAGCGCGCCGGCAAGCCGGTGAAGCTCACCGTGCCGCTGGAGACCGCGCCCGACACCAATCGCGACGAGATCGTGCTGACCGCGCGCTCGCCGTTCCAGGGCGCCAGGGTCGCCAACATCTCGCCGGCGCTGGCCGATGAGTTGCATCTCGACGCCGGCGCCGAGGGCGTCGTGGTGACCGAGCTCGCCGATGACGGCACCGCCGCCAATGTCGGCTTCCAGAAGGGCGACATCATCCTCGCGGTCAACAACGAGAAGATCGCGCGGACCAGCGACCTCGAGAAGGCCTCGAAGACGGGGTCGCGGGTCTGGCGCATCACGCTGGTGCGCGGCGGCCAGCAGATCAACGTGACGCTCGGCGGATGAGCCCAAAGAGACCGCAGGAAGCCAGCAATCTCTTCGCTGCGGCGGGGATGGAGCAGGACGCGCCGCACCCGCTGCCGGACCGGCTGCGTCCGCGCACGCTGGCCGATGTCGTCGGCCAGGATCACATCCTCGGCCCCGACGGCGCGCTGACGCGGATGCTGGAGACGCGCACGCTGGGCTCGCTGGTGTTCTGGGGACCGCCGGGCACCGGGAAGACCACCGTGGCGCGGCTCTTGGCCGACGCCACCGAGCTGCATTTCGAGCAAATCTCCGCGGTGTTCTCCGGCGTCGCCGATCTCAAGAAGGCGTTCGATGCTGCGCGTGCGCGCCGCGAGACCGGCAAGGGCACGCTGCTGTTCGTCGACGAGGTGCATCGTTTCAACCGCGCGCAGCAGGACTCCTTCCTGCCCGTGATGGAGGACGGCACGGTGGTGCTGGTCGGCGCCACCACGGAGAATCCGTCCTTCGAGCTCAACGCGGCGCTTTTGTCGCGCGCCCGCGTGCTGGTGTTTCACTCGCTCGATACGGCGGCGATCGAGAGACTGTTCGCCAATGCCGAGAAGATCGAGGGCAAGCAGCTGCCGCTCGATGCGGAAGCCCGCGCCGTGCTGGTGCGGATGGCCGATGGTGACGGCCGCGCCTCGCTGACATTAGCCGAAGAGGTCTGGCGCGCCGCCCGCAAGGGCGAGGTGTTCAACGCCGAGCAGTTGCAGGCCATCCTGCAGCGCCGCGCGCCGATCTACGACAAGTCGGCCGACGGCCATTACAATCTGATCTCGGCGCTGCACAAGTCGGTGCGCGGCTCCGATCCGGATGCGGCACTGTATTATCTCGCGCGGATGTTCGATGCCGGCGAGGATCCGCTGTTCCTGGCGCGGCGCGTGGTGCGCATGGCGGTCGAGGACATCGGCCTTGCCGATCCGCAGGCGCTGGCGGTCTGTAACGCCGCCAAGGATGCTTACGACTTCCTCGGCTCACCGGAGGGTGAGCTCGCGATCGCGCAGGCCGTGGTCTATCTCGCCACCGCGCCGAAATCGAACGCGGTCTATACCGCGTTCGGCGCCGCGATGCAGACCGCGAAGCAGGGCGGCTCGCTGCTGCCGCCGAAGCACATTCTGAATTCGCCGACCAAGCTGATGAAGTCGGAGGGCTACGGCTCCGGCTATCAATATGATCACGACATGCCGGACGCATTCTCCGGCCAGGACTATTTCCCGGAAGCGCTGGGCCGCCAGACCTTCTACGATCCGCCCGACCGCGGCTTCGAGCGCGAGATCCGCAAGCGGCTGGATTACTGGCAGCGGCTGCGCAAGGAACGGGGCGGGAGCTAGAGCAAGACGAGATCGGGCTGCGGCCGCGAATGACGCGCGTTCCGGTCCTGTCTGCGGCGTGGAAGCGTCAGTTGCAGAAGCTCGCCAATGCCATATGAAGCACCTTCGGGCGAGAAATACTCGCGCAACTTCGGAATATTAGAAATATATTCCTGATTTGCCCGACGTGTCAAGTTGCTTGGTGCCACGCTGATCGCCGCCGGCTACTTTGCATGGGGTTGTTCTCGATATTTTGGCAGCGCGCGCTGCAACGGCCCATAACTTCATATTGCTCTGGCGCGTCACTTGACGCTCTTCACAAATTCCAAAATCTCATCGGTCAGCCGCGTGTCCGGCGTGTTGATCGCATAGACTTCCGACATGTGGCAGTGCTGCGGCAGCATGAAGCTGCGGGCGCAACCGCTCGGCCGCTTGCAGCTGGCCTGCTTCATGAGCTCGAACTGCTCGACGAAGCGCGGCGGATCGAGCTCGGCCGCGGTGATCAGGAACGGGATCGGGCTCGCGACCAGGCCTTGCAGCGAGGAGCGTTCGGCATAGCGCGAGGGGTCGGAGCCGTAATAGGCGAGCTCGGCGTCGCCGGCCGGCGAGGCCGTCAAATCATAGATGCCCGACACCATGATCGCGCCGGCAAGCCCGCCGCCCTTCACCTTGTGGAATTCGCCATGGGAGACATAGCTCGCGACATGGATCGCGCCGGCCGATTGGCCCATCAGGAAGATGCGCCTGGGCTCGCCGCCGCGGGAGGCGATGTTTTCCGAAACCCACTGCACGATCGCGCCCATATCCTCCGCGCCTGCCGGCCACGGAAAGGCCGGCGCCAGGCGATAGGTGGCATTGACGCCGACGAAGCCGTTCTTCACCGCCCACAGCATGATGTTGTCGTAGAACGGGCTGCCGGGCGCGCGCTTGTTGCCCGTGACGAGGCCGCCGCCATGGATGTAGATCAGCACCGGCCGTGCCGGCGCCGCCGTCTCCGGCGTGAACACGTCGAGCAGATGCCGGTCGGCGGGGCCGTATTTGAGGTCGCGCTCGACCTTGACGCCCTGATAGGGCTCCTTCTGTTGCAGCGGCGCGTAGAGTGCGGCGGTCTTGGGCGGGTCGATGACGCGGCCGAGTTCCAGGAGCTTCCAGGCCAGATCTTCCGGCATCGCGGCTTCGGGCATCGGGCTTTGCTGGGCGAGCGCAGGGTCCGTGAGCATCAGGGCCGCCGCCAAAGCCGATATCGCCAGTCTCATTCCAGGGGCCCCCCGTCGATTGCCGTATGCGGCCGAACATGGCCGATGCTGCACCGGATTCACACCGATTTCGCCGTGACGATTCGCGGCATTTGCGCTAGGCACAATGCAGGTCTGGAGCCGAAAAATCACCATGAGCCGTCGCATCAAAAGAACCACATCGCCGGGCGACCGCGCCAAAGGGCGCGACAAGGGCCGCGACCGGGACCGCGCCGGCGATCGTGGCAAGGATCGTGCTAAGGATCGTGGCAAGAGCGGATCGGCGCAGCGCAGCCGAAAGCCGGACGATCGCAAATTCGGTGACCGCAAGTCCGGTGAGCGCAAATCCGGTGAGCGCAAGACCGGCGAGCGTCCGTTCGCGCACCGTGCAGCCGGAAAGCCACAGCGCTTTGCCGAGCCGCGCCGCGACCGGCAGGAGCGGGCCGAGGTCGCCATGCCGAAGACTGCCGCGGCCGAGCAGCTATTACCGACCAAGGTTCAGACCGTTGTCGTCACCGCCGACGAGAACGGCATGCGCGTCGACCGTTTCCTCGAAGCGCGGTTTCCGGGCCTCTCGTTCTCCCATATCCAGCGCATCGTCCGGAAGGGCGAGCTCAGGGTCAACGGCAAGCGCGCCGATTCCAAGGACCGGCTCGAGGAGGGCCAGAGCGTACGGATTCCGCCGCTGCGGCTCGACACGCCGAAGACGGCCGGCGCGCTCTCCGAGGCCGAGGCAAAGACGCTGCAGGCGCTCAAGGACATGACGCTCTACGAAGACGACGACGTGCTGGTGCTGAACAAGCCGGCCGGTCTCGCCGTGCAGGGCGGCTCCGGCATGACGCGTCATGTCGACCAGATGCTCGAGGTGATGCGCGACGCCAAAGGGCAGAAGCCGCGGCTGGTGCATCGGCTCGACCGCGAGACCTCGGGCTGCCTTCTGGTCGCCAAGACGCGTTTCGCCGCCACCCATCTCACCGGCGCATTCCGCCATCGCTCCGCGCGCAAGATCTACTGGGCGCTGGTCGCCGGCGTGCCGAAGCCGAAGCAGGGCCGCATCTCGACCTACCTCGCCAAGGAGGAGAGCGAGGAAGACAGCATCATGCGGATCGCCGAGCATGGTGACGAGGGCGCGAGCCATGCGGTGACCTATTATGCCGTGGTCGAAACCTCGGCGACCAAGCTCGCCTGGGTGTCGCTCAAGCCGGTGACCGGTCGCACCCATCAATTGCGCGCCCACATGGCGCATATCGATCACGCGATCGTCGGTGACCCGAAATACTTCAACAAGGAGAACTGGCAGCTGCCCGGCGGCCTGCAGAACCGGCTGCATCTGCTCGCCCGCCGCATCGTGATTCCGCACCCGCGCGGCGGCGTGATCGATGCCACCGCGCCGCTGCCGCCGCACATGCTGCAATCCTGGAATCTGCTCGGGCTCGAGGCCGACCGGTTCGACCCGATCGAGAACGCGCCGGAGGAGTGACGGTCGGGCGCCGCTATCCGGCGCGGACAGCAAGAACGATCAAACGGCTCCGCGCTTTGCGGCTATCTTCGCGCGCCGGCCTTTGCCGGCCTGCAACGGAGACTCTCCATGATCGGCACCTGGCTGCGCGTCACGCTTTTTCTGATTGGCTCGGCTGTCGCCTCGGTGACGGCACAGGCCGAGACCATCGTGCTCCGCGGCGGCACGCTCTACGCATCGGCCGATGCCGAAGCGCTGCCGGATGCGGTGATCGTGATGACCGACGGCGTCATCAGCGCGGTCGGCAAGTCCGGCGACATCCAGGCGCCGCCGGATGCCCGCGTGATCGATTGCAGCGGCAAGACCATCGTCGCCGGCTTCTGGAACAGTCATGTCCATTTCACGCAGAATGTCTGGCGCAACGCCGGCGCAGCGCCGGCCGCGGCGCTGACGCAGCACATGCAGGAGATGCTGACGCGCTGGGGTTTTACGACGGTCTGGGATCTTGGCTCCGATCCGAGGGACACGTTGCCGCTGCGCAAGCGCATCGTCGCGCGCGAAGTCGCCGGCCCCAACATCCTGTTTGCCGGCAACATCTTCCCGAAGGGCGGTCACCCCGTCTACATCCCGCGTGAGGTGCAGCTTCCGGAAGTCGCAACGCCCGAGGAGGCCACAAAATGGGCGCGCGACTGGCTGGCGATGGGTGAGGACGGCATCAAGCTGTTCACCGGCGCCTTCATGGGCGACAAGCCCGTCGTCAACATGGACCCTGCAATCGCCAAAGCGGCTGTCGACGTCGCGCATACGCAGGGCAGGCCGGTGTTCGCACACCCGCAGAACAAGGTCGGCGTCGAGACGGTGATCGAGTCCGGCGTCGACGTGCTGGCGCACACCACACCCGGCGAACCCAGCTACACCGGGGATCAGCTGGCGCGGTTCAAGGCGCAGGGGACTGCGCTCGTTCCCACACTGTCGCTGTTCACCACGGTGGTGCTCGATCCGAACGTCACCAACCGTCTGGTGGCTTCGACCGTCAACCAGCTCAAGCAGTTTTCGGAGAATGGCGGCACGGTGCTGTTCGGCACCGATGTCGGCTTCACCACGCTGTACGACACCACGCAGGAATTTCAGCTGATGCACCGCGTGTTGTCGGAGCGGCAGGTGCTGGCCTCGCTGACGACCAATCCGGCGCGGTTCTTCAAGGCCGCGAAGAAGGGACGGGTGGAGCAGGGCTTCGACGCCGATCTCGTGGTGCTCGACGGCGATCCGCTCGGCGACGTCGGCAATCTCGCGAAAGTGAGCACCACCATCCGTGCCGGTCACGTGATCTACCAGAAGCCGTAACGAGGGCGGGGGAACTCGCATATCAAGCGAAGCGTTGACGTGCGCCGCAATCACTTGAACCTGTGCCGGCGTGTCACGAGATATGGCTGATGACGCGATCCTTGATTGTTGCCTGCACCTTGCTCTGGGCCATCGGCGCGGCGAGCGCCGTTGCGCAAATCCCTCCGCCAGGCCGCTCGATGTGGGACCCGCCGGTGCCCCAGCCTCCGCCGCCGCCGCGGATCGAGGTGCCGGCGATCCCGAGGATGGATGCACCGACGCAGCCGAGCCTGCGTTCGCGGCCGCGCAGCTCGTTCGGTGACCGCGTCAGCCGGTGCCTCGACGAGGCCGCCGCCGCCGGCCTGAACCAGGCCGAGCGCGCCGCTTATTCGCGATCCTGCGCCAACCACCGGGATTAGGGCAGGGCGTGGTCTGCTAGACAGGCCTTGTTGACGCACGGACGGAACTGTGGTCGCCGCCGGTGCGATCTCGAACGGACAAGCGGCATCGGCCGGCGGAGGCGCGGCGATCCGGTTCAAGGCCGTCCAACGTGCGAATCCGTTTGGCTATCCAAACGGACCGCTTTGGTTGCGTCTCATGATCTTGAGCGTGAGCAGGGCCGCCCCGAGCACAAGAAACAGGACACCGACGACAATTGTGCTTGTCGATTCGAATGTCACACCGACTGCTGTCAGCAAGCAGCCAACAACGATAGCGATGAGCCCACCCAGCTTCTTTACCAGCAGAAGCTGTCCGTCGCTTGCGCGCGCCACCATGATCAACCTCACTCTGCAAGTGATGCGGTCATTCAACCATCGCCGCGGGCCAGTGTTGCTTGGATCAAACAGCGGGCTCACATCCGCACACGATGATCGTACTCTCGCGGGCCCACGATGGAAATCGCTCGTTGCTGATGACTTCTCTTTTGATTCAATTGTGTCGCGGGCGATTGGACAATCTTGCTTACCTAGCCGCGCCGAAACGTCGCATGGATCAATCGAGTGTCGCATCGCGCAGCGGAGCTGCAATTCCGCGACATGCAATGCGTTGAGCGCATTTGTCGTAAAGTGGTCTGGACCAACGCAAGCATTGCAAAGGCTGTGGGAGCGGATCGTTGACTCCGTGGTTTTTTGGGCGCCTACTTCTGGTTGCCGACTAGAAGACCTGAAGCAATAAGGTCGAAATCCGGAAGGAGAGCCAATGTGGCCGCCTTCGATCGCGGAACAAGCGGAGCGGCCCTACATCTCGACTGGGCACTTGCCCAAGCCCGAGATGGTGCAGGAGCTCGTGTCTCAAGCGCATCTGCGCTTCAAGTCGAACAGCGAAGGGACCAATTCGCAGGTTTATCCGGCCCTGGCCAGGGTGCCGAGTGAACTGTTCGGCGTCTGCGTGGCCGGTACCAGCGGACGCGTCTACGGCGCCGGCGATATCGAATACGAATTCTCGATCATGAGTGTATCGAAGCCATTCGTGTTCGCATTGGTGTGCGAGGCCATCGGCCCCGAAGAGGCTCGTGCAAAACTGGGCGCGAATGCGACCGGGCTGCCGTTCAATTCGCTGGCGGCGATCGAGCATGGCGCCGGGCGCACCAACCCGATGGTGAACGCAGGCGCGATCGCGACCACAAGCCTCGTGCCGGGTTCGAGCGCGGACGAGCAGTGGCGGTTCATCCATGACGGTCTCTCGCGCTTCGCGGGCCGCAAGCTTGCGCTCAACGAGGAAGTCTACGCATCGGCATCCAAGACCAATTTTCGCAACCGAAGCATCGCGCGGCTGCTGGAGAGTTTCGACCGCATCTACTGCGACGCCAGGCAGGCGACCGATCTCTACACCCGGCAGTGTTCGCTGAATGTGAGCGCCAGGGATCTGGCCGTGATGGGTGCGACGCTGGCCGATGGTGGCGTGAATCCGGTGACCCGGCAGCGGGTGGTCGATGCGGCCGTGTGCCACTATGCATTGGCCGTCATGGTCACGGCCGGACTGTATGAGACGTCGGGCGACTGGCTGTACGACATCGGTCTGCCCGGCAAAAGCGGCATCGGCGGCGGCATCGTCGCGGTGTCTCCGGGAAAAGGTGGATTCGGCACTTTCGGGCCGCCACTGGATGCGGCCGGCAACAGCGTGCGAGGGCAGCTCGCCGCGAAGTTCTTGTCGCAAAGACTGGGCATGGATCTGTTCGTGTCCCAACCGGACGAGTGAAACCAGATGCTGTGAGGATCGGTGGAGCTGTCGCTCGATCGATCGCAACACCGGGCAGGTTGGAGGACGCGATGGCAACACAAGCGATCTCGATCGGCGACATTCAACAGGAAGAGCGCGCATCATGGGTGCCCATGATCGCGATTGCGGTCGGCCAGATGATCATGTCGTTCAACGTCGCGTCGTTGCCGGTCGCGATGGGGGGAATGGTGGCCAGCTTCGGCGTGCCGCCGACCACCGTCGCGACCGGAATCGTGGCCTACTCGATGCTTGTCGCCGGGTTCGTGATGCTTGGCGCGAAGCTCGCCCAAAGGTTCGGGGCGGTGCAGGTATTTCGCGGTGCCGTCGTGCTTTTCCTGATAGCGCAGATCGCGATGACGTTCAGCCCCACGGCCTCCGTTATGATTTCCGCTCAGGCGCTTTGCGGCGCTGCGGGCGCGGTGATCGTGCCCTCGCTCGTCGCGCTGATTGCCGAGAATTATGCCGGACGCCAGCAGGCGACCGCCCTTGGTGCGCTGGGCTCGGCAAGGGCTGCCGCCGGCGTGCTGGCATTTGTCGTCGGTGGGCTGCTCGGCACCTATATCGGCTGGCGGCCGGCGTTTGCAATTCTCATCGTTGCCTCGGCGATCGCGTTCGCTCTGAGTTTCCGCCTGCGGCCGGACCGCGGTCGCGCGGATGTCCAAATCGATCTGATCGGCGTCGCCCTGGCAGCGAGCGCAATCATTTTCATCAGCTTCGGATTCAATAATCTGAACGGTTGGGGGGTGATCCTTGCGACCCCCAACGCGCCGTTTGACTTGCTGGGCGTCTCGCCGGCGCCGATCCTGATCGTGCTCGGCATCGTGCTCGGGCAGGCATTCCTGATGTGGACGCATCGGCAGCAGGCCGCGGGGAAGACGCCCCTGCTGGCGTTGGAGGTGCTCGACTCGCCGGAGGAGAGGTGTGCGGTCTACGCGCTATTCGCGGTCGTGGCGCTCGAGGCCGCGCTGAACTTCACGGTGCCGCTCTACATCCAGATCGTGCAGGGACGTTCGCCAATTGCGACGGCGATCGCGATGATGCCGTTCAATCTGACCGTCTTTCTCTCGGCGATGCTGATCGTCAATCTCTACGACAAACTGACGCCCCGCCAGATCGGACGCTTTGGCTTCGGCCTCTGCACCGTTGCGTTGCTGTGGCTCGCCTTCGTCGTGCGCAACGATTGGAGCGAGATTCCCGTTCTCCTTGGCCTCGTGCTGTTCGGCATTGGCCAGGGCTCGCTGGTGACACTACTGTTCAACGTTCTGGTCACGGCTTCGCCCAAGGCGTTGGCGGGGGATGTCGGGTCTTTGCGCGGAACCACGCAGAATCTGGCGGCTGCCGTTGGCACCGCGGTGGCCGGAGCTCTGTTGGTCGGTCTTTTGAGCACGATCGCGCTCGGCAGGATCGCGGCCAGTCCGGTGCTTACCAAGGAGCTTCAGAGCCAGGTTGACCTCGGCAACATCACCTTCGTCAGCAATGACCGGCTGCGCAGTGTGCTCGAAGGTACGAGCGGTACGCCGCAGCAGGTCGAGGAAGCCGTCCGGGTCAACACCGAAGCGCGCCTGCGCGCTTTGAAGATCGGATTGTTGATCATGGCCGGCCTCGCTCTGCTTGCGGTCATTCCGGCGGGACGGCTGCCGAATTACCGGCCGGGCGAAATACCGGACGACGGAGCGACCGGCGAGCGCGAGCGATCGGCCTGATCGGGAGGTTGGCCGCCGCTGGGTAAGAAGCTCTCTGCAACAACAACGAGGTGCTGGATATGGATGAACTCGACCGTCGCATCGTGCTCCGGAGAATGCTCGGCGGCGTCGCAGCCGTTGGTCTCGGAACCGGATTGCTGACGCAGGCGGCCAAGGCGCTGCCACTAGCTCCCGAAGATGCCCTCGTGGTGAAGACGGATGATCCGGAGCGGCCGCTTCATATGGTCGTCGCCCGACCACCACCGCGCCCGCGTCCTCCGCCACCGCGCCGCCGCTGGCATCGCCGGCGCCGCTGGACCTGTTGGTGGCACAGAGGTCGCCGCCGCTGCGGATGGCGCTGGTGACGGCAGGCACAAGCTTCGGCAGCTTGAGTGGCCCGGTTGCGCGGCCTGCAATGCGCGACCGTGCCATGGCTGCCTGGGATCAAGGAGGACGACATGGCTACCTATGAGAACAGTTCCACGATGCTCCGCGGCCTGCCTGGCCCGCCTTTATGGGTCTGCGTTCTGCTGGGCCTCGTCCTGATCGCCGCCGGCCTTCTGGTCCTGGGAGATGTCGTGCTTTTCACCGTGATCAGCGCCATCTTTATCGGCTGGACCGCCATCGTTGCCGGCGGGTTCGAAATCCTGCACGCCTTCTGGACCAAGGGCTGGGGTGGATTCGTATGGCAGCTTCTGCTCGGGGTGCTCTACCTTGCCTGCGGAATCGTCCTGCTCAGCCAGCCGGTGGCGAGTGCGCTGCTCCTGACCTATGCCCTCGGTCTCATGCTTTTGGTCTCCGGGATTGTGCGCATGTTGGTCGGCATCGGCCATTGGCAGCAGTCCGGCTGGATCATGCTGGCGTCCGGGCTGTTTGGCATCCTGGCCGGCCTCATCATTCTGACCGGATTTCCGGCCACCGGGCTGTGGGTGCTCGGGCTGCTGCTGGGCATCGATCTGTTGTCCCATGGCATCGGATGGCTGAGCTACGCTTTGCAGCCTGCCGCCAGAGCGGCTCAATAGGCCGTCGATCCTCCAGGGAGCAGCGGAACTCTCACCAATTGCTGTAATCAAGTCGGTCCCTCGCGCACAGCGAGATCAATGACGGTCTCGCGCGATGCGCCATCGGCGGAGAGTGGACATGTCGGGTTTGAGGAAGAGCGTCAGGGTTTCGGCGCTGGTTGCGTCGATTGCGATGAGCCTCGTCGCCTCGCGGCCGGCGCAGGCTCAGCAGGATGGTGGCGTGCTGTTCCAGAATGTGCGCATTTTCGATGGCAAGAATGGCGCGCTGTCCGGGCCGTCCAATGTGTTGATCCGGAACAACAAGATCGAGAAGATTTCGACTGCGGCGATCACGGCCGACGCTCAGGTGATCGCCGGCGATGGACGGGTGCTGATGCCCGGGCTGATCGACGCGCATTGGCATGCGTTGTTGGTACGCCCGACTCCGGCGGCCGTGATGGCCAGCGACGTCGGCTACACCAACCTTCTTGCGGCCGCCGAGGCAACGGCGACGCTCATGCGAGGCTTCACCACCATTCGCGACATGGGCGGGCCGGCCTTTTCCCTCAAGCGGGCGATCGACGAGGGTCTCGTCGCCGGTCCTCGCATCTACCCATCCGGTGCCATCATCACCATCACCGGCGGCCATGGCGACTTCCGGCAGCTGTCCGATCTGCCCAGAACGATCGGCGGCATGCTCAGCCGCATGGAGAGGATAGGTGGCGCCATGATCGCGGACAGCCCGGATGAAGTCCGCGTGCGGGCGCGCGAGCAGCTCATGCAGGGAGCGACGCAGGTCAAGCTCACGGCGGGCGGTGGGGTGGCGTCGCCGTTCAGTCCGATCGATGTGTCCACGTTTACTGAACCGGAGTTGCGTGCCGCGGTAGAGGCTGCCGAGAACTGGGGTACCTATGTCGCGGTACACGCCTATACCTCGGTCGCGATCCAGCGATCGATCGCAGCGGGGGTCAAGTGCATCGAGCATGGTCATTTGATGGACGACGCGTCGGCCCGCCTGATGGCCGAGAAGGGAATTTGGCTGAGCACCCAGCCGTTCCTCGATCTGTCGGGCGCCAGTGCCCTTGGACCTGCGGAGCAGGAGAAGATGCGGCAGGTCGTTGCCGGCACCGACCGGGTCTACGGCTTTGCCAAGAAGTACAAGTTGAAGACGGCTTTCGGTACCGACGTCTTGTTCTCGCAGGCGCTCGCTGACCGGCAAGGCGCCATGCTGACAGCCCTCACGCGATGGTACACGCCCGCTGAGGCGCTCATCATGGCGACATCGACGAATGCCGAATTGCTCGCGCTGTCCGGGCTTCGAAATCCATATTCGGGCAAGCTGGGCGTGGTAGAGGAAGGTGCGCTCGCCGACCTTCTGCTGGTCGAAGGCAATCCGATCGACAACATCAAGCTGATCGAAGATCCGGCAAAGAACTTCCTGGTCATCATGAAGGATGGAAAGGTCTACAAGAATCTTCTTGGTGGTGACCGGAACAAGTAGACGGACATGATGACAAGGCCGGCCCGGCGGCAGCTTCAGAGCGTCAGCTTGTAGCCGATATGGCTGCCGACGAATCCCGACCGTTCATAGAAGCGATGCGCGTCGGGGCGCGCCTTGTCGGTGGTAAGCTGCACGAGATTGCAGCCTCTCGCCCTGCATTGCTCGATCGCCCATTCGAACATCTGCTGGCCAACGCCTGAGCCCCGGTGCGTCTCGGCGATTCTGACCGCCTCGATCTGCCCGCGCCAGGCGCCCATGCGCGCCAATCCGGGAATGAAGGTCAGTTGAAGCGTGCCGATCACGGCGTCGTTCAAGGTCGCGACGGCTTGCAACTGGTTGGGATCGGCAAGGATAGCCTGGAAGGCTTCGACATATTTCTGGTTCGGCGGGAAGCTCGCGTCCTCGCGCTGCTGGCCCAGGATGTCGTTGGCCAGTAGGGCAACGATCGCTGGAAGGTCGGCCAGTTCGGCGCGGCGGAAGGCGACGTCCGTCATTGAGCAATCTCCACAAAGGCGAGGTCGTGGCGCGATATGCGTTCTTCATCCGCAAGGCGCACAAGTGCAAGGACGGTCTTCTAGCGCTTGAATTGCGTCAGAAACATCCGCAGGGAATCGTGCGGGCTCTCGACGTCGGAAATCACCCAGCCGTCGGGCCCGTTGACGACGATGAAATTGAGCGTGACCGCGCGGCCCTCATTATCGAACGAGACGGTCAGGTCGGTCCGGTCGAACTGCCGGCGCAGGATGGCGATCGAGATCGGGCCGAGCCTCCAGCTCGGGCTCTGCACCAGGAAATCGTACGGCGCGTCGTGCGGGGCGGACCAGGCCGCGCGCAGGGACGAATCGAAGAATTGCCGGGCAGCGTCCTCGTCGCGCGGGAGTCCATTGGAAAACGCAGGACTGCCCTTGCCATAGTAGGCGTAGACGTTGCGGATCAGCGATTCCGGTGTGCGGAACCCGGCGTCGGCGGTGGCGGCGCCCAGGGCGGCCGCAACGAGCGAGAAACCCGCGAGGATCTTGACGCGTCCCATCAGCTTTATTTGCCGTTGCCCCTGACATATCTTGCAGGGAAATCCTTCCGAACGAAAGCCGGCCGGCGCGATGCGCGAACTTTTCGACGATGTCCCAGAACAATCTCCATTCGATCCGCAGGAGGCGGTGCGGCGCCACATTCGCACGCCCCAGCGCAAGCGGTTCTACACCAGCGCCGGCGTCGCCGAGGCCGACGGCGGATTTTCGATCACCCTCGACGGCAAGCCGATCCGCTCGCCGTCCGGCAAGCCGATCGCGGTGCCGACGCGGGCCATTGCGGACGCGGTGGCGGCGGAATGGAATGCGCAGGGCGAGACCATCGATCCCATGACCATGCCGCTGACGCGCCTTGCCAACAGCGTGATCGAGGGGGTGATCGATCGCGTTGACGAGGTGGCCGACGATGCGGCCAAGTTCCTCGGCAGCGACCTCTTGTTCTATCGCGCCGGGCATCCCGAAACGCTGGTGGCGCGCGAGGCCCGGCATTGGGATCCGATCCTGTTCTGGGCCGCTGACGCGCTCGGCGCCCATTTCGTGATGGCCGAGGGGGTCATGCATGTCGGCCAGCCCGAGCCTGCGATCAAGGCGGCGCGGGCGGCGTTCCCGACCGACCCATGGTCGGTCGCGGCGCTCCATGTGGTGACGACGCTGACCGGCTCGGTGCTGCTCGCGCTGGCGCTGGCGCACGGTGTCCGCGACGAGGACCAGGTCTGGGCCGCCGCCCATGTCGACGAGGACTGGAACATCGAGAAATGGGGCGTCGACGAGGAGGTCGCTGCCCGCCGCGCCGCCCGCCAGCTCGATTTCAAGGCCGCCGCGGGCGTGCTCAGGGAGCTCAAGCCGGCTGCCGGTTAACGAGGGGTTTACGGCGCCGGGCTAGCCTGCGGCGCGTTCCTCGCCCTTGGCCGAGACCTCCGACATGGCAATCGCCATCAATCCCGTGCTGCCGGTGCTCGCCTCGAAGGAGGCGGACGGCGTTGCGCCGGACCTCACGCTCGAGGCCGGCAGCGTCGTCAATGCGCAGGTGCTGAAGGTGCTGTCCGCCGATCTGGTGCGAATCGCGATCGCGAGCCTGTCGATCGACGTCCAGACCGAGGTGCCGCTGCAGCAGGGCCAGAACCTGCGGCTCGCGGTGTCGCAGACCAATGACGGCATCCGCCTGCAGCTGGTCGGGCAGGGTCCGGACACCGGCGACGCGGTACGGCTGTCGCACGCAGCGGCCAACACCACCGACGCCGCTCAGCCGATCGCCACGGCACCGAAGGCTGTGCTGACGCCGCTGGAGCGCGTCACCATCACCGCGACCGCACAGCATGCGGCGGCGGTGCAGGGCAGCCAGGCGCCGCTGTTTGCCAATCTCGCCGCGGTCGCCGCGGCCAATCTGCCGCCGAAGTTGCAGGCTGCGATCGCGCAGGTGCTGGCGCAGCAGACCGGGCTCGACGAGAATTTGAGCGGCGATGCGGTCAAGACCGGCTTGCAGAAATCCGGCCTGCTGTTCGAGGCGACGCTGGCCGCGGGCGTTGCGCCCGCGAGCGGCAGCGTGCCCGATCTGAAGGCCGCGCTGATCGTGCTGCGCCAGGCGCTGACCTCGCTCGGTCCCGGTGAAACCGCGAAGCCTGTGTCCACGCTGGTCCAGCAACCGGCGCTTGCCAATGTCGGCACGACGCCGAGCTTGGTGCCATCCGGCGCGCCAGACCTCGACGTTCAGGAGATCCTGCTGCCCCAGGCCCGCCTGCCGGTCGCCGAGGATGTCAGCCGCGGCACCGCAGGGCTCGCCGGAGCACTCGCGGATGCGCTCGATGCCGGCCCGTCCGCGGGCGGCGCGCTCAATCTCATTCAGGAAGCGCTGCACGAACTCGGCAATCCGGCACGGCAGGGCGCCGCGCCGAGGGAGATGCTGCCGGGCGAGGTGCCCGTACGCGGCAACACGCCGCCGCCGCCGTTTCACGGCGCGCTGCCGTCGGCCCAGGCCGTCGCGGAGCCGTCGATTGCCGCTGGCACGCCGCTCACGACCGCCGCGCACCGCCTGCTGGAAAACACCGACGCCGCGCTGGCGCGGCAGACGCTGCTGCAGGTTGCCTCGCTGCCGGACCGCGGCGACGCTGCGCGCCCGCAGCTCGACGCCATGCTGCCGCGCTGGAATTTCGAGATCCCGTTCCTGACCCAGCAGGGCACGGCGATGGCGCAGTTCGAGATTTCCCGCGATGGCGGCGGCCATGAGGTCGAGGCGGCCAAGCGGTTGTGGCGCGCGCGCTTCACGCTCGATGTCGAGCCGGCTGGCCCGGTGCACGCGCTGGTCTCGCTGAACGGCGAGCGCACCTCGGTGCGGATGTGGGCCGAGCGGCCCTCGACCGCCGCGCAATTGCGCGCCGGCGCGTCCGAGCTGAGCCAGGCGCTGACCAGGGCCGAGCTCACGCCCGGCGACATCGAGATCCGCGACGGCAGCCCGCCGCAACCCGCGCCCGCGCGCGCCGGCCATTTCCTGGACCGCGCATCATGAGCGAGGCCAACAACCAGCTCGCGGTCGCGCTGCATTACGACCACGCCGGCGCACCGCGCGTGGTGGCAAAAGGCAAGGGCGCAATCGGCGCCAAGATCATCGAGGTCGCCAAGGCCAACGACATCCCGATCGAGGAGAACGAGGTCTTGGCCGGCGCGCTCTCCAATGTCGAGCTCGGCGACGAGATCCCGGCCGAGCTCTACAAGGCCGTCGCCGAGGTGCTGGTGTTCGTGCTGCGGATGTCGGGCCGGGCGCGCTAGCGGGCGCGTCTTCGAGCGAAGTGGACACCGGTTCGCGTGAAGAAAACGCGACAAACAAGTGAGTCTTATTGCCATCCTTTCACCACGATGGCATCAGCATCGTCGTCAATCCGAACCTGCCCAGGACTTGTCGTGATCCATCGCCGCCATGCGCTCGGTCTGCTTGCTGCCGCTACGATCCTGCCGTCGCGCAGCTTCGCCAACGTATCCTACCAGCGCAGCGAGTTTCGCGAGGAGCTGCAAAAGCGGTTCTTCGATCTCGGCACCGAGGGTACCTTCGTCGGCTACAAGGTGGACGATTATCTGATCATCGCCAGCGACAAGGTCCGCTCGGGCGAGGGCAAATTGCCGGCCTCGACCTTCAAGATCCCGAACGCGCTGATCGCGCTCGAGACCGGCGTGGTGCAGGACCCCGACAAGGACGTCTTCAAGTGGGACGGCACAACCCGCAGCATCGAGGCCTGGAACAAGGATCACACGCTGCGTTCCGCGCTCGCGGTGTCGGCATTCCCGGTGTTCCAGGAGATCGCCCGCCGCATCGGCGAGGAGCGGATGAAGAAATATCTCGAGATCATCGACTACGGCAACCGCGACATCGGCGGCGGCATCGACCAGTTCTGGGTGACCGGCAATTTGCGGATCGATCCGGTGCAGCAGATCGATTTCCTCGACCGGCTGCGCCGCGGCGTGCTGCCGGTCGGCAAGCACAGCCAGCAGCTGGTGTGCGACATCCTCCCCGTCACGAAAGTCGGCGAGACCGTCATCCGCGCCAAGACCGGCCTCACCGACAAGGAGCACGGCTCGCTCGGCTGGCTGGTCGGCTGGGCCGAGAAGGGCACCGACATCACCGTGTTCGCGATGAACATGGACTGCAAGACGCAGGCGCAGATCGATGCGCGGATGAGCGTCACGCAGCAATGCCTCACCGATATCGTCGCGCTGTGATGACCTGATCTGCGTGTTCATCGCTGGCTGGCGCTACGTAGCTCGACTAGCATCCTCCGATAAAATCAAGCGGAGGAATCATGCATTCAGCAACAGTCTGGCTCTCGTCGCTCACGCTGGCCGCGGCCGGCGGCTGGCTCGCGGCGACGGTGTTCTCGGCACCGGCCACCAGCAAGGAGCCGCGCTTCCCGCAGCTCACGATGGAGCAGCTCAGCGACCTGCAAAAACCGCTCGGCGAGCAGATCATGAAGGTGTCGAGCGTCGGCATCGGCGGTCCCTACAATCCGATGATCAGGAGCCCGGTGCTCGGCCAGCGCCTCTACGATCTGTTCTATTATCTGCGCTGGCAGACCTCGGTGCCGACCAGGCTGAACGAGTTCGCGATCCTGATCATCGGCCGGCAGTGGCGCTCGCAGGTTGAGTGGTTCGCGCACGCGCCGCTCGCCGCCAAGGCCGGCCTGCCGCCCGACGTCATCGCCGAGCTGAAGGCCGGTAACCGGCCGTCGAAAATGGCGGACGACGAGGCGGTCGTGTACGACTTCGTCACCGAACTGACCACGACCAAGAAGGTCTCCGACGAGACCTATGCGCGCGCCAAGAAGATCTTCAACGATCAGCAGATCGTCGACCTCACCGCCGTCGCCGGCAATTACGTGATGGTGGCGATGATCCTGGCGATGGCGGAGGAGACGGTGCCGCCAGGCAAGGAGGAGCCGTTCAAGGTGGGTGAGAAGTAGGGCGCCACTACGTCGGGTGGCTGCCAGCGCAATCGCGAATGCGGTGTGCTCCCTCTCCCGCTTGCGGGGGAGGGTTGGGGTGGGGGCTCTCTCCAGGGATCACATCGTGGAGAGAGCCCCCGCCCGTATTGCATCTTCGATGCAATACGACCTAAGAGCGAGCTTCGCTCGTCTCGACCCCCGCAGGCGGGAGAGGTAGAACCAGTCTGCCTCGAGACCTTCATCCCAACTCATCCTGGTCTAGCGCCCGATCGCCCGCTGCAAGGTCGGCATCAGTTTCGGGTCGCGGCATTGCGCGACGTTGAAGCGCATGAAGGCGGCGGCCGTCTGCGAGGCGCTGAACACGTTGCCCGGCGCCAGCACGACATTGTCCGCGAGCGCCAGCCGCGCCACGTCGGCGGAGTCGCACCCGTCGGGCAGTTGGCACCACAGATAGAAGCCGCCGCGCGGCATCAGCCAGGGTGTGACGCCGATGCGCTGCAGTTTGTCGCCGACGTCGCGGCGGGCGCGGGCAAGGCGCCGGCGCAGCTCCTCGACATGCTTGCGATAGAAACCGCTCGACAGCACGCTGGCGATGATCTCGGTCGCGACCGCGCTGGGGCCGCCGAAACTGGTCGCGACCTGGAGATCGACGAGATCCTCGATCCAGTCCGCGCGCGCGGCGATGAAGCCGCAGCGCACCGATGCCGACAGCGTCTTGGAGAAGCTGCCGATCCGGATCACGCGGCTCAGGCCATCGAGCGCGGCGAGCCGCGCCGAAGGCTCCGGCTCGAAGTCCGCAAAGATGTCGTCCTCGACGATGGTGAGATCGTAGGCGGTGGCGGCATTCAGCACGCGGTGCGCGGTCTGCGGCGACAGCGTCGCACCGGTCGGATTATGCAGCGCCGAGTTGGTGACATAGAGCCGCGGCCGCTCGGCGGCCAGTGTCGCCTCGAAGCTCGCGACATCGGGCCCCGACGCCGTATAGGGCACGCTGACGATGCGCACCTGATGCGCGCGCAGCAGGGCCCGGAAATTGAAGTAGCAGGGATCGTCGACCAGCACGGTGTCGCCCGGCCGCAGCAGGAAGCGGCAGACGAGATCGATCGCCTGCGTGCCGGATGCGGTCAGCAAAAGCTGCTCGGGCGGCACCTCGAGGCCCTCGTCGGCAAACCGCGCCATCAGGATCCGGCGCAGCGTGAGCGAGCCGCGTGCCGCGCCGTAGTCGGAGAGCACGGCGTCGTCGGCCCGCGCGAGGCCGCGCAACGCGCGCCGCAGCGCTTCGGTCGGCATCCACTCGGCGGGCAACCAGCCGCAGCCGGGTTTGAGCGCGCCGGTCTCGGCATCGAGCGATTGCCGCGACACCCAGAACGGATCGACCGCGCGGTCGCGCTGCGGCTGGTCCTTGGCGAGCGCGAGCGGCGGCAGCGCCGCGGACGAGACATAGAAGCCGGAGCCGGGCCGGGCGCGGATCAGGCCCTCGGCCACCAGCCGGTCATAGGCCTCGACGACGGTGGAGGGCGACACGCCCATGGTCGCGGCCAGGCCACGGATCGACGGCAGGCGGTCGTCGGCAACCAGCGCGCGGCTCGCCACCTTGGCGCGGATCGCGTTCATCACGTCGGTGGTCCGCGTCGCCTTTGGTGCATCGGATTGCTGTTGCAAGTGTATGCCTACCTTAGCCCATACAGTTTTGCGATATTGTACTGATCTGTAGCTGCCTTGGCGAGCCTCCGCTGGCTATGGTCGGTGCGAAGGCCGCGTGAGATTCGGTTGAATCGGTCCGGCTGCAATCTCGCTGCACCTCTCCCGCTTGCGGGGGAGGTCGCATCGCATCGAAGATGCGATGCGGGTGGGGGCTCTTGTCACGTAGAGATAGTCTCTTCGTGGAGAAACCCCCACCCCAACCCTCCCCCGCAAGCGGGAGAGGGAGCAGCTCGCGGCTCGACCTCAACTCGCGACGCGTCCCGGAGGTGAGGTACAATGGACAAGGCTTCGATCGACGGCTGGGGCAGCGGCTTGCTCGGCGTGATTATCTTCAGCGGCTCGCTGCCGGCGACCCGCGTGGCCGTCGCCGGGTTCTCGCCGCTGTTCTTGACTTCGGCGCGGGCGGCGATCGCGGCGCTGCTCGGCGCCGTGCTGCTGGCGGTGCTGCGGCAGCCCTGGCCGCAGCGCAAGGACCTGGTGTCGCTGACCATCGTCGCGCTCGGCGTCGTGATCGGCTTTCCGCTGCTCACCGCGCTCGCGCTCCAGCACATCACCTCGGCGCATTCGATCGTGTTCATCGGGCTGCTGCCGCTGTCGACCGCCGTGTTCGGCGTGCTGCGCGGCGGCGAGCGGCCGCAGCCGCTGTTCTGGCTGTTCTCCTGCATCGGCAGCGCGACGGTCGGCGCGTTCGCCTTGTCGAGCGACGGATCGGCGTCGCTGACCGGTGACCTCCTGATGGTCGCCGCCATCATCGTCTGCGGCCTCGGCTATGCCGAGGGGGCTGCGCTGTCGCGGCGGCTCGGCGGCTGGCAGGTGATCTCCTGGGCGCTGGTGCTCTCAGTGCCGGTGGTGCTCGTGATGACGATCATGACGCTGCCGCCGAGCTGGCAGGGCATCGGCGCGCCGGCCTGGCTCGGGCTCGCTTATGTCTCGATCTTCAGCATGCTGGTCGGCTTCGTGTTCTGGTATCGCGGGCTTGCGATCGGCGGCATCGCCAGCGTCGGCCAATTGCAGCTGCTGCAGCCGTTCTTCGGCCTCGCGCTGGCCGGCCTGCTGCTGCACGAGCAGGTGGCCTGGTCGATGATCGCGGCGACCCTGCTCGTCGTGGTCTGCGTGGTGTTCGCGCGCCGCTTCGCCTGACGTCTGTCTCTCCTCATGGTGAGGAGCGCGGAACGTGCGTCTCGAACCTTGAGGCCACAGGCGGGCCTGCATCCTTCGAGACGCCGCTTCGCGGCTCCCTCAGGATGAGGATATAGAGTTCGGGCCTCGTCAGCCCAGCTTGAACAGCGCCTGCAGGAAATCGCTGACCGCCTTGCGGGCCTCGAGCGCGGTGGTCGGGTTGCCGCCGACATGCGGGCCGAGCTCGACGCAGGCATCCTTGTAGCTGAACGGCGCCTGGGTCGATGCATTCATCAGCACGCCGCCTTCGCCTTCCCTGATGGTGCAGTGGCGCACGGTCTGCGATCCCGTTGCCTCCACCACCGTGCTGTTGCCGATCAGGCCGGCATCGAAGCCGTGCGCGGAATCGGGATACTCGGTCAGCACCACGTCGCGCTTGGCCGCTTGCAGCCGCGCGACATAGGCCTTGCAGCTCGCCACCGGATTATAGTCGTCGGGCGTGCCGTGGAAGATCCGGATCGGCCGCGCCGCGACCTCGGTATCGGTCAGATAGCCGGTCGAGCAATCCGGATAGAACGGGATATAGGCCGCAAACTGCACGCCGGATTTGTTCCAGAGCTTGTTGAAGCGGTCGAGGCTGGCATAGAGCGTCGCCTGGCCGCCGCGCGAAAATCCCATCAGCACGATGCGCTCGGGATCGACCCGCGGATGTTTGGCGAGGATCTCCAGCGAATGATAGATGTCGACGATCAGATTGAGCCGGCCGAGCAGCGCCTGGTTCGGTCCGGTTGCAGTGAGGCCGCGGCCGGAGAAGCCGTCGATCACGAAGGTCGAGATGCCCATGCCGTTGAAGTGGCGCACCCAGCCATCCATCCCGGCGCCGACGCCGCTCGAGCCGTGCATCAAGACCACGACCGGCAGCCGGCCGCTGCCTTGCGCGATGCGGAATTCGCCGCCGACGGTGACCGCCTTGCCGTTGCCGTCGCCGTTCAAAAATTGCTGGTCGGAGATCGTCAGTGAGGGGATGCCGTAGATCTCGGTGCGTGCCGCGATCTCCTTCGGAATCTGCTGCGCGCTGGTCTCGATGCAGGTGAACAGCACGGCGCAGCAAAACAGGATCGCGGTCGCGGCCAGGCGCCAGTCTGTCAGCATCGATTCCCCCGGAGGTTGTCTTGATTGGCCGCGACTACAGCAATCGACGCGCACGCTGTCAATTTGACCGGCCGTGCGTGACGTCAGGGAGCGGGCCGCTAGGCGGGCTCCTGCGCCTTCCCGATCCGCCCGAGATGGGTGAAGCCAAAACCAACAGAATATTTCAGCCCGTAGCCGAGCGCGCGGTCGATCCCGATATGGGCGAGCCAGATCATCGCGATCGAGAGCACCAGCGGTCCTTCGCCGGCAAAACCCAGCGTCATCAGCGCCACCGGCGCCAGATAGGTGTGCGCGGCGTTGTAGGCGATGGCGCCGGCCCGCGGGCTGATCAAGTAAGCGGCGAAGCTGATGTCCGGCACCAGGAACAGCAGGACGTAGACCAGCCAGGAACCCTCCCACTTGTAGTAGAGCACGGTCATGCCGAGGAACAGCACCAGGCCCTCCAGCCGGAGCAGGGTGCGCACCCCACCGGTCGCGGCACCGGTCTCGCCCGTGGTCGTATCAGTCATCGCTGTCTCCCCAGATATCGGAAAATCCTACCGTTTTTGCGCCCGAACCCGCTCACAAGCGGCTTTCCGGTTCCGAAACGGCCGTGCTAAAGCCATTTCCGAACGAAGCGGACCGGCTCGTGCCGGGACGCGGACTGTAGCTAACACGGGCGGAAACAAATGAAAGATATCCTCGATACCCTCGAAGAGCGGCGCGCCGGCGCCAAGCTGGGCGGCGGCGAAAAGCGCATCGAGGCGCAGCATGCCCGTGGCAAGCTGACCGCCCGCGAGCGGATCGAGCTCCTGCTGGACAAGGGCTCGTTCGAGGAATTCGACATGTTCGTCGAGCACCGCTCGATCGAGTTCGGCATGGAGAAGACCAGGATCCCCGGCGACGGCGTCGTGACCGGCTGGGGCACCGTCAACGGCCGCAAGACGTTTGTCTTTGCCAAGGATTTTACGGTTTTCGGCGGCTCGCTCTCCGAGACCCACGCGCTGAAGATCACGAAACTGCAGGACATGGCGATGAAGGCGAGGGCGCCGATCATCGGCCTCTATGACGCCGGCGGCGCGCGCATTCAGGAGGGCGTCGCGGCGCTCGCGGGTTATTCCTACGTGTTCCGCCGGAACGTGATCGCCTCGGGCGTGATCCCGCAGATCTCCGTCATCATGGGCCCCTGCGCCGGCGGCGACGTCTATTCGCCCGCGATGACCGATTTCATCTTCATGGTGAAGAACACCAGCTACATGTTCGTCACCGGCCCGGACGTGGTGAAGACCGTCACCAACGAGGTGGTGACGGCGGAAGAACTCGGCGGCGCCTCGGTGCACGCCACGCGCTCCTCGATTGCCGACGGCGCGTTCGAGAACGATGTCGACGCGCTGCTGCAGATGCGTCGCCTGATCGACTTCCTGCCCTCGAACAACACCGACGGCGTGCCGGAGTGGCCGAGCTTCGACGACATCGGCCGGGTCGATATGTCCCTGGACACGCTGATCCCCGACAATCCAAACAAGCCCTACGACATGAAGGAGCTGATCCTGAAGGTCGTCGACGAGGGCGACTTCTTCGAGATCTCGGAGACCTTCGCCAGGAACATCGTCACCGGCTTCGGCCGCATCGCCGGCCGCACCGTCGGCTTCGTCGCCAACCAGCCGATGGTGCTCGCGGGCGTGCTCGACAGCGATGCCTCGCGCAAGGCCGCACGCTTCGTTCGTTTTTGTGATGCCTTCAATATCCCGATCGTCACCTTCGTCGACGTGCCGGGCTTTCTGCCGGGCACCGCGCAGGAATATGGCGGCCTGATCAAGCACGGCGCCAAGTTGCTGTTCGCCTACTCGCAGTGCACGGTGCCGCTCGTCACCATCATCACCCGCAAGGCCTATGGCGGCGCGTTCGACGTCATGGCGTCCAAGGAAATCGGCGCCGACATGAACTACGCCTGGCCGACCGCGCAGATCGCTGTAATGGGCGCCAAGGGCGCGGTGGAGATCATCTTCCGCAGTGACATCGGCGACCCCGACAAGATCGCCGCCCGCACCAAGGAATACGAAGACCGCTTCCTGTCTCCCTTCATCGCCGCCGAACGCGGTTACATCGACGACGTCATCATGCCGCATTCGACGCGGCGGCGGATCGCGCGAGCGCTGGCGATGCTGAAGGACAAGAAGGTGGAGATTCCCGCGAAGAAGCACGACAATTTGCCGTTGTGAGCGATAGCTTAGGGTGGGTTAGCGCAAGCGCAACCCACCGCCTTCGTTCGGCATGATCCGCGGCGGTTATGGCTTCCGCCTTCGCTCGTTGAGCTACGGCGGACGCCGTCGCCTAACCCGCCCGGCAAACAGAAGGCTGATCTCAACCCATTCCAACCCTTTACGCTGAAAGGGGCGGACAATCTGTGACGGCAGGTAGGACAAACTGGTTGAGGATGGCGTTCGGGATGTGATGCGTCTGCTCGAAGGCGTTCACGACGACAACGAGATCGAGCCCGGGCACGATGAAAAGGCGTTGGCCGCCACTGCCGTACGCGGCGATCCAGGTCAGGTCGTGACCATTCAGCAAGGAACGGCCAAGCCACCAGTGATAACCATAGTAGACGGCCACGTGCCCTCCGGCGTTAACCCGCGGCTTGGTTGACTCGGCGATCCACGCGGCGGGCAGGACCTGTCTGCCGTTCCAGCGTCCATCATTCGCGACGAGTTGGCCAAGCTTGGCGACGTCGCGCGGCCGTAGCCGCAATCCGGCAAAGGCCGCGAGTTCGGCACTGCCGGTAAAACTCAGCCACTCGACATCAGTGATGCCGAGCGGTTCGAACAGCTTGTCTCTGGCAAAGACATCGATCCGTTGGCCGACGCTCTTGGCAAGGGCCGCAGCCAGGAGGCTGGTGGCGCCGCCGCTATAGTTGAACGATGCGCCGGGCGGCAGCGCCATCCGCTGTTCCAGAACATAGCGGTAGGGATCCTTCGCTTCGAGCAGATGCCGTTCGTTATTCGCCTGACTGTTCCAGCCGCGCGCTTCATCCCACCGTAGACCGTGCGACATGGTGAGCAGGTGCCGGAACGTGATGCGAGCGTTCTTGGTCGTACGAAGATCGGCATATTCGGGGAAATAGTCGATAACAGCGGAATCGAGCGGCGGAAATTGTCCCTCGCTGATCGCCAAGCCGATCAGAAGTGAGGTTACGCTCTTCGAGATGGAGCGGATGTCGTGCTTCGTTTCCGGCGAAAATTGAACCGGTGCCGACCACTCCATCCACCGGCGCTCCCGGCCGGCGAAATAGCGCTCGAACACGAGCTTGCCGCGCCGCACGATGACAACGGCGTGAACGTTGCGCTTGGGCCATTGTTTGAGAAACGCGTCGAGTCCGGAGAGGCTTTCGGCATCGAAGCCGACCTCGGCGGGAGCCGCAACGACCCATCCGTCGTCGAGCGTTGAACAGGCTAACATTTGATTTGAGTCCGAATCGGATGACCAAGAGCTAGCGCGCGCCTGAAGCGTAGCGATTTCTTGCGAAAATGAACACGGCGGGTTACGGCTTCCGCCTGACCCGCCCTACAGGTTCGAACTTGATGACCGAAGACGAGCCGACCGACGAGATCTCCGAGATCGAGGCGCAGATCGAGGAGCTTGCCGAGAGCGCCGAGCGCTCCCGGCGGATCATTCTCGGGTCAAAGGTCGCGATCGCAGGCGGGTTTGCGTTGCTGGCCGTCGCGCTGCTTGGGCTGTTAGGCGCTGGTCAGACTGCGGCACTCGGATCGATCGCACTGGTGCTCGGCGGCATCGTGTCGCTCGGATCGAATGTCAGCACGCTGCGGCAGACCGAGGCTGCGATAAGCACCGCCGAGGCGCGCCGTGCGCGTTTGATCGGCAATATCGACCTGCGGCTGGTTCACGATGCGCCGCTGAAGCTGATGTGAGGCGCGGTGGGCGCGCAAAGCGGCGCCACAAACTCAGTGTCGTCCTGGCGTAAGCCAGGACCCATTACCCCAAATCTCAATTGTTGCGCGGCGCTGGGGCCGCGATCCCGTTCATCACCGAATGCGGTGGTTATGGGTCCTGGCTTTCGCCAGGACGACGATCGTGTGTGAGGAACCCGCACCGTCATCGCCAGGTTCGCCGCCTCCGCTAAAGCTTCGGCGTGCCCAACAAGCCCCATCGAAGCCTTGGCGAAGACGGGACCGGGGCGATCCAGTACGCCGCGGCTTCTCGACTCAAACACCGGCGTCTCTGGGAAGCTGGATTCCGCATGCACGGGTGATGACGCCGTACAGGCCATTTGAGATGTGAATCGGTTTCTATCCTTGGGTCGTCCCGGGCAAGCGCAGCGCGACCCGGGACCCATAACCACAGCTCGATCTTGTTGCACGACGTTGGGGCCACAGCTTGCTTCAACAACGTAACGCGGTGGTTATGGGTCCCTGCTTCCGCAGGGACGACGGCGCAGCAAGCGACGCGTGTCCTCAGCCCGACGCCAGCGGCACGTAGTCGTATTCGCCGACGCCTTGCAGGATCAAAAAGGTCAGCGACGTCGTGCCGGCATTGGTGACGAGGTGAGGGCGGGTCGGGCGGACGGCGTAGACTTCGCCGACCTTCAGATTCACTTCCTCCTTCGGCTCCTGCAGGAACAGCCGCATCTGGCCCTCCAGCACATAGAAGGTGTCGGAGATGTTGCTGTGGGTGTGCCACGGCACCTTCTGGGTCGGCGAGAGTTGCAGCTCCATGATGCGGAAGCCGGGGCGGGCGGCGTGCTGGGCGCGGCGCTCGACTTCGTAGAGATGGCTGGCGTCCTTGACCGGTTGTCCTGGCTTCATGGCGGCCTCCCTGTGGTGTTGTCCCGTCGGGCGGGAAGGCGATGATGCTAGTCCTGTTCTGCCGCGCGCGGAACGGCCGGAATGGTCATGGCGGGCGCGCACGGTGCGTAGGGCGGGGCAGCCGTAACGCGCCCGGCAAGATTTCACTTCATCCCCATGCAGTTCGCATAGAATGTGGTCGTCGCCGGCCAGTCGGAGAACATCGCGCGGACGCCGACCTGCCTTGCCAGCACATCGAGCACGCTCAGCGTGTCGCCGTCGCGGTCGATCGCCGCCTTCACCGACTTGTGGTAGAACGCACCGCCTCGATTGAGCGGGCCGTCGCGCTCCAGCGACCAGCCGATCAGATCGAGCCCGGCGGCCTTCGCCGCCCTGGCGTAAGCCGACGGGACGATCTCGCCCTTGTCGTTCAGCGCCAGCATCGCGAAGATCGGCGGCCCCAGGATCGCGACGCCGGAGGCCTTCAATTCCTGCATCGACGGCTTCCAGGTCTCCGGCCGGTTCGGATCGAGGCCTGCTTTCTCGTAGCGGTCCTCGAGATAGAGCGCCCGGCTCGCGAAATCGGGTTCGGTCTTCACCCAATAGAGGATGTCCTTGAGGCTGAAGCTCTGCGGGAAGACCTCGCTCGGCGGAATGCCGGCGGCCTTGTAGGCGGCGAGCATCTGGGTCGCATATGTCTCCTGGGTGTAGTCGCCGTCGAACGGCATCGCCACCTCCGGCGCCTTCAGCTCGGGCGTGAATTTTGCACCGAGACTTTTGATCAAGGCGATGCTGTCGTCGTGGCTCATCAGCGTCCCGGAATTGGCGTAGAGGTCGGTGCGCCAGCGCGGCGTGCCGTTCTGGAACTCCTCCGGCGTCTTCGCATCCGGATTGAAACCGTCCATTTTCGCGGTGAGGCGCTTGAATTCGGCGAGCGTGATGTCGCTCGTGCAGCATTTCGCCGAGGCCTTCCTGCCGGTGGCCGGATCGGCCGGGCTGAAGGGTTGCGTGCATTTCGCGGCAAGGTCCGGCACCGTCAGGATGTTGGTCGTGGTGTGCAGGTCGCATTGCGAATGCCGGCACACCAGCTGGCGATCCCGCGTGAAGGTGACGTCGCATTCGATCACGCCGGCGCCCATCCGCGCGGCGGCGAGATAGGATTCGCGGCTATGCTCGGGAAATTGCAGCGCGGCGCCGCGATGGCCGATCGAAAAATCGGTCTTGTGGAACGGCCCGGTGCATTGGCTGAGCTGCTGCTTCAGGGGCCCGTCCTTCATCTTGTCGACCAGATAAAACGGGCGCGGCCCGAGCTGCGCCTCGCGCGGCAGCGCGATCTCCCCGGCGGCGACGGGCAGCGCGGCGCCGAGGGCGAACAGGAACGCGAGCAGGGCGGTGCGGTGACGGGCAAGCATGGGTGATCCCCCTGATCAGGCATTGTCAGCAGACCGACATATCACGGAGCATAGACCGGCCGCGTGTGCGAAATGGAACCATGGAGGGAGCGCGCTGAACTGTGATGACATGAAGCGGCTGGTCGCCGACTTCAACCGTGACTGGCCGGAGGTGACGCGTACGCGCGATCTCCTGGTGCTGGCGGAGGAGGCAACGGCGGCATGATGGTTGCGTGACGTCACGACGTCGACGACCCTCGAGTTCCATCAAACGTGAACGCGCGGTTCAGCGAGTGTTCAGGTCGCGAGGCAAAAACTCGCTGCTGCAGTTGGTCCAGCTCAGCAACAAAGGGAAACGCTCATGGAACGCCGGGATTTTCTGAAGATGGCCTTCGGTGCCGCCGCCGGAGCCGTCACCTTCGCAGCGACGGCGCAGGCGGCGCCGCTCGCGCCGCTTCCTCTCAACCAGGATGCACGCGCACCGGCGGCTGGCGATGCGCATCCCGCCGTCACCACGGGCGAGGAGGTCGGCCGCATGAAGCCCGAGCAAGTACGCTGGCATCATCGCCACTGGGGTTGGCGTCACCGGCACTGGCACCGCAGGCATTGGGGCTGGCGCCGCCACCATTGGCGCCGTCATCACTGGCGTCGCTGGTGATATCGACTCTGTGACGAAAAGAAAAACCCCGCGCCAGGCGGGGTTTTGTTAGTTCGGAATGTGCAGCGATCAGATCGGGCGGCAACGGCCGTAGCGCCAGGCAAAGCCGTAAGGGCAGGCGCGGACACGCGGCGCCACCACGACGGGGCGCTCAACCACGACCGGCGGACGCACGACGACGGCGCCCGGCGCGACGACGACGCCGCGATTCCTGACGCAGCCGCCATAGGGGCCACGGTGCCAGCCGGGGCCGCAGCCACCGGCCGCATCAGCGGCGCTGATGCCGGCGAATGCGGTCGTCAGCAAAACTGCTGCAGCAAAAAGATACTTCATGTCTTCTCCTTTTTATTTGGGCCGCGCTGCGGCACCGCAACAAACTTTCGTCTACCGATTCGCCCGGCGGGATCATTGCAGAAGCCGTGCCCGATGTCGCCGACCATAATGTTGCGGCCTGAATGCGACATGAATGTTGCAGCTCACAGCTGCGTCAGCGCGCCGCAAGTCGGCTCAGCATCACTTCGAAATATTTCGCAGATGCGACAGCCGCGCTAATGGCGAGCGTGCGAAGATACATCGGAAGGCGAGGCAAGTGAGACCGGCGGTTCGTCGACGCTTGCCGCAAGGCGCGCCGCTATTGGTCCGGGCCGAACAGCGCGGCGAATCGCTTCTCGCCGTTGCGCGAAAAATTGACCACGCGGCTGCCCGGCGCAGCATCGCGCGCGGCCCATTTCAGTTCGGTGAAGCGGTCCATCATGGCAGCACCGAGCGTGCCGGCGAGATGATGCCGCCGCTCGCTCCAGTCGAGGCAGGCCTTGCACACCGGACGGCGCGGATGCGTCAGCGCATCGGCGTCGATCTGCAGCTCCTCGGCCATGAAGCGCTTGCCTTCGCCGGTGAGCTCGATCGCCTGCTTGCTCTGGCGGACCAGCTTCTGCCGCTTCATGCTGTCGAGCATCTGCACGCCAAGATCGCCGGCGAGATGGTCGTAGCAGATGCGGGCGCGGCGCAGCGCCGGATCCTTCGGCCCGGTGCGCACCCGCATATGGCCGGCGCGGGCGGCGATGCCCTGCAGGCCTTCCAACACGTCGGCGACGTCGGGGTCAGAGAGGCGGTAGTAGCGGTGGCGGCCCTGCTTCTCGGGCTCGATCAGCCCGCCGGCCTCGAGCTTGGCAAGATGCGAGCTCGCCGTCTGCGGCGTGATGCCGGCCTCCTGCGCCAGCTCGCTCGCGGTCAGCGCCCGGCCGGTCATCAGCGCGGTCAGCATGTTGCAGCGTGCGGGATCGCCGACCAGTGCGGCGATCCGGGAGATGTCGGGTCCTGCTTTCATAGTTCGATGATAGCCGAAGCATCGAGGTCGGACAAGCCGCTATTGTTCACCGTGCCGTCATTGCGGGGATTGCTTCGCTGACGCTCGCAATAACGGAAACATGACCGGAGGCCATCAATGACCGTCACCGTCTTCATCCGCTACCAGCTCGATCCGTTCAAGCGCGCGATGTTCGAGGAGTATTCGCGGAACTGGCTCTCGATCATCCCGCGCTGCGGCGGCGATCTCATCGGCTATTGGATGCCGCATGAGGGAACCAACAATGTCGCCTTCGCGCTGATCTCGTTCGAAAGCCTTGCCGCCTATGAGGCCTATCGCGCGCGGCTGCGCCAGGACAAGGAGGGCGTCGCGAACTTCAACTTCGCGGAAGAAAACCGTTTCATCCTCGCCGAGGAACGGACATTTCTCCGCAAGGTCGAGTTATAGTGGGGCCACAACAGCAATGTGCGGGAGGCGCCCATGATCGCCGTGATCTTCGAAGTCTGGCCGAAGCCTGAGCACCGGGACCTCTATTTCGACCTTGCCGCCGAGCTGAAGCCGATCCTGCAGGAGATCGACGGCTTCATCTCGGTCGAGCGGTTCGAGAGCATTACCGAGAAGGGCAAGTTCGTGTCGCTGTCATTCTTTCGCGACGAGGCTGCGGTTGAAGCCTGGCGCAACACGATCGAGCATCGCCGTACCCAGGCCAAGGGCCGCGCGCGGATCTTCGAAAACTACCGGCTACGGGTGGCGAGCGTGATCCGTGATTACGGCCTGAACGAACGCGATCAGGCACCGAAGGACAGCCGCGCGGTGCATGAGCCGCACTAGCGGGCGGATGCGTGGGTGCCTATCTGTGCGCGGCCAATGACTCTAGGGAGCGACCAATGCCACTGCCAACTGCTGACAAACGCGCCGCCTTCAAGAAGCTGCATGAGGGCGGGTGCTTCATCATTCCGAATCCGTTCGATGTCGGCAGCGCCCGCGCCTTGCAACATCTCGGCTTCAAGGCGCTGGCGTCGACCAGCGCGGGCTTTGCATGGACCATCGCCAAGGCCGACAACCGCGTCACCGTCGACGACGTCTGCGACCACCTGACTGCGCTGTGTGCGGCGGTCGAGATTCCCGTCAATGCGGATTTCGAGGGCGGCTTCGCGGTCGAGCCCGACAAGGTCGCGGTCAATGTCGCGCGCGGCGTCAAGACCGGCGTCGCCGGGCTCTCGATCGAGGATTCCACCGGAGACGCCGCCAATCCGCTGTTCGAGCAGAAGCTTGCGGTCGAGCGCATCAAGGCGGCGCGCAAGGCTATCGATGCCGACAACAGCGGCGTGTTGCTCACCGGCCGCTGTGAGGCATTCCTGTGGGGGAAGAAGGACCTCAATCTGGTGATCGAACGGCTGCAGGCCTATTCGGAAGCAGGAGCGGACGTCCTTTATTCGCCGGGCATCGCGACGAAGGAGGAGATTTCCGCGGTCGTGAAGGCGGTCGCGCCAAAGCCGGTCAATCTTCTGATCGGCGGGGCGTCCGAGCTGACGCTGCAGGCGGCTGCCGATCTCGGCGTGCGGCGGATCAGCGTCGGCGGGGCACTGGCGCGGATGGCCTGGGCCGGCGTGATGAAGGCGGCCAAGGAGATGGCCGAGAAGGGCACCTTCACCGAATTCGCCAACGGCTATCCCGGCGGCGAGCTCAACAAGATGTTCAAGTAGACTCACACGCAAAAAAGCAGCGGGCCGCTGGGGCCCGCTGCTTCACCGCTCCGGGGACGGACGCGGATTACTTGTTCTTGTCGCCGGTCGAGTCGGACGGCGCCGCCGAGCGGTCGATTTCCTGTCCAGTCGGCTTGTTGGCCGACGGAGACGCGGGCTGCGCCGGTGCCGCGCCCGTGGTCGTGCCGGGCTGGCTGTTCGGCTTCGGCGTCACGTCGCGCATGCCCGGAGGCGGCGCGGCCGGATTGGCCGGCTGCTGCTGCGCGGTCTGCGCTGACGGCGTGGTGCCCGCCTCATGCACCGACGTATTGTTCAAGCCGTAGAACAGCGCACCGAGCACCACGGCCACCGCGACTGCGAACATCGCGATCTTGGTGGTGCTGGCGGGTCCCTCCTGGAGTTCCGGATCCGGCTGCAGCTCGTTGTCCAGGCTGTTGAAGCGCGCCTGACGGCGCATTTCGTCCTCGGTCAGGTTGGCGCGATACGGATCGTCAGGTTGATGGGCCATTGCAAAGTTCCTCCGTTAGCACCTCAAAGCTAAACGCATGGGACAATGGCTGGCGCGCAAGGATGTTCCGCGCCAATGTTGCAACCTGTTCATGCAGGAACCGTCGATTCCTTGGGTTCCAATCTGTTTCATGAGGCCTTTTCAATGTGGACCATGCCGCCCACCGATTCGGTGCTGCAAGTGCTCTCGTTCATTGCGGTTGCGGCGCAGTCGATGACGGCGGCGTTGGCGGCCGGCAGGCGCAGCATGGATTGGGCCGGCGTCTGCATGCTCGGCGCGATCACCGCGCTCGGCGGCGGCACCATCCGCGACGTGCTGCTCGGGCATTATCCGCTGCTCTGGGTCGCGCACCCGATCTACCTTGCGGTCGCGGCGGCCGGCGCCTTCGCCACCATCCTGCTGGCGCGGCTGGTGCACCGGCTCAACCTCGCATTCCTGGTGCTCGATGCGATCGGGCTTGTGGTGTTCACCATGGCCGGCTGCGACGTGGCCTCGCAAGTCGACGTCCCGCTGCCGATCGTGATCGTCGCCGGCATGATCTCCGGCTGCGCCGGCGGCGTGCTGCGCGACATCCTCTGCAACGAGGTGCCACTGTTGTTTCGCAGCGAGCTCTACGCCAGCGTCTCCGTGGTGACGGGACTGTTCTATGTGACCGGCTCCGGGCTGCAGGTGAACGCCCAGCTCTGGACCGCGCTGACCTTCGCGCTCGGGCTGACGTTCCGCATGCTTGCGATCCGCTACCGATGGGAGATGCCGAAATTCGTGTTCAGCGACGAGGAGCGTTGAACGGCTATTTCGCCGTCCGCGCCTTCGCGACCTCGTCCGCGGTGACCGCCGGCGCCGCGTTGCCCCAGGCATTGCGGATGTAGGTCGCAACGTCCGCGACCTCCTGGTCGGTGAGCTTCGGATAGGCCGGCATCGAGCCTGCGTTCGGCGCGCGCGGCGTGGTCACGGTCTGCGCGCCGTCGAGGATGATGCGCAGCGTGCTCGCAGGACTAGCCGATTGCAGATTGGCGTTGCCGGGCAGCGGCGGATAGATCCGCGGCGCGCCCGAGCCGTCGAGCTCATGACAGGCGATGCAGGCGCCGCGATAGATGCGCTCGCCATTGCTCATCTGCGCCGGCGAGGGCGGGGTGACCTCCGGCTCCGGCGCGCCGGCGGGCAGGCCCTTCAGATAGACCGCGATGGCGCGCACATCGGCGTCGCTCATCTTCGAGGTCGAATTGAGCACCACCTCGGACATCAGGGAGCCGGCATGGCTGTGCCCATTGCGGCCGCTCTGCAGATATTCGGCGATGTCAGCCACGCTCCATGATTTCAGCCCGCTGCGCGCGGCGCCATCGAGCCTTGGCGCGAACATGCCTTGCACCATGCTGCCGCCGAACGCCTGGTCGCGCCGGTCGGCGCCGAAGGCGTTCTTGGGCGTGTGGCAGGCGCCGCAATGGGCGAGGGCCTCGACGAGATAGCGGCCGCGATTCCATTCCGAACCCTTGTTCTGGTCCGGCTGGATGATGCCCGCCGTGAAGAACAGCGCGTTCCAGGCCCGCATCAGCACGCGGTAGTTCAAAGGCCAGCGCAGCTCCGGCGGCGGCCCCTTGTTGCTGACCGGCGCCAGCGTCGCGAGATAGGCGCGGATCGCCAGGATGTCGTCGCGGATCAGCTTCGTGAAGTACGGGTAGGGGAAGGCAGGAAAATAATGCGCGCCGCTCGGCGAGACGCCCATCCGCAGCGCGCGCAGGAAATCGTCGTCGCTCCAGCCGCCGATGCCGGTATCGCGGTCGGGGGTGAGGTTCGGCGAGAACACCGCACCGAACGGCGTGTCGATCCGCTTGCCCCCGGCAAAGGGCTTTGCCGGATCAGCCGTGTGGCAGCTGGCGCAGTCGCCGGCGATCGTGAGCGCCTTGCCGCGGGCGATGACGTCGTCGGCCGGCGCCGCGGCACATTCGCTTGCCGTGAGCGCACCGCACAACAGCGCGGCGACCAGAATCGCGCCCGTCGTTCGAAATCGTCGCCGCATCCAATCACCTTTCGGTCCACAAGACGCGTTACGCCATTTCGCCGCGGGCCTGTCCTGCGACAGAAACCGAAACGGCCCTGCAATATTCCCGGCACGAAATTGCGATTTTTGAGCGACGGGCCTGCTCGCCCAGAATTGTGCTGCGCGGGCCGGAAAATCCGACATAGACTGGTTCTAACAAGCTCGGATGACTAGCTAAAAAGCTGTCGTCGCGACCAGCGAAAAGAGGGCTAAATGGGAATCAACCAAGGGCCTATCAGCCTCGACCAGAAATACACCCAGGACACCGGCCACGTCTTCATGACCGGCATCCAGGCGCTGGTCCGCCTGCCCATGGCGCAGATCAGGCGCGACCGCGCCGCGGGTCTCAACACGGCAGGCTTCATCTCCGGCTATCGCGGTTCCCCCCTCGGCGGCTACGACCAGCAACTGTTCGCCGCCCGCAAGCATCTCGAGCAGTACAACATCAAATTCCAGCCCGGCGTGAACGAGGACCTCGCGGCCACCGCGATCTGGGGCTCGCAGCAACTCGCCCTGTCGCCGGGCGCCAAATATGATGGCGCAGTCGGCATCTGGTACGGCAAGGGCCCCGGCGTCGACCGCTGCGGCGACGTGTTCCGCCACGGCAATGCGGCCGGCTCCGCCAAGCATGGCGGCGTGCTCTGCCTTGCGGGCGACGACCATGGCGCGAAATCCTCCACCGTCCCGCATCAGTCCGACCACGCCTTCATCTCCGCGCTGATGCCCTACCTCTACCCCTCCAGCATCCACGAAATGATCGAGATGGGCCTTCTGGGTATCGCGATGTCGCGCTACTCGGGCTGCTGGGTCGGCATGAAGGTGATCACCGAGACGGTCGAGACCACGGCCGAGATCGATCTCACCGACGAGATGACGCCTTTCATCATTCCGACCGATTTCGAGCTCCCGCCGGGCGGCCTCAACATCCGCTGGCCCGACGACCGCTTCGAGCAGGACCGCCGGCTGCAGGACTACAAGGGCTTTGCCGCGATCGCCTTCGCCCGCGCCAACAAGGTCAACCGCATCACGATGGATTCGCCGAACGCGCGCTACGGCATCATGGCCTCGGGCAAGAGCTACGAGGACATCCGCCAGGCGCTGCGCGAGCTCGGCATCACGCCCGAGATCGCCGCCAAGATCGGCATCCGCCTCTACAAGATCGGCATGCCCTGGCCGCTGGAGCCGGAAGGCGTGCGCAACTTCGCCGTCGGCCTCGAGGAGATCTTCATCGTCGAGGAGCGCCGCGAGATCGTCGAGAACCAGGTCAAGCAGGAGCTGTTCAACTGGCGCGACGACGTGCGCCCGCGCATCGTCGGCAAGATGGACGATCACGACAAGCGCTTCCTGACCTTCGCCGCCGAGCTCAGCGTGGCCTCGCTTGCGAGCTCGCTCACCGAACGGCTGCTTCGACTTAATCTCAATCCCGAAATCGCCGAGATGCTGCGCGCCAAGGCGGACTGGTTCAACGGCCGTCAGTCGACGCAGATGCAAGCGACCGCGCCGGTCAGCCGCACGCCGTATTTCTGCTCGGGCTGCCCGCACAACACCTCGACCAAGGTGCCGGAAGGCAGCCGCGCGCTGGCCGGCATCGGCTGCCACTTCATGGCGCTGTGGATGAACCGCTCGACCGAGACCTTCACCCATATGGGCGGCGAGGGCGTGCCGTGGGTCGGCATCGCGCCGTTCACCAACGAGAACCACGTCTTTGCCAATCTCGGCGACGGCACCTATTTCCACTCCGGCATTCTCGCGATCCGCCAGTCGATCGCTTCCAAGGCCAACATCACCTACAAGATCCTGTACAACGACGCGGTCGCCATGACCGGCGGCCAGCGCCACGACGGCGATCTCTCGCCGCAGCAGATCACCTTCCAGCTCCATGCCGAAGGCATCCGCGAGATCTATCTGGTCTCGGAGAATCCGGACGCCTATCCGGCCGATACGATCGCGCCCGGCGTCAAGCTGTTCCATCGCGACGAGCTCGAGAACGTCCAGAAGATGTGCCGCGACACCAAGGGCACGTCGGCGATCGTGTTCGTGCAGACCTGCGCCGCCGAAAAACGCCGTCGCCGCAAGCGCGGCCTGATGGAGGATCCGCAGCGTCGCGTGCTGATCAATCCTGCCGTCTGCGAAGGATGCGGCGACTGCTCGGTGCAGTCGAACTGCATCTCGGTCGAGCCGCTGGAGACGGAGCTCGGGCGCAAGCGCACCATCAACCAGTCGACCTGCAACAAGGATTATTCCTGCGTGAAGGGCTTTTGCCCGTCCTTCGTCACGGTCGATGGCGGCAAGCTCAGGCGTCGCGCGCCGCCCGAGCTCGGCAGCATCGATAATCTGCCGGAGCCAGCCTCCAAGCCCGCGCTCGACCGGCCCTACAACATCGCGGTCGGCGGCGTCGGCGGCACCGGCGTGCTGACGATCGGCGCGCTGCTCGGCATGGCCGCGCATATCGAGGGCAAGGCCTCGATGATCCTCGACATGTCAGGTCTCGCGCAAAAGGGCGGCGCGGTGCTGAGCCACGTCCGGCTCTCCGAGCACACCGCCGACGTGACCTGCTCGCGCATCGTGACCGGAACGGCCGATCTGGTACTTGCGGCCGACGAGGTCGTGGCGGCGTCGAAGGACACCATCACGCTGTGCGATGCGAGCCGCACCGTCGGCATCATCAACAGCCACGTGATCCCGACCGCGGACTTCATCCTGAACCGCGACTTCAACTTCCAGAGCCGCAAGGTCAACAGCGTGCTGGAGACCGAGCTGCGCAAGGACTCCGCCTTCTTCGACTTCACCAAGCCGGCCGAGGCGCTGCTCGGCGACTCCATCGCCACCAACATCATGATGATGGGCTTTGCCTATCAGCGCGGGTTGCTGCCGCTGTCGGCGGAGGCGATTCTGCAGGCGATCGAGGTCAACGGCGTCTCGATCAAGATGAACACGCAGGCGTTCCAGCTCGGGCGTCTGGCCGCGGCCGATCCGGCGCGCCTCGCCGCGATGATGAAGGGGCAGGATGACGACGCAGCCCCGGTCAAGACGCTGGATGCGATGTCGCTCGACGAGATCATCACCCACCGCATGGCGCTTCTGACTGACTATCAGAGCGCGCGTTTGGCAAAACGCTACCGCAAGCTGGTCGACCAGGTTCGCGACACCGCCACCAAGGGCGGCTACGGCGAGGCGCTGCCGCGCGCGGTCGCGATCAACTACGCAAAGCTGCTCGCCTACAAGGACGAGTATGAGGTGGCGCGGCTGTTCACCGACGGCCGTTTCGAGAAGCAGCTGCGCGATCAGTTCGAGGGCGAGTTCAAGTTCAACTTCAATCTGGCGCCGCCGATCCTCGGCGGCGGGCTCGACGCGCAGGGCCGGCCGAAAAAGCGCGCCTTCGGGTCGTGGATGATGTCGGCCTTCAGGGTGCTGGCAAGATTCCGCTTCCTGCGCGGCACGCCGCTCGACATCTTCGGCTACAACGCCGACCGCAAGCTGGAGCGCGATCTGATCGCCGGCTACGAGAAGGATGTCGCGACGGTGCTGAACCTGCTGTCGCCCCTCAACCACGACATCGCGATCGAATTGCTGGCGCTGCCCGATCGCATCCGCGGCTACGGTCCGGTGAAGGACAAGGCGATCAAGGAAGCGAAGGTTCGCTACGCACAACTCGCCGCCGACCTCGCCAACCCGCCGCCCGCGCCGCGGCAGATGGCGGCAGAGTAGGGGGTGTTCACAGCGCTCGATGCTGCTCCGGAGCGGCTCGACAAACACGAGCAGAATTTCGTCGAGCGGATCCAACGACATGGTTGGTTCGGTACGCATGTCGCATCGGACGACGTAGGTCCGGGCTTCTCGTACACCACCGGATTTTGGCTGAAATTCAAGCTTCCGGAATTGATCCTGTTCTCAATGTCGATGGAGAACGCCCAGGATACGTTCTGGCACATCTATCGCGAACTCGAGGCTGGGCGACGGTTTCCTGTTGGCGAGCTAACGGAAGAGATATTCGAGAATGCCTCCGCGGTGCTGCTCCCGGTCGCTGTCGAGCATTATCGATCCCATCTCGGGTGGAGCAGATGGTTTTACGGAAACGACAACTTTGAATGCCACCAGATCATATTCCCGGATCGAGGCGGAGAGTTTCCGTGGGCGCCGGGGTCATCGGACGAGTTTAGGTCGGCGCAGCCAGACTTGACCGCTGGCAATTGGTCCGGGCTGCGCGATCGATAGCGTGCCTTGCGATTTCCACGCGTGCCAGGTTTGAGAAGAGGTCACAAGCAGCACGGCCTTTGCAAAAGGGAAACAAAGGTTCGCTACGCGCAACTCGCCGCCGACCTCGCCAACCCGCCGCCCGCGCCGCGGCAGATGGCGGCGGAGTTGCGCAGTCACACATTCAACGTCGTCCCGGGCAAGCGAAGCGCGACCCGGGACCCATAACCACCGTTGTTCGTTGTTGCGCGAGGCCGTGGCCGCAGCTTGGTCTCGCAACACAATCCTGTGGTTATGGGTCCCGGCTTTCGCCGGGACGACATTTGTGTTTTGGGCGCGCGCACGGTGCACACGCCGCAGTCTCGCCTGACGGAATATTTCCGCGCTTGCCAAGGTCGCGCCGTCGGTTCAGAAAAACGCTCGAGCGAAGAAACGCCAGCGGAGAGCGATTTGACCATCAAGGGCAAGGCCTACATTGCCGGGATCTACGAACATCCCACCCGGCACGCACCCGATAAATCAACAGCACAGCTTCACGCCGAGGTCGCCAAGGGCGCGATTGAGGACGCCGGGCTCACCAAGGACGATATCGACGGCTATTTCTGCGCCGGCGACGCGCCGGGCGGGCTGTGGCCGATGGTCGATTATCTCGGCCTCAACACCAGGAAGCTGCGTCACGTCGACTCAACCGAGACTGGAGGCTGTTCCTATCTGATCCATCTCGGCCACGCCGCCGAGGCGATCGCCGCGGGCAAATGCTCGGTCGCGCTAGTCACGCTGGCGGGCAAGCCGCGCACCGGCCCGATGCCGCCGCGCGCGTCGGGCGCCGAAGCCGATTTCGAATCCGCCTACGGGGCTACCACGCACAATGCCTATGGCATGTGTGCCATGCGCCACATGCACGACTACGGCACCACCTCCGAACAGCTCGCCTGGATCAAGGTCGCGGCCTCGCATCACGCGCAATACAATCCGCATGCGATGCTGAGGGAGGTCGTCACCGTCGAGGACGTGCTGAGCTCGCCGATGATCTCCGATCCGCTGCACCGCATGGATTGCTGCGTCGTCACCGACGGCGGCGGCGCGATGATCGTCACGACGCCCGAGATCGCCAAGAGCCTGAAGAAGCCGCTGGTGCGCCTGATCGGCCATGGCGAGGCGATGAAGGGCCCGCGTGGCGGCAAGGATCTCGACCTGACTTATTCCGCCGGCGTGTGGTCCGGTCCGCGCGCCTTCGAGGAGGCGGGCGTGACGCCGAAGGACATCAAATACGCCTCGATCTATGACAGCTTCACCATCACGGTGCTGATGCAGCTCGAGGATCTCGGCTTCTGCAAGAAGGGCGAGGGCGGCAAGTTCGTCGCCGACGGCAATCTGATCTCGGGCGTCGGCAAGCTGCCGTTCAACACCGACGGCGGCGGCCTGTGCAGCAACCATCCCGTCAATCGCGGCGGCATGACGAAAATCCTCGAGGCTGTGCGCCAGTTGCGCGGCGAGGCGCATCCGAAGGTGCAGGTGAAGAACTGCGACCTCGCGATCGCCCACGGCACCGGCGGTCTGCTCGGCGTTCGCCACGCCGCCTCAACCTGCATTCTGGAGCGTGCGTGATGTCTGAAGCGAAGAAGTACAATGCCCCGGTGACCAACCCGGAGACCGCGCCGTTCTGGGAAGCGGCGAAGGCGGGTAAGTTCATGATCAAGCGCTGCAACACCTGCGGCGAGGCGCATTACTTCCCGCGCGCGATCTGCCCGTTCTGCTTCTCGGACAAGACAGTGTGGGAAGAGTCGAGCGGCGAGGCCACGGTCTACACCTACAGCCTGATGCGGAAGTCGCCGACCGGTCCCTATGCGATCGCCTATGTGACGCTGAAGGAAGGTCCGTCGCTGCAGACCAACATTGTCGATTGCGATCTTGAGAACGTGAAGATCGGCCAGAAGGTCAAGGTGGTGTGGAAGCCGACCGACGGCGCCCCGCTGCCGTTCTTCACGCCGGCCTAACCTAGAAAGTACCTTCCCCCCTTGCGGGGGAAGGTGGCAGCCGAAGGCTGCCGGAAGAGGGGTTCTCTCCGCGAGAGATGCGTTTGAGGAGCCAACCCCTCTCCCAAACGAGTTTGCGTTTGATGCCGGTGCAGCCCTCTCCCGCAAGGGGAGAGGGCGCAATAACGCGCAACGGCGAAGAAAGAACAGTTCGGGGAGAAAACAACAATGCCGATCGTGTACGAACAGCTGATGGCCCTGAAGAATCTCGGCCAGAAATACAGCTACACCGACCGCGACGTGATGCTCTACGCCTATGGCATCGGCCTGGGTGCCGATCCGATGGACGAGAACGAGCTCGCCTTCGTCAATGAGGGCGTGCTGACGCCGCGCCCGCTCAAGGTGGTGCCGACGTTTGCCTCGGTCGCGGCCTGGGGCGCCGGTCCCGGCGAGATGAACCTCAACCGCGTGATGGTGGTCGACGGCGAGCGCGACATCACCTTCCACAAGCCATTCGCTACCGCGGCGCACATCACGGCCGACTCGACCGTGCTCGACGTGTTCGACAAGGGCAAGGACAAGGGCGCGGTGATCCGCCACCAGACCGTGCTGAAGGACGAGAAGGGCGAGAAGCTCGCCACGCTGGTCGCCTCGCGCTTCGCCCGCGGCGATGGCGGCTTCGGCGGCCCGTCCGACGGCCAACCCGAGCCGCACAAGGTACCGGAGCGCGCGCCGGACAAGATCGTCGATATCACGACGCGGCCCGACCAGGCGCTGGTCTATCGGCTGTGCGGCGACCGCAACCCGCTGCACTCCGATCCGGAGTTCGCCAAGAAGGCCGGCTTCCCGCGGCCGATCCTGCACGGCATGTGCACCTACGGCATCACCTGCCGCGGCGTGCTGCAGACCTACGCCGACTTCGATCCGTCAGCCTTCAAGCAGCACGTTGCGCGGTTCTCCTCGCCGGTGTTCCCCGGTGAGACCGTGACCATGGAGCTGTGGAAGGACGGCAATGTGGTGTCGTTCGAGGCCAAGGTGAAGTCGCGCGGCGTCACCGTGATCAAGAGCGGCAAGACGGTGCTGGCTTAAGCGGCGAGGGTGATGCACTCCCTTGCCCCGCTCTTGCGGGGAGAGGGTTGGGGTGAGGGGCTCTCTCACCGCAACGGTGGTCTGCGGACAGACCTGTACCCCCTCACCCGGATCGCATCTCGCGATGCGATCCGACCTCTCCCCGCAAGCGGGGCGAGGTAAGAAAGAGCAACAATAAACGGAGAAAACAACCATGGGATTACTCGACGGCAAGGTGGCGCTGATCACGGGCGCCGGCGGCGGACTTGGTGAAGCCTATGCGAAGCTGTTTGCGCGCGAGGGCGCGGCCGTGGTGGTCAACGATCTCGGCGGCCCGCGCGACGGCTCGGGCTCCGACAAGTCGATGGCCGACAAGGTGGTCGACGCGATCAAGGCCGAGGGCGGCCGTGCGGTCGCCAACGGCGCCGACATCTCGACCTTGGCCGGCGGCCAGTCGGTGTTCGACGACGCCATCAAGCATTTCGGCCGCGCCGACATCCTGGTCAACAATGCCGGGATCCTGCTCGACGAGACCTTCCACAAGGCCAAGGAAGCCAACTGGGACAGGGTGATGAAGGTGCACCTCAAGGGCACCTTCTGCTGCACCCAGCCGGTGTTCAAATGGATGCGCGACAATGGCGGCGGCGTCATCGTCAACACGTCCTCGACCTCGGGCCTGATCGGCAATTTCGGCCAGACCAATTACGGCGCCGCCAAGGGCGGCATCTGGGGCCTGTCCAACGTGCTGGCGATCGAGGGCCGCAAGTACAACATCCGGATCTGGACCCTGGCGCCGGGCGCGCTGACCCGCATGACCGCGGACCTGCCCCGCTACAAGGAGAACCCGGGTGCGGCGCTCGGCCCGGACGGCATCGCGCCGGCCGTGCTCTACATGGTCAGCGACCTGTCGGGCGACCAGACCGGCAAGGTTCTCGGCGTCTCGGGCCCGCGCGGCGTCCGCGAGATGCGGATGATGGAAATGGAGGGCTGGAAGCCGCCATTTACCGGCTGGAAGGCCGAGGACATCGTCACCCACGCCAAGGATATCTTCTTCTCCGAGGAGCAGATCAAGATGGGCGCGCGGCGGTTTTAGATGATAAACGTCGTTCCGGGGCGTCCGAAGGACGAACCCTCAGGTGCGCAGTTGCGCACCGAGAACCTCGAGATTCCGGGTTCACGCTTCGCGTGCCCCGGAATGACGATCAAAAATTGAGGCATCCATGAAACTCACCGCCCAGGCCGCAGGAACCTTTGCGATCGCGCCGACCCCGTTCCACGATGACGGCCGCATCGATGAGGCGTCGATTGACCGGCTGACCGATTTCTACACCGATGTCGGCTGCGACGGCGTCACGGTGCTGGGCATCCTGGGCGAGGCGCCGAAGCTCGATGCCGCGGAGGCGGAGCAGGTCGCGCTGCGCTTCGTCAAGCGTGCCAAGAAGCTGCAGGTCATTGTCGGCGTCTCGGCGCCGGGCTTTGCCACGATGCGCTCGCTGGCGAAGAAGTCGATGGATGCGGGCGCCGCCGGCGTCATGATCGCGCCGCCGCCGCACTTACGCACCGACGACCAGATCATCGGCTACTTCAAGCAGGCGCAGGAAGCGATCGGCGACGATATTCCCTGGGTGCTGCAGGACTATCCGCTGACGCTGACCGTCGTGTTCACGCCGGCGGTGATCCGCAAGATCGTGATGGATTCGCCGTCCTGCGTGATGCTCAAGCACGAGGACTGGCCGGGCCTGGAGAAGATTTCGACCTTGCGCAACTTCCAGAAGGACGGCTCGCTGCGGCCGTTATCGATCCTGGTCGGCAATGGCGGCCTGTTCCTCGATTTCGAGATGGAGCGCGGCGCCGACGGCGCGATGACCGGCTATGCCTTCCCCGAACTGCTGATCGACGTCGTCAACCTGTCCAAGGCGGGAAAACGCGATGCCGCGCATGATCTGTTCGACGCGCATCTGCCGCTGATCCGCTACGAGCAGCAGCCCGGCGTCGGCCTCACCGTGCGCAAATACGTGCTGCAGAAGCGCGGCATCATCTCCTCCAGCGCCCAGCGCAAGCCGGGTGCTGTCATCACGCCGCAGGCGAGGGCGGAGGTCGACTATCTGCTTTCCCGCGTGGCGCGCGTCGACCGCCGCGCCAATCTGCAACCGCAATCCAGCGCAGCAGGCTAATCATGACCGAGATCGTTGCCCCGCGCCTTGCCTCGACCGTGCTGCTGCTGCGTGACGGCAGCTCGTCGGGCGAAATCGAAGTCTTCATGATGGTTCGCCATCACCAGATCGAGTTCAACTCGGGTGCGCTGGTGTTTCCCGGCGGCAGCGTCGACAAGAACGACAAGGAGATCGCCGCCGATCCCGCGCTCTATTCCGGCGGAGAAGGGCTCGACGGCGACGCGCTCGGTTTCCGAATCGCGGCGATCCGCGAGACCTTCGAGGAGAGCGGCATCCTGCTGGCGCGGCCGGTAAGCTCGAAGGACCTGGTCGATGCGAAGCGCGCGAACGAGATCGCGACCGCGCATCGCGCGGCCTTGAACGAAGGCAAGATCAGCTTCCTCAAGGTGCTGACCGACAACGGCATGGTGCTCGCGCTCGACGAGCTCGTGCCGTATGCGCACTGGATCACGCCGGAGGGCATGCCGAAACGCTTCGACACCTGGTTCTTCCTGGCCGCCGCGCCACCCGAGCAGCTCGGCGCCCATGACGGCAAGGAATCGACCGACTCGATCTGGGTGTCGACGCACGAGGCGCTGGAGGGCGGCGAGACCGGCCGCTTCAAGCTGCCGTTCCCGACCACGCGTAACCTGATCCGGCTCGGCAAGCAGCCGAATGTCGGCGCCGCGCTTGCCGACAGCAAGGGCAAGCCGATCGTCGCCGTGATGCCCGTGATGACCAAGACCGCCACCGGCCGCCAGCTCCGTATCCCCAAGGAAGCGGGCTACGACGGCGAGGTGTTCGACGTCGGGGCGCTGGGGTAGGTCCGTCGTCCCGAGCGATGGCGTGTGCGTGACTCACAGGCGGCGCAACACGCTCGCCGTCGTCCCGGCCTAGTGCGCAATTGCGCACGGGAGCCGGGACCCATAACCACCGAACTGCATTGTTGCGCGACGCTCGGACCACAGCTTTTTCTAACAACACAACCCTGTGGTAATGGGTCCCGGCTTTCGCCGGGACGACGGTGGGAAGGAAAGTCGCTTCTCCACATTTCGGCTTATATCGAAATATCATCGCCGCCGCCGATGTAGATTCCTCTCAACCATCGAGACGGAATCCCGCCAATGACCACCACTCCCCGCCAGCCCAACATGGGCTTCGAGCTCGCCTTGCTGCTCGCGCTCGCCACCCTGTGGGGCGGCTCCTATACCTTCATCAAGCTTGGTGTCGCGACCATCCCGCCGATCACGCTGATCGCGGCGCGCACCGCGATCGCGGGGCTCTTGCTGCTCGTCATCATGCGGATGCGCGGCGTGTCGATGCCGGCCGATCGCGCGACCTGGCGCCGCTTCATCTTCCAGGCCTGCCTTAACAGCGTGATCCCGTGGACGCTGATCGCCTGGGGCGAGCGCTTCGTCGATGCCGGGCTCGCCACCATCCTCAATTCGGCCTCGCCGATCTTCACCTTCCTGTTCACCGCCGCGGTCACCCGCCACGAGGCCGCGAGCCCGCGCAAGCTGTTCGGGGTGATATCAGGCATGGCCGGCATCTGCCTGATCGTCGGCGTCGATGCGTTCCGCGATCTTGGGCAGGGGATCGTGGCCGAGGTCGCGATCGTCGCCGCCACCATCTGCTACGCCTGTGCCGCGATCTTCAGCCGCGGCTTCAAGGGGCTCGATCCGATGGCGCCGGCGGCGGGTTCGCTGATCGCGGGCGCCGCGATCCTCGTTCCGCTCGGCCTTGTCGTCGAGCAGCCCTGGACGCTGTCGCCGTCGACGACGTCGCTCGCCGCATTGCTGGCGCTTGCGGTGTTCTCGACCGCGATCGCGTTCGTGATCTACTTCCGCCTGATCCAGACCCTCGGCTCGGTCGGCACCACCGCGCAGGCTTACCTGCGGGTGCCGATCGGGGTGGCGCTCAGCGTCATGGTGCTGGGCGAACGGCTGAGCCCGACGGCGTGGATCGGCCTCGCCTGCGTCGTGATCGGCGTCGCCGCGATGACGATTCCTGCACGAAGGATCGCCACAGCCTGACGTCATCGCCGCGATGACGATTCCTGCACGAAGGATCGCCACAGCCTGACGTCATCGCCGCGATGACGATTCCTGCACGAAAGATCGCCACCGCCTGAAGTTTCGCCCGCTGAAACCGGCGCCTTGCTGCCGTCAGGCAATCCCTGCATGCTGCCCGCAACGAGATCACAGGGCGGGAAACGGGACGATGTTGCGGCGGATCAGCCTCATTGCCGGTGTGTGCATGGTATTGCTGGCGATGGCTGGCACAGTGCGCGCGCAGGACTTCCCGAGCCGGCCGATCCGCATCGTCATTCCCTATGCGCCGGGCAGCGTCGCCGACGTGTTCGCGCGCATCATGGCGCAGGACATGCAGGAGCAGTGGAAGGGGACGATCGTCGTCGAGGCCAAGTCCGGCGCCAACGGCTCGATCGCGGCCGAGGAGGTCGCACGCGCCGCGCCCGATGGCTACACATGGCTATTGGTGACGACCTTCTTCACCGCGAGCCCGGCACTGAACACGCAGCTGCGCTGGGATCCGGTCAGGGACTTCGTGCCCGTCGGGCAGATCTGTCTCGCCCCGAACTTCTTCATCGTGCCGACCTCGTTGCCGGTGAAGACCGTCGCCGACTATGTCGCGCTGGCCAAGGCCAAGCCGGGCACGCTGAACTACAGCCATCCCGGCAAGGGCTCGACCGGCCATCTCGGTTTCGAGCTGTTCAAGCGGCTCGCCGGGATCGACGTCACCCCGATCGGCTATCGCGGCTATCCGCAGATGGTGCCCGATATCGCGAGCGGGCTGATCACCTCGAGCTTCCTGTCGGCCAACCAGGCGCTGGCCCAGGTGCAGTCCGGGAGCATTAGAATCATCGGCGCGATCAGCGACGGCCGCTCGAAATACTTTCCCGACGTGCCGACCATGGCCGAGCAGGGCTTTGCCGAGGCGCAGGTGACGCCGTGGTTCGGCTTCGTGGTGCCGGCGGGCACGCCGCAGCCGGTGGTCGAACGCATCAGCGCGGCGCTGGAAACCGCGCTGGCCTCCGCCGAGGTGCGCAAGAAGCTGGATGTCGCCGGTTGCGACGCCCGGAGCGCGCCGCTGAAGCGCTTTGCCGACATCATCGCGGCCGACGTCGCCCTCTGGGGCCGGGTGGTCAAGGAGGCCGGCATCCCGCCGGACTGAGCCCGCCGCCGGCCCGTGCCGGAAGCGGTCAGCTGCGGGAGGGGTGATACAGATCACACCGGCCGGCCCGGCCCTTCAGCATGTTTCCCCAAAACCCGTAATTTCCCGTATATTGGAGCCCATTGGACCCCGGCCTTGATGACATGACCGCTGAATTGACGCCGAATTCGCAAGCGCCGCGTGCGTTCTCCCTCTCCATTGGCCAGCTCACGTTCGGCAGCTTCCTGCTGGTCCTGGCTGTGATCATCATCACATCCACCGCCAGCGTGATCGCGATCCGTCACATCGATACGACCTTCGCCGAGCTGCAGCGGCTGCAGAGCGTCGGCGACATCGCCGAGGATATCGACCGCCGCATGAACGAGCTGCGGCTCGCGGCGCGCGATTTCGTCACCGAGCCGGGCAGCCAGTCGGTCCAGGTCGCGGAGGCGGCCCAGTCGCTGAGCGAGATCCTGAAAAAGACCCGCATCAAGCTGGCGCCCGAGCAGCAGGACATGATCGACGGCGTCACCCAGCGTCTGGCGACCTATCGCAACGGCATCGAGCGCATCTCGGCGCTGCTCAGTCGCCGAGCCGAGCTGGTCGCCGGGCTGCCGCCGCTGCGCGACGCCTTCGACAAGGCGGTCGCCGCGAGCAACGATGCGGCGCTGGCCAATGCGCTGTCGCAATCCCAGAGCCGGATTGCCACCGCGCTGCTGGCGCACAACACGTCCGCCGCCGAGCAGGCCGCGCAGAGCATGCGGGCGATGACCATCTCCGATCCCGCGCTGCGCGGCGCCGTCGACAATTATGCCGAGGCGATCATCGCGGTCTCGGTGCGCGAGGGCCAGATCGCCGACATCGACAAGGAGGTGCTCGGCGCCGAAGGCCGGCTGATCCAGAAGGTCACCGAGCTGCTCCGCGAGCTCAGCTCTCGCCGCGGCCACGTGCTGTCGCGCGATTTTGCCCGGACGCTGGCTGAAGCAAAATGGCAGAGCATCGGGCTCGGCACGGCGGGCGTGCTGATCGGCCTGTTCGCGTCGGTGCTGGTGGTTCGCCGCACCGTCCGCCCGCTCGCCAGGATCGCGGGCTCGATCCGCAAGGTCGCGGGCGGCGAGAAGAGCGCGTTCATTCCCGGCGCCGACCTCGACAACGAGATCGGCGACATCGCACGCGCTGCCGAAGTGTTCCGCCAGACCCTGGTCGACGCCGACAGCGCGCGCGAGGCGGCGCTGCGTGCGCTCGCCGAGCAGCGGCTCGCCGAGGAGAGCTACCACAAGCTGTTCGAGGCGTCGGTCGAGGGCATCTACGTCACGACGCCGGGCGGCGCGCTGCTCAACGCCAATCCGGCGCTGGCGCGGATGATGGGCTATGGAACGCCGCAGGATCTGATCAAGGGCATCGACGACATCGCCACCACCGTCTATGTCGATCCGGCGGCGCGCGAGCAGTACCAGCAGCTGATGCAGCGCGATGGCGTGGTGCGCGACTACGAGTATCAGGTGCGCGCGAGCGACGGCACGGTGCTGTGGCTGTCCGATTCGGCGACCGTCGTCCGCAACGACGAGGGCGAGGTGGTCCGCTACGAGGGCACGGTGCGCGACATCACCGACCAGAAGCGCGCCGAAGACGCGATCGCCGAAGGCCGGCGGCTGCTGCAGATGGTCATCGACACGGTGCCCGCCGTCATCAACGTCAAGGACCGCGACCTGCGCTACGTGCTGATGAACCGCTACATGGCGGGGATCTTCGGCATCGAGCCGCAGGACGCGATCGGCCAGACCACCGGCGATTTGATGTCGCGCTACGGCGCGGCCAAGACCGATGAGAACGACAAGCGCGTCCTGTCGGCCCGCCGCGAGCTCGGCTTCTATGAAGAGGAGTACAAGGACGTCGCCGGCAACATGCGGCAGTGGCTGGTCAACAAGCTGCCGATCCTCGACGCGCAGGGCGACATCGAGAACATCGTCACGGTCGCGCTCGACATCGGCGAGCGCAAGCGCTCCGAGCAGGAAATGCGCAAGGCGCGGGATTCCGCGGAGGCCGCGCTGCGCAATCTGCGGGAAACCCAGAATTCGCTGATCGAGGCCGAGAAGCTCGCCGCGCTCGGCCGCCTGGTGGCCGGCGTCGCCCATGAGGTCAACAATCCCGTCGGGATCAGCCTGACGGTGGCGTCCGCGCTGGAGCGCAAGACCGCGAATTTCGCCACCCAGGTCGAGCGCGGCGACCTGCGCCGCTCCAGCCTGAACGACTTCCTGAACACGGCGCGCGATGCCTCCTCGCAACTCGTCGCCAATCTCAACCGCGCCGCGGAGCTGATCCAGTCGTTCAAGCAGGTCGCCGCCGACCGCAACTATTCCGACCAGCGCACCTTCGACCTCGGCGATCTCACCGAGCAGGTGGTGATGAGCTTGCGGCCCGGCCTGCGCAAGCACAACCTGACGCTCAACATCGATTGCGAGCCGAACCTGATCATGAACTCATATCCGGGACCGTATGGCCAGGTGCTGACCAATCTGTTCCTCAACGCGGTCGCGCATGCGTTCCCGGACGGCAAGGCCGGTGAGGTCGAGATCCAGGTCCACGCCGCCGGCGGCGACAATGTCGAGGTGATCTTCGCCGACAATGGCTGCGGCATGAGCCTCGACGTGCGCCGCCGCGCCTTCGATCCGTTCTTCACGACGCGGCGCGATCAGGGCGGCACCGGGCTCGGCCTGCACATCGTCTACAGCATCGTCACCACGCGGCTCGGCGGCCGGCTCTCGCTGGATTCCGCACCGGGCAACGGCACCCGCATCCAGATGATCCTGCCGCGTGTCGCGCCGCTGGAGCAGGCCGCGGAGTAGGCACGAAGCGTAGTGGCCAACCACGTGTTCGCTCTCGACGGGTCTGACGGTTTCACACCGCTAATTGATATCCGCGAGCTTGTGCAACGTGGCGCCGAAGATCAGGCTCGCCTTGCCGACCAGTGCGGTCCCACTCATGGTGCCGCGGGTGTCGGTGAAGGTGCCGGAGACGCCGATGCCGACGGGCGCAGGCCCGCCGAACAGCGGGTTGTCGGTGTCGCGCGGCGTCGTGTGGCGTTGCACAAGGACTTCGCCCTTGAAGGCATCGCCCTTCACCGTGTAGCTGCCGGTGTAGTAGAGATAGGCGTCGCCGCCCAGAATCTGGCCGTCGCGGAAGAGAATGACGCCGCTGCCCTTACCGACGCGACCGTCCAGCAGGGTGACGTGAATTGAGTAAAGTCCGTTCTTCATGACGTCCCGATTGCTGGCCGCCGCGCCCACGGCAAGCCAGTTGGTTTTTTATGCCAAAGCGAGCAACCTCGTGCAATGCGGCAGGTTGATTCCCGGGTGTCCCGCGTTCGGGTGACACCCTCGGTTCCTGCCAGGCAGTGTGACGGCGCGATGACAGCGGACCGTACGCGCGAATCAAAGTGGCCCGCGAAATGCATAGCTCTGGTTGCACTGGCCGGTGAGTGCTGGAGCAAACACATGTCTGACTGGATTGAATCCGGTGGCCATTGGGCACGCCCTCGCAGGCTCAATGGAACTTCGGCCCGTCATGCGGGCCACGTCATCGTATTCCTCGGGTTGATAACGCTGGTGTTGGTCGCGGCCGTGCGAATCGCGCAGGCGCGCGATCCCGACGGCCGCTACGCCAATTCGCCGCTGAAGGAATGGTTCGACGGCCTGCGCAGCGGCAAGGGGCCGTGCTGTTCGGATGCCGACGGCACAGCGGTCAGCGATGTCGACTGGGAATCCAAGGACGGGCACTATCGTGTCCGCCTCGACGGGGCGTGGATCGATGTCCCCGACGAGGCCGTGGTCACCGAGCCCAACCGGGTCGGTCGCGCCATGGTCTGGCCGATTCCGAGCTACATGGGCGTGACGATCCGCTGCTTCATGCCAGGCAGCATGACTTAGCGCCGCACGCGTGGCTCATACGTATTTCTGGTCGCGCTCGAGCAATTCGATCGAGATGCCCTGCGGGCCGCGGATGAAGCAGATCCGCACGCCGGGACGGATCGTGGTCGGCTCTTTGGTGAATTCGACGCCCTTGGCCTTGATCTCGGCCGCGACCGCGTCGATGTCCTTCACCGTGAGCCCGAAGTGATCGAGCCCCTGATAGGGCGTCACCGGCGCAGCGTTGACGCCGTCGCCTTGGGTCACCTCCGCAATGAACACCTTGGCGCCGCCGAGCTGGACGTCGATGCGGCCGGGGCCGCGGATGATCTCGCCGCCGAGAATGTCGCGCAGCCAGGTCGCGGTGGCCTCGGGATCGGGACTGCGCAGGTGGACGTGGTCCCAGGTGACGACAGGCATTGCGATCTCCTTGTTGTTCTCGCGCCGCTTCGGCGCGCGGCACTCGCTCTCGGGCGGCGCGAACTTAGCGAGCGGCCGGCCATGAGGCCATCCCTCCGTGCTGCCGGCCGCAAGATTGTCGTCCCGGAATGAAACCATTGCGGCCGTCAGCGATTGTCTTCGCGTGGCCGCTCGACCTGCGGCCGCCCCGGAAGCCGCGCGGTGCGGCTTCCTCTCTGTGTGGGGGCGGCCCGATCGGGCCGCCAGGGTGAGGGCACGACGATGCGGATCGGCTTGGCGTCGTTTCGGAGGTTGGCCGCCGGACGTCTCGGTGAGGGCGGCTTCTACGCCAGCCTGCTGCTGCCGCTGATTGCGCTCGCCGGGATCGCCGCCTGGTTCATGCTCCCCGAGCCGAGCGACGCCGGAGACCGGGATGTCTGGCCGGTGTCGTCCAGCATCGTCCGCACCGCGCAGAACGCCTCGACCGGCGCGCAACCCGCCCAAATCACAAATCAGGCCGCGCGGGACGCGCTGGCCGCACCGGCGGACGAGCCGACCACCGTCGGCGTGGCCACCGCCCCACAGGGCGCAGAGGAGGCCAGGTCGTCCGGGCCTGGCGCTGAAAGGTCTCCGCTGGACAAGCTGCGGATCGCCTCGCAATCGTGGCGGCGCGGCGGGCTGGGTTCGAAGGCGCTCGTCACCCTGACGCTGCGCAATGCCAATGATTTCGCCGTCAAGGATATCGAGATCGCCTGCGCCTTCATCCGCCGGGACGGTCGGCCGCTGACCGAGCGCAAGCGGCTGATCTCCGACACCATCGCCATGAAAAGCCGCAAGACCTACTCGCGGATGTTGGTCGGGTTCGTCAATGTTAACGCAAACAAGGCGAAATGTTCGGTCGTGACGGCGAGCCGCCTTTAATTCCCGGCATCCCGAAAAAGTGACCGCGAATTGACTTGCCGGGTGAACCGTAACGGCCGGACAGGAACTAACTAATAAACCAGCCGTTAGCGAACGACCCGGGAGCGCGGACCGCGTCCGGGTGATCATGCGCAGACGATGAGATCGCCCGCGCGATGACTAATGTCGTCGCGCCGAGATGAACCGCGCCCGCTGCGCGGGGGGAGCTACCAAAATGCCTGTGGCGCGTTATTTCCTGTTCGTTGGTGGAGTGCTGCTCGCGCTGCTCTTCGTCGTCAATTCCATCGTGCCGCAGGAGGCCGTGGTCGCCGGTCAGAACCAGGGCCTGTCGTCGCCGGGCGTCGACAAGACCATGGTGCGCATCAAGTCGACCCAGAAATTGCCCGAGCGGGTGGTCTACGACACCAATTTGCCGACCATTGTTCCGGCGCAGGTCAACGCGGTCGCCGCGGCCGTCCCGTCGGCTTCGGGTGACGCGTCGGCGCAAGCCCGTGTCCGCAATACGTTCGCCCAGTTCATTCCGCCGGAGAAGGCTGACGCGCAGAAGGTCGCGGCCGAGGCAAAGCCGGCCGAGCAGCCGGCGCAGGCCCAACCTCAGGTGCCGAAGAAGCGCAAGGTCGCGCGCTACCATGCCCATCCCCAGCAGCCGATGCGGCTGGCGCAGCCCGGCATGTATCAGCCCTACCGCGTCGCGCAGCAGCAGCGCATGGGCTTCTTCGGCGGGTTCGGCACCTGGTAAGAAAGGCCGCCCGCAGCCGGCAATCAATGCGCCGCCGCAAACACTTGCGGCGGCTTTTTCATGTCCGCGATCAGGCGGGTGGCCGGATCCGGGACGGCGTCCGAGCGCCGCTCGCTACCTTTAGCGCGGCAGGCGCGGAATCTTGTCCGCGAAGCCGTTGTAGCAGGTCAGCCGCTCGTCCTCTTCCTTCACGAAGCGGCAATCGTTGACGCCCTTGGCCGGGGTGGCCTTCGGCTTCGGCTGCGGCTTGAAGATCTCGTCGTAGCAGATCAGCCGTTCCTTGGTGGCGTCGTCGATGTCCTGACAGGCCTGAAGCTTCTGGGCGACCGATTGCGGCTTGCCGGGCGTGGCAGGCTTCTCGCCCTTCTTGGCGGCCGACTTCTTGCCGACCTGGACCAGCGGCTTGTCGCCGACCATCGGCTGCGAGGTCGCCGCCGCCGGCTTGTCTGCGTCGGCGGGGGCCGGCGTGGTTCCTTGGGCAAGCGCGGCAGCCGGGCAGAAGAGCGCCAGCGCGAGGATGATATGTCTCATGTCGAAAATGTCCGAAATGGCGTGATGACCGGAAGGATGGCGCCGGGGATCGGAAAAGCCCGGCAAGCGCCGAGACTTAACGCAAGTCTTGCCCGAATCCTACCCCCAGAGGCGATCCGCCCGGCACCGATCCACCGGCAAAAGTGAGGGCAATTCGTCGCCGTTCGACCCGCGGGAGAGCGTGAATTGCCTTTGCCTGGCGGGGCGGCTATGACGACGCCATCTGCGCGACTGGCGCTTGGATGGACCACCATCGGGGAGTGCAGAGACTGAACGCCGCGCGCCTGGGCACCGCTTCGAAACGGAGGTGCCATGACGGCGAACATTCTCGATGGGCATGCACATGCCCAAATTGTCATCGACAAGATTGCTGGCGAACTCGATCGGCTGCCCCGCGCGCCGGGGCTTGCGGTCGTGCTGGTCGGCTGTGACGCGGCGAGCCAGATCTATGTGCAGAGCAAGGTCAGGATGGCCGAACGGCTCGGCCTGCGCGGTGAGGTCGCACGCCTGCCGGATGATGCCAGCGATGCCGATCTGCTTGCCAGAGTAGAGGCGCTCAATGCGCGCGACGATATCGACGGCATCCTCGTGCAGCTGCCGTTGCCGGCGCATATCGACGCCTTGCGCGTGATGGCGGCGGTCGATCCCGCCAAGGACGTCGACGGCCTGCACGCCCTGAACGCCGGCCGGCTGTTTCACGGCGACGATGCGCTGGTGCCGTGCACGCCGCTCGGCTGTCTCCGGCTGATCAAATCGACCCTGCCAGACCTCACCGGCGCCCATGCCGTGGTGATCGGCAGCTCCAACATCGTCGGCAAGCCGATGGCCGCGCTGCTGCTGCAGGAGCACGCGACCGTGACGCAGACCCATATCCACACCCGCGGCATCAGCAGGATCTGCCGCGAGGCCGACATCCTGGTGAGCGCGGTGGGCAAGGCCGGCCTCGTGCGCGGCGACTGGATCAAGCCGCAGGCCATCGTCATCGACGTCGGCACCACGCGCGTCGAGAAGCCGGACGGCGGCTATACGGTGTGCGGCGACGTCTCGTTCGAGGAGGCGGTGCAGGTCGCCGGCGCGATCACGCCGGTGCCGCGTGGCGTCGGCCCGATGACAATCGCCTGCCTGATGGAGAACACGGTGAAGGCCGCAAAGGCGAGGGCGGCCCGGCTGCAATAGCGGGGGATGCCTGCGGCGATATGCGCGCGGCGGGTGTCGCTCGCGTATCGCGCGCGAAGTTCATGACGTCCGGGGTAATGGAAAGCCCGCACCATTGGTCTAGCATCGCGCGACAGATGGAGGCGGGCGATGCTGTATGCGGAAGATCTTACCGAGGGCCAGACGTTCAAGCTTGGCAGCTACACCATCGGTGAGGCCGAGATCCTGGAGTTCGCCGGGAAATATGATCCGGTGCCGATCCATACCGATCCCGTCGCGGCGGCAGTGGGCCCGTTCGGCGGCCTGATCGCAAGCGGCTTCAACACCATTGCGATCTATCAGCGGCTCGTCGTGGAGGCGATCTGGACCAAGGTGGCGGGGATCGTCGGGCGGAGCTTCGAGATTCGCCTGCCGAGCCCGGTTCGGCCCGGTGCCACGCTCACTGGCCAATCCCGGATCCAGAAGATCACCATCAGGCCGGAGCGGCGCGACGCCGTCGTGATCTTCAAGACGGAGCTGGTCAACGACGAGCAGCGCCCCGTTCTTGTCCTCGTGCTCGACGCGCTGATCCACATGCGGCCGGCGGAGCAGGGGCGGGCGTAGCTCGGCTGACGGGCATGCCGAACTCATCCGCCTCGGACGGCGGCCAACGCCGCTAGGTGTTTCCCGCACGCGACTTGTCGTCGCGCAATGTTGCGGCAAATATGACAGGCCGGCGGCAGAACAGCAGCGTATCAATGACGTCGTCATCGACGAGCCATGCTGCCCGGTATTTACTTCGTCGATGCGCCGAAGGCATTCGACCCAGACGGATGTGCCGCCGTGAAACGCAGCAAGCAGACGCACGGAGAGATCGAAGCCAGGCGGCGCAAGGCCGAGGAATGGCGCCGCATCCAGGCGCAACGCGCCGCTGAACGGCAACGGCTCCGCGACTACAAGATTGCGCTGGCGCGCGACGAGGTTGCCGTGGATACGACGCGGCTCGCGCCATCGAACAGCTATTCGACTCCCGATTTCGTGCTGCAGGAACCTATCGACCGGAGCCCTTCGTCTGCAAGGACTGCGGCGTTGCCGAGGTCTGGACGCCGTTGCAGCAGAAATGGTGGTACGAGACCGCCAAGGGCGATGTATTTACCGCGGCGGTGCGCTGCCGGGCCTGCCGCACCAGGGAGCGCGCGCGCAAATCCGCCGCACGCCGCGTGCATCTGGAAGGGCTCGCAAGGAAGAAGCCTCCCGTCTCGTAGCGATGGGCGTGACATCAGAGTCGCACTTCACATCTGATACGCGGGGAACCAGTGCGCAGGCGGTCAATCCGTCGCGCGTGCGGAACGTTTCGTTGCCTGATTGGTTCGAGACCTTGAAGCCCCCGATGCGGGGTGCGGGCGGGGAGGAACCAGCCAAGGAAACTTGTCAAGGAAACCTGTCAAGGAAGCCATTGCGGCCGGAACCAACGAGAAGGAGCAGCGGATGAAACTCAATTCCACGCAAGTCAAGCAGACCATGACGCAACTGAATGCCCAGGTGCTTCCGGACGATCACCCGGCCGTGGCGCAACTGAACAGCGTGTTCGGTGAGCACACATTCTTCGTCGATACCAGCGGGCTCAAGGTGCTCGAACCGGCCCAGACCTCCGACATGCCGGGGCAGACCGGCGAAGTTGTCAGTCTCGCCGAGTGGAGCGATCCGGAGCTGACCTCGCTTCGGCCGCACGAGCCCGAGCCGACCGGCGTGCTCATCGCGCTTGAACCCAGCAAGCACTGAAGCGTTCCAGCGCGAAGTGAATACCGGTTCGCGCAAGCAAAACGCCACCAAGCAAGGGGATTGAGAGCATGATCCGATTCAATCGGATCATGCTCTTTGTGCTGCATCGCGCGGCCCCCGCGATCGGCCGTCCTGATGGCGACAGCCCCGACGTCGCATCAAGAGGTGCCGAAAGTCACATGGCAAATCAGCGCCGCCTGCGTATGCATCGGTTTGAGATGGGTATCCAGGCGGTGAGGGGCAGATGGGGATCGTGCGGCGCTGGAGCCCTGACGAGGACGAGAAGCTCAGGGAACTCGCCAGGGCCGGCAAGAACGCTCTCGAGATCAGCAACGAACTGACCCGCAGCGCTTCGGCCGTGCGCCGGCGCGCCGAGGTCCTGTCGGTCCTGATCATGGCAAAGGCGTTTCGCGCGCGCCCCTCGCATGTCGCCACCCATCTCGAGCGGGTCGCGATCGACGCGATCCGCAACCGCCGTCCGTTTCCCGCGGGCGTCGGCCCGAGCACCATTGCCGGAATGATCGAGAAGGGCTGGATCGTCCCGGAGATGGGGCGCCGATACAACGTGACCGATGCCGGCGTGGAGGCCGTGCGGCGGAAGATTCCGAGCGGGTGAGAGCGGAGCAGCTTGCGCGTTCGAAGCACTGGCCCGGCGCCGTGCGAACGGGCGGCTATTCGACACCGAACGCAGATTTTGCGCCCGAGACGGCTGCCTGGTCCGTTCAATGACTGGAGGCGCGACGACCAGCGGTCTCCCGTCCGCCCTCCGATCTGATTGCCCCGATGCTCAACGCCCAGCAAGCCCAAGCCGACCGATACCAGCGTTTCGCCGATCTTGCGCCTTTCGTCCGCGAGGCGATCGATACCATCGGCGCATTGACCCCGGCCCAGCGGTTGGATGCGGATTTCCTCGAACGCGAATTTATTCCGGCGCTGGGGCTCAATGACGAACTGCTTCACGAGCAGCCGCCGGAGCTGGCGCCGAACTTCGGCAAGGGCCTCCACCTCTGGCAATATCCGAACCAGCTTGCGCCGTACCTCGCCTGGCTCGCGCGCAATGCGTCCGGCGTCTCCTCGTACATGGAAATCGGCTGCCGCTGGGGCGGCATGTTCATCCTGGTGACGGAGTGGTTGAGGAACAGCGGCGCCGACCTCAAGACCGTGATTGCACTCGATCCGATCGCGCCGACGCCGTTTATCTCGGCCTATTTCGATCTGCTGCAGCAGCAGGCCGCTATCGAGCCGATCTACATGCAGGATTTTTCAACCTCGCCCCTGGTCGGTGCGCATGTCGACCGGCTGAAGCCGGACTTCGTCTTTATCGACGGCGATCACAGCCTGCGCGGTGCGCTACAGGATCATCTGCTGGTGCGTTCGCACGCCCGCATTATCGTGCATCATGACATCCATTCCCAGGCCTGTCCCGATACCACGCTGCTCTGGAAGGCGCTGAAGCAGTTCGAGGCGCCGAGCTTCGATACGTTCGAATTCACCAGCCAGTATCCGTCCGTCAATGGCTCATTCCTCGGCATCGGCGCCATGAAACGGCGCTGACCCGGATAAGGCGGCACGGCAACAGCATGTTCACCCAGCCGATGGTCAAGGCCGCAATAGCGGGCTACGGCATCGCCTACGTGCCGGAGGAGACAGTGACTGACGCCGTTGCATCGGGCCTTCTTCAACTGGTGCTCGACGATTGGTCGCCGAAGTTCTCCGGGTACTACCTCTACTACCCGAGTGGCCGTCAAAACTCACCGGCGTTCAAGGTCATTGTCGACGCGCTCCGGCATCACGGCAAGTGACAACGACCAACGATCGCATGGCGACGGCAGGCGATCGCCGCGATCATGAACTCGCGGGCCGATCGCCGAGGTTCAACTTGCTCTTGTCGCCGCCGGCCCAGGCCAGGGTCTTCGGATCCATCACGTGGAACCAGAGCGGCGGGATCGCCGCCAGCCCGAACATGCCGGTGTAACCGTTCGGCAGCCGCGGGATGTCGTCGAAGTCGCGCAGCGACTGATACGGGCGCATCGGGTTGGCGTGGTGGTCGGAGTGACGTTGCAGGTGGAACGTCATCAGGTTCGAGACGATGTGGTTGGTATTCCATGAGTGGCGCGGCTCGACGGCCTGGTAGCGGCCGTTCGGCAGCTTCTCGCGCAGCAGCCCGTAATGCTCGACATAATTGGCCTGGGTCAGCGCGTACCAGCCGAGGAAATGGTGCGCGACGATGAACGGCGCGACCTTCCAGCCGAACAGCGCGATCAGGATCGCCGCGACGACGAGCGTCAGCGCGAAGCCCTGCAGGATCTCGTTGTTGACCGACCAGACCGGCTCGCCGCGGCGGGTCAGCCGTTCGGCCTCGTTGCGCCAGCCGCGCTTGAACGCACCCGGCAGTTCGCGCGTTGCGAACGCATAGATCGATTCACCGAAGCGCGCGCTGGCGGGGTCCTCGGGGGTTGCGACCCAGGTGTGATGGCCGCGATTGTGCTCGACGCGGAAATGCGCGTAGCCGACCGCGCAGTTGGCGAGCGTGCCGAACAGGATGTTGAGCCTGTCAGCCTTGTGGCCGAGCTCGTGCCCGATCAACAGCGCGCCGCCATTGATGGTGCCGACGCCGAGCAGCAAGGCGACATAGGACCACCACGGCAGATCCTGGGTGCCGAAGAAGGCGATCAGCGCGACGTAGTTGATCCAGGGAAACACCACGGTGATGCGCGCGAGCCGCAGGTAATAGGGATCGGCCTCCATCGCGGCGACCACTTCCGCCGGCGGATTGTGGGTGTCTTCGCCGATCACGGCATCGAGCAGCGGGATCAGGATGAAGATGAAAACGAAGGGGATCAGCGTCGCCAGCGGATTGTGCGTCCGCAGGAACAGCCAGTAGGACAACAGCGGGATCAGCGGCGGAATGAACGAGAGCATCCAGAGATAGCGTTTGCCGTCCCGGTACGTGACCGTTTCGCCAGCAGCATTGGTGCCCGTGAAGATCATCGCATTCCCTCCAGCTCTAGCGAGGCGGCGTTCGCCGTTGTTGGGCCAAGCATGCCGCGAGGCGGGCCTGCGCCGCCAGTTCACAACAGGCCAATTTTGTGGCATTTTGCGCCAAGCCTGTTCGACCGGACGTTCGCGAGGGGGAGGTCGCCGACGCCATGCACGGATCGGAATCCGATGCCCTTCGCACGCCGGTCTCCGCGGTCTATGCGCGGGCCCTGGTGCGGGCATTTGGCCAGACGCGAAGCGATCGCGACGAGCTGCTGAAGGGCAGCGGAATTCGGCTCGAGGCGCTCGACCAGCCCGGCGCTCACATGCCGGTATCCTCGCTGGTGGTGCTGGCGGCCAACATCACCCGCCGGCATGGCGAGCTGTGGCCGTTGTCGGCCGCGGCGGTGTGGTCGACATCGCTGCAAGGCGCGCTCGACGTCGCGACCAGGACGGCGCCGACCATCGCGGACGCGTTGGCGACCGGCGCGCGCTTCGGGTCGACCCGCGCGCCCTTCGTCCGCAACCGGCTGCGCAAGACCGCGCGCGCGATCCAGATTGAAATCTCTCCCGCCGTCGCGATGGACGAAGCGCTGTGGCACGCCGTGGCGCTGGCGGTCAGCCTCAACGTGCACGCCGTGTACGTCCAGCTGCTCGAGGATGCGATCGGGCAGGCGACGCTGCAATTTCCCTGGCCGCCGCCTGCGGGCGCGGAGCGGCTGTTGCAGCATTATTCCTGCGCGGTGAAGTTCAACGCTGCCGCCTTCATCTTCGAGGTGCCGAAAGCGCTTGGCGCGCGGCCGTCGCCGTTTGCCGATCCGCAATTGCACGCCAAGGCGATCGAAGCGCTCGAGGCGATCGAGAATCCGCAGCCCGTCACCACGGCGCTGGCGGGGATCGTCGAGCGCCTGATCGCGGCGCGCCTGCCGCAGCGTCTGGCTGAGGAGGAGGCCGCGCGCCTCGTCGGCACCTCGCGGCGAACGCTGGTGCGGCGGCTCGCCGAGACCGGCAGCGCCTTCCGCCCGCTGCTCGACGGCGTGCTGCGCGAGCGCGCAAGGATCATGCTCGCGGCAGGCACCCAATCGCGCGACGAGATGGCGGCCGCGCTCGGCTATACCGATGCGACCAGCTTCAGCCGGGCGTGCCGGCGGTGGTTCGGAGAGAAGGCGGGCGGGCGAGATTAGGGCGCGGTTGATAGCTCGCGCGAGCCCACAGATCCTGGTGGACGGTACGCAAACTGAACGACGCCGATCCCGTCAATGCGTATGCAGGGCGTCGTAGGCGTGGGCAAAAAACACAGCGGCGCCGAGGAGCAGCAGCGCGACAATGGTCGCTTCCATCATGACACTTCCCCATTTTTGTTTGCGAGAAGTGGTAGCGGTCAATTGTTTCCGCCCGGTTTCGTCCGCTGATGAAAATGGTTTCGTGGCTGCCGTCCCACGCTGGCGCGGGGGCCTCCAAAGGATGGCGCGCTCGGAGAGATTCGAACTCCCGACCCTCGGAATCGAAATCCGATTTACTATCAGTTAGGTCAATGGCTTAGCTGCACCGTGTTGCGCTGGCGTTGCAGGTAGCTATGGGATTGTGATCCAGAACCTTCCGCTATCACCGCGCCCGGGAGGATCGCGGTGTGCGGTGCCACCGACTCGCCTGGCCAGATCTTCCGTGTTGGTCTTGTAACTCCAAGCGTTTTGCTCAGTTGCGCGATTTAACTCGGCCCGCGTGGCGTCGCCCGGACGAATGGATAGGTCGTATACTGTGCGAAGCTTCGTACCAAGCGGTGGCAGCTGCGGAGGCAGCGAACCTGCATCGAAAATTCTGCTGAGCCAAGATCACATCGGTCTTCAAGAGAGATTCGGGGCGATGGTGGCCGAGGGCTACGGACCTGAGATGTTGGAAGGTCTGACCACTACGAGGGATCATCTTCTCGCGCTGGCCGAAATCTGCGACGTGGCCCTAACCCGGTGCTTCCGTGTGGTCGAGCGCATGGGCTACAGCCCGGACAACCCGCCGCCGGACCGCACGCAACACTGATCGCTCGGAGCCCGCCGGTTTAGACCGGCGGGTTTTCCCTTGGCGCAATTTCCATTTTTTCGGGTGGTCGGCCGCGGCGCGCGCTATGTTCGGCCATGGCTTTCACCGCCTCATCTTCGTCGGCGCAAAAAGCGATGCTTCGCCGATCGGCAAACACGAGCCACTGGCGAAGGCCAACTTCCCTGATGACGTACTCGGTCATTTTCGAGCGTCCTACAGCGAGTAGACTGCATCTTAGGCAAGCGACCTTGCTGTTCCATTAATCAGAATCCGCCGCCCTCACAAATACACGCCCGGCGGCGTTTTCTTCCTGAACTGGGACGCTGAAATCCCCAGTGTCACTTAGACTGCATGGGTCATGCCGGTTGGCGTCGACGTCACTCTCTGCTTCTCAGAATTCCGCTGCTGGCGGGCAAGCCTACGATCGTGGATATACTGTCGTGTCCAGTGGGCCAAATCGGCGGATCGGCGCAGATGGGCATGCCGCAAAACCTGGTCGATGTCCTGGAGTCGAATGCCTGTCTCTTCCTGCATTGCTTTACCCCGGAAACTTTCACGCACGGGATGGTGGGCGTGCTTTGTTTCACGCTCGCTTCTAGGTGTCGCGAATGATGTATCGTTCACGCCGAGATGTTGAGGCAGTTACGACCTTGCCATCCGGCGTGGTTCTGAGCCTGTGCCCATTAGGGCAGGTTAGATCGGATATCGCACGAGACGCGAAGGGAGCCGTCGCTGCAGAAAGGATCCGCGAGACTCACCGCAAATCGGGCACAGATACTTTTTGTCTGTAGGCGGTGTTGGCGACGCCATTAGGCAAACCCCCGAAAATGCGCCCGCCGGGTCAGTGATGGTTTGTCCCGGCGGCCACGATTTCGGGAATAAGGGAGAGAGGTTGGCGGGCAGGGCCGCATTGGCGAGCCGTCCGGGTTTAGCTAAATGCGATGACGAGCAGGCCCGAGCACAGCAGCACAAGGCAGGTTGCGATTAGTGCGAGGAGCCCGCCGGACACGAAGTCATGATTACGCATGAGACACCTCCCTGTCGCGGAGGGAGGCTGGTCCGAATTTATTAAAGATTTCGGAATCGTTATTTGCGTTTCGGTCCTAAAGCGGGATGGGTTTAGGTTGAATCGATTTGGGATTCCCAAATCAGTGTGTTTCTGATTCACCATGCTGGCTGGATAGGAGGCCGGCATGGATGGGCAAGCCTTATTCCCTGGATCTCCGTAA